>Ga0315279_10000012_pt1 | contig 451824 bp, 453 predicted proteins | sample YL17G06_20_MG_FD_203694 | JGI IMG/M metagenome (GOLD analysis project Ga0315279, IMG submission 203694) | Sediment microbial communities from Yellowstone Lake, YNP, Wyoming, USA - YL17G06_20 | ecosystem: Environmental > Aquatic > Freshwater > Lake > Sediment | place: USA: Wyoming | collected... | reverse complement strand
ATGAAGGGATACGTTGCAATCTTGACGTTACGGGGTATCTTAACGTTCAACTGTGATTCTATTGCCGCCAGTCCTCCTGTTAGAGCCTATTTTGAAAGAACGCGAATTAGTAAAATATCCTTCGGAACCCCTGTATATTTTTATCCATCCATCTTGCACCAAACTTATGTCAAAATGTCGGATGAATTGCCGATTAATCCTCACAAGAATCAAAGCAATAGAGGATAGTGTGCAAATCTGCTAGAGCCTTTTGTACGGCACGGCTTAAACTAGAAAAAGAGAGTGTGTTCTAGTAGTGGTATGTCACCGTCATTCTTCCTGTTATTGTTTCATTTCGGTCGTTTCCAAGCTGGACATAAGCAACACCTCCCCCGCCATTCTCCCCACCACTCCCTACCACGGGAAAATATTCCGTGTCGATTGTGCCCCCCAAATGCCTTATTTCCTGATATTCCACTATGCCGAATGACCAAGCTACTTCAATCCAAGTTGAAGTCAGATTACGATAATAATCTGTTTGCATCCTTACTCCGATGTAACCAGAATAATTTGGTGCGAATTCGTATACGATGGGGTCTTCTCCAGCGTTCGCACTCACGTCTTTATCGAAAACTACGTCCGATACATGCATGTTTATTATAGCATTCAGGTTGCTTACTTGAGAATTTAATGAGTTTATCTGACCATTATTGGTTTGAATGGTGTTATCCTTGTCACTTATTACTACAGATAGGACAGCTACAGTAACCACTAGAACGATGCAGATTATTCCTAGTGCTATGGCGACACTTCTTCTAACCATTTTCTTTTCACTCATGGCTTTTTCATCTTCTTGTAGATTTCGATGTATCCACAGGATTTGCAGGCAAAGGCATCAACTTTTGCCACATTTCTCATAGTCCAAAGGCTTTCGGACTCTCGGTCTGTGAACCTGATAAATTGTCCCCCAGGGGTAGAGAACAAGTTTCCTTTCTGAATTTCTCCACCACACTTGGGACACTTCTTGACTTCACTCATTTTTGAATCCCTAGTGTCCCTTCTGTTGCTGTGCAGATTTAAGATTTCTATAGTTGAGGTTTTACCAAAGCCTTTATGATGTTGGTCTAAACGTTCCAAACACGTCTTCAAAGAACGTCTTTGTCATTGTTTGGTTTTTTTGGACAGCAAACAGATTTGCCTCAAACGTCAAATCGCCCAAATCGAAACCTATTGCAGTAGAGTTAGACGATATCCAGTTAGTCTTTAGAACTACCGTTAACCAAACGAGTAGCTTATCTTCTATTGAATTTATCACATTCTTTGAAATGAAATACTGATATAGGGTTGTTCCTAGGTAAGATGGTGAGTGTTCCGTGAGGTTTAGGTTGTTCATGTCAAGTTCCGAGTTTAGTACATTAATGCGAGTGAGATTGAGAGTCTTGACGTTAATTGTTAACATGCCATCGTAAGGAGTTACTACTTTCAAATCTATGGTCACATTCCCATACAACGAAGCTATAGTATCGTTACGTCTACAATACAAAGAGTTGAGATATGAAGTCGAATTAATCGAGTATATGAACGGTTGAAAGTAGGTGAGAGAGTTTATAGAGTTCTGCAAGTTGTCACTTCGCCACGCATAATATACGTTGAAACCCGTGCTGATGAACAAGGCAATCAAGGTAAGTGACGCTATAATAATAGAAAGCCATTTTCTCTGCTTTTTGCGAGTCTTGATTCCATTCATTTCTATATATGCCATACTTGCTAATGACAAACCCACCCGAAATAAGATTTTGGGCATATCGCTTTTTCATTAGTTTTTCTGTTCTGCACTTTCGACGTAACTCTCCCTCTTTTTTCTGTTGTTGTGTTCTACGCTTTTGCATATTCTTTTTAAGAATCGGTTAACATCTAGTTAGTTACTCGGATGTGAGATTTTGAGCATCGAAGTAGACGACGCACAGAAGGTACTATTGAAACAGCACTATCATGAATTGATAGAGGCAAAAAACAAAGAAATCAGAGAAAGCGAAAAGGAACAGGAACGCTTGCGAAAACAATTGAACGTAGTGTCCGCGCTTAAATAATTCACTTTTACACTTAAACAGAATCAATCTAAACCGCTGTCCAACAGCGATAATCCGTGATTTTTTTGAGGCTCAATTTTGTTCGCTTTTTCGTGTTTGTGGCGTGTGAGTGATGTGTGGTGTTGGATTGTTGCTAGGGGTTTTGTCGTTTTTGTTTGGTTATTGTTTTTTGGATTTTTTGGGCGATTTTGGTGATGTCGATTTTTAGCAGTATGATTGTTATGGCGATGGTTAGGATTATTGAAAGGGCTATTAGAGCTTCCTGGGTTATGAGTGATGATAGGGCGCCTTGGCCGAATTGTCCGAGGTACGCCCCGAGTGTGGTGATCAAGATTTTTCCAAGGAATATTGCCAAGCAGAATTTTGCCGGGTTGTATTTCATGAGTCCGAGTGGGATTATGACCGGCTCGTCCGGGATAGGAGTGGCCGATGCGATGAACAAGGCTAGAAAAGCCCATTTTCCCACCTTCAAGTTTACCTCGTTGAGGCGCTTTCTGCGTTGTTCGCTCAGCAAGCCTCCGACAAAGAAGGTGACCACATAATGTATGAACTTGGCTGAGGCTGAACCAAAGGCGACGAGGAAGCCCACGGTGAACGGGTCGGTGTTGACAAGTAGCGCTGCATTCGAGGCTATCAAAAGATTTGACGGGCCGGCGAATGGTATAAGGTTTAAGATGAAAGAACCTAGCAGAACGCCCAGCAGCTCAGCGCCTGATGCCATCCATTACCAGCCCAGTTTCACTTTTCTTCGACTAGTATATGGCACGGCTTTAATAAGCGAGAGCCATTTTTCAACTGCTTGTCATCCTTTTGCAATATTCTTAAATCAGGCTTGAATGTAGGCTTTCGTATGCACGAATGGGCCTTGGCTGAAGCAGTGATTGCTGCAGCGTCTGAAGCAGCCAAGAAAGAGGGGTTGAGAGAAGTTACAGAAGTTAGGATAAGAGTGGGTGAACTGCAGCAAATAGAGCAGGAAGTTTTCAAGTTTGCACTGTCACAGCTTAAGAAGGCTGAGCTTGAAAGTGCAAGGTTTAGGATAGAGAAGGTGAGGGCAAAGCTGAGGTGCCGCGCCTGCGGTCACACGTGGATTTTCAGCAAGGAAAGACTGGATGAAGGCACGATTGAAGCCATCCATTTTGTTCCAGAAGTGGCGCACGCATACGTTAAGTGTCCAAGATGCGGCAGCCCAGATTTCGAAGTACTCGAAGGACGCGGAGTTTGGCTTCTGAGCATCAAAGGAGTGAAATAGGCGTGACTGACCCCCGAACCAGCATAGTGATTGAACGATTGAAGGGGATACGCCGCATCATAGCTGTTTCAGGCGGCAAAGGCGGAGTCGGCAAAAGCCTGTTTGCTTCAGCATTTGCTCTGATTCTGGCGAAGGAAGGCTTCAAGGTCGGATTGTTCGACTTGGATTTTACAAGCCCGTCCACTCACGTCATTCTAGGCGTCGGTAACTCACGGCCAAAGGAGGAAAAAGGCATAATTCCGCCTCTAGTCGACGGTCTGAAATACATGTCAATGATATACTATTCAGGCAATCATGCTGCTCCATTGCGAGGAGCAGATGTCTCAAACGCGCTGATAGAACTGCTGTCGATTGTTAAATGGGGAAAACTGGACTATCTTATCCTAGACATGCCGCCAGGAATAGGCGATGCGACTCTTGACTTGCTGAGACTCATAAAAAGAATAGAGTTTCTGATAGTGACGACACAGTCACGATTAGCTTTTGAAACCGTGAAGAAACTAACAGGTCTGTTGCTGGGACTGAGAATACCGGTGATAGGCGTCGTGGAAAACATGAAGATGAACTATTCAAGGGTTATACAAAAAGAAACGCAAACGCTTGGTTTGACCTTTTTAGGAGAGATACCGTACGACACAAGAATAGAAGAAGCCATCGGAAAAAAGGATGCGCTTTTCGGGACAACCTTTGCCAAAAGAGTACAAGAAATAACTGCGAGAATCACCGGATTATAAAAATTGTATGCATTGGCATCTTGTTAGATACCTAGATTGACTAATACTCCTATAAACATACTTGTCGATATGGTCAGTATGTGCGCGCTTTCGTGGTTGTGATGAGTCTTGAAAGCGGGAAGATGCCTTTATAAAATAAGGTGCTCTAGTCACCTTTCATGAGAGTCGGAGTGTTATTCTCAGGGGGTAAAGATTCGTGTTTGGCGTTGCACAAATCGATGAGTTTTCATGATGTCGTTTGTCTGATCAGCTTGATCTCTGAAAATCAAGAGAGCTACATGTTTCATGTTCCTAACATAGAAGTGACTGGAAAACAAGCTGAAGCCATCGGGTTGCCGCTGGTCCAAAGAAGGACAAAGGGCAAGAAAGAGAAGGAACTCGAGGATTTGAAAAAAGCCATCGGTACGGCTAAAGCCGATTTCGGCGTGGAAGGAATAGTGACAGGCGCCGTAAAATCAATATATCAGTCAACACGGGTACAGAGAATCTGTAGACAACTCGATGTATGGTGCTTCAACCCCTTATGGCTGAAGGATGAAATAGAGCTCTTGAACGATGTTGTCAAGAGTGAATACGAAGTTATCATATCAGGTGTTTTCGCCTTTCCCCTAGACAAGAAGTTCCTGGGTATGAAGCTAGACAGGGGTATGATTCAAAGGCTCGAAAGGTTGAAGGAAGAATATGGGCTGAGCCCTGCCGGAGAGGGTGGGGAAATAGAGACAACCGTCACGGATGCTCCCTTTTTCAAAAAGAGAGTAGAAATTCTGGGTTATGATGTTTCTTACAAGGATTACTCCGGCGTGTTTAGAATAAAAGACGTTAGGTTGATCAACAAATGATTCTGGTAGTCAACGTTTGTTCTGACAAACTCAGTTACTTCGAGTTTGTTAAACCTGTCGAAGACATCCTCAAAATGGCCAAGGTAGACTTTTTTACCAGAGACTTCCTGAGTGTGAATCACCGTGACATCAGCCGAACAGAAAAAGTCATCATATGCGGAACAGCGTTGAAGGATTTCAAATACTTGGACAACATCGATGAATTCGCATGGATAAATGAGACTAGTATGCCGATCTTTGGCATCTGTGCAGGAATGCAGATTCTTGCGAGGCTTTTCAACAATGACGTCATTGAGAAAACAAGAATCGGCAGGTATAGGGTGAAGATTATTCGAAAAAACAGTCTTTCAACCAAGGATGAATTCTACTCTTATTTCTTGAATTCTAAGGCGGTGGAACCGAATGAGGACTTCGAGGCACTTGGCGAATCCGGTGATCTAAAGTGCATGGTTAAGCACAAGCGTGAAAGATTCTACGGCTGCTTGTTCCATCCAGAAGTTCTAAACCCAGAAATCATAACGAATTTCCTACAGGAGTCAGTGCCAAGGATGTGAGGGGCAAGAGTTCATTTTGAGCGTGCCTTTTTCGTGTATGAGGTGAGAGGAGCATCTTGCTTCTTTGTCTCGGATTACATTTTTAGCCGTTCAGCGAATGTCAGGAGTCTCAGTCGAATCTCTGCTTAGTACCTCGATGCGCGCGCGTATGCGTCCTCGCTCGAGCAGCTGCACCATTGTTTCCTTCTGTTTCTTTTGTTTGTCCAGCTGTTCCTCCAAAGTTGCAAAGACCTTCTCCATATCCAACGGTTTCATTATATAGGCGTCTGCTCCCTTGTTCAAAGCTTCAACCGCGTTTTGAAGCGACGGATTGCCTGTCATGATGATTTTTCGGGTTCTCGGACCTGTCTCTTTGAACTTGGACAGCAGTTCGACCCCGTTAATGTCAGGCAAAACTATGTCAATCAAGGCAAGGTTGTAGTATCGGTCATTTGCTTTCTTAACTGCCTCAGTACCGTTCTCAGCCGAGTCTGTACTGTAACCTTTTTCATTTAGCGCTGTTGTCAACAGTTTTTGTATCCCTGCTTCATCGTCGACTATCAGCACTGAAGGCTTGCCCGCACCAGAGTTTACGGCACTCAATTCATCCATTGCCTCGTCTCGTATTTTAGCATGCATCAAATTGCAAATAGTTATTCGATTCTGGAATTATAAGAATTGCTAATGAGAAATATTTATTCAGAATAAGTTAAGAATCGCAGCTCAAGCATTGATGATCGCAGTTCTGGTATTCAACAACAGCTGCTGGAAAAGCCCATGCACTGACGCTTGTTGCCTCTTTCCCGAAAGAAGGCTCTTGGTGCGGTCGCCGAGATTTGAACCCGGGTCGTCAGCGTGGCAGGCTGATGTCCTAGACCAAACTAGACTACGACCGCACGTTGTCCACAGGCAAAGGACATTCTGCAGAGGTTCCTATTTTCCTTTTCTACGTAAGTGCATTGACTTCAGCAGCGCGTCATAATCCTTGCCTGAGGATGGGTTCGAGTTCTCCAATGGTCTTGAGCATAACGTCTGAATGAAAGGTTATCCAAGGGCTTGGATTCTCAATTGTGCATATGCTTATAGTTTTCTTCTCTTTGATTTTCGCGTAGAAAAGCTCCATGCATGTTCCGGCTGAGAGCTTCGGCAGGTATGCCACTAGAACGTTACATTTCTCAATATCCTCTAGGTCTCTTCATATGAAAGAGGCTGCAGGCACTTTATTCCACCATTCTGGCCGTGTCTCTCTATAAAGGGCTTTTTCGCGTTCCCATGGATCAACGGTTTCAAAGCCGCAGTGAGCACAGATTTGTTTGATTACAGTCCTGTATGACTGCTGTGTTTCCATGCCTTGAATTGGCCCTGAAATGAAGACCTTCCTGACCATAATCAGTCAACTTATCAGATTTAGTTGAGGGCGAATCGTCCAGGCGCACGCTCCATTTTGTCCAATTGCAGCTGATGAGTCACTGTCTCTTGGCTGACGCAATGACTTTTTGTGCTAGTTCTTTGCACTGCTTTACTGCTGCCTTGTTTCCAAGAACTTCACCCTTGTCGTCGCCTGCTTTAACGTTCACGGCTATGAAAGGAGGACGATCATGTCGAACCGAGGTCAATCCAAGAGATTCAATGTAATCTACGACAGTGCGCAGCCCTTCCTTCTTGAACTTCCCAGTGCCTGACAAGGCAAAAACACCGAAAGGTTTGTGCGCTGAGAAAAGCCTGTAATCTGGGTTTTCGATTGCCCCAGCATAGCTCATGTGCCGTCTCATGTGCACCATCGTCGCTAGCCTCTCCAAGAAGGCCAAGAATTTTGATGGAGCAACCAAGTACTTAGGGAAAGCGAAGATTATTCCGTCAGCCTTTCTCATCTCTGCAAGGATATCGCTGAGATTGTCGTCAAGAACGCAATCCTTGTCGACGCATTTTCCGCAGAGACTGCAATATTCTATTTCTTTGTCTGCCAGTTCAATTATGTCATAGTCAACGTCGACAGACGTAAGCACAGCCTCAGCCAGCGAATAGCTGTTGCCGCTCTTTCTCTGGGATCCTACTATGGCCAAGAGCTTTGTTTTCATAAACCTAGAGGAACGGATTTGACTAAAAATCTTTGCGGCACCTTAGGTAGCGCTTTCCTTTTTGGAGTGTGCTCTAGTTCTCAGAGTATACTGCGATGTTTCCTTTCTCTGAAACAACCTTGACAATAAACGGTTTGTCTGGCAACCTTATGTCACTGCGTAGATACGAAGCCGTATCGCCAACATTGATGAATATGTCTAGCCCGTATCTAACGTGAAGTGTCGAATTGTCCAACCAGAGAGCTACCAAACGACAAGTTGTGGAGCCCTTGTTTTGAAACGTGAATTCTGCCCCATTGATTGCCACTCTCACACCGATGAAATCGATGTCAACTGAAGTCTGGTTGATGTCACGACCATTGTCATGGAATCTCAACTTCACCGTACCATCATCTAACATGTAACTCTTCCATTCCACAGTGAAATTCACTGAATATTGATCCCAACTCGTCGTAGGCGTGTAACCTCCAGTGACGTTGAAACCATTGCTACTGTACGACATAGATGCCCAGTTGTAAGCTTCGATATACCATTTTTCTCCCGGGTCGCTGGCCCTGAATCTTATCTCAGTCTCGATGGTTTGGATACACGTTGAGGGATATATGAGTGCATCCACTTTGAAGACGCCATTCAGATCAAGTGCCCAGAGTGGCTGGGCAAGACTCAGATATTCATGTTTGATTGTGTACGGATTTGTTGTTCTTGTCACATAGGTCACGCCGATTATCCCCTCTGCGTCTTTGACGTAACTGTTCAGTCTATCATTTCCGTACAAAGTGGAATCAAAATAAGCCCGGAATAGTGCATCTTTTGTCGCGTCACTCGTCCACGTGCTTCCGTTGTCTGAACTATAGGCAAAGTTTCCGTCACCGTAAGGTGGAGATGTTGAGTCGACCGCCCAATTATAGTATTGTGTCGCAGAACCAGTCGGGGCACTTAGAACTATGCAGTACTTTGTACTGCCACTCACGTATAGAGGCGTTGAAAATGTGCATGCTCTCCAGGCGTATGTCGTTCCACTGAAACTTGCTATTGTCCCAGAACCAAGAAGAGGACCTGTAGGTTTTGCGTCACCGTCTGCCAAGTATATGTTGACCTTTATTGCTACCGAAGCCGATCCTGCCCCACGTTTAGCATACACTTCGACTCGCGTCAACATATCTGCCCGCATCGAAATGAATGACTGAGATTTCCAAACACTGCCGTAGAAGCCCTCATCCAAATCGTTCCCTGCTCCGAGGGTCTGCGTTCCTTGTCCTTCTATCCAAATTGTTGGGCTTGCGTCCCAGACTCCTGCGCTTTGCTTTTTGTAGTAGACGTAATTAGGTGTTGGCGACCCGGCCCAAAAAACGTATACATCTTTACTTGCTGTGTCAACTGAGAGGACTGGAGCAGATGAAGAAGTCGTTGATGATTGAACTAGAGCTTCGGTTCCCCACCCAACTCCGTACGTTCTTTTCTTATAAGTAATGTTGTATGGGGAGAGCGAGAGGAAAGCAAAGTGAACGTCATCGTCTTGAGTCACAACCGAGAAATATTCTGGTGCTTGCAGATCTGTGGTTGTTACGGTTTCTTCCGTTCCCCAATTGGAGCCGTTCCATAACCTTCCATAAGTAGTGTACCGATTGTTGTATACAACGTACGCCTTTCCTGCTGTTAACGGAAGAACGGAAGATCTCCAAGACCCGCTAGATGACGTTTGCAACTGGTAAGGAAAACCTGGTGCAGTTTGCCATGTACCGTTGTTTAGAGATGATTTGGTAACGTATGGGTAGTTATTGAACAGATATGTTATGAAGGGACAACCATTCGAGTCAACTGAAAGATACGGGAAGGAGTATGCTGTTGGTACGGCGGATACCGCTTGTTGTTCGTCGGCTGACCATGTTACAGTTCCGTTCCCGCTTGGGGTTCCCTGTCGGTAGAACAATGCTTCATTGGCGACACCTCTTGTGCACGCGTAATGGACGTTCGCTCCATCAAACCATATTGAGAAGTAATAGCCATTACTCGACGTTCTGACAATCATTGCAGTGCTCCAAGCCGAGCCATCATCTGATGTTCGATAGACTAGATTCGTGCCATCACTGTAAAACACCCAGAAAAGACCATTAGCATAGAAGGTCTTACGTTGATAAGGATATTGAGTTGCTGCGCCAGATGTGCCCGTGCCCACTGTGCTAGGTGCTGTTGGAGGTTGACCTTCTCGAAAGGTTTCCCATCGACCTTCATCAATAGCCTGAGTGTCTGCGAAGGTGCCATTGACTCGATTGCCAGTAGTCACTGAATATTCGTTTTGAGCGACGAACCAAGAGGAACTGTTTACACGAGACACGTCAGTGACATTTATGTTTTCTTTCATTCTTTCCCAATCAAGCTGGTTCATCGAGAAGTTCCAGAGAAAAACGTTCGATACTATGATGACGATTATTATCAATCCTAGCATGAACACGATTGCGTAACTGATGCCTTTCTGGTCCTGTTTAATTCTGTTTATAGAACTCCCACCGAAACAGATTGACCCGAGTCAACGTACTTCTTGTCATGGCTCGAGAGTAAAAGAATTGTTAAGCATGAATCCATATCTAGAAACAGCGGCAACTGACAGATTGAAGGCGCTGGACTACTCAGAAAACCAAATACTGACACCGAGCACAGACCGATACATCTCAACAGATCGCAGGTTTGCTCCTATTGCCACGTGTTTTCCATCAACATTAGGGGAACGATGTGGAACAAGGTTTATGAGAAGAAACCCTGACATGCGACTTGGAGAATCTAGTGGATGCTGCTGAAATTTCTTGAGGAGAAATATCTGGTTAGTGCACGTATCGAAGGGTGTTCATCTCTGATTCAAGAGGCTTTGAATGAAGCGGGCTTGAAAAACGTGACACCGAAAGAGGAAGTCCCTCCTCACTATCTGTTGGTAACATACAGCCCCGGATGGGTTGGAAAAGCCTTAGAGATGGAGTTCGTATTCAAGGAGAGACAAAATGGCACCGAGGTTTCCGTTAGGTGGCCTTATGCCAAAGAAGCTCCCTCAGATAATCAAAACCCTGCTGAATTTTACAAACAAGAAAAAGAACGAAAACGAAGAACTGAACGCCTCATTGACAAGTTTAAGAACAAGATTGGAGCAACTGACATTCTGACAAGCTAATCTTTGTCCAATAATCTTCCTTGATGAGTCTAGCCGTAGCGTGAACACAGTTCGTCAGTGTCTCATCCAAATCGTCTAGAAGGATTTTCCCTTCAATCGCAATGAGCATTTCAAGGTTCTCCAGCTTTCCTTGCGTGTGCGGACATACCCCCCTGGGTCCAATATATGATACAAATATGCTTTGAGAAAAAGCCAAGCATATTGATGAGTCTTACTTTACAAGCGCGCGCTTCTGTTTTCAATTTTCATTGTGGCTTCTGGACAGTACGTTTGTTTGATCCTTCGGATACGAAGTTAATAAAGAGAAAATGAATAGCAGTTTTAGAGCGGAACAACATGGCATTCAGAATAGTAGCATACAAGCCAGAAGTTCAGGATGCAGTGATTGATCTGTGGAGAAAATGCAATTTGATTGTTCCACAGAACGACCCCGCTGAAGACATACGAAAGAAGCTTGATTTTCAACCAGAATTGTTTTTCATAGGCTTACTGGATGGCAAGATCATAGGCTCCATTATGGCAGGTTATGAAGGCCATAGAGGGTGGATAAACTATCTAGCCGTTATTCCTGAATTTCAAAGACACGGCTACGGCAAACAATTAGTTCACAAGACAATAGAAGAACTGAAGAAAATGGGCTGCCTGAAGGTGAATCTGCAAGTTCGGCGGAGCAACACCTCGACAATTGATTTCTACAAACACTTAGGATTCAAGGAAGACGACGTAGTCAGTCTAGGAATGAGATTGAAATAAGCAAACTGGGAACACCTCTCACGTAGCCCCTTTTCCGTTTTCAGGCAACACTGTTCTGTTCAACAAGCATATATTGTGCAAATGATTTCCCTTTGATGACATCATCGACCCAGGTGGTTCCATGTCTGAGAAGGACGATTTGTCGAGAAAGTGGGATGAGGCCTCGGAGTCTTGGGCAGATTTTGTTCGGGAGGGAAAGGACTACTACCGAGAGGAAATGAATAATCCCGCCACGTTCAGGATAGTAGGAAATGTAAGAGGCAAAAATGTCTTGGATTTATCGTGCGGTGAAGGATACAACACGAGGATCTTGGCCAAAAGAGGAGCCAAAGTAGTAGGCGTAGACTTTTCGGAAAAGATGATAGGATTGGCAAGACAGACGGAGAAAAGGGAGAAGTTGGGCACAAGCTATTATGTTTCAGACGCGACTGACTTGAAAGAATTCAAGAACGAAAGCTTTGACGTTGTGACGTGTATAATGGCTCTCATGGATGTTGAACGCTATGAAGACGCTATTTCAGAGGTTGCCAGAGTCCTTAGGAAGGACGGAAGGTTCGTCTTCTCGATTACGCATCCTTGTTTTGACTTTGGAGAAACGACAAACGGAGAACCGATAGCGGAATGGAAATACGAGGAAGGAACAGAGAACACAGTGGAGAAAAAGGCTTTGCGCCTGGAGGTGAAGAACTATTTTGGCATCGCCAAATGCGAAATCTCGTGGGATATGAAGAGGCTTGTCAAGCCCTTCAAGACAACATCATTTCACAGAACACTCACTGACTATTTTCGGGCACTAGATAAGAACGGATTCCTAGTCACGAGGCTCGTCGAACCTAAGCCAACATCAGGAGGGGTAGCGAAATATCCCTCGTTGAGAAAGCACACGAAAATCCCACACTCAATAATCATAGAAGCAATCAGAAAATAACAGTGCGTTCATATCGTGGTGCCGAGGGCCGGGTTTGAACCGGCGACAACTCGGTCTTCAGCTTCGCCCTCAAACATAGGAGTATGAGTCGAGCGCTCTCCCAGGCTGAGCTACCTCGGCAATGTTTGCAGTTCAAAAGAAAGGCAAATGTGCTTTTAAGTTTTCTGAATCGAATTCTTAGAAGGGAGAGGTGCAAGCTTGTTTTTCATTGCACACGAAGGAGAAGGGAAAGAATCTCCGTGTAAATGTGCCTACTTGCACCTCTAATTGAATCATGTGAACATAACTGCCTTAAAAGGTTTGTGACACATTGTTTCACAAGTGTGAATTATCTGTTTTGTTTACACTTTAAGGTGAAAGCTTGGAACCTTTGTCTGATTTTGAGGACGGGCAATATCAATTCTCTGAATCAAAAATGCGGGAGAGCAGTCGACAAGGATTGGAGAAACTATTAGAACGGCAGAAAATGAATTATGCCGTAGCCAATAACAGCCGACATCAAGAAGCACAAAGTCAGGAGAACCTTGTCAATTCTCTGCTCCTCTTCAAACTTTCTTTCACCGTCAGAAGTGTTCATACAGATCGCACTTCTGTTGTTTAGAGCTCTTGAGGAAAGGTTTTATGAAGCTGAAATGCGTATTTCAAACCTGAAACTGCAGAGACCAAAGCAGAGACGCGCCAAGAAGAGACTAAGAGGGCTCGTAGTCTAGTTGGCTAGGACGTCGCCCTCACATGGCTTTACGTGCTGGAGGAAGCGGCGAAGATCCCCGGTTCGAATCCGGGCGGGCCCACCAAGTGTCTTTCTGTTGAACGTGTAAACAAGAAGGTTTATTACATATTAATATTTGAGATATTGATTCAGAGGCTGCACACCATGCAAAGAGAACAAGACCCATGGAAACTCGACGAAGGAGACTGCCCCCTGAAAACTCACGAAAAGGATTTCACGTGCGACGCGTGCGGAAGAACATTCCAAAGACCAATCTTGGCGACACTCTCAACCAGCGGCCAAACTCAAAGGTACTATGCATGTCCACGATGCATGACCAAGGTTCAAAGTTTCAGAGCGTCAGCGAAAGAGAAGGTGGAAAAGGGTACAACTTTGAGCGCGAAACCGAGGAAGCTGACGGCAGAATCGGAAGGCGCTGTGAAGTGCGGGCATTTCTTCGGGTATTTAAACAAGCATCAGAAGAACATGCCTTTTCCCGACGAGTGCTTAACATGTGCGAAAATGGTTGAATGTATGATTCACTAAACGCAACTGCAATTAATTCGACATAGTCATCAAAAAACACATACCTTGAAAGAACATTTGCGCTCTCGATTGCGGCGCACAACGGCCTTGCCGAGTTTTTGACGCGTAAGTGGGCATTGCATTTGGACGCGCATGGTCAGCTTCTTTTTCTTTACGCATACGGCCTAAGCCTTGATATTCAATGGAAAGGAAAGAGACGCTAAGATTGAAGCAGCACGTTCACAACTGAACCATTATCCGGGGTCTGTCCGTCATAAGTTCTTCATCTCATACATCAGACTGGGACGGCTACATCATCCCCCAAGGGATCGGATGACCATCCCACAAATAAAACCTTTCCTGCATCGTCCCGCACCAGAAAACAGAATTCACCAAATACTAGCGCGCGCTAGCATTCACCGTCGCACATGAAAGCAGATTCCATCTGCAACGATGGGCTGAAAACCAGAGCGTTATCCAAAACATGAAAAATATATCAGGAAATTGGCTGTTTTTCTGATGCCCTGTGAAGCGCCTTTATCGTCCCTGAAACCGCCAGAACGTGCAGGGCTACGGGCTTCTTTCCGATTTGGGTTATTGATGCTAGCGCAGTTCGAACCGTTTCAAGGGTCTTGTGCCACGTGCGTATAACCGCTGACTTGCTTGTCTCATCATAGTCAATTAAGCTTAGGCCAACTTGGCTTGCACCGTACTCTCCGAAAAGCTTCGAAACAGCGCCCCAGACAGCATCCATGAATTCGTGTGAACTGAATGTTTCATGAGAGTCTATTGACACGGCCAAGTATCGACGTTTCATCACTTTCAACAGTCTTTCCCTCTTCTGATTATTCGTATTCCGGGGGCCACAAACTTCTGTCCGAGTTTCTCCCTGTTCCTCTTGACTATCTCTGCAGGATTCTTGGAAACCGCTTCCAGAGAGTAAGTTCCGCTCAAATCAAAAAGTGACGCCAGTGCCGCCAGCTCTTTTGGTTTTCGCATCAGCATTCCGTCTGAGACTCCGCTTGAAATGACGATTGGAACATGAAACTTCATGGCTGTTGTCACTTCTCGGCGTAGGCTCGACAGAAGCTTAATTCTGGCCGGTCCTTCCAGCGTCAGCAACGGTTTCACGTCTACTTCAAGAGAGGCCAGACAGTTTGATGCTAATTCAGCTTCTGCAGCGTCGAAGAAACTTCTGCGAAAGTCAGGTTGGGGAAAGTTCAGAAGGTCCACGCGGCGGTCTTTTGCAGCCTGCCTCGCAACAGTTTTGGAGTCGCACATGACCGCAACTACCTCGAATCTTCGCCTAAGCTTCCTCAGATTGGTGACGAGCTCTTCTGGCGTTCGAGGCCTCAGGTCCATGCGAGACGCAAAGTCTACACCAGCCTTCTCACAGGTTTCCCTCACCTGCCGAATCTGCTCTTCAAAAAACTTGCGAAATGGAACAGCCACTAAACCGTAACCGAGCTTCGATGCTTTACTCACAACTTGTGAAACCTGCTCCATCCTGTCACAGTCTGCGCACAGATGCAAGTCCGCGTAAACCCGTTTCATGGCAACAACCCGAATCTTCTACAGATGTCTATAACTTCTTCCGCCCGGGGTTTCCTGAAGTGCATTCGCAGATGAACGGGATCAGTGGAGCTAAGCTTGAGCTGGCCCAAGTAAGCAGATTGCTTGTCAAGGCGAATGTAGAGGTTTCCGTTCTCCAAATGCTGGCCGATTTCGCTACCCAACGCCTCCTTGTCCACCATGCTTAGACCTGAAACGAGCTTCTCAAGAAAGGCCTGAGCCACCTTCCTGTTCTTGATTCTCGTTTCAAACAGTGTTATCGGATTTCCATGATGGCCGGTCAAAGTCGTCTTCTTAAACACAACTGTGTCCGCAGATTCTGCTGGTAGAGTGTTGTGAACAGCTGTTAGAACCTTCTCCAGATCCTCCGTTGCGTGGGCAAAGACTCGCATGTCAATGTAAGCAATCGGAACATTGGAAGACAAAAGCATACCACTAGAATCTATTGGCGTGGATTCAACTTTTAGGTTTTCCTCTTGGTTTCTTGGGCTTGGAAGCAAGTTTCTTCTCTTGCAGAAGGGCTTTTACAGCTTCGATGTTCTCTTCGTGGACTGTTTTTCTTTTGTCATCCGTTGATATGCCGAACCTTAAGGCTTCATTCAGGTTTGATCCGGCCCTTTTCAGTTCTTCTCGACTGAAACCTCTTCCCAACCGCTGTTTTCCATCGTTCTTAAGTACTTTCGGCCTTATTGTCTTCATGAAACTATTTTTCTCCTGTGCCTGCTTTTAAGCTGGGTCTGAATTTCTCAGCGCCGCGTCCTCTTCTTCTTAGGCCTCTAACTTTCTTTCCTGCGCTCGTGAGGCTTCTGAAGACCCTTCTGTGATGCTGCTTCTGACCTATCCAGTTTATGCGGTCATCTGCCCGGATAACAGGATGATGAGGGTCAACCAAGACCACTTCGAACCATTTGGAAACGCCGTCTTCGCCAACCCAGTAAGAATTCAGTACTTCAAGGTTCGGGAATTTTCTTCCAACCCGCTCTTCAGCGATCAGCAGCATGCTCTTGGAATACTTGAATTTCTTCACACCCATACGCTTGGGTCTTCTTCCTGCCGTCGACCTCTGCTTCCTCATGCCGCTTTTTCTCACGCGGACACGCACGACAACGTAGCCCTGCTTAGCCTTGTAGCCAAGCTTTCGAGCTTTGTCCAAGCGTGTTGGCTTCTCTATGCGAGTTATTACTGATTGCCTGCGCCATGCGATCAGCCTCTGACGCATCAGCTCGTCAACATAGGATTTCTCATGCTTAGCCCATGCTTCAGCAATATATTTGTACGCCAATTCTTTCCACCTTAACACTAGTTTATGGTTCAGCCTTCACGGCCACATCCCTGCGGACATCTATCCGCCAGTAGCTTTGAATCATAGCATCATGCAACAAAATAAACCTTTCCAGACTGCCCCGTCTTTGACTCCACAGCACCAAAAAATAGCTACACTACATCACAAGAAATCCTCCAAGGGTACAGCCGAAGCTTACACCCCCATTAAGCAACAAGAACGGCTGAAGTTGTTGCAGACAATTGCGTTTTTGTCAAGTATCAACCAGACACAGATTCAAGTGGGTGTTACTTTACGATTCTTGAGTTGGCTTCTTCGAACAGGGCCACTGTCTGCAGGCGCCACTTTTCAAAGCCTTCTGGAGTTTCAGGATACCTTTCATAATGAGCCTTGACTTGTCTCATCATGTTCACGGTGAGACGCAGCCTGTTCAGAAACCTTATTCTCTTCAGTCCTTTGAAAACGCGTTTTGCGGTTTCAGTTATGTTCAAATGGAAGTCTTCGCCCATGCCAGCTTTCAGGACATCTTCTTCTTTTAGGAGCTCATAATTCATTCCGTAGTTCAAGTCCTCGTCACGACTCTTCAGGAGAAGCAAACGGAAAATATCCAATCCAGCCTGTTTTGCTCCGTACATTTCCCTGTACCTGCAGTTGTAAGGCCAAAGTGCTTTCTTGCTGAAATCATCCTTGTTGAAGGCTTCGACGATGGTTTTGCCGGCGAGGTAGCCGCTCAGCATTGATGGGCCTATGCCTCCGCCGTGAATGGGGTTGACTAAGCAGGCTGCGTCGCCGATTATGGCCACGCCGTTGCCCACCATGTTATCCAGAGGCCTGCGTGTGGGGTCGTACCAAGCGCCTCCGTTGAGAAGCAATGAGCCTTCAAAAAGCTGTCTTGTCAAAACGTGTTCATAAAACTGGTTTTTGGGGTTCGGAAACTTTGCCAGCATACAAATCCCCAAGCCGGCATTGACTCTTGCTCCGCCTTTTGGAAATATCCAAGCGTAGCCCCCCGGGCTCACCCTTTGATTCAGGTAGATTTCGCAGTACTTTGTATTCTCAGTCTCCTGTTTGAGCTGCCGGATTTCGCGGTAGCACGCTTCAACATCTTCGTTTGCAACCTCGTTTTCGATGCCGATTTCTTTCGGGAGTTTTTTTCTGACCACGGCCAGAAATCCACTCGCGTCCACGACAATTTTACTCCTCAAGCGCACATTTTCGCCGGTTTTCAGGTTTTTGACCACGATGCCTGCTACAGAGTCTTTCTCAACAATCGGCTCCAGACATTGCGTTGAATCCAGAAGGCTTGAACCTTCATCCAGTGTTTTTCTCAACAACCATTGTCCGAATAAACGTCTGTTCAGGAGGTAACCCACGAAATCCTCGTGTTCAATGGTGAAAACGGTCTGTAAATCTGGTGAATATATCTTGATGCCTTCGATTCGTTTCTCCAGTTCATTGCCCTGCGGCTTCTCCAAACCCAGAGTCTTGAGATGATGCTCACCCAACGCGTCGCCGCAGATTTTCTCTCCCACCTCCTCCCTCTTCTTTCTCTCCACTAAGCAGACCTTCAAACCCGCCTCAGCCGTTGTTTTTGCTGCCAAGCACCCAGCTGTTCCAGCGCCAACAACTAGTACATCGAATTCTTCCAAGCCAACACACGCTCAACCTGTTCTATTCTAGTTCGCCTATCGCAGTTCATAACTTTTGCTGAATCTTCTTATACTCACTTGCCAATGACTTCTATCAACGCTTCGGGCAATTCTTCTTGGCGGGTCCAAATACATTGGCAATCTGTTACTTGTGATTACATCAAATAGCAGAGTACGCGCGTAAAGGACGTAGAAATAAGAGTTTATTTATAGCAATACGTAGTTCTAATACATATTAGTGATTCATAATCGTTAATATACTCAAGAGCAACCATGGACACAAGAATGAAAAAAGGTGTGCTTGACGGAATGATGAAGAAAGCCGCTGTTAAGAAAAACATGATTTACACGATTGACTTAACGAAGATCGATGGAGACGGAGCTTTCCCATGCCCGAAATGCGGGTCTGTGATATCTCCAGACGACGAATCTGACACGACCTACCAAATAGTTGAGACCAAAGTCAAGGGCGACGATCTGGAAGAACTCGTGTTGGCCTGCAAGAAATGTGGAACCAATATCAAGCTTGTAGGCTTTATGTCGCAACCAGAAGCTTGAGTACCCGACTCTATCCTTCTAGTGTTCTTGTTCCAGTTTTCTACTTATTCCCGCAAAGATCAACCATACGAAAACACCGTAGAAAAGGCCGTTAAAGGCGGCACTCAAGTACAGGGTGTATGCGCTTATAGCTGGTCCGATCGAGAAACATAGAAAGTTGCCTGGAAACATTGGAAACGGAGCCATCAGAGACGCAGCAGTGAACATCAAAAAGAATATCATCAGAATCGGCGCTCCTCTCATTTTCTATCCCACCCTCAAAGGTCTTGCATGTTTGTTTGTAACAGACTAAATGCAAGGGTCTCGTAATATTTAATAAACGTTGTTGTCGGCTTGTGCAACAAAAATACAGATTGCAAATAACTAAAAGATCGGCTGAAGCGGAACCGCGCACAAAATGAATATCCCTACCAGACCAAGCGCCACCAGTTTCCTACTTGTGGACAGGCTGGAAACGTCATCCAGCGGACCCGGATGCCTAAAGAACAACATCAAAAGCACCAAAAAGGCCATCGGAATGAAGCCCTCAACCGTCAGGTAAGTAATTGAAAGGATGGCAAGCACAAGTCTTAGGCTGAGTTTTTCGCCAAGCACAGATCGTGCTACGTGACCGCCGTCCAACATGGCGGCAGGCAACAGGTTAAGCGTTGTGACGAGCATTCCCACCCAGCCAGCAAACGCCACAGGATGTAAAAGCAGGAGCCCGTTCGGCGGGGTTTTGGGAATCAGGTTGAAGCTGTTCAGGAACCTCTCAAGAATACTCCACATTACTGGTACGCCTATTTCGTTGGCTGGCACTTGAGGCGAAGGAATAGTCAACGTTAGTCCTATAATGCTGACGATGGTTGCTATTATGAAACCTGCGATGGGACCGTCTGCTCCGATGTCGAAGAGTGCATCTCTGTTTGGAGGAAGTGACTTTTGCATGATGACTGCGCCGAAAGTTCCCAATGGAGGCGGCCCCGGAATGAAATACGGCAGTGTAGCGTCAATGCCCTTCTTATTAGCAGTTATCTTGTGGCCCATTTCATGAGTGCCGAGCACTGCCAGCATGGCCGCTGTAAAGGCTGCTCCCCCGACGTAAGGGTTGATGACATTAGGAGAAAGAAAATAGCCCGTGACGAAAGTCGTTGCCATAGTTGCAAAGAGCAACGCCCAATTTATCAGAATATTGCTTGGTTTGACAGAAGGCCGCGGGACAACTCTCAAGACCACTCTTCCATCTGTCCTTCGGAGAAGAGCGATGAGGTTCATCAGTTCTAGTTTCTTCAGAACTCTGAGAAAAGGCTGCTTTGTTTCTTGGGGTTGCGCGAGATGATACGTGGGAACGCCATTCTCCATCAAAGCTTCTTCTACCCGAAACTCAGACGAGACCACGCTGGTTACTTGTTCAAAATCAGCCTGAGTGGAAGACGTTTCAACATTTTCGGTCGACATTGCGCTCATGGCAACTGTCCTTTTCGCTGCACTAGAGTTATCAGCAATACAAAAGTCTATTGGAACTACATGCCCAGATTCATCGTGACCCGAAACTGTCCAAGCAGGTTTATGGATCGGCATCTGAGCCAGATTTGACATGTATTGCCTACGCCAAAATTGTTTTCCGAGCGTCCCTTCGACACGGCTGCCTCGGCCTGCTCTTCAAAATGACTGTAGACATTAGGCAAGTTTTATATTTCATAGATGCCAAATCTGTTGGTCAAATGATTGATGGTTATTTCCAAGAGGCAAATGAGCACATGAGATTAGCCAGGATTAAAGGTTTCCTAGTTCTAAACCCAGGATCAGTGTTCATAATTCTTTTTGCTGCACTAGTTCTTACGTGTGCTTACCTGCTAATTCTGGGAAGACCAAATAATCCCAACATTGACTCTGTAGCTGTTCTTGCCTATTGTTTTTTAGTTGTGGGCATCGTCTTGCAGGCAGTGGGTTTCATTAGAGCAAAAGCTCTGGGAGAGCGAGTGTAGTTGAAAGACATGATTGATGTATCTGTTATTTTGTGTGCCTATAATGAAGGGGATGTCATAGAGGACTCTATTGACAAAGTTGATAATGTAATGATGAAAACGGGTTGGAACTATGAAATCGTAGTTGTTGACGACGGCAGTGTAGACGACACTAGAGAGAGAGCCCTTAAATGCAGGCGTGAAAAGAACAATGATCATTTGAAGGTTGTCGGCTATGAAAAGAACGCCGGCAAGGGAACCGCCATAAAAACAGGTTTTGCATATGCCGAAGGCAAATTTGTCGTAGCCATAGACAGTGATTTAGACGTTGATCCTTATCTCATTCCCAATTATGTTGAAGCTTTAAAGACGAATGATATTGCGGTTGCTTCGAAGTGGAATTCCAAGTCACACACGATTATGACCTCTAGACGGAAGGTTCTGAGTTTCGGTTTCAACGCACTTTCTAGACTACTCACAGGAATAAAGTTGAGAGATACTCAGACTGGGTTAAAGGCGTTCAGAAGGACTGTGTTCGAAAGAATGGCGCCAAAGTTTATGGTGGAACGTTATGCTTTTGACTTGGAAATGATGTCCGCGTGCAATCACGCCGGTTTCAGGATTATCGAGTTGCCCGTTAATGTTCACGTTGAGAGCATGGTGAGCTTCAAAGAAATCCTCAGAATGAGCAGAGATATGGTTGAAGTCGCATATAGACTGAGAGTAAAGAAATATTACCAGCGCAACTAGTCTAGTCTAGCAAGTGTTGTGGTCTGGGAATGAATGCAGAGACTGAAGATCTTAGTTTTTAATTGGCGATGTTGGTCGAACCCTGAGATGGGTGGAGCAGAGGTTTTTACACATGAAGTGCTCAAGAGGTGGGCCGCCGCCGGGCACAAAGTCACCCTGTTCACAGCAAAGTTTAGAGGCAGCAAGCAAAACGAAGTTGATGACGGAGTTAACATAGTCAGGAGTGGTGGAACATATTCTGTCTATTGGAAAGCGAGAGAACATTATCGCAGATACTTCTCAAAAGAAGAATATGACGTTGTCATAGACGAGATCAACACCGTACCCTTTCTGGCGTCAAAATTCGTAAGGAAAGGAGAAAGAGTCATCGCTTTGATACACCAGTTGGCCCGAGAGTACTGGTTCTATGAGACTCCATTCCCTGCAAGCTACTTTGGATACTATGTCTTAGAGAAAAGGTGGCTCAAGAATTACAGAAATATCCCCACGGTGACGGTGTCAGAAAGTAGCAGAAAAGACTTGGCTGAATTAGGCTTTGAAAAAGTCTTCGTCGTTGGCGAAGGATTGAATTTCAAGCCTCTGGAAAAACCAGACGAAAAGACAAACTTCCCCGTGATTATGTTCGCTGGGAGGCTGAAGAAGGCAAAGAGGCCCGACAATGCCGTTGAAGCCTTCAAAATGGTCAAGGAAAGGGTCCCGAATGCTGAGCTTTGGATAGTCGGAAATGGTTATCTGAAAGAGAAATTGATGCGAACGGTCCCAAAAGGAACCAGATTCTTCACTTCGTCCTCAAATGAGGAAAGAAGAAACTTGATCAAGAAAAGCTGGGTTCTAGTCAACCCAAGTGTAAGGGAAGGCTTTGGACTGAACGTGGTTGAGGCAAACGCCCTTGGCGTTCCTAGTGTCGCCTATAATGTGTCTGGTCTAAAAGACGCTATTATCGATGGAAAAACAGGACTCCTAGCCATTCCAGGGAGTACTAAGGCTTTGGCCGATTCGATTGTTCGAATATTAACAGACACCAATTTGAGAAATAAGCTTTCAGAAGAAGCATTGGCTTATTCCAAGAATTTTGATTGGAACAAAGTTGCTGATGAGTTTATGAGGGTTATCAGAACAGCACACAAGGTCTGATTCGAAAGTTGATTCAAAGCAAGCCTCTAGTTTCAATTATCGTTCCGACCAAAAACTCGGCAGAAACCATTGAAGATTGTCTAGGATCAATAAGAAGGCAGAGTTACAGCAACATAGAGATCATAGTTGTTGACAACTATTCTCGCGACAAGACACTGAATGTTGCAAAGAAATATGACGTGAAAGTTTACTTGAAGGGTCCCGAAAGAAGCACCCAAGTTAATTTTGGCGTATCAAAAGCCAACGGGAAGTACGTCTACAGAGTTGATTCAGACTTCGTGCTCGAACCTGATGTTGTGCAAGACGCGGTTCAGAGATGCGAGAAACAGGGCTATGACGCAATTGTCATTCACAACACTTCAGACGCAACTGTCAGTTTTTGGGCAAGGGTCAGGAAAATGGAGAGAGACTCTTACAGAAACGACGAAATCAATGTTGCAGCTCGATTCTGGAAGAAGGAAGTATTTGAGTCAGTCGGCGGGTTTGATGTCAATGTAGTGGCTGGAGACGATTACGATCTTCACAATAGGCTTGTAAGAAACGGTTGCAAGATAGGACGGATCAAGGCACAAGAAACTCACATTGGAGAACCCAGAACGATGGCAGAGATTTTCCTGAAACATTATTATTACGGCCAGAGCTTAACACGTTTCATTGAAAAAGATCACGCAAAGGCCTTGAGACAACTGAGCCCGCTGAGAAGAAGTCTTGCTGAAGGCTTTCGCACATCTTCTGAGGACCCTGTGTTGATAGTAGGTTTTTTCTTTTATCAATTTCTGAGATACACGGCAGCAGGTCTTGGAATGGCTTCAACCAAACTGAAAGGATCTAAATAACCAAGCTGAGCCTTATCTTTTTTTGAATCTAGACCCGACTCAACATGCAACCCAGATGTTCTCTTTCATTAGGAACTCAATCTTTAGACAGAATAACTGGAGATGACTGAAGCGTTAAGAGCCTTAAGTTTCAGATTCGATTATCATTGTGGCATTTTCACGTTGCGTCTATTATGGTCCATCCGCAAAAGCTACATTGACTGATTGGAAATTGTGTATTGACATAGGGGGACATAAATGATGAAGTTGTTAGAAAGTCTTTCTACATTTTCTGTCTCAATTTGATCCCTATGACTTAAGTCTTTGTAAGAACAAATAAGCTATCTTCTTCAAGTCTTTTCTGTTTATGAATGCAAGCAATAACACGGACAGGCTTATGAATGCAACTACGGATACGGTGAGAATGTTTTGCGTTTCATACTGGATTGTTATCGTGAGGTTTCCAGTGCTATCTACAAGCCAGCCGTTCGCAAAAGCGTTCACCTCTTGATGGTTTTTTTCTTGGATCTGGTTGCCATTCACGGACACCTTCCAGTGCGCATCGTAACTCTCCGAAAACACTAGAACAAAGGCGCCTTTCGATTCCACGTGTACCACGTAACTCGTCGGAGAGAGTTCATTCCATACCAAGTTTTCCGGCGGCACTAGAGCAATGCTTTTTATTCCATTCATTGAAGTCGAATTGGAGAACGCTGAATCTTGCAGAGTTTCCCAGTTTGATTCATCAGCAGCGCGAAACATGTCATCTAAAGTTTTATAATTCAAGATGTTAGCGGCCGCATAAAGTTTCTGCAGGGCATTGGTATTGCTGTAAAGTGCAACTTCGTCCCATTCTTTAGCTAGAGTAAAGTTCGGATCTTGGTCAAGGCTGAGTTCGCTCACGTCGTACCCGCTACCTGATACTAGGTCCTTTTCAAGTATGAGGTATTTGACGCTTAACACACCTAGGAATTTTGAAAGTCCGTCGGTTTGAGCGACCACCTCCAGTTCCCATATGCTTGTAAAATTATAAGGCAAAGCCTTCGTGAAGTTTATGCGGAGCCTCGTTGCAGGAGTCAATTGTGAAAAAACGTATTCAGGTTCAAGACTTGTATTGTTTTGCACTTTCATTCGGGTTGTCCAGTTGAAACCGTTCCAAGTCTCCATAGTGTAATCGTTGGCGTATGCACTCCAAAAAATGATTCTTATTTTTGACAATTCCTGAGTCTTGCTCCATTCGATTTCGAACCACTGTGGCCCACTCTCCTTGGACGCCCATCGAGTGTTATAGTCTCCATCGATAGCTTGAGATGGTGCAAATCCGCCTTTTGCGGCCGAACTTGCGGAAGCATTTCCTTCCGGTGCCACATTTTCATATCCATTTGTAAGCATCAATGCGTGCACTTTATTTAACAAAACCAAGTTTTCAGACTGCAGGTATTCTGTTCCTAATCCAGATATTATGGGCTTCGAAAAAATCAGCGGGTAAGGGTTTCCAGAACTAAAAGGGATTCCACTAAAATCGTAGATGACATAAGTATTTCTTTGTGGAAGCAGAAGAGCCCAATACTGATTTGAAAGCATAACGTTGAGCTCAGCATAGGAATTAGGGAAAAAAGAACCTTTGACGTTGGTGTTTAACCAGTTTCTTGTAACGTCGCCAGTTGTTAAAGGATACGATGAAGCAAGGAGAATCATGATTGCTAGGCCTAGCGTAACTATCTGAAGTGCCTTATTCTTGGACTTATTGTACAAAGTTGAAAAGGTGACACCTATCAAAATACCGTAGGAGATTATGACGAAAAAGCTCCATTGAGCAGATTCTCTGAAAGCTATCATAAAGGGAATATTGGTTGCCAATGCAGGGTAAAGCTTGCTGAAAAGTGGGCTGAATCCGCTTGCCAACATTAAGAAAAGCGCGGCTACTGCACTGAAATAGATAGTCAGTTTTCGTGGTTTCGACAGTAACAAGCTTGCGAATGCTAGAATTGGCGGTAGATACGACAGGATTAATATCGATGGATTATGCAAGTACATTTCTGCGTACGGAACGTAGGGTTTTCCCAAATCGCCAGAATAGAAACCCCATTTTGTGATGAGTCTTAACACATCATGGAGTCGAATATCTAGGACGAATGAAGGTACTCCCATTTGCCCATAGGCTTGGAAGAAGGCTGTAAAGCTTGTCGATATTAGGGTTAGAATCCATATTGAAGCTGAGAGAGCGGACACAATGAATACGGATATCCTCTTCAGGTAATCGTAGATTGAGTTGATTTCCACGGAGAAGCCCAAAAGTTTCGATGCTTTGTCTCGGCTGTAACCGATCCTAAGCTCACTGCTGATAAATATGAACAGGAGAACGAGAACCAACGAAATAGCACACAAGAGTGCTACTCGAAAATTCGGGAATGAGCCATACGTCAGCACAAATAACAATCCTGAAACAGCCATGAAATTGTAGGATCTCTTCATAATGCCCTCTGCGAATGTTACAAGACAGGGAAGAATCACTAGTGCCTCATCAAGAAACGCTAAGGCCGTCACTTCCCTGTCATTGATCATGTATAAATTTGAAGTCAGATAGAGAGCAGCGACAAAGGATGCTGCAACATTACCATTTGTAAGTCTCTTCGTAAATATGAACATCAGTATCGACGAAAGAAAACACATTAAGAGCAGCGCCATCATTTGCGCTACGTAAAGATTGGCACCGAAGGCTTGGAAAACCGTCATAAAGAAATATGACGGGACCAGAATTCTGGGCGCGTAGACTGAAGGCATGCCGAAGTCAGTCTCGTCCCATGTGTACATGACGCGTTTTGTGAAAGCTTCTTGTATTAATGGAGACCTATTGTCTCCGCTAATCAGTACATATGGGTATTCAAACCAGTTTATCACTCGCAAACTAAACAAGAGAAAGAAAACCGCTACCAGTATTCCTACATGTTTTGCACGAAGCTTCTTTCTCAAACTTCCTAATCTCAGAGTTTTGACCACCGTACACCTCGAGAACAATCCATTGGCTAGTTTCAACTCCCTCCAGACGTTTCATAAAATATCCTTCAAGTTTATATAACCTACTTTGGACGGGTGGAATGGACATGTTCAACGTGGTGGGACTTGGCAGCGATTTCTACACGCATGTGGTCGGTGAATTTGAACGCTACAAGTGAAGCAGTCTAAAGAAAAACCCTTCGCAAGGAGAGAAAGAGGAGACGAATCAGCCAGACCTTGTAGCATTCTTCTTGCGTCTCACAACAAATGCGTTCGTAAACATGGGGATATTCCTATTGTGATGACTAACGATTCCAAAGATAAACGTGATCGAACACGCTTCTCTTTTTTCCGCGGGCCTTTGTTTGATACCTATAGAACAATATCAAAAGACAATCTTGGGCATTGATCTACGACGCCGAGGAAATGGTTCTGCTGCCCTTTCTTGTTGTCATAATTACGAGGCTTGTGCCAGTCAGTGCTAGGACCCCCGCGACCACGATAACTGGCGGGCCAAATGAAGCTGTCCAGCCAGTTTGTATGAAGATTATGGCTGATACAAGAGCCAATACGCTGGAAGCGATTGTCATCATTTTCGGGGCGATCATGTTGCCAGTATAGACCTGCAAGGCGATGCTTATCCAAGCTACTATGGCACTGGCTTGCGCAATCAAGCTTATTGCAAGAAGAGTCGACGTCGACGTGAAGAGTGCTGCGGATCCAGCTAATGTCGAAGGGAGGCTCAATGGCAAGTATACCCACGATCCAGCCAGGTGGCTCCATGGAAGCATTGTCGAAGCCAGATTTAGCAAGCTACCCGCAACGATTACATAGAACGGCTTCCCTGGAAACCCGTCCTTGGCCCTAATATTGCTTGGTTCTAGCCTTTTCGCACGGTGTCTTCTCTGAAGGCTCTTGTTTACCCCGTGCAAAAACATCGCCGCTGGAGTGGCGAAGACTGCTATTGTTAAAACTAGATTGATGATTGTTTGCGATGTTTCAGATGGAGAGGTTACTGCATTCAATGAGAGTATGATGATGTCTCCATAGAGCTGGCTGCCCGAAATTGGAATCCACTGTTCGTATATCATTATTCCAGAGTCTATATCGTAGATTAGCGTCAATTCTCCAGAGTCCATTCCTGCGAGAGTGAGAGTGACATTGAGGCTTTCGAAGTTCCCAGCATCGACTGTGAAGTTCAAGCTATTCGATGTCCAGTTAGTAACGACAGCGGGAGTGCGAGTAGTTAACTTAGCCGTCCAGTTAAGATTGCCAAGTAAGCTTTGAGCAATGCATTCAGGCGGCAGATAGAACAGTGCGGTCACGTAGTCAGCGTACCTTGGAATTCCTCCGCTGTATTCCAAGTTCACTGTAGAGGTTGATTCGGTTGTGTTGCTCTGAAGAATTAGTGTGGTCTGGTTGAACGTCAACACCTCGATTGAAGCATTCCAAGTTGAAGAAGAAGCTGATCCAGAAGTGCCTATTCTTGCACATGTGTAGAACATGGTTGTCTCTTCCGTCAGTCTGATCTGAGCCGCATAGGCTGGGCTCAAGAATAGCAGAATAAGTACTAAGATAATTGGCCATTGCTTCAATGTCTCATTTCGCCTGCCTCAGACATTTACATGAAAAACTAAGCTTCAATATAAAAATATGGAAAGAAAAAGAAGAGGATTATTGTTTTTACGGGTCGAACTCTATTGCTGCTGTCGATGTTGTCGGGAGCTTTGCCCACCACCAGACAGGGGTGTCTGCTTCATCCCAACCCTCTGGATAGCTTGGCAAGGCTGTTATTGCACCAGTCCACGGTGGTGAAACGCCGTCAAAGTTCGTGTGCACGTCAATGAAATTGTTGTCTCCGAACTCGGTTATGGTACCCAATGCCTTTACTACAGTGAACAATGTTGGTTCGTGACTTCCATCGTGGTAAGTCATCTTCAGTATGACCGCGACTGCGCCATCGGGTAGCCAGCCTGTGGTACTTCCGATAATGTATTGAGAAGCCCATGCTGCGGCCCAGAACGTGTCTCTTCCGTCCCAGCCGTATATTGAGAGGCCTCTCGTTCCGTTGATGTCTCTTGCCAAGGATATCACTGCGTATCCTTCCTTGTAACCGAATGTGGCTTTGTTCACTGCCCATGATGAGACTGGGAACCAGTCGTACGTTCCAAGAGCAGCGTCGCTTGTCGGTGCCGACCCAGTGACTGAGCCGCCGTTGATAAGCGCGTAAGCCGCTGTTCCTTCTCTGCTGATTGCAAAGTCAAAGTCGTTGAAGTATCTTGTCAAGCCGTTTGCTTTCATGCCGCCCAGGCTAAGGATTCCGTTCGGATCATAGGTCACGTCGTCGTAGCCTTCCATCGTCCATGTTTCATCAGTGCCGTTGTAGAACCATCTTTCAGTCAATGGATCTTTGGAAGGATACCAGTACCAGTCTCCCGCGTCAGTTTCGTTTGACCAGCCGCCAGCTATTGGTTGAGGCGGGTAGCCAATGCAGGAGTCGTCGTATATTCCGAATGCGAAACCATTGAGACCTGTACGCTTAAAGGTTGTTGTGTCGGTGCCTGCTCCTGTGCCGCTGTTGCTAAACGATTCATAGTAGTTTCCTCCGAAGTAATTCAATCCGTAGGGTATGGTTCCTTTCATCCCTACAACTGGAGCAATGTACGGGAACATTGTGTCGTTTCTGTCGAACAACGTGAACGAAGTTGCATAGTAACCGTAGCCGTTGCCGCCAACTAGCCCTGCACCTCCACTGTCTGTTGTAGCTGCGCTCTGTCCCAAGCCTGTCCACATGAACGGATAATCACCGGTGAATGGAGTTTCGGCCAGAGAGTTCAGATCCTCTGGGTTGAACACTTGGTTCAACATGTACAGGGCTTCGGTGTCAACTTGGTCTGTGAGGTCTCCAGCGTCTACGTCCATGGCAGGGTGTGGGTCACCGTTGAAGTCGGTCATGCCTGCTACTTCGACGAATCTCATTTGTCTGTTGGCTGACTTGGCGAACCATGATAGAAGTTTCGGCCAATCGGAAGAGTTGTACCGCCACTGTGCAATTACCCACGGTGTGCTAGGCTCACCAGGACCAGCTGGAGGATGAGGTATGTCTTCAACAGCAGTTCCAGGGGCAAGGACTCTTGTGAATCCGTGAGGCAGATCTGGAATCAGTGGAGCGTACAATGTGTGCTCAGTTGTATTTGGCCAGTAACCAGCAAAGAATAGGTAGTCCTCGTCGGGGTTGAAAGCCTGCACAATGTCAACATTGTATTGGCCGGTTAGTGGGTGCTGATACACGCTGGTGATGTTGTTAGGATAGTACTCTGTATAAGCCGTGTTTCCCGGATTGATTCCTCTTGCAATGTCTAATTCGTATCTCTCGCTGAAGCCGAAGTCGCTTATGTAGTCCAAGACTTTGGGGTCAAGCAGCATCTTGACATCCTTGTAGACTATGGCGTATTTTGTATCTTTGTTGAAGACGACGGTCACGAAAACCTCCGCAACATCTTCGTCATAGTATGCGTCGTGGATGATGGTGGCCGATCTTGCGACTGCGAGTCTTGCACTGTCATACAGTATTTTGACACCGCTAGGAATCAAAGTGCCATTTCCATAGAGAAATGCTCCGACTTCGTCTGGGTTGTATTGGCCGTACCAACTGTATACTTTTCTTGCACCTTCAACTGTTGTCAAGTCACTGTATAGTGCGTAACCTTCTAGTGCTCGCATTATGCCCTGCCGCGTGTAGTTAAGGTAGAACACCCAGCCTTGTATCCAGTACTTTTGGTTGACGCCTGTAGAAGCCCAGGACTCACTGTTTCCCCACTCAGTGGCGTTTGCTCCGTAGGCAATTCCAGCGTTTGCTGGAGTTGCCAACTCGCCGTATTCGGTCAAGCCAACTCTTAGGCTTTTGTTAGCGTTGTAGTACACGTCATCCGGAGTAAACGATTGAAGTAGGTCATTTTCATATGCCCATTGATTCACCTGGTAAGAATACTGCATGCTGTCATAGTGATCGCTGCCAGCAACTCCTTCTAATACAGCATAGTCTGCTCCTGCACTTGATTGACCATATTTGAAACCTAAGGAAGGTATCATTAACGCTGAACATATCAGTATCAATGCCAAAAGCAATATCGCTGTGTTGTTAGTATATTTCTTCAAGTTCAATTTTCATTCCTCTCATATTTATTTTCGTCCTTCTATATGTCTTACCTAATATCTTTAAAAGTCTTTCCATTCGAGAAAAAGAGAATACGCCGCATGTGCCCGCATGACTTTGACTTTGCTTGTTCCAGAGGCCGAAGAAAAAGCAAAAGATTGAAAGTTGTCAGAAGCAGCATCGGAACAGCGTTGCGAACACAAGTTGCCCACTGTCGGGGTCATAGTACGTCTTGGAACAGATCGTCCTTTCTTGAAATATACAGTTCTTCCACGCAACATTTTTCACAAAAAACCACAGACTTGTCGAATCCCCTGAAAACAATAACTGGCCTTGCCTCTTTCGCTTGGCCCATGATCAGTTCAGCTGCTGCTGCAATTTCATCGACTACCGCCACGTTTTTAACCTTGAGAATCTGTCCGAAGAGATCTCGTCTCCCTCTGTAGTCTCTGAACGGATTGATCCCAGCGATGCCTATGGCGAAATTCACTTGTCCGCGCCTAAATGGGCGACTGTAGGTGTCACAGATTATTACAGCAACCTCTTTCCCAGTCAACTGCTTGATCCTCAAGCGGCACTCTTCCGCTGACCTGTCAGGGTTCTTAGGCAAGAGCGCGAACTCGCCTCTTCCTTCCACGTTTGACTTGTCTATTCCAGCGTTTATGCATATCAAACCACGAACGTCTTCCACGAGCAATATTTCGCGGGAAGCCTTCAACACCCGTTTCGTCTCTCTCAGAATCAGCTCTACAAATCTTGGACCTTTCCCAACCATCTTCGCAAGTCTTTGAGCCTTCCGCGAAGGCGAAACATCTCTCAGGTTTACCACTCTTCCTTCAGCCTTAGAGAAAACCTTCTGCGCGGCCACTATCACATCCCTGTCTTCAATCTTCAGACCGTTCTCCTCCGCCGTTTCAACTATGATCCTGGCCAAATCATCACCATAACGTATCAGCGGGAAGCCTTCGAGAGCAGACACCGTGAAACTTTTCACCAGACTCCCTCCTAACCGAACTCTACAATGCCCTCACACTCTGTTAAATCTCTTACTCACTCCAGATTCTAACAATGACATATCGCAATCAAGATTTCCAAGTTTGATTGCGAATTCATAATGCTTAAACTACGCCCAGCCAGAGGAATAGAGCAAACCAGAACGCAGAGTGATGCATGTTCATGAAAAGAAAGTATAATCTGTTACTTGTATTAATTGCCATGTTTTTCTTCTTCAGTTCCCTAGTGGGTGTTTACAGGATTCTGCCCACGGTTGAGGCAACATATATTGAAGGAACCATAACGCAGGACACAGACTGGACTGCGGTTGACAGCCCGTTCATAGTCTCAAACAATGTCACGGTCAATCCGGGCGTAACGTTAACGGTAGAGCCTGGAGTTCAGGTGAGATTTGGAGATAACTTCTGGATAACAGTGAACGGGAAAATAATTGCTGATGGCACGGACGACAGAACGATACTGTTCACGTCCGACAATCCGAATGCTAGCGTAGGGTCCTGGGGAACAATCCTGATAAACGGAACACAACAGTCCTCGATAACGCACTGCATAATAGAGTATGGAACGAACGGAATAACGTTGGAAGGCGGCTCCTTAAACCTCCAAAACAACCTCGTGAGATTCGATTCGAATGGGATCATAGTGAATGGCGGCAGCATAGTCGCCTCAAACAACGAGATAACGAACAACACAATGAGCGGCATCAACGTAGCTGGAGGCAACCAGGTCACCATAGAAAACAACATCGTAAGTTCAAACGGAGATGGCATTGTTTTAACAGGAGACTTGGCTGGAACAATAGACATAACGCAAAACAACATCCTGCTCAACGGTCAAAGCGGGATATTTCTTGAATCCGGCGCATATTCCGACACAACTATACTTCAAAACAACATTTCACTGAACAGCTATGGATTTCGCGTGGCAACTAACGCGAGCACATACATTAGCCGCAACTACATTTCAAACAACACCGTTGGAATCTTCTACGAAAACGGAAATGGCCACGAAGCCCACTTCAACGACATCCACGACAACAGCGTAGGCATGGACGCCTCATCCAACGCCACTGTAAACGCAGCGCACAATTATTGGGGCAACAAAAGCGGACCCTTCCACAGCTCGCTGAATCCCGATGGAAAAGGAAACAGCGTTGGCGGTGACGGTGTGAACCTTGATTTCATATTCTTCTTGTCAGCTTCTATTGACTATAACAACGCCGCGCCAACAGCAGTCCTTCAAACCGACAAAAGCTTGGTCGCGCCAAACATGAACGTCACGTTCATCGGCACTAACTCGTACGACGACGGCCGTGTCGACGAGTACTTCTTCGACTTCGGAGACGGAGCCAGTGGATGGACAACTCTATCCCTATTCAACCACACTTATTCCACGGTCGGAACCTACACTGCGAGTCTAAGCGTTATAGACGATTTTGCCGTTACAAGCCAAAATGTCGCAACAACCACGATAACAGTCCAAGATCTAACACCACTGAGCGTGTCAATGACTCTTGGCAGCGAAGTCGCCGATTACCACGGTAACGTTACAGTCACAGTCTACGTATCAGACGAATCTGGCGGAGTGAACAATGCAGATGTCACGCTACTCTCACTGAAAGGTGGGAGTTACTCGCCGGCACTAGGCGCGACAAATGCAACCGGCTACTTTGAAACAACCTTCACTGCACCGAATGTTACAGACATAGCATATGTCAGATTGATTGCAACGGCCACTAAAACCGGATACGCAGACGGTTCCTGCCACGAGTATCTGAAGGTTCTTCCATTGCTGCACATTCAGATGACCACGGAGCCGGCAACAGTCAAATCTGAGGAGACAGTAGCCGTAATCTTCCATGTTTCCGGTGGCCTCGACCAGCCCATTGCTGATTCCTCACTAACGGCGGTCGCAGATAACGGAACACTCTCAGGAAGTACGGGATTCACTGAAATAGACGGTAGCGTGGCATTCAATTTCACTGCACCCTACACGCTTAGCCCTACCAATGTCACAATCACCGTAGCAGCCCAAAAGTCAGGATTCACAGACGGACGCGCGCGCGCTATCATAAGTGTAATGCCAAAAGTGTTGACAGTGGACGTGACGGCTGAAAACTACTCTACGATTTCAGAAGCGACAGTTGCCTTAGGCGTTCAGGTGACCTACAATCTTGCTCCAGTTCAAGATGCCAACGTTATTGTTATATCTGAAGGCGGAGGGAACTTTTCGCAGCCCACTGGAACAACTGACGCTTATGGATTTGCTACCTTCGTCTTCACGGCACCTCAAGCCAACGCACCCTTCGATATCGTAATCATGACTGAAAGCTCAAAAACGGGATACGCCAACGGACAAGACTCCCTGACGCTGAGAGTTAGTCCTGGAAACATAAGTGTTCAAGTCATTGCCAGTTCATATGCTATCATGCCAGGTAGCAATCTCACTTTGAACGTGAGTGCTACAGTCAACTCCAAACCAGTTGCGGGTGCCCAAGTCATCATTTCAGCCGATGCTGGAAACTTTTCTGCCGCGACTGGGTTCACGGATTCAAATGGAACCTGCGCGTTCACATTTAATGCTCCATCGACAACCGTGCAACTGCCCGTCGTCATAAGTACTGACGTCACAAAGAACGGATACATTGGAAACGGGAACGAGATAACAATAAACGTGATTCCAGTAGCGCCCACGCACAACGAGGAAGGTTGGCCAGTGCTAACCATTCTCCTGATCATCATCCCCGTGATCATCGCTGTCATAGTTGTCGTCTTGATCAAGTTGAAAGTCATCGTTGTCTCCACCGAGGAAGAAGACAAGGCTGAATAAGGTCTCGTGAGACGCAATATTTAATAGATTGTTGTAGTCATTAAGTACGTGTACAGGAGAAGTACAATGACACAAGTACGTCTAAAAGAAACATTAGCGAAGCTCAAGAGAGTGCAGATCAGGCTGAATTTCAAGAAACATGTGCAGCCCACGCCTGGATCGCCTTCTCCGAAGCCTGTGCCCAGAGGGTTCAAGATTGCTGAAAAGTATCCGCTTTACGAGCCTTTCGCTCACGTGGCTATTGCGCAGAACCCGAAAACTGGAGAGTTCAGGTACATTCTGGACGAGCTGCAGCTTGACCCGCTCGAAAGAAGTGTCTACCAGCGAATTTTAGAGATACTGCTTGCAGAAATAGAGTCGCCAAAAGAAGAGATTGCTGATCCGCGAAAGTTCTTCGCAGATGAAGCCAAGAAGATTGTGGACAAATACCGCATAAGCTTGGGTTGGCTGCCGGATGTTTCGTGGTACAAGATTCTTTACCATGCTGAAAGAGACCTTGTGGGTTTCAGTTCGATTGATCCCTTAATGCGAGATCCAAACATTGAAGACATCTCATGTGATGGAGTTCAGAGGTCGGTTTACATTTGGCACAGAAACTACGAAAGCATCGAAACAAACATCCAGTTCGAAAACGACGAGGAACTCGACAACATGGTTGTCAAGCTTGTTCACATGGCTGGGAAACACGTTAGCTCAGCCTTTCCAATAGTGGATGCATCATTGCCTGGAAAGCACAGACTGGCAGTCTGTTACAGACGTGAGGTCACACCTTTTGGAACCGCCTTCACTATTAGAAAATTCAGAGAAGATCCGTATTCAATAATAGACTTGATAAACATAGGCACTTTCTCAGAGGAAATGGCCGCCTATTTCTGGTTGTGTCTTGAAAACAGATCGTCAATCATGGTCTTAGGCGGAACAGCTGCAGGAAAAACAACAGCCCTAAACGCCTTGGCCTGCTTGATCAAACCTGGAAGCAAAATAATCACCATAGAAGAAACAGCAGAGCTAAACTTGTCTCATGAAAACTGGATTTCGATGATTTCCAGACAGAGCTATGGCTTGGGCGGAAACAGCATCGGGGAAGTTGCACTTTTCGATCTTGTAAAAACTTCGATGAGACACCGTCCAGACATACTCATCGTGGGCGAGGTGAGAGGCCAAGAAGCTTACGTGCTTTTCCAAGCGTTGGCGACGGGCCATGGTGGAATGTGCACGATGCACGCTGAAAACTTAGATTCAGCGCTCAAACGTCTGACACAGAAACCCATGGACATCTCGCCAGCCTACCTTCCGTTGATGAACATCATACTGTCAATTCAAAGAGTTCACCTTGTGAAAAACAATGAAAGGAAGGCCTTCAGACGCGTGCTCAACGTCAACGAAATAGCGGACTATCAAGATTACAGAGGAACCTTCAAATGGCATCCGGCCGAGGATGAGCACATACCATCTCTTGACAAGAGTGTTATGCTGTCGGCCATTTCTGAACGCATGGGTTCGAGCAAGAAAGAATTGCTTGATGAAATTGAGAAACGCAAAAACGTCTTGCACTGGATGATAGAACGTAAAATCAGAAGTTACAAAGACGTGGCAGCCATAATTGCAGAGTATTGCGCCAGACCTAAGCAGATTTATGAAAAAATTTTAGCCGGGGAGGAGGTTAAAGCAATTGCCGCTTCTAAAGACTCTTGAGGCATGGTCCTTCCGTCTTTTCGGCAACATCGCACCCTCCTTTCTGAAACATGTCTTCGAATTCAAGGATTACCTAGAGCGGGCAAAGATCAAAATTTACCCAGAGACCTACGTCTCATTAATGCTCTTCGCGGCCGTGATGACCCTTCCGATGACTATAATCTCGGTGGTGATCGTGCTTCTCTACGGTTTCATGCCAATAATTTTCTTGATACCTGCTCCATTCTACGTAATGATCGGATTCCTCTTGGTTCCCATGTCCAGATCCGGCGAAAGAGCGAGTAACTTGGAAAGGGAAATGCCGTTTGCAACTGCTTACATCAGCGTTATGGCTTCAGGCGGCATAGCACCATACACAAGTTTTAAACGACTCGCACAGGTCGAACTGATGCCCGCAATGAAGGTAGAAGCAAGAGAAATCATGAAAGACGTGGAGATCTTCGGAATAGATCCATTAACCGCAATCCAAAACGCGGCAAAGAAAAACCCGTTAGACATCTTCAAAGATTTCCTTTCAGGGTACTCGTCAACCGTCATCATAGGCGGAGACATCGGACACTTTTTGGAAAGAAAGGCAGAAGATATTTTCAAGGCCAGAGCATTGCGCGTCAGAGCCGCAGCTGAAAGACTCGGAATGCTTCTTGAGACTTTCATAATAGTCAACGTGATGATGTCCCTCTGCTTCTACATAATGTTCAGCGTACAAAACATTGGCGTCGGCGGCGGATCTGGCGGTGATGTTTCAACCATTCTTCTCTACACATTCGTCTTCAGTCCAATGCTGTCAATGATGTTCGTTTACCTGGCGCACAGCATGCAGCCTAAAACACCGGTTACCGAAATGCGGCCATACAAAGTGTTTGCCGTGTGTGCCGTAGCAGGTATGTTATTGTTCGTCTTTCTCTTTCTGGGCGGCAGTTTCGGCATGCTAAGCCAAATGCCTGTGGCGCTTGCGTTAGGATTGTTCGTCTCGGTTGCACCAGCGGCTGTTGTGCATGGCAAACTCTCAAGTAAAAAAACAAGCACGGAACAAGGCGTAAACAGTTTTCTGAGAGACCTGACGGAGGTCAGGAAAACAGGACTCTCACCCGAAAAGTGCATTGAAAGCCTTTCACACCGCGAATACGGCGTGTTCAGCAAAGAACTGCGCAAAATCAGCTCAGAAATCTCTTGGGGAATCCCGCTGAAAAAGGTGATGATGGATTTCATAAGCAGGACGAAAAGTTGGATGACGCAAATCGTCATGTTCTTGCTCGTTGAGACGGTGGATGTCGGCGGTGGCACGATTGAAATGATAGAGTCGCTTGCCAGATTCAACAATCTGACCCAAGAGGTTGAAAAAGAAAAGAAATCTTCAACTCGACCTTACATAATGATGCCCTACTTTGCGGCACTGCTCCTCGTTGTGACCACATCGATGATGCTGGGTTTCACGACAGGTACTATAGGAGTTGGTGGAGCACCACCTCCAGCAAACATGGACTGGATCAGACAGATTTTCACAACGTCAGCTATTTTCTACAGCTATATGGTAGGTATCGTGGCTGGAAAAATCAGCGAGGAATCCATAGCAGCAGGGTTCAAGCATGCGGCAATTCTAGTCATAATTTCAATCGTAGCAGCAGAACTATTGCCCATGTTCATCAAGCTCTGAGCTGAGAGGAGAGAACCGAAATGGCCATAAGAAGCTTACTTGGACACTTGCGAAAAAATAAACGAGCCGTCAGCCCGGCAATTTCTACGACAATTCTAACGAGCGCCATCATAGTGATGCTTCTTGTAACGATTAGCTTTGCAAACAACTACCTGAATGCGCGCGTAGCTGAGAACGAATTCAGTTCAATGAAACAGTTCATGCAGACAATCGGCCTTCAAATAGATGACGTGGCGTGGATTCCAGGGCGCACGCAAACAATGCATTACGCAAGCAAATATGGATCAGTCAGAGTCCAGTCTCCAGCTTTGAATTACAGTTTTTACTGTGATGGCAGCTTGGTGGCCAACTTCAGCGTCGGCGTTATTCTGTTCAACATACCTGTGAGCGATTATTCCGTTGGAAACAACTATTTTGAACAGATATTTCCTTCTTCAAAGAGTTTCTTGCAACAGAACGCCTCAGCACCAGTGTCCCGGTTGTTTGTCATTGAAAAACTCCCTATGCAGGATGGAAGCTACGTAAGAATAGTTGTTGCGCCCATAATACGACAATTAAGCTCAATCGTAAACAACATTACCTATGTAAGATTATACTTGCCAATTCTTGAAAATGGTCCGAGTCCGCAACTGTCACAGTCAGTGACGCTTACTGGAAGAGGCGTTTCGCATGAAACGATAAGCGGTGCACACAATGTAACGATTAGCCTGGGTTTTCCAAACGGAAATGGAACGGGTTTAACGTCTGATTTCTTTAACTTTGAAAAAACAAGTGAAGCTGTCAATGCGACTTCTGGTTCTGTTGTTGAGATATACACAGGAGAAGTGGTTGTGTCGTTAGGAGCCTATGCCTAGAACGGAGGTTAGTACGTGGTACACGTAACCATTGAACACATGATAATGATTCCGGTTCTGATACTGCAGATTTTCCTTTTTCCGCTAGCGACAAATGTGCTTATGAACGTTTGGGTTGACTCACGCAGGACACTTGCTCTCCAAGACGCAACAAGCCACCTTGGAAGTGCCGTGCAACAGATGTATTTCTCACTTAATCATCCTACCATGCCCGTCAATACGACTCTGAGAGATTTGCCTGGACTCCCACCTTTCATAGAGAATTACTATTATCAAGGAAACGCAACATTGAAGGCGGTCCTAGAACCTGCGCTGAATTCGAGCCAAGTTCTGGAAATAACGCTGAGGTTGGCAACAACTGGAACGACAGCGACGACTTCAGTTATCTTGGGCTCTAACGTTTCGTGGCAGGACTCAACGTTTGTGAGCAATTCTACAGACGCGTGTATAAGCGCCACAAAACTTCCGAATCAGACAATAAGTCTGCGCTTTGGAGAATGAAATGAGGAAAACAAACGAATGACAGGAGCAACAATAGATCACTTGGTTTCTGTCGTTATATTCCTAGTAGCTATACTCATTTTCATAGGCCTTTTCAACCAGACAATCCAAACGGCAATCCTGTATCAGCAACACAGATATCTGGCAACCAAGTGCAGCGACACACTTGATAACATCCTGCTTAATCCAGGCAGCCCACCGTACTGGGGACTGACCAGTACGAACCCAACAAGCTTCGGACTTCAAGACCCAGAATTCACCCAGTACAGACTCAGCCCCTTCTCTCTCATGAGGCTAAACTCAAGCATCGGAACCCCAGCATTCTACTCAAAAACTGGGCTTTACTATAGCAACACGACAACTGGGTTTGGAGAGTCACTCCTAGTTCCCTACAATGAAGCCATTGACTCTAAGGCAGCCGCGAGTCTGCTGGGAATCAATGGTTCATACGGATTTAGCCTCACATTCACGCCCACTGTAACCGTATCCGTTTCAGAAGTACAGTTCAACCCGCTAGAAGTGCAAGTCAAAGTCGCGGGATCAGGCTATCCTTTCGCCTATTCAAACATCAGCTATTGCCTAATCAACACGACGAACGTTGCCGGCACATATCCTTCATACAACATCATTAAACAAGACAATGTCCCCACAGACGACCAGGGCCTCGCATCCTTAAGCTTCAACGGGACAATTGGATCTTACGCTCTCATCGCGTACGCCCACACGAACGGACTTGTCGGGGTCGGTTGCTACGAGCATCTCTGTTACACCGACAACTATGCGGTGCCGCTTGTCTCTGATTTTGACTCGGGAGACATGTTAATCGCTAACAGCTGGGACATAATTGGCGGAGCAAATCCCTCCGCGATTTCGTACAATGCTACTTTCGTACTCTTGACTGAAGATTTCACTCTTCAAGAAATGTCTCTTGAAAACGCCACACAAAGAACGGGCATAGTCAACTTCGGAATGGGGCAGCCATACGGCATAATCAAAATCTCAACTGACAACCCTGGCATACTGGTGATATCTTACATGAAAGCTGACAATAACAGTGATTCTGGAATCGTCCTAATGCCATGGGGGATTAGCTCAATGGCTTTTCCCCTGACGTTCGGAGATGACCCTAACCGGAAAGAATGGGTAGCAACGGATATTCGGCAAGTCACCGTCGGCAACATCGCATACCAGGCCAAGTTGGCTCTGTGGAGCCTTGAAGGATATCAGATGGTGAACTAGGATGATGCGCACAGTCGAAATCCTGCTAGTGATAATAATAATCACAGGCGCGTTCATAATCTCCTCATTCTTCGCTGTTTTACCCCAGCCAAGACGGGTTTCGCCGATTAATCTGAGGAGACTTGCCTTAACAACTCTTCAGACCCTTGATTCTGACCATGGGCTGAGTACAACAGCCTTCATGCCGCCTGACGACTCGTCATGGAACAGTCTCGAAGCAGCCATCTCAGCCTGTTTGCCACCGAACATCGTATACAATTTGACGGTCTATCAAGTTCAGACCAACGGGTCTGCACTGTACCAACCTTTGAAGTCAATTTCAAACGTTGAAGACTTGGGCGTCGAGTCAGACGCTAGCTCCAGCCTAGTTGCATCTTCAAACGTAACCTTCAACGTGATCCCAGAGAAAATCGGGGAACGTGGTGACGGTGGAACATTGTACATACTCAACTGCTCCGACGCAAACGGATGGTGGATATCAGGATACACAGCGCAAACCTTGGCTCAAGACCTCTGCACGCTTTTTTCTCCGTACTTCCAACCGAACAACATCATATTGCTGAACAACACTGGACAGCTGGGCCAAGTGCTAGATGGCATACCGATTCAAGGTGAAAGGATCCAAAATGCCATAGTGATAAACACCTTTGGAGAAGCCGTACCCATACCGACCAGCTACGCTAACAAGTACTCCAGTGACAACTATGCCCAGTATTGCTATCAGTTGGGCAACAAGACGTTGTACTGCAACTGGACCTGGGCAAGCATAGTTGGTGACCCGTTCTATTATGTCACAAACATTGTCAAATTCAATGGAATTCAGAGTTGGGGAATCTACGGCACCCAGACTGTAGGACAAAAAGGGCTTACAGCCTTTCTGAGAGGATTGAACAACTTGACGTACATCTCTCCTTCTGACACCAGTTATCAAGAAATTGGCACTGTGAATTTAACATCAACTATGCTGGCCAATTGCAGCAACTATGGAATATATCCTTCTCGTTCGCAAACGTCATCAAGGGCTTTACCGAACTCGATACTTGCTGCCTACAATCTGGTAGCAAGAGTACTACTTTTCGATCCGTCACCTTCATATCCTACATATATTCCGGGAGCGCTGTTCGAGCATCGAAATGGAGGAAGTGTTGCTGGCAGGTTCTTGGATTTGGGACTCGCGAGAACGCCGGATATTAGACTGACTGCGTTGGCCTTGCTTTCATATTTCAACCCTAGGCTCTATCGTGCCGAGCACACGGTGGCAGACACATCAAGGCTAGTCGTTTTGCAGCTTGGACAGGTGGGAGGAATATAGATGAACAACAAAGGACAACTTTCCATAATTGCAGCACTGCTTCTTGCTGTCATCTTGATAACGACTGTGATGGTCACTTATTCTACGATTCTCAACAGTCAGATGCAAGATCAGCCTCAACTTCTCAGTGCAATTGACGAAACAAACCTAGCAATAAAAGGAGTGCTTGGATACACTGTGGGGTATTATGGATCAGTGCTTCAGGTTACAGCAGACGCATCGTATGCAGACATGCTAGCAACTAACTATCTGCAAAGCGGATTTGATAACATTGCAAACATGCATCCAGAATGGGCAGCATCCTTCAACTTGAGTTCCAAATATATTCACACCTATTCCTTTACAGACACAAGTTACTGCATCGGCAACCTGACAGTAGGTTATGATCTGGTTGGCCTCGGGATAAGCGGTGTAAAATACCAGACGGCCTGCAAATTGCAGGTGAACGTTGAAAACTCCACATCAGGCAATCAGGCAAGACTCACCGTGACCAAGGATGAAGGAGAACCGTTGATAAACTTGGGAAAACAGAATTTCAAATTTTACAACTACACCTATTCAAACTCAATGTGGAATTTCATAAATCCCAACAACATTCAGGCTGCTTTTGCAAACGGTACTTATGTCATTGATACTCCTAACGGTATTGACCCAAGATTCTACGTGGTTCAAGTTGAAGACTCCCGAGGGCTTATCGTGACAGCATCATCATTCAATCATTACACATACAATCTCACCTGGAATTCCACGTTCTATTCAAATCTCCAAAATGCTCCGATTGTTGTTGAAGTACTGCAAAACGGAACTATGCGCTGGCTGGGACAGAACCTCACAACCCAAAGTACACCTATGCCGCCGCTCCCAACCAAATCAATTCACGTCAACCAAACCATAAACAACATTAACCAAGAAATCCCGTTTCAGATAGAGGACTGGGAGTCAGAATACAAGGTTCCACTTGGCTTGACGAACAACGCCAGCCTATTTACCAAAAATAACATGATAGTGTTCCTTGTGAACAACAACGCCAACACCAATGTTTCCAAAATCAAAGTATGGTGGGACGGCAGTGACATTGCAACGCAAACACAATATTCCATCTATAATTCTACAACTTCGCCTTTCAAAAATTGCACACCGGGAAAACTGTCAAACGGCAATATAACCCTGAGCATTACTGGCAGTCCCATCTTCACAATCAACTCCGCTGCGTTGGGCGGTAATGTCAACTGCACAGCAACCTTCTTCCGCGTAAACACCCAAGATACTCACATAGGTTCTAGCGAGTCCTACCCAATCTTGAAAGGTGTCGTGAGAGACATCGCACACCAAGAAGCAGAATGGCAAGGAGGAATTTCTCAGTGCCCCAATGTCTATTCACAAATCATCATAACGTTGCCTGCATACACCACTTACTATACTTACCAGCTTAGACTAATGTTCATGAATTCAGCACAAAAAAGAAACGTAACAGACCTGTGCCCGGTCAAACTCGTCGCCGTAAACGGTAGTGCTGTGACTCAGGTAACCGAGAATGGCACAGATGTGAACGGGTATCCTATACCAGCAATCTCCAAACAAACTGATGTATTCAGCAACTATGCAAGTCCAAGCTTGACTCCGCACCATTGGAGCCAATTCAACAGTACAACCGGGGCGGGAGCAGGAATTATGTTCACGGATAACGCAAACAAACTGCTCTACTATTTCGACTCGGTCGCAAATAACCAAACAGGAGCTCTTAGGATTAATGCCATTTCCAAAACGATTGAGCTGCAACCGGTAGCACTGGTGCCTGCAAACTTCACTACGAGCCTCGACATAACCTGGAATGGAGCGATAACCACTTCTGCAGGCTCAATGACGCCAATATACACTGATAGCAGCGGCACTAAAACAGGCTTGTGGATCCTGGTAGAGCATCCACCAACGATAAATGTCAGTGTAGAGAATTGAGCAACAGAATGTCAGAAGAATGTCCTCTTCAAATCTTGATTTGAAGTTCACACATGTTAAATAGGAATTTGAGTGACTTTTTAGGCAGAGCAAGGGTGAAACGTTTGACTGGAAATGCGTTAAGATCCAAGAAAGCTATATCGCCAATACTCGCTACGCTACTGTTGGTCGTCATAGCCGTAGCTGCAATAGTGGTAACGTATGCGTGGGTAATGACATATATGACTCACACAACAGGGCAAGCAGGCGTGGTTCTTTACAAGTCGAATGTGAGCTGGCCGAATAATTCCACGATAAATATCGACATAGGAAATTCTGGGACTTCAGACACCACGATAATTCAGGTTTACATCGGAACATCATCCTCATCAATGGATAACCAGACAATCACGCCCATGTCACTCACGGCGGGCAATGTTCAGAGAATAACAGTGAACTACTCTTGGCACACTGGCATAACATACTATTTGAAAGTGGTAACGTCAAGTGGCCAATACCTGCCATTGGTTGAACAGGCACCATCGTCCTAGGAACTACCATTAATCTTCTTCCAGCTCTAGCAAGAAAACTTGGAAAGATAATTAAGCAGAGAAGACAATTCGATGCTTCTGACGGTGTCACTTTGCAGTTGCAGTTGGATTTGGCAAGGACAGCATTGGCCTTAATCTTTCTTTTCTATGCTTCATGGAGTGACAACAAAACCCGTGAAGTAAGCAACACAGTGTGGATAGTGTTCGCTCCCCTTGCTTTCGTGCTGACTTTTGCTGAAGTTTACGTTTATCAGTTTTCACAACTGCCCCTCTACGGAATGTGCTTCGGCCTCACCGCACTATTTGCCATAGTGATTTTTCATGCTGGAGGCTTCGGAGGAGCTGACGCAAAGGCCCTGATGTGCTTGGCACTTGTCCTACCTTTCTTTCCAACAAGTCTGCTTGTGCCCCTGTCCGGAGAAATCTCGCCGATTTCGCAGACGTTTTTCCCTTTGAGTGTTTTCAGTAACTCTGTTCTTCTAGCAGCTTTGATGACGCTTGTCATACTCGGTTACAATGTTCTCTGGCGTGTGAGAACAGGAGGGAAACTGTTTGAAGGAGAGTATGAGAACGGGTCTATTGGTCGGAAGATTCTGGTTCTGATAACGGGTTACAAGGTTTCTGTTCAGAAACTGAAGGAGAAATGGCACATTTATCCTCTTGAGGATGCAGAGGAAGGTTCTGAGAGCAATTTAAGGAGAAAACTGGTCTCTTTGCCCAGGGACGAGGGCAGGGACGCTGTCGTTGAGAGACTGGATAAGGCTGTCAAAACTGGAAAGATCCATGACAGCGTCTGGGCAACTCCGGGCTTGCCTTTCCTAATATTCATCACAGCAGGCTTAATCTTAGCCTTGTTTGTTGGTGACATCGTGTGGATTTGCATCCGGCTTGCACTTGCCTAGTGCAATGAAAAGGGTGCATGCTGAAATTTGAGCCCTTCCCTAGGAGTGCGCAAACCAGAAAGTTTTGAAACCCAAATTCTTCGAGGCGGATTCTTGTGGCGGAGCGGTGTTTTCTGTGCTTAGTTTTTTAAGAGCAGAGATGGTTGTTATTTTAGTCTCTTCAGTTGCATGTGAGGTCTGAGGTTGCGGCTATTCGGCAGTTCCGGAGTGCGCGGTCTGGTTAACGTGGATTTGACGGCGGTTTTGGCGGAGAAGATAGGTTTGGCTGTTGCAACATTTTCCAAGGCGAGAGACGTGCTTGTTGCTAGGGACACGAGGGGTTCAGGGGCGATGCTTGAGGATGCTCTGGTTTCGGGTCTTGAATCGGGCGGCGCGAACGTGAAGTGCTTGGGGGTTGTGCCCACTCCCGTCTTGGCTTTTCTGACCAAGAAGATGCGAGTCGGTGCTGGCGTCATGATCACGGCTTCGCACAACCCGCCTGAGTACAACGGTATCAAGATTTTCAGCGGTGACGGTCTGGCTTATGATGAGAAGAGCCAAAAAAAAATTGAACGAATCATCGGTCACGAACGTTTCATATCGGCAGACTGGAGAAACGTTGGTCACGATGAGCTTGTAGACGAGAGCCATCTATACGTTGAAGCAATAGAGAAAAGGGTGAGACTGCACAGGAAATGGCACGTCGTCGTGGACCCTGGATGCGGAGCAACCTTCAGCCTTGCCCCAGCAATTCTGCAAGGTCTAGGGTGCAAAGTGACAGCCTTGAACGCGCAGCCCGACGGATGGTTCCCGGCAAGAAGCCCTGAACCAAACGCCAAGTCTCTGGCGCACTTGGCGAAAGTTGTCAAGATCCTAGGTGCAGAAGGAGGACTAGGCTACGACGGCGACGGTGACAGAGTGGCCTTCATAGACGAGAAAGGCAGTTTTGCAGATTTTGACCAAGTCTTGGCCGCGTACGCTGCGCACGTCGTGAATAAAAATGGTGGCGGAACGGTTGTGACGAGTGTCGAGGCTTCGATGGGCGTGGAAAAAATGGTTGAGCCACAGGGCGGGAAGGTTGCTAGGACAAAGGTCGGCGACGTCTACATTTCGGAAATGATGAAGAAGCGCAACGCGATATTCGGTGGTGAACCGTGCGGCGCGTGGATACATCCACAATTCAATTACTGCCCAGACGGCATTCTCTCATCAACCCTGCTTCTGGAGGCCCTAGAAGACGAGAGCAAGAGCCTAGCGGAATTCATTGCCGAAACGCCCAAGTACCCAATTCTAAGAGAGAATTTTGGCTGCAAGAATGAGATGAAAGAAAGAGCTGTGGAAGAAATCGGAGAAAGCTTGAAGTCTGCCTTCCGAGGGCACGGAGAATTCTCAACAGTTGATGGCGTCCGTTTGGTTGTTGAAAACGGATGGCTGCTCGTCAGAGCGTCCGGCACAGAGTCCATCATAAGGCTGACGGTTGAGGGTGAATCGTTAAAAGCAGCAAAACAGATAATGGAAAAAGGGACAAAATGCATCAAGAATCTGCTGGGAAGAGGTAAGAGATGAAAGCCGCGATCTTAGCCGCAGGAGAAGGCGTCAGGCTTCAACCCATCACGGCAACCAGACCAAAACACCTGATAAAGGTTGGCGGAAAACCAATACTTCAGCACTGCTTGAACGCACTGAAGACCGCAGGAATAAGCGAAGCAGTGATAGTTGTCCACTATATGGCAGACACAATTTGCCAGTACTTCGGTGACGGCAAAGAATTTGGGCTTAAGATTGAATACGCCAAACAAGAAGCAGTGCTTGGAACGGGCAACGCCGTAAGCGTTGTTGAGCCTTACATGGAGGACGATTTTCTACTCGTTAACGGCGACATGCTGTTCGCTGCAGAGGCCGTGAAAACTGTCGTTGACTTGCATCAAAGAGAGAAGCCTGCCACGACGATGGCCGTCGTGCCCGTTGAAAAACCGGAGAACTACGGCGTAGTCGAGTTTGAAAACGACAAACACGTCAAGCGCATAGTCGAAAAACCCACCGGAGAAGAAGCCCCATCAAACTTAGCTAACGCTGGCATCTACGTTTTCTCAACCGAAATATTCACCAAGATAAGACAAACCTCCGCCACGTCCAGAGGAGAATGGGAGATCCCGGACGCGCTCACACTTCTTATCAACGAAAAGAAACCGGTGCTAGCCGTCAAGATAGCGAGTGAAGACTGGTTGGACATCGGAAGACCCTGGGACCTGCTTGAAGCGAACCGCTGGGCACTGACAAGAATGAAACACAAACCATTGGGATTCATAGAGAACGGTGCACACCTAATCGGCCCAGTAACGGTCGCTGAAACCGCGCGCATACGTTCAGGAGCATACATTGAGGGGCCCGCTTTCATAGATGAGGAAGCTGACATAGGACCCAACTGCTATATCCGTCCATGCACAAGCATCGGCACAAGAGTGAGGGTTGGAAACGCCTGCGAAATCAAGAACAGCGTAATAATGGACAATGCCCACATAGGCCACCTTTCGTACATTGGCGACAGCATAATAGGCGAAAAGGGCAACTTGGGCGCAGGCACAATTACGGCCAATTATCGACTTGATGCTGGTACGGTCAAGATGATGGTGAAAGACAAGCTCGTGGACAGCGGAAGAAAAAAACTCGGAGCAGTTCTCGGCGACAATGTGAAAACAGGGATAAACGCCCTTCTCATGCCAGGCGTCAAGGTTGGAAACGACAGCTGGATAGGCCCAAACCTTATGGTTCAAAGAGATTTGCCGCCGAAAAGCCGGGTGTTCTTGAAGCAAAATGTTGAAAAAAAGAGCTGAAGTGGGTATATCGTTGGTTCTCCGAAAAAGATAAAAGCTGTAGTACACTGATTTTCGTTCGAAGACCATGAAAGAAGAGAAACTTGTCAAGCTCTTGAAGGAATTAGTCCGAAACTCCAGGAGAAGCGACAGAGAACTGGCGAAGACCCTGAGAGTATCACAACCAACGGTGACAAGAAACAGAAAGCTCGCAGAAAGCTACATTAGAAGCTACACCATCGTGCCAGAGTTCAAGAAGATTGGATATGAAATCTTTGCAATAACCTTTGCAAAGGCAAAGACCTACGATAAGAAACAGGTAGAAACGAAACTAGAGTTGGCGAGGAAGTGGGCGATGCAGCATCCTAACGTTTTCTTTGCATCCGACGGAGAGGGCCTGGGAAAAGACGCAGTGATACTGTCGCTTCATAAGGACTACTCGAAATACGCTGATTTCATGCGTGAGTACACTGTTAATTTTGCAGACTTCATCAGCGACGTCCAATCATTCATCGTGAGCCTAAATACAGGAATGATTATCAAACCGTTCGACCTGAAGTACTTGGCAGAAGACCTGTGAAGCTGCGGACAGACTTTTAACCCGTATGCAATCTTGAAGATTCCAAACGAACAGCGTGCACAGATTATTGTTTTTAAATAGTTGTTTCACAATCTCGTTAGGTAGAATGGGGGTTGAATGATTGTCTGTAGCGCAGAGGAAATTCTTCACCGAGGTTTCAGCATTGGCAGATAGACACGTGATTGTGGCAACAACGACTGGAAAGACGTTCACAGGAACGTTGCTCGGCATTAATCCTGACAATCTGAGCCTTTGTCTGTCGGAAGCGAAGGACGAGGAAGGGAAGGTGCTGCACAGGGTTTTCCTGAACGGAAACGTTGTCGCTCAAATTCTGAGTGTTGAAAAACCCTTTGACTTGAAAGCCCTGGCTGATCGTCTTGAAAAAGTGTTTCCGACCATGGTCAAGCTCTACGAGGACAAGGGCTTCATTTGGGTCATGGACAAGGTTAAGGTGACAGAGAAAGGCGTGGTCGAAGGTTCAGGTCCGGCTGCCGAGCGCGTGGAAAAGGTTTACGCGTCTTTCATAAGCGAATCCAAAGGCAAAAGTTAGATAAACCAGCGGAACTGCTGTTCCTCTTTCTTCTTTTCCGTTCCAATAGTTCTTATCAACCCGAAAGACTCCAAGATTCTTCTAGTCTCTTCTGTAGCCGCATCCAGTTTAGACAGGTCAACATTCATGTTCAGAAACTTGTTCAGCGCGGTCAACGCAATGCGCGTGGCGTTTGCATCAGGATACGTGCCCAGAGTGTCCACCAGAAGCGAGAAGCTCTTGAAACCTCTGAGCCTGGCCAGCCCTACCATGAGCCCGGCGATTCCGAATATTTGCCCAACCATTATCTTTGTTCCGAGGCTAAGGGCATCGTTCAAGGTTTCATGGTCTGAGGCGGCGCAGTAAGTCTGAGGTGCACCCTTTATTTCTTCCTGTCTGAACCCACCTAGGGTCACGATGTAGTGGCAGTCCAACTCTTGAGCAATGTCCAGGATTCGACCGCAAAGCTCATATTGTCCAGAGGTGGTCAAGGCCTGCGTGTTGCCGTACCAAATTATCAAGTCACGCCCACCATTTTGGCTTCTGTAGTAGTAAAGTTCGTTCATTGGACACTGCGCCCCGCCGTTCTGTGTTGTGACCGCCAGGTCTTGAAAAGCCGAGGAGTGAATTTCGCCGAAACGTTCTGCGTTTAACTCACGTATCAGATGCAGAGTCGCAATGTTGGCTACGAAGCCTATTCCAGGCAAGCCCTCGATTAGGACAGGATTGTGCAGCTTTGGTTTTTTGAAAATCTCAATTGCGCAGACCATTGATTCTTCTTCCTTTTTGGACGGAACGTAGTAGAAGAAAAAATGGTGATATAAGTGTGTTTGGCTGAAAAAGCTAAGTTAGGAAAGTTCGACAAGCTTAGCTTTCTCAAGGTCCCGCAGAAACTTTAACACATGTTCAGGGTTGGTTTCGCCGTATTCTGCCGAGACGGCCTTCACAATCTCGTAAGCACTTCGTTTTCCATCTGTGAAGTTCAGCACTTCAGCCGACTTCTTGCCAAAATCCTCGTCTTTCTCGCGCACTTCTTCATACCACTCAAGTTCTTTCTCGCTCAGTGTTTTCTTCAGAATCCCAAAATCAAGGGTACCTTTGAACAGTCGCCTTGGAATCAGCTTCAGTTCTTTGTCTGGCTCTGCGTGTTCAGGGTGGACGGGAAGAATTAAGGCTGATGTTTTAGCTATGAAACTCAGTGTCTCCTGAAGCCTCGCGCTTTCCTGGTTGGCCAGATCTTCAATGTCTCTGCAGTGTTCACTCAATGAAGCGTCCAGTTCAGGGCTTTCTCCGAGTCTTCTCACCGATTTGACCGCTTCTTTTTCACGCCATGCAAAATGCTCTATCTTGCTTCTGTAGCGGGAAGCTGTGCTGTCCAATTCTTTAGCCAGCTCCTCGGGCTTGTCTTTCAACTTTGGGTCTTGCTTCTTTTTGAACAGTTGTTCAACCGCTTCTCGCTTGGCTTCTTCGATTCTGATAATGCTTCGTGAGGCAGTTTCGCTTGCCAACTGAAAGGCTGTTTCAACCGTGGCGTTTGCAAGAGTCAAGGCGGAATTGGTCGCTATCCATCCGACTCTTTTCAGGCTGTCCTCGCTCACTTTGTCAATAGTGTCCATGCTTGTATGATAGAACAAATCTGGCCATTGAAGCAGCATGATACATGGGACTCCTATCGTTGAGTCAGCGAATTCTGCGTGGTCGCTACCGCCGCTGAAAGCGCCGATAGCATACCGGAACGTGGATGATGAACCGAACGGAGATGGCCTGTCAAATTCTTTAACAGATTCTTCCATGAAAAGGAAGACAAGATCGTTCAGATAAGAGGGCAGTGAATCAGGAGTGCGGTCAAGATTAAGCGTGGACTTGCACAACTCCTGGTTCTGGCCCACCATGTCCAAGCTTATGCCTGCAACCAGTCTTGAAGGCAATTCCTCATGACTGTACAAATAGGTTATTGAGCCGAACGTTTCAGGCACCCATATGAAACGTATGGTCCGAGCTGGGCGCTCGATCCTTCCGGATTCAATCAAAACATTGATTGTTCTTGCAATCTCCAGAAGCAAACCGCTGCCGGAAGCATTATCGTTGGCACTGGGTTTCGGGTGACAGAGATGAGCGATTAAGAACACTTCTTCGTCAGGCTTTGACTTCCCTGGTATCGTTGCTGTGACAACGTCCAAGTTGCCTGGAAATAGCCGAGCATCCACCTTGGCCTGGAGTTTCACTGGTTTTCCGCGCCTAAGCAAAGCTCGTAACTGGTTTCCTTGTCGTTTGCTCAGTGAGAAGCCAAACGTGACCTTGCTCAGTTCTTCCGCAGTTGGCCATATGGATTGGTAGGCATGGGCGTCTGGGATGTCCAGGCTTTCGCGAACGTTAGGTATTTCAAAAGTTATTGTATCCGTGATCACACCTGCAGCTCCATACTTGAAAACGGCTTGTTCGTGAACGGATTTTGCCCTGCCTGTGGCCAAAACAAGTTTGCCTTTCACCTCTTTTCCCTCATAATCAGCTGGCTTCGTTCCGGCACCAACATCAACAAGCTCAGCCGTGACGCCTTCCGGGGGCGTCGCGTTACTGTACGTGTGCAAGCTTTGAGGCAAGTCTTGATACGAAACCAGCAGCTTCTCTTCGGGTTCAACAAGTCGAAGTTCAGCGCCTTTCACCGTCCAGCCGACTGGAGACGTGTAAGTCCAGTATTTCTTGGCCCCATCAGCCGGAAACTGTTCTATCGCGGCGTCCTTCAGGCCTATTTTCAGAAGCTCACTCTTCACATACTCTGCGGCTTCATGAAACATCGTTGAAGCTTGAATCCGGTGGAAACGAGAGATTTGTGCCACGTACGATTTAGCGATGCTTCCGGAAAGCTCTTCTTTCACAACCTTTCTCAAACTCATGTCTGAACCCCGCATGTTCATTTAGTCATCATTATTTAGTGAATGTTTTTTATATGTGTGTTTGGCTTTTCTGGTCTGGGTTTGACGTTGTCTTTTGAGATAAGGGAAGAAGACTTACTTTCAAGAATCGGGAAACTCCAGACCAAGAGTGGAACGGTGGAAACACCACTTCTTTTCCCAGTCATAAGCCCGATTGTACAACCTATTTCTCCGAGAAAGATCAGGGAAGAGTTTGGTTTTGAGGCGCTGATAACCAACGCGTATATTTTGAAGAAAAACTTGCAAAAACAGCCTGACAAGAATGGTTTGCACGAGTTTCTGGATTTCAACGGCACCGTAATGACCGACTCAGGCGCCTACCAGATTCTCGTTTATGGCGACATAGAGGTAACCCCGAAAGAGATTGTGGAATATCAGGAACGGATAGGTTCCGACATCGCAACCATACTTGACATCCCAACAGGCTGGAGAGTTACAGAAAACTACGCACGACAGACAGTGGATGAGACAATCAGACGAGCCAAAGAATTCCTTACGTTCAAAGCAAGAGACGACATCCTTTGGGTAGGACCAGTGCAAGGTGGGAAATATCTCAACCTCGTAGCTGAGTCTGCGAAAGAAATGGGAAAGCTACCCTTCCAAATCTACGCCTTAGGAAGCCCGACTGAGGTTATGGAGCGCTATCGTTTCGACGTTTTAGTTGACATGGTATTGACGGCAAAAATGCATTTGCCCATCGAAAAGCCGCTTCATCTTTTCGGCGCAGGGCATCCTTTCATGTTCGCTTTGGCTGTAGCTTTAGGATGCGACTTTTTCGACTCGGCAGCCTATTCACTGTATGCCAAGGAGGGGCGCTACATGACTGAAACGGGTACTTGTAGACTGAATGAGCTGGATTACTTTCCATGTGCTTGCCCAAAATGCGCGAGAACAGCACCGAAACAAGTGATGGAACTGCCTCCTAAAGAAGCACAGACCTTCCTCGCTGAACACAACCTTCACACTTGCTCTGCCGAGTTGAAACGCATAAAGCAGGCCATAAGAGACGGCAGACTTTGGGAACACCTCGAAATGCGAGCACACGGACATCCAGCGTTGTTTCAAGCTGTGAAAAGGCTGAAGAAGTATGAGGATTACATTGAGAAACACGACTCAGCCGTAAAAAACAGTGGACTGTTCTTCTTCGGTTCCGTCGGGCTTGTGCGACCAGAAATTGTCCGGCATAGGAAGAGGTTATCGGAAAGGTACACCCCGCCTGGGGAAGCGAAGATTCTCTTGCTTGTGCCCCAAACGCGGAGAAAACCGTTTCACAAATCAAAAGTCTTCACAGATCTTGCAGGACAGCTCCACGCGCTAGAAAATCCGGGTAGGTTTCACGTGTGTTTTTACAGTGCTCCGTTCGGCGTTGTTCCAAATGAGCTTGATGAAGTTTATCCGCTTTCGCAGCATGAAACCGTTCTCACACCTGACAAGGAAACGTCGGAATACGTGGTAGCTCAGCTCGTTGACTACATCAGCCGCGCAGGCTATGAAACAGTTGTACTGATTAACGACCCTGAAAACTGGGGGAAATCCGTTCTGAACGGGTGCAGAAAAGCATGCGTAAAGAAGAAAATCAAATTCAAATGCATCAACGCCGAAAAAAAGCAAAGAAGGAACTTGCAAGCTGATTTGAAGAATATTCTGTGAGGAGACAACAAAAGACCTTGATCCAAGCTGATTTACACATTCACACAAAATATTCATCCGATTCTTCAATAAATCCAAAGACTCTCGTCGAACAACTTTATTCACACCCAACCATCAAAGCTGTTGCGATAACCGACCATGACAGAACAGAGGGCTATTTCAATGTGCTCGAGCTGGCCTCTGCATACAAGGATGTTCTAATAATTCCAGGTGTGGAAATAACGACGCCTGAAGGGGATCTAATAGTCTTGGGCATAGCCGAACTGCCGCCTAAGCCGTGGAACGTCAAAGACGTGATTGACTTTTCAAAGGAGAGAGACGGCGTAGTCATCGTCGCCCACCCGTACAGAGAGTACGGTTTGGGAAGTCTGGCAAAGAACTACCCTGTTGACGCAATTGAAGTCCTGAACGGCACCACACAGTCTAACCTCAATAAGCTTGCAGAAAACCTGGCTAGGGAAATGGGCTTGCCCGGCGTTGCTGGCAGTGATGCCCATAGCATCGAAGACTTATGGAGCGTTTACACCGAGATCGAAGCCTCGCTAAATATTGACGAAATTTTGAAAGCAATAAGGAAAGGGTTCGTTAAGGCTTCTTCCGCTCGAAAGTCAATACATTTTTAAAAGAGCGCAAAGCATGAATACTGAATTAGCGGATGAAAAGAAATGGGACAGTTGCAGGTAGGGTTTTTAGGCGGGACCCGGGAAGTCGGCAGAATAGCAATTGCGGTTAAAACGGAAAAAACACAGATATTGCTGGATTATGGCGCCATGTTAAACCATGAGCCAGGGTTCCCCATGCACGTACCGCCGAAGGATGTTGATGCCATAGTCTTGTCACACAGTCACCTGGATCACTCAGGCGCCATCCCAATATTCTACGTCCAAGGAAAGAAGCCCTTATACACGAATAGGCTGAGCATGGAACTGAACCAGTTGTTGATTTCAGACTTCATTCACCTGTCTAGCTATTACCTGCCTTTTGAGTATCTTGAGCTCAAATCAATGACGCAGAACAGTAAACACGTGGATTTCAACGTCGAACAGAGGGTTGGAGACATAGCGTTCCAGTTTAAGAACGCTGGACACATTCCAGGGAGCGTACAAACACTGGTTGAAGCTGAAGGGAAAAGGCTGTTGTACACGGGAGACTTCAACACTGTAAGTACAAGGCTTCTCGAAGGAGCGAAAATGGATTATGAAGACTTGGACGCTGTGATAATTGAGAGCACTTACGCTAACGAGGAGCACACTGAGCGCAAAGAACTTGAGAAACGGTTTGTGGAGACCTGCAGTGATTTTGTGGAAAAAGGCGGCACGGTTCTTGTCCCGGCTTTTGGAGTTGGAAGATCGCAAGAACTCGCGTGTGTTTTGGCGGCTCATCATTTTGAGTACCCAGTCACAATTGATGGGATGGCACGTGAAGTAAGTAGGGTGATGATGAACTATCCCCAATTCTTGAGAGATGAGAGGACCTTCGCTGACGCCATACACTCTACGAACTGGGTTGAAGGATGGAGGGACCGGAGAAGAGCTTCAAAGATCCCGGGCGTGATAATTTCGCCGGCAGGCATGCTTAAGGGCGGTCCAGCCATGTTTTATGCTTCGAAAATTGGGAAGAAATCGACTAACGCCATCTTCCTTGTGAGCTACCAGATTCCAGGTACTCCGGGAAAAGAATTGATGGAAAAAGGAATATGCGTTATCGATGGAAAAATGCGGAAAGTCAAGGCTCAGGTGCAGCATTTTGATTTCTCATCACACTGCGGAGCAGGCGAGCTTAGAGAAGCACTCAGTAGACTTGGCGGAAAACCGAAGGTGTACGTGGTTCACGGGGCAGAAGGGAACTGCGAACTGCTAGCAAAATTTGCAAAAAATGAATTAGGTCTAGAAGCACTAGCGCCCAAGAGTGGGGACACCGTCAAAATCTGAAGAGAAAGAAACGATGAGAATCGCAATATTGCGCCTTGGACAAGTGGACCCTGGCGTAATAAACAGCATCCAAGAAAACCTTGACACGATTTTTGCCGATACAAAAATCACTCTGACCGCAGAAACTCTGCCGTTGCCTAAAGAAGCCTACGCCAAGACTAGACAGCAATACCGTTCAGGCATTATTCTGAGTGCGGTCCACAACTTTGCTGAAACTCACAACTCCTTCGACCGTATCTTAGGAATCGTGGATGTGGACCTTTTTGTTCCTAGGCTCAATTTCGTTTTCGGAGAGGCAGAATATCCTGGAAAGGTAGCCGTTATATCGCTGTGGAGACTCAGACCAGAGTTTTACGGAAAGGCCTCGAACAATCAAGTTCTTGTTGAAAGAGCCACGAAGGAAGCAGTTCATGAGCTTGGACATTCTCTGGGGTTGAAACATTGCTCGAACCCGTTTTGCGTCATGTATTTTTCCAACTCCATCTTCGAAACCGACAGGAAGCAAAGCTTATTCTGCAACAAGTGTTACTTGAAAACGATGATAACCAAGGACAAGGGTAAGAATCTTGAAAGACGAGTTTAAGACTGAACCAATACAGTTGTTGCCTGTGCTAGGAAGCCTGTTGTTCGGGATACTGTGTGCTTACATGGTCTGGACATCGATTGTGCAAGGAAATACTATCCTTTACCAAGTCACGCCCTTCCCAGAAGGCGTCGGATCGCTCGTCAACGGACTCTACTTTGTCATACTTGCTGGAATCGGCGCAACACTGTTGTATCTACTCATTAAACGGAAGAAACTGCGGTTGATAAGCTTAATCACTGGCTTCGCCTTGACGGTCGCTGTTCTCATGCTTTCAATTATCTATCTGTTTGCGGCATTCTCTTTGCTCGGCGTACTCTTCACGACTGCTTTGATCTTGACTTTGGCAGTGTCTGCGTCTGTAACGGTCTTGGCGGATCTTGCAATCTTCAAGATTCAGGGAAAGATTTCCAACCTGGTGATTCTTCTGTTGGGTGGTGCGTTAGGCGCGTTTCTGGGAGTTTTCATACCTATCATAAGTGCGGTGTTGATTCTGGCTTTTTTGGCTGTTTATGATATATTTGCGGTCTACCGTGGTCCTGTCGGAAAGATAGCTCAACGCGGACTTGAACAACTTCGCGGATTAAGCTTTTCTTTCAGAAATGTTCAAATGGGGCTGGGTGACCTTACGTTCTATTCGATGCTCACAGGTCTAGTTCTTGCAAACGCTGGTCCAATCTTCTGCGCTGCCTCAGCAATAGGCGTATTGGTGGGGGTTTCTTTAGTTTTCAAGATGCTGGAAAAGAGAGGCATGTTTCCAGGATTGCCCTTCCCAGTGTTGCTAGGTCTTTTACCGCTGATCGTTTTTCTCTTCCTATGACGACTTCAAAAGGAAGCTAGCGTAAAGATGAACCGGCGACAGACTTAAATTCTAGATTAAATCAAGAGATGTCGGAGATTGAATTATGCGCAAGTGCTTTGTCATGTTGGCCGCCGTAATCTTCCTGTCAATTGTTGGACTGTATGCTACCAGTACGAGAGTACTCGGGTATACAAGTGACAATCCACAATGGAGACAACAGAAGCAAGAAGCGACAGTGATCCCACAAGGCGGATATGTCGGTCTTCAAGCAGACGGATTGGATGTTTCTTCCTTACACCAGGCTCTGCTTTCAACGAATGAGACAGGAACTTGGGAAAATGAGACGACAAGTGCACTTCTGTGGATCCAGGACGCTGTTTTCGGGTTTGACAACTTTGGCACGGCGACTTACAAGGATGGCGTACTCTACGCTCCCTCCAAAGGAGACGACAACCTTTACGCGGTGAACGCCTCAAACGGCGCCATAATCTGGAACACCACAGTCAGACAGTGCGATGGATCTCCCTGCATAGACGGTGACATCATCTACGTCGGAGAGTGTATGGGAGTGTACGAGCCCACGCCCCAGTCGAGAGCCATGGCCCTGAACAGGACAAATGGAAACGTAATATGGCAATATGTAGAGCCGAACGGCAACAGCTGGGTCGGCTCGCCACTCGTCAACGGCCAGTACGTTTACTACACAACATGCAACTTCGACGAATCAAACTACACGAACAACCCAGGAGTCTACGCCCTCAACAAAACCAACGGAAACGTACTCTGGCACCAAAGCGTAGGAAACATCGTAGGCTCCGTAGCGTACGACAGCGGCATCATCTTCATCTCAGTCTACAACCCACCAGCCCAGTACGCACTAAACGCGACAACAGGCCAGCAAGTCTGGAATCAGACGTATGGAAGCTCATGGGATACGTCGCCTGTAGTCTATGGCGGAATGATCATCCAAGTTGAATACAACACAACCGAAAGATTATGGTCGACTCTTGTGTTAAATGAGACAAACGGGGAGTTTATTCGGCGATTTCAAGGGAAAGGAAGCACGGCAACTCCATTGGTTCACGATGGTAACGTGTTCATTCCCAGCAACGATTGGAGAATTTGGGCTTTCAACCTAGCGACAGGAACAGAACTGTGGCAGACCACACCGCTTCATAACGGAACGCTGCAAAACTACATGTACTGCAGTCCAGCATCGGCCGCAGGCGCTATCTACTGTCAAGCCCTGAACGGCACATTCTACGCCATAAACGAAACTGATGGCCGCGTACTCTGGTCCTACACAATGATGAGCACTGGCTTTGGGAGTCCCAGCGTAGGCGACGGATGCGTTTTCATCACGAACGATGCAGGCCTCTACGCCTTCAAGATAGGCCCAGGCTCGGGCGACTGGCCCATGTTCTGCCACAACCAACTTCACAAGAGCGTCTCAGAGCAAGGCGTCGAATACATTAGATGGCCCCTGACGCAACCACAGTATCTTGGAGACGCATCAAACACTTGGATCACCGCCAGGTTTGTCTGGTGCAACAAGACCATCACCTCCGCGGCCATCGCATGGAGAATATACTTTTTTGACAGCAATGGAAATGCAAACGCGACAGACACGAAAGTCTTCTACGTCAACGTGCCAATACACGACGTGGCCATCGTCAATATTATGCCAGCAACAACCATGATAGAGCAAAATCAGACTACACCAATTAACGTGACAGTGTCGAACTTCGGCAGCTATATCGAGACGTTCAACGTAACCCTGCTTTGCGATTCGGCAGAGGTAGGCCTTCAGTCTTTGACCCTGAACGCTAGCGATTCGCAGATCCTGACTTTTGAATGGAACACTACTGGAATCTTCTGCGCAGATCACACCTTGGAAGCTGTCGCAGACACTGTTCCAGGAGAAATACCCGTGCAAAATAACATCTACACGTTGAGCTATCCAGTTACTGTGGTTCCAGAATTAGCGCGCGCGCTTACACTGGTAGCATTCATGGCGTCAACTCTGATTGCCACCATCTTGCTGAAAAAGGAAAAACGGCATCAAAGGTGGTAAGTGCAATTGCTCATTCTTTTCTCTAATCCACTGTCGGAGATTGTTTAGTTTACGCCTTGCTAAGGCATCGTTTACGTCATTGGAGTTTACTGTGAATCATTTCTAAGGGCTTGACAGGACCAAACGTGTAGAGTTCACATCGACTTCTGATATTTTGCAGTTCTTGAATTCTTTGGATTGCCCGAGGACATCTTTGACGCTTACACTGTCGCCTTTGACTTTTGCGTAGACGACGTCTTTGAACACCGTTTCTCCATTAAGAACCACTTTGAATTCGCACATACTTTTACCAACTAGGGGGAAAGGGGTGACTTGGCTATAAACCTCTTCTTCAAAAGACCACTAGATTGTTAGTCTTATTTGCAACGGGAAGAGTTTCGGCTGGATGTGCCTATTTTATGTTTTTCACTATTTTCAGTGCGACTTCTTCCGCTCTTATGGCGTCTTCAGCCGTCACTTGGGGCTTCTTGTTGTGGAGAACGCAGTCTATGAAGTGCTCATCGAGTTGACGGTGTCCCCAGACTCTGGTGCCTTTGACGTCCAAATCCCATTCTTGTGGTTGTTGACCTGCCCCGTAGAGGAGTATCTTGTTGAACCAAATGGCGTGGATAACGTCTGTGTTGTCACCGTAAACCTCCAGTCTGCTGGTGCTTGCTGACGGAGTCACTGAGGCACTATAATGAAGTGAACCCACAGCGCCGTTTGAGAGCTTTATTACACCCATCGTGTTGTAGCCCAGTATTCCTCCGTATTTCTCGAACTTGGGGTAGTTTGCCATCCACTGGACGTTTTCTATTTCGCTCTTGAACAGCCATCTAAACATGTCTATGGACCAGACGGAAAGAGTGAAGTCGGGATATCCTCCACTTTTTTCGATGTTCCAAGCCCAAGATCCCGCTGGCCACTGCTCGGCAATGCTTGAAGCCGGTATGAATTCGCGGAAGTGGAAAGCTATAGGCTTACCAATCATGCCAGATTCTATCATTTCCTTTGTCTTGGTGTATATCGGCGCAAATCGAAATTGAAGAACAGGCATCAGAATTACCTTAGCTTCTTCAGCGGCCCTCTCAAGTTCTTTAACCTTATCGACAGTTGCTGCAAGTGGCATCTCGCACAGAACGTGCTTGCCCTTTTTGATTGCTTTCATAGCCAAATCGAAGTGCATCGGCGTTGGAACAGCTAGAGCCACAGCCTGAATCTTTGGATCTTCCAAGAGTTTGTCGTAATCCAAATAGTATTTGACGCCGTACTGTTCGGCAAGAGGTTTCACTCGTTTCTCCGTAGTGGCCCCTAGAGCAACAAGTTCTGAACCCTCAATCTTCTTGAAACAAGGTACGTGCGCCTGTCCGCCCACAAACCCTACTCCCACAACAGCGACACCGACTTTCTCAGGCATCAAGTCTCACCTGTTTGGCCTCTCAGAGGCCCATACTCGCATAAAACACTTGCTATCTTCTATTTGAAAAACGCAATATCGCAGTGAATACAAATCGATTGTACCGAGAGCAAATCGAAGAAAAGCAGCAAACCGACGCTGGCCTGGAGCTTTCATATTCCTGCCTATCATGCAAAGCATGGAGCACTAGACCAAAGCACATTTAGGGTTAAGAAATGACAGTTATAATTCAAATCTAACATGTGTTTCGATGACCACTAGCCTAAAAGATGAAGTAGATGCCCAAGAAAGGCGAGAACTCTCCGAGCGTCGACATACTCAAACTCTTAGCTGATACCGGCGAAAAAGATAAGAAGAAAAGACGTGAGGAGCTTCTTGCACTGCTAGGCGCGAAGGAATTCTTCGTTGAGGGAAGCATAGCTATCAACAAGAGAACTTGCGACGGCGTCGAATGCAAACTCTGCATCAAAGCGTGCCCAACAAATGCCCTTTTCTGGAAAGCGGGAGAGATCGGACTGACAGAAGAGCTTTGTATATACTGCGGAGCATGCGTCTTAAGCTGCATAGTTGATGACTGCATAAAAATCACAAGGAAAAGATCAACTGGCGAAGCTGAAACCTTCAGCAAACCTAGAGACTTTGTAACTCAACAGGACAACATCAACACAAGAAAACGCTTGGAAAGAATTAAGGAGGTTTTTCCCGAACCTGAAGACTATCTCAAGAGACGCAAAAAGAAAGTGCCATGAAGGTTTGTCTTAGTCTGACTGACTAGTCTTTGCACCAACATAACTTGTTCTAGGAATTGCTCACGTTAGAAAGGAAAACATAAAGAACATGCCCTGCCTAGAATTTTCACGTGGAACAAGCTTGGACCTTACGCATAAAGAGAAAGGCTTAGCCTTGGTTTTCATTTACAGCGGAGAATTCGCAGAACGGGTGATAAGGAACCTCATCAACGATCCAAGCTTCTGCAAACCGTGCGGACTTTACTGTGACTCCTGCAAGTACGGCGCCTACACTCATGTTCAGAACATAAAGGCAGCGATAGAACTGCCAAGTCCTTCAAAATTCCCAGCCTTCATCGATAACCCAGATGTACACATGCCGAAGAAAATTCCGAAGACAGACTTGTGCATTGCGTCGGGCCTGCACAAAGACTTGCTGTTAGAGTTACCGAATCGGCTACACCGAGCAGGGGTCAAGGGACTGATTGTGCCCATAGAAGATTTCGCAGAGGTTCCTTCAGGTTTGAGGAAGCAGGTGGAAGAGAAGTGCCAGGACCTTGATCTTGAAAGCGCCTTCCCAAAACCCTTCTGTTCACTAGAACCTTCCGATAACAAACCAACAATATCGAGATGCATCACCGAATTGAAAATTGGGAAACCGTTCTTAGAGATTTCAACTGCAAAGAAAGAAAAATGCGAGGTAATAGAAGCTGCAGTTGTCAGACGAAGCGCGCCATGTGGCTCATCATGGTACATCGCAAGAAAACTAACTGGAGTAAAAACAGAAGAACAAATTCTTTGTGACGCTATAGCAAAAGCTCATCATAGCTATCCGTGCACCGCAACGATGGGCGTTGACCCTGAAACAAAAGAGCCGATACTCCACCTTAGCGGCTTCATAATACGAGAAGCCGTAAAAAAGGCACTGGAACAGAATCAGTAACATGCGTGCGTGATACGTATCTCGTCTCGCACGCGTGCTACCTGGTCATGGCTCTTCTGAACACCGGCAGGGCTATTGCTGTCATTACCGCTCCGAATACTATGAGTACAGTCAGCTCGGTCGCTATTGCTGGGACTCCTGCGCCTAGGACCATGACTTTTCTGAGAGCTTGGGACGCGTATGTGAGGGGAAGAACTTTTGATATGTCTTGCATGTACCAGGGCATCTGCTGGATTGGGAAGAATACGCCGCTGAGAAACATCATTGGGAACATCAGCGTCATCATCAGCATCATTGCTGTTTCTTGATCTTTAGCAAAGGAGGTGAGCACGACGCCGAGGCCGACGAAGCTGAACACGCCTAGTAGCAGTAAGCCAATTACAAGTAGCATGCTTCCGTGTATGGTGACGCCGAAAAGAACGGTGGCCAGTGTCAGTATTATTGCACCTTGGAGCAGGCCTCGTGCTGTTTGGGCGAGAGTCTTTCCAAGTATTATCGAGAGCCTGTTGATTGGTGCTACCATCATTCCGTCCAACGTACCGATTTCTCTTTCGTGGGATATAGCTGCTGGAAGCCCTGTCATGACGCTCATCATCACGGTCATGGCCACTATTCCGGGCGCGATGAAGTCGAAATAGCTGAAGTGTCCAGAGACGACTCCTTGGGTTTGAATGTTGTATGGCTGAACTATTGCTAAAGAATTATTTTCGTTTACCGTTGAATTATTTAGACGTTCAACATTGCTCTGGGCTAGAGCTGTGCCCATTTTCTGAAAAACAGCGGTCAAGGCTGCCTGGATGGTTACCGACACCTGGGGGTTAGACTGGTCCGTCACGATGATGACGGTTCCCTGCTCCCCGTTGATGATGCTCTGAGTGAAGTTGCTGGGGATGACTATGCCACCCTCGACGTCGCCCTTCTGGACCAAGTCCTTTATTTCGTCAACGCCTGTGGCGTTCGTAATAGTGAGCATCCCCGTACTGTTGTTGATTCCATGCAAAACCGATAGAAAAGCCTGGCTTCCAGCGGTAGAGCCGTAGAAGGGTGCGTCCTGATTGGCCAGTGCAACGGGCACGTTGCTTAGGGTGTTGTTGGATGGGTAGATGTAGCCGACCATGACCATCATGAACAGCGGCATCAAGATGAGCATTACCAGTCCGAGTCTGTTTCGGAAGAGTTCCAGCAAGTCTTTCCAAGCTATTCGGAAACTGTTAGATAGTACACCCATTCTGTCTCACCTTACCCTCGATGGCGGCGCAAGATGCCGATGCTCGGACATGGGTATCTTTTGGTCTGCGCTGTCCCTCACTTCATGGCCTGTTACGTGCAGGAATACGTCTTCAAGCGTGGGCTGAATGTTCTGTATCGAATCTATCTTGGCCTTGCTTGCTCTTACGGCGTCGATTATGGTGTCGAAGGCGTCGTCCCCATGGGCGTGAACTTTGAGGTGACTGCTGTTTTCTTGAGAAACGGCCTCCACGCATTCAAGGGCGCGCACTGTTGTGATAAGCTCGGGTGTTAGGTTGGAGATTTCGAGGGTTAATATCGTCGTGTTGGCTCCTGAAATCATCTTTTTCAAGTTGGTTGAAGTGTCGAGTGCGACGATTTTCCCGTGATCGATGATTCCTATGCGGTCGCATAACAAGTCAGCTTCACCCATCATGTGAGTTGTGATGAGGATAGTAGTCTTGTTCTCTCGGTTTACTTTTTTTATGAACTCTCTGATTTCAACCGTTGACTGGGGATCAAGGCCCAATGTGGGCTCGTCCAGGAACAGCACTTGAGGCATGTTAAGCAGCGCTCTTATCACGTTCATCCTCTGCCGCATGCCCGTGGAGAAAGTGCCCACCTGTGAATTCTTCCACTTGGTTAGCTGGACGAGTTCCAGAAGATCGTCGGTTCTCTTGTTGAGAACGTTCCGTGGGAGGTTGAACAGGTTTCCGAAGAAGAACAAGTTTTCCCTAGCGGTCAGGCGATCGTACATAATCATTTTCTCGGAAACGATGCCAACCAGTTTCCTGACATCGGTGTCGTTTTTCACTATGTCGTAGCCGCCGATCGTGGCTGTTCCCTTTGTGGGTCTGCTCAAGGTGCAGAGCATCCGTATGATTGTGCTCTTGCCGGCTCCGTTTGGACCGAGCAGACCGAAAATCGCTCCTTTCTTCACGTTGAACGAGATGCTGTCAACGGCTACGAAATCCTTGAACTTCTTGGTCAGGCTCTTGACTTCAATCATGGACTCGTTTTCCAAGAGATTCACCATGAAACTGCAATATTGTTCACTGCAATATATCGGAGCAAAATATAAATATTCCGATTATATCAACATTGTTCCAACGAGAAATTATGCGCACTGAAAAAGAAGAGGAAGCCGCTGACTGGCTCAAGGAAATGCGCAGGGGTTACCTGCGAATCGCAGTGTTGACTCTTCTGAGCAGGAAGCCCCGTCACGGCTATGAAATCATGAAGGAGATCAAGGAGAGGACCGGCGGTTTCTGGAGACCGACTGCCGGCGGCATCTATCCTATTCTTCAGAGTCTGGAAGAGTCGGGGTATGTTGAGGGCGAATGGAATGCCCGCCAGAGGAGAAGACGAAAGACTTATCGGATTACCGAGATGGGAAGGCCTGTACTTCAGCAGGCTCTTGCCAGACAGAATCAGATTGCTGACAGCATGGGTGACCTGTTCAGGGAATTCATGAAGGATGTTCTGGACGTGAAATCTGCCGCGAGGCCGCCTGTGCCTAACCTTTTCTCGGCTTTTCTTGAAGAGAAAAAGGAGAGACCTGAGGACGCTGTCGCCGTGTTGGAGCGTAAGCGAGGCCAGATTGAGGAGGTTATTGAGAATTTGCAGAACGAGCTGCACGTGATTAACAGGCGGCTGGCTAGGATGGAACCGCAGAAGAAGAGGACTTCGCGTAGGAGGTTGAAATAAGTGTCTGCGCTTACAGGCTCTGACCCTATCAGTACAATACTGAATTTTGTTTATCTTGGAGTTTTTGTCGTTTTCATGTTCTTCTCCCAAAAAATACAGGCTCTCTTGATGATGCGTCAGATATCACACGCCTTGACTAGACTCAAGGGCATGAGAGACAAAGCTAAGCAGGCAATCACCGCGGCAATAACTGAGGTGGGTAAGCCGGCGGGTGATCCGAAACCGAGGTTGGAGAGGCTTCTTCAGTTCTTCACTATTCCGCCTGAGGGCATGGATCCTGCGGGAGTTGTTCAACGATTGGAGCACCTGTTTGATACGGCGGATTCGAGGATTAGGGATGAGATTAGGGCAATCGCGCCCAGTGCTGATGAGAGACAGTTGTTGAATTTGCAGAATCTTTTGGAAGCGGCGCAAGCGCTGAACGCGCTCTACCGTGTTGTGAGGCATTTTTACTTGTTGGGTAAGAAGGAGGGTACGTTGTATTCGACGGTGCAGGTTCAGATGCAGTTGCCCACGATCATGGAGGAGGCTGAAGCTTACCTTTCGTTCTTGGATGCTTTCAGACAGGGCAAACCGGTAGGCGACGGCGTGGGAGCGTTGACCGCGTCAAAACTCATGGCGGGCCAGGAGAGGCGAGAAATTGCCAAGGAAATGGTGGTTGCTGAAACCACGGTTGACGGCAGGCGTGTGTTGGCTACGAAGGCTAGGGGTCCTGGCGGTGCGGTTGGGAAGGTTGGAGATGCTGTCGGCAGCTTGATTGAAGCTAATGCTGGAAAAGTCAGGCTTGTCGTGATGGTGGATGCCGGTCTAAAACTGGAGGGAGAAGACTCCGGCGATGTGGCAGAGGGCATAGGAGCCGCAATCGGCGGAATCGGCATTGACAAGTACAAGATAGAAGAAGCGGCAACCAAGTATAATATTCCAGTCTACGCCATAGTCATCAAAGAGTCCCTGAAAGAAGTACTAGCGCCAATGACAGAGACAATCTCTCACGCGGCTGACGGGGCAGTATCGAGATTCAGAAGCATCATCCAAGAACGGACCGAAGAAGGAGACACGATCATCGTCGTTGGCGTAGGCAACACGATAGGCATTGAATGACATTAGCGCGTATGTTTGTTCCTAATGATTATAGCGCGAAGCGCTCTCAGAAGTGGCACGAAAAAGGTTTTTCATGGCAAACTCGGGTTGGCTAGAAGAACGTTGACTCCTTCCAGACGCGCGCCATTGACACGCCGCGAAATCGATCATCTGCTATGAGGGCCCCAATCCCCTACCATGATTTCAGCCTTGTTTCGAACTTATTAAAGTTCAAACATACTTAGGACGTTGCGTGTGAATCAACGGGGAGATCGCGAGAGAGAGCCCGCGCCCCCTAGAACGCGGATGACGAAGCTAGAACATACCGTCAACACTTGCAGTCAGAGGCGGCATCATTCGTTTTTTTCGTGACGTCGTCAATTCCATGGGCGCCTCTTTGGTTCTTTACGGTTGACTCTCACTCTTCTTTCTTTCTTCTACGAAGAATTGGGGAAATTCCCGGAGTTTTTCAGCCATTTGTCTGAGGCGTTTATCCACTCTGTAGTTCACGGTTCCTTCCTCGAAAGTTCCATCTTTTTGCCTCTCACCGGCTTTAACCCCTGTTAGAACCTCTATTCCTTCGTCGATAGTTTTGATGGGGTAGATACGGAATTTTCCTTCTTTTGCGGCCTCCACTATTTCCTCTTTCAGCATCAGGTTTTGTACGTTGCTTTCCGGTATCATCACTCCTTGTTTGCCGGTGAAGCCTTTGGCTTTACAGATTTCAAAGAAGCCTTCTATTTTTTCGTTCACTCCGCCGATGGCTTGTACTTCGCCTTTCTGGTTCACGGAGCCGGTGACGGCGAGGTTTTGCTTTATCGGTAATTGAGAGAGGGCAGACAGGATAGCGTAGAGTTCAGTGCTTGAGGCACTGTCACCTTCTACTCCCTCGTAGTTCTGTTCAAAAACCAGGCGAGCCGAGAGACCGAGAGGCTTATCTTGTGCATACTTCTCGTTCAGGTACCCGCCTAGAATCAGAACACCCTTGGTGTGGATGGGCCCTCCCGTTTTGGCTTCACGTTCAATGTCGATAACGCCCTCTCGACCGAGACCCACGCTGACCGTTACCCGCGAAGGACTGCCAAACTCAAAGTCACCCAAGTCTATCACGGAAAGTCCGTTCACCTGTCCCACATTTGCTGCCTCTGTGTCAATGAGCAGGATGCCTCTTTTTATCATCTCTTGAATCTTCTCTTGGATGAGTTTTGAACGGTAAACCTTCTCTTCGATAGCTTTCTTCACGTGTATTCCAGTAACAAATTCAGAGTTCTCTTGCGTAGCATAGAAGTTGGCCTCCCGAATCGTGTCAGCAACCTCGGCAAACCTGGTTGAAAGTTTCTGCTGGTCCTCAGCTAGTCTTGAACTGTGTTCGATCAATTTGGCCAAGCCTGAGCCGTCGAGGTGTTTCAGGCTTTCTTTCTGACACAGCGTGCAGACGAAAGCAGCGTATTGTTGTATGTTTTCTTCTGTCCGATCCATAATTGTGTCAAAGTCAGCCTTGACCTTGAAGAGCTGGTTGAATTCCATATCTAGGCTGTACAATTGCTGATAGAGGTAAGGGTCTCCGATGAGGATCACCTTAACGTTTAAGGGAATTGGTTCAGGTTTCAAACTCTTTGTCGCAATAAAGCCCAAGCGTTCTTCTGCCTCTTCGATAACGATATGCTCGTTCTTGAGGGCCCTTTTCAAACCGTCATAGGAGAATGGGTTGCGAAGCAGCTCTTCAATTGGAAGAATCAGATACCCGCCGTTGGCCTTGTGCAATGATCCGCCGCGGATCATAGTGTAGTCGGTAACAAGGGCGCCAAACTGAGCTTCCTTCTCCACTCTACCGAAGAGATTCTGGTAAGTGGGGTTGAACTCCGTTACGACGGGGGCTCCGCTGACGTTTGAGTTATCAACGATAACGTTTACTTCGTGCTTTTTAAAGGGCGTCTCCTTCATCCAACGAGCTGGAAAAGGAATTTGTGGAGACTCTTCTGACTCCTTTATGAAGTGGGACAGGTTATTCAAAATGTCACTCTGCACGTCGTCTATGAACGTAATCACATCTGGGAAGTCTTTGTATTCCTCTTTTAAGTCGGTCACCATGTGTCCGATGGCGAAAAGGGCAACTTCACGGTTCAGTTTCTTAAGTGCCTCGTCGGCTTTTCCTTCCAATTCTCTGAGCTGGCTCATAGCACTTGTGAATTGATCGGTTAGTTGCTTTCTTTTCTTCTCTATTGCATCGTGTGTTTTCGGGTCTAACGCAATGAATTCTTGATCGCTAACAGGTTTTCCTTTGATTACTGGAATCATAAGCCAACCGACGGGTGAAGCCTGCAGAATGAAACCCTGTTCTTGGGCCTGTTTCGTCAATTGACCGATGAGTTTCTGTCTTTCCTCTTCAACATCTCTGATCGTGGACGCTCTTCGTGTGCCGTAATCCTCGCTTTCAAATGCTTTTGGCAGGATCCTCTGTGCTTCACCGACGAAAGTTGCCATTTCGTCTCGAAGGTGCCTTCCTTTGCCAGCGGGTAGCTTCATGGCTTTAGGTTCGTATTGGTTGCGAAAGTTGTTCACATAACACCAGTCAGAAGGGGCAGGTCTGGTTCGTGCCACCTCTTCTAGAAAGTTCTTAACAGCCGTTGTCCTGCCTGTTCCAGGAAAGCCGGCAACGTAGATGTTAAATCCGCGATCCTTGATTCCCAGTCCGAACTTGAGCGCTCTTACGGCCCTCTCTTGGCCGATGATCTCTTGAAGGGGCATCAGCCCCTGTGTGGTTTCACAACGCATGAGATTGGAGGCACATTCTCTTCTCAGCTTATCCGCGGACAACTCATTTACCATTTCATATATCCTCCTTATTCTCAGAAATCCGATTTTTCGTTCACAAAGATAAAAGTAACCTTCCTATTAGACATGTTTCCCCTTCAAATGTGAAAATCTTGGAAAAATGCTGGAAAACCAGCATTTTTCATTCTCTTGCCTTCCAGTGGAGAACAAATCCGCGCCCGCAACATCCGCCATTCCAACTTTCCAAATCAGAGCTACGCCAAGATTGGCTGAACGATGAAGCTACACCGGTTTTTGCCATTTTTCCTGCAGGAATTTAGGAATGTCCGAAGAATCTCTCGGCCCGACTAAGACTTGCCACCCGCTGAGTTCTTCAATTTCGCCGCTCAGACGCGCGGATTTCCCTGGAATTATGAGTTTTCTGTGCTTGACTTTGTTTTCAATTCCCGAAGCCTTTACAGCGTCAGCTATTTTTTCAGCTGTCAGCTTTCTCCCAGCAACTGCACTGTCCACGGCCGTTCCCTCAGTATCTATGACAAGCAGGTACGCGTTTATTTTCGCAGATTCGATGTCCGAGGCGACTGTGAAGTATGTAAGTGCGAAATTTGTTGTGAACATCACCGGCGAGTTTTCTTCAGGAGTGCCGAACGCCTTCAGGCCTGGTTCAACGGCCACCGGCTTTCTGGGGTCCGTGTAAATGTTTTGCCGTAGTATGACGTTTGGAAGAAGTGACCAGCCGTCAACGCTATGCATGATGATGATGTCGGCGAAGCGGACGATAAGCATCGACGCCATACAAGCTTCTCTCCATTTCACAATTTCGTCGACAGCCTCGCCTCTTTCCATCCAAGTGACCATCGGCACACCTATGAGCGGAAAACCACAGAGTTCGTCTCCTTTCTCACATGCAGCTCTACGAATCATCGTGAAATTATTCAGCATATCCGCCAAGCCATCGCTTGAGAAGGTGCCTGGATCCAGCACTAGGTCCTCGACGCCGTATTCAGTCAATGTTTTGGCCAAAGACACAAGCATCTTCAAGTCGTTTGGTGCAAAAACTGCTAGAGGACAATTGTACATCAGCGCAAGCTCCGCCATTTCTTTCCAGTTGTCTCTCGTGGCCGCGTACAAGAGCGGTCTAGATTTCGGAATGGTCATTACCCCTGCTTCCAAAACGTTCGGGTCTAACGAGCACAAAGTCAGGGGCATACCCGTGTTTTCTACCACTTTCTTGACAGTAGCCGCGAACTTGTCGGGGTCGTTTGAAGTGGAGCGGACAGCCACCATGTTAAGCCTCAATATCTGGCCTATGTACTCGAAGTTGAAGCCTTCAGTCCGCTTCACCCTGTCCAAGATCATTTCATCAGACATTTCATCAGTCACGTCGATGGCGATTGCCGTCGGGTTCGTATAGGTGAACTCGTGTCTGTACATGACGAGTTTTCCGCCGATTTTCACAGCCTTTTCGCCAACGCCTACGACAACTTCCTTTACCGCTGGCTTCAGCATTTCCTTGAGCTGCTCGTAGGCTCTCTCTTGCATTTTGGCCAGAAGCGGCTTGCATTTATCCAATGTTACCTCTCGGTTGACGAGCTTCGTTGCAAACGCCAAGCAGTTTTCTTCTCCGCACTCTTTGCAGTTCGTCTTTGGAAGAAGCTTGTAAACATCTATCGGACTTAGCTCCTTTATTCCGACTCTTCTTTTGCCTTCCCTTTCGCTCATGGACACTCACCTGAAGTCTAAACTTTCGCAGAGACCCATCCCGCAAGCTTGTCCGCATTCCCTGAACCACCACTTCCCAGTTGCCGAGTTATGTCCTTGAGGGTTTTTACCGCGGCCGGGTGCATCATCATGAACAGGTCAACGCCTACAAGCAGAAGCGTCAACGCAGTAGTCACTTCCCACAGTGGGCCTCGCAGCTCGCGGGGTTCCCATTCGGGGGCCATTTTCAGCCAGGCCTCCCTTGCTGCCCAAGCGTTTGTGGTCCCTGAAGACATGGGGTGCGCCAGTTCAGGGTCTCCCATCAGCGCGCCCAGCCTAGCTCTCTCCATGTTGGTGAACGCATAGTCCAGTCCGTAGCCGAGTGCTGCCGTTGTTAAATCCATGACTATGTCCTCTTTCGGCAGGAAGTCGTAGAGTCGACGGTTAAGCTCTCTGGCAAGATTCAAATCCATCGGAGTGAAGGACAATGCCACGTGCCCGTTCTTCTTTATGAACTTCGCGCAACGTTCAACATCCATGTCCCTCGTGACCGAGCTAATGAGAAATCTCTCACCGGCGAAGGTTTCGGCGATTTCCGCGAAGACTTCCGTGTCCTTGACTGGATCTCCGCATCCGCCAATGACAAGGGGCACGTCCACCGCCTGAACGACCCTCTCGATAGTCTTGACAGCCTCTTTCGGTGAAGCGTTTTTCAAGAGGGGGTCAACGCTGATCAAATGCACAGTAAGGAGATCAGCTCCAAACTTTTCAACCGCAAGCTTGGCCCAAGCCGCGGGATCACCCAAAACTTCTTTCACGTGCATTTTGACAGCCTTTGGAAGCGGAACTTCCATGTCGAAAACATCTAACGCTATGACTGGAGAATGTAAAGTGGGTTTTTCAAACGTGTAGAAAGATGGTGTCGTCTCGCCGCCGATGACCACAGGTTTTCCGCGGGTTCCACCGTCTTTTTTCGTCGCTCCAAGCGTCACTTCAACAACTTGACCAGGATAGGTCTTGACGGGTGGGACAAACTCTGTCGGTATGATAACTTGGGGCTTAACCTTTACCGATTGAGTAATCTTGGGCTGTGGGGTTGGGGGCAAAGCAACTGCGCCCGGTTGAATAGAGATTTCCAAATCGCCAACATGCATTTCGAAGTCTTCAAGTTCTATTTCTTGAAGTTTTGCAAGCAACTCTGTTAAGCGCTGGCTGAGCTTCAGTCCAAGTGGGTTCTCTTCTTCCTCTTTATCCTTCTGCTTTTCAGGCAAGCCTTTTCACCTTTTCTCCGATTTTTCGCTTCTCAGTTGGCGGATTATTACTTTCTTCGCGTAGATTTTCGCGTCCTTCAAGATTATTTTGAAACCGCCCGCGGTTATTGGCAGTGTTGCTGCCGTGAGGGTCGGCACTAACTGAGCCCCCTCTCTTGCTTCTTCTGACGCAACCTCTGCGACTCCTGCCGCTTCTTCCTTCCAGCTTGCAACAACTGGGTGGTTGTGCTCTTTCAGGAAAACCTTCAACTCGTCAATAGTCTTCGCGTTCTCTTCAGTGGCAATCTTGTCAACAAGCTCAGGCGGAATAAAGTTCTTGACCCTCTCTTTCACTTCTTTGGGCACCCACACCACTCGGTTCCAGCCCCCGTCAGCTTGCAGGAACTTTGGAGACCGCATGTACTCGATTGACAAGCCGTGGAAACCCTCCACTTGACGGCCGCCGGCCGTTGAGTCGGCCAACGTTGAGAAAGCCAGCCCGTTCACGGTTACGTTGTTGTAGCCTCTGTGCACGATGCCGAACCCATCCGCCTCCGGAATGTAGAAGGCTACGCTTTCGAAACAGCCGCACGAAGTGTGTGGATAGCCAAAAGCTGTGTAAAGCTGGACTCTCGTGATTTCTCCCAGTGATTTTTTCTTAACAGCTTCGTTCACGCCAGAGTATTCTCCTTTCTCGACGTCGAGCTGCTCTCCCTTTTCGATTGTGAACACCGGCCCCTTCGGGTCTATGCTTGCCGCGGCCTTCCCGTCAAACCAGCTTATGGCTCCGCAGTTGGAGTATCGCTGAGGCGTAATCACGCAGACGTGGGTTGGAGCAAACGATTGGCACAGAACGCAGCCGTAAAACTTCTCAACTTCTTCATCCTTCAGTCCTCTGGCTCTGGCGTCTCTGGCTTCATAAACCTGCAAGGCCTCACTGTATAGTTCTTTCACCCTTTCAGGGTCTGTAATGAAAGTCACTTGCATTTTCTCGATTATTGGCAGTTCGCTCTTGAAGAGTCGGTGCAGGACTTTTCCGATGTACTCGAAGGAGTTTAGCCCTTTCTGGAAGGATTTCTTGCTCAGCCTAAGCCAAATGTCGTAGCGTTGGTTCAGGTGCATGAATCCCTCGATGTAGTTGCTGAAGGCGTGTATGCGTCTTTCTATCACTCCCTCGAGTTCTGGGTCGAGTTTGGCGCCTGCGACCTCTATGAGGATGCCGAAGGGATAGGCCTTTCCCTCTTCCATGTCCTTCAAGTCAGACCCTATGATGGCCACTTTTCCGTCTTCGATTTCCTTAGGCTTTTTCACGCGTGCCAGTTCAAACTTCTCTTTAACGTCTGGCCCCCCGAGCTCTACGAACATGTCTTTTCTTCGGATCCTCTCTCCCTCATAGATTACCCCCACATCCACCGGAATGTCCTTGAACATGGACATTTCTCTATTTTCCTCCTACTTCAGACTTGTCAATTATGACCTTAAGATTCTCCTGCCAGTCTTTCGTAGAGATGTTTGGAAAAGACCAGCTTGCGTGCGAGTGATAAACGTTATCCAACGTCACTGTCTTAAGATGCGATGCGTAATGCTTCAGTCCGGAAAGAATGGTTAACTCCATGTAATAGGGCAAGCCGACGAACAAGGCCAAGTCATGCGGGCCCTTGCCGTCAATCCCTGTCCACTCTGAATCTGCAAGCCTGTTTCCAATGTCCACCGCAGGCATCCACCCTGCGGGCCGATATGACCTCTTCAAAAACTCGCTAACCACATGGGCTGTGGCGACAACCGGAATCTTCGTCTTCTGAGCAAAATCAACGATGAAGTCTATCAACTTTCTGTCTCCAAGATCGATTTCCGCGGCTTTGTGGCCGACCACGAGTATCGGATGCTCAGCTTTCTTAATCATCGCAACGACGACTTCAGGCTTTGTTATGACCGAGGCCTTTTTCGGGCCTGAGATTTCGGCTGTTTGCCAAGGCTCCGCTGCTGCCACGGCTTTCTCACTCCTTCCTCTTTCTGATCATCCTAGGCAAGAGAGTTGGATCAGGTATCACTGTTTCCTTCCACTTCTTCTCCTTAAGTATCTTCATGATCTCGTCTTTCATCGTGACAGGCACATCGGAAATGTTGCGCACAAACGGTGGAATGTCTTCAGGCATGATTCCAAACAACCTCTTGTGCAAGTCGATGTAGTGAGTTAGTTTTATCGCTCGACCCTTTGAAGTATCGTTGGGCCTCATACAAAGCTTGGCAATCATAACCATTGCTTCTTCCTTCGTTTCCACAGCACAGAACAGATGTTCAGGCGAAGGCCCAACATACACCTTCTCTCCAGTTCGCGCATCACAAACGTACCAGTCCTCTTCACGGTCAGCTCTTCCAAGCAGCATCCGACGATACTTTGTTCCATGCGGACCCACTACCACGGGTATTCCGAGCCTCCAGAAGCCGCTTGCAATCGCCGCCGCTTTCTGGGACATGGCGCCCCAAGCCACTCCGACCGCACCAACACGGTTCAATATATAGTCAGCTATTTCCTCATAGTTGCCTCTCAGATTGCGTTTCGCAAAAATGCTGGCAATTTTTATTGCAGCTCCGGCGATGTGCGAATTTGCTACACACGAGCCGACGTTGACAACGCCGCCTGCAGCAAATTCGCCCGTGAAGTTTTCGTACGGAGTCTTTCCCTCTTCGTTCTTGTGCATGGCAGCAGACATGGCCGAACACCCGGAAGTCACAACTATGTAACGTCTGCTAGCGAACTCGGTCACCATTTCAGCAACTTCTGCCCCGCCCTTGGGGTAATTGGCGCAGCCCACAAAAGCAACCACGCCAGGAATCTCACCGAACACAAGAGGGCTTCCAACATTCCTTATTTCAACGTCCTGTATGGCTCCTCTCCCAGCACGTATCTTGTAGGTCTCCTCCTTCAGCTTCTTTTCTCCAGCTTTCACTATGAAACTGTGAATCTGCATACCGACCGGGCATGCCTGTTCGCACCGTCCACATGCAACACACAGTTCGTACAGGTCTGCCAGCCCGGCTAAGTTTCCCTTACCCGCGGCCTTCATCGCTTCTGGGATATTAAGGTCCTGTGGACAGGCCCTTCTACAGTCGTTGCATTGCTTGCACTCTTTCGCCCTTCGGACGACCTCTTCAGCCTCTGGAATAGTTTTAAACTTCTTCCGCATGGGAGCAACTCTCAACGCGGTTTTCACTGCGACTTCTCCGACTTTTTCGGGATCAAGAATCAGTACTCCAATCGCCTTCCCGCTCACAAGATCTTCCACAATCGCGTCTGCAGGATCGTTGGTGCGATTTGGCAAGCCCATGCAGTTCTTTTCAGAGGCAACGATTACGGGTGCCTTGATGCTGTGAGCCTCGTCTAGAGCATCGGTTCTGATGCACTGCTCATCTAACACGACAACGTCTGGAACGCCACTTCTTATGAAGCGTAGCTGCCAAGAAATCGGACCCACAATTTTGGCCTTCTTGTGATACCGAGCAATGTCGTGTGCCGTGCAGCAGAGGCCGCACACCTCAATTTCGCCGTCTGCCCCGCTTTCTTTCATGTAGTCTACTATTCCGATGGACGGAACAACGTTGTGGCCTATGACAAGGATCACGGGTTTCTCTGTTTTTATAGTTCCAAACCCCAAATCTACGAGAGGAGAATCTGGATCAGCTTTTGGAAAGCCATAAACTGCTACTTGAGCGAGGTCCGCGACCTCCATCCCGACGTGGTCTATCATACCGGTGTGGAGAACCTTTGACTCAAAATCGGTGCTGTTCCCTTCCTGACCCGTGTGCGTGACCGCAAGCAAATTAGTAAGCTGGCTCTCAGCATAATCTAAAACCTCCTCCAGATCCCCCAACGTCTGGGGCTTTGTTCCGCAGACAAGACGTATGATTGGGGCTTCAACCTTAACGTTCAGGCCGCCCACGTCAAGGGCCTTCCTGCGCCCGAACTTCTTAATCAAGTGTTCGACAAGATGGCGAGCGTGGCTGATGTGTGTCGACGCTCCTATGCAGCAGGCCAGGAGAACTGTTCTCGACTGCTGCGCAGACATGTTTATTCCACATGCCCCACGTTTGTTTCCCGTTAAGTCACATTTTCCGTACGTGCAGAGGCAACACACGTCGCAGAAGGGCATGTAGAACGGCTTGTATCTTTGAAGAAGTTTCATGTCCCACTCTCTCAGAGCGGTCATCGAAGGAAAAGGCGTTGGTCCCATGGGCTCGGCCCATGATTCGTCAACAACCTTGCCGACAGAAAGCTCAAGATTCTTGATAACCCCAACGTCGGTTTTCAATTCTCCAATCTTTACTTTGACGCCTTTTCTGCTCAATTAGAACCAGCCTGAAGATTTATGAAATTTGTAACGTCGTCACAGAATTAAAGTTTGTCTTGAGAATGCTGGCGTTTTATCATCTTAGATTTCGCAGTTGACAACCGATTTTTTCCCACAGAATACTATCGAAACGATAATAGAAGCTAATTGTAATCAATGGTTGACGTAACCGGCTATCCTCACTATTTCCTTGACCGAGACAAACCCTGGAGAGCCTGAGGGCAGGTCGAGCAGCGATCTTCCTGCAAGAACGTACTCCTCGACTTTTTCGTCGCGAGCTATCTTGCCCAAGTACTTGAATTTCAGAGCGTTTTCAACATGGCTTCTTAGGTTTTCCGGCAGCCTGTAGCCGCCGACGATGTAGAAGTTTTCGAAGGCTATTTTGACCTCTTTGGCCACGCGATAGGCCCGTTCAACGTGGTCGATGGATTTTTTGGAGGGGTCAATGACATCGAAGACATCGTTCACTCTTGTCGCGATTCTTCGGTTTAGATGCTCCAGACCTGCTGGTGAATCGATGAGCACGTACCTGTAGTTCTTTGTCAGGGCCTCTAGTGCTCCTTTCAGAGCTGCGTTTGGCAGGCAGTAGCATCCTTCAACCCATTTTGTTCCAAGGGCGATGAAGTCAAAACTGTCGCCTTCATACATGCCCTTGGCCCAAATCTTGTTTTCAATCCGTTCAGTCGGCGCAACGCCAACGGTGGTTCCGCCCTCTTCCAGAAAAGTCTCTACGAGCAAGTCTGAGATTGTCTTCTTACCAACTTCTCTCAGGTCTACCCCGACCATTTCACCCAGATTCTGATCCGGGTCAGCGTCCACCAACAACAGAGGTGCGTCTCCAGCCTCGCTGAAGTACTTGGCCATCATTGCCACAAAACTCGTTTTTCCTGTTCCACCGCGCCCGATAGTGACAAGCGTCTTCAAATTCTTCTCGTTCTCCTCTGCACACAGGAACATTCTTTCGGATTTATGAGTTGTTCTTTGCCACAAGCTTCTCGCACAGCTTTTCTATGGCGACGAGAGCTTTTGAGGACTCGTGTTTGAGCGGGGTTTCGCCCCGCATTTCTGCCTCCACAACGGTTTCGTCAAACGGGATGAAGTCTAGAACCGTTAAACTGTTTTTTCGGCAGAAGTTTTCGATGGCAGTTCTCTGATTTTCATTCGCAATCTTGTTTCCGACAAGAAAAACATTTTTCATCCCGGCGCCAGCGGCCAATTCGTGAATGTGGTTTGCTACTTCCAAGGATTTGCTGTTCGCGTCTGCGACTATCAGCATACAATCTACGTGCCGCGCTGTTCCTCTTCCCATGTGCTCGCAGCCCGCCTCCATGTCAAGGATGACGGCTTCGTCTCTTTCCACCACCAAGTGACGCATCAACGCCCGGATGAGCGCGTTTGCTGGGCAAGTGCACCCAGAACCCATCGACTGCACGGTTCCCATCACTATCAGGTTCACGCCAAAGGGAGTCTTCACCGAAAAGTCGCGGACAACATCATCCACGCTGAAAGAAAGGCGAAAAACGCCCGAGTAACCCGTGCTTGTCTTGGACTCAATCAACGCCTTGTTCTCTGAAAGAGGCACTATCTTACGTGCTTCTACGGGAGACAATCCTAGAGTCAGAGCAAGGTTCGGCGAAGGATCAGCGTCAATCGCTATAGTGCTCAGCCCCCTCCTGACAAGGGAAAGCGCCAAGCCTCCGGCCAGCAGTGTTTTTCCGACACCCCCTTTGCCGGCAACCGAAATCTTCAGTTTAAGCTCCCACCATGCTGTCTTATGCAGATAGAGAGTATCTTTCCTATTACGTTTTCTGCAACTCCTGAAAGCATGCTACTCTATGATAACAGGACGTTTGCAGGACCGACGGCACAGATATGACGTGCATACCCTGGTAACTGCTGCTCACTTGAGCCCAGATTCTTATTCAGGATTCATAACATATTTACTATCCTACAACACTTTTCATATTGCGCAAGTATCGTCAGCGCTCGCTATTCCGTGGTAGAGGCGTTGGACTTGTCTGAAGCGGCGAGGATTGCACTTCTTCAAGAAATAATGAGGGACGCGAAACGAAATGAAAGAGGCGGCCTTGTAATTTGCATTGTTGGGGTCGTCTTGTCGGTTGCTGGATTTTCAACCACTTCGCTGGCGGAAAACTCTGTCAATCTTGGAGTTATCGGGATATTGGTTGCTGCCGCAGGGTTTGCTGTGTATCTACATTACGCACACTTGTACTCTAAATTCGTGGGACAATTAGCAAAGATTGCATTCAAGAGTGCGGCGCCATGTCCACAATGTGGGAAGGAACTGCCAGAAGGTGAATTTGGATTTTGCCCATTTTGCGGGTGCCAGCTAAAATCACCGCTCGCTGCAAAAGCTGTTGCAGAAGAACAGGTTACACTGTCCTGATTCTTGGGCAGGCAAGTCTATAGTTTTGTCCATCATAACTGTTTGTTCTTGGTATGGTTATGGTGATTCTTTCCTTGCAGTGCCTGCTTCTTTTTGGAGACAATTCTGCTTATGTCAGCAGTGGCGGAGGAGGCGTGCGAGAGCTTGCTTCGAGTTTTCCCCGTGAAGCGACAAGCATTGTGATTGCTGAAACTAACGCGAGCCAAAAGCCAAGAGACAGATAGGCTGTATAGTTGAGATACCCCATGAAGCTGCCGTTTGATGAGAACAAGGCCACTACGGGCCATCCCGACACAAGGGTCGATTTCGAGAGTTCGCTCTGCAGGCCTACTGCAAAGATTACGATGGAAAGTAGCGCAAGGAGTCCGCCTGCGACGAGTATCAATCTGGTACTCTGCACTAGGCTACCGACTATTCCCAGCAACCCTCCCATCACAACAAGAACGAGAGCGGCCCATCCGTACCAGATGTCGATCGTGACATGCAGGGATACCCCTTCTGCAGCTGCCGTTGCTTGGTACGGGTATATTGACACGCCCCCAGAGAAACTCAATCCGCTGGTCCCAGACACTGTCATAGTCCACCAAGGCAATGCTAAGCTGATGAATGCAATTATGCCTCCAACGATGCCTATGATGTTTGGTTTCAAATACTTCTTACCCCTAAGACGTTGTATCCCAAGGCAAGGGCATATATATTTTTCATCAATTTGAAGCATTGTATGCGAATGAGCCTCTCCTTGCGAAGGTTATTGACCTGAAACCAACGTCAGAAGGCGCATTGTAATATGCCTCTCAGGAAGCAATCACAGAAAAATCCGCATCCGCTCATCATTGAGCAATGAAGAATGACGCGCGCGTGGTTTGGACGGATTGGACAAGACGAGAATGACGAATCCATCTGAGGAAAAGAAGATCACAAGTGAAGAAAAGACACGAATCTCCGCAAATGCTTCTATATTTCGCGGATTTCGCATTGAAGCTTCTTGATGACTTCTTCAGCCTTCAAGGGCTCAATTTTCAAAGTATAAAGCTTCTTTGGTGTCCTGAGCTTCAATTTCACAACGCCCTGCAACCTTTTTACTGCACAGTACTCAGCGTTTCCACTGATTTCGACGAATCTTTCAGCGTCAGAAATTTCTGAAGGCACGTCAATTCACACTCTTCTAGCGCATTCATGGTTCATAGTCAAGCTCTTATCTGTTTTGGTGCCCCCGATCAGACTAGAACTTGAACGAGGTCAAGTCTATTCCTGCAATGGTGTTCTGTGGTTCTTCCATTATCTCGCATCCTGGGACACCTATCACATCCAGTGTTGAAAAGGTCTACTTAAAGGGCAAGCTGTCGACGTGGTTTCTCCGTAGGCTTTCAGACAAATGTTGCATTTTTTGATTTGGAACAGTTTGTTTTTCGTGTTCCAAGTGAAGATTCACCGGTTGCTTGAACCAAAAAGTTAAAGTTGGTTATCGGTTAAACTACTATTGGTTAAACTTGTCGTTTTCGTACACCTTTAAACGGCTGGTTCGTTCATGGCGACTGTTCATAGCCCTATTGCTAGGCATCGTTTTGGCTTCAACGTTCTTCGCGGGCATCAACGTGGGCGCTGATACAGCTGCGTGGCAGGCGCTTGATCAGACGCTGAGCAAAATTCCGGTTGACATTTCCGTAGGTTACAATTACTACAAGTTTCCGTCGAAAGCGAATACCGTGTTGTCCTCCAAAAATGTTTCAGATGCAGTTAGCGCGATTTCGAGTGTGCAGGGCATAACCCAAGTTGAAGCAATTTCTACATATGCGTATTACAATCTTGTTGAAAAGCTTAATTTCACGACTTCCACCAATTTGATTGGGATATCTGAGCACTCTCTTGTCTACAACACATCCACTTTAGGGGAAAACGATACTTATGTGTGGGCAGACTCGCCTGACGTGGGAAAGATTCGCGTCGGTGACATCATTCCGATAAATATCACCACAAATTATTACGTCATTCCGATAAGAACCATCACCTCGAATCTTTACATATTCCAGCAGGGTGTGGAAGGAAATTCTGCCATGTTACAAACATCATCATTTGTCGTCAATCTCAAAGTAGTTGGTTTTGTTCATCTCAGTGAACAGGAGCTTTCCATAGCATCTTTTAACCAGTTTTATCCACAAAATCTTTTGATCACTAGTTGGGAGAAAACTTTTGCCAAGCTGCTCGACTTCGTGCACGATTCTATGCCTGATCCCTATTCTAATCCGTTCAGCACCACAATTCTCGTTTTTGTTGACCGCTCGAGCCTTATCAGCCCATGGGACATCACTGGTTCAGCCAGCAAGGTTGCAGCGGTTACAGCGCAGATTAATGAAAAGGTCTCACCTTTTGGTCTGTCTGCCCAAAACAACCTGGGCTATCCGCTGGACAGTTTTCAGGCTACCTCGTTTGCGATGCGTGCTACCTTCATCATAGCATCGCTACCCGTGTTTTTTGTGGCCTGGTACGTGGGCTCAACGGTTTCTGATGTGTCTTTCAACCTGAGGCGCCGTGAGATCGGTCTCCTGCTGACCAAAGGGTTTTCTAGGCGACAACTCTGGTGGATGTTTCTGTTCGAGGCCTCACTGATAGGGTTACTTGGAGGTTTGCTGGGCATAGTGTTGAGTTTCACTGTTACTCCATGGTTTGCTGCGGCCGCTGGCGGCCAATTCATCGGCGCGCTTGTACTGGGCCCTGACACAATCATTTTGACCGTGATTTTCGCCGTCATCATCACCTTTCTTTCGGTTTATCGGTCAGCAAGAAGAGCTTCAAAGATGGCCGCAGTCGACGCTTTGAGAGAATACGTGCACGTGGAAGACGTTAAACCGTACAAACGGCTGTGGCCTTGGGCTGCACTCCTTCTGGGTTCTTTTAAGATGATAGTGTTTCTTCTGGGCATTAATCTCCAGGCGATCGTAAGAGCGCCTGCGAACGTTCTCGCCTTCCTTCTGTTACAGATAGTTGTCGTCGTCGATTTCGCATTGAGTTACGTTGGGCCCTTTCTGTTCTTCTGGGGTTTCACAAAAATCTTCATAAGCGGATCGTTGAAGTTCCAAGAAATCATAACGAGGGCAGCAAGATTTTTGGGCGATCTAGGCAAGCTTGCGACCAAAAGTGTTCAGAGAAACCCTGCTCGTGCCGCGGCTGTCGCATTTCTCATAGCCTTCATCATTGGCTACAGTTTTCAGGTAGTTGGAACTCTGGCGAGTGAACAAGACTTCCTGGTTCGTGAAGCTCGCTTTGCCGTTGGCTCGGACATCAGTTTCACATTGAGTTCGCCTGCAAATGCGTCGCAGATAGTGAGTGCAGTTAGCAGCAACGTGTCGCACATTCAATCTATAACTGCAGAATACAGTTTCACGGGTTCGGCCGGCCTCGGAGGAAATGGACAGGGAATGTATGGACAGGGAATGCAGTTCCGGGCGGTAAACCCGAAAACGTGGCTTTCCACAGCCTATTATGAGGACGACATGTTCAGCGGCAACCCAGTTGAAAAAGCCTTTGAAACCATGAGTTCAAACGATTACACTATCATTCTGGATAGTAACCAGGCCAAGGCCCTGAACAAGAAGGTAGGCGATGTCGTCGCCGTGACTTTTGGTGACCCATCTGCAGGAGCACTGCAGACGGAAGAGTTGACGGTTGTAGGGTTTTTCGGAATCGAATCGGCGCAAACTTCAGGTCAGTACTGGTCTTATGTTCCAGAAGGACTGTACAACCAGACGAAAGAAAACGTAGTTCGTTCTGCCTCAGTCAAAATACTCATCAGGTTGCAAGGCGGTGCGGATGGTAAGGCTGTCGCGGATCAGGTTCGCGGATTAGATATCAGCGGTGTCAGCTCGGTGTCCTCTGTGACTGAGCAGCTCGCGGAACAACAGAGCGACCTTACCATCACGGGCACGTTTAACGTTCTGCGCCTAGGCGTGCTTTTCATGGTGGCGGCGGCTTCAATTGGAACCGCCCTGGTTACGTTGGTCAGCTTGAGAGAGAGGAAACGTGAGGCGTCAATCATGAGCGTTCGGGGGCTCTCATTCAAGCAGTTGCTCGTCATGCTTCTCACCGAGAACCTGGCGGTTGTGACATTCGCAGTGCTGGTAGGTACGGTTGTGGGACTCATAGTGGTGCGCGGAGTAGTTGCGTCAAACAACGCTGTGAACGCCGCCTTCTATTCATTCACTCCCTTGAGCAGGCATATGGTCTTTCCGCCTGATGCACTCTTGACCCTGTTCATTTCTTTCATCCTCGTTTTCGCGTCAACAATCATCCCGGTCATTCTGATGGCAAAAAGATACAGTTCAAGGTTAGAGAGGACGGTGCGAGAAGTTTGAAAGGTGCAGGAATAATCGTCAAGGACGTGATTAAAGTATATCATTTGGGCAAGGTGGAAGTTCAGGCTTTACGTGGACTGAGCATGTCAGTAAGAGAGGGCGAAGTGGTCTCAATCATAGGACCAAGCGGAAGCGGAAAGACTACGCTGCTAAACATAATAGGAGGATTAGACACGGCAACCGCAGGCTCTGTTGCAGTGGGTGACACGCAAGTCACGGCGCTGTCAACCTCTCAGCTCGTTGATTATCGAAGGAAAACAGTGGGACACATTTTCCAAACTCTCAACCTGATTCCCACGCTCACAGCCGCTGAAAACGTCGAACTTCCGATGATAGCCATGGGAGCTGGAAGAGGCAAACGAAAAGAGCGAGTCGAAGAACTGCTTGAAACAGTAGGACTAACACAAAGAGCTGATCATAAACCAGATGAATTAAGCGGGGGAGAACAGCAGCGCATTTCCATGGCTGCGGCTCTGGCCAACGACGCCCCAGTAATCCTGGCCGACGAGCCGACAGGAGAATTAGACACTACTAACGTCAAAATCGTGGTCGACTACTTGGTGAAAATAAGCCGAGAACTGGGCAAGACCATCGTGATGGTTACCCATGACCCAAACGTTGCTAGGCAAGGAGACAGAATCCTACGCATTGAAGACGGCGTCATAAAAGCGGCTTTGACGCCTGCTCAAGCATTAGAACCAACCGCGGCCGTCTCTTACGTTGACCAACTCAAATCGAGATTGACTGACATAGATGCACAGTTGGAAAAACTCGACCAAGACTTTCGAGCTGACAAGATAAGTGGCGACGAATACGCTGAACAGAGGCAGAGACTCAAACAGACGAAGACGAGCCTGTTAGACGAGCTTCACCGCATGGGCGTGGTCATCTAAACCAACAAGACGAAAAGCGATAGACTACTTCTTCAACTGTTTCTCCTTGTGCTTTCTTCTTTTCTCCTCTCTTTCCTTTTTAGTCATTGGTTTCTTCTTAGCACTACCCATGCCCAATACAATCACCACTCGGGAATAGTCGGAATAACGAATTAAGTCTATGCACAAAGACCGAAGAGGTTGGAAAGAGATTGGCTCTTGTGCGCGTGCACATAAAGAGCATATAAGCATCCGCGACACTGTAAGAAGTGGTGTTCAATGCCGAAGACTGAAGCCATAATACACATTCAAAACGTTGTTGCCTCTGCCACTCTAAACCAGAAAATTGACTTAAACGCTGTCGTGACAAGTTATCCCGGCGTAGAATACCGTCCGGAACAGTTCCCAGGACTTGTGTTTAGGCTCAAGAAACCGAAGACGGCTACGTTGATTTTCAGCTCTGGAAAAATGGTGTGCACAGGAGCAAAATCTGAAATATTAGCACGTAGGGCCGTTATGACGGTGGTAAAAGAGTTGAAAAAGAACGGAATAATCATCATGAGCAAGCCCGAGATAAAGATTCAGAACATTGTTTCCTCCGCAAGCTTGGGCGGAAGGATAGAGTTAGAAGAGGCGAGCACGCTTGGAAAAACCATGTACGAGCCGGAGCAGTTTCCAGGCTTGATCTACAGGATGGCCGAGCCTAAAGTGGTCATACTGATATTTGCAAGTGGGAACCTTGTCTGCACCGGAGCGAAGAAAGAACAGGACGTTTATGACGCAGTGCATAAGCTTCACGCAAGCCTGGAGGAACAAAACCTCATATTCTACGAATAAAAACTTCATCCTATCGCCTTCATCTGCACATTCCTCATCGCAGCAAAGCAGAACGCGTGCGAATTTGATTTCCATAGGTTTCGACCTTATGATTCTAGGCATGTTGTTTATAAGCAGCGATGTGAACGGTAGACGAAGCGTGTAAGAAGTGATTTTTGCACAGCAACCATGAAGGAGTTGAGAGAGTTGACGTATGAAAGAAAAGAGATGCACAAGGCAGTTTGCGCTGAATGTGGAAAGGAATGTGAAGTACCATTCAAGCCCGATGGCAGCAGACCTGTATACTGCCGAGAGTGTTACTCGAAGAGAGCACCACCAAGAAGAAATCGATTTTAGATCAAGCCAACAGCTCTAATCTGAGATTGATATTCTCCTAGTTTCTATATTCTTTTTTCAAATCACTTGAGTAAAAATTGTTCTTTCATACCTCGGTGTACATTAGCTCTAGACCTGTGAACACTATGTATCTACAACTTGTTCGAAATCAAGGCAATTGTCTAGTTTCTGAATCCTAATCAAATAATCTTAGAAATTCTACTTCTTCTGCCTGCTTAGAATTAGAATTTTGGAAACTAATTCCGTTACCTTGATTCAGGAAATGCAAAAGATGAATGTGTAAATGAGAACAATGGTTGAATAGTGATACGATAACAGAGAGGTTGCAAAGAACTGAGAGGTTAGAAAAAGGTTAACTATGCCAGCTTTCTGTGTTCTCTAATTCGCTATTTTTTCCCCTTACTATGCTTTGTAGGGAGCGCAACCTGCTTTCTCTCTTTCCTCTTCATTTCCTTAGCTCTCTGCAATTGCTTGTGCTGTTCCAAACCTGCAGCTTTCTCTTTCTTACTCTTAGGCATTTCTTAACTTCCTGCAACGTATTGGACCTCAATGCTACTCTTAAAGAAATTGCTGTTCTTTTGAGGTTTGAAAGAACCAAGAGGTTGGATAGAGATTGGCTCGTGTGCACGAAGTGCACGTTACCTGAATTTCGATTATGATCGAGTCTGCTCAAATTCGATGAGGATATTCCAGGTCTAAATTATCTTTTTTTTCTCACATAGTATTATCATGAGGATTTTTTACAAAAAAGTGGACTTGTAGGATTACATTGGAGATTCTTCCGCAAGTCATAAGAACTGGAAGAAGAGAAATAATGAATGATGCATTATGGCGAAACTGAAGACTATCGATTATAAACTTCTGTGGGAGCTGATGAAGAATAGTCGCAGGAGTGATAGAGAATTGGCCAAGTCTCTGGGAATTTCTCAGCCTACTGTCAGCAGGAGAAGGATGATGATTGAAAAGAGTTTTATTGACGGGTATACGGCGATACCAAAATGGGAGAAAATCGGTTTTGAACTCGTTGCGTTCACGTTTGTAAAACATAAGATTAAGTATGCCAAGCCTGAAGTAAGGGAAGAAGGATTCAGGAAGGTGGAAGAGTGGATGATGAAACAGCCAAATGTTATCTTAGCCATAGACGGACAAGGATTGGGATGGGACGGCATCTCTGTTTCATTCCACAAGAGCTATTCAGACTTTGCAGAGTTCGTGAGGAAGCACAACAGTGAACTTTCAGACTTCCTGATTGAAACTCAAAGCTTCATCGCAGACATCAACCCAACAACTATCAGAAAACCATTTCATTTGAAATATCTGGAAAAAGCGAAGTAGTGGCGCGCACTAGCAACTCTATTTCTTTCCTAGCTTAGAATCTAGAAATTTAGAAACTAATCCGCGTTACCTGAGAAGATGAAATACAAACACATGATATGCCAGCAGTGAAAGAAGCTGAATGGTGATATCGTTAACGAAGAGGCTGAAGAGAACTAAGAGATAAGAGAGAGGTTGACCATGAGCTCGAAGAGCTTGCTAAGAGATAACTTTGCCAGCGACCAATCCTCAGGAACAAGTAATAAAATCGAAACACTTACTTTTTCACGAAGCCACTGCTTGAAACACGGACCTGTGCTAGCCTTAATCGTTTTTGTCTTGCTTCAAAGCGTAGCTGTGATTGTTCGAGCAGACACATTTGAAATCAACAAAGAAGGAGAGGTTAGCTGGGCAAAAGATGGAGACAGCCTCAACCTTACATCAGGAGAAGACATCAGATTTGCCGACATAAACGCACCCCAATGGAACGAAGCACGAGGAATCGCTGCTAAGAACTACCTTATTGGTTTTTTCAATTCGTATGGAAAGCACGTTTTCTTGGATTTGATGACCCTCCAGAAATATATGTGGGGGCGATTGATTTGCGTCGCTCTTGTCAGTATTAACGAAGCAAATTACCTGAACGTGAACCAACAAATGATTGAAGCTGGGCATGCATAGATTTGGAACTGCAAAAACAATAAATTCAACCCAGAGAAATGGACCTATTTGTTGCCAGGGCCGAAGTTGTTCATGAGTTCAGTGCATTTCTTGATATGCCATTGCTAATCATCACAACACTGGTAGCTGTGAAACTCCGTAGAAGAGACTTTAGACGCGAACATTGAAAGAGGTAGGCTCATCGTTTGCCCGAAGTGCACGTCGATTTTTCTTTGGATTTTTCCTTATTGTTTTATCATAAGATTTTTCAAAAGATAGTGGACTTGCGGGAATTGAATCGAAGATTCTTCCGCAAGTCATAAGAACTGTAAAAAGAAATAATCAATGACGTGCTATGGAAAAACTGAAAACTATCGATTACAAACTTCTGGGGGAGCTGATGAAGGATAGTCGTAGAAGTGACAGACAATTGGCTAAAGCTCTGGGAACTTCTCAGCCCACTGTCACTAGAAGAAGGGCTAATCTTGAAAAGAACTTTATCGAAGGGTATACGGCGATACCAAAATTGGAGAAAATCGGTTTTGAACTTGTTGCGTTCAGCTTTGTAAAACACGAGATGAAGTATGCCAAGCCTGAAGAGAGGGAAAAAGCTTTCGGGAAGGTGAAAGAGTGGATGATGAAACAGCCAAATGTTATCTTAGCCACAGGCGGACAAGGATTGGGATGGGATGGTATCTTTGTTTCATTCCACAAGAGCTATTCAGATTTCGCAGAGTTCATGAGAAAGCACAACAGTGAGTTTTCAGACTTGTTGATCGATAGTCAAAGCTTCATCGCAGACATTAACCCAACAACTATTAGAAAACCATTTCACCTGAAATATCTGGCAGATGTGAAATAGTATGAGCCTATTCAACTGTCCGAGTTCCCATCGTTCCTCATCGCGCCACTATTCCTAATAGCATCATTATTCATCAAGGACCAAACTTATTTACACAGAACTTCCCTCGCAATCGCCCGGGTGCGAATCCAAAACGTCAAACAAACGAAATGTTGTTTTATATCTAGACGGGGAATTGGTTGAAAAGACGCATAATCGTGGCTTCAATTTGTCTAAGACGTTTGAAAACCACTTAAAACAACTAATGACGCAATTCTCAACAGTTTCTGCACAAAACAATTTCGAATCGACTGATAAAAGGGTTTTGTGGTGGGCCGGACCGGACTCGAACCGGCGACCTTCTGCACGTCAAGCAGATGTCCTAACCGAGCTAGACTACCGGCCCGCATTAGCGTATTTTGCCCTTGATTTTTCTGTTTATTGTTTGTTTTTGGTTTTTAAGGGCACGATTTCTAATAAATAGTTATTGTTTGACGGTCTCGTCCATATATTCTTTGAGATGTTTAAACGTCACCGCTGTCAATCCTTCCTGTCCTCCCGGTGCCGCTATGAAGCTGCCCACGACTCCGATGCTGCCATTGTTCATCTTCAGTTCTCTGATGAACGTTGCAAAATCTGAGAAGTTCTCGTGATAGGAAACGAGAACGCCGTCGCAACCCATGCCTTCTCCATGCAGAACGGCAATGCCATTAGGAGTGTTGGCCAATGAGTTCATGACGTTCTGCATGATATGATCGCGTCCTTCTCCAGGAACGTCAACAAGAACCTTGAAAAACGTAAAAACAACCAGCTCAAACCCGATTTTTGCAAAGTCTGGAATCAACGTGTACTGCAATATGAAACCGTTCTTTTCCAGCCAGCGACGAACCCGCGTAACGGTCGGCTGAGAAATCTTCAAAGCCTTCGCAAGCTCCCTGTCGCTGCGCCTAGAATTTGAAAGCATCTCAAACAAAACTCGCTTCTGAACATTCTTCAGCAAGAAACATACCTTCACAAGGGATTTACCAAAGCATCAGCTAATTAAGATTTACCTGTCAACGACACGTAACGTGCCCAAGGGTAAACATTTTAAGATGGAGCGAATTAGATGAGCTATTCCTCTTGTGCCGGGACAATGCGCCGGGATAATGGCCAGACACATGTCTTACCATCCCGTAGGCAGAGTGGATTAATGCGCAGGCCTTGAGGCGCAAACGCGCTTGAGAGCCTGTGGCCCTTCGGGGCCGCGCGGGTTCGAGTCCCACTCCCGGCGCCACCAACACATTATTGGGAAATTTGTTTCGAAGAGATTTTCTGAAAAGACTTGCAATTCGTTGAGAATTCAGATTTTAACTCGTCTTTCGAGCCCGTACGTTCGCATCCTCGGTTCAAGCAAGTCCTTTACATAAAATAATAACAAGTCAAGCGTATTTCAAGCTTGCCAGCATGGAAAAGCCGCGTTGCCCACTAGATTTTTCTAACGTGCAGTGAGACATTCACGTCTATTTTGGTTTGACTCGCGCTCTCAACAATGCAGTAGAACCTTCCTGTTTTTTGGGGACGAAATTGACCTTCATCTTTGACGCGTGTTCAGTTCCGTATTCATATCTAAAATCGTCCTCCCCTTTTTCGTGTTTTGTGAAATTGCGGGGAGTTACAAAATACACGTTGAAATAATCGTCTGAGGAAATCTCTCCTGTCACTTTTTCGTTTTCATCTATTCTGAAATCATAGTAACTACAACTATTCTCAGACACTAGAATAGATTCTTCCCATAGGTAAGTATTCCCTGACACCTGTCTTGTAGGCGCTTAGGCAAAAGCAATTATTTTAGACAAAATCAACCTAGTATCGTGGATTGTAGTGACCTCCTCATTTAGGATCGAAGTTCACCCTATAGGTGTTGTACAACGTCAACATCCAGATGAAGACATCAATGACAGAGAGCTTGTTTCTAAGATAGTGATTGGAAAAGAATATGCAGAGGGTTTAGACGGTATCGAAGACTGGTCCCATCTCTACGTTATCTTCTGGATGCACAGGATCCTGGATGAAAAGAAAACTCTTGTGTGCCCCAGAAATGAGTCTGGCATACCGGCTGTGGGGATTTTTGCCACCAGAGCTCCAATTCGCCCCAATCCTATTGGCCTGACTCTAGTTGAGCTTGTGAGGCGCGATGGTAACGTTCTCATCGTGAAGGGATTGGATGCTCTCAGCGGCACTCCTGTCTTGGACATAAAGCCTTATCCTTACTGGGTGAAAGGCCGTTGGATCGTAGTCAAAGATTACAGAACCCCTCACTATTTCAATAAAATCAACAAGTAGAAACGCCACTACTTGCTTCTACGTGCAACGGATAACAGTGTGACGTTAAGTGGGAAAAGATGAAATTAGATTTATTAGTGGCACGGTAAATGCGTCAAGGTTAACGTCAGAACATGCTAGTTCTATATGCAGGAGCATATGCGTGTGGAGGACGAGTGAACCTCATTGGTGAAGATGAATTTCATCAGCAGATGCGGCATCTATTGTGGAGCATGCTTCATCTATTGCGCTTCCAAAGATGGCGGAGAATTTCTGGACTACATTTCGAAACTGACTAAGACGCCAAAAGAACAGATTAGATGCGCTGGATGCCTGGGTCCTGAAGAAGAGATTTGGAAGAACTGCAGAAAATGCGGAATCCGAGCCTGCTTGAAGGAGAAAGGCTTCCAATTTTGCTATGAATGCTCAAAGCTGGGAGAGGGTTGTGAGCAATATGAGAGAGTGGGGAAATTGTGTTCGGAAAGAGGAGAAGACATCAGAGAATCAATGAGACGCATTCAATCGGGGGAGATTGGTGCTTGGCTGAAAGAGCAGGACGCCAAATGGCGCTGTCCCACATGTAACAAGAGCATCTCATGGTATGAAGAAACGTGTCATCATTGCGGCAACCCTCTAAGAACCAAATAGTGCAGTGAATCGCGTCCCATCTCACGCGCGCTTTCAGGGACTGGCTTCGAATAGTATGCCTGCTTTATTGAATCCGTGTCTCTGTTAGAATCTCATTGCTTCGTGATTGTCCTCTCTCTATGAGTAGTGCGCAGGAGGCATCGGTTTCAACTACTTCTCCTTGCCTCTCGGAATCTCTATAGCGAAGCGACAACGGTCATCACCTTTCAACGGCGTTTCGAGCAGTTCCACGGAGACTGATTCGCCGAATATTGCGTCGAAATGAAGCTTCTCGAAGCCGCTGCTGCAGTAGCAGAAGGTTGGCGGGATCCTGGGATTGCCGTCGCGCAAGGCTGTTCTTACGAGTTGGCAATGGCATGCGTAGTATTTCTTCAAATTCGAGTCCTTCTCTTTGATGTATTGCCGTGGAGCATAGGGTATTTTAGTTACGTAGATCTTGTTACCTTTCCTGACTCCAGTGCAGGTTTCCTGATTATTTCTCACGAACTCCACGACTTCAGGGGTGATCTCCTGCTCGAACCATGGTCGTCCTTCTTTCATGAACGTCTCCAGCTCGTTGATAAGCCTCTCGTGTTCGCCTTTGAGGTATTCGTCGATGCTTGCAGCCTTCTCAAATCGACTTCTCTGCTCATTGAATGCCTCAATGGGAATCTTGTGATAATTCCAAGTGAGAACCTCTCTGCACATCTCGGCGGGTAGCGTGGCTTCCATTCTGTCCAATATTATTTTGGTTAGCTTCGGGTATTCGTCCGGAGGCGAACCCAACGGGGGCAACTCGAACCCGTTAAAGATCTCACGGCGGGCTTTTTCCCCCACGATGTTCGCTAGTCTCTCGCCGACGTCTGGCAGAACGTTCACGGCGCCCATGATCGAAGCGAAGTAGATGAACAAGTCGGTTTTCTTCGCGAAGTAGAAGTAACGTGCAATGGCCACAAGTCTATCTCTAGTGTTCTTCGATTCCGTTATCAGAAGTGAAGTGTACTCTTTAATCGCATCCAGATCAACAGACTCAGGCGAGATTGTCTTGTTTGTCAGATGCTCTTCGAGCTCTCTGACGACGCCGACTGAATAATCAATGTCTTTTGCGTTGATCTTGCGCCCTTGAAGATACTTGCGGAATGCTTCTTCCCTCATACCGTGAATGTCTCCTAGCCTAACAGCTTCCAAGATCGTTGTCTAGTCGTTCTTTTAGATTTAAGCATCTCATTTCATAATAGCTTTTGCGCGCGCTCGCGGGCTAGTTCCTGCAACTCTAGATCTGAATGTCGTATCAGACCTTTCAATGACCTTTGTGCTTCCTGTGCGATCCCCAATATTTCGGACACAGACACCTCATTGCTACCTACTTAAAGCAACGATTTCGTGCGCGCGCCAAATGCGTAGAGTGTAACATTAAATTTATTATAGTCACATGAATCCCGTTTAAGTCATGGCAAACGGCCTTACTCGCATCGTTGGAAGTCTGGCGAAGCCAAACGACATGGGACATCGCGGAAAAAAGAAGAGCGCGCGCATCTTTAGTACATGTATCTTTATAAGGCATGTTGAGAATATGAGGTGCAGGAAAAGCGTGCCGTTGGCTTATCACAATTATCGTTTGTATTAGAAATGGCTTGCTCTTTTCTGAGAGGTAATACAGAAACATGAGAACGAGCAATACGTGCCATTACCGATCTAGCCACGACGAGGAAGATTCAGAGAGAGGTGATATTGTTGCTGAACATTAGGGACATCAGGAAGTGCAAGAACTCCTTGGAGCTGAATGACTTCATCGAGAAGTACATTGCCCAAGGAAACCCGTCAAATGAGAGTTTCGACAGCATATACTGGAATCTGTTTGAAGAATGGAAAAAATCTCTTAAGAATAAGCCTGAGCGAGCGTCGAATCTCTAACTTTTCACTTTCTGTTATTTCGGCCTTGTCAGCGCAAGACTATATCAGACAATCTTTCTTCCCACGTACAGGAAGTGTTCTCCAAGTCCTAGGATGGCAGGATCCGTGCAGGTTTTGAGGATTAGCTTTAGCCAGAACTTCCACTTCTTACTGTCTTCGTAGATCTTGTTGGTTTCTTCTTTCAGATGAGAGGATAGACCCTCGCACGTAGCCATCTCAAGAGTTTCAACTCCGTGTGCCTCGAACAGTTGCTTCAATTCAGGCGGAAGGAAGAAATAAGCATCTGGAAAGCCTTGGTAGTCGGGCTCATCTTTGTGCCATTCTGCTCTATGGACACCTTGTGAGAACATTTCTCTGTGAGAGGAGGCCAAGAGCTCATACTGTATCCTTTGCAAAACAACTCTGAAAACACCATACAAGTTGATGACAGAAACAAAAATGGGCGCCTTCTTCTTGGCCACTCTTACGAGTTCTGAAGCTGCTGAATCTCTGTCCCTCTTTTCAACAAGATGCGACAATGCTCCGAAACAGACGACAGCATCGAAAGTTTCAATCGGAAACTGTGACATATCGGTAATAGAACCCTGAACAACATTCTTGACCCTGTTCTTGACTCTAGCATTCCGAATTCTCTTCTCGGCTTCTCTTAGGCACTCTACAGAAAGATCGAAGAGCACAACATCGTGGCCTTTCTTCGCCAGTTCTATCGTGTAACGTCCAGGACCGCCCCCGGCATCCAGAATCAAGCCTTTCTTCGGTAGATATTTGTCCAGAAAATGCATCGTCACGATGAATTCGAGTCTGTGATAAGGGTCTTGAACAAGCCGGTTCCACTCTCTCTCAGCGTGCTTGCCATAGTACTCTTTCACGGCTTCACTCAAGATGCTCCTCTCACGATTCCATTATCGACGGCCCCATTGTCATAAGTCTTGCGTCCGTCTGGAACCAGCGCGTGAGTCCAGCGCCAAGAACCGACTAAGATAAGCATTAATTGTCGCAATCAGAAGCAATGTATTCACAGTGCGAGTTGATGAGAATGGTTGGACGTACGGAGAAATGGATCACAACCTTGATGAGTGGTTTGGAGAAAAACGTTGATGAGAAGACTTTAGCCAGGATACTAGAGCAATGTGGACGACAATGTCAGTCACAGAGTTTCATCAAGAAAGCCAAAGGGCTATACGAGAAGTCAGAGAGCATCGATGATTTCTTGGAGAAGCTCGGACGAGCTTACAAACACTTGCATAGAGAGGGTGAAGAAGTTTACATCGTCTACCCGAGATGTTACTGTTCTCAAGTGAACAGGATTCCGAAGGGAAAGCTCTCTGGAACATATTGCAATTGCTCCCGTGGATGGGCGAAAGCATTGTTTGAAGGAGCGGTAGGCAGACCAGTAGAAGTCATCATGGAAAAATCAATCATCAACGGAGACAGCGAATGCAAGTTTAGAGTAATGTTCTGAGCGCGCACTTTAAGGAATTTCTGAAACTGAAAACCTTTAATTGTATATCGTATTTAATGTAGAATGACGAAAGGAGTATTACCTTAATGAAAAAGACCTGGTCCGACGCCGCCCCCCACGAAAGCGGCTTCGTGACCGCCAATGGCATTCGGCTCCACTACCTCGACTGGGGTGGCTCAGGTGCGGCGCTGATCCTCATCCATGGCTTCGGCGCCAACCCACACCACTTCGACGATCTTGCGCCGGCCTTCACCGACCGCTTCCGGGTCATTGCTTACGCTCGGCGAGGGGCCGGCCGCTCCGATGCGAAGGAGCCATACGACACCGCCACGCTGACAGAAGACCTCCGCGGCCTGATGAATGCCCTGGGCATCGCCAAGGCTCATCTCGCCGGATGGTCCATGGGTGGAAACGAGATCACAGCGATGGCCGGCACACATCCAGAGCGAGTCGACCACATCGTGTACCTCGACGCGGCGTACGATTGGGCCGACCCCGCCTTCGTGGCCGCGCTCAAATCGTACCCCATCGACATGACCACGCCGGCCAGCGCCATGACGTCGCTGGATGCGTACCGGGCATACATGAGGGCCGTGTTGTTCCTCGGGGTGAGCGACGCGAGCCGATTCGAAGCTTTCATTCGCGACTTGGTGGTCATCCAACCCGACGGGACCGTGCGGCAGCGGATGAGCGACAGCGTCTATCAGGCGATATTCACCACCTTGCTCACCGAGCGGCGGGACTACACCAAGATCCGCTCGCCAGCCCTCGCGATCTATGCCGAGACAATGTTAGATACACGCTACGGGGACTCGGCCCAGCGGGCGAAGATCCTCGCTTGGGAGCAGAATCATATGGTCCCATTCCGAGCGGCGTCTATCGAGCGAGTTCGACGGGAGCTGCCCGGCGTCGAGATCGTGAACGTCTCTGGCACCCATAATGACTTTGTCTTCACGTCCCGGGAGCAGGTGGTGGGCGCCATGCGACGGTTCCTCAGCGGGTCGGCACCTCAAAGATGAGACGTCCGCGTAAGAAGGAAAGAAAACCAACAAACCCGGCGGAAAAGGTTTTGCGTAATTCACAGTGCGCGCGCTATTGCTTGATGGTAACGTATTTAATGTTTGGGGTTGCATATGCTGAAATGCGACTGATGTGAACAAAGGTGTGGTTGTACGGCAGAAAAGAGCGAGTTGCTCGGCTTTCTTGCTAAGAGGGTAGGTGAAGTTCTGGAAAGCAGGGCAAACCGTGATGAGAAACTTAGGACAGTCTGCAGGTTGCTTAAGGACAATGTGTCCTACTATAGTTGGGTCGGTTTCTACATCGTTGACGAGAAAAGAATAGATGAGCTTGTACTTGGTCCCTTTGAGGGAGAGTCTACGGAGCATACAAGAATACGCTTTGGGAGGGGCATATGCGGTCAGGCTGCAGCGCTTGGGGAGACGTTCCTTGTGCAAGATGTTTCGAAGGAAACGAACTATCTCTCATGCAACGCCAAAGTGAAGTCAGAAATCGTCATACCCATCTTCAAGAGGGGGAAAATCGTCGGTGAACTCGATATAGACTCTCACGTTCTTTCACCGTTTACTAAGGAAGACGAGGCTTTCCTAAAGAGGATAAGTGAAATGGTGTCCAAAATTCTTTAGGTGTGAAGGAAAAACCAAGAGAGCACCGAACTGCATATGTCAGCGCGTGAAGTCGATCTACAGTCAATCGGTGACGATGGCTCCGCCGGACGACGTTACATGTTCTCTCTGATCATTTTCGCCAGGCGCTGGATTCCTTCATCTATCTGTTGCTCCGTGGGATAGGAGAAGTTCAGGCGCATCGTGTTCTGGCCTTTGCCGTTGCAGTGGAAGGCTGATCCGATGACGTAGGCTACTTTGTTCTCGATGGCCTTGGCGAGCAGGTCGTTGGCGCTCATGTTCTTGGGCAGTTTTACCCAGAGAAAAAGTCCGCCTTCGGGATGGGTCCATCTTACGCCTTTGGGCATGTACTTCTTCAAAGCTGTAAGCATGGATTCCACTTTTTTACTGTACAATTTGCAGATGCTCTCAACCTGTCTCTGCATTAGTCCGCGTTTCATGAATTCGGCCACTATCAGCTGGGTGTAGGTGGGGCTGCACAGGTCCATGCTTTGTTTGGCAACCACCATTCGATCCATCCACTCGGAAGGCGCCATAATCCATGCCAACCTCAGGCCAGGACAGAGTATCTTGGAAAAAGTGCCTAGCACGATGACTTGTTTCTCCTTGTCCAGACTGTAGATAGCGGGAACGGCTTCTCCTTTGAACCGCAGGTCTCGGTATGGACTGTCTTCAAGAATTGGAACTTCGTATTGATAGGCCAGTTCCAAGAGCTTCTTGCGTCTATCCAGCGAGAGAGTGACTCCTGACGGGTTCTGGAAGTCAGGGACAACGTAGATGAACTTCGGCTTTTTCTTTCTCTTCGCAAGCCTTGCTAGTACCTTTTCGAGCACATTTGTCTTCATTCCATCCTCGTCTTGTGGCACACCGATCATCTTTGCTCGATAGGCAGTGAAAGCATGCAATCCGCCTATGTACGTGGGCAGTTCCATTATGACGATGTCTTTGGGGTCAAGGAACACTTTTGAAACTATATCCAGACCCTGCTGAGAACCTGCAGTGACCAGAATGTTCTCAGGTTTGACTGTCGATTTCTCGCGCATCATCCATCTGCTGATCTCTTCACGCAACGGAGCCTCTCCTTCAGTGGTACCATACTGAAGGGCGGTTGCGCCTCTTTGCCGTAAGATCTCGCAGGATATTTCTTCCAGTTCTTTGACTGGAAAAGTCTCTGGAGCAGGAAGTCCACCTGCAAAAGAAATCATGTTGGGGATACGGCTGACTTTGAGGAGTTCTCTGATCTCGGAACGCTTCATGTTTAGGGCGTTCTTCGAATAGAATGCTGTCAAATCCTTTATCATTGCAGTTGCCTCTGTCTGCATTTTTGGGGGAAAGTGTCCGTTTCGAACGTTGAGCTGATCAACGTATAAGGTTATTGCATTCATTTGACGGATTTGGAAGAGAAAAATGCAAGAACGGAGAACAAAACTAGAATTTATAAGATTGTCATGAATTTTGTTCCAGCCTGCAAGCAGTGAGAATAGGAGAACTGAGATAGACAGGTTGCGCGCGTCATTGGAAGGGGTTGCAAGAGCGAAGGTTCCGAGCAGGAATTGCTCATGAAGCAAGTGTTGTCGATTTTCTCCGTGCAAGCTTATAACGTGAAATCTTGAGAAGGGTATTTGCAGTAATGAGACGAAAACTTCAGTTTGGAGGTTTCCGAGTTTAGCATATCGTTTGATCGGGTTGCAGAAATCTATGACAAGACTAGGAGCTTGCCCGATGAAGTTATGAAGGAATTAGTCAAGACATTGTCCGCTGAACTCAAGGATTTTACCGAAATCTTCGACGTTGGAGTCGGGACTGGCAGGTTTGCTGAGCCTCTTCAGAAGGCCGGGTTTGAAGTTGTCGGAGTCGACATCAGCCGGAAAATGGTAAGCAAGGCGAGAGAAAAGAGCGTGCGAAACCTGCTATTTGCCGACGCCCGTTTCATTCCCTTCAGAGACAAGAGTTTCGATGTTGCGATAAGTGTTCATGTTCTTCATTTGATAAGTGAATGGAAGAAAACTCTGAGAGAAGTGTGTCGAGTGACTCGGCATGCCATGTTTTCTTTGTATTACGCACGTCAAGACCCTGTTCAAGAAGCCTATCATCGCATGTTGAAACAATATGGATATGAACGGCATCACCGTGGGAAATCGGAGCAAGACTTGAAAGATGTAATCAGCCCAACAAGGTCTTTGTTTGTGACCTCCTATGATGTGTTCGCAGACGATCGTCTCATCAATTTGCAGCAGAGAACATCCTCAAGCCAATGGGAAATACCTGAGCATTTGAACCTGAGCGTAGTTGAACAGCTAAAAAAGGAGTTTGCTGGAAAGATTTTCAGGCAAGATCTGTACCTCCAAGCATGGGAAATAGACTCCTTGAAAGTCTTTGCTGAAGAATGAGGCTGTGACGGACGATTCCCTGATCGGTAACAAGCCTAAAAAGTGCGGCGCACGCGAATACAGGCACGTCTTAACTAGGCGGAGAAACAGTGGTTAGGTGAGTGCTTTCTGCAGTCTCAGCTCATCTCTCACTGGCAGTCCGCCTATTCCACGCAGTATGGCACCGTGTTTTTGGGCCACAACATCGGGTTTCACTTCGTAAATCTGAAAGCCAAGCGACTGGTAGAACGCCAACGCGGGCAAATCATCGTTTGAGGTTGAAACAAGCACCTTTCCTTTTCGCAGTCTTTTCGCTTCACCTTCAACTTTCTCGACCAGTCTGCTGCCAACTCCAGAACATTGGTATTGCGGCAAGACACCCAAAGCAACAACCGTGACGGCGTCACCCGTTTCCGCAATCGAAACGAACCCGATTATGCTATTGTCCACTTTGGCAACGTAACCCGGCAGTTCCGCAACTGCGAATTCTCTGTCAAAAGTCAGCTGTTCTTCCTCTCCCCAAGAGTTCTTGACGAGCTTTCGAATAATCGACCTTTCCTCTTCACTCGTTATCTTTCGGACAGTGTACACCAATTCCGCCTTCTCCACATGAGAATGGCACACGTTTTCCAACCTCACATGCTCTGCACAAAGCAGTCTGTCACAAACACTGCACTTGTAAACTGCGTCTTTTTCACAGTATTCGCAACGCATAAACTAGTCTCCTATTTTGGGACTGAACAGGAAATGATCCTGAACGATATAAAACATTAGCGCGACGGAGCCTCACGACTCGCACTCGCTGGCGAAATGACAACATTGGCAATGGCGCGTGGTAACAAAAACCAAGTAGCCCCGCCAACCTCTTTCCTGCCTGAAAGAGCCTGTGAAAAACTATATAACTTCAAAGGTTTAGTACTGCTAGAAAACAGCGAGGTTTTCAGTACATGTGTATCCTGGGCAAAGACAAGCTGAAAGAGCTTATTGACAATTACAAGTGCGTGTACCCGTACGACTACAACCTGCTCGACGGAGACGGGTACATCCTAACAGTCAGGGAAGAAACAACGCTGCACTACTTGGAACACAAGAACTTGGTTACTCATGAAATCGTCTTCACGCTACCGAACAACGTTGCCCATTTGACCGCCAAGAGCAAGTACGGCAGGATGGGACTCTCGTTCCTTAACGCTGCAAAAGTCCACAGCGGATTCGTCGGAAGAATTGCCTTGGAACTTGTAAACCTGAGCAACGACCGCCGCTCCATCACAATAAAGCGAGGGGACCCGTTCATGCACATAGAATTTGTGACAAGAGAAGGAGAACCCTCGCCCTACATGGGAGAATTCCAATTTCAATACCTGTTAGAAGAAGAAATGCAAATGTACATTCCAATCTTGAAGAAAGTCTTTCCGAACTATGATGAACTGGCAAAAACATGGCTCAAGAACAAACGATTACCCCCATAGAACAGTGCACGCTACGTTCTCTTTTCATTTCTGGAAAATGTGGATTTCTCGGCCGATCTTGTGTTTTTCTCCCACATCAACGAAAGAGGCCATTTTCGTTAGATTTTCGTGTGCAACGCCGTCTCCGGCAAGAATCTCCCTCTGAAATGGATAGACTCTTTTGAAACCGATAATCATGGCTTTCTCTTCAATGCGCATGGTAACTGGTTTTCCTGAACGTGTTTTGACGTAGGGTGTTACGAGCACCAGGTGCCCCTCTTTTTTCAGTATTTTGTGTGCCTCTTCTAAGAAATCAAAGTACAAAGGTTTGAGCTTGTCAATGATTTTTGTCGCGTAGGGTGTGGTAGGGATGTGGCGCAGTGCTGGACCTAGATCGGGTTCTGTTGCTATACAGTCTACTCCTTGTTGAATTCTGTTCGTTAGTCTGCGTGAGTCTCCTTGCAGGATCGTGTATTCTGCTTCTTCTAGTGCGTATTCTTTTTTGAGCCAGGCAAGGTTTTCTCTGGTGGCTTGGACGCACCATGGGTTCAGGTCCACGCCGATTACTTTTGCTCTGGCTAGAAGTGCTTCCTGAAGGATTGTGCCGACTCCGCAGAAGGGGTCGAGCAGAGTTTTTCCAGGTGTGCAGGAGGTCAGGTTTATCATGATTCTTGCCAGCCGTGGCGGTATGGCAAAGATCTTGCGTTGGACTGGTCTGCCGATGTCGCGTTTCTGGAATTCGAAAGGGTTATGGACGGCTATGGTGGTGGATACTGTTGTTTGTTTTTTGCCTATGCAGAACAATATTTCCGCTTTTCTTTCGACTAAGCCTTTTCTTAGCACTTCAACGTGGGTTAGTTGTGGTTGAGGTCTTTTTTTGGGAAAGCCCATGAAAGATAATTTCTTGCCGTGAGCTGCCAGTTCATGCTTCAGCGAACTTCCGAGAAAACGTTGCATGGTTTTGGAAACTGGATGGAGAGACTGTTCTGCGTGGTACACGCTTACTCCGAAAACAGATTTCCCAGTTGATGCTTCGAGCATTTCATCAACTATACCGCCTGACGAAACGCTGATTTTGACTTGCGCCTGAGCCTGTTTGTTCTCTTGAACAAAAGCTTCTTCCACTGTCTGTGTTGTAATGTTCGTGGCTACTCTGCCGATCTTTATGATTCCACCCAGATCAGCGATGACTGAGGCGCTCAAACTCTTGTCGAGGCTAGCTATGAAGAACTGTCTCGTGAACTCGCATACCTCAAACCTGTAGTTTCTGGCTTCCAAGAATGAAACAAGCTCTGCTAGCGATAGCTTCCAATTCTTCCCTGAAATAAACACGTAATTGGTCTGACTAGCGATGGACATCTTTGGACATAACAATACTGTTGTCTGACGCATATGAGAGTGATGGTCTTGAGGCAGGCTAATGGGAATTCGTTGTTCACGTCATCTGTTCTTGGCTTGAGCGGGCGCGCGCGCCAGATCCCAAGTGAAGTCAAATATCCCGAGAGTATCATTCACCAACCTGTTAATGCTTAAATATTGGGGTCATGTTTTTCACAAGGGGATGCAGAATGCACGCAAAGAATTATAGGCCAGTCAAGGGACAATCTTACACCCGGAAGCAATATGTGAGAGGCTTTCCACCGCCGAAGATAACAAAATTCACGATGGGCGACATGAAAGCAAAGTTTGAGTACGAAGGAAGACTCATATCTTTGCAGAGCGCTCAAATCCGCCACAACGCCTTGGAAGCAGCGCGCGTGGCGACAAACCGTCAACTGATGGAAAAACTCGTGAACAACTACCAGTTGCAGGTCTGCCCCTATCCTCACAACATTCTCAAGGAAAACAAGATGATTTTTGGGGCACATGCAGACCGACTTCAACAGGGCATGCGCAGATCCTTTGGGACACCCATCGGAACTGCTGCTCGTGTGCGGCCCGGCCAGACAATCATCCGCGTCCGCGTTAACGCCGACGCGATTGAACTTGCTAGGCAGTCCCTGAAACGCGGGGGTGCAAAACTTCCGATGCCTTGTAGAATAGTGGTTGAGAAAATCCAGCCGCAAGAGGCGAAAACGACCGAGACAATCCCGCCAGAAGAGGTGAAGACGGTTGAGTGAAATGCGCAAAGACCTGGTGATTTGGTTTGAAGGCTTAAGAAAAACAGACATCCCGTCTGTTGGAGGTAAAAACGCGAACCTGGGTGAGATGACAAGCGCTGGCCTGCCGGTTCCACCTGGCTTCGCAATAACAGCCTACTCTTACAAGAAATTCATCGAAGACACAGGCATAGCCACGAAGATTTACGATATCATAAACGAAACGATGACCACGCCGGACGATCCTGCGCAGGGTGAACTGGCCTCCAAGAAAATCCGTAAACTAATAGAATCAACCCGCATGCCCAAAGACGTTGAAAAAGCCATAAAATCATCTTACGAAGAATTGTGCAAGAAACTCAAGATGAAAGACGTTTTCGTCGCGGTCAGGTCAAGCGCCACAGCCGAGGATCTTGCGGACGCATCTTTCGCAGGACAACAGGAAACCTTTCTAAACGTCAAAGGCGCCGACGAAGTGATCACCAACACGGTGAAGTGCTGGTCCAGCCTTTTTACACCCCGCGCCATTTTCTACCGCAACGAGAAAGGCTTCGCTCACGAGAAAGTTTTCATAAGCGTCGGAGTCCAAAAAATGGTTAATTCCAAAGCCGCAGGCGTCATATTCACTTTGAACCCCGTCACTGGCGACACTGGCCAAATAGTAATCGAAGGCACCTACGGCTTAGGCGAAGCTGTCGTGTCAGGTTCAGTCACGCCAGACGACTTCGTCGTAGACAAAGAGTCACTAAAGGTAACCGAAAGACGGCTCGCCAAGAAAACAGTCCAGTACGTCCGAGACCCGAAAACTGGAGCCACAGTGCACGGGGAAGTTCCTCGTGAAAAGCAGGAGCAGCCGTGTATAAACGACGAGGAAATCAATAAACTCGCAGAACTCGCAAAACGCATCGAAAAACACTACGGAAAACCCCAAGACATTGAATGGGCAATAGACAAAGACATACCGTACCCAAACGACATCTTCATAGTGCAGTCGAGACCAGAAACAGTCTGGTCAGCAAAGGTGGAGCAAGCACCAGCAAAAGGCGAGGCAGAAGAAACGAAAAGAGCCGAAGCACTCAAAGTCGTTGTCAAAGGAATCGCAGCTGGCAAACGAGGTTTCGGTGCAGGCACGGCGAAAGTCGTCGCAAACCCCCAGGAAGCGGCTAAAGTCATGCAGAAAGGCGACGTGCTCGTCACAGACATGACGAACCCGGACTATGTGCCCTTCATGAAGCTCGCCGGTGCAATAGTCACCGACAAGGGCGGAGTAACATGCCACGCGGCAATCGTAAGCCGTGAACTTGGCATACCATGCGTTGTCGGAACAGAAAACGCCACAAAACTCCTGAAAACGGGCAAACAGTACACAGTTGACTCAAGAAGCGGCGTCGTCTACGAGGGTATAATGGAAACGCTAACACAGCAGCTTTCGTCAGCCGCTGGAGCAGCCGCGGGTACAACAACAGTTTCTGCAGGCGTGTTCCAGTCAGTCCCCGTTACTGCAACGAAGATTTACATGAATCTGGGGGTTCCCGAAAAAGTCGAGGAGTACAAAGACCTGCCGTTCGAAGGCATAGGATTGATGCGAATCGAATTCATCCTAGCCAGCTACATAGGCGAACACCCGATGCGCTTCGTCGAAACAGGGGAGAGCCAGAAGTTCGTTGATAAACTCGCAGAGGGAATAGCAACCGTTGCCAGAGGCATAATGCCTCGCCCAGTCGTCGTGCGTTTCAGCGACTTCAAAACAAACGAGTACCGAGAACTGAAGGGCGGAGAGAAATACGAAATCGTAGAGGCCAACCCGATGCTGGGATGGAGAGGCTGCAGCCGCTACATAAGCCAATGGTACGAGAAAGCCTTCAGACTTGAATGTCAAGCCATCGTCAAGTGCAGAAAAGAATGGAATCTCAAGAACGTCTGGGTCATGCTACCGGTCGTGCGCACCCTGTGGGAGACAAAGGCAGTACTGGAAATCATGCGCCAAGAAGGCCTCGAAAGAACAAAAGACTTCAAAGTGTGGTTCATGGCTGAAACACCCTCAATCGCCATACTCGCAGACGAGTTCTCGAAACTTGCAGACGGATTCTCCATAGGCTCAAACGACATGACCCAGGGAATACTCATGATTGACAGAGACTCAGAACGCTTGGGACTGATGGGATACTTTGACGAAAGAGACCCCGCAGTCAAAAGGATTCTTGCGCACCTCATCAGAGTTGCCCATGAGAACGGAGCCACAGTGTCTATATGCGGAGAAGGCCCGTCAAACCTGCCGGACTTTGCAGAGTTTCTGGTGAGAGTGGGAATTGACAGCATCTCAGTGAACAACGATGCCGTGATAGCCACGAAGAAGCTGGTTGCGAGCGTAGAACAGAGGATAATTATGGAACGGCTCGCCGAACTAGAAGCAAGAGCCCTCGGGCATCCAATTCAAAAACCAAAACAAGACTGGGAATGGACAGAATAGGGCTCCGCAATTCCAAGTTCTTTCTAAACCTTAACTTCAGTTCTACAATCCTTGCTGAAGGAAAGAAAATGAAGCAGTTTGATTTTGAAGAAGAGAGGGTTAAACAGGAAATCCTCAAGCTTGGAGCAAAACGCGTTCTAATCCAATTTCCAGAAGGCTTAAAACCCGAAGCACCACGCATAGCCAAGGCCATCGAAAAGCTCGGAGTCCTACCGATAATCTCTGCAGACCCATGCTACGGCGCGTGTGACTTGGCAACAGCAGACGCTGAGACTCTGGGAGTGGACATGATAATTCATTACGGCCACTCTAAACTGGTGAAGTACGAGCGGTTTCCAACGATTTACGTTGAGGCCCGAGCAACCTTAAACGTTCCGTCAGCCGTCGAAAAAGCGTTGCCGATGCTTGAAAAATATCGCAGAATAGGCCTGACCACAACAGTTCAACATGTGCAAACCCTCGACGAAGTCAGAGAGATGCTGACCCGCCAAGGAAAAATCGTCGTGATAGGTGACACCGGACGCTTGAGTTATCCTGGCCAGGTCATCGGATGCGACTACAGCAATGCCGTGTCTATCGCGAAGGATGTTGAGGCTTTCCTCTTCGTCGGGGGCGGACAGTTTCACGCTATAGGCGTAGCCCTCTCAACTTCGAAGCCAACAGTAATTGCTGATCCCTACGACAACACAGCTACTTCGGTGAACCAAGAAGCCGAGAAAATCCTCAAACAAAGATGGGCATACGTGCAAGAAGCAAAAGAAGCGAAAACCTTCGCTGTTCTAGTCGGACTGAAACCTGGACAGAAGAGACTCGAAGAAGCGCTACAACTGAAAGAGAAACTCGAAAAAGAAGGTAAGACAGCACATCTTTTCGCCGTGAAGGAAATCACGCCCGAAGCACTCATGGAATTTCCATCGGTTGACGCATTCGTAAACACAGCCTGCCCAAGAATATCGCTCGACGACGCCACCAGATTCAGAAAACCAATCCTCACAGTCAACGAAGCTTTAGTAGTTGTAGGCAGGTTATCCTGGGAAGAACTATGCAGAAAAGGATTGCTAGAAAGCTAGATTTGGAAATGCTGCTTTCAAACGTCAAGCCGCACCCAACACCCAGCCGAAGCCTCGAACAATACACGGTTTCGGTCAACGTGGCAGCTCAAGTGCTGTACATGGCAGCCTACGTATACGACGACATAGTGGATAAGACTGTTCTAGACCTAGGCTGCGGCACTGGACGACTGGCATTGGGAGCCGCCTTCCTAGGTGCAAGAGAAGTCGTGGGCGTGGACATAGACAAAACAGCAGTGAAAGTTGCCTGTGAAAACTCGGTGAACACAGGGCTGAGGGACAGAGTGCAATGGGTCACGGCGGACATAGAAGACATCTGCGGTGAGTTTAACACCGTGCTGCAAAACCCACCGTTCGGAGTGCAAAAACGAGGGGCAGACCGCAAATTCCTTGAAAAAGCCCTAGAATCAGGCAGAACCATCTTCTCACTTCACAAGAACATGCAAGACAACACGGCTTTGGCAGGAAGACTGAAAGCTCACAGAGATGACATCGTTCAAGTCTCCCCTTCCCCCTTTCTCAGAAGGCTCGTCGAGAAACACGGTGGAGAAGTGAAGGCCGTTTACTCCATGGTCATGGTCATCCCGCACATGTTCGATTTCCACACAAAAAAACAACATGAGTTCATAGCTGATCTGTATGTTATAGAAAGAAGATGAAAGAACCATGACAACGAAAACGCCCTGTTTGCCTCGAAGTAAGTCCAGAGGGCACCGGTATTCTTGTTCCAACCTGTCCTAGTTGTTGGGTTTTTGAAAGACGCGCGCGAAACGACTACAAACGTGAAAGTCCATTGTTTTGTAACAATTCTCGTGTAAAATGTGTCACAACTCCAGTTTTTCTAAGAATCTCAATTCCAATTAACACAATGGTCTTTTGTGAGGTTTTGTTACACTGAGCCTCTGAGACCAGTTCTCAAAGAATCTAGCTCCTTTTAGCGTTCACACAAGGATTATTCCTTGAAATAGCGTTCACACGGTGTTCACACGTTTCTGTATGCAAGGCTTCTAACGTCAGAACTTGAAATACAACGTCAGCGCGCATCTCGCTACGTTTTGTTTGCAGCCCGGGTGCCCTTCAGTTGTTCATGCTCCTTTTCAACTTTCTTTTTCATGACCTGAAAATACTCTTCAGCGTCTGCAAGGTTCTCTTTGTCTGACTCAAAGTCTGACAGCTCGATTTTCAGAAACCAGCCTTTGCCGTATGGGTCTGAATTGGCCAAGTCAGGCGAGTTCACCAGTTCATTGTTGACTTCCATTACCGAACCTGAAACGGGTGATATGACGTCGAGAGCAGCCTTCACTGATTCAAAAGACCCTGCTTCACCGAACTGTTCAATCTTGGTGCCAACTTCTGGGAGGGAAACAAAGATTATATCACTCAGCTTGCTCTGCAAGTAGGACGTTATGCCCACTGTGGCAATCTTACCGTCGATTCTGGCCCAGAAATCATTTTCATTGTAGAATAACCCTTTGGGAACCGTGAACGTCCATTTGTCAACCTTCAGCTCTAAGCATTCCATGCACTTCACCTTGAAAGCTGATCGACGAGCGTTGCTACTTCTTCAGCTATCTTGGCAACGAGCTTCTCTCCTTCGTCTCCAATGTCGGTCCGTGACCGTGGTTTCAGCCCGTATTTCGCGATCATTTGGGGCAGGAACACCTTGGCTCTCATCATGCCGCGATTCTTGGAAATTATCTTAGTGGCACACCTTTCCACGCAACCGTCTAGTATGATTGAAGGATACTTTTGCAGCAGGCTCTTGTATTCTCCGACTCCTGCGGTCAGAGATGGAATGCATATTAGGACTGTTTTTTCAGGTCTCAGTTCGTCCACGACCTTGTAGGCGACCTGTCGAGCTACTGTTCCGAGGGCTTTGCCCATGCCGGTGCAGGCTACTATGGCGACTTTTTTATCGTCCACTTTTGTTCACCTCGGCGAGTATTTCGTCAACCTTCTTGGCAGCTAGTTCTCCGACTATTTCTGCGAGTTTCATTCCCTTCGGTCCGAGCTTGACTCTGGATTCAGGCTGCAGATCTCTGTGTTCTTTCAGAACATCTTCGACGTTTATGATTGCTTTGACTTGTCCTTTTGCTTCGTTGATTATCTTTTCGCAGCATTTTTCTCCACAGCCATCTATTACTAATACGGGGTTCTCTTTGGCAAAGGTGATGTCCTCTTGAACACCACCTATTAGGGCTGGAGTGCAAAGCAAGACAGTCTTGTCTGGTCTTAGTTTCTCCAGAACGTGGTATCCGGCATATCTGGAGACTGTTGCCAAGGGTTGGTCCATGCCCGTGCATACAGCAACGGCAACCTTCTTTTCCACTGACATGCTATTCTTCCTCCTTCACTCTGTCTACCTCTTGATTGATGATTTTCATGGTTTCGTGGACAAGCTTTTCGTCTTCTGGTTCTATTCTGTTTTTTGATGTGGGTCTTGAATGCTTCCCTTTCTCCATTATTTCTGAGATGACTATCGATGATTTTGGATGAATTTTTCCGTACATTTCGACCCCTTTGGCAGCGCACATTTTGTCGCAACCGTCGACAGTTATACAGGGATTATTCTTGGCAAAGTCCCTCTCTTCTTGTCCGCCCGCCAGAAAGAGCGGCAGACAGATTGTCACTACATCGTCCCGTTCTTCCAGTATTCTTCGTGTCGCAACACGCGATACCATTCCTTCAGATAGACCTTCTCCACTGCAGGAGATTAAGCCGATCTTGGGTTTGATCTTCAACTCTTGCCACCCACAATTTTCACGACTTTCTCAGCTGCCTTTCTTGCCAGTTTCTCACCGTCGGGTCCAATGTCAAGCACGTTTCTTGGTTTCAGCTTCGGGTTCTCCCTTATCACATCCAAAATCTTGATTTCTCCTTTGAGTTTTCCGTGATGATGCTCAACATTCTTTTTGGCGCATTGGGCGACGCAGCCGTCCACGGTTATGCAAGGGTTCTGTCTTATTTTCCGCACTGCTTCTTCGTCTTCGATTGTGAGCAGCGGAAGGCAAATTGAATCAGTATCATTTGGCAATAGCTCTTCGGTTGCGATGTAGGTTGCTCTCCGTGTTATCGTTCCTAGAGCCTTTCCGATTCCGCTGCACGGAATGATTATGTACTTACTTCTTTTCTTCTCGGACACTCTTTATCAGCCTCAAGATTTCTTTCTTTTCTGGAAAACTCAGTGCGTCGGCTGCACAGACTTTCTGGCATGCCCTGCAAAAGACGACGCAATTGTCCCGGTTTTTGACGATGAATTCATTCTTTTCCTTGTTGTACTCGAATACGCCATGGGGACAAAATCTGAGGCATTAAGGATCGCCATCACACTGATTGCATTTTTGCTTGTCAATTCTTGGATACCAAGGAATCTTGCTACGTGGCACTCTCATGTAGGTTTCTTCTATCATGCTTAGCCAGCGGCCTCCAACGCTTTCTTCACAGTTTCTAAGGCCTTTTCGGTCGTCATGTTTCTGACATCAAGAGAAACCAGGTCCTTGCTTATGTCAAGCCCAGCCTTCGCAAATGCATCTCGAAACAGCTTCTTCTGCATCACCGGCGCACATCCGCCTATAACATAAAGTCTGTCTTTACGCAGAAAGTCTGCAAAGAAACGTTCCCCATCCTCATCGCAGAGCATCGGGTGTATGAACGCATATTCGACTGGATATTCAGCTCTTATAATATTAATGAAATCCCACATGTCCAAATCCTTGAATCCAGGGCACTTACCAGTGCAGACACAAAATATGAAACTCACCTTCTTTTTCTCCACGGATTACCCCTCTATTCATGCTTTTTTGTTACTTTCGCATGGTGATACAGAGGTTGATTCATAGCAATATTTAAATATTGTCATCAATATTGCCTTAAACATGCATCCCAAGACAGACAAGCATATCAAGCTGAAGGCAAAAATCTTCAATGCTCTTTCTGACCCCACGAGGCTTGAAATCATCGAATTCCTGCGCGCAGGCGAGAAATGCGTATGTGAAATAATTCCCCACGTTGGATTGATTCAACCTGTCGTGTCCCGACATCTGAAGATCCTAAAAGACTGTGGACTGGTTAGAGACCGAAAAGACGGCACAAGGAGACTCTACTCAATTACAGAGCCCAAGATATTTGAGACAATTGACGCGGCAACGCCAGAACTGCTCGATATACTCTCGAAACGCATCATTGAACAAATAGCTTGTTAGCGCGCTACGACGTTCTTGTACAAAAATAGAAGTTGAGAGTGCTTAGAGGTATGTTGACAAGAACGTCAATTGTACCAAATGATTTAGCGCGCTAAACATACGTGAAAAGAAGGTCTTTCAGTGGTTTGAGAAATGAATGAAAGGGAACGTTTGGTCAAGAAAGGATATGACAAAATAGCTGAAGAATATCAAACTGACAGACATGCACTTGACCATTCAGAAGAACTGGCGGAATTCGCAGGTTTTCTGCCGAAGAATGGCAAAGTACTCGATGTTGGTTGTGGTGCTGGAGTCCCTGTGGCGAAGTTCTTGGTAGAGGCTGGATTTGAAGTCGTAGGGATAGATTTTTCAGAGAAAATGCTGAAACTAGCAAGAAAGAATGTGCCGCAGGCTAAATTCGTCAGGAAGAATATGACCAAGATGGACTTTGCAGACAACTCTTTTGACGGTCTGACAGCCTTCTATTCCATTATTCACGTTCCACGAGAGAAGCATTCCCTATTGTTTAAGAGCTTCAATAGAATACTGAGACCAGATGGAATAATGCTTGTATGCATGGGTCCAGATGATTGGGAATCGACCGAGGAGTATTACGGCATAAGAATGTTCTGGAGCCAATACAGTCCCGAGAAGTCATTGCAACTAGTCAACGATGCTGCTTTTGAAGTGATATTCGACAAAATCCTTGAGAGAAGAAAAGAGAGACACTACTGGGTCCTAGCTAGAAACAAGAAATAGTTCTCTTGTCTTTGGCTAAGTTCATTTTCACCGGGTGAAGTCTGATCCAATGAACAATAAACTGAGAATAACGCGCGCCAAGCTCAAACCGAGTTCGACGCCTTGGGTTGAAACTGTCCGTAGAGGTGCTTCTGGCTCTTTCTTTTGCTTGCGAGTGCGTCGATGTGTTTTTTGTTTTGCAGGTCAGCTGTAAGACATATATAGTGTTGGTTGCATGATGGTGAAGTTATGAAAACCAAATGTTGGTTAACTTTAATATTAGTAATTATTGCTTTCTTAGCAGTCATCGCACCTATATCATATGCTGACTCGTTAACGACAAGTGACTTTACACAGACGAGCTTTGCCAAGACAGTTGACTATTTTGATTATGCGCGTGAGTACGCCGCTGCCCGGAACATGACGGCGCCGAATGACGCGTGGCACGCTTGGCTCTACATGACCTACGTGAACACTAGCGGAATCAAACTGCTGTTCGCCGGCTTGGATAATATCACTTTCGGCGGAGCGTTAACGTTCACGGTGCCTTTGCAGAGCTTCATCATGCATTACAGAACGGATAATCAGTCGCGCGATGTCATACTCGGCAACACGTTCCTCATGTTGTTAGCCTTCAACGATTCAAGCACGTCGTTGTTTCCGAACTCGCCTGACCGAAACGACTATTTGTGGTCAAGCTTCAGCATGGGACTGAGCCTCAGTGACCTGGGAATCACCTTGCCCGTCTTCAACAGCCACACCGAGCACATTGCCCTGCAGAGCAGCAACAACGGCTTAACCTGGACATGGGGCATGCGGTACACGAACTTGACGGCGTTCTGGTGGCAAACCTCTATTGACGAGGGCAACCCGCACCGCGAAAACTACGTGGCAGCGATAACCGTTTACGATGAGCTCTCGTTCACGTACAAGCTAGACATTGATCCGGCGACGAACACGACGACCGTGACCGAAAACCATGTTATCGGCAGGATGAGGGAGCTTTTCTGGCACCCGCTGCCACTCGTTTGGTTGCGCTACAACGCCACGGGCGAGTATGGACCCTTGGGGTTTACATATCTTGGCCCGACGACGATTTACCAGTTTCTGGACACGTACGGCATCAAGATGAGCATCATAGACTATCAGACGTCGATAACGGCTGATCATCAGACGTTGAGCAGGACGGCAAACGGCCAAAACGTGACTGACTCGGACGTTGACGTGGACAACACGAGCGTGGACACTGTGACCGACGACGGAGTGAGAGTGGCTTCAGCCAACTTCGGGGCGAAGCAGACTTATCAGCTGTTCAATTACACGCAGGACAGTTCGGAGCAGCAGTCTGTGACGTACAATGCTACGCAGCGGACGGCTCGTCTTGGCGGTTTCGGCCGGGATGAAGACTTGTTCCAGTTGCAGTTTGGTTTGCTGAAGTTTCTGCCGTTGGTGGTTTACAACATGTTTCCGGGTTTGTATCTGCAGGCTTTGGCGACTCTGACGAACGTGACAAGGGCGAATTATCTTTATATTGTAGCTTATCCGACGTACAGCGGCTACCGAGTGGTGCATGATCCGACTTTGACGGTGTATGCGGCCGTGACGGCTTCAAGTAACGTTTGGAGCCTTGGCGGACTAGGCGGACTGTTGATTATAGCCATCGTGGCTGTTCTCGTGATCGTTGTCACCGCCGTTGCGTTACGCCGCAAAAGCAAAGGTCCGAAACAGTAGTACACCAACCCTTTTCCCCTCCCTTATTCCCCGTTTCTTTTGGATACTGTCCAGAACAGGTAAGTCTTGAACGCGCGCTAAGTCGTTTGTAACAATGATGTTGCGCTCAACATTGCTCTAAGATGTCTCAAAGTTCAGATTGTAACAGCACGTCGACACACAGGAAGACGATGTTGCAGACTGATTTTCTGTAATATAGTATGAGGAAGAGCAGAGAGGCAATACTCATTTCTAGCGCGCGGGCCACACAAAATATCTGAGAACGCAATCTTCACCTCAGCTTTTCTGTTATCTGTTGAATAAACGAACTTCTGGACAGACAGCACTCGAAAGCTCAATGTAGGCTAGACTTTTGAGTGTAAAAAGCCATCCTTTGCTGCGTGGCGCCGCTATGTTAAGCGTTATGTTGAGGGTTTCTCCATTTCTCTGGGTTTCTGTATTCTACCTTCGGGCCGTCTGCATGATTATGTCTAGTGTCTTTAGGAAATCCTCTCGTGACAGCCTTCCCCTTCTCTTCATCCCTAAGCCTCATGAAGAGTTAGCCTAGGACGCGACATAAACGAAGTTGCGACAATGCTAGTAAGTCAAAAACAGAAACATAAGGCTCCGTGCTGCAGGTAGCAAGGCTAGGATCTTGGAGCTGAACTAGTGCAATTAGAACTAAGTTTGATTGATGCAGTTTTAGAGATTTGCCACCATAGGGTTCGGAATAGATTCCGAACCTCTTTATAAGCAAGCTCGGAATACATTCCTAACATGACCATTACTGATATGAGCATAAGCGAACTTTCCTACTGGAATGAATGGTGGAAGACAGGGAAACTCCCAGAAAAAGATGCTAACATAAGCGATTGGAATGAATCTTCTTTTAGGTGGAGGCCAAGACTAAGCGAGACAATTGAGAATGAAGAAGTCATTTATGTTCTGAGAGGACCTAGACGTGTAGGGAAGACCACATTAGTAAAGTTGAGAATACGAAGCATGTTGGAAGAGGGCGTATCGCCTGAGAACGTGTTCTATTTTCCATGTGATGCAATAGAAACACCGAAACAGTTGAAGACTGTAATTGATAATTATCTAGATCAACAGCGGAGACAAGGAGAATGGGCATTTCTTTTCCTCGATGAGATTTCGATGTTGATGGATTGGCAAAAAACCGTGAAAATACTATATGATGCTGGGCGATTTGAGAATTGCACAGTTATTTTAACAGGTTCACATAGTATTGATCTTCGAAAAGGGTCAGAATCACTTTCAGGTAGAAGAGGAAAAATCGAAAAACTGAAATATGGAACGCCAGACAAGGTGCTACTTTCGGCAAAATTCTCAGAATATGTCGAGACACTTGATACCAAATTGGCGAGTGAAATCAAAGGTCAATGGCTTTGGTCTGTGCAGAATCGGAAAAACATGATATGTGAGCTTGTCAATGGAAGAATACCCTCAGAACTGAAACGGCTAGCTCTCTTTACAAAAGAACTAGAACTCTTGCTAGATCAGTATATGTTAACTGGCGGAATATCTCAAGCTATCAATCAATATGTTTCAAAGCGAAAGATAGCAGAGGACACATATTCTATCTTCGTTAACTTGATGGTTCGTGAAATTTGCCGATGGAACCATGAAGAGCATTACACGAGGCAGATTTTGAGGAGAATATTCGAGGTTTTGTCATCTACCGTTAGTTGGAATCAACTGAAGGAAGGTACAGATGTAAAAGATAGCAAGACTGCCGAATCTTATGTGAATATCTTAAGAGACAGTTTTGTCATTGCCTACTATTACAAGCTGAACACAGACAAAGCTTCAGCAGATTTTGCAAGTAACAAGAAAATCTACTTCCAAGACCCCTTCATATTTCATGCTTGCAGAGCATGGACATACGGGAAGAACGCCTTTGATCTCAGTCAGAAATTCCTTAGCACACCTGAAGACAAAAGTAAACTCGTTGAATGTCTGGTCGGCAATCATCTTTCACGTTTCATGTTCAATCTATCTCCAGGCACTCTCTACGATCCTTCAAACTACGTTTACTATTGGTCAAATGACAAAAGAGAAGTTGACTTCATAATCGAGCTAGATGGCAAGTTTGTGCCTATAGAGGTCAAATATTCTGACAATATTCAGAAGGATGATGCCAAGGGGATATACGATTTGATGAAGACTGGTCGCTCTCATGATTTTGGAATTATCACGTCGAAAAACCGACTAGAAGTTAGGAAAAAATACATTGTTGTTCCGTTGAGCATTCTTCTTCTACTGGCTTGAACATTAGGAGGTGATTCAATGAAAAAGATAAAGATTGAATGGAATACGTCTATGGAAGGTTCAATAATGGATATTGAGTCAACACATTATGATGCCACAAAGGGAGAACTGATTACTGCTGGGTTTCTCTCGAAAAATGGGTTTACAATATTTCAAAGAGTGAAATCAAGTGAAGCTGATTTCAAAGCTTATGTTGTAGACGAAATGGAAGTGTTTGGGAGACCTTTTTATGCTTTCAAGAAGGACTGCGAGGAAGGGTTCTGTGGCAATACCATCGACTTTGATCTTCAGGTTGGTCAAGAAGCGACTTACATAGCTCTGAGGAACGAAGGGCTTCTAGACCATTACAACTCGCTTTGCGACCCTTTGTTCAATGAGGAAATTCCAGAGTATTGGAACACATGGAAAATCACAAAAAACCCGCTTTTTCTCTCCAAAATCGTGCGTCACAATTACTGTTGTTTAGCAAAAGAATATTATCTCAAGTTAAAGAGAGTGGACAAAATTGAGCCTAGCCAGATTAAACGTTTTATCTCTTCAGCAGCAATAGAAAAGAAATGTGTTTGGCCGCCATTAAACATCAACCTTGTCTAAAAGAGAGAATTTGAAGATGGGAAAAAAATATGTGGCCGTTCCATTGAGCATCCTTCTCTGAGCACTCTTCTTTTGCTCGCATAGACAATCTAATTGTTATGGGCAAAAATTCTGGGCTACTCTCTTGAATTGAGCGAGTGAGGAAATGACTATGTTATCCAGAGCTATATGCGCTTACTATGGGCTATAGCAAACTTTTTGTATAACTTGCAAACAAACCAAGAGTGGGGTTCAAATGGCGGCTGGTCTCTATCCAATCACTAAATGTACTTTGCAGTTATCTGGAATAACTACTATGAACACAGCAATGGCAAACGTTCTATTAGCTTCAATGATTGGTCAGAAATCAAATCCAACATCAGTTACGGATGTGTTCAAGAATGTCACGGATCAAATATTCAAAGCCGTTCTTCAGAATGCTGAAGAGGGACAACTAAGCAAAGCTCAAAAAGCTGAATTAGAGAAACTCGCAGTTTCCTATAGAGAACTTCTGAAAATAATAAAATAACTCCTTTTTTCTTTTTATGCATCGCAAGCTAGAGAAAAGTAACTATTTGTTTCGAGGTTCAGAAGTTTGACTTCATTTTGGAATTATCACATCAAGAAATCGACTTGAGATAGGGAAAAAGTACGTAGTCATTCCATTGAGTATCTTGCTTCTCCTTGCATAGAATAGAACAATACTATCCTATCTCGGAATATACAATGTTGGTTTTTGCTTTTTTAATTAATATCAGCGAAACTTTCAAGGATAGTCTCTGCTTTGAAAACATCATCGACGGATGATACTCTGTTTGTTTCCGAGTTCTCTATCAATTTTACAATTTGGGAATATTCTGGTTCTGGTAAAATGGGTATATCTATCTGTTTAACTGCTTTCGGAGTGTTATAATGTTGGACAGAACCTTTTGCTACCTTGCGAATAACCTTCCGACCCATTTTGCTGTAAAGAAGCGCAAATACATATTCAGGTCTAACTTTTTCTCGGTTGACTTTGATTATGGTTATGTTATCAGATACGGCATATCCATCTAATTCTTTCCCTATGTATCTAACGATGCCCATAGTTCCGACACGTGTGGTTACAATGTCTCCTTCATGAACTATGTATTGGTCCAAGTTCTTAGTTTGTGTTTTTGAGATGTATTTCACATTTTGCGGAATAAACTGGGTTATGTTAGTTCCAGAAAGGAACGGTACTCCAAATTGCTTTCCTACATAGATTCTTTTTGTCCTTGGAGGCGAGTAGATTCTTTTGCAAAGAAAATCCAATGTTACTGTTCGTACTTTTTTCTGAGCAGAACTGCTTATGATTAATGCGTTAACGGGATTGTGGTAATTTGGCAAGATGCTGTCCTTAAGTTTCTGTCCATTGACCAAAAATGATAACCTACTTGTGATTGCTTCGCCTCGCAAATACCGTCTATAATCCTCTATGATAACCTCAAGGTCGTTATCAGTTATCATATTTTTGCCATCATAGACTAAACTGCCATCTTCATTTCTTTTGTAGATAGTTTTTCCTCTCTTGTCCTTACCGACTTTTTCAGCTTGCGCCATAAACACGGTGTGGTTATAAGGGCAGTTTTCAGCTGGTTCAAGAAAAAGAAGGCAAGTCTGACTGCCAGTATATGGTTGAAACGTTTCTGATGGCAATTGCACTACTGCAAATATTTTTGTTTTCTTCAATAACCATTCTTTGACATATCTGTCCTCGTCATTGCTTAGGTCCCCAACGGGCAAAACAATGCCCATTCTAGAGTGAGTCTCGGTCTTGTTCAGAAATTGAAAACACCGTTCTAAAAACAATATTGATGGTCTTACCGCAAGTTTTATGGGTGTGTTAACATCTGGAAATATGTAGTTGCCCTTTTCTTTTTTCCAGTTGTGAGCCAGGTCGAACTGTTCAAGAAGTTTTCCTTCAACCTTAATGTCCTTGCCAAACGGCGGGTTTGTTAAAACAACATCAAAATTACCCAATTTTAGTTCACGACGGTTAATGGCATCCCACTCTTTTGGAAAATCCAAACTGTTTTCTGCAAATATTCCTCCACTTCCGTCTCCAACTATCGCCATGTATGCTTTGGATATTTTCGCCAAATCTCTTTCTTGGTCAATGCCAAAAAGGCAGTTTGAATACATCTTCCGTTTTAGTTCACTCAGCTTCTCGGGAGGCAGTCTGTCCTTAAATTCCTGATCAATTGAATCACGAATCTTATGAAGTACTTGGATCAGAAATCCTCCAGAACCACAGGCCGGGTCAAGCACCAACTCTTCGGGTTTAGGATTTACGATTTCCACCATGAACCTAACAACTTGGCGTGGCGTGAAAAATTGACCGTACTCTTCTCTTAGTGAATCGCTGACAAATACTTCAAAGGCAGATCCGATGGCATCTACATCAGACTTCATAAAAGAATATCTTTGAAACTTGGATACTATTTCAAAAACGGTTTTTTTGTCAAATTCTATTGCATCTGACTGGTAAAAAATATCGTCGTATTTCTTTTTCACTTCTTTAAACATGTCTAATAAGTTCTTGTATGTGCTGTTAACGTCGGGATGCTCATTTTCATCGAATGAAACGTAGAATTGGCAGTATGGACTAAATGATAACTCATCACAAATTTTGCAAAACAAAATGTTTATGATATTCGCAGTAATTCTGTCTGGTTTTTTGATATTTGAATTAGCCCAAATGTAATCATGCAAAGATTGAAATGTTGATACTAATTCTATAGGTTCTACCAAATCAGTTTTTTTTGGCGCACCTAGCCTTTGTGCATATTGTGGAATATCCCAAACTTCTGAAAATTTGGTAGTGTTCTTCGTGCGATATTTGTTTTAAAATAATACGATAATTGTCCGTTTGTCCAGACACACCACTGCGCAGTGGTGGCAGTAACATATGAACCTAATTGATAATCAAATTGTTTTATTATTGGTGACTTGGTTTCAACAATCAAAAAGACGTTATTTTGTTTTTTGTCTTTAGAATTGAAAATGGCTATGTCTGCAAATTCTGGTTTTTTGCCTTTGGAACCCCGTTGAATTGGAAATTGGATTTCAATATGTTCCTTAGGATAACCATATTTTTCATGTAGAACTGTAGCGTAATTCTGCCTAACCCTTTCTTCAGGCGTATCATCTCTCAACTTTCCGCTAATGAAATCTACGAGTTTTCCCGTCAGCAAAACAGAGTTGGAATTTCTTGCGTTCATTTCTTGTCGCCTCTTGTTGTCTCTTAAGGGATATTAAATTTTAGTACAACAATATTGAAAAAGTCTTGTAAGATTATATCTCGTGTCATGTACCTTAGTCGAACAGAATCTTCAAAGTAGCTGTTAACGAGCCAAACGTTGGGCGCCCAATTCCTCAGAAAGTCTCCGACTTGATGAAGAGTTGCACATCAGCAATCGTCATTTTTACCGTAGACGAAGAATACGCCGATGCCCAAGGGAAAAAAATCTTCAGACCCAGCGACAATGCGGTTTACGAGCTCGGCGCGGCATCTGTCCTTTATGGTGACAAGATAGTGATTCTCAAAGAAGAAGGTGTTTCTCTTTCCAGCGACTTCAGCGATCTAGGGCACATTGCATTCAAGAAAGACGAGCTTGACGCCAAATCAATGCAGCTAATAAAAGAGCTTATTGGTTTCGGCTTGCTTAAATTCACAACAGTGTAGCCCGAAAAGCAGAATGTGAACACTGGCAAATAGGATAAACAACAATGAAAATTGATAAGAAAGTCGTAGATGCGCGCGCGCTGAGGATTTCGTGCACTGAGATTTTAGATTGTCGAGTTGGAGTACTGCCTCCGTCGATGAGCATGCTTAAAAGACTATCCTTGCAGACACTGTTCAGAGAAGGATCAACTTGAAAATTCTGTTCATCGAACCACCCAAAGACTATTTCTTTGTAATGGGCGAGTACCTGCCGCCGCCATATGGAATCATCCAGCTTGCTGCATATTTGGAAAAAGAGGTCAAGAACGTCGATATTGAAATCCTCGACTGCAACGCTGAACAAGTAGACTGGAAGCGAATGGAGAAACGGATCGAATCGTCTAGTCCTGACATCGTTGCTTCAAGTTCTTTGGCCACTTGCAACACCTACGTAGTTGCTAGGACTCTTGAAACGGTCAAAAGCGTAAACCCGGACATCCTCACGGTCACAGGAGGTCAGCATTTCACAGCCACAGCACAAGAAAGCTTGAAGGAATACCCTGTAATAGACGTGATTGTACGTGGAGAAGGAGAACAGACTTTTGCTGAACTCGCAACTAAGCCAAAAGACAAAAGCGCATTTCCAAGAATCAAAGGCATCTCGTTCAGACATAACGGACAAATCATGCACAACCCTCCCAGACCGTTGATTGAAAACCTGGATCAATTGCCATATCCAGGTTATCATCTAGTCAAGGACACGATTGACAAGTACCATTTTGCCATGATGGCAGGGCGCGACAGCAGATACGCTTTGATTGAAGGCTCGAGAGGATGTTCGCATGAGTGCTCTTTCTGCACCCAGTGGCGACACTGGCAGGGAAAATGGAGACTAAAAACTCCCAAGCGCATCGCAGATGAAATGGAGTTTTGCCACAGAAACTTCGGAAGCAAATTCGTATGGTTGACAGACGACAACTTCGGCGCCGGCAACCGTGCCAACGACTTAGCCGACGAGATAATCAGGAACGGAACAACCGACGAGAAAACCTGGTTTGTCCAAGCCAGATGCGATGACATAACAAAGAACAAAGAAGTGCTGCCGAAACTGCGAAAGTCCGGGCTCACATGGGTTCTTCTGGGAGTAGAGAACTCTGAGCCGTCAACTCTCGAAGGATTCAGGAAAGGCATAACGCCGGACCAAGCAAGAACAGCCGTGAAACTCCTCAAGGACAACGGAATTTTTGCACACGCAATGTTCATAATAGGAGGACGCAAAGACACCGCGAAATCCATAAGAAACCAATCAGAGTTCGCCAACGATCTGGACGCAGATTTCGTGATGTTCAGCACCCTAACACCGTTTCCTGGAACAGAACTCTTTGAAGAAGCAAAGCGAAACGGGTGGATTGAGGACTTCAACTGGTCACACTACGACATGGTCCACGCCATTATGCCTACTGAAACATTGTCAAGAAAAGAAGTTCAGGAGCAACTCTACGAATGCTATAGAAGCTTCTACGGGCCGTGGAAAAGGAAACTTCAAGGAGTCTTCTCCGACAACAAGATGAAGAGAAGAGTTTTCAGGTACATGGCCGGCAGATCGCTGCTAGCCCAATTCAGGAGTCTTTTCACGGGCGCTCCCCAATGAAAGTGCACACAGAATCAAACCTCATCTTGAGGTTCATGGTTGCTTGCTCGCTGTTTGGATGGTGCACAGTCATACTAATGATGATATTTCCACCTGCGACGATGCAGGACATTTTCTGGCGAAAACCTCTCATCGGCTCAGTCTTCTTCCTAATAAGCGCTGGAGGAAGCCTGGCCGCTGTTTCTCCCAGAACATGCTCGGCTACGCACAGGACGCAAATGGTTCAAACATCGAATAGTCGAGATGCCCAGAGGGATTCTGTTTCCTCAAAAGGCCACCATCCCAACTGCGGAAGATTTTCAAACCACACGATACAGCTGAGGGGCAAATCTTATTGTGCTGCTTGCACGGGACTACTCATCGGGGGAGCCATGGCAATGAGCGTCACCATCCTATACTTCTTCCTCGGACTCAGCGCCGAATCCATAGGTTTTCCAGCCGTCCTCACGGCACTATTTGGACCTGCATTGGGGTTAGTGCAATTCAAATTCAAGAGCTGGATCCGCCTAAGCGCAAATGTCCTGTTCGTCTTGGGAAGCTGTTTGATTCTAATCGGAATCGACAACCTCCTTCACAACATGTTCGTTGACGTTTACCTGACAGGCCTGGTACTATTATGGATTCTAACCAGAGTTATGATTTCGCAATGGGATCATTGCAGAATCTGTCTCGCATGTGGATTCTCGTGTGGAACAGAAAGAAAAGTTGGTGTGTTAGCGTCTTCGCCTTAGCCCGTAGAGAGCGCCGATGATGAGTAGAATTCCGAAGATGATTATCGCAAACGGCCACACGCTGACGCCCGACGGAATAAGGTTTGCCTGTTGCATGAAGTATATGATGCCTGCAGCCAAGATGATGACGCCTATAGCAATACCCACGACTGCGCCGCCTCCTGGAATCCCGAAGCATTCATTCTCCATTCGTCTGTAGGGTTCGCCGCGTCTGCGACTTCCGCCGCACTCATCCCGAACTCTTTCTGGCTCTGTTTCTCCCACACCGTACAACGAAGCGCCGCACTGAACACAAGTCTTGGCATCATCAGGATTCTTCGTTCCACACTTCGTACAGTAAACCATAAGCTATGAATTCATAGATGATACGTTTTAAAACTTTTGGTGAATAACGCCTGCCCCAACTAAACCTTTGGGCACTGAACCATTCATTCGAACCGAGCAGAAAGTCTTAAGCAATCAGCATCACAAACTGAACAGCAGGCGACGAGGATGCGTGCGAAACTGTTTCGAGAAGTCGAAGAAGAGGCCACCAGTTTTCTGAGCGAACTGATTCGCATCAACACGACCAATCCCCCTGGAAACGAGACTGCAGCCGCCAAATACGTTGCAGAAACACTGGAACGGGAAGGTCTCAAGTGTGAACTGTTCGAGTCCACGGCTGGAAGAGGCAGCGTGGTGACTCGGCTCAAAGGAGTGGGCAGTAAGCCGAGTTTGCTTCTGCTTTCACACTTGGACGTCGTGGCTGCAAACGCGAAGGAATGGAGCGTTGATCCGTTCAGCGGCATGGTGAAAGACGGTTTTGTATGGGGCCGAGGCGCATTGGACATGAAGGGGATGACGGCGGTCGAAGTGATGGCTCTGAAGCTTCTGAAAAGAAACGATGCAAAACTCAAGGGCGACGTGATACTGGCCGCAACGGCCGACGAGGAGAGAGGCGGCGAGGCAGGTGCAGGCTGGCTCGTTAGAAATCATCCGGACAAGGTCCATGCGGATTATGTTTTGAATGAAGGCGGAGGGATGGCAATGAACATCGACGGAAAAAACATGTTCACCGTGAACACCGCAGAGAAGGGTATTCTGTGGTTCAAAGTCAAGGCAGGTGGAACGCCTGGTCATGGTTCAGTGCCCGGAGCTGCGGATAACGCGATCTTGCGGATGAACAAGGTCGTTGAGAAGCTTGGAGGCTACCGCCCAGAAGTCCCGCTTGTTCCAACCGTCAAGCAGTATCTTACTGAGCTGGCAAAGTCCGGCGAGCTTCGAGATTTGGCAGTTCTGCTTGGAAACCCGACTAGGAGTGACCAGATATTGGACAAGCTGGCTCAGAAGGACAAGTATCTAGCGGAAGAGATTCGAGCCAGACTGAGAATGACAGTCACACCGACTATCATTCGCGGCGGAGTGAAGGAAAACATAATCCCATCAGAATGTGAAGCAGTCTTCGACTGTCGAGTCCTACCCGGTCAGACCCCCACGAAAGCCTTGAGCGAAGTCAAACAGCTCTTGAAGGATGCAGGCTTGGACAAGTTGAGCTTCGAAACGATTCGGGCGTATGAGCCCTCCGAGTCGCCGTTGAACACTCCGCTCCATAAGCTAATCGCGGACGTTTTGAAAGAGTTCGAACCCACGGACGGTTTAGCTCCAGTCATGCTTACTGGCGGGACGGATTCTCGCTTCTTCAGGAAGATGGGCAGCGTGTGCTATGGCTTTCACCCTATTCGTCCAGAAACGTCATACTCGGAAATGCAGCAGACCATCCATGGGATAGATGAGCGCATATCGATAGAGAATCTTGTGTTCGGAACAAGCGTGCTCTACAACATTGTTGAGCGATTCATGACTTGAGATAGGCGCGCGCGTTTCAATTTGTTGCACTTGATGGTTCTTTCAACATTCTACAGAACTGCTCAAAATCAGGATTTGTTACAGTTTTGTCGTCAAGAGAATTTCGCGAGAACAGCCGGGCTCTCCATTGAGTAAATGTGCGCCATTATGTCGCGCTCGCATCACGCTCGCGCTCCAACCCATGAAGAAATAGACAAACACGCCAAATTAACCATGAACCTCTTCATGTTCGAATTAGCGCGCGAAGTTGACTGGTGCAAACCTTTAATTTAATCCATGCGAATATTTCTGTAGCGCGTGCGCTGGGAGAAAGGCGAATGAAAAGGATGGTTTCTTGGATATTGTTGATACTGCTTCTGGTGGACACATTCAGTTTGGCGTTTGACGTTAGACCAGCCAGGGCAGCAGAAGTGACAGTTTACATCAAGAGTGATGGAAGTGTCTTTCCTTCTTCTGCACCTATCTCAAGCTCCGACAACGTCACGTACACCTTCACGGGCGACATCAGCTACCCAACCTACTACGGAATCGTCGTCCAAAGAAACAATACCGTGATTGATGGAAACGGCTACACGGTGCAAGGGAACCAGACCGACTATACCTACGGCCTGCAGTTTATGGTTATAAGCAACGTGACAGTCAAGAACGTCAACGTCAAAGACTTTTATCGCGGCTTCACTTTCTACTTTTGTTCAAACATCGTCGTCAGCGGGAACAACGCAACAGCAAACACCGACGGCATCTTCATCCAATCTTCAATAAACAGCACTATTGTCTCGAACAATGTATCAGCAAACAGTAATTGTGGTATCATTGTCGACGCTTCGAACACGACTATGATCACAGAGAACAATGCAACGGCGAATGGCAACAAGGGGATCTTGCTCTTCTTCGCTTCCAATAACACTGTTTGCTGGAACAATGCAACGGGAAACGGCGACGATGGCATCAGCATTCTTTATTATCGAAAGAACGTTGTCTTCGGAAACTACGCCAAAACAAACAACCATACTGGCATCAGCCTGCAACATACATACGATAGTATCGTTAACGGAAACAACGTAACCGCAAACCTCATTGGGATCGACGTTATAACTTTTTCGAATGGAAACAACATTATCAGCGGGAACAGTGCAACGGAAAATGTCAATGGCATCCTTCTCGACGGTTCTTCAGACAACATTGTGAGCGGCAACAACGCAACAGCGAACTCCTGTGGCATCGTTCTCAACTATTCGAACAGAACTATGATCATTGGTAACAACGCATCAGCGAACACCCAGGACGGCATCCTTCTAGGTGGAGGTCCAGACAACGAATCATACAACAATACTGTGAGCGGCAACAGCGTAACAGCAAACAACTATGGCATTTATCTCTACTCTTCTGGCCCAGGATACGACCATGTTAGAGGGAGCACTATAAGCGGGAACAATGTAGCAGCAAACACCCTTGATGGCATCGGGCTCTACTATTGTTCAAACAACACTGTCAGCGGCAACAACGCAACAGCAAACAGCTATGGTATTTATCTCAGTTCTTCTTCAAACACCACTATGTACCACAACAATTTCATGAACAACACTCATCAGGCCTATTCTTTCAACTCAAACAATACTTGGGATAACGGCTATCCTTCGGGCGGAAACTATTGGAGCGACTACAACGGAACGGATTTGTACAGAGGGCCAAACCAGAATGAGACGGCCAGCGACGGGATAGGAGACACACCCTACTCAATAGACGTGAATAATCGAGACAACTATCCACTCATGCAACCATACAGCGCACACTCCACGCGATATTCATGGCCCACGTTCCATCATGATGAAAGTCACTCGGGCTACAGCGAAAGCCCTGCGCCAGGAACAAACAACAAACTGTGGAACTACACGACAGGCAACGGGGTGGATTCTTCTCCCGCAGTTGCTGATGGCAGGGTCTACGTGGGCTCGGGCGATGGTAGGGTTTACTGTCTTGACGCTTCAACCGGTGCACAGGTGTGGAACTACACAACAGGTAGCGCGGTGTATTCTTCTCCTGCAGTCGCTGTTGGCAGGGTCTACGTGGGCTCGGACGATTACAAGGTTTACTGTCTTGACGCTTCAACGGGAGCACAGGTGTGGAACTACACGACAGGCAACTATGTTGGTTCTTCCCCTGCAGTTCCTGATGGTAGGGTTTATGTGGGGTCGTACGATGGTAGGGTTTACTGTCTTGACGCTTCAACCGGTGCACAGGTGTGGAACTACGTAACAGGCGGCGTGGTGGATTCTTCTCCTGCAGTTGCTGGCGGTAGGGTTTATGTGGGGTCGTACGATGGTAGGGTTTACTGTCTTGACGCTTCAACCGGTGCACAGGTGTGGAACTACACGACAGGCAACTATGTTGGTTCTTCCCCTGCAGTCGTTGACGGAAGGGTCTACGTGGGCTCATGGGATGGTAGGGTTTACTGTCTTGACGCTTCAACCGGTGCACAGGTGTGGAACTACGTAACAGGCGGTGCGGTGTATTCTTCTCCTGCAGTAGCTGTTGGCAGGGTCTACGTGGGCTCGGGCGATGGTAGGGTTTACTGTCTTGACGCTTCAACCGGTGCACAGGTGTGGAACTACACGACAGGCAGCATTTTGGGTTCTGCTCCTGCAGTTGTTGGAGGTAGGGTTTGCGTAAGTTCGTACGATGGTAGGGTTTACTGTCTTGACGCTTCAACCGGTGCACAGGTGTGGAACTACACGACAGGCAACTATGTGTTTTCTTCTCCTGCTGTTGCTGATGGCGTGCTTTACGTGGGTTCTGGAGATCATTCTGTGTACGCGTTTGGGACTGTTCTTCGGGTTCCGGAAGGTTACAAGACGATTCAGGCTGCGATAAACGCGGCCGCTCCGGGGGCCACGATATGGGTTGATCCAGGCGTGTACAGCGAGTCTTTGGTGATTAACAAGACGATAACGCTCATCGGCAAGCCGGGAAGCGAACCAATCTTCAACGGCGGCGGAAGCGGAATCGCCATAAGAATAGTGTCCAGCGGCTCTGGATCAACGATTGCGGGAATAACGATAACCAGTTGGGATCAAGGTGTACTCGTTGACGGTGCGAGCGGCTGCAAAATCTACGACAACATAATGTCCCTCATGAACAACAACGCAATCGCCTTCCAGGGAACCAGCGCCGTCAGCAACCAGGTTTACAGCAACATATTTCAACAAGACGCCGTGGGCGTCGACGTGACCTCCTCCTCACAGAGCAACACGATTTCACAGAACATCTTCAAGCTCAGCTCCGTCGGCCTCAAATTGGAGACCAACGGAAACATCGTGTGCGAAAACATGATCTCAGACAACCAACTCGGAATGAGCTTAGTAAACTCTGACAACAACACGATATACCATAACGACTTCGTGGACAACACCTACGCTATTCAACTGTCGTTCACAACGTCAACCGGGAACAAGTGGGACAACGGCTACCCTCAAGGCGGCAACTATTGGAACAACTACAACGGTGCGGACGTGAAGAAGGGTCCCAACAGAGACATTCCGGGCAGCGACGGCATCGGCGACACGCCCTACGAAATCGCCGTCAACAACACGGACAACTATCCACTCATGAAACCCTTCAACGAACACAGCATCGGAATAGCAAATTTCGCCGCCGCCAAGAGCGTCATCTTTCAAGGCTTCACGTGCAACCTAACCGTGGGTGTCTTAAACTATGGCCTCTACGATGAAACATTCAACCTTGCAATCTGGGCTAATCAAACAAGAATAGCTTTACAGCCAATGGTTCTGACAAACAGGAGCTCCACTCAGATAACTTTCATGTGGAACACCACCGGCATTCCCTACGGCAAGCATACCATGATGTCTGTAGTAGACACGGTTCCAAGCGAAATAGACACGTCAGACAACAATTTTACGGGCGGCTGGGTTTGGGTGTCTGGTGTGGGAGACTTGACAGGGGGAACGCCGAATGCTTTGGACTTCGTACCGGACAAGAAAGTCGACATCACGGACGTAGCCATAACAGCCAAGTTTTTTGGGCAGAAGGCTCCGTCTGCACCTGCCAACTGTGACGTTTCGGGTTCAACGGTAGGCGTGCCGGACGGCAAGATAGACATCACGGACGTAGCCACGGTAGCCAAGCATTTCGGGCAGCACTACCCATAACTCTTTTTGTCTGCATTATTATTCTTGTGGATAATTTCGAAAGCGCAGAAACAAGACCACGCCCAGAGCGGTTTGCCGTGGCGGCAGAGGGATCTGGAAATCAAAAGCTAGTTTGACCATCGAACTTGGGTTCAAAACTTTGGCGCATCAAAAGAATTTCTGATCTGAAGCTTAGTTATCGCTCCCCACGTTGATTCGCGCGGGTTGGAATATTCATAATGGAACCATTGCGACTGTTGATTTGACCTTGAAGCGCGCGTACAAGCAGAGAAGCGGCAGTTATCTTTCTCCTTTGAGCCAGCCCTTGATTCCCAATTCTTTGACTGTTATGTTTAATGGTTCAGGCTCGTGTGATCTGTATTTGCCGTTTTCGTCCAGGTACAAGACAGTGGGTTTCAAAGAGAATTCGCCCTGAATTTTCGGTCTGAGGGTAAGCCTCACATCCTCAGTTTTCAATGAATCGATTCGTTTTCCCTTCATGTTCAAATAACTGTCTTCCACCCTGTAGAATTCAGGGCTTTCTGCCAGTTCGAACCCTTTTGGAATAAGTTCAATGATCTTGATCAGTTGTGCCGGACCCTTTCCAGCATTGACGAGCTCTATCTCCAGTTCCAGGTTTTCACCGACTTTCACGTGTTTCCTGCGGGCTATTAGGTTTGCCTGTATGTTGGCGTTGTCGAACTTCTCCAAACCCACTGATTTCTCCTGACTTGGTGTTGGAGTAGCGAAAGCAGAGGTTGCGGAAACGAGTGATGGCGTGTGCAGAACCTCGTTGAGAGATTGGGCTAATTCTCGCTCTTCTTTGACTTTTTCAAGAAGCCTCAGAGTCTGTTCTCTCTTTTCTGGATGTTCGGCCTTCATGAAGTAGCCCGCTGAGGTTTGCAGGATCTTTTCAGCCACGGCGAGAAGTCTTGTCTTCTTATCTGGGTCAGCATCCTTTTTGGCGTTGTTGATGTTTGAGTAGGCGTCTAGAAGCAGTCCCGTTGCTTCGGCGTATTCTGAGGCGCTTTGGTAGCCTGCTTTCACATAGTATTTGCCAGCGCTTTCCAGGTGCTGGATAGCAGTTGTGTGAAGTGTCTCATCTCCCGTGTCTGCGAACCTCATTCCTGCCTCAAGTGCCCTGCAGAAACGGCTGTGGCCTAGTGCCAGAGTCTTCGATTTCTCGTTTGAGCTCAGTTCTTTGGCTTTTTCAAAGAGTTGTGATGCTTCTACGTACGGGCTTGGGTTTTCTTCAGCTTCAGCAAGCGTCATTTTCGCCCACGCTTGAGCTAGAGTTGTGAGGAGGTTGATTTCCCTCTTGTCTCGCTCAGACTCCACGCCTTCCGCCATTTTCTCCAGGGTTCCAGCCGCTGAACTGTATTTTTCCGAGCTGGAATGATGATCGCCTTTCTTGTCGAGGATTTTTGCTTCTTCAATTGAAATTCGCGCCATGCAGTATTCGTGCCTGAAATCTGTTGCCTTAAGAATGCCCTTTGCCATCTGTTTTTCTTCAAGGTCTTCTATTTTTTCGAGTTGGTTTTGAAGTGATTTTCTGGTTTCTTCAAAAAGCTCAGCAGCTTTTTCGAAAGCTTGGAGGGCTTCTTCGCTGTTCTCCTTCCGGCTCAACTCTTCAGCGTGGTCCGTTTGTGCCCAAGCCGCATAGTTCGGAGCCAGGTAATTCCACCTTTTCAACTGTTCGTGCAGTTCGGAGGCTTTTCCAAAGTGTTCTTCTGCCAGACCATACTCCTGTTTTTCATGATGCTGTCTCGCTTTTTCAATTTGGCTCCATGCATGCATGTAGACCGCTTGGTCACGATAGAGATCTCTGAGCTGGGGGATTTTCTCCGAAGCAAATGCGTAATTAGCGCGCGCGTTCTCAAAACTCTGATAAGCAGAAACGTTCTCGCCTAGTCTGTCGTAGACTTGTGCCTTTTTCCAGTAGTCTTGAGCTATTGAAGCTACCAGATTGAGTTTATGCGCAGTTTCGATGGCGTCTTCATAGGCCTTTAGGGCTTTCCTCAAAAGCTCCTTACTACCAGTCAACTCGTAAAGGCTGACAAGTAGGTTTCCGTATGTGTAATGCTGGCCCCCTACGACGGCAAAAAGTGACGTTGCTGAACCTTTTCTTTCAAGGAATGTCAGTTCTTTGATTCGAAGTGCAGTTGCCTCTTCCTTGTGTGTTATGGCTTCTTGGAACAGAGTCTTCTTGCTCTCTGGTTCTTCAGCCAAGTTGGCAAGCTCAGATTTTATGTTGCTTAATGTATCGCTCATAACACCGCGGTTCCAGTAGAGGAAAGGTTCAAGCTGCTCAACAATCTTGGTGCCTACATTACAGTCTGCAAGGGCTTCTTCCAGATCTTTCTTTTTCTCCGCCAGATTCGTCTCAGACTGGGCTCGTTGTAAGCCAACGCGCGCGCCGGTTAAATAAAGGTCTAATCTGATTTCCGGATAACCCGATTCTTCACCTTGTTTCCTTATGTCCGGCAAAGCCTGTAAGGCTTTTTCAAACAAGTCGCGTTTTTTCTTCAAATCAGTCTCGAAGCCCGCCAACATCGACAAATGCATGAAATCAATTGCTCCCAACCAAGCAAGATCGTCCCGCGGGCTCACAAAAGATGCTGTGGAAAACTGGCGCTTAGCTTCTTCAGCGTACTGCACTGCCCTCTCGAGTAAACGAGCACCCTCATCCGGATCCTCACTTCCAATAATCTTCCAAGCAGTGTGATATGTCAGCCAATCCAACGCGCAACCCATGACGAACTTGTCTTTCATCTTTCTGCCATATTCTAGGGCCTTCTCATAATTTGCAAAAGCCTCATCCGTACCCTCGACGCCGAAGAAAGGTTGACCTCCGAACACTGGATACGGAAACTCGGTCATGGCTACCTCTTCAGAAACCTCCTTGGCCCTGGCCCAATAGCTGAGACCCTCCTGTCGAACCTTCTCCCTCTCATCCAAATCTTGAAAATAGTAACCAAACACTCCCAGACAAACAACACTCCTCGCATAGGCTCTCGCAAGCTCAGAAGGCTCACCAGAATCAGAAAGGAACCGGATGGCTTTCTCGCCGAATTCCACTGCTTCCCGCATCACCTTCTCGCGACACTTAAAGTCCGATTCACGGGTAAACAAGAAGATGGCGCAGCTGGAGAGTTGATTATACGTTTTCCAATATTCCCTCTGATTCAATGGTTCTTCAGAAGCCTTCAAGCCCTCTTTCGTCAACTCCCAACACTCTTCAAGCAGCCTCTTCTTCTCAGAAACCCCAGACGCCAGCCAATGACCAATATACGCTGTCATTGCACCGCACCGAAGCATCCTCGACCCCATTCTCCCGCCGCTCACTCTCTCGTAAAACTCACGGGCCTTCTGATAATTCACAGCAGCGTTGTGCATCCTGTCCCTAAACTCGTCCACGTCCCCAGCCTGCATCGCCGCCTTCTGAAACGCATATCCCAAGCGCTCGTAAACTTCTCCCAGCGTCGAGAAGTCCTCGCCAGAAACCAGACTGAGCCCGCTCCCGTAGACCTCAACAGCCCCCAACCAATCGTACTCTCTTTCACGTCCACCAGCCAGACTCAGCATCACATCAACGTTCGACGCATTCGACATTGAACAAACCACATCAACGTACGACACGCATCTGAAAAAGTTTTTGATAAACAACACACCGCAAACCCAACTCTCCTCCAAGAACCAAAGAACCCGACCCAGAAGCGTTCACAACGCGAATGCAACATTCTATAACAAAAAACCATCAAAAAACAGACACTGCCACTAAGCAAACTCTCCGTGACCGTTACCCACAACCAAAAACACCCAACAAAACCACCAACAAAACAGACAAACCCACTTTTGAGCCTCAAATCACGGATTGAACACTCAAAGGCAAAGGCTCTCAAGCCAACGTGAGCTGGCAACTACGCATTCAACCCCCGCTTCAGTTTGAGCCTCAAAAAAATCACGGATTGAGTACTCAAACACAAGGGCTCACACGCCAACATGGAACAGCCAGCGCCCCATGCTGCTTCTCGGGCGACAAGCCTGAAACCCGCGGCGTCTCATCAAAAGGTTTATTCACAGGCACATAAAGTACAATTGTAAACGTTCACACAATGCCCCCACGAGGCAAGCATCCGAAGTGAACGCAACGAATCATGAAGAGAAGGAAAACCCGATGAATTCAAAACATAGGGAACAAAAAACTGGCCAGCTGGCCGTGCCCGGAGACCGGTTAGGCGTGATTGAAGAGTTCATCCCCGACGCCGGAACATACGTGAAAGACGGCGTCATCTACTCCAAGGTCATCGGTCGCGTCCTCATCGACCTCGTTCACAGACGCGTCCAGGTCCACCAGCTCATCGGCCTCTCCAGGGTCCCCGCCGTGGGAAGCACCGTCCTCGCCCAGGTCTCAAATGCACAGTCAGACACCGCTGGAGCCCGCATCTTCGAAATCGGCGAAGAAGAGATTAACGGTGTTTTCACGGGCATCCTGCACGTTTCCGACGTGGCGATGAGTTACGTGGACTCGATGTACGACGTCTGCAAAGCCGGCGACATAATAAGAGCCAAAGTTGTGAGCGAAAAGAACAGGAGTTATCACCTGTCCACAAAAGACAAAAACCTCGGCGTCGTGTACGCCTTCTGCTCGAACTGCGGCACACTCCTCGAACCCAAACGGCAGGGCATGCACTGTCCAAAGTGCGGAAGAATCGAAAAACGCAAAACCGCGTCCGACTACGGAAAAGGACTGATACAACACAGGAAGGAGGACCTGGATGAAGGTTAACGTGCTCAAAAAAACGTCAACCGAACTCAGGATTGAAGTTGAAGGAGCCGGACACACGCTGTGCAACCTGCTGCAGAAGAAAATCCTGGAAGAAAAAAACGTGGACATGGCCGGCTACGACATACCCCACCCCATGACCCCCACAGCACTGATATACGTCCGCACGAAAGGCAGCGCGAAGCCCGAACAAATCCTGCGGAACGCCCTGGAAAACGCGCGCGACATGAACAAGGAATTCAGCAAAGAACTCGCCAGAGCCCTCAAGGAAAAGTAACCCTCTTTTTCGCCGTCGCCAGCAGCAGACTCAAACCCTCAACCGAGTCCCCAGCCTTCCCCATAACAGCCACGCACTCGTCCAGAGTGATGCAGCCGTTCAGCCAAGCGTAAACCAGCAACGCTTCTGCCGCGTCCGCAAGCATATGTCTCGTCATCCCGGAACCCAAACAGTCCCTCAGCCCAGCCCTCCTCAACGCCTCGGCAAGCACAGTTCCCTTAACCCGAATGCCCAACGGCTTCCCCCTCCTGTTCGACAGCGCAAGCGAGTCCACAAAGTTCACGTACGCATCTCCCAAAGAAGCAAGATCACGATCAGCCAAAACCTCAGCAAGGCTTCCTCGAACGGTCTGAAAAGCAAACGCTCTCCTGCCTCTGCCCAAACCTCAAGCGCCCTCGCCGCTATCCCTAATCAAGTTTATAATCGCTCACCCTCATTATTATGCTGAAGGCGCCGGGAAATAGGCTTGTCAGTGAAGAAGTTCCGCGCAATCAAACCTGAAATCCGCGTTCTAGGGGTTGACGATGGAACGTTCACCCCTCACCAAGGCTATGCACCAGTTGTCGGCGTCGTCTTCCGCGGCGGCTATTGGCTTGACGGCGTGCTGAGCACCAGGGTCAGGGTTGACGGGTTCGACGCCACAGACAAGATAGCCGCCATGATAGTTGATTCCCCGCACTACCGTCAGGTGAGAGTCATTATGCTCGATGGAGTGACGTTCGGCGGTTTCAACGTGGTCGACATCAAAAGGCTTAACGCCCTCACTGAGCTGCCCGTCATAGTCGTCACACGCGACAAACCCGACTTCGAAGAGATTCACGCAGCGCTGAAGAACCTGCCGAACAGCGCAGGGCGCTGGAAAGCCGTCCAAAACGCCGGACAGGTTTTTGAAGTGCAGACCAGAAGCAGGGACGAGAAGGTTTTCATGGAAGTTTCCGGCATACTTGAAAGTGACGCACGCGGAATTCTGCAGTTGACGTCCACGCGGAGCAGCATCCCCGAAGCCCTTCGCGTGGCGCATTTAATCGCTTCAGGTACGAGTCAAGCTTAGCCGGAATATTTATCGAAACATGAAAAAGTTTAAAAGAGACTTTGCCAAGGCTAAACAAACGAACGACGGAGTAACAATTCATGGAATTTTGTCCAAAATGCGGTTCCCGACTTGAGGCTAAGAAGGGAAAAAGCGGCAAAGAAAAAATGTTAGTTCTGGCCTGCACAAAGTGTGGCTACAAGAAACCGACTACAGGCAAGAAGATCGAACCCAAAGTCGCCAAGGTTTTCCAGCACAAGCCAACACAGCTCGTAGCGGTGATAGGCAAGGAAGAGCAGAAGCTGAGAACCCTGCCAACGATGAGAATGGAATGCCCGAAATGCGGGAACAACCTGGCATACGTGTGGCAAGTGCAGACAAGAGGCGCGGACGAATCCTCAACCCAGTTTCTACGCTGTACAAAATGCAACTACACATTCAGAGAATACAGCTGAACACTCCTCAGGGAAAAACCGCTTAGCAGTTTAGGACAAATTGTTCTCAAAACACGCAAGCAGGCTTCAATGGTCATGACTTGGCCAAGACCTCTAAAGAAAAGCGAACACGTTCCTCGAAAGCTTTAATGTTGGTGTTCGAGCCCTTGTGTTTGAGTACTCAATCCGTGATTTCTTTGAGCCTCAAACTGAAGTAGGGGTTGAACGCGTTGTTGCCAGCTCGTGTTGGCTCGGGAGCCCCTGCTTTTGAGTACTCAATCCGTGATTTCTTTGAGCCTCAAACTGAAGTAGGGGTTGAACGCGTTGTTGCCAGCTCGTGTTGGCTCGGGAGCCCCTGCTTTTGAGTACTCAATCCGTGATTTCTTTGAGCCTCAAAATCCTGCAATTGTGCGAGAATCGAAAGCAAATCATCGCGCTGTACAGTACCCGCAAGTAATACTTTCAGCACTGGCTGGATTTCGATTCGCTATACCGTGGGAAGTGCTTCATATCTTCGGAGTGTAGAATTGTCATTTAAGAAAGCTGAAAGGGGAACAGAGGGAGAAGAGAACAAAGGCTGGAGATTCTGGCTGAGGGCCCTTCTAAGGGTTGTCCCCCAACGAAATCGGGCGAGCCTTGCCAAGTCCTCAGGCGTATCTCGGGTCTATCGTAATTTGGTCGAAGAGGGACGAAAGGAAAAGGGCGGAAGAAACTGAGCTGAACTTGAGCGCGAGAGCACGCGCTCTTCATTCTTGTACCTTCATACATATCCACAATTGTGTATATTGCTTCTGAGAAACTTTGGCCATCTACGTGCCTTTTTTCGAGTAGGGTTCTGCTCGCTACAGCTAAATAGTGCAATGAGATTAGTGGATTAGCATGCCAATAAAATCAAAGTTCTTTCCTGGGGAAGCACTTCAGGGGCAGGATTTGCCATCGCATGTTATCTGGTCAGATCTGAAGTTCGATCGAATAAGAATAGTCCATTCAAAGAATCTTGCATTGAAAGAGATCTATAATGTGCCATGTAACGGCTTTGCTATTGAGGAAAACGCCATTGTCGTTGGAGAAATAGAAGCTGATGGGTATCTTGGGCTTTTATGGTCAACGAAAATTCTCCATGAGAAGGTCTCCGACGAATCGATCGAGTACCAATTTGTTCTCAATGACAAAGTATCAGAGAAATTGCCTTTTTCTGTTCATCTGTTTCGACCTGATATCGTTATTGGCGATATACCTATTGAGATTGTAGTGAAAGCTGCTAAGGGCGAGGTCTCACCGAAAATTCAGATATCAAATCTGGGTGAAGGAACAGCCATTGTGGATTTAGAAACCGTTCCCGGGACAGAACTCCAAAAACATCATCCTCAATTCATTGAGGATTTTTTGAAGGAGTACTATAAAGAAATAGGTTCAAGCATAGCTCGGTTGAAGAAAATCTACAAAGAACACGGCACGCTTCTTGCAAAATTGGAGAAGATCCTGCTGGAACCATTTGAATTCGACAAAGAATCGCTTAAAGTTTATGAAGAGTTCATAAACGAATTCATATCTGTCCTAACAAGTAATCAGGACTTTGCAGAAGCCATTATTCGAATGCTTGTCGATGCTGTTCTGAGCAATTCCGAGTTCGCAAACTTCTACAGGTTTGTGTCTGAGTACTTCAATTCCATAGGCAGTGAAAAAATGCTCATAAGAGACCCATTTGGTTTTGTGTCTGTGTCTAAGAAGCCTGCTACACTGCGGCTAAAGATTCAGTGCGTAGATTTGTTGAACCAAGTTTGTACGCCTATAGCATTACCTCCTATCATGATCTCAGGCGATGAGACTGGTGAGATATCGATTTCCAGACTGTTTGAATGGGGGAGAAAAAAAGATGAGCCTTGAAGCGATCTCTAAAATCTTCAAAGTTACTGACAAAATAGACAAGATAATGCTAGAATCCAAGGCTTTTGATATCAGATCAAAGGAATTTCAGCTCAAATCCCTCGAAGAAACAATGGAATATTCAATGGTAGTATTACCCAAAGAAGACCTTAACCATAGCCAGAAAATCTCATTCAGGGACATAGATCTAAGAAGACTAACGATAATCTCTTCGCCAGGCTTCGTAGAAGCAAAAGAATCAGTTTCGAGGATAGAAGAAGGACTTGCCAAAGGTTTCATAATCGACCCTAGAAAGCTTGATCAGAATGCAGATGAGTTTCTTTTTAGGTTTGAAATCCAAACTGCGATTGAACCTTACATGAAGGATCTTGTTAGAAGGGATCATCAGATCGATTCCACAGGTGATGAGACAAACACCTATTGGCTGCATGCTCAACTCAAGGAAGTTCGGCCTTTCAAGGATGCTCTCAGGAAAATGAATCTATTGGACATTCCTTTCATTGTAAATGTGGGTATTTACCAAGACGTTAAGATGAAATTTCCGACTAGGAGGCAAAAAGAACTCGAGATAATAGCAAAATGGGCTCGCGAACTTGATAGAGAACGGAAAAGGCGCCTTGATTTCGAACACATATCTTTGAAAAGGATTCGTCATAGAGAAAAAGACATCACGCAGTTACTAAGAGATCTTCAGGCTCTATTTAAACCTGAGATCTTTAAGTCCTTTGTGGAAGTGCGTGATCGGTTCTACTATTCTTATTGCTTCGCAGGTGCCGATTTCTACGATGAAATCCCGTTCAAAACATACCCAAAGTGGATGTCAGTATTGTCGAGAACAGATTTGAGTTTAGAGAGACAAGCATCCGAGGGTAAGCTGATCTACAAGAGAAAGAGTTTCCAAGAAGCGATAGAAGAAGCAATCACGAGGAAATAGCAAAGTTGGATGCTTCACTTCTGTCTGTGCTAAGTGCTGTTCTCCAAACATATGCTTCATTGCTCGGCATAATTGGCATGTTTCTTGTTTTTCTGAGGCAAAACAAGGATTCTCGAGTGCGGGATTTGGACACTAGATTACGTGCAAAGATTGACAGTCTCATTGACTTTGTGAATAGGGAGATTGCTCCAGCGTATGATAATGAACCAAGGATAAGAGTGGACTCCCAAAACTGCGATGAAGCGCTTGAAGCAATAGTGGAATATAAGGCTGCACGTAAGAATGAAATCCCTCGCATTGGAACTGAGGATATTAAACGATTATTGATACTATGGACACTCGTTGAACGGGAAAGAAAAGATATGCTTCAGCTAAGGAATGAGTCACAGGCATTATCAAAGAGACCAATCATGCCGAATCGCTCGTTTCTGTTTTTTGTTTCATTTTTCGCATTGGAGCTGTTACTTGGTTTTTCAGGAGTCTTATTTGTTATGTTTGAACACAGTCTCCAGTATACGGTCACAGTGATCATAGTAATCGTTGCTATGGTCGGTTTGGTGCCTCTCGGTAACTTGTTGTATAGAATACGTTAGGCGCGCGCTCTTCTGAACAGATTAAATGGGGGTTTGGAGTGTTCTAACGCGCGCGCTAATGAATTCTATGGAGCTTTCACGATTAATGTAGACAGATCATAGACATTTTATACGCCCAAGCCTAGAAGCAAAGTTGCGTGCGTGGGCGCCGCTTGATTATCCCGCCAGAATAGGTAAACCTTAGTTTGCAGTAGCATTCCGCATATCTTTATGAGACGAACCATCTTTTCCAATGGAGCTTTTTTGACTGCCTCGGCGTAGAGGCTGACTTTTCCATAGACGTTGCGTGAGGCAAATTCTTTGAGGAATCTAGGATGCCGATGCTTGATTAAGGCGGCTCGCAGCTTGTTCAAATCAGCTGAGTTTAGAAGACGCAATTTGTGCAATAGATAGGTTTGGGAGCCTAGGAATTGAGGGTTAAAGCCTAGATCAGACAGAGTTTCGCAAATGCAGAGGAGTCCTTTGGCAGGACTTTGCTGGGTGATCCGCTGCATCCCAGCGTTTTCTGCAAAGGGATTGTACTTTGCCATGACTGCAACCATTTCAACGTGCGTTCCGACAAGCGGCAGTGTATCTCTGATCAACTTCTTCCCCAGTCCCATTGTTCGATATTTTGGATGCACAACGACACGGCTGATAATGCTCAGTTTCTCGTTAAGTTCATTCATGCGCATTCTGGGTAAAACCATTCTGCGACCGTATGCATTAGGGGGTGGATAACAGTAAACAATCACGCCGCACACTTCCTCTGCACGCCGGAGAGAGAAGATCTTGCGAACAGCACCCAGCCTGTGGCTTCGATAATGAAAACTGGCGAGCCGCTTCCAATCTTGCGTTGTACCCTCCGAAACATGCATCTCTCCCATCAGACTGCACTCTCGGGCTGGCTCGTTTGGATAATATTTGACTGATATTTCCTTGCCGAAGCGCTTGTGAACATGAACACTAGGCTTCAAATCCTCAAACAAGTCAGTATGAGTTGTAGCCGCAACAACAGCTTTTCCAAGGGCTCTCGCAAGCTTCTGTACATTAAAGGCCACAATCTTCGCTGTATCCCGGTCTAGTGTGGCGCAGAACTCGTCCATCACCCACCATTGTCTGCCGCTCTCAATCAACTTGGCGAGACGGTACCTGTATCGCTGACCATCTGACAGTTGATTGTAGGTGCGTAGGAATAGAAACGCGTCGTTAAGGCCCACGCGACTTAGAAGCTCCAGGCCTTCCTCAACCGTTCTGCCAAGCGTTTCGATAAGCGGCCTGTCAGCATCCACTCTAACACGGGTCATCTCTACCGCCTCAGGTCCAAGATCCTTAAGCAGAGCTCGCAAGAAAACACTCTTGCCGCTGCCACTATCGCCCGTAATGTACACGATGTCCTTCGGAGAAAGGTTCAACTCGACATTGTCATATATCACGAACTTCTCCCATTTGTCAAGACCTAATCCAAAGCCTTCAGCAACCGCAACAACTCTCTCACTAGGTCTAGGAGCCGCAGTTTCATACGCGACATCAAGAACAAACTTGCCAGAAATTCTATCATAACGCCTAGCAAACTTGTAGATCCTGAAATACTCTCTTGCTCTTCTCATTGTTTAGACACCTAGTATCTACTGACAATAATCGAATTGGCAAAAAGGGGGAAAAAAGTCTTCAGAAAATCAAAATGCAGCCTTACGTTTTTGGAGGACTTGGGCCAGACGCCAGGGTCACCTGCCTGGTGAAATGCAACTTTCTTGCAATTATCTCGGAGACCTTCCACAGATACCAAGTAAGAAAACCGTTAGCAAACCAGAGTTGGATCGTACTATAAGACCAGCCAGCATACAAGGTGCCAACCCCTATCGTGAAGCTGATCAACGCCGTGTACACGAAGTTTTCAAGCTTGAAGTTTTCAGCAGGCGTCTTCGACAAGTATCCCACGATGCAATTTAGCAAAGCAAGTATCACGGCGATAGGCGTGGCCTTAGCCGCAACCCAGATCCCGTGAATCCAGTCGATAGGCAAATCCGGAGGCTGATCCTGAGCAAAAACGACGGGAATGGCAACCGCAAATGCCAGCAAAGCTAAGACAGCCAGGAATAGTTTCTTCAATTCCGTTCCACCTCCTCTCACCTTGCGAAACCGGTAAGCTTCAAGCATGTTGACCTATCAAAACGCCAGTGATAGTGCCAATCAACCCAGTAATTGCGGCGAACACTTCGCTGTTCCAGCTGTGAAGAAGAGCCATGTGAGCAATCTCCACAGCGCTAAGGCAAACCGTCATGCCGATGGCAAACTTCACGCCGTACACAAGCTCATCTTGGGGCCTGATAAGAAGCTCTTGACTCCTTCCCCTGGGCCCTTTCTGATGAATTCTTCTTGTCAGGGCCCGTTCAACCCAGTCTGCCACGGTGATTGCGCACCTTCTGCTGCCTGGAACTACGCTCATTCCGCCTTCCGCCAATTAGAAAACTGTGAAGCAAATCTTTGGCCTTTTCAGTTGAAACATAACTCTTCCGTATAATGATAATTTTTATGCTCCATTGAATGGGAATCGCTGTGTAGTCCAAATCGTAGAGGCCGTTGGCATACCGAAAATTGTTCTGAGCCAGGATCAAGTGCTTGCTGTTTTGACCTAAGACGGCAAGGTAAATCCCCCAACTTTCAACGTTTACATCAATTTTCGTACCGACCTCCAAGCTCTTGCCTCTGCTCGCGTCGCACCATTCAACACACACTAAATCGCCTACGCTGAGTTTTTCTATTTCACCAAGAATCTTTCGCTTCAACTCAGTTTTTCTCCGTTTGTTTTCGTGTACGCTTTCGCAAAAGGTGTCTGAACCTGACATGCGGGCTCGTTTTTCCCAGAAGTTGCATGTTGCCTTTTTCGTTAAGAACCATTATCACCTTGCCCCTTGAGTTCAGAAAGGCCAGACCTTTTGGAAAGCCAAGCTTTTCGGCTTCAGTTATAGCAAACTTGTTTTCGAAAACAACGTCAGCAGCAGACCAGTTCTTGCAGTTGACGCTGTTTGTGATTATGCCACCGTTGAACGTTATTTGGCCAGAATAGACGTTCGGACATCGTGCTTCAGCAAGGACGCCGCTTGTGATGTCTCCTGCAGCGTGGTTGTGTCCTGCTGGCGTGTACCGGCCATTAGGGTTAACATACATTGGATTGTTGCTTGCACCTTCAGCTTCAAGCACGTAGCCATTTGTGCCACGCGGCATATTCAACAATGAAAATTGGCCGCTCGTAATAATGCCGGCGTCCGCAGTTACATTCTGCAGAACACGGCTGCTCGAGATAACCAACGCACCGCCGATATTCAAACAGCCAAGATCGGCAAGGCCTGCCAGATACAGGTTGCCCCATCTCGTTCCAGAAGCGCCAAGATTGTAGGTGTTGTCAGCGTTTGGCAGAAAGTGAACTGCTACTCCGCCCGCTAAAGCTTTAATCGCACCTGCAAGGTAAATGTCTCGCCAGCGTTTCGGCGTAACATTTTCGCCAATATCATATAGATTGTCTGCATCGGGTATCAGGTTTCCAGTCCAATGGAATTGGCTCGCGTAAAGGTCTATTGCGTGGATCTCGCTCCAACGTCGTGGCGAGTCGCCACCGTGGCCAATCTTTCCTGCATTGTCTCCTGCAGGTACAAGATCATTCTTGACTTCAAACTCTCCAGATGCTAGTCTGCGCAGCCAAGTGTCAAGAGCAGCAGTCCCACCTGAACCGAACTGAAGACGGTCTTCAAGTAAAGATGCCAGCGGGTTAGCATCACCTTGATTCTTTATGTGCAACTGACCATATGGCGAACCCAGGCCATGATACAAAGTTAATAGTTTGCCGTGGATTTCATTCCAGTGGTAAGATTCACAACCGAAAATACCATGCTCATTGTCAGAAGGTTGTAGCTGATGATCAACAAGTTGCGAGCCGCTCTTGTTCTTAGTTCGGAACGTCGTGACTGCTGCCACATCATTAAGAGGTCCTATAAAATTTGGCGCGATCCAGCCTGTGAGCGGATCCCAGCCTCCTACTGCTGGACTGCTGTATTGAACGCCGTTAACGTCGCCCACTTCATGGCCAACATAGTGATTGCCAACGCCACCGCCGCTTAGTGATCCTGTTGTGAACTGGCCTACTCCAGCCTTTGTCCTAGCAAGCTTTTCAACGTTGATTGTTTTAGATCTCATGCCGTAGAGATAATCAGCGAGTTGCGGGGAGACTTTTCCAAGTTCAAAAGTCACTTCAAGCGTCTGTTCTTTGCCGTCAACGTAATACTCTACAGTGTCAACGCGGTAGTCGCCGTCAACATTCTCGTTCGGAAAAGTAATGTGCACAGTGTCGCCTGGAAGAATCGGCGTGCTACCATAATCAAGGATTGTGCTTTTGACAGTTAGAGACTCCGCGGGATCCTTATAGTACGCTAGCAAACTTTTCGCGCGTAGGTCACATTCGCCATCAGTTACAAGCTCTTCATCAGTTTCTGAGAGTTCGCGCAGTTCATCGCCAGCTACTTGTTCAACAGCCGAAAAACGGCCCTTGTCAAAGAAAAGCTTGTCAATATTCATAGCGATCCAGCCGTTCGTCTGATATGGACCGCAAACGCCCTGTCCCGCAAATTCTACGTAGTTTATGTTTCTCCAGTCTGGATTACCCTGCGGAATCCAGTAAGGCTCATTACTGTTCTGCGTTTCATAGGCTGTGCCAAGGCGATCTGTAAAATAGGCCCAACGCGTGTCCTGCTGGTCAGCATCAGCGATTGCATAGTGCTTTTCAAAATAGTTATTAGGATCCGTCATTAAGCGGACATAAAAATCTGTGAACCAATAGTTTCCGCCTATGCACTGACCAGTTTTGCGTAGCGCATAGTTCAGCTGCTGAAAACCATTATGGCCACCACACTCAACACCACTTTGCAGGGCAAGTCTCATGCGGGCCGTGGGATATGGCCAAGTGCTCACGCCTTGAACATACACGCTGTAGTTGCCGTAAACCTTGTTTGTGCCATCTGCGCTGAGGGTCTCACCTGAATCGCAGCTCCAACCTGTTGTATCTTCAGTCCATAAATCCATGCTTGCAGGATAGACTTTCTCTGCGGCGCCGAAAACGTATATCTTATTGCGCACCCGGGTGATGTCTTTCTTGTAGCCCGTAACCTCTGGAATGTTTACGAGAGATATGCTCCCAGCTTTACTGTTTAAGGGGAAAAACTCGAACTTGCCATCAGGCGCCACGCGAAAGTCGAAGCCAATAGCACCGTTAAGATCAGCGGTTTCAGCAATGTACTTGAGAATATCCAAAAGTGTCGTGTTGTCATAATCAAGTTCTGTGTAAGTTGTGCTTGTGTCTTGGATGAGTTCAACGCCGTTTCTAATATGGCTGAGACCTGCATAACTGTCCATCAAGTCTTTGACTACTGCTTCGCCCTTTTGGTTCGTGTAAGTCTTGCTTACGACTCTGCTGAAAAGCCGTTCACCCCAACATCTGCCCGTGACCTTGAGATAGTGCTCGTCAACCGAGGGCTCCTCGTACTCGATGTTCTCAACCTTGCAAGTGATGATTTGCGGTACGTTCGTTCCTCTGCCAACATAGATAGTGCCATTCGAGGGTACAATGATCGGAATTTGTCCGCCTGGACTGTACTTTTTGTCCCAGTTTTGCAGGGTCAGTTCGAAACTGCTGACTTCCTTCGTACAGCCAAGATGTATCCTAAGGTCGATAACATCGCCTTGAGGGGGCGTAACCGTGCCTAGGACAACAGCAACCTGCGGGATCCCGACGCTCCCGATACTCATTCAACACCACGCCGGAGCATATTCTGTTCCTGAGCACGTTGAATGCCCTTGGTCACTGTTGGAATTTTGCTCGCTGCATCATTGTAATTATTGACGCTTGCAGTCGCAGCGTTCATTTGACTTGCAAAAATAGAGACCGCAGCAGCAGCGGCAATGATAACCCCGATTCCCACACCTGTCAGAGCCAAGAATGTGGCGTGACTAATGTTCAAAGCGTTTTGACACGCCGTAGCAAAGTTGCAGGCAGCAGCATAAATATTGTGGGCAACTGCTGAAAGGCCGATCGCTCCGGTAGTAGCCATTGTTGCCGTACCTTCAATCGCAATCGCGGCTGTGTGCCCTGTTGTCATGACTGATAGGAAGCTGTACATTCGAGCGGCTGTGGATACAACCATTATCATGGTCATGGCCGTGCGCAGGTACTTGCTTGTTTCTTTATCCACAAGCCCGAAATCATTAGCCAACATTGTGATCTCCGAACCCATCATAGCAAAATTCCTGATGCCGCCTGCGACCGTGCGTAAGCTCACTTCACAAGCCTCAACATGCGTGCCCATATCCGTGAAGCTCTCACCTGCAACGCGGACGCCTGCGCTCATCTCTGTCGCGGCAACCCCAACCTGGCTGAAGGAGCCAACAGCACTGGCACCCACAGAAGCGATATTGTCACCCATCCTTGCAGCGTCACTGCTGATCGCTTCAAACTCAGGCGTAGCCTCATTAACCGCCTTGATAGTTACACCTAATTCACCCATACTGCTCATGAAAACCGAGGCTCCTACCTTGATACTACTTTGGTACTACTTCGGCCTATTCCGAGGAAGCTTCCTCAGCTGCGTACTGCAACGCGGCAGCAACAATCGAAAGAAAATTCATGGCATTCTCGCTCAGAGCTCGCGTCAAGAAATACCGTGCCTGAATGTACCGCGTTCCAAGCTCTTGAAAGATTGCGTATGGTACCATGCACGCGACCTTGACGACCCACTTGTAGATTATCCGTGAGTATATGCTTGAAATCAACCGTCCGGTACGAATTGGTGCAAGCTCTTGAGCCCTTCGTACAACAAGCCGGCCAGTCTGATTCAACGCGTCCTGCACATACTTCTGCGTCGCATCATCCAGTCTACGCATTCTCTCAGCAAAATCTTCAATGCCGCCAACTTCAACCCGCAACTGTACGCTCATCCACGGAAGCCCCTTTGAGAACCCGATTCTCTCTTGGCCTTGTCAATTTCCTGTTGAGTCTGCCTGTCAATCTCCGCAAGAATTATCAGAAATTCCTGTATCTTCTTACCAGGCTGCCGCTCTAACTCTTCGACTGTCCATCCAAACTCTTTGCACAAGCGATAATCTGTCAGGGCTGGATGCGGTCTTCCGCGTCTCATCGCCCTCAGGAGTTTTTTCTTTCCTCAACCGACAAGTTGATAACACTGTTGACTTTTTTCTCAAGGAGCTCTGCAAGTTCAGGCGGAACGCAAGTATCAATGTCCCGACTCAGAAGCTTCTCAAGAGTAATAGGCTTGCTGGCTGGCTGCTTCAAGCTTGCTAGGACAAACTCTGCTTGGATTGCCGTGTGGTTTATGCTCAGAACTTGTCCGGTCTGGTGGTTGTACTGTGTATATCGTTCGATGATTTCTTTTCGCAGGGCCCAGGGAATCTGCCTAGCAACGTAGTGACCTTTGTATTCTTGGATGTAACTCTCGTCGATGTCAAACTCTTCTTGTTTTGGCATGATTGATCATCTCCATGGTTGCCACGCGGTTTTCGATTGTCGTGTTCACGTCTTCAAGAATGATTACTTGCATCCACTTTGGAAACTTCAGGATCCGAGCCCCAAGTCTATCCCACATTTTCATCCACTTCTTACGGAGCTCTGCTTCTCGACCCCAATTCTCCAAAATCTTAACTTCAGCCATTCATCGGCCTCCTAGCTTATCCAGAGATCTCGAGCGACAAACTTCGCCTTCACGCTCACAAGGTCCTCTTTCTTGTTCGGCAAGTCCCAATCTTCCCACTTGCAATACTTGAACAAGGCCGTGTTTGTGCTTCCAAGGCCGAAAAGCAGACTGAACTCAGTATCATTCAAGATATCCACAAGCTCGGAGTTGCTCTCAAACTCCATAGTCAACTCGCCCTCAAGCTTGCGATTTCTTTCACGCAAATATTTTAGCCATAATGCAGTGCCACCGCTTTGAATCACTCCAACAGGTTTCAGGTTATTCTCAACATCGAATTTCCAATCAGTCACGTCAGTTAAGGTCACACCGCTTCCGCCTGAGGGAACGCCCTTCTGCACATAAGAGTTGTTGAACGGAACTGCGCCAGAAAAGTCACCGTATGTTGCACCTGTGATCAAAGAAGTTCCATATCCAATATTTCGTCCTATCAATTCAACATTTGCCTTTATCACATCTTCCAGGTGACATTCAACGCTCAGCTTGTCAATCTTGCAACCAGTCAAAAGAAAGCTAAGAATGTCCGATGGATTTGACCACAAGCCTTTGTAATAGAGGATTTGAACGCTTAAGCTGCTGAGCGTTTGAACATGCTGTATGAAACTAATAGGCGAAACACTCGATAGGGCACTGGGAACTTTCAACGTTACTTTCTCCAGTCCAGCATTTAGACTTTGAAGGTCTCTGCTACCAATACCCATCGTTTTTATCAATCCAGGATCTACTTTCGGCTCCATGCCTTCCGTGTTTATTCCAAGGAATGCAGGATTAGCAGGCGTCTCGCTATACACAGTTTCTGCCACAAAATAGATTCGCGATTCATGCGCACCGTACGTTTCAACACTCATACTTGATCACCTTTTAGAATATGCCTCCAATGTCCTCGAAGGACCATGACTTCAGAACAAACTCTGTCCTGAAAATGAACGGTTTCACGTCAACCTTGTCCCTATCACGAAAGGCCACGACGTCCAAGTACGTGATACCGTTAACGGTAACTGTGCAGCCAACATAATCACAGTAGAGCACGGCCGCAGAGGACCCATTGCTCGAGTTTGTCGTTCTCGCCAACAACCAAACGTATCCGTTCGCGTCAATGTAATTCGTCAAGTTTGAAGTCAATGTGATAATGATAGCTTCATTTGCGCCTCCGGATCCGGTGGCAGCGTTTTGCCAGGCAGAGGCCACCTGATTCCACACCTCAATCGTGCCACCGTTCCCTCCGGGAGCGGTTCCGTAACCCACAAAACTTAAGACAATTTTCAGGACCGTCTGCGCCTTGCTGGCTACTTTGAAGCGGAAAAGCATCATACCGTATTGAAGGTTGACTGATGTGCTCTTGCTATAATCTATGGAATCTGCAGTCCAAATTTTCTGGTAATTCGTACTTGAAAGCTCAATCCAGGCCGCGTTGCCCGGAGCAAACTCGCTTACACCTGCAGCTTGAAAAGCCTTGTGCGGATCCCCAGAGGGATATCCGAGTCCTACAAAATCATAAAGGGTCTGATTGGGAACTTTCATGTTCTGCCGCACAACACGGTTTATCTCTTCCACAATCTTCTGCCGCATGCTTCTGCCCGTGTCTGAACTCCCAACCTTGTCTGTAGCCCACACATTCACGGCAAGCCTGCCTTGTCGCTGACGTATCTTGCCGCTTAAGTCGATTTTGTGATCCTCGCTCTGACTCAGGCCCACGGTTACTTGGCCATCATAATTCTTGAATAGTTCGCGGTCATACCACTGCTGGCTTACGTACACGCTAGCAATCGAATCATCATTCTTGACCACGCGCATGTTCTGGTTAAGAAGACGAATCGTCGTCGTCACTGGATCCTCAAGGCTGCTCATTGACTTATCAACTTCCTGCAGACACTCTTGCTATACAGTGGATCCCCATTCACGTCGAAAACCTGAACTGTCAATATCTCATAGTCCACGCCTCGGCGACGGATCTTGTCATGAACGCGCACCGGCAAGAAACTATAAACCGTAATATGATCTTCCGTGATATAGCCTGGCTCAATAACGATTTCGCTAGCAGCCCCCATAGTGACAAGGCCCTTGAGGCTTAAGCCTTCGCTCCAGGCAACCTGATCAGCAGCTTCTTGAACTGAATAAAGAAGCAGGTTCTCACCACTCAGATCCAAGGCGTGAGTCATGTCTGTAGCTGGATCCTGATAGTTGAGAAAGAGCTCCGCAAGCCACGTCACGTTTGCCATAGCCTTCTGCAGCATGATCTGACTGTAATCCGTGAAAACCTGGCCCCAAAATAGAAATTCGTCCTGATACTTGCTGATTACCTGCATGCTCAGGGCAAGGCTCGGCTTGTCATGTACAGCTCTGATTTTCCACAGAACGCCGCTTGTCACCGCGTCGTAATAGGCGCATGCTGGAAATCTTCCGATCACGTCGATGTACCCAGGCCAACAGATTGCAGGATTGTACGCTGGATATTGTGCTGAAGGCCTAATGCTTTGCAGGAAACTGTAAACCTGTTGACACGTTCCGTTCCACCCTTCAAAGGCATAAAGGCCAAGCATCGCGAAGCTCATCGGGTCATCGTAAACCTGAGTTTCTCCCAAACCCACGCGGTGCCAATTGCCATCCCCAAGCGGCTCAGGGTCAAACCACAAGTACAGCTGCTCAAAACCGCTACGCAAGAAGCCGACCAGATCACTCATCATCGTATTGTACGTCGACGCGTGGGCTACGTCATAGGTTTGGGCTAGCATCTGCAATCCGATTAGGCAGTACAGATTCTCAACGTCCATTATCGCGGTGCAGTTATCGCCCACATCGACAAGCCTTGCGAATCCACCGTAATATTGTACGCCAAGAACGCTCGGGAGAACCTGCATGTTGCCAAGGAAAGTGAAGCCCGCAAGTACTGCGGCTGAAAGATAAGTTGCCGTTCCCGTTAAGGTATAGGCTTCTAGCAGTGCCGGTATACATCTCCCAGCGTCGATACTCCAATAATCCGTGCTCGATTCACTGTTAGTGAAGCCACCGTAGGCCTTCATTGCGGGGTTCGTACACTGCTGTGTGAGGATAAAGTCTGCGAGGGCCTGAACCCTGGCTAATATGTCACCTTGATTACCAACAAACTGAGTCGCATCGTAAGCCTGATACAGAAAGTCTATTGCAAAGGCCGCGGGAAAAACACCTCGTCCATAAGCAGGGTCAGGGCCTTCAACCTTGCCCTCCTTCGCAACATAATACGTGTTTGCGAGATTATTCTGCATCATGACAGCGTTACCGTTCACAGAAGAGACAGTGTTCCACTCACTATGGGCATCATCGCTAACCTGAACTGGATATCCACTCTGAAACTTCGTGCCATCCACAACTGTGACATTCTTTTGCCCTGCCGTCGCGTCTGCCGTCAGCAAGGTTGGAATGACGTAAAAGTACGGCGCGTAATGCACGATGAAATCGTAATAGCCCTGAGGAACAGTGCCCATCTTTTCACTTCAACAATTCATTTATCAAACGGTGAATCTCGCAAGAACTGCACACCAAATAATCGGTTACTCGGCAGCTCTTACAGAGTAGCTGGCTAAGACGCTTCAGCTTCTTATCACACAAAGGTTTTTCCCGCCCTCAGAAACGACACAAGATACACGAATAACTCCAGAAAGGAGAAGGCTACTCTGAGAGGCGTCAGGAACCTAGGTTGGCGTTAAGACTTCCACGTCATAGCCATTGTTGATTAGTTGTTGCATCTCGGCACTTGTAAGTACCATTTTAGTACCGTTAACCTTGGCAAGGATGTAATTGCCCTTTCCGAGAACTTTGCTCACGGATTCATGAGCCCTCCCTTGTAGGTTGGCACATCATCCTTGGCACTTGCTTCTGCTGCTACAACAGGCGTAGCAAAATTCGTCAACATCCTCAACAGGTCATCATGAAAACCTTTCACTGCACCTTCAAATGCCAATCGACCGATTGAAGCCTTCGTAATATACAGATCTCCCAGTCGATAATCAAATGCGCCGAGCAGCATGCCCCCACTTGCCGCCACAAGCACACGAAGACAAGCCAACTCAAGAGCAGCCATCTTAGCCCAGTCATAACGCTGATCCAAAACAGAAAGAACAGAGCCAACAATCGAGTTCACGTACAAGTTGGCATGGTCAACGTGAGCCTGAAAACTTGCTAGAGAGACCGGTAAACCGAAAACCGTGTACGTCTGGCTTGTTGAATCATAACCCGCGTTCAGGTGTGATTGAACGTCGTCAGCTGTAGTATATGTACCTGGGATTGTGAGCGGTGGGCTAGGTGGCTGAGGTGGAGCTGGCGGCGCCGCTTGCGTGATTATCTGAAAGCTGAAAACATGATCAACCAGATCCATGCTTCCGATGTTTATGCGAAATGTCGTCGGGCCCACATCACTCGGCCAGAAAGTTCTCCCGCCTAAGTCATCTTGAGGAGTAATGATGATCTGGTCTATTGTAGGGGGCGTTGAGAGACCGTGTAGGACGTCAACATAGGTGTTGCCTGCAATTATTATTGCTGAACCCATTTAGACCAGAACTCCTTATGGCATGTATTCTGCTTTCCAGTAGCATGTTATCGTCGCTGGAAGACCTGTGCCTGTGATAGTGACGGTTATGGCTGTGGCGTTTGTAGTCCAAGTGTAACCTGAGACTAATGTTGTACTAAAACTACACCAAACACCGCCATGGCCAGCACTAGGTCCTGCTGCTAGTCCGTGTAGGAAACTGAAGGCCGTAGCCGTGACGTTCGTCGCTGAACCATCATTCTCGGTCACATAGCCAACGTTATAATGAATGATCATTGTTGTGCCTCCTGGACTTATTTGGCCTGCTACGTTGCTTGCAAATTGGCAATACTGTACTTGCGAAGTTGTTCCATGTATGTCGAGGCCATAACCAGTATTGCTAGCTATGTATGTTCCCTCAAAATAGTGATTAGTACCCCAAACTTCTGCTCCGTCATCAAGATTGCTTGTTATTCGCCCGCCGACAACTTGGTCGCTACTGCCCCCTCTGATCATTAGTCCTTTTCCAGTATTACTGTCAAATTCGCAGACGAAGAACCATTTAGCCCAACTGCTTGTTCCTAGGTCAACGCCGCTTCCAGCGTTCGAAGCGAATCTGCAGCCGAAGAATGAAGCTGCATTGCTGTTGTCTGTAGCATTGTACCCATTTAGCCCACAACCTTCAATTGTGAAGCCAAAGTATCTGTGGCCCCAGGCGGAATTTCTGACGTACATGCCGTCTTTCGCAGCATTGTATATCCACACTCGATAGACTGTCAGATCCCACGTATTTCCTGTACAGTTGATTCCATCTCCGAGTGTGTTTTGAGCTTTATTCCCGTTTATCGAGAAATCTCTCAGCTCCAAAAATTGTTCAGTGCCAGCAGGTGCCCACCGCATTACATCAATATTCGCATTGTTGTCCAAGATGAATTGTGTTGAATAGATGCCATCACCTTCCAGGGTAATTTGCCCTTTCAGGTTGATGGTGGTTTTGACGGTGTAAGTACCAAACTTGACATGGATTAACCCATAGGTCACATTGCCAATTGCGTTGTTTAAAACTGCACCAACATCATTGCTTCTAAAATCAATCTGTCCAGTCGTGCAATTCTTTAGTAGATATGTCGAACCAACAGCATCGACGATGTAGCTCGCAGCCTCCAGAGGATTAACCACGACATCAGTACGATTCTGGCTATTCCACCAAAGTTGGCCGCTTCCAGCAAGGTTTGTCGCATTAACCCAAGCCGCACCATAAATACCATAAGACCCTCCTATGTTCCAGTCTCCAGTCAAAGCCCTTGTACCGTTCGCAAACAAGTACGCGGTTAAATCCGGTGTGCCAGTGAGGTTCGCGTATGGAAAAGTCTGCGGGACGCCAGTCAAGTTAGCATATGGATAAGTACTGGGAGTCGCCCCTATGGGCGTCCAAGCACTATTATTGTAGACATAAAGACATCCTAAGTCACTTCTGAAGAAGACTTGTTCATTAATGGGTGATGCTGGAAAACTCGTGCCATTTTCAACGATTAGATGCAGAATCTTGACGCCCTGGCCGCTTAGAAGCTGATCGATGCTTGCACAATAGATTGATGTCAGATTTACGTTTTGAAGCAGTAGAGTGCCGGTTGAGAAGTTTAAGTCACTCTGCAAGACGCCTTGAGCGTAATATTGAGCTCTGCCAAGGCTGAAATCATCGATAATGCAGGTGGCGTCAGCGTCCACTGTGTATGATATGCCGAGTGCGCCTTTTTCAAGGATAAGCCGCGTGTTATTCCGCACTATCGGCGAAGCACTATACCAGCCCTCCTTCACATAGACGCTACCGCCATGAACAGACACAGCGTCGAGGCCTGACTGCATTACAAGCGTATGATTCACACTGTATAGGTCAAGCTTTCCTATCGTACCATTCTGCAGCGTCGCATAAGCATCCACGAGACCTACAACGTACGTGCTTGGATTCTGGAACGGATAGAAACTGCTGTTCACAGGCACTTCCAGGGTGTGCTCTATCGCCGATACCCGATCCGCAAGATTAACATTTACCGAAACGTTAGCGCCAAAATACGCGGCAACCCCAGCGCACACTAGGATTGCACAAATCATCAATGTTTTAGCCCATGTCAAACCGTTAACCTGAATGCTCTGGGCTAACCCCTTATTGTTGTCCGAACTCAAACCTCAAACACGCTCCTTTAACATTATGACCGTGAAATGGAAACACTGAAGAAACAATGAAAAAGAAAAAAAGGGGAAATCTAGGCCTCTTCTAAGTTGTGTTCAACCCGGTGATTTTTACGATTGCTTCTCCGCATGTGACAACTGGCGAATACCTGGTAGTCAACGACACATCCACTGCATCGAACTCTTTCTTAACGTCCAAATCCGACAGCAATGGCCTTTTGATTACGAAGAATCCCAAGGGAGCATACGCACCACTCAGGTTTTGACCCGTGCTCAGAACATACGCCGTGCCTGCAGACACAACGCTGCTCACGTACAAGTCCAAACCGTACACTTTGCCGATTGCACCGGACTGAATCACCGGCTCACCGTACTGCATGGCTAAGCTGAATTGTGGGATGTACTTCAGATCTCGAGCGTTGACCGGATTGACCAGGATGCTGTCAGCAATGAAGTTGTAGCTTTCAATCTTCGCGTCAGCCCACAGAATATCCTTTGTACCGATGCCGCCGCTGACGGTGAACTCTGTACCTGTGGCGCCCATGCTAGTTCCTGTTCCGGCGCTTGAATTAGCAGCCCCAGCGTCAATGACTGTGAGGCAGTCCTTGTCAATCTGGTAGGCCATACGTCTTGCGAGACGTCTCAGCTGCTGCTCAATCACTGGAATGTATAGGTCTTCAATCTGCTCGCGCGGTATACGTTCTCTGAGGCCTTTCTTGTAGGGCGTCACGGTAACATAGTCAAGCGGCGTGAAATCCATCGGAATCTCGACGGTCTCGCTGATTTCGCTGATGCCTATGCTTCTGGAACCTTTCTCTTTCGTGAACGTTGCGGTTCGACCTGCAACCAGCGGAAATTCTGGTAGGAGCCGCTTGACTACAAGGGCGGGCATTGTCAACTCGATTATGCGCTTGTGTAATGCAGGATACGCTACTGCTCCAGTATCAACCCATGTTAAAGCGTCTCTTTGAAAACTCATCTAGACCACCTTAGATTAGCAGAATGTAAGCTGAACCGCCACTTGCGGCGCCAGCGTTTGCCCAGCCCATGACATTTCTCGCCTTTGTTATTGCTGCTGCAGTGCCCGCGCTTGTGTTGCAGTCTGTTGCTGTTGGTGCGGGGACTGTTTGAATTGTGCCTCCTGGCCCTGAGCCAACCGCGTCTCCAGCAGTAATGGTACCATAAGCCTTGGCGCGCGCTAGCCCTCTCCATAGAACTGAGATTGCCTTGCCGTTAAGTGCGTTTATCTGGCAGATGCCGCAACGTGTGAGACTTGGGTTTGTAGTGGGCTTTTTAACGGTCCAATCAGCGGTGATTTCGACAACTTGGCCGATTGTAAGATCTTCGCCTGCTATTTCCTGGGTGATATAACGATCAGAGACCAGCGGTGTTGTTCCTTCAAAAACTGGTGCACTCATCTAAATCACTTGAATCCAGCGTTTATCTTGCGCGAGGCCTTGATCAGGTCCTTGAACCAGTCATAATTGCCAAGGGCATCACGGTTAATTTCGTCAGTTGCCACAATACCCTTACCACTGGCACGCTTTGCTTCTTCTGCGCTTGGCGGTTTCCCTTCTTCCTCGCCTTCTTCCTGACCTTCCTCTTGGGCCTCGCCTAGCTTTTTGGACAATTCGCTGATTTTCTTGCCAAGCTCGGCCTTCCTGGCTCTCTTCGCCAATTCACCCTCGAGATCAGCCAGTTTCTTGTTCAAAGAATCTAGTTCAGCGTCAGACGCTCCAGGCCTCTGCATTATCTGCTTCTCAAGCTGCGTCAACTGGTCAATGTACTCTTGATAGGTATGTTCTTTCGGCGCTTGTTCTCCCGGTGCGACGTTAACTACTCCTTGCGCTTGATGCGGAGAAGCTCCTTGCTGAGCATTTTGTTCAGGCAAGTGCTTCACCTCTTTTGTTTTATTCTTTTTGTTTTCAGGTCCTTGCGGCTCACGCCTAGAACCCACATCATCACTTTCAAGTGACCGTGAAATTGCGGGATTCGAACCCGTAGCCCTTGCCGCTTCTTGCTGATTCAGATCCATTGCGGCAGCAAATCCAACGGGCTTAAACTCGGTTTTCTCGTAGGCTGGAGAAGCAACAATACTTAATTCTCGCACTCGAGGCTTGTGCACTATTTCCCAGGCGTCTGGGCATAGGTGAACAAGCAAGCCTTCCTTCCGAGTTGGCTTCTTGCACCTGCTACACTCAACATCGTCACTATCAACCTGGACACTCACATATTTTACGTATCCGCGCAGTATCTTGTCAATGAGTTTCTCTTCTCCTCCGACCTCAGCTCGGAAATAAACTTCTTGCCCTTGACGTCTAGCCTCGGGAACCTTTCCAACAATCATGAAGACACTCTCAGCATGGTCAGCACGCAGTTGAGCGTCCTTCAGAGTTGCAGTGAAAAAGTCAAGGTCCTCCTCCGGAACCTGCCACTTATTCTTATTGACACTCGTATCGACAGCTAAACCTTCGATATTGATAAGTCTCTCTTTCAACGCAAACTGTGCGTCGACGCCTTCTTGCGCCTTGAAGGGAACATAATACTTCAACTGCATTTTCACGTCACCGCACGTCTGAGATTTGAACGTAAGCGTTCACAACTCGGCGCCGATACTCATTCCAAGCCCTAAAGTCTAGCAAAGTCTGAATCTCGCCCTTCAAGTGACTGTCAAGCCACTTACGAACTTGGTCCCGAGTCTTGAAGTGTTCCTTCTCAAACATATAGTTCTGGATCTCCCAGCGGTCGCTATCCTTCACCTTTCCAACCGTGATTTTGACGCCTTTCCCAAGTTCTTTAACCCGAAACTTCTCAAACTTGTCGGGATCCGCCACCCGGTAACGCCACACGGTCTTAGCTTCTTCAAGTCCAGGCATAATTCAACTCACCATCAGTTAGCGAGCCACTCGCAAATCGTGAGTAGCCGCTTCAGAATCGCTCCCTTGAGAGCGCCTAGGTGCCGCTTGTTATCGATGAAGAGGACATAGTTCGAGCAGTCTCCCGGCATGACAACCCGCATGAGCTTGTTATAATGAAAGTATTTTCTGTCCAATTTCCTGTAGAAATAGCGTCTCACCCTGCAGAAGAGACAAGTAATATGCGGTCTACTCATCTCGTTGCTGTAGCCGCACAATTTGTGACACGGCATCCTTACTCTCATGCGGTCTTGCCCTTCTCGACCATCGTAACAGAGGATCCAGCAGAAGTGTCACCAGGGCTCTGCTCAGGCGGCTGCTCCGGATAACCCAGCTGAGGCCTCGCTTCACTGGGCACGATAATTTTCTTCTCAACAAGGTCACTGATGAACTTGGCTTTGACGTCAAGCGTGGGCTCCCACACGGGCCTCCAACTGACTTTGGGAATTTCAACGCCTTCGCCGAACTTGGCCTGAATGAGCTGCTTGAACAAAACCGTCTCCAACGTGCCGCTGATAAGCTGCTGCAGCATCCTCAAACGCGTAACATACTCTTGCATGACGATTTCAGCCGTGGCTCTATTCGTTTTTTCGCTTTCGCCCATGAAAATTTTGGGAACACCCAAGACAGCCTCACGCTGCTTGTGAAGATATTCGATCCACCATTGAATGTTCACGTCTTTTGTCATGCTTTGAACTACAGTAACCTCAACATCGCCACGAACAAACACGTCAGTCGCAGGTTTGCGGTCTCGGAAAGCCTCGACGAGACTCTGAAGCTGCGGATCACTGAATGGCCTTTCGGCAGTTCCAGCCTTCACAACGAGCATAGGCTTCGTGTAAATATGCATGATTAAAGCCATGTCATCTTGAAACTGGTCAACCAAAGCCTGAATCTTCAACAGGGGCCTAATCAGGCTTGTGCCATAGCTGAACTCGTACCACCAGCTTTTGCTTCCCCACCGAAAATGCACCATGTCTTGCGCGGTGAAGGCCACAGGCGGAAAAGTCAAGAGTTGTACATAACCGAAAACGTTTCCATAAGCATCCCTGCGCACCCTCATGTGCACCGGGTCCAGCGGCTTAAGCCAGCTAACCTCGCCAGTATCCTCGTCACGACAAATCTCTATGAAAGCGTTACCGAAAACAAGCATATCTGTACCTGTAATCCGCAACGTTTGCAAAATGTTCTGCTCATCAAGCCAGTCAGTAAGCCATTCTCGGACCTCTTCAGTACTTCCTTCCAACTCAAAACCGTTCGAGATAGCAAGATTAACCGTAACATCGATTGCTGCCTTGATGTACGGCGTGAAAGTGTAAAGGTCCTTGTATGCCGGCAGGTCCTCAACGGGAGTTGCTCCCCACAAACGCTCCCAATACGCCATGTATGGCGGAGTGACAAAACCCGCGCCAGAGCCCTTGAGCATGTACTTGGTGACGTAACCCCACAGCATGTTGTCAGCTTTCCAGCTGACGGGGACCTCCTCCTCAATCTGCTTCTTGCTTATGTCTTCAGGAACTTGTCGCTGAGCAACAAACCTGCCCGCAAACTGCTTGACTGCCTGCAAACCCTTACGAACTCTTTCAGCGACAAGACTCAAGTTTTCAACAGCCTCTTAACAGTATTAACAAGCCAAGAACAATCAAGGCGAAAGCATCAACCCAGTACCACACGTAAACGCCTAGGAGAAGTTTGAAGCCGCCAATGTTGCTCCAATCTTCCTGCTTTAGCTGCCTACGCTCAATCAGCTGCCACGTTGCATCTTCGACCAGCGGCATCGCCAAGAAACCCCAAAGAAAGACAGGCCAGACTGGATCGAATGCGATAACCCCGAAGAGCAATAACATGAAAAGGTGATATGTTTTGAAGTGACCTAGAAGCCACTCGTCTTCATGTCCCTCGAAAAACAGTCTGTTCTCCATTACTCCGTACAATATGGCGCATAGTATTGAACGAACTGCAGACAGCATAGAGGTCAACTTTTTTTTAGAGTATGATAGCACCTTTTCCAGGTCGAGGTGTTTGAGCAGTAGCATAAACCGCAAGTGCCAATGACCAAAGCATGTCATCATGCCCTCTTGGAGGGTGAGTGAAAAGCAAGTGGCCACTCTTACCGTAATCGCATTGCTGTTCGTTCATTTGTTGGCATAATTGTTTATCGTAAGGTACGGCCAATCGGTTTTGCTCCATCGTAATCTTCAGTGTTGTAAGCAGCGATTCCTTGGTCTCAGTGGTGAATACTAATCCTTCTGCGAGGTTCATGCCTTGGTTATGCATTTCCTCAAGCACTGGTTCGCCCACACCGGTCTGATCTACGAATATGTTACGGAACCTGAATTTTTCATGCGCTCGGAATAGATGGCCTATAACGTGTGTGTAGAGTGTTTCCAAGGGGAACTGGTGCAGATAGATGAGGCTGAGATTTTCTTTTTCACGTTTCACGACGGTTATCACACTGTAATCTTGTAGTTTGCCAAAATCGACACCTGCGTAGTAATCTCCAATAGGAAATTCGCCTTCGAGACTTGCGCAGAGCTCAACGCCTAGTTTTTGGGCCAGTTCGACGCATTTGCGTATCAAGTCCTGCGTGAAATAGCTGTTCACTGCTTCGACGAATTCGGCTTCATATTCCATGAGGTATGCTTCATGTGTCATGTTTTCGCGCATTTCCTTCAGGAACTCGGATTTGATGAGTGGGCATTCTTTTGATCTTACTTTGTGCACGCTGTAGTTCGGATTTACGAAGGCTCTGCGAAAGAAGTGGTTCTTGTCCCACGGCGTGCTTAAGAAAATGGCATAGCCGTCCGTTGTACTCAACATCGGAAAAAGAACCTGCGTGATGACTTCCTCGCGAACCCAGCTTGCTTCGTCACAGATCAGCATGTCAACCGTGTATCCTCTCAGCAGGTTTTCGCTGCAAGGCAACGCGATTATGCGGCTGCCGTTGATGAGATGAACCATTGTTCTCGTGGCTCTGGCGACTCTGTTCAGCAGGCGTGCTGTTGAAAAGACAAGGGAGGCTACGCGGTCAAACATGATCATGCTCTGCCGAAGCGAGGGGCTGGTGATTAGGATGGTGACGTTTGGGTGTGTGTCTGCAAAGAATACTGCTTTCATGGCTATTGCCGTTGTTTTGCCGGTTTGACGTCCCATGCAGGCAACTATGCGCTTATTCTCATCTTCAAGCAGTTCTGCCTGATATGGGAATGGTTTGATGCCAAAAACGCTTTCGGCATATACAACTGGGGAATTTATTGGCTCATCAGTTGTCTCATACAGTAGGTTGCGGACTTGGGTTTCCGTTTTGTCCAGGCTTTGTGTGAGAATCTTCTGGGTTCTTCTTTGCTGCCAGCTGTGCCACCAACTTTTCAACTCTCTCGACACGTCTTTCTACCTCTTCGTACTTTTGAAACTTGTAGTAAACTTCGAAGTAAGCGCGTGCTGAAGAAAAGATGATGCGGAAACGCTCCAAATCCTCTTTACTGCATGATTTCAAATCGCAAACCTTGTTGAAAGCATCAACATACCGTTTCACAACGGAGTCCAATCCGATGATGTCGGCCTCTCCAATCTGAGCCCCCAGAGAGACTTCCTTCTGAACATCCGGATCGCCACGCGTTCTGTCAACTTCATTCTGTATTGCACGGTACGTGCGGTTTGGAAACGTTCCTGAATCGTAAATCTGCTGAACATTCATTCCCCTCTGAATCATCTCAAACAGAAGCTTCTCTTCGGCTTCTGTCCAATTCTCTCCTCGAACCAAACGTTACTCCTCTTTTGAAGGCTCTGTTTGGAAACTCCCGTTTCCACGCGAGTCAACCAAGACTTCGCCTTTTTCAAGTTCCGGCACAAGACCGAGCTGAACAGGCTCCTTTAGCAGTGCAAGAACGTCTGTGCGAGTCATTCTGCAGACTGTTTCGTATCGAATTCTATCATGGAAACTGCTGCTAAGTATGATTCTGCGAGCTTGTCTCAGTTGTTCTTTTTCTTTGCTTCTTCTGTGTGTCATGGTTCTCACTCACGCCACTCAAGGGCGGCGGGCTTCGAATTCTACATGCAGAGAGTACACATACGAATTGAAATAAGACACGGTACCGTATGCGGCACCTTATGCGGTATCTTACGCAGTACCTTGTGAGGCCTTTGCCACATAAAAGCGGATGCATACAAGGAAATGCTAACAAAGAAGCGGTGCAAGAAAACATGTTCACATTCCCCGGAGGATTGCGGGAGCAAACCGTCATGAGCGTTGATATACCATCAATAGCGCGCGTTTCTTGGACAAGCTCGTTGACAAGACGTTGGAAACATGGATGAAGACGCGTCTCCGTGACGAAGAACCCAAACAAGTCTGACGCGGTCTTGTCTTTGTACTAGTTTGCTTCATGATTTTGTCCGACGGCGTTTATAAGTAGAAGACACCCACCCCTCACATCAAGGATAGACGGCAGAATGCTAAGGTTTCGCCTTTCTCCCCTTTCGTTCTGCTTCTTCACCCTTCCCATGGATTAGCTCGTGCCAAACTCCGATTCCATAAAAACATAACACTACAACAGAACCAGAAACCAAATTCAACAACTCGGGGCGCTTACTACTTGGGTTTGGGGGTAAAGTTTTATATCGTGTGTGTGTGAAGTGGAGCTAACTGATAAAACTTTACCCGTGTGTGTGAAGGGTAAAGTTTTATACTTCACCCTTGTTATGAGAGACAAGATTGCAACGATTTTTACCATTACAGTCCCGCAAGGATACGTTGCCATGTATCCGCAATCGTTGATTGACATATTGACCTTCTTTTGGATTCCTTATGCAATTCTCATGGTTTTAAGGTTCTCTGATGACGTCATTACTTCCGTGAGAATAAGAGAATATCTTGGACGCCTTGCAGTCGCGTTCTTTCTTACAGGACTCGCATTCGTCGCAGTTGGAATCATTACACCTTTGCTAATAGCCTACGTAGCATATTTCTATCCTGCATCTATCGTCTTTCTTGTCGTATTTGCTGCCATTCTCGCTGTAGTCTATTTTGTCTTGCGAAAGTATCATCTTAAGCTCATCATTGAACCAAGACAAGAGTAGCCTCCTCTGTCCTCCGCGACCATCGTAAGGTTTTATTCTGAGAAAGGACATAAGTAAGGTACGCTTTCGGAGGCAAGAGCAAGTGTAGATAGCCACCTCACATGCACGGATATCTCGTGCATTCTGGTGGCATCACTTGCTTTAACCTGTTCCGACCTACCTTACTACTTTCATCCTTTTGGCTTTACATTCTGGCCACGACGTTCAGGCGGAACAACACGATATTTCACTGGCTCGTTCTCTTGAGTCTGTTGAACGCTAGGAAATCTGTCAAATCTATCAATAATTCCAGTGAACTTTGACAGGATGTCTGCGAGTCCTATCAACATGCCTACGGCTTCCTCTGTCGAAGGATTTGGCTTCGATGTTTGAAACTTCTCAGCGTAGAAACGCCTGTATTTCTGAAATTCGGATATAGCAAAAACTGTTTCTTCGATGACTCTGCTCCTAGACTCAAATCCAGTAGTTTCCGCATACTTGTCAATCAATTCAAGACATTTTGTGCTTAGCGAGACAGTCAATTTTTGTCTTCCAACTAATTTCATCTTCTTACGTCCTTTGTAAGGTATTTGGAGTGCGTTTTATGTAAGACACCTTACGACTACTTATGCTTTTCCATATCGTCTACCTTCCGACACGCCTTCAGAAAACCGCGCTTTTACTGAAAAGCCTAGAGAATGATTCTCAAAACGCTATTTCTCAAATGCTTCAGCTCTTTTTCTCCATAAGTCGAATGACAAGTCTACCAGTGAAGCTTTGCTAAAGTTGTGGAACGGAGGATATAGGTCTGGTTCAGGAACGTGTTTTTTTAGATTTTTCTTGTAGAGATTGATACGTGAACAAGCACGGCACGGTCTGTTTCCTATATACTTATGGTATGTTTTATGTAGAAAAAGCACTCTTCTAATCAGAGACGAGTAGCTAACAGATTTTCTCTTAGGAGCCTGAGCGATAGTTTGAGCAACCATGGCTTCTACCAATGGAAGAAATAGGATGGCATAGACGCGATTCGACACACGCTCAAATTCGTCATCGCTTATTTCTCCATCAAGTCTTATTCTAGCCTTGCCTCGTTGCCAAACAAAGTCTAGGAACTTTTCTACTATCCAAGTGATGAAAGCGGTAATTATGATATCACCGAATGAAATCATGCGAACAAGTTTGGATTTATCCTCTGCCATACCACAGAACCGACAGATTCTAAAATAAAAGGCTTTACCTGTCCATGAGTCTTCCAGAAAAGAGCCTCTTTCAGCCTCTTTTCCACCATGGATCCTGAGAAAAGAGCCTAAACTAGCTAGCTAGCTATATTATTAGTATTATTATGAAATCTCAAGTACTGTACTAGGCTCTTTTCTCACAGCAAGACACTTCGATAGTGCTTTCTTTCTTTGTGCTGATCCGAGCTATATCTATAGCAGTATTCTACGGCACCGCACGTAGTGCTTTGCCTTCTGGTTCTCAGTCGCGGTGCCACCTAGAGCTCAACGAGCTCAACTTCAAGCTCAGTTAGCTCCACTTCACACACACGGGTAAAGTTTTATCCCAAAACCCCAAAACCCCTGCTAAGAGAATTACGATAAGAAATCTTAAATCTGTGCGGCAACCGATGATTAACTAGGGGTTTAAGAATGAATGAAACCAAACCAAGCGAAACCAAACCAAAGAAAATGGTTAGAAGAAGTGTAGCTATTACACTCGGAATAGTCTGCATCATTCTAGTGGTTGTCGGTTCAGTCGGAGCACTCACATACATTATGCCAATGATAAACGACAAGAACAACACGATTTCGTCGCTGAACTCCCAGATTTCTCAACTAGAATCTAATGTCACAAATCTTCAAAATCAAATTGCATCTGCAAATTTCACGATTGAATCCCTGACCTCTAACGTTACAACTCTGCAGGAACAGTTGAACAGCATCCTGAATGGCTCGACATCTCTCTTGGGCATCATCGCGAGCGACCCTTCTGCGTGGGTGAACAGGACAGTTACAGTTGAAGGTAATCTTGGTTTCGCTAGATTTTGGGTAGGGGGATCATTTCTCACGTATTGGGATTTCGAACTCAGTTCCGGTAGTCAAACCGTCAGAGTGGCCTTGAACTCCAGCCAATATGAGTGGTTTATGGACAATTTCGATAAACCTGGCGGTGGCTCTGCACATGTAATGATTTACGGAGTGGTCAAAAAAGGCGAATTTTACATCATCAATTGGAATGAGAACCCCTTTGTTACCTACTATATCGAAGCCCAAGCAGTCGAACCACTTTGAGCGCGCGCTATTTTATAGCCGTTGCTGTACTACTTGATTAGCACGCGCTGAGATATGACCCAGAATACCGTCTAGAGGGTGCCAAAATGGGATTGACTAACTTCAGGGAAGAACTGAGAAAATATCTAGATGCACTCCAAAAGAATTTCGTTTTGGGGATAAGTACGGAACATACGCACAGGCCTACTCTGAAGAATCTGCTTGAGGGCATTAGTCCGGGAATTAATGCAGTTAACGAACCAGCCAGGATTGAATGTGGGGCTCCTGATTTTGCAGTACTCAAAGGTTTGCTTCCAATTGGCTATATCGAAACAAAAGATCTTGGTGCTAAGCTAGACCCTAGCGAGAATTCAGAGCAGATTGAACGTTACCGAGCGTCGCTGAGCAATTTCATACTATCAAATTTCCTTGAATTTCGGTTGTATGTGGGCGGAGCGAAAAGACTTTCCGCAAGTCTAGGTGATCTCAGGGAGAGAAAAATAGAATCAGATCTCACAGAGCTTGACAAACTCGAGATGCTTCTCAACGAATTCTTCAGTTCAACAGCTCCAACAATCAAGAGGGCAGAGGACCTCGCAATCAGAATGGCGGAATTGTCAAAATTATTCAAACGAGCAGTAATTGAAACCTACAAAAGGGAATCTGAGAATGGCGATTTGCATTCACAGATGGACGCAATAAAAGAGATTCTGATACCAGATTTGGAGTTGAATCAGTTTGCAGATATCTATGCTCAAACAATTTCCTATGGCATGTTTGCCGCACGCTGCGCGAAAAAGGATGCAGCGTCCTTCACAAGAGTAGACGCCACTTACTGCATACCAAGGACAAACCCTTTTCTCAGAAAACTGTTCCTCCAAATAGCGGGACCGGATCTGGATGAAAGAATAGCGTGGATAGTAGACGAGATTGCCGAGCTTCTCTGGAGATCTGACATGGATTCAATTCTGAAAGATTTTGGAGTTATGTCTGCAAAAACAGACCCCGTAGTCCATTTCTACGAAACTTTTCTTTCAAACTATGATAGAGAACTACGGCAGAAGCGGGGAGTCTTTTACACGCCGACTCCTGTGGTTTCCTATATTGTTAAATCAATCGACTATTTGTTAAGAGAATCTTTTGAAAGAAAAAACGGAATCTCTGAGCCAGACATTCTGGTCCTAGACCCGGCCTGTGGTACTGGTACGTTCCTATACTCCACAATCGATCAGATTCATTCATACTTTAGAGGACAGGAAGGAGTCTGGAACGCTTATGTCTCTGAGAAGCTTTTGCCGAGGGTCTTCGGTTTCGAACTATTGATGGCACCCTATGCAATTGCACACCTTAAAGTCGGATTGCAGTTACAGCAACTGGGGTATGAATTTGATAAAGACAGAAGGCTGGGCATATATCTTACTAATAGCTTGGAAGAGGGTGTAAAGAAATCTGAGAAGTTGCTTTCCAAATGGATCAGTGAGGAAGCAAACGAGGCGGCAGAGATCAAGAGAACAAAGCCCATAATGGTAGTTCTGGGAAACCCTCCATACTCAAAGATCTCAGCAAATTGGAATGACTGGATTGTTGACCTTCTGGAGAAATATCGCCAAGTCGACGGAAAACCACTGAAAGAGAGAAAAGTTTGGCTTCAAGATGACTATGTAAAATTCTTTAGGTTTGCTCAATGGCGAATTGAAAGGACTGGAACTGGCATACTTGCCTATATTACAAATCATGGATATCTGGATAACCCTACTTTCAGAGGAATGAGACAGTCCCTGATGGAGACCTTTGACGATATTTATCTGTTGAACCTGCATGGTAATGAGAAGAAGAAAGAAATGACACCGAGTGGTGATAAGGACGAAAATGTGTTTGATATCACGCAAGGTGTTGCTATTGGTATCTTTGTCAAGACCAAGAAGCTAGGAAGGAGACGAATTCAATATTGTGACTTATGGGGTCTTCGTCGCCATAAGTATGATTGGCTAGAAGAGAATGATGTTGCGTCAATAGCACATAATCACGGTTGGGAAGAGCTACGTCCAGAGAGTCCGTACTATTTCTTCGTTCCAAAGGATTTCGCTCTTAAGAAAGAATATGAAGCATGCCGGTCCATCAAGGAGATTTTCACAAATAGTAATGTTGGTTTTGTCACTGCAAGAGACAGATTTGTTATTGATTTTGATTATAAGGCCCTTGAGGATAGAATAGTGGAGTTCATGGATTTAAGCAAGTCAGATGCTATGATTTCAGATAAGTATTCGCTACATGACACATCAAGCTGGAATCTGGCAAAGGCCAGAAAGGATTTGGCGGCCAATTCATTGTGGAAATCTGATTTCAGGAAGTGCCTTTACAGACCATTCGACGAGAGGCACATTTACTTCTCTGCTTCACTGTTGGAGCGACCAGTTATTCAGATTCAAAAGCATCTATTCAAGCCTAATGTAGCTTTATTGGCCCACAGGCCTCAATCTCCCACAATCGATTATGATTTTGTGTTCTGTTCGGATAAGGTGGCAGACCAGTGCTCAGCTGGTAACAAATCTGTCGGCGCAGGAATTACGTATGCCTTTCCACTGTGGATATATTCGAATAACACAAGAAGGTGCAATCTTGAAAAGGCGTTCATCAGTGACATGGAAAAGCAATTGCGGATCTCGTTCACAGCTGGCGATTATTCTGGGGCTTCTTCATTTTGCCCAGAGGACATCTTTAACTATATTTATGCAATATTGCACTCGCCAACTTACAGAGAAAGATACGTCGAATTCCTAAAAGTCGGTTTCCCAAGAATTCCATTGGCAAGCGATGTTGATTTGTTCCGAAAACTGGCGAAGAAAGGCGGAGAACTTGTCGCCTTGCACTTAATGAAGGATCAATCGCTAGGGACATTTGTAACACGATTCCCAATCTCGGGTTCAAATAGAATAGAAGCAGGCTATCCAAAACATGATGGCTCAACTAATAGGCTATACATCAACGAGCAGCAATACTTCGAAGGTTTGCCTCAGAATATCTTTGACATGACCATAGGTGGATACAAGATATGTGACAAATGGCTTAGGGAACGAAAAGGGAAAGTGTTGACCTTCGATGAGATTTCGGTGTTCCAGAAAGTCGTGGTGGCCTTGAAAGGTACAATTGAGATTATGAGCGAAATTGATACTTTGATCGAAAAATGGCCTTTGTCGTCTATTGGGAAAATTGATACCCAATCAAAAATGGCATAGCGCGCGCTAAAAAAGTGTCATTCTCAGAGTCCTGTCAAGTTCTCATGCAATAGAGATACTCAGGGAGCTCAGCAAATCGCCGTCAAGATTTGTTGACTTGGAGCATGTCTGCCGGAGCAGAAAGACTAGATACATTAGGTTGAGGGAGCTTAAACCTGGTAAGAGTCGTGTCAAAGTTGCAAGGTCATAGTTCATATCCATATTCCGAGATGACGGACAAGGGTATGCAGGCACTTGGACTTGCGGAACAGCTTCTTTCTCTGGACATAGACGAAACGAAGGAAACTCTGCGAGGATAGTTTCCGTTACTTGCAGGCCACACGTGGGGTCCGACCTGATTGAATTGATAGCCTTGAAAAGTTATATATTGGGACATGATGTGAGAAATATAATGGAGATTTATATGGCCGCATGCCCAAGATGTGGGACAGAGGTTTCCAAACACACCAAAGAGTGGGATTATGCAAACTTCCACGTTAGATTATTCACTTGCCCAAAGTGCGAAAAGACTTTCAAATACTACTGTAAACAAGGGAAGTTGAGTCACACGATCCCTAAGAAGTAGCACAGCCTGAGCCCGCGCGCTATTCTCATGTTCCAAGATTAGGACTGATTTCTTTCAGACATTTTTTCAGAAGTGATTCTAACCAACGTCTTGGGTTCAGTTAACAAGTTCCCGCATTTCTTGCACTTTTCAACCTTCAATGGTTCATAGAAAGGAAGTATGATTTTGACTTTGGGTTCTGGAGAAGGGTGTTCAATGAAGAGTTTGTTCACTTCAAAACGATTCCAACATCCACAATTCTCGCACTTCATTCTCAGTCTGGTTTTCATGCCCGCCCCCTCAAATGAGCAACTAAAGAAAAGACATGGTATAGAAGATTTTCCAGAACGGATATCTCCTAGACGTCGGGAAGCTTCCAACCCTCTTTTTTCCTCTCTCGGATCAGCTTCTGAGTTTTCAGGTTTGCCAAGGCGAACTTGATGTGACGGCAGCTGCCTGCCTTACATTCTACACATTCCAATCCGTTGCGAGTGATGGAGATCTGCACGGTTTTCTTGAGGTTTCTATCGTAGAGTAGCGGGCCCATCTCGTTTGCGTTGATGTCTAGCAACGATATCTTTCCAGGGTAGACTTCGAGCTGTTCAAACCGTATGCGGACGGCATCTGCGACAAAGTCTGCGATGCTCTTGTAGCTTGCTTGCGGGTTTTCTTCGATGAAGTCTTCGATCGTTTCGACAAGCTCTTTTGAGAGACTTATGCTGCGGTATTTTCCTTCCGGCATACTTTACCCATGCTGTATTGTTTGTGCAAGAATATATAAAAATTGCCAGACGAGGCTGTTGAAGATGATGGGTGTATATACTTCATATATGCCGCAAGACTTAAAGGCTTAGTGCAGCATGGGTGGTGTATGGATGCGTTATTCCATGGCACGGAAGATTGTCAGAGTCTACCTCTCGACGGAACAGAAGCAGCTTCTCGAAAGGATATGCAAGAGCTTGGGAATTGACGAAAGTGAAGCCCTTCGCGAGGCCTTCATGGACTACGCTAAATCAATAAGCTTGATAACAGAAAAAGTCCATGGAAAAATCTAAACATTTTAACAAGCGCGCGACTCAAAATTGAGCAATTCAGCTTCTTATGAGCGCCAGATATTCTTTGCGTATACATAGTATAAGAACAACAATGTTATTGTCACAAACCAAGGTGGCCATCCAACGTTGTTAATGAAGCTCTGAATAATCACATAGAGCAGGCTGCTTAACGCTATAGGAATGAGGCCCTTTCCAAGACTTAGCAACCAAGACTTCTTAATATCTGTCTTAGTGACTCTGAGTTTGACAAGAGCAATATCAATAAAGAAGAGGATAATCCCAGCATTTAGGTATGGGTTGATAGTCTGGAAGAAAGAAATAATATCCATTTTTGTAGCCCATAAGAAGTATGCTTGCTTGTCCTAAAAAAATGGCACGTTCAAATAGCGCGCGCCAAGTTAACAACTTTGCGAGAGTCAAAATCGGCTGTATATTTATATTTGATTCTTCGAGAACACTAAGTTGCAGAGGAACTGGTACGTACAAGACCCTTGAGGTTCTCGGTCCTGAACACGAGTTTTCAGTTGTTGACGCTGATTTGAATGCTTTGCCGATCGTTGATAGGATACTGAAAGGTTTTTGCGGACGCGTCGTCAACTTCGTGGTGCAGTCTGACTTCACTTTCGGAAAAGAGCTGCAGATGCACGTGTTGGAAGTTAAGCCCAACGCGCCCTTCAGATCACCCGGAACCTTTGAGGAAAACATGCAAAAGGCGGTCGTGTCCATCTCGGATTATCTGCGCCGAAAACACGGAGCACGCCTCCTCGGAACCGGAATGCACCCGCTGCTCAGGCTTGAAGAAACAGGCGTGTGGCCGCACCGGCACCGCAAAGTTTACCAGGCTTACAGCAAACTGTTCAACCTCAAACAGCACGGATGGCTGAACATTCAAAGCTTCCAGCTTAACCTTCCATACTCGAACGAGCAGGACGGCGTCAGACTGCACAACCTGCTCGCCAACATCTGCTCCTACCTGCCCGCGTTCACCGCCTCCTCTCCCATTTTCGAAGGTAGATTGGGACGGGACGTTGACAACAGACTGCATTTCTACAGACTAAACCAGCGTGAAGTGCCCTCCGTCACTGGCGACGTAGTCCCGGAGTACGTGTCTTCCTTCAGCGAGTATCATGAGAAATTCATCGAGAAATACTCGTTTGAAATGGCTCAGGCTGGCGCAGATGAACTCATCCTTCATAAGGACTGGGTCAACTCTCGAGGCGTGATCTTCAGGTTTGACAGAAGGGCACTTGAAATACGGGTGATAGATGAACAGGAATGCATCAAGTCGGACGTGGCGATAAGCTGTTTTATTAGAGCACTGCTCAGGGGATTGCTTGACGAAAACGTGAAGCTTCCACCTCATGAAGTTCTAGTGAAGGACTTCAACTCCGTCGTAGCGAACGGACTGAACGCGCAGACTGAACACCCAGGCGGAGGGACTGCACGCAAAGTCTGCCAATCCTTCTTCGGAACCGCTTGGAAGAACGCGTCACAAGAAGAAAGAAAATACCTTCCAATCATCAAGAAAAGGATAGACCGCGGAAGCCTGTCAAACACAATACGCGAAAGAGTCGAGAGAAAAGCCCAGAAAACAGAGTTCAAAGAAGCCGTAGTCAGCGTCTACTCAAGACTTGCAGAAAGCCTTATGGACAATCAACCCTACTTCTAACTGGAAAATGGAGAGCCAAACGTTGAGCAGGCATGAGAATAGAAGGCAGAGCAACTTCTTCGACGTATGCCGTGAGTGCAAAACAGACTATTCATGCTGCAACGACACGACGCCGCCCGTCACGTCCAGGCGCAGAAAAATCATAGAAGCCTATCTGAAAGAGAACCGAATATCCGTCAAAAACCCCTTACAGCGGACAGAATACGTTTTTCCAAGGCTAATGTCTGACGGCTACTGCGTGTTCCATGATAAGAAGACGAAGAAGTGCGTCATCCACCCTGTGAAACCCGAAACGTGCGTAGCGGGGCCCATCACTTTCGACGTGAATGCAGAAACAGGAAAGATTGAATGGTTCATCAAGATGGACAGGATATGCCCACTGGCGGGAGCGGTTTACCAAGACAAGCAGATGCTACGGAAGCATCTTGCATCCGCCAAGAGGGAGGTGCTCCAGCTCGTGACTCAGCTTACCATTGAAGAACTGAAGGCTGTACTAAAGAAGGATGAACCTGAGACCTTCAAGATAGAAGAGAACGATTTTGAGAAAGAGCTGCTACGCAAAGTGACGCGCTAGCCACAGAACGCGCTTGGCCCCACCAATTTGTCATTGCAATCGCTCCAACGAGCCAGTGGACACAATGTATTGAAGGCGCACAAAAAAAAGTTAGGGGAAAGATACGTCTAAACGTATTTCTGTTCTTTGTCGCAGTACCATCTTTGGTATTGCTGAATGTACCGGAGCGGACCGCCGCACGTGGGGCACGTCACTGCTGCGCCTGGAGGTGGCGGAGGTGCCGCAGGGCCTCTCTGGAATTGGAATTTCAGGAAGGATGGCATCGCCATCTTCGTCTCATGCATCATGCCTGCAAGGAATCCTCCTATCGGGAAGAAAATCAAGGCGAACACCATAAGCACGCCCCAAAGTTGCATTGCTGTCCCGTAATCACCTCCCCAAATGCCCGTCTCAGCGAGCGTTAATATCAAGGTGATTATCAGGTAGGCCAGAAAGGACATGAAACCGCCTGTAAAACCTTCCATTTTTCCTTCGCCGCCAAGCAGCTTGTAGCACAGATATCCAGCTACAAAACCTGCCGGAAGGAATGCGAAGATGCCTAAGATGACATCGCTTCCCACTGTCTTACCCCAATTGATGCCACCCAATACAAATGTTGCAACTGAGACGTATGTCTGGAATCCGCCGACGCTTGCGATTGCTTGTCCAATTGCAAATCCGATCACTCCGACAGCAATGTAGTCAACAAAGTAAAGTTCTGCTTTTTCAGTCATGCTCACATCCTCGATTTGCCAACCTACGATATTTTGACTATCAGTATTTAACGTTTTTTTGGGGTTATTTCGAGCTCAGTGGCATCCTTACCGAATTCTGAGTCGAGCGCCCTGCCCACCACGTCAGCTCGGGTGGCGCGCGTTTGCGCGCGTGGTGAACAGTAGCGGTTACAGAAATATAGTGCCACTGTTTCTTCTTGGCATGTCTTAGACGTATTTCTTGTCTTTGTAACAGTACCATCGCTGATACTGCTGAATGTAGGTTAGGGGTCCCCCACACGTTGGGCAGATTGGCGTTTGTGCTTGCTGTCCGATTGGTTGAGTGCCAAGAGATTGTGTCTGAATTGTTGCAGGCTTCAATATAACGAAGTCTCCTGCCGCCTGAATGTCTTCCCATTGGATTTCTTTCGTCTCCCCCTTCTTTGTCTCAACAATCAATGTCATTCCGGCCTTTCCCACGGTGAAGGCAATGTCTTGCACAGTCCCAGATACGTTTCCCTCGCTGTCAACTACCTGCATGCCTATCAGGCGATCTTTCGTCACGGCTTTTTTCTCTCTTTCCTGTCTCGCCATTCATACCACTCCGTCGTTTGGATCTTTAGGCGGTTGATGTCTTATAAGTTTTGGCGCGTACAAAGTTTTTTGGGAGTCCGAAATAAGTCTCCTCAGTTGATCATCCTGTAAGTGTCTGATTGCTGTGCGCACGCACATGGTTAAAGCCAGTGCCGATTCTGTGTTAGCACGCGCCCTTCCAGCGCCAACGGGACATGGAGTAAAAACCTTAGTTGAGACAACAAGGCAATGGGAAAGAGCGCAAGCGATAATAACGAGTTGCGATGAAATAACGGGAGAGATGAAAAAATGGCAACAGGAAGCAGTTCACAGTTAGATATGAACCATTGGCTCTTACGCCTTATCGCATTCATTATCGACAGCATAATAATCGGCATCGTAGCAGGCATCATTTGGACCTTTGTAATTCTGTCACTGATCTTCGGCGGCGGCGGTTGGTTGGGGTGGGGGTTTTACTTAGGTCTCCCCTTTCTCTTAGGCATACTTGAACTCCTTTACTTCGTGTTTATGGAAGTTACTTATGGTGCAACACTGGGAAAGAGAGTTTTGGGATTACAGGTGCAAACGGTAAACGGCAGCAAAGTGACGTTTGAAAAAGCATTCATCCGCAACATAAGCAAGATATATTGGCTTTTCCTCCTAATAGACTGGATAATAGGAGTCGCTACCCCTGGACACGACCAACGCCAGAAATACACTGATCGTATTGCAGGAACCACCGTGATCTCAGTGAAACAAGCATTCTCATCTGTTGCAACTCCTCCACCGCCTCCACCCCCTCCACCGGCGTCATAGGTTGAGCCCCCATTATAAAGGCCAAGTCCAAAAGACTCGTGCACGTCACACACCTCCACTTTTCTTCTATTTTTGTCTGCAGTACGTGTGTTAAGCCAAGGCTGCAATCTGCCGCCACATCGTAACGTTAGTATGGGAGCAATCAAGTTATACTATTCTCTGTCAATCATGTGTGCGGTTTGTCTAGTTGATTCAAGAAACTGGCGGGCCCGAGGGGATTTGAACCCCTGTTCTCCGGCTTTCTTCCATTCTGTGCCCGGAGGCTTGCGCACCGGTTCGCGGTTCGACGCCTTAATCCTGACTGGGCTACGGGCCCAACCCAAACATAGTAGTAACTGAAATTAATTGTTGCTGTGCCACACTACGTCTCAGCTAATTCTTCGTTCATCCACCAAGCCTTTTTCTTGCCTGACTTTTCTCCGGGATAGTATTCTATTATGGATTTTCCAAGCTGTTTCTTTGAATTCTTCTGCAGCCTTCTCAACCTGTTAAGGATTAGCCACCTGTTTGTTTTCAAGTAGTCCGCCAGCTCAGGTGTGGTTGCCCCCTTGTAGTGGACAAGGTAATCGATTATTTTGTGGTCTGTTTCATCCATTCCAAAAGTGTGCGGGTTGGTTTTTCCCCGCTCGTACGTGAGCAGCTCCAAGTCTGCCAAGTATTTCTTGATTTCTGAAAACTCCTTCTCCATCTTACCAAACCTGCCTTCCAATTCCAGGATCTTGTCAGGCTTAGGCGTTTTCTGCAGCTTCTCCAGGATAGCATCACGAATGAAATCGCTGCGATCACCCTCAGGAATGCGTAAGACCATTTCCTTGTAAACTTCATCAGGAATCTTCGCAGATACCACTCTTAACTCGCCCATTAGAACATCCTCGCAATTCAGTATAGTAGCTCTTATTATTTCATGATTTCTTTGATTCGTGCGAGTTGCAGCAGGTTCCTGAGAAATTTAAGGGGCGCTTTAAGGCAGCTTAATGCTTGTTGAGGGCTCTGGTTGCAACGGCGTGCTTCTTGTTCTGGCGAGTAAGTCGCATCGGTTCTTAACCATTTCGTAGAGCTTTTTACGCAGGTTCTCTCCGGCAATCTTTTCTTCTCTGACAAGCAGTGTTTTTCTTGCAAGTTCAGCATCGCCCAATCCTGCAAACCAAGCTTCGAAATCGCCCCGGTTGACGTGAAACTCCACCGAAGACGGGTCAACTTTCAGGATCTTGTCACAGAAATCACCCAAGCTCGCGGCATGAATGTTGAGGGGTTTGCCGATGTCGGCGTAGAAGTGGAACGATTTTTCCATCGGTAGGTACGCCAGGATCTCGGCTGCCTTTTCCTTGCTGATTATTGGAAGACCCAGCACTTTTTTGCCGCTTTCCGATATGACGTAAGTTCCTTTTTCAGGCATTTGAACGTACGCCATCTTGGTGAGGCCTAGAATGTGCATCATGACCGGTGGAAAGCCTAATCCTGCCTCTTTTGCTATCTCCGTGGCTTTTGCAGGTCTGTCTAACAGCCACATGGTTTCTAGAATTAAACGTTTAACAGGTGATATGCTCATACTGTTGCACTGTTCTTAGTTTGTCACATGTGCCTAATAGGTTTTTCATATCTCTCTCTTTGTTGACGTAGGAAAGCAATGGATACAAACGATACGAGACAAGACTAAGAAGTACTGATCCCATTGCGAACGTTGGTGCGAATGCCCGTGTCTTGAGCTATAAAATGATTCAGAATTTGTCCAAGAAAAGTATGTTCAAGGAAAGCTTTGAAGCCGCTGGATAATGATTGCACGTACGTAAAGTCCATTAGGAAGGTAAATAAGCAATAGCTCAATAACCAATAGACACCATTTGCAAGAAGGAAGAATGTCGAAAGATGAAGATGGCTGTACTCGTCTATGAGTATCCCCCGAAGATTGTTGGCGGTTTAGGAACGTACGCCGCTGAGATTACGAGGAAGTTTGTTCTGACGGACAATGACGTCACAGTTTTCACGATGAATGACGATGCTGGAACCCTTCCAACACGGGAAATATGGCGAGGAATTGAGATACATCGCCCATTACACATTGACATATCTGATTCTTTGCCAGACGTAATTGCTGAAGATATTAGAAAATGGGGCCGAGGAGGAGGTCTCCATCTGTTCTCCAAATACCTTATTTATAATTATTTGAGCGCTTCAAAACTCGTTAACGAACTCATCAGGAAAGAGAACATCAAATATGACCTTGTCGTTGCACACGATTGGCTGTCAGCGATCGGCGGTATCACCGTCAAGAAGGAGGTCGGACTGCCCCTCGCTTTTCACGTGCACTCCACCGAAAAGGGAAGAACACTTGGAAACGGTTCTGAAGTGATTAGCAACATTGAACTTCATGCTGCAAAAGCAGCCGACATGATAGTTACAGTTTCTTATGCGATGAAGGAAGAACTCACGAAGCTCGGATTTCCAAAAGACAAAATACAGGTGTGCTACAACGGTGTCGACGCACAGAAATACAATCCACAAGACGTAACAGCTGAACAGATAAAGAAGGTTAGGAGCCTCTACGATGTCAAAGACGACGAAGTCATGATTCTCTTCATCGGCAGGCTCGTCGGTGTAAAGGGAGTTGACAAGCTCATAATGGCCATGCCTCACATTTTGCAGAAGATACCTAAAGCTAAACTTGTCATTCTAGGCTTGGGGGATCTGCAAGAGTACCTGATGAACTTGGTTAACTACATGAGACTCAACAATTACGTGAAATTCCGCTTCGAATTCCTCCAAGAAGAAGAACGGATTCTTCATTACGCAGCCTGCGACGTAGCCGTCTTCCCAAGTCACTATGAACCATTCGGCATCGTTGTACTGGAGGCGATGAGTATGGAAAAACCCGTCGTGGTTGGGGCGGCAGGAGTGAGCGGAATGCGAGAGATAGTGATCTGTTGCGGCGAAGACCAATGTGGATTCCATATAGACCCAAGCAACCCGACGGACATCGCTTGGGGCATCACCAGCGCGCTGGAAAGCCCAGAGAAGATGAAATGGCTTGGAAAAAACGGCAGACGACGAGTCTTGGAAGAATTTACCTGGGACAAGATAGCTGAAAAAACCCTGGAATTGTACGAGCAGATGGTGAAGCATTAGATTTAGTGCCAGACTCAGGTTTGATGGTGCAGTTTCTTTGAGAGCGGATTCTTTGAGGTCAAGAAAGAAAGTTGTCAGGGAGGCCGCTGTTCTTCTCTATTCTGGAGCTGAAAAAGAGTACAAACAGGCAAAGTTGAGAGCTGCGAAGACACTCGGTGCCCATTTCCTACCTTCAAATCTTGAAGTTGCACTGGAGCTTGACACAATAGCGGAAGAGAACGAAGGCCCCTCCAGACTAGAGCGTTTGGTTCGGATGCGAAGGGAGGCTCTCAAGATTATGAGAATTGTAAGGGCGTACAATCCGCTTCTGGTCGGAAGCGTTTGGCGAGGCACAATTCACCGGGGAAGCGATATAGACATTGTAGTCCAACATGACGAACCAGCCATAATCCTTGAGATGTTGCGGAAGAACAAACTGAAAATATCGCAGAGCAAATGGGTCACTGTGACGAAAAAAGGGAAGAAGAAAGGGTCCTTCCACATACACCTTGAATCACCAATCAATGAAGAAGTTGAAATCAAAATCACTAGCCCAACAGAAGCATGCGGGAGAATCAAATGCGAAATCTACGGGGATGATGTCACCGGACTTCGCATTCAACAACTTGAAAGGCTGCTGGACGAAAACCCTCTGAAACGCTTCGTTCCTTCTTGACTTAAACTGCCTCGCCTTAACATTTACTAGGGAGATCTTTCGGCGATTCTTAAATATTGGTTTTTGCACAAAACAATACGAGTAAACCAGTGCTGGACAGGAAGGTGCAAGCGTGGGACCGGACAAAGAATCCTTCAAGAAGATGTTTCCAAACCTGTCCAAAGAGCTGCAAACAGATGATAACAAAGTTCAGGTAAACTCTGTGCGGACGAGCCAAGAAGATGGGGAAAAAGCCGCAACCTCACAGAGTTTCGATGACTACATGCCCGATGTGATAGACTTCATTAGGCGATGCGACACGAAGGAACAGGCTGAAGAAATAATCTGTTACATGGAGAAACGGGGCGAAATCGACGAAAAATATGCTCAGAAGCTCAGGGAGCAGCTCAAGGAGAAGGGCGTCAGAAGCTTCGGCACTAAGAAAGAGCATGATTACTACCTTAAGCACGGCAGACAATAACAGAATTGTACAGGCACGCAGTTCTATTTCCTTGTCTCCCAGTATAAGAAAAGCCAGGTATGTCATGTGGCTGAGATGGTCTAATTCTAAAAGTAAATAAATGAGCTTATCAATAAATACAAAGCCTTAATGAACCGTTAATCTAGCCGGAGGAAACAGCGTGAAAAAAACAGGCGCGACATTCATCATCTTGGCCGTAACCATGGTGATTCTTACTTTGACCTCTTTCAACGTCACATCTGCCAGAGCAAGCTCCAGCTACAGCATAGAATATGTGAACCACACTGTAGGGGTACTGTACAACGGTTACGTTACCATAAATGACACAATAGCCATATCTGGACAAACCGACAGTTTCTTGATAGGCTTTCCGCATACGTTTGGTCCGAGCATAATCGACGCGATTGCCTACAGCACCAATGATACATCCAACGCGTTTCCAGTCGCTCTCAATGTGCCCCTAGAAGATCATGTTGGTTTTTACGGGGTGAAAGTCGATTTTTCTAGGGGAACACCGCAGGTTTTTAGCATAGTATTCGTGCTCTCAAGCAATCTTCTCTCGCAAAACTCTACGGACGCAACCATGTTCACCCTTGTTTTTCCAACATTTCCAAGCTTGACAGAAACGGCCCCTGTTTGCAATGCCTCGGTTGTTGCGCCAGATGCGCACTACCTTCGAGGAAATGTCAGCGGGCTAACTTACGACGCGGAGAATCTGAGTGCCTTCACCTACAATGCCTCTCAAGTGACCTTCTTGCTGCCCAAGGATAACATACAGATTTTTGAAATAAAGCAGCTCACGCGTGAGGTAGACATAGACGAGTTTGGCAAGACAACCGTCTCCGACACCTACTACATAACGAACAACTCGACAAAGTTTATGGATTCCATCGAGATCGTCGTGCCTCCCAACGCTTCCAATCTAGCCGCTCGAGACCAACTTGGAAGGTTGCTGTTGGAACCAACGCTCATTGGCACCAATCCGACCCGATACATAATCAACTTCACGTTGACTGTGGCACCCAACGAAGCAGCCAAGTTTATTGTGAGTTACGATCTGCCTAGTGACGTCTATGTTAAGAAACAAGGAGCTAACAACTTCGCGCTTAACATGACCTTATTCCAAGACACGAATTGCTATTTCAACCAAGTTTCAGTCAGCTTTGTCTTGCCTGAAGGTGCGCGATTGTCAAGTTTTGGAACCACCGGCAATTCCTACGATGTCGACCGCGACGTTTTCCAGGAAACCATGACTGTGAACCAGCAGAACATGATATCTTTGGACAGCTTCACCGTCAGCCTCAGCTATGAGTACAATCCTTTGTGGCTGGCTTTTGGTCCTACAATGTGGGTTTGGGCCGTGGCGATCGTTGGATCTGTGGTTGTGGTGGCTTGGAAAAGGCCCAAAGCTCCAAGCGGAGTCTCTGGTCCCTCAACAACTTTGAGGCTTCGGCCAGAGGATATCAGGTCTTTTGTGGACGCATATGACGAGAAAATGAAAATAGAGTCGGAGATTGACGTCCTTGAGACCAGGGTGCAGAAAGGAAAGATCCCAAGGCGTCAGTACAAGGTGCAGAAGAAGACTTTGGAAATCCAGCTCAACGCATTGGACAGAACTTTAGCAGAGTCTGGGGGTAAAATGCATTCAGCTGGCGGTCACTACTCAGACTTAATGCGGCAGCTTGAAGTTGCTGAAACCGAAATCGACGAAGTTGAGGCTAACATGAAAAGCATTGAAGCCCGTCAGGGTAGAGGAGAGATATCGTTGGAGACTTATCGAAAGTTGCTGGGAGATTACGGGCGCAGGAGAGAGAGAGGTAAGACAACGATTAACGGAATCCTCTTAAGACTACGTGAAGAAATCCACTAAACGGACCTAAACGCTTTTATTCTACTCTCATTTCTCAATGAAATTCCAGTTTCAGGAGAGATGGAACACGGTGAAAATAGTCGTAGATAATGCTAAATGCACTGGATGCGGCACGTGTGCTGATACGTGCCCGGTAGGTGTCTTCGAGGTTAAGGACAAGAAATCCGTCCCAGTCAAATCCGAAGAGTGTCTAGTGTGCAGAGCATGCGAAGTCCAATGCTCAGAAAGTGCAATCCAAGTTATCGAGTAGAATCGCAACTTTTATTCTAAGCGCCGCATACACAAACCTGACTAATTAGTCTCCCGTAACTTCTCTGAACTTCTGTCACTTCTTCTCTAGCTCTTTTGCTTCGCGCCCTCACATGCATTTTGGAAGCTCGAGCCTTGGCTTTTACAGTCGCGCACATGTTTCAGTGTGTTTGAGTAATCGGCACGCGGGTTAATTCAACATCTTCAATGCTGGCTTTTTCAGAATCTACGAATTGCCACTTTTTGGTTGCTGAAAGTTGTGGAAAGTTGTCTGAAACTCCTTCTGCAGGTATTCGGTCATCGATACTCCTTCTTGCTTGGCGATTTTCTTGATGGCTTGGTTTATGCCTGTTGCGTACTGGATGGCTCTTTTCGGTCTATCTACAATAAATTGTGGCAGCCCAAGACCTCTAGCCACCCGCCTCAGGACAAGCTTCCTTAGCGTGTTGTCTGTTCGTTCTATCTTTAGCTCCAACGGCAGATTTATCGCAAATTTCGCTATCCTGTGCGTTGCAAAAGGCAGTCGCAGTTCAACGTTGAAATAGTTGCAGGTTTTAAAGTCTCTTTCCAGATTAGCCTCATACATTCCAATGATGTCGCTGAAAATTGCCCTTTGAGTCCTCTCATCGTTGCCCCCCAAATAACAGTCCACGTACCGCCTGTAGCCCCCGAAAAGCTCATCCGCGCCTTGTCCAGCCAGCATCACCCTGCAATCCATCTCGGCGGTTTTCTCAGCAGCCCAGTATATCGGGATGCCTATGCTCACTTTGACGGGATCTGACTCCTCGATCACGCGGATAACTTTCTGGACTGCCTTCTGCACGTCGTACCCACCGTACAGGTAGGAGTAGAGCGGCAGTTTCAGCTCTTCTGCTGCCTGCTTTGCAAATTCCACTTCCGGCTCATTCTCCAAGCTCACGTGAATGAGAACCACGTTAGCCCCACTTTTCTTCACCAACGAGGCGATGATGCTGCTGTCTAAGCCGCCGGAAAAAGCAACTGCTACTTCCTTCAAGCCTGAGACTCTTTCTTCCACTGAATGTTCCAAGAGTGTTTGGAGTTCGTGTGCCGCTGTCCGCATCGTAATCTGCTTTGGTTTGGAATAGATGATTCTTTTCGCAACAGTGAATTTGAAGCCGCGTCTTCCAACCAGTGAGACGCATCCTGGTGGAAACGAATGTGCCTCCTTTATTCCGATGCTCCACAGTGCCTTTCGTTCAGAAGCCAATGCTGCAAAATCTGCATTTTCGCCATAGTAAAGCGGGCGCACGCCCAATATGTCTCTTCCTGCGACAATCGCTTCACGTTTGGCTGCCGCAAAGGCAAAATCGCCCTCAGTTTTCTTGATAAACGTTGTGGCCGCCTTTTCGAGATTTCGGTTCAGCTTTTTTGCTGCAATCTCTGCATCGGGTTTTGCTGCATCGACTGGATAGATCCTTCCGTCAAAAACCATCGTCGCGTCCTGCAATCTCAACGGTTGAGGCTTGTCTTTGGTAAGAACTCTTGAGAACGCGTACCCAATGGCAATCGACGACTTCATGTTCCATTTCTGGAGGGCTCCAAAGGATTCTTCTTTCTTTATGGTTGTAGGGGAAGCTATTCCAAAGGCTTCAGAACCATCAGACTCCAAGGCCTCGACCATTGCGACTGCTGTTCTTGTCACGTTTTCGCCTTTCTTGCTCAAAACTGCCACCAGTTTGCCCATGTCAAAGAACCCTTCAGGCTAGTCTCTTACGTATTATTTGGCAAAGCATTAATCTTTAGTCAGCCCACTTTGCATGAGGGAGATGAAGTTGCCGATTCTGCCCATTGACACAGGTCGCTATGGGACGCCCGAAATGAAGAAGATTTTTGAAGAGGAGACACGAGTTCGAAAAATGCTCGATGTAGAGGCCGCATTGGCTTGGGCGCATGCTGAAGTTGGGGATATACCTCGAAAGGACGCGGAGAAGATTGCGGCCGTGTGTTTGCTGGAAAATGTAGATTTGCGCCGAATTAAGGAGATTGAGCGTGAAATAAAGCATGATGTTGCCTCTTTGGTCAGAGCATTGGCGGAAGCTTGCGGACCTAGCGGAGCTTACGTTCATTTGGGGGCAACGAGCTACGACATCGTGGACACGGCAACTGCTCTCCAGCTGAAAGATGCGCTGGAACTCATTGATATGAGGCTGGGCGATCTTGAAAAGAGTTTGATGGAGAAGGCCTTAAAGTACAAGAACACGCTGATGGTCGGCAGGACACACGGGCAACACGCGTTGCCGATAACGTTGGGCTTTAAATTTGCCGTTTGGATGCGTGAGGTCTCCAGACACATTCAGCGGCTAGGGCAATGCAGGCAACGATTTGTGGTTGGAAAAATGAGCGGTGCCGTAGGCACACAGGCTGGTTTCAGTACAAACGCTAGGAAGATTCAAAATCTTGTTATGCAACGGTTAGGCATCGAACCTGCTGACATCTCTACCCAAATCGTGCAGAGAGACCGTCATGCTGAAATGGTGTGCGTGTTGGCTGGAATTGCCTCGACGCTTGAGAATTTCGCCACTGAAATTCGCGAACTGCAGAGGCCTGAAATCGGAGAGCTTTTCGAATATTTCGAAGCAGGAAAGCAAGTTGGCAGTTCAACGATGCCTCATAAACGGAACCCTGAGATTTGTGAAAGGATTTGCGGCTTGGCGAGAATTGCCAGAAGCCTAGTTGTTCCGGCATTAGAGGATGTTACAACTTGGCACGAAAGGGATTTGACCCAATCGTCTGCTGAACGCTTCATATTTCCGGAAATATGCATACTAACGGATTACATGCTTTTTCTGATGAACAACATAATCGACAACTTGCGTGTTGACGAACAAAGGATGCTGAAGAACATTGAATTAACTCAGGGGCGCCTTATGTCTGAGGCTGTGATGATTGCACTTACGAAGAAGGGGATGAATCGACAAGAAGCTCATGAACTGCTTAGAAAACTAACATTGAAGAGTGAACTGGAAAAGCGGTATTTCAAAGAAATACTTCAGGAAGACAAGGTTGTAAGTAGAAAGCTGACCAAAAAAGAGATAGGAAAGGCCTTGAATCCCACGAATTACTTAGGCACCACGACGAGCCAAATTGATTCTGTGGTCAGGAAAACGATGGAGGAACGCAGAATCAGAGGATAAGCATTGTTGGCGTAAATACCGATTGTTTGAAGCCTGTGAGTGATTTTTCGGTGTTGGCGGTCAACAAGCAGTCATGAGCTGTAGGCTCAAGACGTCTAGTATTCTGTTAACGCTTTTTGTTTCCATTCAGCTTCCCTTTCGAGTTTTTCCAAAGTTTCTTTCTTGACAAACCCGCCGACTTGTTCCTTTATCTTCTTGGCAAGCCTGGGTCCTATCAATGGTAAGCTCGCTAGGTCATTCAGGGATGCCCGTTTTATCTCTTCTGTTGTCTTGTACCCGGCGTTGTAGATTATGCGCCCGCGTACTCTGCCAACTCCTTCCAGCTTCACTAGCCGCAGCAGCTCTTTCTTCACTCCTTTCTCCACCCTCTGCTTCGCCTCAAGAATTTGGGGAAGTGTCCTTCTGTTACCGAAGAGTTGTGCAAGTTCATGCGTGGCGTGAAGTAGCCACTTGGCGTTTTCAATTGTCCTGTAGAGGTCTCCTGGCTGCACTCTGAACTTTTCGATCAATTGGTCTTCGCTCACCTCTTCAATCCAAGCGTCCAGGGTCATGGCTGTTTTGACTTCTCCGAGAAACTCTTCGTAGGATATGCTGTCTTGCCACTCGTCAGGTGGATCTATCAGAAGCTCCTGCTTGTGTTCCTCCAAAAAGACTGCAATCTCATCCTGCTCTCGTGTGTACGGTCGCAGCACGGGGCCCATGTCAGGGGTGTGGGCGATCATGTGTAGTAAACTGAAATCTGTGAGGAGCGCAGGTTCTCGCCTTAGAGCGTCGCGTATTATGACAGCTGAGAATGGGTCGACGTATAGTTCGCTGACCCGCTTTCCAAATCTCGTGGCGTTAATGTCTTCGCCGAAAACCTCGATCATGTCCTCATCATAGAGATACTTGAGAATCTTGGCCACTATGCCCTTGATCGCATTGATATCGTACTGGAAGGCATAGAAAGTCTTGCCGAAGAACTCGTAGATTCCGCGTTCTGTGTGTGCGTAGTCCGCTGCGACGGTGGCCAGCACGTGAGTCCTCATTATCCTTTCAACCGCAAGCCTAGACCAAATGCGTTCTGGCCTCGCGAGAATGTAACTTTCCAGAAGATAATCTGCCTCATCGTTGGTTTTAGCCACAAGAATGGCTTCGCCTGTTTTGTCGTATTTTGGCCTGCCAGCCCTTCCGGCCATCTGCTTGTACTCCAAGACGCTGATTGGATAGTAGCCGTAGCCTGCTTCGTATCGCCTGTAGTCTTGAATAACTACTATTCTGGCCGGCAGATTTACGCCGAAAGCCAACGTCGGCGTTGCGGTTAGAACCTTAATCCTCCCCTGTTTGAACGAATCCTCTATCAGCTTGCGGTGCCCCCCGCCTAAGCCAGCATGATGAAAAGCGGTGCCGCACCTGACCAGTTCGGCAAGCGACTCACCGAGCCGGGTTCTTTCTCCAGCCGCCAAGATACGGTTCGCGTCGTGTTCCAATGATCGCTTCGCAGGTTTGGATAAGACGGTTTCAATTTCGCCAGCAATTCTCTTGGCTAGAACGGCCGCGTTTTTCCGCGTTGAGGCGAAGACTAGGGCTTGCCCTCCAGTCCTTACGGTGTTTAAAACTAGGTTTAAGGTTGGATCGCGCGTTTTCTTCTCTATCTTGCGGGCGTCTCCGTCCCTGTATTGGATTTCTTCGTGAAGGAGAACCCCTTCCTTAAGGGTAACAGGTCGCCATTCGGTTGTAACGTGCTCTGCCTTAAGCCACTGGGCTATCTCGTCCACGTTGTTTATCGTTGCGCTCAAGGCCAGAATCTGTGCATCGGGGTTAGTCAGCATGAGTCTTGCTAGTACCACTTCGAGTGTCGGTCCGCGTTCAGCCTCATTTAGCAAGTGCACCTCATCGGCAACTACCAAGGAAATCTCATCCATCCATTTTGCCCTGTGCCTCAGAAGTGAGTCAGCCTTTTCATTTGTGGTTATGATTACGTCATATCTTTCCAGCCAAGGGTCAGTGCTGTCGAAGTCGCCTGTGCTTATTCCGACTCTTATCTTTCTTCCACTCTTTTTCGTTATGGTCGTGTACTTTTTGAACTCTTCAAATTTCTCGTTTGCCAAGGCTCTCAGAGGCGTCAGATAAACAGTTTTTCCGTTTCTTTCCAATATGTGCTTTAGGGCGCAGAACTCAGCCACCAAGGTTTTTCCAGAAGCTGTTGGACTGGCTAGGACGAGGTTTTTTCCTTCAAGGGCTCCTGCCTTTATGGCCTCCTCCTGCGGTGGATAAAGCTCAACAATTCCGGATTTGATTATCAACTCTTTGACAGCTTCTGGCATCGACAGTTCCGCTATTTTCACTTAAACGCGCCCATCTATTCCTTTACAACAGTTCTAACGCGATGGTCATTTAAAGTGTTATGGAAGTTCGAACTTTCGTTTTTCCGAGGTTAGACTTTTGTATCAGAGAGCGTGAATAGTGAGAGTGAAGAAAACGCTTTGTGCATAGAAGGCCTGAGTTCATGATGATTGAGAATGTGAAAGAGCTGTTGAAAGCACATGAAGGGTTAGAGCGTGAAGTTTACTTGGACAATGAGAATTCTAGCAGGGTACTTGATGAAGTTGTCAAGGCAATGCTTCCGTACTATAATCAACGTGCATATGGAAATCCGACGCTGACTCATAAACCGGGCTGGGAAGCTTTTGAAGCTATAATGGAATCAGCACAAAAAATCGCATCCTTCTTAGGCTGCAAAGCGCCCGAAGAAATCACCTTTACACCCGGAGAAACTGAAGCAAACAACTTGGCGCTCATGGGAACAGCACTTTCGATGAAGGATAAAGGCAAGAAAATCGTGATTTCAGAAATTGAACCGATAAACGTGTTGAACGTTGCGGAAATGCTTCAGAAAAACGGATTCGCTCTGACAAAAATCCCTGTCGACAATGAAGGTTTCATAGACCTTGAGAGACTGAAGGAAACGGTTGACAAGGAAACAATTCTTGTAAGCTTGTCGACAGTAAATCACGAAATTGGAACAATACAGCCGATAAAAGAAGCCTTAGAAATAGTCAAGGACAGAAACCCTGCGGCGGTTTTTCACACGGATGCCTCAGACGCATATGGAAAGATTCCCTTCAACGTGCAAGACCTGAACGTAGACCTCGCAACGTTGAGTAGCTACAAGATATCAGGACCACGGGGAATGGGCATCTTGTACGTGAAAGAACGCGTCAACATTGAGAAAATCTTGGAAGGCCAAATAGGAACCCAAAGGCTCTGGCCCGGCGTTGAAAACACTCCACTGATAGTCGGTTTTACAAAGGCTTCTGAACTGGTTTTCGAAGACTTCGAAGAAAACGTGAATCGCCTGCGAGAGCTTCGGGACAAATTGATCGAAGGGATTTCCAGCAGAGTATCTGATGTGCTGCTCAACGGACCGAAAGGCAAAAACAGAGTGCCTGACAACGCAAACATAAGTTTCTTGAGATGTGAGGGGGAAGCGTTGACAATCGAGTTAAGCCTGAGCGGCGTCTATGTTTCAAGCGGAAGCGCGTGTTCCAGAAGACTGTTGCAGCCGAGCCACGTTCTTGTCGCCATAGGCAGGAAGTTTGATCAAGCTCACGGCAGCATATTGATGAAAGTCACTAGGTATCACACCGAAGAGGACATAAACTACGCTTTAGATGTGATTCCACGAGCTGTTGACAGAATAAGAGGTATAACTGGTTCCACAGGAGTGGAATAATATGTCACGTGCACCGTTGCCGTACAACCCCAAAATACTTGAACTGTTCAAGAACCCAAAGAACCTTGGAAAAATGGAAGACGCCACTGTTGTTTCAGTTGCAGGAAACCCCATGTGCGGAGACATGATAACCTTCTATCTGAAAATCGATGATCAGGACATCATCGAAAAAGCGTCCTTCGAAAGTTACGGTTGCGCCGCAAACATAGCCACGTCGAGCATAGTCACAGAGATGATTAAAGGAATGAAGCTTGAAGACGCCTGGAAAATCTCCTACAAAAGTGTGACGGAAGCAGTCGGCGGGCTTCCCAGCGTCAAGTTTCACTGCGGAATACTGGCCGTTGGAGCCCTTAAAAGGGCAATCAGAAAATATTTTGAGAAAAAGGTCTCTCCAAGCTGGTTGCAGGCAGAGCCAAGCTTTGAAGAGAAGCAAGCGTTAGAAGAGGAAGAACTGGCAAGAATGCTTGCCAAGAGAATGAAGGCGGCAGAGGGAAAATAGTGCTGGATCCCTACAAGATTCGGGAAGACTTCCCTATCCTCAAACGAAAAGTGAACGGTAACCCGCTCATCTATTTTGACAATGCAGCAACCTCGCAAAAACCAAAACAGGTAATCGATGCTATCAAAGAATTCTACGAGAACCACAATGCAAACGTTCACAGAGCCGTCCACACCCTTAACCAGGAAGCCACAGAACTCTACGAAAGCGCGCATGAAGAAGTCGCCAGATTCATAAACGCAAGCGGGATGGAAGAGACAGTTTTTGTGAGAGGAACGACTGAAGCGATAAACCTCGTGGCTTACGCTTGGGGACTTCACAATCTGAAGAAAGGCGACGAAATCGTCGTGTCCTTGATGGAACATCACAGCAACATCGTTCCTTGGGAAATAATCTCTGGAATCACTATGGCAAGCGTGAAGTACGGCAAGGTTAACGACGACGGAACCCTAGATTATGAATCCTTTGAAAACCTGATATCAAGAAAGACAAAAATGATCTGCTTGTCCCACGTGTCAAACGTCACTGGAATCGTGAATGACGTAAAGAGGATAATAAAAGTTGCGCATGAGAATGGCGCTTTGGCACTCATAGATGGGGCTCAGTCCGTTCCACATATGCCCGTGAACGTTAAAGAGTTAGACGCAGACTTTCTTGCCTTTTCAGGTCATAAGATGTTGGGTCCGACCGGGATAGGCGTGCTCTATGGCAAGAAGGATATTCTAGAAAGCATGGAACCCTTCCAGGGGGGAGGCGAGATGATACGGGAAGTCTCCTTCAGCCCGAAAACAAAGCGCTGTTCAATCTCTTGGAACGTTTTGCCTTGGAAGTTTGAGGCTGGAACACCTAACGTCTGCGGTGGCGTGGGTTTGGCGGAGGCTGTGCGGTACCTTAAGCGAATAGGCATGGAGAAAGTGAAGGTGCATGAAGAAACACTGACGAAATATGCTCTTCCGCGCATGAAAAGCTGCGAGAAAGCCAGAATCTTTGGAACACAAGACCCGTCTGTCAAGTGCGGGATTATCCCGTTTGGAATCGACGGGCTCAGCTCGCATGATGTTGCCCTGTTCCTTGACAATTACGGCATAATGGTGAGAAGCGGCTTCCACTGTGCTCAACCGTTGCATGAGATATTCAAGCTGAGCTCGACCGCAAGGGTTAGCTTTTACATATATAACACCCGTGAAGAGATTGATCGGTTCACCGAAGTCTTGAAGGAGATTGACCAGTTTTAATGGTGAGCACTGAAGATTACGTGGCTAGAACTGAGGGAACATGCGGCAAAGAACAAGACGTTATCGTGATTTTCAAGTACGACAAGAAAGATGAGGCAATCAAGAAGATTCTGGCGAAGGCTACTCTCAAGAAATCTATTGCGAGGATAGTTTTCGAATTGACCTTCGGAAAATTCTCTTTTCGATTGTATGGAAGTGGCAAAGCCATCTTCAGAGACTTGAAGGACAAGGAAGAGTTAAATAGTCTTTTGTCCGAGCTTCTGTCGTAGTGTCTCTCCGTTATTCCCAGAGTCAAAAGCCCGTTTTTTCGTGCAGATCAGCCGCTAGTTAGAAGACAACGAGAAGATAACGAATGGGTTCAACGTCGAGGAGGAAAATGGCGATGCTTGGTTTTCTTTATCTTTGCTTGAGTTCCCTTAGTATAGTCTTTGGCAATGCTCTTGCTTCTTTGTCGATGGCCATTATGACAAGTAAGTAGACCAGCCCACCAAATGCGGTTTCGGCCAGGATCACATATGTTCTTGTTGGGTGGGGGATAGCATACAGGATTGCTCCCATGACAGCCGCAGCAAGGACGTATTTTGCGATGGTTTTCCATGGGATGTGCATCTTAATCATTTTACGGACGATGATGTACAGTATCAGAAACGACGTGAAGCGAGCTACTGCATTTATTATGCCCACGTATAGAGCCGCTTGAAATGGTTGGTTTCTCGCAAAATTCGAGAGAAGGTAGAACGCCGTTGGAATGGTGATTAGAGAATGAAGGTATGGTAACGAGAATGCTAGGAAGAGTCGACTCTTAGCCAATCGTCGCAATGATAGTTGCGATCCTTCATCTACATTTTCAACTCCAAGAAGCACTGAAAAATAGAAGTTCGAAATTACGACAACGAAAGAGTCCATTGCCAGTACGATCAACACTGGTGCTGCATCCGTGTATTTGTCAGTCAGAATTCTTATGTAAGAGTCCGACAGTGCTATTGCGCCCACAGTCAAAGGAATGGCAAACATTAAGACCATTTTCAGAGCAGTTGTTATGTGTTCACTCTTCTTCTCTGCCAGAAGCTTGGGGTACAAGGCAAATGCTAGGAGTGACGAGTATGTGATTACATTTACGATTGTTGCGCCAGCGCCCAGCTCGCCTCGCGCATCTTGACCGCCATAAGTGAACAATATGATGAAAATGTAGGAAGCTATTTGACTCCCAACGACATTGTAAACGTTTACCAGCGATGCTTTCAGCCATTCTGTTATGTATTCTCGCTTGATTTTTTGTTTCAGTTCTTGTGCGAGGAGCTTAAGGTAGAAGAATATTTGAGGAACGAATGCTGTCAAATTCGCGATGACAGCTCCTAAGAGTAGCAAATGGAAATTGATGATTAAAACGTAGCCTAAGATTACTCTGCCAATCTGCTGTACAATAAGTCCATAACCTATCGCCTGTGGCATCCTTGCTTGCAGACATGATTCTAGGATGCCCATCATGTAAGTCTCCACTATCAGAATTGCAACGAACAGATACACACCTAGGTATACTTGACTGATGCCAAGTCCAGCGGTTATCAGGGGAATCAGCAAAAGATACATCACTGCAGCAATTCCTGAAATTGTGAGGTTTGCCAGAATTCCTGTCTTGATTGACCCCTCTTTTCCCCTCGCGGCATATCGCATTGCCCAAAAAGGAAGCACGCCGGTCATCAATGTAAAATATCCTAATAAGTCATTGACGTTGAACCACATGTCATAGTAAGTCCTGTTTGTGCCTGGAGCAGGCACTATCAATTCGCGGGCCACCATGTATGCGAAAACTAGTCCGCTGACGATGCTAACCATTTTGGCCGCGAATATCACGTAACCAGAATATTCCATTCTGATTTCTTTCTTTTCCAATTGCAGCCCTTTCTGCTGTCTATGCCTATTGCTTGCACATAATTAATCTTGTGTCGCAAAATAGCGCGCACAGTTCCCAGATGCATATTATTAGGCGTGCCATTTTTCATATTCCGCGTGAAGAAGACTTTCGGCCACGATTTCTACAGACTTTCTAGAACTGTACCTGGGGGTCCACCCTAGGCTTCTTATCTTTCTGATGTCTAAACGCATCAGAGGGACGTCGCCTTTCCAACCTCTTTTGCCGCCTGTAAATTTGAATTCAGGTCTTAAGCCCATTTGTTTACATAGGATTCTTGCAATTTCTTTTACAGTGATCCAATCTTCGGAACCTATGTTGTATATGTTTACGCCCTGTCTTCGGCTTGCTCTTGCAGCGAGTTGTATTGCATCGATGCAATCCTCTATGTAAAGATACGATTTTTTCTGGCTGCCATCTCCAAGAATTTCTAGTTCGCCAGGGTTTTTTCTTAGTTTCTGCAAAAAGTCGTGGATGACTCCGTGAGTGGATCTTGGACCTATGATGTTTGCAAGTCTAAAGATAACTGTTCGCATGTCGAACGTATGACAATAAGCGGATATGAGAGCCTCGCACGCTAACTTCGTTGCGCCGTAAAAGGATATGGGAGTGGGTGGGCCATAGTTTTCAGGTGTTGGTATCTGGTCGGCTTCACCGTAGACTGTTGACGTGGATGTGAAGAGGATTTTCCTAACATGGTTTTCTTTCATGGCTTCCAAGACTCTGAAAGTGACCAAGATGTTCTGTTCCAAGTCGAGCTTTGTGTTCTCCAGAGCTACCCTCACGTCAGGGTTTGCCGCAAGGTGCCAAACTTCCTCAATACCATCGAAATAGTCGTTAATGGGGTCTGTAAGCAAATCAACTTGATGGAATTCTACACTCGAGCGATTATGATGCATTTGAAATGACTCTCTTCTCGGAGCCGATTTGTCCATAACCACCAAATTGTTTCCGAGGTCGATGAGCCTCTCCACTAAATGTGAACCGATGAAGCCTGCTCCGCCTGTTACCAGAATTCTCATAATGATGATTCTCATAAACGCTGAATTAAGTTTTGTCTCGCCGCCTGTGTGGACTAGGATGAGCCATTTGGCTCAACACGTGTTTTAGTTGCATTGTTGCCCGCCGCGAAATCTGATAGGAGCTTGGAAGAGAATTTTCATGCAGTTGTGGCGAAGATATCGCAACTGTTCGAACGTTGGCGAGTATCCCAATGAAACAACGAGAAGCATGCAGAATGAGCCAAGTGATCCTTATGAGCGCGAAACAAGAACTTGAATGATGGTTAGCCTTGAGATTCGTGTCGGTGTCGCACGTATTGTGTGGGCTATCACAAACTGAAAGACTAAGCATTTGACTAGATTGACCATTTTGACTGAAAACATCACGAACGGTACTCTGATGTTTGTGATGGCCAAACGATCTCATCGTGTTTGTCTTCAGAACGAAGGTGCTTAGGCTAGGTAATCTGTTGTGGTTTCAGTCTCAGCTTGACCTTTATCTTGGTTCTGCTGATCCAGTTGTAAAGCGGAAACAATGGACGCTTTAGACTCTGCGGGAGGCTGTCTTTTAAGTCCCTGTGAAGCCCTAGCTTGATGGCTAGTCTGCCTTTTCTTGTCAGCGGTACGTAGTAACGAGTTAGTTGAGATTGGGTGAATCCGTTGTTTTGTTTAAACTCGTCTAGGGTCGGATGGTTTCCCATTCTGCCATACATGATCCATCGGACTCCTTTTGCTGCGCACACTTCAACTGCTTTTGCCACTAGGGCGTTGTTTACTGCTCTTTCCCGGTAGGCTTGTAACGAAAGTATTTTGGAGATTCTGACTGTGTTTTTGCCGTTGACAAGCTGTATGAAGCCTGCAAGTTCTTTCTCAGAATAAGCGCTTATGTATGTACAGTTTTGCGATGAAAGTATGCTTCGCATCACGGTTTTCAGTGGAATGCCGTAGTACGGAAAACTTCTTTCCTGTCTAATCGGCGTTTCATTATAGATCTTCCAGACACCCTCCAAGAACCTCTGATCCGGCTCGACCACTTCGGTTTTTATTTCGCTTTTTTCTGCTTTGCGAACCATATTGCGTGTCTTTTTTCCGATTTTTTTCCACCAATCATCATAGCTCGTTACTTGAAGAAGAGCAACGTTGTCGTCAGCTCTTGCCCAAGATTTCGACGGATTCTGGATCGAGTAGCACCATTTCCTTTCTATGAAGTTGAATATGTCCGCTCCTCTTTCTCCAAGTTCATCCATGAGCTGCCCCGTGGGAACGATGTCTTTCTCATACTCATCTTCGTCGCTGACCATCTTGACGAAGAATTTCTTGCGAAAGACTAGGGTTTTGAGTTCTTTGTCTACGTCTAGAAGCGTTTTCAGTGTATCATAAAAGGGGCCTCTATGGTTTATTCTCCCGCGTTGAAAGAGCCAGATTGGGTGGAAGTGAAGTACATATCCTCTCTTGACATAACCCTCAACTATTCTTAGCGTATCCTTCGTGTTATAGATGTGGCACAGTTTGTCTATTCCCACCGTCGGGTAAACATAGAAAGATTGTAGTGGGAACTTGTCGGGAATTTTGGGCGCTCTTTCTTTCCATCGCTTCCACATCACTCTGGCGAGTAAGCGAGCAGTTCCATGAGTTGTATAATATCTTATCTTTCTTCCTGTAGATCTCTCCAAAAAACTCATTTCTCTAAGAGGGTCCTTTGCGATATGAAGTCCAACCTCGTGTTTAGCTGGATCCAGTAGGCCCATCATTTCCTCGTCGGGAATCGTGCTGGGGGTGAAAAACCAGTAGGTTCTTACCTCTTTGGATGATTCATTGATCATCTTTGCAGCTATTTTCGAGTTCTTCAAATAGTCTCTGCCCATTTTGATGCCTGTGGCAGTGTAAATGAAGCTTCTGATTCTTGACGGGTATGCGTAGTCAACGTCAACTCGGAATGTTATCAACCGTTTTGGTTCTCCATCTCAACGTGCTGCTAAACATTCTTACATGAAAGCTTGATATAACTGCTTTTCTGAAGGTAAAAGCGCAGTTATCGCCTCGACTGTGACGCCTTCTAATTCAGGATTACTCCGGCCACCTTTCAGAAGTCTTCCAATTTCTTAAATACTTGTTGATGTTATGTAGAGGAGGGCCCAGAGATTGGTCAGCTGGATTTGCGGAGCTGTAGTATCTGCTCGGGATGAGGAAAAAGCTATAGGAAAAACTCTTCAAAGTCTGCGGAACCAAACTGCGAGGGTCTTCATCGTTGTGGTCAATGATGGCAGCAAAGACCGGACTAGAGATGTTGCATCAAGATATGCGGATGTCGTTTTAGACTTGCCTAGACACGCGGAAAGTTGGGTTGGAAAGCCTGAGCTCGCAAGAGTTTTCAACGCAGGATTTGAGGTGTTAAGGGATAGGAATGTTGAGTATGTTTTGATCAGTGGGGCGGACTCTGTTTATCCTGCAAACTACGTTGAAGACATTATTAAAAGAATGAAGATGGGAGGCATTGTTTTTGCTTCGGGCGTGGCAGAAGGTGAGGTTTCTCGATCTCTTTCTCCACGAGGAAGTGGCAGGGTTATAGATGCCCGGTGGTTTGGGCGTGTTGGTTTTGAGTATCCTGAGAACTACGGTTTTGAATTTCATCCTGTGTACAAGGCTCTTTCCGAAGGCAGAAAGGTAACTGTTTTTCAGGATCTGCGATTCAAGTTGTCCAGAGAAACTGGTCTTTCCAGAAGCAAATTGTACCTATGGGGCAAAGGTATGAAAGCTCTGAATTATTGGTGGCTATATGCTTTAGGGAGAGCAGTTTTGACAGGTCTCAAGAATCCCCTGAACGGGTTCGCGTTGCTTAAAGGATATGTGTCAAATGTTCCAAGCAAGTATGACGATATTAGAGAATTTGTTCCCTGTATTCAGAAAAGGTTGTTAATATCCAGAATCCACGAAGTTGTTAGATTTTGACAAATCTTAAGGCATGAGATTATGCCTTGTCCACAAGCTAGTAGTCTACATGTGTTTGTGGGACTTTTTGGACAAAAGGCTTTTTTCAGAGGGGCTGACCAGTGTAAGTCTGAGAATTGGAGTGGGCTTCAGACTGGTCAACGTCCAAAACAATGGGAATCGCTGCAAGAGAGGATAATGAATGAAAGACTATGAAAGTTTTCTGCACAAATTGACCAAGACGAGGCTTAGTTGTGGTCGGAACTTGACTGAACTAACGACATACCGAGGCGTACCCCTCTGGCTACTTGCGAATTTTAGATTCTATTTATTCATGGTCGACTTACTAGAAGGAAGTGGCAGATCTGCTCGCAATACTCTAAAATGGATGACCTACAAGGCAGTTGAACCATTCTTAGGCTTCTCAAAAATGATATTCGCAGGGTTTGCCCTAAAGTTATATGGAAGCAAGAAAAGTAATAACAGAAATGGGGGAAAGGGAACCCCGAAAATACTTTTCACTTCGGAGAACTTGGAGTGGCGAGTCATCAGGGATTATGAATCCAACAGTCTCAAAAAGACCGACGCCTTTTTTGACTCGATCATAAGCCAATCAGCGCACAAGTACAATTATTTGGGAGTCTATCCGATAGGGCTTAAAACTCGTGGCTTGAGAATATTCGTTGACAAGCTGAGGAACTGGAAGATTTCATACAAGCCCTTCGAACTTTACTGGTCTTTAGACGCGCTAAGAAGAGAGTCAGGGGCTTCTAGGTACTTCAGACGACTATGGAAAGAATTGAACAAGGACGATAACTTCAAAAAGCTATGCACATACGATGGGAGAAACCTGTACGCTGAGATTGGGGCAGAGCTTAGGTTCTATTTTTTGGTGGTTTTTCCTCGTTTTATCGAGAACATTGAAGTCGCAAAACGAATGATCCGCAGAGAAAAACCATATCTGATTCTGATAGAGGAGGAGTACGGAGAATTTGAAAGGACCCTTGCAGTTGCTGCAAGGCTGGAAGGGACTCCTACGCTGGGGATCCAGCATGGCATAATCGTTCCGACACATTATGGCTATATATTCGAGAAGGAAGACAAAGGAAAGATGATTCTGCCAGACTTCACGGTTGTCTATGGGCAATACCACTATGACTTGCTTACCAAACATGGCATATATGACCCTGAACGAGTCATTGTGACAGGGCAGCCTCGTTACGACATTTTGCATCGTGTAGATGGAATCTATTCTAAACAGAAATTCCTTGAAAGAAACAAAATCAATCCAGCCCATAGAATATTGTTGTGGACAACACAATCTCATGCTCTAAGCGACGGCGAAAACGCTTTGAACTTCGAGACAGTTTTCGAAACAATGCAGAACATCGAAAACGTAACACTTATTGTAAAGCAGCACCCAGGCGAGGAAGAAAGACACACTGAAATGATTAAGGATTATCTGAGGAAATATAAGGTGGACGCAATTTTGACAAAAAAAGACTCGGATACTTACGAGCAGATATACGTTTGCGATTTGCTGATGACAAAAAGCTCTACGACTGCGATGGAAGCAGTGGCACTGAATAAGCCGGTGATAATCTTGAATCTCAGCGGGGAAGCTGATTTGGTTGATTATGTAGAGCAAGGGGTTGCCTTAGGCGTCTATAAGGAAGAAGACTTGAAGATCGCAATTGAGAAACTGATGGCAAGTGATCTTGAATTGGCTGGGAACAGAGAGCAGTACATACGAAAATACCTTTACAAGATTGATGGAAAAGCCGCTGAAAGGGTCGTAAACGTCATTGAGAGGATAATACACAAAGAAAAATACTAATGCAAAAGGGCTGACGCGCTCTAAGGGCTTTTGATCGATTTCTTCTGATTTTTAGAACCCTGAAAAGACCTTCTTCAACTCGTTCTTTGCTGGATATGTTATCAGAACGGCTCTGTGGGGGCCGTGGAAAACGAAAAAGCTTCCAGCTGCTACAGCTGAAGCTCCACCCACTTTGACTGCTTCAGCAAAATCCTGTATTTTTCCAGCTCCGCCGAGCGCTATAACTGGGATGCCCACTGAACTCGAGACCTTTCTGATGATGTTTATGTCATAGCCACTGAAAGTGCCATCTCTGTCCACCGAGTTCAGCAGTATCTCGCCTGCACCGTTTTTTTCCATGAGAATAGCAGAGGTCACGGGGTCTAGCTTGGTGGTTGTACCGCTACGATAGTCAAAGACCCAATGTCTACCTGAAGAGTCTTGTCTTACGTCGATTGAGGCGACAACGCTTTGGGAACCGACGTTCTGAGCGGCCTTTTTTATGAAATCAGGGTTTTCAATGGCGTAGGCATTTATCGAAACTTTCTCGACACCCAATCTTAGTAACTTGTTCACGTCTTCAAGATTTCTTATCCCTCCGCCGTAGCCGAAGGGCATGAAGGCTTCTCGACTTATTCTGGAAACGAGCTCGAAATTTGGTGTTCTCTTTTCCCTTGTGGCTTGAATGTCGATAAACAGTAGCTCATCCACTTCTTTGTCGTTGAAGATTTTCACAGCGTTGATAGGGTCTCCGACATAAGTAGGATCTTTGAACCTGATCGTTTTGACTAGGCCATCGTTCTTGAGTAAGAGTGCCGGGATTACTCTTGTTCTTAGCAATGTGAGACTTGCTCCACAAAGTTCTTCATGAGTCTTAGTCCGTACTTGTGGCTTTTTTCAGGGTGGAACTGTGTTCCGAGTATGTTCACTCTTTGGAGCGACGAAGTGAACTCGTAGCCATAATTAGTCGTTGTCAGTACATCCTCGGCGTTGTTGCATACGATGTGATAAGAATGAACAAAATAGAAGATTGGGTTCTCGTACATTTCGTAGAATAGGGGACTTTCTTTTTTGATGTTCACGGAGTTCCAGCCCATGTGGGGAATTCTAAGGTTCGCGTTAACATTGTCGAACTTGAACTTCACAGTCTGTCCACTGATGAACCCGAGACCCGGAAGAACACCTTCTTCGCTTTTTTCTGAGAGCAACTGCATACCCAAACAGATACCGAGAATTGGGACTTTCTCTCTGACCACTCTTCTTCTCAGAACATCAACAAGGCCCAGCTTGTCCAAGTTCTGCATTCCAGTATCGAAAGAGCCTACTCCTGGAAGGATGAGCTTTTCGGCAGTCTCGATCCTAGCCAGATCAGAAGAAAGAACGGCCTCACCGCCTGTCTTCTTTATCATGTTTATTATTGAACCTATGTTTCCCATCTCATAATCAATGACAATAATCATTCAATCGCCATTGGACGTCTTAGACAAGCATTAGGTCACATCTGTAAGTGGCCGGTTTGCTTTCGTTAGAATGGCATCTAATCTGATTTAAGCATTTTGAAAAAATGCCGTTTGCAGAAACGGGTGCTTTGGTTCAACGTCTCCTTACGAACCGGTAGGCTTTCTTTGCGAGTCTGTAGTATAGTGTTTTCTGGTAGTTGGGGTAATCCCAGTAGGTTTTGGGCGGGGCTTTCATTATGGCTTCGAATTCCTCTTTCGTCAGGCCGAATTTGTTGATAACATATTCTATGTCTTGTTCCACATCCTGTGGCGGATATATCTCTTTTTTCATTTCCTCTACTGCTTGTTCTCTCGTTATCTGTCCGGCACAGATGAGGCTGGACAAATGCGCTCTCCTCTTGTCGAACCCAAACTTTCTTGGAAGTATGTACCCTTGAAAAAACTTCGTATAGAATGACTCATAATGCTTTAAGCCGTAGTCTCTCCAGCCAATCTCTTTTTGGATGATTTCTTTGGCTTCTTGCCTGTTGTAATCGATGTAATCCAGGAAGTTGATCCACTTTGTTCCTTTGATGAGCTTGAACTTCATCAATTCGAAGATGCTGTAGTGAGGAAATGTCTTCAATTCTTTCGAACCGAACTGCTTCTGAATGCTCCTGATGTATTTCCAGTCCGCATGTCCTCGGGACCAAGCGTTTGGCAAAATCGCTTCCGTGGCGCTGTTCACCCCTGTGAGGATGTATTTTACCTCTTCTTTTATGGCGGTCTTGTAGAGTATCGCGGTGATCGCATGGTCTGATGGTATTTCAGAATCAGGTGTAGAGGCTTTCAGAAATGACAGTTGCAGGTCTTTGAATTCTTCCCAGTCAATGACATAAGTAAACAAGTCTATGTTCAGTGCATTGCAGATGTTCTCGATGTTCTTGACCGCTAACTCCGAATCCCAGCCATTGTCTAGATGAACTGCCAAAGGTCTGAGTCCCGCGGTTTTGACTCTGAAGGCGACGTAGGAGCTGTCGGTACCTCCACTGAGGCCTATGATGCAATCATATTTCCTGTTCCTGCCCTTCTCCTTGACTTTTTGAACAAGTCTTTCAAAACTTGACATGTCCTTCTGGAAAGGAGTATTTCTGAGCTTTTCTTGAGCCACCGTGCAGTGGCTGCAGTATCCGTTCGCGCCAAATCGGATCTCAGGATCTGAAGTATCCATTATGCATCTCGTGCAGATGCGGTATTCAGTTGGCATCGACGTTTCTTTTCCTTCGATTCCCTAATGAAAGACCACTATTATCTTTTTTGGTTGGGATGACATCACCCTCACTCGTGCGTGTTTTCGGGCGAGGGCGTTTGTCAAGTCACATGTTTCCAGTCTTATGGATTTGGCACTTGATGTCAGGGCCTTGGAGCGCGCGCTACGGTCAAAATTTTCTAATTTCTGATTTCTAACAAAGAAAAAAGAAAGTCTACTCTTCTTATCGCTTAGAAATTAGAATTCCAGAAACTAGTCTATTACCTTGATTGATGAAATGCCAAAGACAATAATGCGAATGGGAGTAGTAGTTGAATAGTGACTTCTTAACGGAAAGGTTGGAAAGAACTAAGAGGCCCTAGAGAGGTAGGCTTTGAACACGAAGAGCCCTCGCATAATTTAATACTGAGAAAGGAGTAGAAAATATTGGATTACCGCTGAATCAGAGGGTGAACAGTATAATGAGGAGTTTTGTGTGTAGGTTGCTTGCTAGGCTGGGTTATGAAGTGCACAAAATACAAACCAAGAATGATTTAGCAATCTACTACGCACTTTTCAATTGTGATGATGTAGTTAACAGGCGATTTTATAATGTTGGCGCAGGGCTATTCAGACATCCTGTATGGACAAATGTTGACTACTATTCCAATTGGTATCAAGGCAATCCCATTGACATGAACTTTGATCTGTTTGAACTAAAGCCTTTACCAATAGAAAGCAAATCTGCGAGTATTGTGTATTCAAGCCATACCATCGAACATATCACTGACGAGGCTGCGCAAAACCTGTTTGATGAAGCGTACAGAATCCTTAAAAAAAGGCATAACACGGCTGACCACGCGTAACATTGATTTGTATTATAAAGCACTCGTGTTGAACAATGCTGAGTATTTTTACAAATGGGACATAGACACTTACAGTACGCCAGAAAACATGAAAAGAGTATTTATTCGTAAACCAATGAATCAAGTTTCATTGGAACATATCTTCCTGTTTTGCTTCGCCTCTCAAACGTCTGAACTTCATATAGATGACGATACCTACAAAATAAGCGACGAGAAATTTAACACTATCTTCCGTGAAGTGTCTTATGAACAAGCCTTAGACTATTGCAAGTCCAAATGTAGAGTAGAACTGCAAAAGAAATATCCGGGGAATCATGTAAATTGGTGGAATGCAGACAAACTCTTTATAATGTTGCAGAAAGCTGGTTTTGAAACTATCTATTTGTCAGGTTACAGCCAAAGTTTATGCCCGGTGTTGAGAAACACCGAATATTTTGACAATACCCATCCTAACCTTTCAATCTATGTTGAAACTCAAAACATTGTGACAAAACTTGCTGCACAGGTTTCTAACTATTTATCTTGCATTAAGTTCGATCACTCAAGCCGACTGGAACAGCCTTGTGGCCTACGATAATTTCGTAGACTCCGTTCTTTCATTAGACACTACATAGCGCGCTGGTCTGTCCCGAAATTGGTGTAAAATGGTTTTTATTCTTCTTTTGCCTTTTTGAGTTCAATTTGAGCTTGTTTGATAGGCAAATCTTGGCAGTTTTGAGGGATGGAAATCATGGGAGCTCCGGCAGATCCTGCGGGAAGCGGGGTTTTCCCATAACACGTTGAGGCTACACTTAGCCCGCTTGAAACGTCAAGCATGGTCGTGAAAGCTAACGGCGCATGCGCCTCAAAACCGCCCCCAAAACCCCAAAAGGGAATAAATACCATTTTTAACCATTTTCGGAACACGCTAGCGCGCTACAGAGATACGCATCTGAGTTACAGATTTAGCCAAAAGAGGAGAAAATTTATCTGGGTGGTGTAGCGTATAATAGGTGGAACAGGAAAAGTGAAGACTGCTTATACCTCTATGAGCGCACGCGATTTTGACTAATGTATTACAGGTATGTCCATGAAAGTGCTATTAATCAATCCGCCTTTAAGAACAAATGTTCCATCAACGCTTTATCCCATAGGAATATGCTATGTTGCCAGTTACCTTAGAAATCACGGGCACAAAGTGCAGATTTTAGATGTAAACGGGTATAGGTGGACGAAGGCAGAGTTTAAACTACAGTTTGAAAATCAGGCTTGCGACGCGGTAGGCATAGGTGGTTTAGTCACAGCTTTCAACCATGTTGACTGGATTTCACGCTACGTCAAATCAGTAAATCCAAGCGTTCCAATTTTTGCCGGGAACACAGTGGCATCTACGATACCGTACATACTGTTAAAACACACGGATGTTGATGTTGCTGTAATAGGTGAGGGAGAATTAACTGCACTTGAATTGGTTGAAGCTTTAGAGTCTGGAAGAAGTCTCGATGGACTTAAGGGAACATGGTATAAAAAAGGCGGGAAGATAGTTGAAAACCCAAGGAGAGAGCCTTTAGAAAATTTGGATTCTCTGCCGTTGCCAGCTTGGGATCTTGTTCCGATGGAGACTTACCTTAAAAACTTTGAAGCAGAATACGGCTTTCGGGGTGCAACCATGTCCACTGTAAGGGGTTGCCCATTCAATTGTAGGTTCTGTTGCAAAACCTTTGTGGGATACAAAGTGAGAAGTCGTTCTCCAGAAAACGTTATTGAAGAAATCAAGTTGTGGATACGGAAGTATTCTGTTGATGGGTTTTTCCCATGCGATGACTTGTTCATTTATGATAGAAAGCGTGCGATGAAATTCTGTGACTTGCTCGTTAGAGAAGGCTTGAACTATTTGAAATGGTTCGCGTCTGCAAGAGTGGACTTGTTAACAGAGGAGTTGGCTTTGAAATTGAAGGAGGCTGGATGTATATCAGTGGACTTCGGGTTTGAATCTCACAGCCAGAAAGTGCTTGATTATTACAGTAAACTCGTTAAGGTTGAGCATCAGCAGAGGGCAATTGACATCTGTAAGAAAGCTAGAATCCCGTTTAAGGGTTCTTACATTGTAGGGGCTCGCAATGAATCATGTGAAACCCTTAAAGAAACCTACGAATTTTGTAGAAGAAACGAACTAAGCTATAAACCTGATAACCTGCTTATGCCACAACCGCAGACAGCCATATATGAGGAGTGCAAGCAACGTGGACTTATTACTGATGAGTACGAATATGTGAAGCAGCTTGCAGATGCTGGCGACACTGACTGTCTAGTCGTGAATGTAACTGAAAGGTTTTCAGACCAGCAGCTTCTTGACGTTTTCCATGCTTACCGATACGTTAACCAAAGAACTGCACACAGAATCAGTGTATTAGTGTCACAGATGCCCAAAAGCATAATGAAGATGAAACAGCAGGGAATAAAGAGGGCAATCGTAAAGTTGCATGACATTGTTTCAGGAAAAAACGTGAGATTGATGCAAGAGTTGAAGACGCAGAAAAAGAATAGGTGGGACTAGGATGAAACTTTGGAAACGGCTTTTTCTCGTTAGCGCGCGCGGCCTGACGTAGTTGTGAAAAATCTGATAGCCTGTAAGAATCTTCTTACGTCCAAACAGAAACTGATTGCATACCTAATCATACAATGTCAAACGTGATGTCGGGTAATTCGTGAATATCATCATTATTAAAGTCAGACCTGCACGCAGTCAGCTCTAGATGTTCACGTACCCAATCGACAGCTCCCAGTGAATATTCTGTCATTACTACTTTAGCATAGTCAGACCTAGAATCAATACGCAAAAAAAGTCAGAATATATATCCAGCAAAATCAGATTATTCATAAGTCCGGACCGTACAAGTCACTAAACAATGTGTGATGGAGGTTAATCATGGAGTGTTGTTCGGTAAAGGGTATCAGAATATCCAGAATGACCTTGGGAACGGCGCAGCTAGGACTGAACTATGGAATTGCTAACAGAATTGGGCAACCTAGCCTAGAAAGGGCTCACGAGATTCTAAAACGGGCCCTTGCGCTAGGCATAAATGCATTCGATACGGCCCGAAGTTATGGCAATAGTGAAACAATCATTGGAGCTTTCTTTGAAAGGCAAAAAGCTTCCTTTAAGGGGCCCATCATAATAACAAAAATCCCCAAGATCCAACCTCCATCACAAGCATCACTTGAGCAGGTTTATGCTTTCATCCGAGATTCCTTGATTAGGTCAGCCTCCCGACTAAAGATGAAACATATACCAATAGCACTAATGCACCATGCTCCAGATGTGACCACCTACGGGAAAAAGATAATCGAGAGTCTGAACAGACTTAAGAAAGAGGGTCTAGTCAAGTACGCAGGGGTATCGGTGTATAGTCCTGATGAAGTAAAGGAATTCTTGAGAATTGGTCCAATGGAAGCTATTGAAATCCCCATCAACCTGTTCGATCGACGATTAATAGACCAAGGTCTCCTATTCGAATTGGCGAAAAAAGAAATACTTGTCTTGGCTCGTAGCGTTTTCCTCCAAGGTCTATTTTTCTTGGACCCGAGGAACCTTCCTACCGCCTTGCATCTGGCCGTGAAACCGTTGAGGCAGCTTCGGCTTCTCTCACAGGAAACTGGAATCAGCATTGAATCTCTGGCTGTTACTTTTGTAAGAGACTTGCCAGGAATCAGCAGTCTAGTCATAGGGGTAGAGACCGTTGAACAACTCAAGAGAGATATTGAAGTATTGAACGCCCCCCATCTTCCCGATAGAATTAATGAGAAGTTGGCACAATACTATTCAAACTTGCCAGAAAAGTTAATCAATCCAAGCTTATGGAATGTTGAGAGGAACATAAGATGAGTGTACAGGAATTGTTTGAATTAAAACGTCAAGTAGCCGTTGTAACTGGTGGAGCTGGTCATCTAGGATCTGCGATTTCAGAGGCTTTAGCAGAGGCTGGAGCCGATCTCTATATTGCAAGCCGGAACAAAAGCAAGTGCGAAAAACTAGCCAAGGCCCTCAGAAGAAAGCACAGTACCAATGCCGTAGCGTTATCGTTAGATATTGGCTCCGCGAGATCGGTGCGAGACTGTTTCAGCAAGATCACCGATAAGGCGGGCAAAATCGATGTTCTGGTCAACAATGCGGCTTACAGTCCTTCTATCCGACTTGAAGACGGGTCCGAGGAAGACTGGCTCAAAGGAATTGACGGCACGATTAACGGAGTGTTCAGATGCACCCGAACTGTACTGCCAATAATGATACAACGCAAATACGGCTCAATAATCAACATAGCTTCGATGTACGGCGTGGTTTCACCCGATCCATCCATATATGGGACCTCAGGCTTAGATAATCCTCCAAGTTATGGTGCGGGAAAAGCAGCAGTGATTCAGTTCACTCGCTATTTGGCCTGTCATTACGCGAAGATGGGAATACGAGCAAATGCAATCTCACCGGGTCCTTTCCCAGATCCTGAGGTCCAGAAGAAAAGAGAGTTTATTTCAAATCTGAAGAAAAAGGTTCCGATGGGCAGAATCGGTCAACCTAGCGAGCTAAAGGGGGTTGTGGTATTCTTGGCCTCAAAGGCATCCAGTTACGTCACAGGAGTGAACATCCCCGTAGATGGAGGCTGGACTGCCTGGTGAGGAATCAAAAGGTAGTAACTATCATCCAAGCAAGGATGTCATCATCGAGACTCCCAGGAAAAGTCATGATGGATCTATTGGGTAAGCCTTTGCTCGGGAGGGTCATGGAACGAGCAAAGCTTGCCAAGACAACAGATGAGGTGATAATAGCAACGTCCACAGAGGCTACAGATGATGTGATAGATTTGTACGGAAAAGCAAATGGCTGCGATGTTTTCAGAGGAAGCTTAGACGACGTCCTGAATAGGTACTGTGAGGCTGCAAGAATGACTTCGGCAGATGTAGTTGTTCGAGTAACGGCCGACAATCCCTTGACCGAACCAAGGCTGATAGATTACGGTTTACATCACTTAATATCCAACGGACTAGACTATGTTTTTTACGAGAACATTCCTTATGGTTCTGGAGCCGAGGTGATGACCAGAAGCGCGCTCCTCAAAGCGTCCAAGAGTGCCCAGAACAATGCTGACAGAGAGCATGTCACTTCCTATATCACAAGCTCCCCAGAGACATTCAAGCTGGGAGTCATTCCAAATCCTTTTGAGGCTTTGGTTCGCCCCGACATCAGTGTTACCGTTGATACCCTAGAGGATTATTTGAAAATGTACAAGGTATTCTGGCATTTCAGGGATAGGAAAGTGGTGGATTTGGAAGCCGCGATCGAGTTCTTAGATAGATTGGCAAGTTCCTCTTTAGGCAAAGGTCAAAATCGAAAACGAGCTGCTTTCAAGAAGAGCGGGCTATGAGAAAGAAAATGCTTTATATGAATGTTTTCAAGAAGTACCAAACAAGCACCGAGGGCCCGCGTGCTCAATCAAGATAAACGGAAAATGTGTAGAGAACTCGGAATGAAAAAAGTAAAGATAGGGAAAAGATGGGTAGGAGAAGAAGAGCCTGCCTACATAGTTGTCGAGATCGGCATAAACCATAATGGTGACGTAGATCTAGCAAAGAAAATGATAAATGAAGCAAGAAAATGTGGCGTGGATGCTGTAAAGTTTCAAGCGTTTAAAGCCAAGGAGTTTGTTTCAGACCCAAGTAGCGCTTATACGTACAGATATCAGGGGAAACTTGTTACCGAATCCATGCTCAAGATGTTCAGGCGATATGAATTTGATGCGACAGAATGGAAAGAAGTCTTCGGATACTGCAAGAAAAAAAATACTGATTTCTTTGTAACACCGCAAAACCCATCCGATTTGGATTTTATCTTATCAATTGCCGACGTGCCTGCAATAAAAGTTGGTTCTGATGACCTGACCAATCTGGAGCTTCTAGAATATTACGCTAAGAAAAACAAGCCTATGATAATATCTGCTGGAATGGCATACATATCAGAGATTGAAGCTGCCGTCAATACTGTACGAAGTACAGGGAACAATAGTCTAGTGGTTCTACACTGTGTCTCATCATATCCCACAGACGCCGAAGAAGTAAACCTAAGAAAGATGCTGACGATTAGAGAAGCATTCGACGTTGTGGTTGGATATTCCGATCACACTCTTGGATCTGCTGCTGCCTTGGGCGCTGTCGTGTTGGGAGCAAGAATAATTGAGAAGCATTTTACATTAGACAAGAATTTGCCAGGCCCAGACCATTGGTTCTCAGCAAACCCAGATGAGATGAGAGAATTAATAGACGGAATAAGATTTGTTGAAAAGGCGCTGGGAAGTGCAGTCGTAGAACCAACACCGAAAGAACTGGAAATGAGAAAAATCGCTAGAAGAAGCATCGTGGCAGCAAAGGACATCGATAGGGGAGATGTAATCGACAGAAAGATGGTCACGTTCAAAAGACCCGGTACTGGCTTAGCACCTAAGTATGTCAATATCATTATAGGGCGAAGGGCTAAAGCAGATATCAGACGAAACGAACTCATTACATTTGACAAGATTCAATAAGGGAAAAACATGGACGATGTCAGAGAATTCTGGAGAAAGGTATGGAACGAAAAGGCCACATCTGACAGCATGTTTGTCCAGATTGGAAGAAGCAGTTACACGCCTCTAGAATTCTTTCTAATGATAAGAGATATAGCTGACGCATTAAAAATCGAGAAAGAAGACGTCCTTTTAGATGCTGGAGGAGGCGTTGGATGGGTAAGCATGTGCGTATCTCCATTTGTCAGCGAAATCACACTATTTGACTATGCGGAAGAGATGGTTAATAAGGCAAGAGAGACGACCAAGTATTGTGGGAATATTAGAGTATTCTTGGATGACTTACTCATCATGGAGAAAGTAAGAGACAAGAAATACACAAAAACCATAGTGGGTTCTGTTCTCCAGTATCTTGAGAATTACGAGCAAGTGGAGACTTCTCTTCTTAACACCTACACTGTTATGTCGCCAAGGGCCAGAGCCGTATTTACGCACAATCCGGACATAAGGAAAAAAGAGAACCATTTCAAGTCCTATGACAGGCTCAATTACGGTAAGGAAAGACTCAAGAAAGCATTGGACATGGAAGAAATGCGACTTTGGCTTGACATAACCAAGATTAAAGGCATTGCCTCCAAAATCGGCTTTTCTAACTGCTATGAAACCCCTATCAACGCAAGGCTTTGGCAGTCAACCCATATGTTTGATTTTGTGGTGGAAAAATGAAGAAAAAAGAGATTCTGGAGATAATTAAGACTCTCAAAGAAGACCCGGAAGCAAGGAAGGAATTTCTTCACGTTTTGATTAAGACCCTAGACCTACGTGAAAATTCATTCCATCCGTTGGTTTTCGTCAATGGAAGCCCAAAAGTCGGCAAAAACGTGTACATCGGCCTTTTTTCCGAAATCAACGCAAAAGGAGCAGAAGTTGTTATCGGAGACAAGTGTGACATAGCCTCTTTTGTATCAATAAACGTGGTAGATTCGCATAAGAAATGCATTGGACTAGAAAAAGAAGATGAAAGAAGACCAATAAGAATCGGAAAGAACACTTTTATTGGATCTCACTGTTTTATCAAAGGCGGCGCCCGCATCGGACATCATTCAGTTGTTGCCGCAGGAACTATCGTTGAAGGCGTTAGCATACCGCCACACTCATTGGTTTATGGAAACCCGATGAAAGTGAAAGAAGGTTATTACAAGCATACAGGTGCGGTGGCGTGATACCACACAACAAGCCCACGATTGAAAAAGATGACATAAAAGCGGTAACCGACACCTTGAGTTCACGGTGGGTTACTCCTGGAAAAAGAGTAAGAGAATTTGAAAGTGAATTGGCGAAGTATTTATCAAACGATGGATATGCGGTTGCGGTAGAAAGCGGAACATCCGCCCTTCATTTGGCATTACTATCGCTGGGGATTAAGAAAGGCGACGAAGTGATTTTGCCCACTTACGTCTGCACTGCTGTTTTGAATGCCGTAAACTACACGGACGCCACTCCAATGCTTGTGGACATAAATCCCCATGATTTCAACATATCGAATAAGTGTGCGGCGAAAAAGATGACAGCTAAGACAAAAGCGATAGTCATCCCCCATATCTACGGAGTCCCAGCAGAAATTGACAAATTCTTGGAACTTGGAGTTCCAATAATTGAAGATTGCGCCCAAAGCCTTGGTGCAAGATTCGGAATTCAGAAGGTCGGAACCTTCGGAGACATATCGATCTGCTCCTTTTACGCTTCAAAACTGCTAACTACCGCAAAAGGCGGTGCAATCTACTCAAAGAATAGAGAGCATATTGATTTTATTCATGATCTCGTCGATTATGACTACAGACCAACATACAAGCAGAGGTATAATTATCGCATGAGCGATTTTCAAGCTGCACTGGGTTTGTCGCAATTAAAGAAACTTGACCATTTTATTAGAAGAAGGAAAGAAATAGCGGAAGAATATAATCAGGCGGTAAAAGGAAATGCTTTGGTATTAAAGATTTCGGATGGCAAAGAAAATGTCTGGTACCGCTATGTGATCATTTCGGACAAAAATCCAGAAAGAATCCAAAAAGAGTTTTTAAAGGAAGCTATAGAAGTGATAAATCCGTTACAAAACTGGGAGCTACTCCATAATTATCTGCACTTGAACAAGAATGATTTTCCAAATGCAGAAAATATAACCAGAAAAACCATATCTGTTCCTATCTATCCTTCCTTGACAAATGGAGAAGTGGAGAAGGTCGAGAAAGCGATTTGCAGCATATACAGTTAGGTGGATCCAAATGGCAACGATACTGACGGCGCATCAACCTTCATACCTGCCATGGCTCGGTTTTTTTCACAAGCTGGCCATATCCGATGTGTATGTTTCTTTAGATAATGTCCAGTTTGAAAAAAACAGTTACGTCAATAGAAATAAAGTCAAGATTCCTAATGGGGTTGTGTGGCTCACAGTACCCGTGATGACCAAGGGGCATTTTTCAAAAACAATAAGTGATCTGAAAATAGACAACAGCACAAAATGGAGAATCAAGCACTGGAAAACTCTGCAATTGTATCAGAAAGCTGCCTATTTCGAAAACTACCGTGATTTTTTCGAGGAAATCTATGAGCAAAATTGGGAACTCCTTGTCGACTTGAACGAGCATGTGACGAGATTCTTTCTCAAAGAGCTAGGCATAGACGTCAAATTCCTGAAAAGTTCTGAGTTGAACCTGCAAGAAAGAAAATCCGAACTAATAATAGAAATGTGCGAGAAACTAAATGCCAACATGTTTGTCTTTGGTGTTCTCGGCAAGGATTACGTGAACACTGTAGACTTCGAGTCAAGAGGAATCAAAGCCTATTTCCAAGAATACAATCATCCGACATACCCGCAAATATGGGGAGACTTCGTCAGCCATCTGTCAGTAGTGGATCTGCTGTTCAACGTCGGTCCCGAAAAAGCATATGAGGTTATAATGCGAGAAAACATAGAAAAAGACGAGTTAACCAAGATGTTGAGACAAGAACAGGCGTGATGTTTGTGAAAATACTCGTGGTTGCCGCACATCCCGACGATGAAGTCTTGGGCTGTGGAGGAACAATAGCAAAACTGGCCCAGCGAAACGACGTTTACACACTATTTGTAGGTGGAGGCGTAACGTCCAGAGATATGCCTGAAAAACAAAAAAGGCACGCAGTAACTCAGTTAAAAAAGGAAGCCGAAGATGCAAACAAAAAGGTTAATGTGAAAAAAGTGTTCTTCGAAAACTTCCTAGATAACGAATTTGATGCAGTGCCTTTGCTGGATATCGTGAAAGTCATTGAGAGGCACATACGAAAAATCGCACCAGAAGTAGTCTACACACATCATTCTGGAGACCTGAACATTGACCATCAGATAGTCAATAGAGCGGTGATTACAGCTGCAAGACCTGTCGGAAACTGCACTGTTAAGAGAATTCTGTTGTTTGAGGTGCTATCCTCTACAGAATGGGGAAGGCTGAACGCGCACAGCAGTTTCACACCAGATGTTTACGTTGACATATCTGAAACGATGAACGCCAAGCTGGAAGCCATGCAATGCTACAAAAGTGAGATACGCCAATACCCACATCCCAGATCCCTGGAGGGCATAAAAATACTTGCGCAAAAAAGAGGACTTGAAGTCAGCTTGAAATTTGCTGAAGCATTCTGCTTGGTCAGGAGCATAGAATGAAAGTCAAGTTCGGTTTAAAACTATGGTCAACAAATGGCACTCTCTTGAGCGAAGCAGTCAAACTGATCAAGAAAGACGTATTTCAGTATGTTGAACTAATGCCAATTCCTGGTACAGATATTCGTCCGTTTCTGGAAGCTGACGTCCCTTATTTTATACATGCAACGACTGAAACCTACGAAGTAAATATCGCAGATCAGAGTAAGCAAGGACTTAATATGGAAGCATTGGGCGTGTGCAGAGAATGGGCAGATAAGCTAGAGGCGAAATACCTCATTCTTCATCCCGGATATGGTTCAATAAATGATGCCGCAGAATTTCTCGACAGAATAAGAGATGAAAGGATTCTAATCGAAAACATGCCCAAGATCGGGATAAACAATGAGAAGATGGTTGGGTACACGGTAGAACAGGTTAGCAAGTTAATGAATAACAGGGTGGGTCTCTGTTTGGATTTTGGGCACGCAATAAAAGCGGCTACCAGCTTAAAAAAAGACTACAGAGAAAGCATAAGAGAATTCTTAAAGTTGAAGCCAAGAATGTTTCATGTTTCTGACGGGAAACTGAAGGATGAGAAAGATGACCATTTACAAATTGGTGAGGGTGAGTATGATTTCGATTTCTTGATTAGTTGCATTAAAGAGAACGAATCGAAATATGTGACACTGGAGACTCCTAGAATTTTGGCTTCTCTTGTTGAGGATTGCAAGAATCTCGAAGAATTGAAGTCGCAGATTAATTCACACTAGATTGAGAAGGCGGCGTCCGACATTTCAACTTCAAGGCATCTGCTCTGCATCTTAAGTCTTCTAGTTCAAGGTTCTCCTTTTGCCTCTTGGCCAGCCGACGTATTATTTTCTACTTCAGTTCTCTGATAGTCTCCTTGACTGCGTCAATAACATCGAATGCATCTTGATCGCTCATTTTTGGAAACAGTGGTAGTGTGGTTATTCTGTTGAACACGTCTTCTGTGACTGGAAAATCCTTCGGATTCAAACCGAAACGCTGTTTGTAGTAGCTGTGTCTGTAAACTGGGATGTAGTGTACATTGACTCCGATGTTCTTCTGTCTCATTTTTTTGAAAAACTCGTCCCGGTCTATTCCGTTTAGTAGAATTGTGTAGAGATGCCAGACATGTCTTACGTTTGGTTTGACGTAGGGTAGGATGACTTCATTGGTGCCATCAAATCCTTTCTTGTATATTTTGACGATTTCCTGTCTCCTAGCGATGAAGCGTTCTATTTTCTTCAATTGAGAGATGCCCAATGCAGCTTGGAAGTCTGTCATTCTGTAATTTCTACTGAGTAACTTTATGTCATAAGCCCAAGAAGCGTCTGGTCCATACCTTTCTCTAGTATCCGCGTCGATTCCATGGTTTCTCAGCTTTTTCATTTCTTGTGCAAGCTCGTCATCATTCGTGACGCACATTCCACCTTCACCAGTCGTGATGTGCTTCGCTGGATGGAAGCTAAACACTGTTATGTCTGCAAAAGAACCGATTTTTTGTCCTTCGTATTCCGCGCCGAGTGCATGAGCGGCGTCTTCAAGCAGACATAGGTCGTGCTCGGCTGAGATTTCTTTGATTTCTTTTATGTCACAGGGTTGGCCTGCAAAGTCGACATACATTATCGCTCTTGTTTCACTTGTGATTTTTCTTCTGATTTCTTCTGGATCAATGTTGTATGTGTCTTTCTTTATGTCCGCAAAAACCGGCTTCAGGCCGTTAAACAAGGCTGCGTTGGCACTTGCAGCGAACGTGAAAGGTGTAGTTATTACTTCTCCCTTTTCTAATCCTAGTGAGGCAACCGCTATGTCTAGACCGCTTGTCCCAGAATTTGCTGCGACACCGTACTTGCAGCCAACATATGCGCAAACAGAACCCTCAAATTCCTTTATCTTCGGCCCTGTAGTTATCCAATCACTTCTTAGGGCTTTGACAACCTCTGCTATGTCCTCGTCATCAATCCACTGCAACGCGTATGGCAGGTAAGTCTTTCTCATTTCATCCCCTCATTCTTCATCCATTTCGTGATTCTCCTTATCCCTTCCTCCAAAGGCGTTTGAGGTTTCCAACCTAGGATTTTTTCTGCCTTCGAGTAGTCACAAACCAGTTTGCGGATTTCCGATTGCGGGTGGTGGTGCGGGATATGCTTTATCCGCTTCTTGTCCTCGCAAACCTTTAAGGCTAAATCATTTATGCTGACGTCCTTGCCGGTGCCAGCATTGATAGCCTCACCTATTGCCTCTTTGCAGAATGCCGCCTTCACAATGAAATCGGCGCAGTCCTCCACATAAAGCAAGTCTCTTGTCTGCTCACCATCGCCATAAACAAGGAGATCCTCGCCCTTCAAATGCCTTTCAATGAAGATGCTAACAACCCCTCCTTCCATGTCACTCTTCTGATATGGCCCATAAGTGTTGAAGGGTCGAGTGATTACGACAGGCAATCCATAGCCATGATAATACGAAACAGCCATTTCTTCCGCGGCAACTTTAGAACCAGCGTAAGGCGACTTGGGTTTGACGGGATGGTTTTCGTTTATGGGCTCTGAGATTGCTAGGTCATATATCAGGCAAGTTCCAACCAAGACGATTTTCACATCATTGCGCCTGCAAGACTCGAGAACATTATAAGTCCCGACAACATTATTCTGGAAGGCTCTTTCTGGGTGTTCTAGTGATTCTTGAACTTTGATTTGGGCAGCTAGATGGATACACAAGTCGACTTCCCTAAATGTACTGTTCAGCGACGGACCATTCAGAATATCAGCTTTCAAAAATCTGAAGTTCCGTTTTCCAGCGAATTCGCCAATGTTTTTCTCACTGCTGTTGCTCAAATTGTCCAGTGCGACGACATTGTGAGTTTTCAGTAGCCTTTCTACAACCCATCTTCCTATGAAGCCGGCGCCGCCTGTTACCAGAATTGTCACTTGGGCCACCTGTCTGATTTTTGAGATACATGCCACTAAGAGACTAGCAAAGGCTTTCTTTGCAGAGGATGTCTCTTATTTCGTTCTTTGAGAGAACTTTCACCTCATCAGATCTGTAACCTCTCAGTTTGGCGCGTCGGGCATTTGGATATCGCGATTTCTGAGCACACCAGTTCTTCGCTATCTCTGGAAATTCAAGAATCATCTCCTCTGTCATTTCTGGCAATACGATAAACATTTCTTCTGTCTCTAGTGCATGCTCTGCTTCGCCTAGTGTCATTATTTCTTCGAAGAGTTTTTCCCCGGGTTGTCTGCCGATCATCTTTATTGCAATGCTGTCTGCCTTGCGTCCGCATAATTCTTCAATGATAGCCTGGGCCAAGTCTACGGTTCTCACACTTTTCATCTTTGACACGAAGATCTCCCCGCCTTGAGCCATTTCTGCCACTTTAAACAGAAGCCTGCTGGTCTGAGACATGGGCATCACGAATCTGGTCATTCTCTCGTCTGTTAATGTTATTGGTCCCCCATTTCGTATCTGGTCTTTGAATAATGGTAATATAGATCCTCTGGAACCTAGCACGTTCCCAAAACGCACGCTGCAGAATACAGTTTTTCGCCAACCTTTATAATAGTTTGCAGCGGTGATCAGTCTTTCAGCCAGTAGTTTAGTAGCTCCCATTACGTTGCATGGATTGGCAGCCTTGTCACTGCTAGTGAATATGACTTTGTCAACATTTTCTTCTTCCAGAGCAGTCTCAATCAGATTTTGCGTTCCAACCACATTCGTTTTGACAGCCTCAAACGGGTTATACTCACACGCAAGAACATGTTTTAAAGAAGCGAGATGAAAAACAATATCAACATTTTCCATGGCTCTTGACAGCCGCTCTTTGTCACGAACACTTCCCAGAAGAAACCTGATGTTAGAGTAATCCAGAAGCTGCTGTTTCATTTCAAATTCCCTCGTCTCGTCTATGTCTAGAATTCTGACAACCTTAGGGTGGCACTTCAGGATCTCGAACACGATCGCTTGCCCTATTGAGCCTGTTCCTCCGGTAACGAGGACTTTTTTTCCCTTGAACAGTTCATCCATAGTCAACGCATCACACAATGTTTCTTTTCATCGTCTTGACTGGAATTTAGCCAATATGAGGCAGATAATTCTTTCCCTATTATTGGGCTCACAGACAATCCGCTTTTGATCCTGTGACACACCTTGGCTAACATGTATCGTAAACGCGCGACGGAACCTTGGATAGAACTCCTGATAGCCATGTTTGAGTGATGTAACTGGGAGAAGAAAAGAAGGATGACACTTTGTCTATCCATAGAGAAGTGTTTGTGGGAGTTTGCATTGTTCAGTATAGCGCGCGCTCTCAAGAAATGGAATGTAAACGTGCATGACATCTACTCCGCTCGGCAACTCAGCCTGTTTGATTGCGCGCATTTTTCTCTGTCAACGTCAAAGCCGTAGACAAGAAACTTTCCATCTTCTTTCAGCAACTCAAACAAGGCCCGTCCGACTTCGCCTAGGCCGACGACCTAGACTTTTTCTTTTTCCAACAGTCTTCAACCCTGACGGAAACAGTAAAAGAATCGCCAAACTATTTAAACTTCCCACGCCCTATCAGAGACGGTGGGGAAAACGTTCTATGTCAAAGCCGAAAATGGGAAAAGGTGTCATAGTCGGTAAGAACGTTCAGTTCGGCAAGGATGTTGTGGTCTGGAATTACGTGGTCATAGGAGACAGCACAAGGATTGGCGATGGAACTCGCATAGGAAGCTTTTGCGATATAGGCAGAGACGTTCTCATAGGCAAGAACTGCATCATACAGGCGCACATAACGATCTCAAACGAATGCGAGCTTGGCAGCAACGTTTTCATGGGTCCGAACAGCAGCATGCTGAACGATAGGTTCCCGCACAGCAGATGCTTGACCCCATCAATAGTGAAAGATAACGTCATAGTGGGTGGATGCGTGACAATACTTCCAAATGTAACTGTGAACGAAAACGGGGTGGTGGCCGCTGGAAGTGTGGTTACAAAGGACGTGCCGCGCGACACTTTGGTAAAAGGGGTGCCGGCGGAAAGGATGATGACAAGGGAGGAATACGAGGCAAAAAGGAAAAGTTTCGTCAGAGGCGGGAGAGGTAAGAAACACTAGTTTTTGTGCGCTTTGAACAAGAGGCGTCCTAGGGCGCGGGTTAGTCTGCGTTGCACGCTGAAAATGTTTTTGAGCTTCTCGTAATCAATTATTATAAGATCAAGTTTGTCGGGGGTTGAACCCTCATAATGGTTATGTCCGACTATGATTTTACCATTTACAAGCTGGCATAGATTGCCCATATTAGAAAGTTGGTTGGAAGCAGTTTCCGTGACTATATTAATTGTCTTTTGAGTCGCGAAGTCGTCCTTGCTGTATGCGATTGCATATGGGTATCGGTGAGATTGGTTTGGAGAAGAACAGTTACTCCATAGTCTTACAAGTCCACCGTCAGAACACCTGAAGATTCTACCCATGGCGTCCGGTGAATCAACGTCTGTCTCCGTAGGAGTGATCCAGGACGCACCGTCATCTGAAGAGTAGGCTTTGTACCGATGACCGCTTGCGACATCGACTCTTATATCCATCATAATTCTGTCATCTGACAACACACAGATTGAAGGCTCCTTTGCTCCTTCACCACTAGCAGTAACGTTGACATCAGCACCTTTCGTCCACCGGCTTTCCAGACTGGTCGATCTAACAACATATGACTTGAAATGTCTGGGAGTCACAACATCTTGGTAGTACACAGACATAAGATATAGACTTCTGTGCTTTATGATTTCCATTCCGGCTGCAACGCAACCATCATTTTGATAGGTTGTATATGGTCCTTCCCAGGAAGACCCACTGTCTGTCGTCTTTTCATACTTAATGATATTGTTCCTGTATGTAGAGTCGACAGTATCGGTCCAAAACACGTACGCAGTACTTTTTTCCCGGAAAGTGTATGGTTGCCATAATCTGTGGCCAGACACGTGAGCAAAAATGGAAGAATTCCCCCAGTTTTTGCCACCGTCTCTTGAAATCTTGCGATAGATGTCTCCTGCGGTGTCACCTTCACTGTCATGACCCCAGAATAGCCAAATATCACGATTGGGCATTTCAACACAGCTACCCACGTAGTTGTAGTAGTATATTGTTTCTTGGCCAATACTTCTCTGATATTCTATGATTCCAAAATCATCAGAAAGGGAAAGCGTATTCCGCCTTTTGCTCGCAATCATTATCGGATTGTCCTCTCGATCCTTCATGATCATACCCAACACGTAATCATTCATATCTGAGCACAGGGTTGACAATAGTCGACTATTATCAGTTATGAAGATTCAATCTGGAGCACAAGTTAGCCAGAATAGATGCTTCCTTAGCGGGCGTACAAGAATGGAGATTGAAAAGGACTGAGAGAACATCAAATGGCATTAGGAATAGAATAATTCATTGAATTCTCAAGTTTGGGAGATTACGGCGATCGAGTAGCTCGTTAAGCTTATGAGAAGTGGAGTATGAAGCATTGAAAGCCATGAATCGTGAAAGTGTATAGAAGCAGCCTACAACGATTAGCCAGAACCGCTTGTGTCCTTCAAGCACTTTTCCATTAGACTTACTGTTATTGGAACGGGATTTTCAAGCTTTCTCAGCATGCGTTCAGTGTTCATTTTGTGTTTCTTGGGGTTCCTCAAAGTCTTTCTGGCGATTTTGACGATTCTCTCTGTGTTGTTGCTGTACTGAATGGGGAAACCTTTTTTGTGAAGGTATCTGGGTATGACGTCCCAGAAGTGAAAATTGATGGTGGGCACTCCCATCAGAGCCGTTTCCCGGCATATGCTGCCGCCACTTCCCACCACCAAATCGAGAGCCGGAACGAGTTGAAAGGTCAGGAGAGTACTCGGAGGAATCCAGATGTTGTCTAAATCCTTGAGTTGCTCTCTCTCTTCCTCGTATCTAGGCAGGTATACAATGGTGGCCATTTTCGAAAGCTCTTTGACTAAGCGCATAGCATCCACTTTGACGTCCTTGCAGTAGGCGGCCTTGTATTCGGCGTTTCTGAAGAGCACAATTCGTTCTTTGTCACGCAGCTCTTTCGGAAGCTTGCTTCCTTGTTTGGGTTTTCTCAGCCACGCAGCTTCTTCAACGCCATCGTACAGAACAATCTTAGATTTAGAGATGCCAAACTTGCTCCATGATTTACCGAAGCATAGAGGGGCCACAAGCCAATCTACCAAGGGGCAAACCAGTCTTGCCACGTGGAAGGCGTGAATTGTATCATTGGAGTATACTATTGGGATTTGCAGCCCGAACGCTGTTCGTATCGCGCTAACATCACCGTGCGTCCACAGGACCCTCGGCAATCCAGTCTTGTCGAAAAACTCTATGAATTGCAGAGTTCTTCTCTGTTCCTCAGCGAGCTTCTCTTTCAGTGTTTCACCGTATTTGCCCACGCACGTGTAAGGTATGCTTAAAAGATCCAGGACATCGGTGGTTTGAGTTTGTCTCTTCGCAGTTATGATGGTTTTGTAGCCCTTTTCATGCAGCGAAGGCAGAAGGGAATAGATTAATAGTGAGTCTTTCGGGGTGACCGTGTCAAGCCAGACGTCAACCATGCTGGTCTAACATCCAATCCACAGTCTTCTTTAAACCGTCTTGAATGTCATACTTGGGTTTGAAGCCGAGTGCTTTCAGTTTTTCTATGTTTGAGTAGAGGTAGAATGCGTGTTCGTTTGGCCGTGGGGGAAGCAGTTCAACCTTGGATGGCAGTAGTTTGGTTATGGCATTCGCAAATTCTCCGTACGTGTACGCCTTTCCAGAGCCCACATTTATGGTCTCACCGATTGTCTTCGGACTTCGCAGCACAAGGTCCATAGCGCGGGCTAGGTCTTCGACATATGTGAAATCCGTTTTCTGTTTTCCATAGCAAAACAGCTGCATTGGCTCTTTCTTGACCGCCCTGTCCAGCAGCTTTCTTACAATCGATGGAATCGTCAAGACAGGCCCATATATCTCAAAGCCTCTGAAAATCGTAACAGGCAGATTCTCAGCTTCCAGGTATTGCCTTGCCATCCACTCGGCCATAAGCTTGGCTTTTCCATAAGTCCCCTTTGGGTTAGGTTTCTCATCCTCAGTCACAGGCTGATCAACCTTTCTTAGTCCGTAGACTGTTGAGCTACTCATCAAAATGAACCTTTCCACGTGAGATTTGAGAGCAGTCTCCAGCATGTTCAGGGTGATTTTTGCGTCGGCAAGGAACTCTGCATAGATGTCCTTGCGAAGGGTGACAAAAGCCAAGTGAACCACCTTCTTTGGCTTGAATTTTTGAAAAGTCTTGAGGACTGAATCCTGGTCAGTTAAGTCGCACTTCTGGAAGGTGAACAGCTCTTTTGGAAAATCCTTGTAAGGTTTAGTCAGATCAACGCCGACTACTTGTTCTCCTTTGTCAAGAAAATATTGTGTCACGTTTGTTCCAACAAACCCTGAGCTCCCTGTGATGAGGATCATGAATGGTTCTCCTTTTTCATGAAGATGAATTATCCGATTTCCGAGTTATTTAAGAGTTTTGTCGACTGTTTCTCGTTGAAATTTTTTCTAAGCAGTCTCCTTGCTTTTCACTTTCAAGAATTGGCATTTCGCCCTCCCGGCAGCAAGCGAGTCGTCTTCCGTGTTTCCGACGAACAAGAGGTTTTGAGCTGGTGTTTTAAGCTTTTGGGAAGCCTTTTCAAGTTGTTCGACTCTGCTGAGCGAATCTTCTCTCGTAACTGTAACGTTAAAAGTCAATTGGAAATGTTTGAGGGCAATCTTCGTTAATGCACTTCCCTGCATTGTGACGAGCGCCTTGGGTTTTTGTTGGAATTTTTTGTAGACTGCTATCCCTTCTTCGTTGATTGTCATTTTCGCTGACGCTTCAAGTTCAGCTTTGTTCCACACCTCGAAAACTTCCGTTCTAGTCTTTGCGTCTAGTCTTGAAACGGTTTCGAGCAATGGGTGAACATTCTCTTTCTTAGTGATTCTCTTTATCTCCTCGAAGAGCTTGGCGTAGTCCACGGGCAAGTCTACGAGGGTGCCGTCAAGGTCGAAGATGACTGCTTCGATCAATGGTACATTTCCCCGATAACCTTGCCGTTTTTGACCAGTTTTGCTGGCGCGTCGATGTGTCGGATCCAGTACACGTTCTCTGGGAGAACGTCATACTTTGGAATGTTTGGTATTTTTTCGTTGAATGCAAGTTTCACGTAGAGATAGGGAATGTTTGCATAGCAGTCTTTTCGCAGTTTTTCGCTTGCGTAAGAGAAGAAGAATGATGTCGTGAACATCCTTCCCGCGTTGATCTCCGTGACGCATGGAACGCCTTTGTCGTTCTCTTTTAGGTCTACACATGCAATGCCGTTGAAGTTCGCGTCGATCGACAAAACAGCGTCCGTTCCAATCTTGTTTATTGTTGGGTCGTGGATTGTCTTTTGAACGGCAGGCGTACCTGTGATGCCTGATGGAGCAAGATGAGGGTAGATGTATTCAAGTCGTTCTCTCGCCATAGAAGTGATGAGTTCACCGTCCTTCCAAAGGCTATGAAAAGCCATGTTTCTTCCCAGCAGGAACTCCTGAGCAACAAATGTCCAATTTACCCCTCGTGCCTTCCAATAGTTGATCCAAGAGATGGCGGTTTCTCTATTCGGTGCAGGGGTGCTTCCTCTGCCCCCTGCGCCTTGCGTGGCTCTAATCCAGATTGTGCTTCCGAGCTCTTCGAATGCCTTGTCAATGTCTGACTCTCTACGTAGTTCTATGAATTTAGCGACTGGAACGTTCTTTTTCCGCCACAGGCTTGCAGAGCGCAATTTGTCTTGGCATGTACGTATCGTCTCTTTTGAAGGGAGAAAAACGCCCGCCTCCAGTTTCTCCCGGTTTTCTGAAATAACTTCAACTTCCAAGTCCGGTTGGGCGTGGAAGAACTCAACTTTTTCCTTTCTGATGATATCATTCAAACTATCAATATAACTGGCCTCTGTTGCCTTGGGAATCAAATATTTCTTTTCAGTTGGGGCTAGGTGCATGAAATGTTTGTCGCTGTCAGTCCCAACTAGAAACATCGTCTCAGGGATGATCTTTAGTGATTTGACAAAGTTTATTCCTGCAGGCCCGCCTGCCCCCGTAACAAGAACCCTTTTCATTCGGTCACACCGTCAGTGTTTGCCAGAGCCGCGCACTTACATTCTTTTGCACTATAGGAGTCAACTGCTTTATATCCGTTCCCAAAAAAGTCAAACTTAATAAACCAAGTTTCTCTAGAAATGGCGAGGGCCGGTCGTCTAGCTTGGTTAGGACATTGGCTTTACGAGCCAAAGGTCGCCGGTTCAAGTCCGGTCCGGCCCACCAATCACAGCCTTTCTCTGTTGAATCAGAGTTGTTCATTGAATTGACCTTCGAAAATTGTGTGATCAAGTGTTTCAAGTGGTTTTCAAACGTTTTGCTGAGATTTAAGCCAAGATTACGTGACTTTTCAACCAATTCTTGATCAACATATAAGACAAGATTGTGTTTGTTTGACATTTGCCTTTGCACTCGGGCGGGCGCGAGGGGAAGTTCTATGTAATATGTTTGGTGCTTCAACAATCTGCGCGCTAAGAACTAGGGAAGACCTTTTTTCGACTAAGTATCGCCTTTGATCCAGCCCTTAATTCCTAATTCCTTGACTGTGATGGTTACTGGTTCAGGCTGGTGTGATTTAGCGTTGCCGTTTTCATCAAGGTAGAGTATTCTAGGCGCCAAGGTGAACGAGCCTTTGTGTTTTGCATTCACGCTAAACTTTACCTCTTCAGTCTTCAAAGGGTCAAGCCTTCTGCCCTTCAAATTGATGTTGCACCCTTCCACTCGATACGATTCTGCCTTTGCGATTAGCTCGAAGCCTTCAGGAACCGCTCTCTCAATCTGAGTTAAGAGCGCTTGCCCTTTTCCCGGGTTGGCAAGCTCTATTTCCAAGTCCACGCTCTCACCAACTCTCAGTTCCCTTCGGCTAAGAACCAAATTTGCATTCACTTCCGCGTGCTCAAACCTTTCCAGACCAGCTGCCTTTTCAGATGTTGGTGATGGCGTAGCGAATGTTGTTGTTGACGTCATTATTGGAGCATGCAACACTTCCGTCAAAGACACAGCCAGTTCACGCTCTTTTTGCACCCGTTCCAGTATCCGCAAAACCTGCAGTCCCTTTGCTGTCTGGTTGGCTTTCATGAATGATTCTGCGGACGTTTCCAATACCTTTTCTGCCATCATGCAAAGCTTGGTTTTCTCTTCCGGATCCTTCTCTTCTTTAACATTAGACATGTACACGTAGCCATCAAACAGCAGTTCAGTTGCTTTAGCATATTCCGCAAAATCCTGAGCGCCTGCTTTCACGTAGTGGTTTGCGGCGCCCTGCAGATGCTTCGTTGCGGCAATGTGCATCGCTGTATCTCCCATGTCCGCAAACCTTGTTCCTGCTTCAAGCGCCCTACAAAAGCGACTATGTCCCAAAGCTAATGCCCTGGATTTCTCGTTTGGGCTGAGCTCTTTTGCTTCTTCGAAAAGCTGAGAGGCCTTCAAGTACAATTCAGGTGATTCTTCCGCTTCAGCCAGCTCCATTTTTTGCCAAGCCTGAGACAGAGAAGCAGCATGCTTGATTTCCTTCCTGTCTTGCTCCAGATACACGGACCGATCCAATTTTCCGAAAGCTTCGATTGCTAAGTGATACTTCTCTGAGCTGGAATAGTGCTCGCCTTTCTTGTCAAGGATCTTTGCTTCCTCTATGGCTATTCTGGCCCTGCAGTATTCTTGTCTCAGTCCGATTGCCCTGAGCATGCCTTTTGACATTTGCCTTTCGTCCATGTTCTCGGTCTTGCTTAGTTGAGCTTGAATCGCTTTTCCCGCGTTATCGAAAAGTTCTATCAACTGCTGAAAGGTTTTGAGAGCTTCTGCGTCCTCCCCTCTTCTGCTTAATTCCTCTGCGCGTTCCATCTGTGTCCACGCTGCATAGTTTAGGGCCAAATAGCTCCAATGTTTTGAGCGCTCATGAAGTTCAGCGGCTTTCCTGAAGTGCTCCTCAGCTAGATCGTGTTCCTGTCTTCCGTGGTGGTATCTTCCTTTTTCGATTTCTGACCATGCTTGCAGGTAAAGCGCGTAGTCTTCATAGAAATCTTTCAGTTTGGGTATCTTGTCTGACACGATCTGATAGTCTTTTGCTCCGAGTGCAAAGCTTTCAGCCGCCCTTGAATATTCGCCTAGCGTATCATAAGTTTGAGCCGATCTCCACCAGCACTCAGCGCTTCGACTCATAAGGCCAAGTTTTCGAAAATTTTCAGCAGCTTGTCGAAATGCTTCCAATGCGTTTGCGGTGGGCTCCTTGTCTCCAGTAAGCTCGTGCAGTTTGTTCAGCATTTCCCCATGCTCGAATTGAATACTGCCAAGTCGGCCATACAGGGCTTTGTCTTCCGATCGATACCCAGATAAATCCTTAAGGTAGAGGTTCACCGCGTCTTCCTTGTATCGTATCGCTTCTCGCAGCATTTCCTTTCGCCTGTCAGAATCAGTTGTTAAGTCGGCGATCTGACATTTTATGTCAGCAATACTGTTCCGTTCTCCGCCTAGGATTATGTATACGAAGGGATTAATGCGCTCGATTAGTTTACTTGACTCATTTCTATGCTCTAAGGATTCCTCGAGGATCTTCCTCCTCTTCTCCAAGTCTGTTTCGGTATTAGCTAAGTGCGAAAGAGCTTTGCTCAAGCATTGATGCATATACATGATTCCCCCTGGAGATCCTGACCGCTCGGCTTGTTCAAAACCCTCTGGTGCAGACTCTACTGCTTTCTGCAACAAGGCACGTCTCCTGTTTAGATCTGGTTCGTCAGAAGCTAATAGACGGAAGTAATTTGTATACGGCGCTTCGACCCAAAGATAGCCACCAAGGGGAGGACTTGTCCACGGGAGCTTGCTGAATTCATTTCTGGCTTTCTTTGCGTAATCCAGGGCTTTGATGAGGACTTTGCCACGTTCTTCAACATCCTCAATAATATCCATATTATAGGCAACATTGAAGGACATGAGGGCCAGCGCCCATCCAATCATAAACCTATCCCTTGCTTTAGTGGAATAGTCTAACATTTTAGCAACAATTGCCATTGATTCGTCGGAACCAAGATTGAAACCCACCTGCCAATATGACTCGAGCAGCGCCGCTTCTTCAGAAAGCCGCTTGGCCTCACGCATGTAACTCAAAGCCTTCTGACAGAATCTTTCTTTCTCGGCTGGATCACGAACATCAAGACCGAACATTTCTAAGTAAATAGCAGTCTGCGCATAGACACTTGCTAGTTCAAAAGAGTCTCCCAGCTGAGAAAGAGACTCAACGGCTTGCTCCCCGTATTTCACCCCATCAGCGACATTGCGTAGATCTGTGTCATAATCGTCCGCAAACCAATTTCTAAGAAAAAGAACAATTGAGAGATGAGCGAATGTCTCGCCGTATTCGAGCTGGTTCTTTGCAGCGCTGAAAGAGTCCAACGCTGTTTTCGCCAGTCTCCAGGATTCCTCAAGTAGTCTCTTTCTCTCAGATACCTCTGAAGCAATCCAGTGGCCTGCAAGAGCAATCATTGCGTCGCAGCGGAACGCTTGTGGTGTTTTGGACTCAACCTCCATTGCATAGAAGTGCCTGGTTTTCCCATATTCTTCCACAACTTGCCGCATCCTCTTCTTGAACTCGTTGCTGTTCTCAGCCTGAAAGGCCGCCTTATAGACAGCGTAAGCAAGTCTTTCGCTGATCTCTCCTTTCCTCAGAAAATCAGTTTCAGCAACGACAGCCAAGGCTTTCTGATAATGGTCGGTTGCCTTCAGCCACTCATAGTGCCCCTCTTCTTCTTTGGCTTTGCCCAGGATTTGCTCCACGTTTGAAGCCTCTGACATACCCCGAAGACCATTATGTTCTAATCTGTCTGCACTTGAAAAGGGTTTTCATAACAGAGCGCCTTGCTTGATAGAATCTTCAACTCAATTTGTGCCAGTCCACTATCTTTTCAGAATTTCTTATTATGATTATCACATAACAAAAAATACAAAGATAATTTAACCCTAGAATATCCATATCGAACTTTACGCAATTAACCCTGAATCAACGACATTCAAGTAACGTGCACTACGTGCACACGACGAGCCAATCTCTCTTTAAGCCTCTTAGTTCTATCCATCCTCTCTGTTACGATACTACTATTCTACTGCCACACCTATTCACATTATCATCAACTGCCATTTTATCAATCAAGGTAACGAAGATAAGTTTCTAATTTCTAAAATTCTAAGCGGGAGAGAAGAAGTAGAATTTCTAAGATTTTTTCTTGTTTAGGATTATAATTTAGAAAATTCCTGTATATACGTAAATATTGAAGGCTTTGAGGTTATGTACAAAGAGGTAATGAGGAAATTGAGTGAATGTCCAAACCTTCAAACTAACCTGAAAGGCTGTTCATGTACATATTCATGCGATTTGAAAGGCAGATGCTGTGAATGTTTGAGAAACCACCGAGCAAACAATGAGCTTCCAGCCTGCTACTTTCCGCCAAAGGTAGAGAAGACCTATGGTAGGTCAATCAGAAAATTCTTGGCAATACATAAGCGTGGCTAAAGTTTTCTTATCACCCAGGCTTCACCTTCAACCTCTTGAAAGTCGGGACATTCTTCATAAACCCCGAGTTTCTTGCAGTCATAGAAGTTCCTGCAATTTAGGCAAGCTTCTAACTTCTCTCTGCGCAGTTTTTGTGCCATCTTCCTATTCATGATCATCATTGAAAGCGGCGCGTGCGCATTCTCTAAAGTCAATTCTGGGGCTTTACGAGCCAAAGGTCGCCGGTTCAAGTCCGGTCCGGCCCACCTACTACATGCGCTTTTTGTCAAATCATATTTGGATCATATATTAAACCGGAGGGAGGGGCAGACAGAGCAAGCATATACCGAAATCAGATAACCCTAAATGAAGCTTGAATGAAGCTACTGGGTTTTGCTTGCGATGATTGTAGGTTTATATAACGATTTTTACATGTTAAGTTCTGAGGGGAAAGAATATGTCTAGGCTCGTTTTGGACGGAATGTTTGTGCCTAGCGTTACTCCCTTCACGCGTTCGGGTCGACTCGACGTTAAAGCGCTTAGGGGATGTGTGCGGTTTTGGTTGGAAGGCGGAGTCTCAGGGTTGGTGCCGTGTGGGAGCAATGGTGAAGCCCCTTACCTTTCTCGGCAAGAGAGGATAAAGGTGATTGAAACTGTTATGGATGAGGTCAATGGAAAGGTTCCCGTGATAGCCGGCACGGGCAGTATGAGCACCCAAGAGACTGTCACGTTCACCAAGGACGCTGCTGACCTAGGCGTTGACGCCGCCCTTGTCGTAACACCGTTCTACTTCAAACTCTCAAACAAGGAGATCCAAGAGCATTACCGAACAATTTCCGAAATCGTCGACATTCCCATCGTAGTCTACATCGTTCCCAAGTTCACCGGCATCTCATTGGAACCAACTTTTATTCAAAAACTTGTCGCGGAAAACGAAAAAATAGTCGGAGTGAAAGACAGCAGTGGAAACATAGGCACGATAACAGAAACCATAAGGTTAGCAGGTGACAGAATTTCAATTCTGGCCGGAACGGCCGATGTAACGCTAAATACCTTGCTAACAGGAGGCAGAGGCGCAGTACTAGCGGTCGCAAACGTGCTTCCCAAATTGTGCAGTCGCCTATACGCGGCTTTCAAGAACAAACGATACGAGGAGGCAAGCAGACTGCAAAACCATATATCGTTTACGAACGAAGTGCTCGTGAAGAAATTCAATCAAATCTCGGCCATCAAAGAAGCCATGAGACTGCAAGGATTATCAGGTGGCTACCCTCGCAAACCAGCATTACCATTAAACGACGAAGAAAGAAAGACAATCGAATACATGCTGAAGCAGACAGATCAACCCTTCAGAACAGAAAGCGCCTAGAACTTCTGCAGAATACCTCTTCAAGCTCACGCTACGTACCTTGCCTCAGCGCTGATTAGAGTGAGCGAGCGCTAGGTGTGTTTGGTTTTTCTTGACGGAATCCTTTACTAGGCGGGTGAAAAATGTTAGACAGCATGGAAGCTAGAATCATCAGTCCCATTAACGCTGTTCTGATGCTGTGTCTAATCACTTTTTGGGGCAGCTCGTTTGTAGTTGTGAAAGCCACACTCCGGGAAGGATTGACTCCCATTGCCATAGCGACCTTCCGGTTCCTCATGGCAGGTGGTCTCTTCGCCACAGCGCTTGCTTTCAATAAGAGCAGAAACCGGGATTTTACGGCTTTTGTTGAAAGAAGAGATTTTCTGAAACTGTTGCTCCTCGCCTTAACCGGTGTTACATTCTTCTTCGCCGCACAATACACGGGAATACAGATGGCCGGCGCTTCAATCGCTGCTATTCTGGTTTGTCTTCTCTCACCGATTCTCATCAGCGTTTTTTCAGCCCGCATGTTCAAAGAGCCATTGACGAGGAGACATGTTCTTGGTATCGCAATTGCTGCAGCGGGCACGTTTACTGTTATGACCGGCGGCACCTTGGGCATTCAGGGAAGCACCATGAACTTCCTGCTTGGAAGCTCAATTTTGCTTTTCACGCCCGTCATGTGGGCTACCTACACTCTGATAGGAAAGAAAGTCATGGAAAAGTACGATCCTTTTCTCGTGGTGGCCTACGTCAACATACTAGGAGGGCTTTGTCTGATTCCCTTTTCTCTCGCAGAGAACTCTTTTCACGAAGTCTTTGTCATGAACATTAACGAGTGGTCGGCAATCCTTTACCTGGCTTTCACTTGTTCTCTTCTTGGATATTTCATCTGGTTTCACGTGATGAACCAGGTCAAGGCCGCTGTGACGAGCTCATTCATGTTCGCGGAGCCACTGATAACCGTGTTTTTCGCAACAACGATTTTTGCGGATGAGAAAATCACCCTGTTCACCGTCGGGGGAAGTCTTCTAATCTTCACAGGCGTGTACCTCGTCACCAGAAGATAGACCATGGTAACTCGTTTCCAAAGAAGGTGAAGATTCTCTTTGGACTGAACACTGCCAAACTCGCGTTTCTAAGGCTTTTTCCAATTTTCGGAATCAACCCGACCGCATCGGTTCCGAGCTTGCAAACAACCGCATGCTCAAAGCCTCCCAAGGATTCGATGCTGACCACATCGCGGTTGAAACCTGCCTTTTCTATAGCCCATCCAACCCCTCTGAGAGATGCTCCCAGAACCAACAGTCTGTCAAGTAGCGAATCTGTCCACTCTACGTACAGTCTTCGCTGCTTCTCCGCGACCTCGGCTTCGATGAGACCTTTCGTCCTGTCGATGCTATCGATTTTAATCGTTAATGGCAGGTTTTCACAGAAGCCGAACAGCTCAACAAGTTTCTCTAGTGAAACCCTTCTCCCATCGACAAGCTGAGCCTGTAAGCGTGACAACGGGATTACGGCATCATAAACGTCTGGAGAAAACACTCCCATATCGACGTGCAGTTCATTCGCACTTTCGTTCAGACTTGCTATGCGGCCCTTGATTGTTGAGAACCTGTTGATGTTCTCAAAGCTGGCTGGACATAATCCTATTCTATCGTCTAAGTAGCGCAGAGCCACGTTTTCGTCCTCTCCAGAAACCGATATTTGAATCCACCCACGCGTGGTGGCTCCGCAGGTTTTGGCCTCAACCTTTAGACCCTCCAGCGTGGACTTCAAGTATCTATCAAAGTTGTCCAGCTGAAGATTGCCGTAAGCTTTCGCGAACAGCGTTACGGTAGGCATTCGCAGTCGCCGACCAAGACCAACATTTCCTCGTGTAATCTCCACAGCCTTTGAATGGCGGGCGGAGGCAACTCTTTAGAGAGCTCTTCTATGGTTGTCTCTATCGGCACTCGCCTCGAACCTTCGATGAGTTTGTCTGCGTAGGAAACGATTTTCTCTTCAAGTGTCAACGGGACGTAAACGTCTTTTGGCCATCCGAGTTTCTGGGCTTCTCTTGTTGTTATTCCGCCGCCCACATGCCTTTTGATTATTGATATGACTGGTTCCGGCAGACCTAGTGATTTTGCGATATCTGCTCCCAAAACCGCGTGATGCACACTGTGCGTCTTTGCGCGGCCAATATCGTGCATGAGCCCCCCAATTTCAACAAGCCGTAGGTCAACGCTGAACCCTTTTTTCCTGCATGCCACTGCGATTTCAACCGCAAGCGCGGAGACTGCTTCAACGTGCCTGATGACGTTCTCCCGGCAGCCGCTCTCTATGAGAAACTGCAACGCCTGTTCTCTTGTTGGGAGTTTTTCACTCACCAAGCTCCTTCCTTAGGATTTCAACTTTCTTGGTCAGTGATTCAAGAATTTTCTCGTTGTCGTAATGCATCAACGGTTTTTCGCACGTTGGACATCGGAAAACCAGTTCCACTGCCTCCTCAAAGGGGATTCGCTTGCAACCCGGCGTGTAACAATAGTAGAAATCATGGTTTTTTTCGTACTCCAGTCGAATGTCAAGTTTCTCAAGCACTCGACGTTTTTGGCTGAGTATGAAACCCTCAAGCTGGTCGGGCTGCAGCCTCCAATGAAATATGAACCATCCGGTCTTCGGATCGCGCGTGCGTCTAAGGCTCACGAGGGAGTGGTCATAGAGTTTGTAGAGAATTTTACGCACCGAGTTCAACCTTATGCCTGTCTTGGTCGCAATCTCGTCGTCCGTGATCTCATTCGAGTTCTTTAGAATATCAATCAACCTGACGGCGTCTTCTTCTCCCAACGCCTCAGCAACTTTGAGGAGTGTTGCATCATCTATGTTGGACAACATGGTGATCCTTTGCTTCCAGTACTCAGCGCTGTTCTCTATATTATATATTCTGCAAGGTTTGATTTAAATCTCTTTACAGAAAAGAATCTGTTTAATGGTCTTTTCTCTGCGTGATCTTTTTTCCTCTACGTTGTGGAACGATTTTCAACTTCCCATTCTGAAAGCTTCCAGCCAATTCCCTTCCTTGGAAGAAGCGGTCAAGGAAAACGGCAATGCTTGCACACTCCGAGTGCGGCTGGTTCCCGATTGCCACGTTAAAATCTGAAACGGCTTCCGAAAAAAATTCACGCGGGACTTTTTGGCTTCCAACAATTACCAAAACGTTCTGTCCAGAGGCTTTTATGCGGCGTAGCACATCACTTCTCTCAGCGTTCTCGCCGTAAGCCGTTAGATGGACAACTATGCCGTTTTTGGTTTTCCAGTCGCCCACAGCTCTTTTCCAAGGGATTCCCATTATGAAAAAGAACGTGCCGCCCCAGCTTTTGGTGACCTCGTCTATTGTCTCCTTGATTTTCCGATCTTCGATGTCTGACAAGATGAGCCCAGAGGCTCCTAAGGCGCGAGCTGCAAGGGCAACGTGTGTCGTGAGCCTTGCGTCTCTGCTCGGCCGGTGTCCCCACCTCAACACAACGACTTCAGGCGTAGCTTCTCTTTTCAGATTTTCTCGACCTTCCCGTTGAATTCTGTTTCCACCCGATTTCTAACCTTCTCTGCCAGGGTGGGAGTGGCTTCGAAAACCACGCGCACAGAGCTTTCGTTGTAATCCGCTGTCTGCACGTCAGCGTTTTCGAAAAGCCACGCCATAAACGGCATAGTTCTCTCTGTTACCGGTATGGTAAAAGTCGCTCTGACGTAGTTCTTCAGTATCTTTAGTATTTCCTGTTTCAACTGTTCAAGATTAGTTTTGTACAATGCAGATATTGGAACAAGGATCGTTGCCCTTCCCTTTAGTTTCTGAAGCTTCTGCTGAACTTCAGTTTCTGGTGTCAGGTCAATCTTGTTCAATACCGTGATTATTGGTACGCCTGAGGCGCCTATCCGCTCTATTGTTTCCAAGCAGGTTCTGAGTTTCTTTTCAATAACGTTCATCGGTTCACCCGCGTCCACCAGCAGAAGTATCAGGTCAGAGTAGATTGTTTCCTCAAGTGTTGAGTGGAATGCCTCTATCAGCGTTAGTGGCAGACGATCTATGAAACCGACCGTGTCGGTTAACAGGAACTCTTTCTTGGAGAACGTTACGAGTCGCGTGGTCGTGGAGAGTGTAGTGAACAGTGCAGCGTCCACGGGAACTGTCTCTTCTGCGAGGACGTTGAACAGTGAGCTTTTTCCAGCCTTCGTGTATCCTGCCAGAGAAATCGAGGTAAACCCCAGTTCTTCCCTTCTCTTGCGGTGTAAGACCCTTTTTGCGCGGATCTTCTTGAGTTTTCTGCGTATGGCATGAATTTCTCTCTTGACGCTCTCGTAGTAAATGTCAACTTCATAGGCTCCAAGCCCCATGAATCCCGGCTGTTCTCCTTTTTTTGCTAGGCGCACTCTTTCCTTTGCCTGGGTTAAGTCGTATCGAAGGCTTGCCAGTTTGATCTGCATCTGCGCCTCGGCAGTCGTGGCTCTTTTTGTGAAGATTTCCAGTATGAGTTGGAAACGGTCAATGATTTCGACTTTTGTGGCTTTTGCCAGGTTGTAGGACTGGATTGGCCTGAGGAGATTGTCGAAAATCACTTTTTCAGCGGTTTTCTGCTCTACAAGTTCGGCGAGTTCTTCTACTTTTCCAGAGCCTATCTGGTAGCGTGCGTCTGCCTGTCTAACCTGTTCCATCCTGCCTACAACGGTGTAACTTGCTGATTCAGCCAGACTTTCGAGTTCGTCGAGGCTTTTTGGTTCGTATTGTTGTCGACGTTGGACTATGATTGCCTTCGTCCAGTCGTATCCTCCTTCTCACGATCCTTCTTATCTAGCTGAATCAGGTCTCCAAGGGTTAGATCGCGGTTTGCAGTCTTGGCCAGCCTAGCCTGCGGGACTTTCTCTTCCTCAGCAGGAACGACCAGCTTGATTTTCAAAGCGTGCTCCAGTATCCCTGCAAGTCTGTTGTCAGGCGTCATCTTTCCAGTTTCAATTTTCCGGAGAAGCGACACCTTCTCATTTATCCTTTTGCCCAGTTCCTCGTGGGATAGGCCGAGTTTCTCTCTGGCCTGTCTTATTCTGACGTCAAAATTCTCCACAAGTTCCAAGCTAGTATCCACCTTCGGAGTCTGCGGCTTCTTAGATTGAATTCTCAACGGCTTTGAAGTGGTCCCGAGCCGTGGGCCTGTGATTTTCTGTTTAGGTTCTTCGTAGTACACCTTTCCAAGCTTTGAGCACTCACTGCAGACAGCTAGCTTTGCGCCTTCAATGATAACGTTGAAGAGTTTTCCGTTGATTCTTCGTCCACAGACTTCGCATCGCAATTGCCTGTCCACCTGAACTGCTTTTATTATTCTAGTGGTGTTTATAGTTGTCGAAACGGAATTCGCTGTTTGCCGGTGATGTGCTTGGAAGAGGTCTTAAGAAGGATTAGAAGCGTAGCGGATTATCAGTTCGGTAAAGGAGTGGGCATGACGTTTTTTCCCGAGAACGTGAAGATCGTTTTTTCAAGGAAGACGGGCCGAATTCGCTACATATACCTAGATGGCAAACGGCTTGGAACAATGCGTCCGACAGATGGCCTCTTCTCCTTGAGCATCGACGGGGCTAAACGAATTGTTCACAGTGTGCAACCTGCAAAGTGTTTTGTTACTGTCCGGAGCGACGTTGCAAAGTTTATCGCTGACGGCGGCGACGTTTTTGCTGCGCATATTGTGAGAGCTGATGATGAAGTTCGTGCCAAGGACGAGGTCATCGTGCTTGACGAAGAGGGCAAGATATTGGCGGTTGGGCGCGCTGTCCTTTCAGGTGAGGAAATGAAGGCTTTCAAACGCGGCGTCGCTGTGAAGGTCAGGCGCGGGTGCACTAGGGAAGGTTAAGTATATGAAGATTGAATTGCAAATGCTATATGGATAGGGTGAGGCTATGCACAGACGCGTGAACCCTCGAGAAGCAAAACGTATGATGCAACGTATGGGTCTAAGCATGGATTCGGTGACAGGCGTCGAACGAGTCATCATCAGAACGAGCAGCAAAGAGATCACCATTGAAGAGCCGGAAGTCGCGATGCTTGAAATGCAGGGACAGAAAATCTTTCAGGTAACAGGTGGGAAAATCACCGAGAAAGCTGCAGAGCGCAAACCATCAGGTGTAGCTGAAGAAGATGTCAGGCTTGTGGCTGACCAAACTGGAAAAAGCTTGGAAGAAGCGAGAAGAGCGCTGGAAGAGTGTCAAGGAGACTTAGCCAAAGCTATCCTCCTACTGCAATCAAACGTCTAGGAAATTGACGCGGACTTCAGCGCGCGCGCTTGAAAAGCACTCGCATAAACCACATTCAATTCTCACACCGTTTACCAAATATTCAGAGGGCAAATTCATCGACTACCGGAAGACGACCGGTGCAGAAAGAAAGATTTTGGAAAGCCCCATGATAACTGTTTTCAGAAAGGAAAACGAAACAAAGATGTCATAGCACGTGCGTATGCGCGCATTAGACGCCAATCTCAGAACACCTATAAGCAGAATCATCTTTCGGTAACCTGACCGAAGGAAGGACTTCTTGTGAAGTACAGGAACTTTGGCAGACTGGACTGGAAAGTCTCGGCTTTGGGATTTGGAGTAATGAGACTGCCCATTATCAATGGAGACGCTTCGAAAATCGACGAGCCCGAAGCTGTAAGGATGATCAGGTACGCAGTCGACCACGGCGTGAACTATCTGGACACGGCGTATCCCTATCACAGGGGAAAAAGCGAGATCGTAGTTGGAAAGGCATTGCAAGATGGATATCGTGACAGAACAAGATTGGCTACTAAGATGCCGACTTGGCTTATCAACTCCCAGAAGGACATGGACAAATATTTAGATGAGCAGCTTGCCAGGCTCCAGATGGACCATGTCGATTTCTACTTGTTTCATGGACTTAACAAAGAGCGGTGGCTGAAGCTCGAGAAACTAGACGTGTTCAAGTGGGCTGAGAAGAAGATGGACGAAGGGAAGTTTAAGCATCTGGGTTTTAGTTTCCACGACGAGTACCGCGTTTTCAAGAATATCATAAACAGTTATGACGGTTGGACGCTCTGCCAAATCCAATACAATTACATGGACGAACAGTACCAAGCAGGTACAAAAGGCCTGAACTACGCTGCTTCCAAAGGTCTAGCGGTTGTTGTGATGGAACCCATAGCCGGCGGAAGGCTGGCTGTCAAACCTCCGAAGGAAATCCAAGAACTTTGGGATAAAACCACTACCAAAAGGACTCCGGCGGAGTGGGCACTTCAATGGGTTTGGAACCATCCTGAGGTGTCAGTTACCCTAAGTGGCATGAATACCTTTGAACAAGTAAAAGAAAACGTGGAGAGTGCAAACAGATCAGGTGCCAACATCCTCACTGACAAAGAACTGAGCGTCATCAGTCAAGTTAAGCGTGGATACAAGAGACTAGGTTTCGTTGGATGCACAGGTTGTAGATACTGCATGCCTTGCCCAGAAGGAGTGAACGTGCCAGAGATATTCTCTCTTTACAACGAATACTACGTAAAGAATAAAGACGACGAAATAAAACGCAAGTATTGGGAACACATCACGCCCGAAAGCCAAGCTAAGAGATGTGCAAGATGTGGCAGATGCGAAGAGCTTTGCCCTCAACACCTGCAGATAAGGGAAATTCTCAGCAGAGCAGCTATGCTCTTTGAGGAGGACGCCTGAAATGGAGGCACTTGCATGTTTACAGATCGTCGCGTGAAAACGGCATTCTCAAGGCCCCACAAATTCTGAGGGCAGAAGCGGGCCATCTAGAGTGCGTTTGATTGGCAGTTCTCCAATGAGAACGTTCAAGAACTTACAGTCTGTTTTCAGTTCTTGCCGTCGATTCCGATGTGATCTTTATCAGTGATTTATCAACAGGTGATTCACTTTTTCAGAGACATCCGACGGTAGTCATTGTTCTTTTTGCATTATTTGAGAACAAAAGTTAAATAGTCTCCTCTCTATGACTAGGTCTTAAACCTTAGATTTAATCGAGGTGATACTATTTGGTTAGCGAAGGAAGAGGGCGCTTGTTCAGAAGAAAAGACGGGAAATACCTGCTTTACCTGCCCGTAGACTTGGCTGAGGACAGCATGTTTCCGTTCAAAGAATACACGAGGACAAAAAGGGGAGCCGATTCGATTCCTGTGAAAATAAACTTCAAACACGGAGAAACCAAGCTGACAATAGAGAAGTGGAAGGAACCAAGCGGACAATAAGAAAGCTGAAAAATCAAAGTTGCGAAACATTCCGAAGTCAAATTGCTTTCCCGCTTTTCAAATTCTTTCATACATTTTTCAGTTGGGCAAGCCCTGACCTGCTTGCTTATGTAGGCGCTCGCGGGGCACGCCTCCAACCAAACAAGTCTTTCGAAATTGAACATTTATTCTTTACGTGAATACGACTCTAGAACTGAGAATTGCGGATGAACAAATGGTCGAAGATAGTCAGAGGTAAGGTTAGGAGCAATCCGTACTTCAAATTCATAATGGATAAATGACAAGCCTTAGTCATTTTTGATTGCCAATTGGGAGTCTGCTAGCAGAAGCCTGGACACGTAAGTTTCCTATGGTAGAGAGGTAGAACATGGCATCTTGCTCCAAACCTGAAAGGAAAGTTCGCAAAACAAGCAGAAAATCGGATGCCATGTTGCTCGAGGTTATGGATGAAACGCTAGAACAGGTTTTCAAAGGAGTAGGTGTCCAAGTCATTTATGCTTCTTTTGAGAAAAACTTCCAGTTGAAACGAGATGAAATCGTGAAGAACCCTGACATGTTTTCCGCTGGTTTAGAGAGGCTTATGGGTTCAGCGGCGGCCGTTATAGAGAAACTGATCATAAAGAATCTGCAACGCAAGATTGGACTTGATTATGTAGACACGGAGGATTTTCAATTTTCAGATAGCATTAACGAGTTAAGGTGGAAAATGAGTTTGATAGAAGAAAAACCGAACGAAAGTTCCGGAAAAGAAGAACCAGAGGCAGAAAAGGTTTCCCACGATAGCTCTGTTAGATCTACACTCGCCACAGGAGGCAGAGCTGGATCCGAGGAGACAGAAAGCTACGTCCGATTTTGCGACAACATACTTGACAGCATGCAAATAGGTTTGGATGTTTGGCGCCTAGAAAACCTGGATGACCCATCAACACTCCGACTGGTCTTCAGCAATTCTGCTGCAGAACAAATCACAGGGCTGGAAAGAAGAGCTGTTCTTGGAAGAACTTTGACGGAGGTCTTCCCAAAGCTGCTTGTAACCGAGTTTCCAAGAGCATGTTCTGAAGTCATTCGCTCGGGCAAGGCGAAGGATCTGGGAGAAACCAATTACGGCGACGAGCGCATACCTGGTAGCATTTTTTCTGTCAAAGTCTTTCCTCTTCCTGACAACTGCGTCGGCGTGACCATTGAGAAGCCAACTACGCACCAGCAAACGGGAGAAGCTCTGCAAGAAGAGGAAGAGCGTTACCGCAATCTTGTTGAAACCGCTCCTGAAGCAATCTACACAATTTCGGCCGAGAATGGAACCATCACTTCGTTGAACCCTGCGTTTGAGAAGATAACAGGTTGGCAGCGCTCCGAGTGGCTTGGTAAATCTTTTATGTCAATCATTCATCCGGATGATCTGCCCCTCGCGATAGAGACTTTTCAAAAGACATTGTGCGGAGAAGCCCAGGCACCCTATGAGCTGCGTGTTCGTTCAAAATCCGGCAAATATCTCACTGGAGAATTCACAAGCAAGCCCCAGATTGAAAAGGGCAGAATCATAGGCGAATTAGGTATCGTTCGCGACATAACCGAACGCAAGAAAACCGACGAAAGAATGGAAAAACTGAACAAGTGTTTTCTCACCTTCAAAGCAGACCCTGACGAGAACATCAACCGCATCGTCGCTTTGTGTGGAGAGCTCTTAGGTGCAACCTGTGCCCTCTATAATCGGCTTGATCAAGGAATGCTGTGTTCTGTTGGGAGGTGGAACACCCCCCCAGGCTACAATCCTGTTGACAAACCCAATGGGCATGTCTGCTACGACGTGATTCAGCAGGGTGCAGACGACATAACCCTGATCAGAAACTTGTGTGACACATCGTATGCTAAGACCGATCCAAACGTAGCACGTTACAAACTGCAGACCTACGTGGGCAAGGCGGTAAGATTCGATGACTGTTACATCGGTTCTCTCTGCCTCGTTTACCAAAGAGACTTCAACCCCAGCGAAGAGGAAAAGAAGATTATCGGATTATTGGCCTCAGCCATTGGAGTTGAAGAAACGCGTAGACAGGCACTGCTTCAAATGCGAGATGTTGAGGAAAAATTCCGTGTGATAAGTGCTTCTACGATGGATGCCATAATCTTGGTGGACGCTGAAGGAAAAGTCTCTTACTGGAATCCTGCTGCCCAAAGAATCTTCGGCTATACTGGTGAAGAAGTTGGTGGGAAAGATGTGTTCAGGCTTATCGTTCCTAAACGCTTTCACAAAGACGTTCACAACGCGCTTGAAAGACTTAGGAAAACAGGGCATTATCCGGTTATTGGAAAAGAGATAGAATTCGCAGCCAAGACTAAAGATGGAAGAGAATTTCCAGTAGAACTCTCTCTTTCAGCCTTGCAGATGAAGGGTAAATGGCACGCAGTAGGCGTGGTCAGAGATGTCACGGAGAGAAAAAGAATGGAGCGCGCCATGAAAGAAGACGAGGAAAAGTATCGTGGCATCTCAAAAAAGCTGGAAAGCCTGATGAAAAGTTCTGCCGTAATGCTGCGCACCATGGACATGCGTAAACGGCTCAAGACCGTCGCTGTAGCAGTTCGCGAACAGGGTTGGAGAAGAGTAGTCATATCTCTGCGAGACGAAGATCTCAACACCACCGATGTCGTGACAGCAGGATTAACGCCAAAAGAAGAACAGTACCTCAAGGGACACCAAGCACCAGGAGACGTATGGCGGAAACGTCTAAGCTCAATGTTTGAACGTTATCGACTGGGCGAATTCTACTATCTTCCTTGGAGTGATCCGCTCGTTCGAGAGCAATTCAAGTATGCACTGACAAGCAAGGTTCCCAAAGAAGAGACAGTTGACTGGAACCCAGATGATCTCCTTTATATTCCGTTGCTGCTGCCCAGCGGTCAAGTGGTAGGGATAATGAGCATCGACGACCCCGTTGATGGGCGACGTCCAACCAAAGAGTCGCTTGCTCCGCTTGAACTGTTTGCTCATCAAGCCGCTGTTGCCATAGAAAGTGCTAGGCTCATCCAGCAGTTAAACGATGCGAAAAATCAGCTTGAGGAGTACACGAATCATCTGGAGGAAAAGGTCAAAGAAAGAACCAAGAATTTGAAAGAAAGCGAAGAGAAACTGAGAAGCATATTTGCCGCATCACCGGATTCCATCACGGCAACTGACTTGGAAGGAAAGATTATCGAATGCAACGAGCAGACAGTGAAAATGCACGGTTATTCATCGAAAAAGGAACTAATCGGAAAAAGTGCTCTCGTGTTAATTTCGAGCAAAGATCATCAGAGAGCCGTTGAGAACACGAAGAAAACTCTTGAGCAGGGATGGATAAAAAATGTCGAGTACACGTTTGAAACCAAAGACGGTCGTGAATTTCCCGCTGAACTCTCGGCCACCGTTATCAAGGATGCTTCTGGCAAAGCGATGGGATTCGTGGCAATGACAAAAGACATAACCGCGCGTAAACAAATGGAACAACAACTTTTCAAGTCTGAAAGACTTGCTGCGATTGGAGAACTGGCCGCAATGATTGGCCATGACCTGCGCAATCCGTTGACTGGCATCACGGGTGCTGCCTACTATTTGAAGATGAAGTTTGGCAGAAAAATGGATGTTAAAGCAAAGGAGATGTTGGAGATTATCGAGAAGGACATAGAGTATTCGAACAAGATCATAAATGATCTTCTGGAATACTCAAGGGAAATTAGTTTGGAATTGGACGGAACGACTCCAAAATCACTAGTGCGGGAGGCTCTGTCGCTCGTAACGGTTCCAGACAACATCCGAGTGCTAAACTTGAGCAGGAACAAACCTCGGATGAAGGTTGACATCGGCAAAATGAAGAGAACCCTAGCAAACATGATTAAGAACGCGTTTGACGCGATGCCTATAGGTGGCACGCTGACGATAAAAAGCAGAAGAGTCAACAACAACGTGCAAATTGCCCTTTCTGACACGGGAATCGGGATGTCAAAACAGGTGTTGGACAAGCTTTGGAGACCGCTTTTCACGACAAAAGCTAAGGGAATGGGGTTTGGTTTGCCAATCTGCAAACGTATTGTTGAGGCTCACGGTGGCAAAATCTCTCTCGAAAGCAGTGTGGGGAAAGGTACAACCTTCACCATAACCGTTCCCATCGAGCCGAAAGTTGAGGAGGGTGAGGAAGTTTGGATGAATGTGCCAGAATCCTTGTCGTCGACGATGACGAAAGCATAAGAAAAATCCTGTCAACGATATTGGAAGAAGAAGGATACGTCGTTGACACTGCGGAAAACGGAAAGGAAGCCATTGACAAGTCTACCGTGAAATTCTACAACCTTGCACTGATCGACGTACGCCTTCCAGACATTGAAGGCGTGATACTTCTCGCAAAGTTGAAAGAAACCGTGCCTCGAATGCGAAAAATAATCATAACAGGGTTTCCATCGATCCAGAACGCCATACAGGCCGTAAACAACAAGGCAGACGGCTACATGCTTAAGCCCTTTGAAATTGACAAGATATTGGAAGTAATCAAAGAACAACTGAAAAAGCAACGGGAAGAAAAGGAGTACAACCAAGAGAAAGTCACTGAATTCATTGAAACAAGAGTCAGAGAACTGCAGATGGAAAAAGCTTCAGGACAATCACGGTGAAAACGCCTTCTTGCCTTTCTTCTTTATTAGGTGTTTGACAGTTTGTTTCAATTCTTTCCAATTTCTGAAGACATGAGAAGGCGAGTCGCGCGCACTATTGAATGCGTGCTGCTTATCCATGCTTCTATCTAGTTTACCCTTGTTGGAATAGAGTTAATCATCGTTAAGTATAATGGTTCATGTGTCCAGTGTCCTTAACTGCCAAGTTTACATACATGGTCTAGTTGAACTATTCAATGATACTTTAATATGAAGTGGTCTGAGCCTCTGTAACTAAAGCTTTTCAAGTTCCATACTAAAACAATTCTAATTAAGAATGATTATTCAGTAATAATTATTATTACTATATAGTCTATTACTATGGTTATATTTTATTCATTAAACAGGGAGTGTAAGGAGTACAGGGTACTTGTATTCGATACTCTCAGGGTCACTATTTGTAATAGTATAATAGTATAGACTGAAATAAGGTACTCTGCACTGGTCGCACTCCCTGTTTTCATTTATCATTAGAGTTTCTCTGGAGAATCAAAGGTCAAGAATCTTTATCGGTTTTTTTCAATGGTTCTTTGAGACGTAGTTCAACTTCTTTATCAGCTAATTTAGAGGCCAGATATCTAACTAATCCTACTAGAACTTGACTACTAAATCTTGAAACAGAATATTGGATTGCACGCTGAATCTCTTCATCGTCTTTAGGCTCATAGTTTATTATAGGTAGACTTGCTGTCTCAGTCAATTGATCAGCTATTTCCTTCAGATATTTTTTTCTTAGTGCTTTCTTTATTACTTCCTCTTCATCATTCACTACTTTCTTTTCACTCATTCTTGAACCCTAGTTTGTCTTCTGTTACTATGCAGATTAAAGATTTCCGTCTTTGAGGTTTTGCGGAAAAGTTATAGGTGAACAGAAACAAGAAGAAAAGGGAGGTGGAAAGATGGTTGAAGAGGTTCGTAAGGATATTGAAAAGTTGATTCTCAAACACTCTGAGGAGTTACGCCGAAGCAATGCTGTAGGTATAGCTGCCTTATTCACGGATGATGCAATTCTGTTGCCACCGAATAGCGAGATGGTTCGAGGAAGGCAGGGAATCGAGAAATTCTATAGAGAAGGTACTCAGGGAGTAGAAAAGGAGGAAGTTGTTACAATAATGGAATTGTCTGGAAGTGGCGATACGATTAACGTTGTCGGCAACCTTACTGTGAAAATTACCAAGAAAGGGCAAGTTACCTCTACGCCTATAGGGAAATGGGTCGGTATCGTGAAACATACTGTCTCTGGCTGGAGGATGCATACGATTATTTGGAACTGGGATAAATGAAGCCACAAAAATGAACTTCGAAAGAAAATCAAAAAAAGAAGAGAACAACGAAAATAGAAGAAACTTCTATCAGTCTCTTTTCGGCGTGTTTTTCTGTTCTGCACTTTCGACATAATGTTGATAGCTAGTTAGACAATGACTAGCCATTCCTTAGCACTCAGGAAAACTTTTAAGAACTATACCGATAATGCTCTTTTGTCTCCATGGTTGGTATCTCAAAAGGATCTATATCTCTTGAAAACAGAATATGAACAGTCAAACAGAATAGAACACAAAGCCTAGTGAGGTTAGAGTTACAGATATTTATCCTTAGGAGAAAACCAATCTTTCAATGCTCCGGTAGTATAGTCCGGTCAAACTTCATAGAAGGGCCATGTATAGCGGCCTCTCGACACCATGAAACTGGGAGACAGTCGCGGACCCGGGTCCAAATCCCGGCCGGAGCACCAAAAATCTCAGGTTCGTCCCAAGCTTGCGTTGTGGTGAATCAGCCGAATTCTCCGTTTCACCTCGTGCCTTCGCACGCTAGTTCGGCCTTGACACAAAACGATTGTTTTTGATAAGAAATCTCCAGGGTAAATGCTTCCATTCATCGGCATAGTCTATATTGACCCTTACCGTTTGAACGATCTGTCTTTCATCAACTGTAACCCCGGTTTCAATGCGCAACGGCGGAACACACAAGTCTACCCCGTTCTGTTTTTTTGATATGCCCATAGCCATGCAAAGCTTGCTTGGACCGTTGGTCAAGTTTGCTATTTGACCCTTAGAGACCCCTCTTCGCCTCATCATAACTCCCAAGCCGCCTATTGGTTCTAAGGCCCTCACCAGAACTGCCTCGGGTTTTCCAACAAGTCTTCCGCTCGTAACGTCAAAACAGAAGTACATTCCGTAAACCTGATAGACGTATGCATGCCCTTTGGGTCCATACTGAACCTCAGTACTCTCCGTGCGGAGGTTGTTGTAAGCATGCGATGCCTTATCCTCTGGTCCATTATACGCCTCTGTTTCAACGATTTTGCCGATGGTAGTTCCTTCTCTGGTCTCGTGAACAAGGAGCTTCCCTAGAAGCTCCTTTGCAACAGTCAACGTGTATCGTTCATAGAATTCTCTTTTGAGAATCATGTTTGACAATAAGCGGCTGAATCAAAATAAACCTTGATCGTAACGCGCGCTTGCTGCATCCTTGAATATGAAGATTTTCTTTTCTGGCCTACGTTCAGCTGTTCCAGCTTGAATTAACTCGTTGAAGCCCAGTCAAGACTCTGGCGTTGCAACTATTATGTAATGGTAAAGTCCTTCGTCCCTTATGCAGTCTATTTTGAAGCCCGCTGCTTCTATGAGGCTGGAGGCTTTCTCTTTACTGAATCTTATTTGCAAAGGTGGACCTAGTCGCATGGGTTCCTTTTTCCAGTCAAGGTCTATCAGTCGTCCGGTCGGCTTGAGCATCCTTTTGGCGTTTGATAAGACTTTGTTCGGGTTGCTGAAATCATGGAAGACTATCCCAAAGAAGACAATATCTGCGCATGAATCACAAAAGACCGCTTCTTCAGCCATTCCCACCTTCAGCTCGAGATTTCTTAGTGTTTCTTTCTCGGCTTTTTCCTTCAACCTGCCGATCGCATCAGAGTCAACATCCAAACCATAGACTCTTCCGCTGTTGCCCACAAACCTCGCAGCTGGAACTGCAAAGAATCCGTCGCCGCAACCCACATCCACGAATGCGAGTCCAGCCTTAACGCCTGCGCTGATTAGAATGGCGTCCGGGTTTTGCCACTTTTTCCTTTCTTCATTATTGAAGAAGCTGTGGGCATGCAAATTGGTCAGCCTCAGATATTCGAAATCTAACCTATGAGCAATATAGCCCATTCGCTATTCACGGCTTTCACGCAGTGTAAGACGTAATTACAAATTTGAATCATTATCGAAGTCATCCAAATCACTGCGAGACTGATCAATAAAAAAAGAAGGGGGGAAAGATCATCGTCTTACTTCGCTTTTTCCATGGCAAAGACGGCTTTGATTGCAATTATGACTGCGGCTGGCGCAGCGAACGCCACGATAAAACTCAGAATTTCGGTTGCCCAATAATAAAGCAGATCTAAAGTGCCATTCTGCAAAGGTGACCAGACGTTTGAAATACTGGCCACTATCAAAGCTATTGCTGCTATAAGAAACGGCGTGACCTCCTTTGCGGTTATACTGATGAGCCCAACCACTATCCCCAGAATCAGCAATATCAAAGTGACATATGTATTAGCGTCTCTAACATTGGAATCCAGCAAATGCAAGCTCGCAACGTTGGCCATGTAGCCGACGACTAGCCCCATGACAATCGCAATTATCACGAAGGCTGTGAACGCCCACCGTGCTATTTTGTCCATTTCCATTTTTTACCACGGATTTTCATATATCTCTGCAAATGTGTTATAAATTTTATGCAGTTGATGTGCCGCAGAATCTGTGTTTGTTGGTGAAACAAAGGATTTTTCTGGTCTGCGCGCGCGTAGAAGACGTGAGAGGAGCGCAATCTCTGGTCGGCTACATCTACCCATTCCTGTTCATTCCATCAATCTTGCTGATGTACCTAAATGTCAACCCCTTGCCCCTTTGCATGGACACTGTCCTCTCTGCCATCCCTTACAGCCATCCGATCATAACCTCCAAGGTAAACATTATAAGTGATTACTGAACTGCCTTTTTTGCCATTGTTTATGTCGTCGTTCTCACAATTCTCATTGTGAAGGTCGCTTCGAGGCTGTTTTCAACCGAGAAAATCCTAACTTCAAAACTGAAGTTCATGGGATTAAGTAAGTGCAGGAGAGCACTTCCTAGAGAATGAGTTCATAGGAAGCACTGGAGAATCAGACCTAACGTAACTTCTGGTGAGAACAAAGTTATGCGTAAGAGAATAGACCAGAAGACAGAAAAAGCCATAAAGACTACATAAATGATTTGATAGGTGCCCTGTTTGGTTTCTCTCAGAGCGTTAGCGCCTTCGTTAACCAGAATCACCGTTGCTGCGGCTGTTGGAGCTGCAATGCACATTGGTCAAGGTAATCAGGACTTGATAGACTCGAAGGCCATTGAATTTTCGAGAGCGGTTTTGGCTCAAACAGACGTTGAGGGCGAGGTCATTGCTTGTGAAGGACCCAAAGACAACGCGCCTGCCTTCATGCGTAGAGAGAAAGTTGGAACCGGCAAAGGTCCGAAAGTCGAGTTTGTCGTCGACCCAGTGGACGGCACAACCGCTGCTTCCAAAGGCAGAAAAGACGCTATCTCCGCGCTTGCATGCGCACCTGCAGGCTGTTTTCAGGTACTTCCCGATGACGGATACTACTTCAAAGTGGCAACTGATCGTCTCTCAATTGGCAAGATTTCCTTAGACATGTCGGTTGAAGAAATCGTGCGCACAGTAGCTCGGGAAAAAAGTTTACACCTTGAAAACTTCACGGTTATAATGTTAGAGCGTGAAAGACACACTGAGATTCTGCAGTGCCTCAGAAAGCTGGGCGTGCGAATAATCCTCATTCCTGACGGGGACATCGCCGCAGCCGTTGTCACTTGCAGACCAAGTTCGGGCATAGATCTTCTAGTGGGTGCAGGCGCTGGACCTGAGGCAACCATTGCGGCCACTGCTATCAAGACTCTGGGCGGCACTATGCTCGTTAAAGTCTGGAAAGACAGCAAAGACGATCTGAAGAGAATGGACAGGTTAAAAGCTGAAGGAGTTGACGTGGATAGGACTTATTGCCAAGACGAGTTGGCCAAAGGCAACGAACTCGTGTTTGCTGCTTCAGGCGTAACGAAAGGCGAACTGCTGGACGGCGTGCGATTCATACCGGACGGAGCAATAGTGAACTCCCTTTGCATGAGATTGCCCAGCGGAACCGTGGAAAAGGCAGAAACAACCCTGCGGTTTAAGGGGCACCCAGTCTACAAGCGATTCATGCCTTAGAAGAAGGACCGATTTGCGTCCAAGTAGTACGAAGGAAGAAACAAAGTGCGACATAGTGCAAACCGTCCATGAACGGTGCATGAGGATGGAAGAAAAAATAACGACCCTGCCATGCGGATGCAAATATCAAGACAATGGATACATGGTAATACGAATCCAAGAATGCGATTATCACAAACGGAAGAGAACAGCGAAGCGACCCTATCGACCGAAAGCCGAATGCGTAAGACCCTGAAAATCAGACCAGTGTGTCACCAAGCGACGCTAAGGTTATTTGGTGAAACAGTCAATTTTGCATCATGTTGAATTTGCCATCACCTTGCCTCATACGCCTAAGCTCTTCATTTCGTTGCGACACTCGGAAATGTTGCACTTCTCGCTTCGCTCAAACTCGCATAAAAGCGATTAAGAGGTTCACTCCGCTCGAGCCAATGCCTGTGCGCCAGCTCTATAGTCTTGACTATCAGCGTTTGCTTAGTCTTAACTTATGAAGCTGCGCGCGCTAATTCGCGCATGATAAAAATCATCAACAGAATCTGACAAATATCGAGCGGGTTTAACGCGCGCATGTCTGTTCCTGAGTTCCATTCTTTGAGCGTTGTAATATTGAATCGTGCGTCTGTCACCAATCGGTTATCCTGCCTCGCTTTCACGACTCGCGAGCGGTGCAAACCCAAGCACAGCACACGTGTTGAATGAATCTGTGAATGACGTGCGATTCTCTACTCAAATCATATTTGGCTCATATCGTTGACCGGGGGGAGGGGTCGTCATCACACAACTAGCGAGGACACAAGCCTGCCTAATGGCGAAATTCCGAATACGTATATGCACCGTATTAAAGCTAGAAACCGAATTTAGGAACACGCATAGGCGCCAACTGAGGCAGAAGCTCCGCTGGCTTTAAGTCTGCGGTATCACAATATCCAGCAGAGGCCTGAAACATACTTGTTAGACATTGTGTCAGCAGGTCATTTCAGCATAGATTCAATTTTCCTGCCGAGCCGAAAAACTGCATTCATCGTTCTAGGCGGCTCCGTAGCCTACGTCTCGTTTGCCGCCAGGCGTTTAGACGCAAGAGTATCGGTCATCTCAAAAGTTGGCGGCGATTTTCCAGCAGCCTACAAATGGTGGCTCCAGCAAGAGGGCGTAGATTTATCTGCGTTAACCGACGTGTCGGACGCCCTTACTACCCGTTTTGAGCTGAGATACGAGGATGACCTGTCGAATCGCAGTCTCTGTTCGAAGAACAGAATGCCCCCTATCCGTCTCGAAGACGTGCCTGTTTCTCTAAAAGCTAAGATCATACACCTTGCACCAATTGCTGGCGAAATCACATACGAGGTGGCTGAGAAACTGAGAAGCTGTGCAGAAGTCTTGTCCCTTGACCCACAAGGACTAATGCGAGATTTCGACGAAGACGGAAATGTCACTCTCGAACAGCCAAAGGACCAACGGATCCTGGGTCTGATCGACGTTCTCAAGTCCAGCTCCAAAGAAATCCAAACCTTAACCGGCCTATCCGACGTTGATTCGGCCATAAAAGCCTTACACAACCACGGCGTCAGGATAGTTATCGTCACTTTAGGAGCGGAAGGTGCCGTAGTTTCAGTTGAAGACACAATCCACAGAGTCCCAGCCTACAAACCCGAGAAACTCGTCGACCCCACCGGCGCGGGAGACGCCTTCATCGGAGCTTTTCTAGCAGAATACGCCCGCGGTGAAGACTGCGCCTGGTGTTCACACGTAGGTTCTGCCGCCGCTTCACTAGTTGTTGAGGGAATCGGCCCAACATCATTCGGCGACAAAGAGGAAATCTATCGAAGAGCACACGCGCTATATGAAAAGGAAATTAAGGAATAACGCTTATTGTATGCGTTAAACACCGAACAAACCCGAGGCGTTGAATGTGGGACGTATCGACAAAGGCGCAAAATGCAGCGTGTCAGGTTGCGGACGAGAAGCAGTTCGTTCACTTTCAGCAGAAAAGGTGAGGACTGCTGGGCTCAAAGTGGGCAACGAGAAACGCGCTTACCTCTGCAAAGAACACTACAAGGAGTACAAGAAGAAGACGAAAAAAGACAAACAGATTGAAAAATGGCGTTACAGCGCGTAGAATTGGGAGGTACATGTTTCATGCGAATACTGCAGTTACACTCAAACTTCATCGCTTACAAGCCCGTGAAGAAAGAAGTTGCTATGGCCGAGGAGGCTGAAAAGAAAGAGGTCCGATTAGAGGAAGTGCTCGTGCTGTTCACGGCAGTGGAGGAAGGCGATGACAATACAGCAGCCCAAAAAGCCATCGACGAGGTTCAAGCTTTCCTTGAAAAGCAAAAGATAAACCGAATCTTGATCTACCCCTATGCACACTTGAGCAGCAACTTGGCTAAACCCTCAGAGGCGTTGAAAACCGTTAAAGCCATGGAAGCTTACGCTAAAAAGAAGGGCATAGAAACATTCCGCGCACCTTTCGGCTGGAACAAGCAGTTCACAATTTCAATAAAGGGCCACCCATTAGCTGAGCAGTCACGTGTAGTATCGCCCACAAAAGCAGAAAAGAGGGAAGAGGAAGAAATTTCTGAAGCAGCCAAAGCTGAAGAAAAGCTCAAATCCTTCTGGTACATCCTCCAGCTGGACGGAAAACTGGCTCCAGTTGAAGACTTTAACTTCAAAGGCCACGAAAACCTTGAGAAATTCGCAAAATATGAAATATCCAAAGTTCGGGCGAGTCAGCAGATGCCGCCCCACGTAACTTTGATGAAAAGACTGGAAATCGCAGACTACGAGCTTGGAAGCGATCCTGGCAACATCCGCTGGTACCCGAAAGGAAGACTTGTCAAGTCTCTGCTCGAACAATTCGTAACTGCAAAGATGAACGAGTACGGCGCCATGGAAGTTGAGACCCCAGTCATGTATGATTTCCGCCACCCAAGCCTAGCGGATTACCTAAATCGTTTCCCTGCAAGACAATACTTGCTCAAATCAGAAGACAAAGAACTCTTCCTGCGTTTCGCCGCGTGTTTCGGACAGTTCTTGATGGTTCACGACGCACAGTTCTCGTACAAACAAATGCCCATGAAAGTCTACGAGTTAACCCGTTACAGCTTCAGAAGAGAGAAGAGCGGAGAGGTCGTGGGTTTGAGACGCTTAAGAGCGTTTAGCATGCCCGACTGCCACGCTTTCTGCACGGATCTAGGGCAGGCCAAAAAGGAATTCATAATAAGATTCAAGCTGAGCATGCAAATACTGGACGAAATCGGATTATCCCGAGATGACTATGAAGCAGGAGTGCGGTTCACAAAAGACTTTTACGAAAAGAACAAAGACTTCGTTGCTTCTTTGGCGAGAGTGTTTGGGAGACCTGTTCTCGTCGAGATGTGGAATGAACGCTTCTTCTATTTCGTGCTCAAATGGGACTTCAACTTCGTGGACAATCAAAATAAGGCCGCGGCACTTTCAACAGATCAGATCGACGTTGAAAACGCTGAAAGATACGACATAACCTACACTGACGAAAAAGGTCAAAAAAGGCATCCCCTGATTCTACACTGCTCGCCGAGCGGCGCAATCGAAAGAGACGTGTACGCTCTCCTTGAAAAGGCCTACAAAGAACAGCAATGCGGCAAGTCACCGATGCTTCCGCTGTGGCTCTCGCCAACACAAGTTCGCATGATTCCAATATCAGACAGTTTCTTAAAGGACGTTGAAAAGATGGCTGAAGAAATGGAGGCTCACTGTATACGAGTGGACATTGATGATCGAGCATTGACCCTGCAGAAAAAAGTCCGCGAGGCCGAGATGGAATGGATCCCGTACATAGTAGTAGTGGGGAAAAGAGAAATTGAATCCGGCGTGATTCCCGCAAGGGACAGAGCAGCGGGAAAAGTGCGAAGCATGAAGCTCAAACAACTGATGAGCGAAATCGAAAAAACAACCCTCAAAAGACCTTTCAAAGTGCTTCCACTGCCAAAATACTTATCCAAAAGACCGCAATTCCGCGGTTAGCAATGGCCAAAAACCAGCTTTTCTTTCCAAAAGATATATCAAACCTTAATTTGGTAGACTAGCTTCTCGGTTGGGGGGCAAAATGTTGGAGAAAGAGCTGCAGGTCTACATCGACGGGGCGTACTATCCAAAGTCACAAGCGAAAGTTTCAGTTTTCGATCACGGACTTCTGTACGGTGATGGAGTGTTCGAGGGAATTCGTGCCTACAGCGGTTCAGTGTTCAAACTGAAGGAACACGTTGACAGACTCTACCGTTCGGCCCACATGATAATGCTTGAGATTCCAATGCCAAGGGAGCAGATGGTGCAGGCAGTCGTGGAAACGCTACGAAAGAACAACTTCAAAGATTCTTACATCCGCCTAATTGTTACGCGAGGAGTAGGGGACTTGGGACTAAACCCGAAGAAGTGCTTAAAACCGACGATAATCGTGATCACTGACACGATCGCACTCCACAATGGCGAAGCGAAGGAGAAAGGGGTAACAGCCATGCTATCATGGGTCAAGAGGGATCCTGTTGACGCAACGTCTCATGAGATAAAATCGCTCAACTACCTTAACAGTATACTCGCAAAAATCGAGGCAAACATAAGCGGCGTAGACGAGGCAATATGCCTCGACAAGAACGGCTACGTGTGCGAAGGAGTAGCAGAAAATATATTCATCGTGAAAAACGGAAAACTGTTCACGCCTCCGAGCTACACGGGCGCGTTGCCGGGAATAACCGCCCAAGAAGTGATGAAACTTGCCAGAAGACTGGGCTTTGAGGTTGAGGAAAAGAACATAACCCCATATGAACTCTTCAACGCGGAGGAAGTGTTTTTCACAGGAACAGCCGCTGAGATAATCCCGGTTAGAGAAATAAACAAACGCACGATAAACAGTGGGAAACCAGGCCTAATAACCAGGAAATTGATGGAAGAATTCTCAAAACTGGTTTTAGATCCTAAGCAAGGAGTACTGATTTAATCCACGAGTCAGTGACGCCAAGGTCGATAGAATCAACCCTGCATTTTCCTTTTCATGAACCCTTCAACTTTGTCGAGAGCTTCCTCAAGTGTCTCAAGCGGCGGAAGCACAACTCCCCTAATGTGGCCAGCACCATAGATTGGGTCGAATCCTGAACCATGTACAAACAGCACGCCTGTTTCCTTCAGAAGGTCCAAAACGAACTCCATGTCTGTTTTCCACTTTGATCCTATAGCGTCGATTTTGGGGAAGACGTAAAATGCTGCTTCTGGTCTAGCGCAGCTTAATCCATCAATTTCATTCAGCCTTTTCCATGCGTATTTACTTCTTTCCCGAAGCTTCTCAACAGTCACTCTGATGTGGTCTTGCGGGCCGTTCAATGCCGCTACTCCCGCTTTTTGAACTGGCGTGTTTACGCAGAGCCTTATCCTTGCTTCTTTTTCGATACACTGTTTCAACTCCTGCAACTGTCCTTCTGGGCTGTGGAAGTACAGATAGCCAAGTCTCCACCCGGTCATAAGGTACGCCTTTGAGAAACCGTTCAGACCTATCACTGGAACGTCCTTAGCGATATGTGCAGTGCTGACAAACCTCTTTTCGAATGCCAATTGATCATAGATTTCATCCGACAATACAGGAACGTCATACTCCCCCGCCAAATTCAAAATCTGTTTTATGACCCTCTCTTCATAGAGTGCACCGCAAGGATTGTTCGGATTGATAATCACTATTCCACGCGTTTTTTCGGATATCTTGCTCCTAAGATCGTCGATGTTCGGCTGCCAACTGTTTTCCTCGACAGTCTCATAGGTCACCGGTTTTCCGTTGAAGAATCTGGTGTAGGAAATGTAAGGCGGATAGGTCGGCCCCGGGAGTAGGATTTCATCACCTGAATCGACTAGAGCCGCCATTGTCATTTGGATGCCTTCGGAAATTCCTGAAGTGACAATCACATCTTCAGCAGAGACTTCAACACCGTTGACCCTTCTTTCCTTCTGACAAATGGCCTCCCTGAGCTCTGGCAGTCCTTCCGAAGGCGAGTAAGCGTTTGCTCCCTCTTCAACAGCCTTCACCAAGGCCTGTTTGATGTGCGATGGAGTATCAAAATCAAAGGCGTTAGGATCTCCTATGTTCAGGTAAAAAATCTTCTTCCCGGTCTTTGCAACTTGTCTCGCATGGACTATAACGTCGCGGATCGCATACTCTATCGTTTGCACCCTTTCAGTGGCCCTCACACTAGTCAAGGTAATCCTCTTCTTCGGCAAGGTTTGTCTGAAAATAAAATAAAGATTGTGGAAGGACTACTAGCCTTTCAATGTTGTTGATGATTGAAACCCATCCGCCGCCTGTGCGATAAACGCGTGTGCATTCTCTAACAACGAGGCCTTAAGTCAATCTTGACAGCTAAGTTTAAATCTTTTCTGATTTCTTAGTTGACTCCCAAGTTTGGTGGGCGCCTCATGGCAGAATACGACGTAGTCACGGTGGGTGCAGGAATTCTGGGTTTGACAACGGCTTATCATCTGAAGAACCGAAATCCTGACCTGAACATCCTAGTCGTCGACAAAAGGGGTGCAGCTGGTCAAGGCAGCACGGCGAAGAGCGCAGCCGCCTTTCGCTGTCTTTTTGCTTCTCGCACAAACTTTGCCTTGGCCGATTCTTCCGCCGAATTTTATAAACACGTTCAGAATGATTTGCAGGTTGATTTGAAACTGCGGTGGGCCGGTTACCTGTGGTTTTTTGACGAGGAGAGTTACCGCAAAATGCTCCCGGTCCTGAAGGAACTGGGCGCCAAAGGCTTCCAATACAAGGAATACGATGAGTCTGAATTGGCCAAAAAGCTTGACATGCGCACAAGCTTTGCGGATGACGAAGAAGCAAGAATGATGGGCCTGGGAAATGTTCACAAAGGAATACTCATCCCGAAGGCCGGCCTAATCGACGTTGACTCACTCGTGAAGTTTTACGAGTCGGAGTTTCTGAAGCTCGGAGGAAAGATTCAGTACAACACCGATGTGAAGGAAGTCGTAGTTGAGCCGCGTCAACCCTTAGGAACGCCCGGCGAACCATACTTCTGGCAGGACGCAAAAGTCACCGGAGTCAAAACCAACAGAGGCCCAATAAGAGCCAAGAAGACTATAATAGCAACGGGAGCCTGGACCTCACAGCTTCTGGACCCCATCGGAATTGAATGTTTCATCAAAGCCAAGAAGCGACAAGTCTTCTCGATTAAAGCAAAAACTGAGGGACTGAAAAAACTGTTGCTCTCAAAGGAGTTCACAAGCGCCGGATGCTTACCATTCACGATTCTTCCTAAACCCTCAGCTTACATTCGACCCGCTCCTGAAGAAGATGCCTTGTGGTTGGCATACGCTGATGAGTTTCCAAGAGCGTTCAAGATTGAGGAGGAACCTGAGCCCGAGGAAAACTATTATACGTACGGCTTGTACCAAGTCATGGTCAAATACTTCCCACAGTTCACAGACTGCCAACCGTTCTCAGCCTTTGCCGGATTGTACGAAATAAACAGCATCGACGGCCAACCGATAATCTTCGAAGAAAACGGCATAATGGTCGTCGGAGGCGCAAGCGGAAGCGGCATATTGAAGGCCGATTCAATCGGAAGAATTGCCGCAGCACTCTACAAAGACGAAGAACACGCCCTGCTGTACGGAGACAGAAAATTCCGAGTGAGCGACTTAGGCCTGAAAAAAAGAAGCGTCGAACCTGAAAAGCTCGTAATATAGCTTTCATACACAATTAAATTTATCTACTTTCAGATAGAATTATTACACACTCATTCTAGGGCGGGTTATTGACATGTTCGGATGGACCGGCAAGTTCTTGCACGTGAACCTAAGCAAACGTAAGGCAGCCGCTGATGCCTATGAGGCAAGCGTGGCGCACTGCTTTCTCGGCGGCAGAGGGTTCGCAGCCAAGATTCTTTGGGACGAACTGAAACAAGGAATCGATCCCTTCTCGCCTGAGAACAAACTTGTCTTCGCCACTGGCCCGTTGACGGGTTTTTCATTGCCCAGCAGCGGCAAGCTCGTTGTAGCATCCAAGAGTCCACTGACCGGCGGTTACGGAGATGGAAACATCGGCACACTTGCTGCTGTCCAAATGCGTAAGGCTGGTTATGACGCTATAATCGTCGAAGGCAGGGCCAAGAAACCTATGGTTCTAGTTGTTCGAGACGAGGCCACCGAATTCCTTGATGCAGAAGATCTTTGGGACTTGAACTCCTTTGAAACTGAGAGAAGACTTAGCAGCATTTATGGACGCAATGCGGGCATTCTCTGCATCGGCCAAGCGGGAGAAAATCTCGTGAGATACGCAACAATCGTTTCACAAGAGGGCCGTTCCGGCGGCAGACCCGGAATGGGCGCTGTCATGGGATCTAAAGTACTGAAAGCGGTTGTCTTCATAGGCTCCCATGACTTGCAGGCTGCCTATCCTAAAGAAATGCAAGAGCTGGGCGCCGAGGCTTACCGAGAAGTCTTGACCAAACCCAACTATGCTTTCTGGAAACGTCAAGGCACCATGAGTACAATCGAATGGAGCCAAGAAAACAGCGTGCTTCCAACATACAACTACAGCGAAGGAGTCTTTGAGAAAGCAGAAGCCATAGGCGGCTTTGCTATGGAAAAAATAAAGGTCTCCAATCGCGGCTGTCCCCAATGCAACATGACATGTGGCAACATCGTCAAAGACTCCGACAGAAAAGAGTCAGAGCTTGATTACGAGAACGTTGCAATGCTGGGTTCAAACATTGGACTGGGTAACCTGAAGCAAGTGGCAGCTCTCAACAGAGTCGCGGACGAATATGGCTTGGACACGATTTCTTTGGGCAACGTTCTTGGCTTTGCGATGGAAGCCTCTGAAAAGGGGCTCATTCACGAGAAGATTCCTTGGGGAAGATTCAAAGCGGCAAAAGCACTGATTAAAGAAATAGCATACAGACAAGAGGGTCTGGGTAACCTATTGGCAGACGGCGTCTATTCAGCTTCTGAGGAAATAGGTCAGGACTCAAATCGCTGGGCAATGCATGTCAAGGGCTTAGAAGTTTCAGCGTATGACTGCCACACGACGCCTGCAATGGCACTAGCTTACGGAACCTGTTCCATAGGGGCTCATCACAAGGATGCGTGGGTGATTTCTTGGGAAGTAAAAAAGGGACGGAAAGGCTACACAGATGAAAAAGTCGACAAAGTCATCGAGCTGCAACGCATCCGTGGAGGCGTTTTCGAGTGTTTGACGGTCTGCAGACTTCCATGGATTGAAGTGGGTCTCGAGCTTGAATGGTACACGAAACTTCTACACGCAGCAACAGGCATGGAAATGTCATTGGAAGACTTGAACGTTATCGCTGACAGAGTTTTCAACTTGACAAGAGCCTTCTGGATTCGTGAGTTCGGTAAAAAATGGAATGCCAAGATGGATTTTCCAGCTGACAGGTGGTTTGAGGAACCCTTGTCTGAGGGCCCGCTGAAGGGAATGAAACTAGACAGAGCCAAATACGACAGTATGTTACAGAATTACTATCGGAAAAGAGGCTGGGACGGACGCGGGATACCCAAGAAATTGACTTTGTCAAGACTCGGTCTGAAGGATGTCGCACAAGAGCTTGGAAAACACGTAAAACTTGTGGAGTAAAAAACGCATGGTGCTCAATATGCCATCGCGACTCTGACCATTGACTTTGCTTTCTCACCGCAGATTATGCATTCCCCATCAACTTTTTCCTCAGTATCCTCTGGAGTGCCCAGGACTCGGGCGGTGGTAACCTCTTCCAGCTTGTGTCCGCACTCTGTCTTGCCACACCATCGCACTTCAACTATTCCAGTGTGTTTCTCCAGGAGCCTCTTTGCTTCTTCCAGCTTGTCGGTGCTGTGAACGTGTTGTCTTGTCCATTGCCAAGCTCTTTGTCTCATGTCTTCAGTGATTTTTTCTGCGATCTTTGTGAGGAATTCTGCGAGATCGCTTCGCCTGCACGTTTGCTTTTCTAAGGTGTCTCTTCTAACGACGGTGGCTTCGTCTTTTTCAATGTCCCGGGGACCAATTTCAACGCGGATTGGGACGCCTTTCAATTCCCAGTCGAAGTATTTTGATCCTGGCGTGATGCCCTCTCTCATGTCAACTTCAACTCTGAACCCTTTCTTTCTCAGTCCTTGCGCAGCTTCTGAGCACTCTTTGTTCACAAGCTCTGCTTTACCCTTGTACGGAATCGGGATGACTATAACCTGTATCGGCGCGATTCTAGGAGGCAAGATTACTCCGTGGTCGTCGCCATGCATGACTAGGACTGATGCTATTCCTCTCCCTGAGATTCCGGCACATGTCTGCCATACATATTCCCTGCCGCCGTCCTTCGTTTCGTACGAGACGTCGAAAGCTTTGGAGAAGTGCTGCCCAAGGTGATGAACTGTCCCGATCTGCAATGTTCTTCCATCAGGACATATCATATCGAAGGCTGTGGAGTACTTCGCGCCCGCGAATTTGTCCCATTCCGGTCTTCTGGAGATGCGATAGGCCACGCACAGTGCATCGAAGATTTTCTTGTAGTTGTCTATCTCCTCTTTCACTTCAACTTCTGCCTCTTCTTCTGTTGCATGTGCTGTGTGTGCTTCCTTGAAGTCGAATTCACGCATTCTGAGGATCGGTCTTGTCGCCTTGGTTTCAAACCTGAAAACAGTCACTATCTGATAGAGTTTCAAGGGCAAGTCTGCGCGGGAGCGTATCCACAAGTGCTCCATAGGTCCGATGACGGTTTCACTTGTCGGCCTTAAAGCTAGATGCTGTTTCAACTGTCTTTGTCCGCCTTTGGTGACCCAGAAGACTTGAGCTTCAAACCCTTCTACATGTTCAGCTTCCTTCTGCAGGGACGCTTCCGGAATAAGGAGCGGAAACAGGGCTTCATCATGTCCTGTTGAGTCCAGCTGGTTGCGAATCACACTGAAGACGTTTGCTCGTATCTTGAACCCATACGGAAGCCAGACCGCGCATCCTTTTATCGGGTACCTGTAGTCAAGGATTTTTCCTTCGATCAAGACGTTTTTAAACCATTTGCCGAAATGCTTACTCCATTTTTCTCTTGGAATAGCTTTTCCACTAGTTTTTACTGGTTTTGACATTTTGGTCTCTCCCTTGTTCTCTAGTTGTAGAATATAATCCTGCCGTGGGGCTTTTCTTGAAATGGGCTGAGTTTTGCGAGAATTCAGCAACGTGGAACGCAATCGCCCATTTTCAACCACTTTCTGTGAAATTGCCAAAAGAACCTATTAAACATTTTCTTTGCCTCTCTTCTCCTCAATTTCCGGTTCATAGGATGCGCAAGTGTTTTAACCGCGGCAATCCAAGATTGAATACGTTCTCGTTTGAGAAAAGGCAAGGATCAGACTTGAGAGCAGTTCTGCTTATTGCAGATGGAATGGCTGACAGGCCGATTAAGGAGCTGGGTTGGAGAACTCCTTTGGAAGCAGCCCGAAGGCCTGCGTTGAACCAAATAGCTAAGAACGGCGTCAGTGGCATAATTGATCCTATCTCTCCCGGAATACCTCCTGGGAGTGATGCCTCCACTCTTGCCCTGCTTGGATACGACTCCTTAAAAGTGTACTCTGGCAGAGGTGCCTTGGAAGCCGTGGGTTCTGGCGTGGCGGTTCTGCCCGGAGATGTCGCCTTCAGATGCAATTTCGCGACAGTAGACAAGAACCTTGTAGTTCTGGATAGAAGGGCCGGAAGAATCGCTAATGAGGATGCAGCCAGACTGGCCGCAAGTCTTCAGAAAGTCAAACTCAAGAAGTCTTACAATGTCACATTCTTTTTCAAAAACACGGTTCAGCATCGAGCGGCCCTGGTCATTCGCGGACATAGCCTGTCAACTGCCATCAATGATTCGGACCCAGAGGCGGCTGGGAAACCAGTTTTGGAAGTGAGACCTTTAGACAATCTTCCAGAAGCCAAGCGCACGGCTAGGATTGTTAATGAGCTCATGCAGGAGTTTCATAGGGTTTTGGAGGAGCATCCGGTCAATAAGAACCGCGCGAAACGTAAGCTGCCCGTGGCGAACATGGTTTTGTGCAGAGGTGCAGGCACCATTCCAAAGATAACCCCCATTTCTGAAGTCTTTGGAATCAAAGCTGCATGCATAGCTGCTGTACCCTTGATCCGCGGAGTCTGCAAGGTTGCTGGGATGAAGTTGATTAATGTTAAAGGCGCCACTGGCACGATTCAAACTGATTATATGGCCAAAGCTCGGGCGGCGGTTGAAGCGCTGAAAACCAACGATTTTGTGCTTCTGCACGTGAAGGCTACCGATGTTGCTAGCCATGATGGAAATTTCAAGCTGAAAGTTGAAGTGGTGGAAAAGGTTGATGAGATGCTTCGCTACATGCTGGATCATGTGGGCCTGGATTCGACTTATTTGGCCGTGACTGCTGATCACACAACTTCCTGCGTGACCGGAAACCATGAGGGAGATCCCGTCCCTGTGGCAATTACTGGGCCGTACGTTCGTAGGGATGGTATTGTCGAGTTTGACGAAAGATCATGCGCTAGAGGGGGCTTGAACAGAATAAGGGGCGTGGATTTGATGCCTACCCTGATGGATTTCCTTGAGAAAACCAGGAAGTTTGGAGCCTGACCTTACTGGACAGGCATGAGACGCCATTCTCTGTAGTCTGTTACGACTCTGATGTACCCCCTTAGCATTCTATCTGCCTCTGTGTCGCCAGTGTCGACCCTCAGGGTTTTCTCTTCCATATTTTGAAGTTTACTCTTGGTTGCTAGGACTATTATTCGCTGTTTTCCAACGCGCTTAATGATTTCTGGGCTTATCTGCTGGTTTCCTCTTCCAAAAATTATTCCCTGATGCCCTATAGGCGAAACAACGATCCAAGTGCTCTTCCATTTGTTGTTCACTTCTCTTAGGATTCTTTCTTCATCCACGTCAAGAGTTACTTTGCCATCTTCGAAGATATCTACGCCGAGAACTGTCTTTTCAATATCAAGCAGTTCTGCAACGCGTCTGACGGTTGTTCCTGGGCCTAGAATCCAAGTTGCTTCTGGCTGCTTCTCTTCGATTATGAATCTCGCTATTGCCGTCTGATTGTCTTTTTCGTCAACTGTTTCCGGGCTCAATTGTTTGCTTCCTTGGATGTGGGCTGGGAGAAAAGGGCCCTTCATGTAGCCATGAAGCTTCACGACGAAGGAATCACGTCGTACTGCCTCTTCATCAGCGTCCATGATTTCAAACTCGGTTATTTCCGCTTCTTTCTGTGCGAAGGCCAAGACTACATCTGCAGCGTCTGCAGGGTTCACTGCGAAAACGCCGCTGTACATCTTCACCCCGGAGGGGACACCTAGAACGGGCGTCTCACTGCAACCACACTGTGCATCAAAAATGTCTTTCGCTGTACCGTCCCCCCCGACAAAAACTATCAAATCCACGTTTGCCCCAATCAAGAGCCCCACTGCCATCTTTGTGTCTTCAGCAGACGTTTTCTTGCCAATCTTCATGGGCAGAGTCTGAACTGGAAGCCCTGTTGCCTCCACTTCTTCTTCACCCATGACTCCGTGGCAAGTTAGAATCTCAATCGGCGCTTCTGCAAAGTTTTTCTTCAGCTTCTTCAGAAATTCTGTCGCTCTAGTTGGCGCCACCGGCTGTGCTCCTCTGTCCAAAGCTTCTTCCAAAACATTGTCTGTTCCCTTCAGGCCAACCTTGCCTCCCATCCCTGCGATGGGGTTGACGATTAAGCCTAGCCTCATGATTTATCGATGATGAGATTTGCTGCGTGAGGTATAAACCATTTTCACAACGCAAGCGATTCTAAAAACGTTCGCAAGAAATTTCTGCCAAGCTTGGAACGAAGGTGAGACCTCCAATCAAAAGTCATACAAAAACGTGTTTTTCTCCTGAAAATTCTTATATGCCAAAAATCCAAAGGTTTGCCCACAACAGAAGAGGGTCTAGGATGCCTACGAAAAGGACGAAGAAGATTCTGGTAACTGGCGCCACTGGCCAGATTGGCTCGGAGCTAACGCTGGAGTTGCGAAACAAGTACGGCAGCGACAACGTCGTTGCGGCGGGGCATGCAAGGAAGCCCAGTGACAAGCTGCTCAAGTCAGGCCCATTCGAATTCATCGACTTGAATGAAAAGGTTGACCTCAAGAAGGCAGTGGAAAGGCATGACGTTGACACGATCTACCATCTGGCAGCGGTTCTTTCAGCCACTGGCGAGCAGAACCCGCAGCTTGCTTGGAACGTGAACATGAGTAGTCTTTACAATGTGCTTGAAACTGCAAGGGAGCAGGGGTTAACCAAGGTTTTTTGGCCAAGCTCCATCGCCGTTTTCAGCCCGCCTGCCCCCCGCGATAACACTCCTCAGGAAACCATCTTGATTCCTGGAACGATGTACGGGGTTACCAAGGTTGCCGGTGAGCTTTTGTGTAATTATTATTTCCTTCGTTTCGGTGTGGATGTTCGAAGCGCTAGATATCCGGGGATAATTAGCAGTGAGGTTCTTCCAGGCGGGGGGACTACGGACTACGCTGTCGCTATCTTCTACGGGGCCATAAAGAACAAGCGTTACACGTGTTTTGTGAGAGAGGACACGGTTCTGCCGATGATGTACATGCCAGACTGCATCAGGGCCACTGTGGATTTGATGGATGCTGACCTGTCTAGCATTAAGCGTCATGACGGTTACAATGTAGCAGGAATCAGTTTTTCAGCAGGCGCGCTCGCCGCTGAGATCAAGAGATACATTCCGGAGTTCAGGTGCGACTATAAGCCCGACTTTAGGCAGAAAATCGCGGATTCTTGGCCCATGTCGATTGACGACAGTGTGGCTCGTAAGGAGTGGGGTTGGAAACCAAGGTACGACCTGGCTGCAATGACCAAGGATATGATGGAGAAACTGTCGAAACGCTTCACTGAAGGAAACCTGTGAAAAATGCGCACGAACTAGAAAGAGTTAAGAGAAAGAGTGAAAGACTAGGGAAAAGAGGTATGGTAAAATGCGGAATCCGACAGCCTTTTTGAGAGAAGAGTATCAGGATCTGGTGAATAACGCGCTTGACTGGAAGATAAGGGTTCTACAAGGTCCGAGTGCACCATGGTGCAATGTTGACGGAAAAAAGGTTCTGATGTTTTGCTCCAACAATTACCTCGGCCTAAGCAATCATCCACGATTGAAGGAGGCTGCCGTAAAAGCAGTTCAAACCCATGGGGCTGGCTCAGGTTCAGTTCGTCCCATTGCTGGAACAATGGACATTCACCTTGAACTTGAGAAGAGACTTGCCAAGTTCAAGCGCGCAGAAGCTTCACTGGTCTACCAGACAGGGTTTGCCGCAAACGCTGGGTTAATTCCGCAGTTGGTAGGCAAAGAGGATTTGATCATAAGTGATGAGCTTAATCACGGCAGCATAATCGACGGCGTTAGACTGGCGCACGGTGAGAGAGCAGTCTATAAGCATTCTGACACTCAGGATTTGCAACGTGTCTTGGAAGAAGCTGAAAAGCATTCGCCCCCTTACAGGCGAATTTTGATAATCACAGACGGCGTTTTCTCGATGGACGGAGACATTGCACCTCTGGACGAAATTGCCAAGCTTGGTGCAGAGCATGGTGCAATGGTTTATGTGGATGATGCGCACGGTGAAGGCGTGCTGGGCGAGGAAGGCAGGGGAATCGTTTCACATTTCAGGCTCAGCCGCGACAAGGTTCACGTGGAGATGGGCACTTTCTCAAAGGCTTTCGGCGTCGTTGGCGGCCACGTTTCAGGTTCCAAAGACCTGACTAACTTTGCTTACAACAAGTCGCGAACTTGGCTCCTCAGCGGGTCCCATCCGCCGGCAGTGGCCGCCGCGTGCATAGCTGCCATCGACGTCCTAGAAAGCGAACCGCAGCACGTCAAGACGTTATGGGATTACACTAGGTACTTCAAGAAGGCAATGAACGATCTAGGCTTCAATACGGGCAACAGTCAAACGCCAATCACGCCTGTTATAGTTGGTGAAAGTGGCACTGCCAAGAAGCTGAGTGGACGGCTTTTCGAGGAGGGCGTGTTTGCACTGCCGATAGTGTTTCCAATGGTTGCGCGCGACAAAGCGAGGATAAGAACCATCATGAACGCTGCATTAACGCGGAAGGACTTGGACTTTGCAATCGGCGCATTTGAAAAAATAGGAAAAGAACTACACATAATCTAGTCATAGCGTATTCTTTTCAACACTTTCTCAACATCTTTAAGCCCGAGTTCCCTGAGAATCTTCGCAGTTGGAACGCCGCTCTTGTCCCAGCCAACTGCTTTATAGTATCTGTTCTTGTATTCTTCTACAGCGGCCTTGTCAGCGGCCTTTCCCTTGTAAGGCCCAGTTGGCAACGGTTCGTAGAATCTTGTGGGGTTGACGTCGTGGATTTTCGGGTTCCACTTCAAGTCTGGGCCGCCCAAAAGCAGCATTGCCCTCTGCAGTTGCAATATCCTCAGAGCATTCGTGAAGCACCATTCTTTCCGTGTGAGGTCAACGCCCGTGACTGCTTTGTAAAAGTCGAATCTGATTTTTCGGGATCCGCCGAAACTGTTGAACATGCAGAAGACCCCTGAATCTGCAAACATTCCCATCAGTTCTCCCCCACCGTCAAGCGGGAGGCTCGCCATCGACGTGTGGTCTCCGCATTGCACGGAGCACGCGTAGGAAATGATTTCGGGGAAGTCTTGCCCGCTGCGTATTCCGTGAGCTCCAATGCTGATGCCTTTTGATTGCACTGCATATGGCAAAAGGTCCATTTTCTTTAGTTTTCCGATTTTCAAGGCCGCACGGTATGTTCCCTCTGCCAATATGTCGCCAATGTTTTCCCTGTAAGCTATTCTCTCGGCAAGGGTTGCGAAGGCTTCAGTGTCGCCCCATTTGAGTTCCAAGCCTTCCAAGTCCTTTTTGACCAATATTTTCTTTTGGAAGAGTTCGGCTGCAAAGCCCATGACGTTGCCGGTTTGTATGCCGCACAAACCCAAGTCGTCAAGCAGAGAAGCGAGAAATACGTTTTCCTCCGGCACGAATATCCCTAGATTCGGGCCTAGATACGCTTGCATTTCATAATCAGGATTGTCGGTTATCGCTCCTTTGAATTTTCCGTTTTTTACAACCGCGAGTTTCAGACACGTGGTTGGGCAACCGAAATCACCCCAATAGGGTTTCATCCAGAGACGGTTCTCAAACTTGTCAACTCCGAAGCTCTTCTCATCATGCCATTCTTCCTGCCAGTTTCGGACAGGTTCGGAGCTAGTTTTGTTTCCGAAGGAGTACCCGCCACCACCGGTTCCCCAGCGCCTCCACAATTCTCCCTCGTAAACGTCGTTGCATACGGTTTCCATGAGCTTTTTCACCCTCTTCATGTCAGCTACTTCAGGCAAGGGTCCAGTACCCTTTGCAACAACTGCTTTCAGCTTTTTCGAACCCATTACCGCGCCGTAGCCGCCATAGCCTGCAGCGTGAGCCCATTTGGAGCCGACAACCGCTGTTCGCACTTTGTTTTCTCCTGCTGGACCAATGTACAGCATCGCTGGTTCCTTCCATTCGCCGTACTTTGGATAACGCGTCTTCAAGAGCCCTCTGCATTCCTTCGTAAGCACTGAAACAGTTTGCTTTCCATCCTTGCCCCAAACGTCGCCAGCATTCCTCAACTCAACGTCAGAGTCCTTGAGAAACAGGTAAACTGGCTTCTCAGATTCGCCGGTCACGATTATGCCGTCGTAACCTGCGCATCTTAACTCAACCCCGAATTCTCCGGAAAGGGTAGAACCAACAACACCATTGCTTTGCGGAGATTTGCCCGATACGCAAGTTCTTCCTCCTGGAAAGAATCCTGTGAGGGGCCCTGTTAAAAGCAGAAGCAGGTTTTCAGGCCCTAGCGGGTCTACCTTGTCCCATTCGGTGCCTAATCTATCCCAAAGAATCTTCGTTGCCAGTCCTCTGCCACCAACATAATCCTTCAAGATTTCATCGCTGAACTTTGTTTCTTTGATAGCTTGGGTCGAAAGGTCAATGTCAAGAAACTTGCCTGCGTACCCCAGCATCATAAGTATTCTTCTCCTATTTCTCCGTAGATTTTTGCAGCCAAGTCTCGGGTTATCTCGTTCGGTTTCCGTGCATAGAGCCTGTAGGGCTCATCTCCTCTTTCAACCACTCTAAGCACGTCCCAACTTCCTTGCCGACAAACCTTGACACACTGGGGGTTTCCGTTGCATAAATCGCAGATTACAACGTGTTTTTCTCTTGGGTGCATGTGAGGAACGCTGCCTGGACAAGCGCCGATGCACAGTCCGCAAGCGGTGCAAGTCTTATCGTCTACCAGCACTGCACCTGTCTTGTCGCTTATTGAGAGGGCTTTTACGGGACACGCTGCCACGCATGGATAATCTTCACATTGAGCGCAGAAATGTGGAAATTCTAATCCTGGGACAAGCATGAAAACTCTTATTCTGGAAGCATCTGGCCATATTCGATTTTCATGGGAAAGTGAGCAGGCTATTTCGCACTTTCTGCATCCGCTGCATTTGGCCAGATCTCTGGCTATCCATATAGGTTCTTTTTTTGTTGGCAACTTTGAACCCTCGGAGAAGTCACGGATTTTCCTTAGTCGAGCTTTGATTTAAAGATGGTGTAAGATTATTACATTTCGCGCAGAGCACACAAGCCTTTACGTCGCAGTCAAAGGTTTGCGCGATAACCTAATAATGGCGAACCGGCAAGAGATGCTGGGGCACTGGGACGTTTGAGGGTAATAGCTGATTTACACGTACACAGTCGCTACAGTCGGGCAACGAGCGAAAGAATGTGCGTTGAAGAGATCAATCGTTTTGCAAAGATTAAGGGTCTAGGCATTGTGGGCACAGGGGATTTCACTCATCCAAAGTGGCTTAAAGAACTCAGTGAGACATTGGTTCCTGAACCAGATACGAGCCTCTACAAACTTTCTTCAGACGACAGTTCGACTGTGCGCTTCATGGTGACAACCGAAGTTAGCACAGTTTTCGCGGCCAAGAGTGAGGTTAAGAAAGTCCATCATGTCATTTTGACTCCAAGTTTGGAAACCGCTGCACAAATCAACGACAGGTTGTCAAAATACGGCAACTTAGCCTCAGACGGCAGACCAACACTGGACGTTAACGCAGCACATCTGGTTGAAGACGTCATGGAAGTTTCGGATGAAAACATGATTTTCCCTGCCCATGCATGGACGCCCTGGTTCAGCATCTTTGGCGCTTTCAGCGGCTTCGACAGTGTTGAAGAATGTTACGAGGACATGACCAAGCACATCCACGCTTTGGAAACTGGCCTTTCATCAGATCCGCCTATGAACTGGCGATTAAGCAGGCTTGACAGATTCACGTTGGTTTCAAACAGTGACTGCCACAGTTTTTGGCCTTGGCGCATTGGAAGAGAAGCAAACGTGTTCGAACTTGAGAAGCCGAATTATGATGGCGTGGTGAATGCCATACGTTCAAAAGATACAAGGCGTTTCAAGTTCACTATTGAAACTGACCCCGCTTACGGCAAGTACCATTGGACCGGCCACAGGAACTGCAACGTGTCGCTTTCTGCGCGCGAGGCGACAAAGCTTGGTAACATCTGTCCAGTTTGCCGTAGAAAGCTCACCAAAGGCGTGGAGCAACGTGTTGAAGAGTTGGCTGACCGCCCTGCAGACTTTAAGCCTGAAAACACCGTAGGGTTCATGCGTCTGCTCCCGCTCTCCGAAATCATAGCCACGGCGTTGGGTGTTGATTCTCCGTCGGCTGAAAAAGTGTGGGACGTTTACAATCCACTTATTGAAAGGTTCGGGGACGAGTACTCTGTTTTGATTGATCATTCGAAAAACGAACTGAGCTCGGTTGCAGGTGAGCAGGTTGCTGAGGCGATAGTCCGTGTTCGGGAGGGAAAGGCTAAGGTCATCCCAGGTTACGATGGCGTTTATGGACGGCTCACTATCTCTAACGGGCCAGAGCAAGAAAAGACTTTGCCTAGAAGAGTCCAACAGTTGAATCTTACTGATTTCACCTTTTAGCTTCTCTCCCATGCTTCAGCCGTATGCATGCTGTACAAGTCTACGACAAGGCTTATTAAGTCGTAATATGAACGATTGATACTGGTGGACAAAGGAAGATGACAACACAGCAAACATGCATCAGGAACGAAGCCGTGGCAGGAATTATAGATAAAATCCTGAACCAAGTTTTCGGGAAAGAGGCAACCCTCTTAATCTACACGCACCTAGAACGCAACTATTCCCTGAAACGCAGTGAGATCAGCGACAAGATCGAACTGTTCGCACAGGGACTTGAGGACTTTCTCAGATCCGGCGCAGACGTCATTGAAAGAAAGATTCTTGACGACATAAACTCCAACTGTAATCTGCTTCGCAAAACAGAACTCGAGAACGTCAATGACGAAACTGATTTTGTTACCCAAATAAAATCGTTTATGCGTCAAGCATAGGCCTAACTCGTTCATGCGCAGTGGCATACGAGCCCCGGCCCAACGTACTCCTGCCTTTCGAGCCTATTGCAGGGTTTTTACACTCAAAAGCCTCGTGGAATTGAGTAAAAAAAGCCCGAAACCAACATGCTTCAACAACGTTTTGATTCTCAAAAAAATCACGCATTGAGTACTCAAAAGCGAGGGCTCTCAAGCCAACGCGAGCTGGCAACTACGCATTCAACCCCCGCTTCAGTTTGAGACTCAAAGAAATCACGCATTGAGTACTCAAACACAAGGGCTCCGATTTGAACATGGACTCTTTTCGCCACGTCAATAGCGCGCGCACGAGAGGAAAATCGGGCAACTTGGCATCATGGATTCTTGTGGAAAACGTTAAGTCATAGGAAAATAAATAACTCAGTCCTTGATTAACCGCATGGAGAAGGCGAAACGTTTGAGCACACAGAAACTTAGACAGAGACTGCTCAAGTATAACACGCCGCGCAGAGTGGTCCAGTTGCTATCGTTTATCTTCTTCAGTTCAATAATTTTCAATCTTGGTGTTCTCCCGCTCTTGTTTCCTGTTCTTTGGACGTGGGGGCAGAAGTTGTCCAGTGGAGGTGATGCTTTTACTGCCGTGCAGTTGATGTTCAGCGGATGGAATGCCAGCATTGTTTTTCCTTGGGTTGCAATAGCTTCATTTGTGATTGTGGGCATACTGATCGGAAAATCAATGTGCGGTTGGGTCTGTCCCTTTGGCTTCATCCAAGACTTGCTCGGTTTCCTTAGACGCAGGCAGACAGATGTGTCGGTGAGAACCCATGAAACCATGGTCTACATAAAGTATTTCGTTCTGGTAATTACGCTGTTCATCGTTACGGTCTTTTCAGCTTCGGAGATTACGGGCATCAGCGCAGGGTATCAGAAGGCCTTAGGCATCTTTGTCTATGCACCTTTCACAGCCTTGAGCCCATCAGAAACCTTGTTCGCAACCTTGCCGAGAATGGTGCATGATTTTTCCGTTTCAGTGTTTTCAAGTAAGGGCGTAGATGTCTTGGCCGACATCTCGAGCTTGCCGCCGCTTTTCTGGGTTCAATTTGCAGTAATGGTTCTCGTTCTGGGCTTCGTGGTCTACGTGCCTCGAAGCTGGTGCAGGTACTTTTGTCCACACGGAGCTATTATGGCTGTTATGAACACGTTCAGTTTCATCGGGTTGAGAAGAGAGCCTTACAAGTGCGAGAAAGGTGGATGCGGTCACTGTGTTCAAGTTTGTCCCACCCGTGTTCCCATTCTGGATTTGCCTTGGGAAAAATTCAGCCATCCAGAGTGTATTTACTGCATGAAGTGTGTTGACGCTTGCGAACACAAAGCTATCAAGCTGACGTACCCCTAGTCTTCGCTAAAACACTCTCATTCAGCTTCTGCGCCCAGAAGCTCTTTGAGTACTCGCTCAGGACAGCTTCGTACACAGTTTTTGTCTGTCGCGCGATCGTGTCCCAGTTGTATTTCTCTTGAACTTTTCTGTGGGCGTTGGCTCTGAGGCGATTCGCAAAGCCTTGGTCTGTTAGTACTCTTGTTATTCCCCATGATAGTGAGTCGGGATTGCCAGCGTACACTTTGACTCCGTCTTCTTCGTGGCTGACTATCTCTGATAGACCGCCAGTGTCTGAGACTACGAGGGGGCTTCCTGCGGCCATCGCCTCGAGTGCCACTATTCCGAAGGGCTCGAAGAGAGAGGGCACGACGGAGACATCGGCGCATTTCTGCAGTTTTCGCAGGGTCTCATCATCCACGAAGCCTGTGAACATCACTTTGTGTGCTAGTCCCATTCCTCGGACGAGGTCTGAAAGCTGGTCTCTCATGTAGCCGTTCCCGACGATAACGAACTTCGCGTTTACTTTCTCGAGCACTTTTGGAACTGCGTTCACGAGCACGTGGGCTCCCTTTTCATGTACCAGTCTTCCGACGAAGAGCACGATTTTTTCCTGTGGTAAAGCAAACCGGTTTCTGAACTGGCTCAGATCTTCTTTATTCTCCGCTGCGTAGGCTTCGAAGTTGACGCCGTTCGGAACCATGACAAGCTTGTCTGGTGGAAGTCCGAAGGCCCATCGTACGTGTGATATCATGTAGTCGCTGCAGCATATCACTTTCCACGCCTCGTAGGTTAGCCACGCCTCTGTTTCATGTATCATCCTTTCATAGTCAGTGTGGATGCCGTTTCTGCGGCCAATCTCTGTGGAGTGCATCGTGGCAAAGAACGGTTTTCTGAAAACATGCTTCAGCCCGATTCCAGCCGTTGCAACGAGCCAGTCATGAGCATGGAAAATGTCGATGTTTCCGCCGATGTTGCGAGCGAGTGCGGCGGCCTCTTTCTGCATGTTTACGTTCATGAGGTAAACCCACGTTGCAAAGTCTGGCGCCGGGTTCTTGTACGAGTCGATTCGGTGGACTTCAACGCCGTCTAAGGTTTCGTGTTGAGGTGCTCCGGGAAAATCGCAGGTCACCACGTAGACTTTTACGCCGTTCTTCGCCAGGCTTTTTGAAAGGTTATAGATGTGCGGGGAGATTCCGCCGATGATTCTGGGCGGGAATTCCCAGCTGAGCATCATGACAGTTAGGTCTTTGTTCATATTGATGCCCTAGCCCACGAGTTCCTGTAGGTTTCTAGAATTTCTTTTATCCAATTTGCAGATTTCGGTGGAACTACTTTGATCTTGTCTGTTGGGACTTTGTATATCCTGATCATCTCGTCTCGCATCCATGCAGACTTGACGAGCAGTTTTTCAGCTTCATACATTCCTAACCATTCAATGCTCTTTATTGACATGCTGAACGGTGAGTTCGCGCCGTGAGAACGGTGTTCCTCCAGACTTTCTACTGAATAGACGAACGGGATGGCTAGCGCCTTCTTCAACGTGACTGCGGCGGGTATGAAGTGCCAGTCATGCACGTCAATCAGGTCCACCTGCTTGTCTGACGCATAGTAGATGTTTGCGGCAACTCTTTCGACTTCTTGGTTTAAGGTCAGAACCCACGTGAGGACGCCGATGTGTGTGTGAACGGGATTCGAGACTCTGAAGGTTTTAACGCCTTCAGCTTCCTCATGTTCTCCAGTTAAGAAGTCATGATAAGTAACTACCCACGCTTTCTCGTTGTTCTTGACAAGCTGCGTCGCAAGCTCTCTCACGTAGTCCGCGAGCTCCCCGACGATTCTCGGCGGGTATTCCCATGAGAAGATTATAACTTGCATCGAGGTTTCACTACGTGAAGATTGCGCATATCTTTATTATTCCGCTTCCAGTTAGGTAGTACCTTTTTTTCCCTTCGTTGTCTGTGAAGCTTTCTGCAAAGCCTTGACGCTTGTAATCATCCAGGATTCTTTCCAACTCGTTTATGTCAACTTGTAAGACTTGTGACAGTTCCTCGCTTCTTCTTGCCAGATCAGGCGATGTTGCACACAGATTATGCAACGTTTGCAGAATTTTCTCTGAAAGTGGAAGCTCTTCACTCATTCAATCACCTGCAACGATGTCTGAAGCATACTGTTAACGAGTTTTTCTTATAAAGGCATGCGCGAGTCCGAGAAGCTAGAAGTACCTGGTTGCAGAACGCGTTTCAGCAATAAGCCTGTCTGACGTTTTTTTCACGTCCTTGATTATCGCATCTCGGAGTGGTTCTCCGCTCAGTTTTGAGAGCCTTTCCTTCTTCAACTGTTCAGACAACGCTCTGTCATGAAACGACTTCTCAGCCCACTGTTCAAAGTCTCCACGGTTGTTGTGAAACTCGACAGATTTCGCGCTTACCCTTTGAATGGATTTTGTGAAGCCTCTTAAGCTCCAGGCCATTGTTCCTGTGAAGTACTTTTCTCCCACACCTGTGTAGAAGAGGAACGGTTCGTCTGCAACAATCGCGGCTAGTCTTACTCTGTTCTCAAAGTCCAGTATTGCCGCTTGTGCGGTTACGAAAGCGTCCATCGGTGTGTTGTAAGGGCTGAAGTAGGAGTGAACTTCGCCCGGCGCTCCGCCCGCGGTGAACATGTAGTAGAGGTGGTCGCTTGTCTGGAAGTACCTCCACGTTTTCAGGAATTCTTTGTCTTCTGTTTCTTTGACGAGAGGTTCCAAGCGTCTTAGAGTCGTGTAGTAGGCCCATTGCATGGTGTTTCCGAGCCAGCAGCTTGCGTCTCTCTCTAAATCAGCCCAAGAGACTGTTCCTCCCAGCTCTGGGACGTCAATCTCTCCCTTGGACGCGTACTTTTCTGCTACTTCAGAGGGCGTGGCCATGTGCAGGTTCCACCACTTCAGAATCTCAGGGGGCAGGTGTCTTAGAAAGTCGTGTATGCCAGTTTCGGGCCAATGGTGTTCTCCAAAGGTCTCATAATCTGGGAAGATGCTGATACAGTCACCAGGCGTTCCCGCCAGCCAACCCGCGTATTTGTCTGCGGTCAACGGCCACTCGTTCCACCATCTTGCTGAGAACCTGAACCCTATGTCATCCGTCAACTTGTAGTTCCGCATGAGAATCTTGATTCTCTTCAAGTCTTTCGGTGAGTAAAGATAGTTCGGTGATTTCCCGTGCAGTATTCTCTCCACACCCTCGGTGAAGATTCCTTTGTACCCAAGCTTTTCAACGGCTCTTGCAACAGCGTTGTTGTAGAGCAGTTCTGTGTTCTCAAAAACCGTGGACGTGCAGCCCAGCAAGTCCTTCATCACCTGTTGATGCATTTTCACCTGTTCAACGAATTCTTCTCTTTCAGGGTAAAGGCTTGCCAAGGAGTGATAGTAGGTTTGGCTTAGAAACTCCACTTGCCCAGTCTCTGAAAGTTGTTTGAACGTTTCCAGAAGGTCTTGGTTGAACCTCTCGCACTGTTCTAGAAAAACACCGGACAGACTGAATGAAAACTTTGGCTTTTTCCTTTCTCCCTTGTATCTATCGATGATTTCAAGCAGTATGCTGTTCGATGGGAAATAGCATTTGTTTGAGGCCCTTTCGAAAACCTCTTTGTTCACTTCGTTGTCAAAATAGTAGTCAAGGAACTCTTTCTTGTCGACCCGTCTGAACATTTTGTTTTCCCAAAAGAAGCTTCGTTTTATTCTGTGAGGTTGATGAACCTCAAACACGAGAACGATGTCCGTCAACGCCTTATCCTCTAAGGTTCTCTTATGAGCTTGTCGTTTATTTCTTATTTGCTATTCAAGCAGCGAGTGCACCTGAAATCAGGCGCATGTTAAGTCAGATTTCGAATTTGTCTATTATCTTTCTCTCTCTTTCTCCGGTTATTTCGGCGACAACGTGGATGTAGTTTTGAAGGCCGGAGTTTTCGATTCTGGGTTTGAGCAGTTCGTCTATTTGGAAGACTCCTGCAGAGTTGGACATCGTTATTCTTATCGTCACGGGTTTTTGTTCGCCTTCTTGAATGTTTACTTTTTCGATTGACAGCGCAGAGACAGAGTGAATGTCAACTTTTCCTGCTTGGAACGGAATGCGGGCTCGTCCTTCTTCCATGTCTAGAGCGTCGGCGATGCGTACGATGCCTGCCTCTACAGTCAAAGGCTTGATTGGGTCTTCGTGAGACACTATGCAGTGCATCACTTCGGACAGGATGATGGTGCGTTCCTCCTCAGAGTAAACTGAATGCAAGTACTTCTCAACGAGCTGCGAGGCCAACAGTGCACCGTAGAACACATGTCCATCTCTTATGACGGTCATGCCTAAATCGTGGAAAATCGATCCGAGGACCACAACCACTTCGGCGTCATCGTTTTTCATGTTGTAGTTCTTGACGATGCTGGGCACGACGCCTTTGTCAGCTAACATTCTTAAGATTTTAAGTGCGACGTTGGAAACGATTTTGACGTGGGTGGGTCCGTGATCTGTGTAGCCCATGCGATCGATGGCCATGACGTTTGCACATCTCCACAGCGTGTGCAACTTCGCATCTTTTTTAACTTCATCGATGACGTGCTTTAGCTTCTGGTTGTCTCGGAACGGAATGTTGAAGATGTATGACATTGGATTCAGGCCTTCGCTTTTTCGGATTTCATATCTTTCTGTGAGAATTTAAATTATTGGTTTGATGCGGCTTATGTTGGAATTCGAGTCCTTGTGTTTGAGTACTCAAACCGTGATTTCTTTGAGCCTCAAACTGAAGTGGGGGTTGAATGCGTTGTTGCCGGCTCGTGTTGGCTTGGAAGCCTTGCGTTTGAGTGCTCAATCCGTGGTTTTTTTGAGGCTCAAAAGGCGATGGACGTGAAGAGTGAGAGTGAAGCGGAACAAGGCTTCTATGAGAACGTGTGGTTGAGGTTTTCTCAGCCTAGTGAGTTAGGCTACGACCCTCTAGTTATCTGCGCAGTTTTATGACTAACTTGAAATCTTTGGGCTCTTCCCGGTTGGCAAAGATTTTGCATGCCTCGAGAATGGCTCCGCAGTGTTTGCATTGAAAAAAGGTCGCGTCGCGTTTTGCGATGAGCCAAAAACCTTCAGCAGATTTGCACTCTGGACAGGCTCGTAGCGATTTGTGGAAGTCTTCGATTTCTTCTAGGTTCAACCCTTCTCCCGAACTGTTTAGAGTCATGGTCTGATTTATTCTTTATGTAACACTGTTCTAGTGCGTCTTTCTAGCACGCGTAGCGAGCGCACGCATGTCGGACTCTAAGCCTATGTCTTATCCAGGAAGGACTCCAGTTGCTCTTCGGATATTTTGCCTTCGAGTCGTTTTCCAGAGTCGCTGATGAGAGTGGGGATGATCTTTACGATGTGGTGTGGTTCCTCTCTTGTTAGGTCGACTACTCGAACTGCAAAACTGTGTTCGGGCGCTTTTTCTTTGACCATTTCGATGAGTTCCTGCTGATCCTTAGGAAAGATGAACTCGTCCACGGGTACAGTGTCGCCGTCGCCCATTGGAGTCCCCCGGTAATAGTGTGGACCTAAAGTCCCAGCGATTTCAGACTCGCGACCAGGAGTGACTATTTCTTCGAGGGTTTGGACGCTCTTCACGTAGAGTGTGATTGTCCTTTTCCTTTCTGCACGGGCGAGGGCATACTGTAACATTGAAGGCTCCTCCTGCGCGATCGCCGCTAGAATGCCCATGAACCATATCGCGAGCATGATGACGTTGAGCGGGAATATTTTAAGCCAAGTCCAAAAAGCGTTTTGGGGAACGGTTAGGGACCATAATGTCTGGCTAGGCGACGTTAACGGTTTTCCCTGCTCTATCGGGCCGAATACGTATACCAATGTGAACAGGGTTAGGCTGAAGCATAGAGGAGCGAGAAGAGTCCATGATACAATTCTGACCGAGAGCTTTCTTTCGGTGGCGAGTCGAGACAGGACGTGTGACAAAGCATAGGCAACGATGAAGAGCACTGCGCCGAGAAGAATGGAGTAAAACAGGAAGATGTTGTGAAGAATAAAGCTGAGCCACACGGTCGCTAGACCGACGACTATGACGAGCGTGAAAAAGATGAGAACAGCGAGCAGTGTGCCGTTGTCCTTGATTCTAACCAACAGTTATCCTCACTGTAACAGAGTCAATTGTCTGCTTAAAAACGTGTATGAGCGCACGCAATGACTAGTTACTCGTGCGCAGCCAGCTTGTCTCCATTGTTGAACCGCTTTAGGTCTTCAAGGATGCCGAGCGCTTCGGTTTTGCAAAAAAATCCTGTGGTCAGGGCCATTGGAGTCCGCGCGCGCAGGCTAGTGGGAAGAGTTGGTCGTCGTGTCGGTTGGGTCGATACCGGGACTTGACGCGTGCCGTAGTCCAAGCTAAACTGACAACTCGGTTGTGAATTCTCCCATAGTTTCCCTGTTTCTTGACACTATCATCGGTCTGGGCGTAGATACTTGACAGCAGGAGTATTCTCTTTTGCTCGTGTGATCTCTGTTGAAATGCGAAGGTATTCATTCGTTCTCTCGGTCAATAGTCTTGCTATCATTTCTAACAACTCTGTCACCTCAAAAGGCTTTAGCAAGTATCCGTCGGCTCTTTCGTTAACGGCCTTCATAGCGCTTTCTATTGAGGGATGCCCCGTGATAGATAATCCTGATCATTTTTGGCTGCAACTTTTTCAGTCCGTTGAGCAGTTCAGTGCCTTTCATGTCCGGCAGCTCTATGGCAATAAGGGCGACGTCAAAAACGATTCCTCACAGGCTTTGATGGCTTCTTTGCCGTTTTCCACGCCTTCAATCAGATATCCCCCATCGTACAGGACTGAAGAGAGCATATTTCTTACTCCAATGTCATCGTCAACGATGAGTATGCTGTTTACCAAAATCGTCACGCCGTCCTTTCTTCGTTCGCTTCGCTGCAATCTCACATTCTGGTTCAAGCGAGATATGTCTCTTGTGAAGTAGAAATATGAACTGAGGCTACATCTTGTAGGTTCAGGAGATAAGTGTGCTCTCTGGAGGATTGTTTTGTACGCGAAAGGTTTTGGTTCATTCTTATAGTTTGATGCTTATTTCGAGTCCGTCTTCATCCACTAGCACGTATTTGCTGCCGTATTTGCCTGAACATCTGACATGGTTTAAGTAGTCTTTCATCTCGTCTGCGTGGGTGCGCGCGTTGTCCGCAACGATTATGCTTCCTCTGTGAAGTTTAGGTTCGGCCAGTTGGAGGTACCGCATATACTCGGTTTTTTCGGCGTCCATGAAAACCATGTCAAACTTGCCTGTCAGTCTGGGAATGACTTCTACTGCGTCTCCTGTTATTACGTCTATGTTTGGGCGTACATCTGCTTTTCTTATGTTTTCTCGTGCTAATTCTGCTTCGTTTGTGTCGATTTCGATGGTTATTATGTGGGCGTTGCCTTCAAGTTCTTTGGCCATCAGGATTGTTGAGTAACCGATGAAGGTGCCGACTTCCAAGATGCGTTTCGGCTTGTTCTTGCGGATGGCTTCCACCAGGATTTGGCCTCTGTGGGGTCCGACGATTGGTAGAAACTTTTTCTTGGTTTTAGCTTCGATCTCTTTCAGAACCTTGTCAGCTTCGTCCAAGCTGATCTCTCCCGGCACCAGACAGCGAAGACCTGCGATATATCTCTAGCGTGTCTTTCTGTAGGAACTGTTGTTGGTGTGGGAGCTGCATGGTTCTGGAATGGAGAGGCCTAATGGCTAGTCTGTTGAGTTACCGACGTGTGTTTGGATTAGCTCGGGGATATTCTAATGCGCGATGCTGGTTTGGGACAAGTACACGTCATTGACTTGTACTGAAGTTCCTTCTAGTTCTTTCAGACGGGCTTCGACGGTTGTGCAGATCTTTGTTCTGAGTTGGTCTTTGTGTTTTGTGGGGAGCGTCTGGATTTTTTGGGCCAGGTTGGGATCTTCGAGGGTGTTTGTAATCCAATTCTTGAAGTCTTTTCTTTGGAGATGGAAGACCAGGCTTTCAAGCTTGACGGATTTGATTTTGTCCAAGAATTCGTTGAGGCTTCTGGCGCTCTGTCCGGTTGGTTTGCCGATGGTTTCGTAGAAATAGAAGGCTTCTTTGTTGCTTAATGTTCTGAGCGTTCTGACGGCTTTGCCTTCAACTCTCACGCTTTGGCTTGTTCTCTTCTTCTTGTTTTGTTTGGATTTTTTTGGCATGATAAGTCGTGGATTTTGTTGTTGTGAAAGCAAGATATTGTTTATGAATTCGAAATTCATCTTTAAACATCATGTTGTTCGCACGTTGAGGCTGGAAAAGTGGCCATTCTTGAAAAGTGACATAGCAATGAGAGCAGAAAAGTTCTGCAGAATAGTTGATTCGTCAGCCCTTCGAGCTTTTGGTTCAACCTTGAATTGGCAATGTTTAAATGCTACAACTCGTTTGTTTGCGGAGTTTCATGGTGAACGGCGTTGCTCGAGATAAGGCCTTTCCGAAAAGGGTTTGATGAAGAAATCTACAGGAGAATCTTCAACGCCGCATTCGCGGATTACGATGACATAAGAAGCATGACTCTTCATGAAGTGAGGACTCTCGAAGAGGCTCCGAGTTTCAATCTTGACGGACTTCTAATAGCTGAATGGAACGGTCAAACGGCAGGAATGGTGCAGGCGCTTGTTGACAAGTTTAGAGAAGAAAAGAAAGGATTCATTCAATCGCTATCGGTATTGCCGGAATTCAGACGTAGGGGAATAGCCCGATCGCTCGTGGCGAAAGCTGTTGCAAGTCTCAAAGAGAGAGGAATGAAAGTGGCTTCTGCCTGGGTGCAGACTGACAGGTTGGCTTGCGTGCATCTTTACGAGAGCTACTGTTTCAAGCGTGTAAGGGCCATGAGCCTGATGAAAGGAAGCCTGACTGAAGCTCCTCCTGAGGTTGGAGGAGAAGAGTCTGTGTGCTTGAGAGAAGCGCGAATAGGAGAGGACGAAGAGATTGCCCTGATTAACGGACTTGACAATGAAGCCTTCAAAGAGCACTTCAACTACAGGCCGATGCGTTTTGAGGAGACCAAATATTCGCTGCTCAAAAATCCGACGTTCCAAGACAAGAAGACATGGTTCGCAGTTGTTGAAGACAAACCCGTAGGCTTTGTCGTCGCAGGAATCGATGCAGGGTTGAACAGAGAAAAATGTTTCAAGTGCGGTTGGATCTTGAGCATTGGCGTCTTGAAGCCCTATAGGAGAAAAGGTGCAGGTTCGACTTTGATGCTACAGGCAATGCGCTACCTGAAATCACTGGAAATGGAGAATGCGTTGCTCTACGTGGATGATGAGAATCCAACGTGCGCAATGAAACTTTACGAGAAAGTCGGCTTCAAAGTTTTTCGTAAGAATGCCGTCTACGAGCTGCCTCTCCTGTGAATACGTACATGCAAAACCGATTTGTGAAGCTCTTGAGGAAATTGTTACTAGCGTGGGAGTAGTATGGCGCCTATTCCTGGCGCGCGCGCTACATGATACAAATATGAAACATCAAACTCCTCATTCCTGCTGCCCAGCTACTCAAACCTGTTCTGAACCCTACGGTTCCTTTGGTTCCGCTAGGCGCGCGCTAAGTGGGAAACAGTGGAAAAGACCATTGTTTTGTAATAAAATACTGTAACAATCTTGCAATAATCCAGTTTTTCTGATTTTTTTCAAGAAACAATGAATGCAACATCATTAGCGCGCGCGCTAAAGGCTTAAATGTTGAATTTGTAAGTAGTTCTTGTACAGATTGAAACGTCGGTTGGAAGCATAGTATGGACAACAACGATTTCTTTTTGGGTTTTGCTGCTCATGCGCATACCAAGGATGAACTCGAAATCGATCAAGTGAAAGAGGAGGAGCTGAGGAGAGCGAATAGCCCAGAGGGAGCTCAGCAAATGGCAGAAATGGTTCTCGACAAGCTCGAAAAAGGCATCTCAAAAAGGGGTTATAGACTTGATGATGTAAAACTATTGGTTCTGTATCTGAGTTACAGAGGAGAACCCAAAGAGAAGGATGCTATAATATGCGAATCGATTCTGCGCTGCATAAAAGAGAGATTTGAAAAAGGTTCTGCTGCAAACCAACTCCGACTAATCGGACATACAACCGGTGGCGAATTGGAAAACGAAGACCTTATGTTAAAGGAGATTTCAGGCATTGGTTACAATGGCTTATCTCTTTTGGCTCTGGTCACAAACCTTCCAATAGGCGTGGGGCGAACTTGGGGTCTTCGCTCGCCACAGGAAGCGGGAGAGCAAGGAAGGGAGATGACCCGCGACGCATGGGTCGACTTTAGCCAACAAACCACAAGCAAAGAGCATCTTCACATGGGAAAAAGTCTGCTTGTGCTGGCTCAGGGGTCGAAGGTTGACACTCCAGGTTACGAGCATTTCTTGGCGGAGGGAATCGCCAACTTCATGGGCAACACTCGAGAGGCAAGAATAATGAACGTCATAGGCGGAAGCAGCGGTGATGGAGCGAATGCCAAGCTTTTTCATCAATTTTACGGAAGGCTCAAAGAGCATCCACAGTTTAAAGCTCTTGATGGAGAAGCCGTATGCGCTCTAATTCCCAACCTGTGCGAGACCTCTATAGGTCTAGATGTAAATGCCATAACTAAAATTGGAAGACAACACACATTTCATTTCAACAGCGAAAAAGAACCCCACTATAAATACGTAAAACGCATTGGCAACGAAGATCCCTGCACCAAGTATGCTGAAGCGATTTATGAGAACGAAGTTCAACTATCGAAAGAAAAGGGCCTTCCACTAGTCGCTAAGGAAGTAATTCTGGAAGCAATGCGACTTTCTCGAGCACAAAAAAGGTTACTGATATTCAATCCGGTTGTGGCCAGATACGCCTTTGCTTTCCCTTTTGGCAACTATACTTGTGTTGCCCCTGTTCGAGTAGCCGGAGAAGACATTGAGCTTATTCTTCCAGTCAGAAGTTACACTCCCGAGATGCCTGGCAACTTCATGTTTGGTGACCATGAGAAGGTGCAGAAAGGAGCTCGCCGCTTGTACGATATGCTAAGAGCAGATCAAGGCTTCAACACAAACGACGCCACCCTCCTCGTTTCCTGCATTAACAGAAGACTCGTTGAGCTGATGGCTGGATGCAGGTCTGGGACTGAAGCTGAGATATTGAAAGAAGGACTTTTGTCAACCCAGGTAATAGGATTCTTAGCCTATGGTGAAATATCATTCACTCATCTCGTCCAAGAGCCATACTTTCACGCCTTCAGCTGCTGGGGAATCACCCTTCATTCCCAAACTGTAAAAACCGGATCGAAAGAAAAGAAAACTGAACTTGGGATCAAGGGCTGGATCAAAGGAAAAACATAGTTGGCAAACTGGCTTTACAAGATTCGAAAAGCGCCCATTAGATTTCTTTCCAAACCCAGATGTGCAGCCTTTTGATAGAAAGGCAATTTTCGAAGATGTTGAGAAGCCCACCAAATGTAGCAATCTGAAAAGCGCGTGCCTAGAAGTGGTTTCCTTAATGTTTCTGCCTTTCTGCGCCATGCTTAGCAGGGTCTGTTCTCCATTAGTCACCCAGTACATACTTGCAAAAGCTCCAATTCTAGACTGGTTGTTTGCGAAAAATACCGTGACCTGACGCCACTCAAAGGCGGCGAGAGCATGACTTATAGATGCGAGCTCGTGTATCGCAATACATGCGAAACAGTTGCCTTACTTATAAAGTTTTTTGCATCGGGTCTGCGTGATGACAGAAAATCAAGATATGTGAAAAGATTGTTGAGCCCCCACAATCTGGATGTGCTCAAAGGTCCAGAGCATTCTCCAAAAAAGTCACTAGGTCAAAAATGCACGAAGGGCAAACATGTTTTACGGTCGATTCAAGGTCAGCCTTATAAGAAGCTCCTCTTCTTAGGCAAGGGGCAAGGCTACTGTATGAAAGGGAAAGAAGACGCGATCAACTGTTTTGCTAGGCATCATTAGGGTGTGCGCGTGTAAGGAATTGCTATGGCAGATCCACTCTTGTTTGCTTTTGGGGTTGGGATGATTGCCATTTTGGTGGCGTCATATATCACTCGTTGGATTCTCAAACGTGATTCTGGTACCGCTCGTATGCAAGAGGTGAGCAGGTATATTGTGATAGGAACAGGCGCTTACATCAAGAGGCAAATAGGGACAATCATTCTTGTCATTCCCTGGTTGGCCTTGATAATTCTCTTTCTTTTCAATTGGATTACTTCATTGGCTTTCGTGTGTGGTGTCCTTCTCTCTCTATTAGCAGGGTACGTTGGCATGAACGTCGCAGTTAGAACCAACGTTAGAACCGCAAGTGCAGCTACGCGCTCACCTGGGGCAACTCTGAGAACAGGCTTTTTGGGAGGCGCGGTTATGGGTCTGGCAGTTCCAGGGATAAGTTTGGTTGCGTTGTTCCTGTTGCGAGTAGCCTTGAATGATATTCCGGCGCTTGTTGGATTTGGATTTGGAGCAAGCCTAGCGGCATTGTTTGGGCAAATCGGAGGTGGCATATATACAAAGTCGGCTGACATTGGGGCCGATTTGGTGGGTAAGATCGAAATGGGGATCCCTGAGGACGACCCGAGAAATCCGGCTGTGGTCGCTGATTTGGTTGGTGACAACGTGGGCGATTGCGCGGGGCGAGGTTCAGATTTGTTTCAGACTTTCAGTGATGACATTATAACTGGTATGTTGATGGGCGTTCTCTTTATTTCGAGATACGGTCCTAACGGGGTAGTGTTTCCATTTATGCTCGAAGCTGTTGGTGTTCTGGCCTCCATGTTTGGGATATCGCTGGTTAGACGGTGGAAGCGGATAAACGCTACAGGATCTTTGGTTGTCGGTCTCATTGTTACAACAGTTCTTAGTTCGATTGGCTTGTTCTTTTTGTCTACGCTGTTTTTGAATGATGTATCACTATTCTTTGCGGGCTTACTTGGCGTTGCAGCTGTGCTCGCCTGTGTCCTAGGTACACTATACTACACCGGTCTGGAACGTGGACCTGTACATCATGTCGCTGAATCCTCGCAAGCAGGCCCTGCAATAAACCTGATAACTGGCATATCGACTGGACTGGCAACTCCATTGTTTCCGATGATTACAGTTTTGGCTGCCGTAGTGGTTTCTTTCATAGTAACTGGCCAATCTCTCTACGGGCTAGTCATAACAAACATTGGCACGGACTTTGCTATTGCGTTTATCATGGCTTCTGACACGTTCGGTCCAATAACCGATAATGCTGCGGGAATAGCTGAAATGTCTGGAATCTCGGGGCAAGCATCTGAGACGTTAAACTCTTTGGATGCAGTGGGAAACACTATGAAGGCTGCAACCAAGGGCTATGCCATGGCATCAGGTACGGTTACGTCTTTTTTGATTTTCGCAACGTATTTCGCAACGGCTAACATCTCTGTCATTTCGCTTGGATCGCCATACCCCATCGCTGCACTGTTCCTAGGTGTAGTCTTGCCTTTGCCACTGGCCTCTCTGACGATAAGGGCGACTTCCGATGGGGCTTTCAAAATGGTTGATGAAGTGAGGCGGCAGTTCAAGGAGATTGTAGGGCTCAAAGAGGGGAAAGTTGCTCCTGATTATGCCAGATGTATCGATATCGCAACCAAGAATGCGCTCAGCAAAATGGTGCTGCCGGGACTTATTGCCATAGCAACTCCTATCGCGGTGGGTCTGTTATTTGGTCCGACCGAATTGGGAATGATGCTCATCGGGGCTACGGCTTCCGCCGCCATGCTAGGCTTCTTCTTTAACAATACAGGCGCCCTGCTGGACAATGCTAAGAAGTTGGTCGAAAGTGGGCTGTACGGAGGCAAGAAATCGGATACTCATAAGGCAACAATAATTGGTGATACTGTAGGCGACCCGTTGAAGGACGTTGCAGGCCCCTCCGTTCTCATATTCATGAAGCTTCTAGGCATGACCGCTCTGCTTCTGCTCCCATTATTGACTCGGGCTTAAACAATACTTGGTAGCCACAAGGGCGAAGATCAGGAAAGACTTGCCCTGATTTCATTTTACAGTATGTGGGCATTCTGTCTATGAGGCACGGATGATAGTGTTTTGGGGCCGTAAGCGAGGATTGAACTTCTACCGTTGAAGGTTTACTCTAATTTTTGGTTTGTTTGTGCTGCGGCTTCTGCTATTTTTCGAAAACTTCTGGAACGGGGTAGTGGCTGCGGCCTATTGCTTCAAGTAAGCCATCGGTAAGGGTTTTCTTGCTCAAGTGTCTAGCGAAGTCGGTAGCGGTTATTATTCCAACCAGCTTGTTATCCTTTATTACGGGAAGTCGTCGGATTCCTTTGTTGACCATTCTTCTGGCAGCTTCTTTTAGTGGAGCTTCTGGATCGATTACTCTGAGGGGTGTGGTCATTACTTCTGAAACTTTGATGTTTAGCGATTTTCTCTCCGCCAACACTCTCCTTACGAGATCCCGTTCAGTGACGATCCCTACAGGTGTATCTTTGTCCATGACAACCAAATCGCCTACGTTGTTTTGTGACATTAGGTCTGCGGCTTCAATAACAGTTTTGTTAGCGTCAATGGTTATAACATTCTTCGTCATAAAATCCTTGACTGTCGGCATCACTTTTAAAGAGTATTTGATTGGATAAAAGTTTTTTGCATGCGCACATCTTCCTGTTTTAGATTCGTACGAGCTGAATCAATAGGGAAATAGCGCGCGAGAGAGACAATGACCCTAAATCCTTAAACGGATTAACTGAGAGTATCTGTTCACGGTAAGAGGTAAAGACTAGGAAGTGGTATTATGAATCTTCAGGATCGAGTAGTTGTTGTTACTGGTGCTTCTTCGGGGATCGGTCTTGCGACCGCAAAGCTTCTTGCTAAACAAGGCTCGAAACTGGCTCTCGTCTCCCGTTCGAGAGAGAAATTGGAGCAGTTGTCAGCTGAGCTTCTCAACTCGTTGGCAGTTCCTGCAGACATGACGAGGATTAGTGAAGTCGAGGGGATGGTTAGAAGGACGATGGAGCATTTCGGGAGAATTGACGTTCTGATTAATTGTGCGGGTCAAGGGTATGATGCTCCGGTTGAGAAGACTAATGTTGACACTTTTCATCGTATCTTTGACTTGGACGTGGTGGGCCCGCTTGTTGCGATGGAGCAGGTTATTCCTATCATGAGGAAGCAGGGCGGAGGAGCGATTGTCAACGTTAGCTCTGGCACTGCGCTGATGTATTTGCCGTACAACGGTGCATACTCGGGCTTGAAACGCGCGCTTGCTAACATCAGTTTGACTGCGAGGGAGGAGTTGAAAGAGGACAACATTGTTGTCAGTGTGGTGTATCCGTACATGACGCTCACGGATTTCGAGAAGAACACGATTAAAGATGCTGTTCCTGAGGGAGGGGAGCAGGATGGTGGCCCTCCTTTTCCAGCTGACACCGCGGAGTATGTGGCGCAGAAGATACTGGAAGGAATAGAGAGCGGAGAAGCAGAAATCTTTGCACACGACTGGATGAAAAGAAGAGCCAACACAAACCCCTAGCTTTGTTGCATTGACCTTCTTGAAGTTCTTCCAAGAATCCTTCAGCTGCTTCACCGTAGCGGTTTTAAGACAGAGTTAGTTCCACCAAAGTTCAGCGCGCGTTTCAGCAGCGGTCAAGTCTGCTGCGTTCCAAGGTTGGTTGGGGTAAAGTTATATCCCCAAACACACACACAAAACAACGAAAATCCGAGTTACCGTTGTCCAAGTTGGGAAAAGAGAAACGGCAGATTCAAATATCCATTCTTCGAGAGAGGAAGATTGTCAAGTTGGTTTGAATGGTGCCTGCTTACAGAAAGTATCTGAAGAATCAAGAGTTACCAGGTATGGTTGAAGCTGAGACTGACCAGATGAAAGGATTGCCACTTCCTCCAATTCAGAAGCCATTTTCGAAAGATGCAGAACTCGTCGACCTAGTCAATCCAGAGCAGTTCAGCCTTGGTAACATGCCTCTGATAGAGGCAATTAGAAACAGGCGAAGTCGCCGAAACTTCACACGTGAATCGCTAACTCTTGAAGAGCTCTCATTTCTATTGTGGGTCACTCAGGGTGTAGAAAAGCTCATACACAACGGGTTGGTCACGATTCGCACTGTTCCTTCTGGAGGCGCTATGCATCCTTTTGAAACATACTTGCTCATCAACAGAGTGGAAGGAGTAAGCCCTGACTTATACCGATATCTGGCGTTGAATCACAAGTTGCTCAAGCTGTACTCTGAAGGAGCTGACCTGCCTTCAAGAATTAGTGAAGCAGCCAATGGTCAGAACTTCGTTGGGGAAAGCGCAGTCGTTTTCGTATGGACTGTAAGACCTTATCGGACTGAATATCGATATGGGGAAGATTCACTCAAAGATATTCTAATCAGTGTTGGACACATTTGCCAGAACCTATACCTTGCCTGTGAATCAATTGGAGCAGGCACATGTGCGATAGTCGCCTACAATCAGAAATTACTAGACAGTCTTGTCAGCGTTGACGGGGAAGATGAAATAGCCTTGTATCTAGCTCCAGTTGGAAGAGTCAAATAGTGTGAGGAGACTTTCCACAAATATTGGATTTGGGATAAAACTCTACCCCCCAAACACACACAGACAGAAAACAAAGCGCGTGTGAAAGGAAATCATGCTGGGTGGGCGCGGAGTCAGAGCGCGCATTCATGAGCGAGCTCTGGCCTCGTATGTTATCTCCATCAAAGATTGCTTGTCAGGATGACGAACAAATATGACGGAACAGGCGCTGTTTTCGCAGCAGTACTTAGCCTTGCGCGTGCCCTTTTTCAATGGTTTCCCACATTTTGGACAATTAACCATCTTCAAATTCCCTCTTGGATAACTAGGGAAGATGATGTAAAAATGTTATGAATCTCGGATAGTGACGGGAACTCTGTTTCTGCTAATCGATCGATTTTGGCAAGCGCGCGCTCTTGAAAAAAGAGCCTGAGAAGGCACACAAAACAAAGGGGCAAAGTGAAGAATGTGGCGATTTCAGGGCCTAGCGCGCGGTAAGTCAGCTAGTTCATCAAGATGCGCAGATTTGCAGGTGTCGAAGACTGTTCTTTGCGCAGAGCTTCAGGACTTGAGTTTCCGCTGCTTGGTGGACGCGTTGTTCTTCTTTTTCTTATAAGAAATGCAAAGATCAAGATGAGCGCGGCTAGCATTGTTGCCAGAAGCACCTTTGCTAGTAGAAGGATGTCTACCAGCGGGCTTCCAACTGTTATCGTGAACGTTTTCAAACTGCTTATGCCTTCATCGTTGGTTACATTGAGTTTCACCTGGTAGGTTCCTCCTTTGTCGTACAAGTGTGACACGATGGGTCCGGTTGCGTTTGTACCGTCGCCGAAGCTCCATTCAAACGAGACTATTGTTCCAACGTCAACGGAGTTACTTGCGTCAAAGGTGACGTTTTGTCCAACATCAGCCGCTGCCGGATAGTATACGATGGCTTCAGGGATGCGGTCAAATTGTGCGCCTAATATGCTCACGGTGTGGAAGCCTTCTTCAAGAGCCAGGTATATGTACGAGCTTGTGTTGGTGTCGGCTTCAACCGCGCTGACCGCCTTTCCGTCCAGAGTGACGTTGTATGGTCTGCTGAGAAAGTCTTGTTGTAGGATGAAGTCGGTGAAACCCGATGTTCCTTGCGGAACAGTGACATTCACGTTCAATGCTTTCTGGGAAGGGTCAAACGAAGAGGCTGTGATTGAAGCGTTTGTGAACGCCCCGACCTGGAACGTTCTGTTTCCGTAGGGCAATTCTAATGTCTGTAGTGGAGGGGTTGGCGTCGGCATTGGACCGTAGTTAGGCACGTCGGCCGTATCACTGTATCCCGAACTCTCCCATTGTCCCTTGTAATCGAACGTGACAACTTCTATTTTTTCAACGCCGCTGGACCATTTGTAACCCAATTTGCCCGGGACAGCCAGTCTGTTAGGACCTGCCGGGCCGTAAGTCAGCGGCGGGAGGTTTGTTCCGTTTGCTTTTAGAGCCAGAATTGTCGTGGGTTTCAAGGCGTCTTCTACGAGGAGGTCTGAAGTATAGCCGTCTGAGCATCGCGTGACAATCTTGTAGGCTTCGGGTTTGATTTGGGCCAGGGTCAGGAGATAGAAGAGTGGTATTCCAGTCCAGTTGTAAGTAACGTCTGGGGAGCCTGTGACGCATTTCAGCCTGGCTATCTCTGAAACCATCGGTAAAGAAACCAGTTCAGCGTAGGTCAAGTTCAAGGGTGTGCCGACAGACCCGTATATCTGGAACGTGCCAAGTGTTTGAAGGGCACGGGTTGTCTTCGACGTGGGCAGAAAAGTAACCAGAGCAGAGATTAACAACAAGGCCAGGGAAGCTATTCTTAGGGTTTTGCGCATGTTCTTCAACCCCCTATATCACGAGATACTGCATCAACACCATCAGGGTCAGAACGAAGGCTCCTAGAAGGACCAGAAAAGCATCCAAAAGCATGCCCTCTCTTATGCCCCAACGAGTCAGGGTCGACCTGATTGCAATCAGGATGTGAACCATGAGTAGCGTCAAAGTAGGCAGGATCAAAGTCGTGTGTAGGTACAATGAAAAGGCGTGAGTAAACAGGCCTCCGGTCAGTTCACTGATCAACCCTGGGTTCAAGGTTCCATACCCTGAAATTGTCAAGAATATGAACAAGACCAACGTTGGCCAAACAAGCAGACGGTTGAATCTTTGCACGTAGTTTTTCTCGGCTTCTCCCATCGCTCCTTACCTTTAATCATTTTCTTATTGGCAGCAGATTAAAGTATTTTGGAACACATTCAAATGCGCGCCAGCGTATTCCATGATTCGCTTTTTCAAGTGTGACGAAGTTGGGTGCATCTTCCAAATGCTTCTTGTGTCCCGAGTGCACGCAATCATTCATAGACGAAGCAAGATTCAGAAGCACAAGCAGCCTGCAAACAAACTTGGGAACATCCATGCGCGCTGTGGGAAAATCGTGGATTCAATGACGAGCTGAGGCTTGCAGGGTCAGCATGGTCGAAACTTTTCGCTTGAATGTTGAAGTTCGAGCCCTTGTGTTTGAGTACTCAATCCGTGATTTCTTTGAGCCTCAAAACGTTGTTGAACAATGTTGGTTTCTGGCTTTTTTTGCTCAATTCTGCGGGGCTTTTGAGTAACGAAGAGTTTCGGCACGTTGAGTTTCTCATGGGTTGCAGATAGGTTCATATTGTTGTCACGAATATTATGTTGTTGGCGGTTTCATGGTTGCTCGCAAGTTCACCGTCTTCTTGCAACCTGCAGAGGAAGGCGGCTTCATAGTTAAATGTGGGGAGCTCCCAGTCGCCACTCAAGGCGAAACAAGAGAGGAAGCCTTGAAAAACATCAAGGAAGCCATAGAAGGCTACTTAGAAGTTAAAGCAAAACTTTTGGGCAGCAAGATCAAAGGAGAAAGGGCTGAAGTAATTGTCGAGGCTCCCTCTACTCTCTTGGCGTGAAGTTGTGAAAGCCCTAACAAGTGCTGGTTTTCAGGTTGCACGACAGAAAGGAAGCCATCTGATCCTCATAAAAAACGAACGCATAGTGCCTGTTCCAAAACATAAAGAGATAAAAAGAGGACTATTGATGGAGATCATATCAGAGGCAGGCATGACAAAAGAAGAATTTCTAGGGCTTCTAAAATAGACTCAATTCTCTCTTGATGAACCCGACATTCTGAAACGCCAATTTTCCCAAGAGTTTCGGCATGCTGAGTTGCTCATGTTGGTGTGGGAGTACTTGTGTTTGAGTAGAGTAAGTATTGATTCTTGATGTTAGCGCGCTAAACGAGTATTAAGGTGAAAGCCCATGCTTTTGTAACAATTTATGTGTAACAATGCGTAACAAGTCCAGTTTTAGAGCGCGCGCCACAGTTGCCAATATCGATGCGTTGATCGATAAGACAAAAGACGTGAAGGTGCGCACGCGCACTATTAATTTATTAATACAAACTAACAAAAATGTGACATGAGAGGGACAGTTTTGAAGAGGAAAATTCTAACCATTGCCACAGTAACCATCTTGATATTTTCCCTAGCAATACCATTCGTAATGGCTCATGCACCGCTAGGAACTGGAGACAACGAATCCATCGACAAAGCAACCGTCGTCCCAGACCCAACCAAATCTTGGGCGCTCTACTCTCAGCTCAACAGCGACGGTGACGCCCAATACTACACATTCAACGTGACGGCAGGACAAAGAATCCACGTCACCATGTTCAAGTCCATGCGCCCAGAAGACGCAACCTTCAACCCCGGACTCGTCATCATTGGCCCAAACGTGGTCGCACAGGGTGACATCCCCACGAAAATCACCATCCCCTCAGGCTCCAACGCCCGACTCTTAAGCCAAACACAGCCCACACCCACATACGAACCATTCTCGCCCAGCACATTCACGGGATTGGCAGACGAAACCCTAGACACACCCACCCCAGGCACATACTACCTCGTCGTTTACGAGCAATCCGACGCACCCACAGGCGGACACTACGGCCTAGCCATAGGCGACCGCGAAACGTACACCATAGACGAGTGGATACTCATCCCATTCAACCTCATGACAATATATCAATGGGAAGGGCAAAGCCTCGTGCTCGTTCTCACGCCAATGATAGCCGCACTAGTCGTCGGCATCGTCTTAATCGCATGGCGACTCAAGAAAAAGTGCAACCTGGCGAACCCCATGGCTTGGCTCGGAGCCATAGCCGGCCTCACGTTCATGGGCACAGCTGCCACAACCTTCTACCAGATGCTCGCAGCTGCTACACGCGTTGCAATCGGTGCAGAAGCATTAATCACCCTCATTTTCGCAATCGTTCCCTTAGCCATCGGGCTCGTCACACTCAGGCTATCCATCAAGGACAGCAACAAAGCAAGCGTGAAAAAACGGATATACTACGTCATCTTAGGCTTCGCGGCACTGTTCATGTGGGCCGGCCTCATCATCGGACCCGTACTAGCTGTTCTAGCCAGCGTCATGCCAACCAACCTAGCGCGCTAAACGTGTAGTGACTCAAGCAGAGATTAAGGCAAAACTGACTTGAGCCTGTACCGGTCACAATCCGTCACAATTTCCTTACACGACCTTTTTGTAGCAGTTTTGTTTTTTGGAAGACTTTTTGGCAATGTTGAAAGAATGGTAAAATGTAACAAGTTGTTTAGCGCGCGTATTGTTACTATGGCGAACGAAATGACCGAACAGAGTGAGAGAGTGAAGCGAGCGTTAGCGGTGCATCCTTACCGTTACGACTAATACGTTACTTTTGTTTAAGTTCACTTTCCATTCTTTCTTATGTTTCTCTCTAAGTTTCATTAATGCGGCGCGCGCGCAAAGTTCAGACTTGCCGAGTGGCCTGAGACTGCGCGTTAACCAGTTCGTGGTCCAGACGTGCGCGAAAAAGAAAGTTGGAAGGTAGGTATATCAAAGTCTTGGTGGCGTAGGAGAGGAGGGAGGCTTTCTGATGGTGTCGTGGCGCAAGGCAGGCGTGGTGGTTGTCGCGTTGATGATCGTGCTTCCCGCCATTCTTCTGGTTTCGGTGAGCAACAAGCCTGCGAATTCTACGGCGCTGCACTACACCTACAGCGTCGTCGATGTGTATCCTCATGACGCGAATGCTTTCACGGAGGGTCTGGTGTTTGACGGTGGTTTTCTGTATGAGAGTACGGGGCTTTACGGGAGCTCTAGTCTGCGTCGTGTGGATTTGGAGACTGGGGGAGTTTTGCAGGTTCGCAGTTTGGAGCCTCAGTATTTTGGTGAAGGCATCGCAGTCGTGGGCGACAAAATCGTTCAGCTGACGTGGCGGTCGCACGTGGGTTTCGCGTATGACAAGGCTGGTTTTGGTGTGTTGCAGGAGTTTCAATATCCCACTGAGGGGTGGGGATTAACGTACGATGGAAGTCGGTTGATAATGAGCGATGGAACAGCGAACCTGTACTTCTTGGATCCCGTGACTTTCCAGAGAATCGGACAGATAGCCGTGGACGATACTGGACCTGTCAATGAGTTGAACGAGCTTGAGTACATAAACGGCTCAGTCTACGCAAACATTTGGATGGAAGAGAAGATCGCTGTGATCAATCCGCAGAATGGCCAAGTTACGGCGTGGATTGACTTGACGGGCATTCAGGACTTGAAAAATCAGGATCCAAACAACGTGTTGAACGGAATTGCATACGACGCTAACGGAGACAGGCTCTTCGTCACAGGAAAGATGTGGCCCCACATTTTCGAAATCAAGCTAATCCCCTCAGCATAGCCTCTTGGACGTCTTCGCGTGGTTTCTTCACAGCACGATTGATTTAGCGGGCGCGCGCATAGTTAAAATGGAACCCTAGACCATGGGTTTGGGGGTAAAGTTTTATCTCTCTCGTTTCCTTACGCACGTTCTCTCTATCACAATAACTCTCTCTTACTCTCTCTAAAAAAACACACAAATAAAAAAAACACACACACAGGATTTAGAATATCCTTCCCAGAAAATGGAAGGTTTACCAAATGGGCATGAAGAAAAGTCACCATAACAAAGAGCGCGCGTGTTCCAAGAATTGCGAGCTCAGTGAAATGAATGGAGATATCTCCCGTATTCCCGATTGACATAGATATCGCTAATTAGAAACATGGTGAAAGACGCTTAAGAAGAGTGATAGAACAGTTTTCTAGCCAGATGGTTCAAACATTCTCCCAAGATATGGCCAAAGCGTATCATAAAAGAGCAAGTCTTACTCTGTTTTTCCCCAACCTATTTTGTTCCAGATTCTTTCATGGAAATAGTATGCTATGCTTGCGTAGAGATTGCTGACAACGGTAAAGCCCACTGCAAGGTCGAGTCTTCCAGTAAGTAGATAGACAACTGGAACATCTAATGCAACAATCATAACTCTGAAAGTAACTGATTTTGTGAATGACCTTCTTCGTTGGATTTTCAAAACATATTCCCTCAACTTATTTCCAAACAGCTTTTAGGTATTGTTGGAGAATTCATAAATCTTTTCGACACGCAGGAAAAGGTTGGGCATTCATTTGTAGTGTCTTTTTCTAGAGTAAATGTCGATCGTCAGCATTAAGACAAATGGCAGCGATAGATACACGTGGGGCTAAGAGGGGGTTAGAAAACGCCGTTGTAAGACCAGAAATCTGGTCGACAAGCATGTCCTGAAAGACCAAAGCGATAAAGGCCAACGCTAAGCAAACGAAGAATTGAACGAGTATGCTTCTTTGTTTTCCAAGGATGATCGAGGGAAGAGCAGATGACAATAGAAAGATCCACGCAAATGCATAGATGAAAACCAATGTATCGATCCTTGAGGCTAGCCAACGCTCACGGATGGCAAGAAAATGGTAATGTGGCTCAGAACTGTTTCAACAGTCTTTTCAGTAAACAATTGATAACTAACCACCAAAGTCCACGCAGCAGAAACCTACGCTGTTGCAACCAGCCCAATTCTCACCAAACCAACCCTCTCCACCACAATACGTTTTGTATCTCAACTTCTTTTTGGGCTTGCGCTCAGCTTATGCTGCGGATGAGGCTTGGTGTAGTCAGGTCTATTCCATGTCGTTTACATGTTTCTAGGACAGTTCTTTTCAGTTCGGCTTCAATTTGTGGCAGATTCTTGGTCCTGTTGGTGAAGACGTAGAGCGTGTGTTCGACCGCAAAATTCTGGAAATTCGTAATCCAAACATAAGGTTTAGGGTCGTCCAACACTCCTCCTACCTCGCTTGCAGCCTCCAAGAGAACTTTTTCAATTTGTTTGGAATCAGATTCATAACCCACAGTAATTGAAACGTGTCTTCTGACGACCGTCTTTTTTCCGTAATTGTCAATCTCCGACTTCAACAATTCCTGATTTGGAATAGAAATAAGGACATTGTCTAGCGTTTTCATTCTCGTATAAATCAAATCAATGGCTACCACATCTGCAAACTGTCCGTTGAAGAAGATTCTGTCACCAATTTGGAACGGTCTACTTATCATCACAATTATACCGGCAATAGCATTCCCAATGGTGTTCATTGCAGCAAAACCCAAGATGGTTCCTCCGGCCAACGCCAAAAAACCAGCAATTACACCTATCTCAATGTTAAACTGAGCAACTGCAACAGCCAAGACTACTAGTGCTGCGAACCATTGGAGAATTCTTTTCAGAGTGAAGGCGATATTTTCTTCAAGCTTCTGCTGTCTCTTCCACTTTGTTATCTGTCTTGTTATTAACTTGTAAACGACAAAAACTACGATAACGGCTACTGCTGAGAATACAATTCTGTTTAGATTGGAGGAAATCCATTCGTAAGAAGAACTAAGAAAATCCCTTACCGCATCTTGGACTGACAAGAACACATCCATTCTCGCTTTGTTGACGCCTAGTCTTTCTTTAGTTCGATTACGCTCTTTAGTTCTTGGATAGACTTGTCTAAGGAAACTATGTCTCCGACCGCCTTCACCAAAGTGACGGGCAATAGAGCTACGGCATGACCTAGCATAGGTTTCTTGAATCCAAGCTGTTCCGTTGCTTCGCTAGTTAGCTTCACTTGAAGATGTGTGACTTGCCAATTCTTAGTGTCTAACTCGGCTCCTTCCACTTCACCCACAGTAAAAGCACCTGCACCGATGACCTTCTTTCCATTCAATTCACTAACGCTTACCAACTGACCACCAAGTAATAACCATAAATCTGTTTATAATATAAATTTTTACAGAAACGACTTCGCTTTCACCGATTTTTTCGTTCGGCTATAACTTTTCCGCAAATCTCGTTCTTTCTGTCTGTGTGTCTGTCTGTGTGTCTGTCTGTTTGTCTGTCTGACTGATTGTCTGACAGAAGATAGTAGCAGGTAATAGGAAGTAATGGTAAGGATAAGGGTGTAAGTAGGCGTAAATAAGTGTGATAGAGAAGGGTAAAGTTTTATCCAACCAACCACGGACGACGACCACGAGCTACGACGACCACGACGGACGGTTAGTGGACAAGTATCCATATGTTTCCAAATGGATGGCTAGGAAACCTAAAGTCGCCTCAGGATATGTCTGGATACCACTGGAACAGGATAAGGATTGGATAGTGAGTTTATGCTGCGAGGGGGTAGAATTCGCTCAAGAACTTACCCTCTCATAATGAACTCAAGACGAATGTTATGAGGGAGTAAAAACACTCGAAAAGTTGCCCATCAACAATGTGCGCACGTCGATTTTGCCGATTTTTGTGCGTGGTTTGTGAGTGATATCGTAGAAGAAGTACCTGTTAGGAGCTGGTTATTTATTGTATTTTTCTTTTAATTCTGGGATGACCTCTCTCGCTATCTTCTCGAACATTGGTAGCTGCTCCCCACGGAAAGGATAGTAGAGTAAGAACTCGGTAATCCCCACGTTGACTAGTTTTTGCACCATGTCAACGAAGACTTTCTCTGACTCATAATAATTAATCAACCCTCCGCCCACTCGGGCTCCCCCATCCATCATCAAGTAAGAACGACGTAATGAGGAAGGGGCCCTTCCGATATCTAAACAGTGTTTATCAACAAGATGGGTACGTCTACGTGTCTCATCCAGTTGTTCCTCGAAAGTGTTACCTATACTGAATGAGTTCCACGTATCAGCATATCGAGCTGCATACTTCAACATGATTGATCCCAATGCGGCAATAGTGATTGGAGGACGCGGTTTTTGGATAGGGCGAGGATTCATCACGGCTTTTCTGATTTCATAGTAGCGACCTTTGTAGGTAGTGACCTCGTTCGATAGCAGTTGGTCCACGATTTCAACGTATTCTTTGAAGCGTGCCACTCTCTCCTCTTTGCTCCAATTTGGGATACCCATGATCTCGCATGCAGGGTCGGTGAGAACTCCTGTGCCTAGGCCTAGCTCTAGTCGGCCGTTTGAGATGTGGTCGACTGCTAGGGCTTGACGGGCGAGGAGAGCAGGATTCCGAAAGGGGATTTGGGTTACATATGATCCTAGTCTTATGCGAGTTGTCTCCACAGCTATTGCAGCTAGGAGGGTCCAAAGCTCAAACCATGGGTCATTTGGTCTAGACGCATCCACAAAGTGATCTCCAGTCCCCGCGATATCGAAGCCCAATTCTTCAATGTGTTTGAAACGCTTGATTATCTCTTTCCAAGATGTGTTTGGTAATAACCCTACGCCGAATCTTAACTTATGATTCAACTTCATATCTTTCTCGATGCTTCTGTTATGCGCATCTTAGGATAAGAGTTTAGCGCGCGCCAACCAAAACGATGGTGACGGCTACAGCTGAACCTGCTTGACTAGGACTGCGTTCAGCTTTTCAAGAGCTTCTTTGTTCTCTTTCCAGTGCAGCAATTGTAGAGCCTCCTGAAAACCACACCATCTGCATTCACTATGTTCTTTTCCATCAAGCACTACCTTCTCTGTGGCAGACACTTCTACCCCATAAACGTATTCCTTATTCACGTTAGGGTCAGAAAATTCGAAACAATATAGGTCTTCTATCACTCTAATGAGATTCTTTATTCCAGTCTCTTCCTTTATTTCTCTGTGCAAAGCTTCAATTCGGGTTTCTCCTTCTTCCACGCCGCCAGTCATAGGCTGCCAGAAACCATTTCTCTCAGGTAGTCTTTTCAGGAGAAGATATTCTGTCACGTCTCCTCTTCTTCGAAAGATTATGGCTTCAACCTCTATTGGCAACCGCATGGAAGAAGAGAATGACGGCTGAACTAAAATCTGTTTTGAAAATGTGTATGGGATAAAACTTTGCCCCCCAAACCCAAACGGGCGCACTGAAATAACATGGTGCTGCAAGTGGGCGTTTACTCACTTTCGGAAAACAATCAGAAGACAGTTGAATAGAATCAGAGTAATGTCTCTAGAGCGCCAAAGGAGATTGTTTCTGAAATTTCCTCCACGAATCTAATGTGCTCGGCATTATCAGATGCGAGAGAACCTTTCAGTATTACAGGTTTGAAGTCGAAATCTAGAGCTCCTCTGTAGGTGGACAAGACGCAAGCTTCTGCCTTAAAACCTGTCACGATGACGGTGTCGACCCCGAGTTCCTTCAATTTTTCTGCAAGTCCCGTTTTTGTGAAAGAGTTTCCGTAGGTCTTCACTATGCGTATGTCTTGAGGCTCTAGCTTCACATTTTGAGGCACATCAAAACCAGATTTACCTGGCACAAAGCCTCGGTCTTCATTCTTGTGCTGTATGACGACAATGGGGAGATTCTTTTTTCTGAAAAGGTCTATGGCCGCGTTTATGTACTCGATGGCAGACTTCAGGGAATCTGAGCAACCCTGATTGAGTTCGAAGTACTCATTCTGTACGTCTATTACGAGTAAGGCTGGTTTCATTTCTATTCTCCTTCTCTGGCAAACGTGTGAAATTTCTTGAAATTTGTGGACGATTCGCCTAAATAAACATGTTTGTCGACAAGAATCAGAACCAGATGCAAAAATGTTGGTGGTGGTTGGTTGGGGTAAAGTTTTATCCCAAACGCCAAGGTTCTCTGGCTAGACACTTATATCTCATCTGCAGAAAATCTCTTTTGTAGGCACGAGAGGTCAAACGATGCCACAAAACACCTATGCAGGGTCTTACGTGGAGCTCAAGAAATTCTATGAGCGGAGAGGCAGGACTGCAGCATGGGAAAGAGAATATTCCATCCGCTTGGAAGGAATCCAGAAAGTAGTCCATGAGATTCGCCCGTATCTTCAAGGAGGACTTGTTCTTGACGTTGGCTGTGGTTCGGGGATACCAGCAAGCTTGTTCCCGCCAAATTCAAGGGTAATCGGTTTGGATTTTTCCATCTCAATGCTGAGAAGGGCAAGACGCAGAATCCCTCAATTGGTGCAGGGAAGCGGTCTCAACCTCCCATTCGATGACTGCTGCTTCGACGTAATCACATGTTTGTTTGTGGCGTCAGATTATTCTGACAAGCAAGACATATTTCACGAAGCTTTTAGAGTTCTGAAGGAGAATGGAGTTTTTGCTTTTTCAGACTACTCTTTGAAAGACGAACACTGGAAGCTTAGGAGAACAATCCGTCCTCTACTCGGAGAGCAATGTCATATTTGTCTCGAAGATGAACTATCTTTATCGGAGAAGATGAGGGAAGCTGGTCTTCGAGTTGAAGAGATGAAACTCCTGCGATTTAATGCTTCGTTCAAGCTGGGGCGCTATATAAAATCAGAAGAAGAGATGCAGCAACTGAAAAGAAGCAGTTTAGACTTATGGAATGATGTACGACAACACATCAAAAACGGGAAAATCGAAAGAGAATTCCTTTTCATGATTGGACTAAAGATGGGAGACGGTAGTAATGACTGATATTCTGCGCGCCCGCTCTGGAAATGTTCACCTACTACAATCGTTCGGAAACAGGGGTCTCGGCTGAGAAAATCCTTTTTTGCTGCTGGCGGCACGCGTAGAGCTGATTTTGGGAGCTGTTACTGGTGTGGGAGCATTATGGCGCCTGTTCCTGGTGGTGGGGCTTCTTGGTTTGCGCGGCAGGCTAGGGCTAGGGCGAAGAGTTGGTCGTCGTGGCGGTTGAGTGGGTGTCGGAACTTGAGGTGGAGTCGTTCTCGTGCTGTTTTGGGTTCTTGGTATTCGTATTGTTGTTCGTTCATCTGGGTTATGAGTTGTTGGTCGTTGGCGGGGATTTTGAGCAGGTTTTTTTCCATGAGGAGTTTGAGGTGGTGGAGTATGTCTTCTTTTTCGGCGTCGGTGAAGAAGACGCCGTGGACGTTTCCGGCGTGGATGGCTTCGAGTTCGTCGACTACTGCGTCTCCTATGCCTGTTTTGTCGACGTATAGGGCTTGGAAGCTGAAGATTTGGTGGGCTCTTGCCGCGTAGGCTATGACTTGCGGGTATGGCGTGTCGAGCGGGAGCTGGCGTTTGTGTACGAGTCTTACTTCGCCTTTTTCGTTTTCTTGGACGACTGCTAGGACGCTGTAGTCGTTTTGTTTGCCCAGGTCGAGGCCTGCGTTGTAGGGGCCTTTGAGTTGGTTGGGGCGGGTGTTTTCGATGTCTTCGATGTAGCTGTTGGCGGATTGGGGGTTGTCGAGTTCTGGGTCAATGCAGTTAGCGATCAGGTCCATGGGGAAGAAGGTGTGGGAAGCTTCGACCCATTGGGCTTCTACTTCTCGTTTCCATTCGTCTCGTGTCATGGCTTCGTGCCATTCGTCGATTTGTTGTTGGCTTACTAGTGGGCTTGACTGGCTTGGGTAGTGGTGGACTGAGTAGTGTTTTCTGTCGAGGTAGCTTGTGTGGAAGACGTGGTTGAAGGCCATGGGTGTGCCGCTCATGACCAGGTGTGCACCGGGCTTCGTGAGCATCATCATTATTTCGCTCGTTATCATTTCGGTGGGGACTATGCTGGCTTCGTCCACGAAGACCCAGTCGGGATGGTAGCCTCGGAGTTTGTCGCGGCTGCATGGGAAGGCGACGAGTTTTCCGCCCAGCTGTGGCCTCAGCCTTATGGTGGTGTGTGTTGTTCCGGGACGCTGAATCATTTCTCTCATGAGCGGGTTGGCCATGATTGTGCTGTAACAGTAGTCGAACATTATCATGCTCTGACGCTGAGTGCTGCTGACGATGAGGCATTCCACTTTGGGCCTTGTGAACAGGAGCCACAGGTTTTTTCTGCTGAAGACGAGGCTCTTGCCCCAGCCTCTTCCACACGCAGCAACGGTTTTGGGGCTCATGTCCCTGAGGAGTTTCTGATGGTCCGGAGCGTGGACGAGCCACCTGTCTCCGCACATCAACACGGCGAAGAAGACCGGATCGTCGACGAGTTTGCGCATAACGTTTGCATAGCCGAGAAGCTGCCTCAACGCTTTGGGCTTCTGCCTCAGTCCCTCAGAAACGGACGCGGCAAACTCTAAATCGGTGGATACTTTTTCTGCGAATGCCGTTTCATCCACTGTATGATACCCCTTGGGCGGCGGCGGCGTCCTGCGGTTCTTGGCTCAACGGTTCTCATGAAGTCGCCCAGAGTCGTCTCGTCCACGTGGGCTTCTATTCCCTTCTGGGCGAGGAGCTTGCTCAAAACAGATGCATGGTAAGCGTAGGCGTTGGCGGCGCGCAGCCTGTCCGCTACTGAGAGTTCAGGATTCTTCAGCTCGTTCTTCAAGTCAAGAAGAATAGCCCATTCATCCTCGATGATGCCGTCAAGACTTGCCGGTTTCTTCTCTGTGTGCTCTGACATACCCTACCCTCGGTCAACCATATGATACAAATATGAACCGACCAATTCGCTTGTTCATGAGCCTCCGGCTAACAAGCGTTATTGAGGCCCGCGCGCTTGCAGAGTCCCCCTGGCCTCAGAAACCATTCCTTTAACGCTTCTGTATAGCGTTTAGCGAGGTCTGTAGATTGTCAATCATTAATGCATGCTGACGAGATCTTGATTGCAGACTGGTCGTTTGGAGAAAACAGCGTAACCTAGCGCCACTCAAAGGCGGCAGTGTGACTTAGAGGCGCAACTTCGCGTATAGCAATACATACGAAATGACCGTCTTATAAGGTTTTTGCGTCGGGGTTCTGTTAACTCTTCGGCGCTCGGGTGAGGTCTGTTAACTGTCGGCGCTTTTTTAATGTTTATGGGAAGACAGTTTTCTGGAACGTACTGTGCTAAGGCTCAGACTTATATTTTCCAGTTGCCACTATTAGATTGGGGGGTTCAAGCATGAGTGAAACAAAAGAAACGAAAACCGCCAGAAAAGGCATCGTCATAACACTTGGAATAATATGTGTCATCTTGGTGGCTTGTCTAGGAGGTGTAATCGCAGCCTATACGTATGCAATAAGCGACAAAAGCAACACGATTTCTTCATTGGATACTCAGATCTCTAGACTGAACTCTAATGTAACGAATCTTCAAAATCAAATTGCATCTAACAATTCCACTATCAATTCCTTGACCTCTAACCTCACAGACCTACAGGAACAACTGAACAGCATCCTGAATGGTTCGACATCTCTCTTGGGCATCATCGCGAACGACCCTCCTGCATGGGTGAACAAGACAGTTACAGTTGAAGGTAATCTTGGTTTCGCCAGATTTTGGTTAGGGTGGACATTTCTCACGAATTGGGATTTCGAACTCAGTTCCGGTAATCAAACCATCAGAGTGGAATTGAACTCCAGCCAATATGAGTGGTTTCTAGACAATTTCGATAAACCTGGCAGTGGCTCTGTACATGTTATGATTTACGGAGTGGTTAGAAGGGGCGAATTTTACGTCATCAATTGGCCTTTTAACCCATTTGTTACCTACTATATCGAAGCCCAAGCAGTCGAACCACTTTGATGTGAACCTAAACCCTCAGGCACTTGTTTCAAACTTCTGATGTTAGCTTGCCTTCTTGATTAGAGGCATCCACTTTGTTTCATCAGTTTCAATGTTGGCTTTCTGTGCAGGTGTTTTTCCGTTCAAGGCACTATTGGGTCTCAGGAAATTGTAGTAGATTCTCATTCCGTCCATCATTGTCTGCGCTGTTTTCATGTCATCGAGACCTCTCATGACCTTGTTTCTCTGTCTGATCGTTCCATGCAACCTTTCAACCATGTTATTGTTAGAACGATCTCTAATGTTCGGAATGGGCACTAACCTATCAAACCTATAAGAAACAATTGACATACATAGACTCGGTAAGAAGATGCCAAAGAAAAGAGCGCATGCAGGACTCAAGAAGAAGAAACGTCAAGAAACATAATCAACGCACACGCGCCAATACAATGAGAAATAATATCGCCTCCATCACCCGACTTGCTACAGATTGAACCATCACCCGAAAATAGACCAGAACCTAAAATGAGATGAGGGAAAATGGTAGCTTTACTCCACTAGGGAGAAAGGAGAGAAGGGAGAAAAAACTTACCACCATTTCCCTCATTCAATTTCGATTATGCAACCCATGGATTTATGTTTTACTATTGTCAGCCCTTCTCATGTTGCATCCGACGATTTTTCACAAGGACAAGCATCCGACGGAGACTTCACAGAACCCGCTTAACGTAAGATTTACAATCAAGCATACCTATAACTTTATTCCGGCAAAAGCGCCTTTGGTTAACATGGACACTTCCCACTCTATGCAAGCGCCGAAGAGTTAACAGAACCTGCGTCGGGGATCCTGTTGAGTTATTTGTGGTAACCTAGGAAGCAGTCTGGGTTCGTTTAGAAGTGTTGGGATGCGTCATGCGTGCAAATCAATCGGGGAAAGGAACAAAACTGCGCACGACGCACCTTATCCTATTATTGAGCGATACAGGGTGATATAAAAGTTACATTCATCAAGGTTTTCTTCTGGTTTCTAGTGAGCATACGTTTGTTCTGGATGTTTTACGTTTGAAACAAAATTAGCTATGGGCTCGTTTTACGAGGTGTAGGACAAACTTCGTGCCTATGTCATCCCACGACAGTTAACACGTTAGCCCGCGCGCTCTACGTCTTGTTGGCAGCGTGTGGACCCTTCAGTTGTTCATGTTCTTTCTCAACTTTCCTCTTCATGACCTCAAAATACCCTTCAGCGTCTGTGAGGTTCTCTTTGTCTGATTCAAAGTCTGTTAGCTCAATCTTCAGAAACCAGCCTTTGCCGTATGGATCTGAATTGGCCAGGTCGGGTGAATTTACCAATTCGTTGTTGACTTCCACTACTGAACCTGAAACAGGCGATATGATGTCGAGAGCAGCCTTTACTGATTCAAAAGATCCTGCTTCACCGAACTGTTCAATCTTGGTGCCGATTTGTGGGAGGGAAACGAAGATTATGTCACTCAGATGATTTTGCAGGTAGGACGTTATGCCGACCGTGGCGATATTGCCGTCGATTCTGGCCCAGAAATCGTTTTCGTTGTAGAAAAACCCTTTCGGGACCGTGAACGTCCACTTGTCAACTTTTAGCTCTAAGGATTCCGTGCACTTCACCTTGAAAGCTGATCGACGAGAGCAGCTACTTCTTCGGCTATCTCAGAAACGAGTTTTTCTCCTTCTTCTCCAAGGTCGGTTCGTGACTGTGGTTTTAGCCCGTACTTGGCGATCATTTGGGGCATAAACACCTTGGCTCTCATCATGCTTTTGTTCTTGGAGACGATCTTGGTGGCACATCTTTCCACGCAACCATCGAGTATGATGGAAGGATACTTTTGCAGCAGGCTCTTGTATTCTCCGACTCCTGCGGTCATAGATGGAATGCATATCATGACTGCTTTTCCAGGCCTCAATTCGTCAACTACCTTGTATGCGACTTGTCTAGCTACCGTGCCGAGTGCTTTGCCCATGCCCGTACAGGCCACAATGGCGACTTTTTTATCTTCCATCTTTGTTCACATCTCCGAGTATTTCGTCAACCTTCCTTGCGGCCAGTTCTCCTACTATTTCTGCGAGTTTCATTCCTTTCGGTCCGAGCTTAGCTCTCGATTCAGGCTGAAGGTCTTGGTGTTCTTTCAGAACATCTTCAACGTTGATAACGGCTTTGATCTGCCCCTTCGCTTCATTGACTATCTTTTCGCAGCATTTTTCTCCGCAGCCATCGATAACCAAGACTGGGTTCTCTTTGGCAAAGGTCACGTCCTCTTTAACGCCGCCTATTAGGGCTGGAGTGCAAAGCAAGACAGTCTTGTCTGGCCTCAGTTTTTCCAGAACATGGTAACCTGCGTACCGGGACACCATGGCAAGCGGTCGATCCATGCCCGTGCAAACAGCGATGGCAACTTTCTTTTCCATTGCCAAGCTACTCTTCTTCCTCCTCGGCTCTGTTTATCTCCTCAGTGATGCGTTTCATGGTTTCTTTAACGAGCTTCTCGTCTTGAGGTTCTATTGTGCTTTTTGATTTGGGTTTGAGATGTTTGTGTTTTTCTGCAATGTCTGATATGACTATTGACGATTTGGGATGCACTTTGCCGTACATTTGGACTCCTTTGGCGGCGCACATCTTGTTGCAGCCGTCTACGGTTATGCAAGGATTGTCCTTGGCGAAGTCTCTCTCTTCTTGTCCGCCTGCGAGAAAGAGAGGAAGGCATATTGTTACAACGTCGTCGCGTTCTTCCAGTATTCTTCGAGTTGCTACGCGGGATATCATTCCTTCGGGAAGCCCTTCTCCGCTGCAGGAGATTAAGCCGATTTTGCGTTTGATCTTCAACCTTTATCCCCTATGATTTTGAGGGTTTTTTCGGCTGCTTTTCTTGCCAGTTTCTCCCCGTCAGGTCCGATGTCCAGCACGGTTCCAGGCTTAAGCTTAGGATTCTCCTTGATCACGTCGAGGATCCTGATGCTTCCTTTGAGTTCTCCGTGATGGTGTTCAACATTTTTCTTGGCACATTGAGCAATGCAGCCGTCTAGGGTTATGCAAGGGTTCTCTCTTATTTTCCGCACAGTCTCCTCGTCTTCGATTGTGAGCAAGGGAAGACAAATAGAATCAGTATCATTCGGCAACAGTTCTTCGGTTACGATGTACGTGGCTCTGCGCGTTATGGTTCCCAGTGCCTTTCCGATTCCGCTGCACGGGATGATTATGTACTTACTTTTTTTCTTGTCGGACACTTCTTATCAGCTTCAGAATTTCTTTCTTCTCTGGGAAACTCAGGGCGTCCGCAGCGCAGACTTTGGAGCATGCCCTGCAGAAGACGACGCAGTTGTTCGGGTTTTTGACGATGAATTCCTTCTTTTCCTTGTTGTATTCGAACACTCCATGGGGGCAGAATCTTAGGCATTGCGGGTCGCCCTCGCACTGGTTACATTTTGCTGTGTCAATCTTTGGGCACCAAGGGATTTTGCTTCGTGAAACACTCATGTATGTTTCTTCTGTCATGACTGACTGCTGGCCTCCAGCGCCTTCTTCACGGTTTCTAAGGCCTTTTCGGTCGTCATGTTTCTGACATCAAGAGAAACTAGGTCCTTGCTTATGTCAAGCCCAGCCTTCGCAAACGCATCTCGAAACAGCTTCTTCTGCATCACGGGTGCACACCCGCCTATGACGTAAAGTCTGTCTTTACGCAGAAAGTCTGCAAAGAAACGTTCTCCATCCTCATCGCAAAGCATCGGGTGCATGAACGCATATTCAACCGGATATTCGGCTCTTATAGTGTTTATGAAGTCCCACATATCCAAATCCTTGAAACCAGGGCACTTACCAGTGCAGACACAGAATATGAAACTTACCTTCTTTTTCTCCACGGATTATCCCTCTATTAATGCTCCTTCGTTACTTTCGCACGTTAGTAGAGAGTATGGTTAATAGCAATATTTAAATATTGTTATCAATACTACCTTAAACATGCATTCCAAGATGGATAAACTGGTCAAGTTCAAGGCGAAGATTTTCAATGCTCTTTCTGACCCGGCGAGGCTTGAAATCCTCGAATTCCTGCGTGCAGGCGAGAAGTGCGTATGCGAAATAATCCCCCATGTGGGATTGATTCAGCCTGTCGTGTCCCGCCATCTGAAAATTCTAAAAGACTGCGGACTGGTTAAAGACCGAAAAGACGGCACAAGGAGACTCTACTCAATTACAGAATCCAAGACGTTTAACATAATTGACGCGGCAGCGCCAGAACTGCTCGATCTTCTCTCGAAACGCATCATTGAACAAATAGCTTATTAGCACGCTCCATACAGGCGAATCATGAAAGCTCAGCGCGCGCTATGTTTGTCCACGTTTGACGCGATGTCCGTGAATTTTCCGGCTTATCAAAACGAATGGAACTATGATAATCCCTGCGAACAGGGCCACAATTATTGGCAGTAGTCGTCGGGATGTTAAAGTCAAATCTTGGTTTTCTGTTTCGAAGGATAAGGCTGTGTTGACTGACTGAACGTTCCATAGGGTCCGGGAACCAGAGTATTGCTTTCCCGTGTATTCGAAGCTGAGTTGATAGATGTTTTGAGACTGTTCAACTTTTGGCGTTATGCTTATGCCGGGATAGGCTTCTCCGCCCCACATCAAATCTTGATCTATGAAAGAATGGTCTCCTTCAAGCAGCCAAGCTTTGTCAACCAGAGCCCAGCCTTTGGTCCTTAGCATCATGGGGTTCTCGATGTGTGCTTGCCAGTGTGAGTTGTCAATAACCTTGTTGCTTACTATGCCGAACTGAAAATAGTTAACGCAAATGTTGAACGGAAACTCGCCTACAACGACGTTTCCTACATAGAATTGCGAGATAATATTATCACAGTTGGGCATGGCTCGAACATTGATATCCGCCAGTATCTGGCTGAGCCCTGAAACTAAAACTGAATATCGGACTGAGTCGCTGTTTATCCATGTCTGGTACAGTTCTACTTTGGTTGACATATCGACATTGTTGACGAGCCACGTGTAGGAGTAGACCAAGCTTGAATTTGCAGCCTGAATCGGACTCGATGCCTCTTCGGTTTGGTGAAGCCCTACGTCAATAAACAATGTTCCTGAAGAGTCGACGACGAGCATCATGTAAAAACCGTAATCCACATCGTGGAAAAAGTGGTCCTGCGCCTGAACAAACATGCCGCACCCTAACCAACTGTCAGCTGGAAAATATCCAAGTGTGGTTGAGCCGAAACTCACTGTGACAGCAGTGGCATTAACTGTTTCGTATTCGCTCAAATCATCAGCATCAACGTGAAACCCTGCTATGTACGGCATGTTTGAATTGAGCTGCACAACGTGATGTCTATCTGTAGCAACGAACGTTGGCGCACTGTAACTTTTGGATAGTGAAAAAGGTATTGCCTCTGCCATAAAAAGCGCGATGAAAACTGATACAAGAACAACGGTTCTGTGCTGCATAGATTCTCTGATGCGAGACTATGGAACATATATAATAAAACCATTGCGCAAAACTTATTTTCATATTTGCCAGACTTGATAGCATGTTTCCTGCGTCGACAAACACTACACGAACAACCGGTCAAAACATTCCTATGACCACTGGCCTGGAGGGCAATTCGTTTTCTAGGACCAATTTCTTGTTCTTGTCGGCAGTGTTGATGATTATTGGTTCAGTATGGTTCCTAATCATGTTTGTAGTATCGGTTCAGGCTTTGCAAGGGATTTACAGTTGGTATCCGCAATTCGTTGCGCAAAGCTGGTTCATCTACGACGAGCTGTTCGCAGTCTTTACTCTTCTTGGGCTGCTGTTCGGATTCCTCAGTGCGGGCTCCATGTTGTCTAATAGAAACTCAACTGCAACGTTGATAATTGGAATCCTATGCGTCATTTCAGGGGCAAGCTTATCCATCACTTCGTTAATCGCTCCGCTGGCCCTTCTATCGAAGTCAACCTTATACTATTTTCTTCCATCATTCCTAGTACCCCTCACTGGAATGCTGCTGTTCCGTTATTACTCACGGGCATGCTAAAACCGGCTTCCAACATTCGTGCACTTCGGCAAGCGCGCGCTCTAATCTACTTGAGTGTTTAGACTGTTGGCTGTTGTTTTGTTTGTGTTTTGGTGTTTGCGGAATGCTTATTAGGTGGTTTATCGGTTATTCGATATCGGATAGGCGATATCTGTATGTTTGGCACACGACGAAGAGGCTGGCTGCGCCCATGGATCCTCTCTATGCTTGAAGATGGACCCAAGAACGGAGCTGACATCATCAGCGAAGTTGAAAATGTGAGTTTTGGATGGTGGCGGCCTTCTCCTGGCTCGATATATCCCTTGCTGGAAGATATGAATCGAGATGAACTAATCAAGAAGAGAGAGGATGGCAAGTACGAGATAACTGACAAGGGAAGGGATGAGATTCACTGGTTCCACGGTCCCTGGAGACACACACCTCGACCAGCCAGTGTCGAGGAAATGCTAAACGAAATAGAAGCCTACCTTTCTTATTTTGAAGACCTGGCCAACTCAAACAAGCCAAAAATAGAAGCCTATTCCAATCGAATAAAAACCATCAAAGACAGAATCTCAAAGCTCGCCGATACAGTACAGGGAAGACCAACCGCAACATAAAAGCCCGATAGTTTTGAATGACAGCATAAACCTTCCCCCCACCTCCTATGATAGCCTCCCTACATATTCTTAACGTACTCATTTCCCGGACTTCGAACGGTCAATCAACGCAAATCTTTGTGGATAAACTGATCTGTCAATTCTCAGAAGACCCTTTCTTCCATTTTTCTGGCATGCCCTCTAACCCGCGCGCTTGGTTTGTTGCAGGCCCGTCACTGAGCTGAACGAGCTTGAGTACATAAACGGCTCAGTCTATGCAAACGTTTGGATCGAAGAGAAATTGCGGCGATCAATCCGCAGAGTGACCAAGTTACGGCGTGGATTGACTAATTGACGGGCCTTCAAGATTTGAAAAATCAGGATCCAAACAACGCGCTGAACGGAATCGCATACGGCGCCAACGGGGGCAGGCTCTTCGTCACCGGAAAGAGGCGACCCCACATTTTCGGAATCAGTCTAATTCCTTCATTCATAGCCTCTTGGACACATTCGCGGGCTTTCTTCAGCGAGCCGATTGATTTAGCGGGCGCTTCTGTATTTGGTTTCAGAACAGGTCATCAGGCTTATATGCGGAAATTCATTTGAGAGAAAAAGGCATGCTGAGCCTTGAAGATGGGAGATGATGGTGATGGCTGATATTCTGAGGCTTATCCAGCAGAGACGGTCAACGAGAGTTCGTTACGATCCAAATCGACCGGTGGCCAAGGAGGATCTGAGGCAAATCGTCGAGGCGGCGCGTTGGGCGTCAACGGCTCATAACATGCAGAACTTCGATATCATCGTCGTTGATGACAAGAGAGTTCTGGAGAAGATTGGAAACATCAAGTCTCAAGTTTCGGAAGCGTTCATCCGTGAGAACTATCGGCAGCTGTCGTTCTCGGAAGAGGAGTTGCTTCAAAAGAAGGTTGGGATTCTGGGCACTGTGTTTCCGGCGGATTGGAGGGATCCTGCAAGGCTGGACAAGGCCGTTCGTGAGAGCAGACCCACGGCCCTGAACAGAGGATTAATGGCAGTCCTGTGCTGCTCATCGTGGTTTATGATGCTAGGAAGAGGGCTCCTGCCTCGGAGGGGGATGTTTTGGGTTTTATCAGCCTGGGCTGCGTCATGGAGAACATGTGGCTGATGGCCCAGTCCCTGGGATTCAGCGTTCACGTATTAAGTGTATTCGCAGCGGATGCCGTGGAAAAAGAGGTGAAGCAGATTCTCAGCATCCCCGAGTACATGAAGATTGCCTATGCCTTCCGCATGGGACACTCCGTTTCCAAGCCAGCTAAACATCGGAGGGTACGCCGTGACATGGAAATGTTCACCTACCACAATCGGTTCGGATATAAGGGCTTAGGTTAGAGCGCGCTCTCTCTCTCTTCATCGCTATCTCGAATAGTCTTTCCATATATGTGGCGTTAGCGCACGCATTACAACAATCAACGGCTTTTACCATGCTTTAGTTACAATTATGCAGTTACAATTGGTCACTTTCTCATTTTTTCCTCATTTTCCAGAGTCAACATGAATATAATGGTCTTTTTGGAGCTTTTTTCAAAAGCTGAAACTTGAACCTGTTCTCAAAGAAACAAGCTTCTTTGACGATAAGAGGAAGGACTATTTCTGGAAATGATGCTTCCTGACCATTCCACAAAGTTTTTGCAACGGCTTTTTTTGTCCTTCTGGCTCTTGCAACGTCAAAGCTAATATTTGCAACGTCTTTCTTGCTTCCAAGTTATTATGTTGGGTCCAGTTTCCAGGGTTTTCAAACTTTTGACAGGAAATCAACGGAGGAGCAGATCGATTGATCATGAACCATTTCCTGAAACGCTTGTGAATCCAATTCAACAGGAGATTGAAAAATCCGTTCTTACATTGCTCAACTATTCAGTCAGTTCCCGAAATGAATGGACAGCTGTTTCTTAGAATTCCGTTGTGAACTAGAAACCTAATCAAAAGTTTCCGCTGGGAATTAGACATCGGTTCAGAGAGTTTTTCTTTTTGACCTTCGGTTTTCTGTTCGCAAGGCCTTTGTCGGTTTTCAACGGAAACGCTCGAGGAAGCTGACATCTCAAGAGGACATGAGCGCACGTGAACCGATCTACTTCTTCGACTTTGGAATAGTTCGACCCAGCTTAGCTTCACAATAATAAGCCCTGAAGGTTCTATCGTATTTTGAATACTTGAACAGTCTGGCATGAAAAGCAGAGTCATTTCACTCTTCGTAAGAATTTGAAATGTCTTTTCCGAATCTTTTTCATCTTTGGCCATGCTAGTGACTATTTGTTGCTTTTGTGCCCTTAGCACTTGTAACATTTTTGCGTCGGGTCTAGTCTAGTTGTGATCCTTGCCCGCTTAATGCTATTTCGAACAATCTTTCCATGTAAGAGGTGTTCTGGATTCCTTTGTCTTTGAATTGGAACATCACATGTTTGTCTTTCTCGAATTCTTCGAGTCTAATTGACTGCTCCGGGTGCATTTTGATGAATGTTTGGTATGGTGTTACGGAGACTATGAAGGCATCCAGTTTGACGTTTTGGTTGTTGAGTTCCTTCTGAATGTTTTCTCTCAAGTACTCGTGAAGCCTAAGCTTGGGGTCTTGGAGCCCGAGATGGGTTAGGCCCTTTGGGTCTATGAAGAGTATTGTTTGTCTTGGGTCTTTCTTGATCCACATTATGAAGTCTGGATAGAATGAGTGCGATTCATAGAAACCGACTCCTTTGCTCTTGGTTAGGTTTCTTAGCAAGTATACTTCGGCGTCGAAGCTCTTTTCAGAATTCAGGTAATCGTTTAGATCCTCTACGAACTTGGTTTCTCCCTCGTTAAGTCCGGCGGGTATTGTCACTATTCGTTCTGTACTCTGCTTGATCATTAGAGGTTGATACAAGTGGCCTTTGAAGTAGGCGTTCTTGAAAGTTGTCGGATTCTTGTCTATGTAGGTTCGCAAGTCGCCGGTGAGTTTGACTTCGGTCCCAGACGTGTAGATTTTTCCCGATCTAATCAGATCTTCGATGTTGCTGACTAAGACTTTATCGTCTTCGTTGATTTGAATTCTATAGGAGCAAAGCAGGTTTTCGTCTTCGATAGTCAAAGATCTCAGTTCGAGGTGTGTCTTTTCAGAAGCGTTTCTTTTTCTAGAATAGTAGGCTGAGAAGTATTTCTTCAGGATGAGAACGACAACGTCTTCTATCTGTTCCAATGATTTGAAACTAGTGGGGTTAATGAGTTCATCATTGCACAACAGCGTGTATTTTGTTTCGTACATTATTTGTTTGAGTGTGTCTTTGGTGATTGTGATGTTGTAAAGCTCTCTTTCATTTTTGTACTCCAGTAACGCATAATAGATATTGTTCCAGTCGAGTAAGTCCATCACTTCTCTCTTTAACGTTCTCGGTCTCTGGCTTTGTGTCGTGGCCAGAGTTTGTTCCTCTCTAATATCTATGATTGTGGCTCTGGGCAGGAGATCTATTCGGGCATCGATACCGTCTTCTGGTTCGAGTTCTATCAGTTCTTGGTCGAATGACCAACCTTTTCTGAGGCCTAGGATTTGGAGATCTTGCGGAAATGGTTGCATTTTTATGATTCTTATTGGTAGCTCGTATGAGAGGACGTCTTCTTTTTCGATTATTTGCCTGAAGATTTGCAAGTAGTTTGCTTGAATGCCGAAAACGTGCAACGTCTCGAGGATTTCGATGTATTCTGGGTGAGACCCTGGTATGAAACTGCTCCTTTTTAGACCGTAGTCTTTTCCTTTGAGTCTCACGCCTCTTCCGAATAATTGTATGATTTGGGGTCCTTCATTCTTTCCCACGTTTAGAAGACACATGCTGGAGACTCGCCATGAATTCCAACCTTCTATAAATTTTTTGGCGCCGATAAGTAAGGTGATTGGTGAGAGGACGTCATTTATGTCGTCAAAAAGAGATTTGCCAATTGCTGCAGACTCTACTATGATGTCTTTGTTTGTTTCTTGGACCATCTTCAGGAATTCTGATTTTTCTCCGATATATATTACTCCGAAGTATTTGTCGGATGTTCCTGCTCTCAGGCCGATTTCGCCTCCTGCATTTTTGAGATTTACGAGGTGCAGTCTTCTGCCCATGGGCCCTGGTGGTATGTCGAAGATTTCGTTGAATATGCCGTTGTAGATCTCTTCAGAGGTGATTTTCTTTTCTCTTAGGTAGACGAAGTTTCTTTCCGGGTACCTTGGTGCAAAGATGTCTCTTTTGTCGGCCTGGATTCCGGAATTTCCTTTCAGAATGTCTTCGATATGTAGTTTGATCGTTTTTTCGTCAGTCCCTAAGAGCCAAGTTAGGAATTGGGCGATTTTGAGGATGTCTGAGGCTTCTTCCCTTACTCTGCTGCCTACGAATATCCATAGGGGCTTCTCGATTTTGTAGTCCTTTAGACTGGGTCCTACTTTTTTGTATTCAAGGATTTGCTCATAGAATGACATCGTGTTGGCGAGTAGTAGTATTGGGATTTGTGAGTCGGTGAAGGTTTTGCTCTCGAGATTCAAGATGCGGAAATTCTTTCCGTATCCGTCGCCGTAGAAGTATTTGTATGAGTAGTCGAAGAGTATGGCTTTTGAGTATTCTCGGAAGATTTCTTGATCGCTGCTAGCGATGGCTTGACCGAAGGTGGCGCTGTATTCGAAGGTAAAACCATCCTTTGCGAGTCTTTCGCGTGTTCTTTTCCATTTCAGGTCTTCTGATTTCTGGCCTTTGTGCCCTTCATCTACGAAGACTAGGTTCTTCGTTCCTAAATTTGACACATCTACTGTTACGCCTTCGCCCTTCTTGTCTTCCGGCAGCTTGAGTTTGTGGATGCTTATCACTTTGACCGCGCTTTTGTCTCCTTCGAAATATCCTACGGACTCGCCATGAAACATTATTGCGGGAATTCCGCTTTTTTTCAAGTCGTCAAGGTGTTGTTTGGACATTTCGTCGCCAGTGGTGATGAGTATTATGTTTTCATAGTCTATCTTGCTGGATCCTTTGTTGTAGGCTAGGAATTGCCAGTAGTTTGCGTGCATGATGAGGGTTTTTCCGCTTCCGGTTGCCATCCAGTAGGCTATTTTTTGAAGGTCCGGTCGCCTAGAGAAGTAGTTGTCTGATTTTGCTTCCTCTACCCATTGGTTTAACTCGTTTAGGAATTTTACAGGGTTTTGGAAATAGTTGTCTAGGTATATTTCCGAAAATAAAAGCGCCAAGTACTGGTAATATTTGAATGAGATTTTTCCTTCTCTGTTCCTCTTTAATTTTTGGAAATACTTCCTAATGTTATCGTCGTATTGCCTGAGCCTACCTTCTGGAATTGTGTTTCCTCTCTTAGAAATCAGGCGGTAGTACATGTAGCTTCTTTCGTCTTCGCCGAAGCCTTCTTTGACATCGCTGAATTGTTTTATGTCGGACACTTCGTTCAGTCCGAGTTTATTGGCTATATACCTTGCTAGAACAAGATGATTTTCAAGCCTGAATCTGGCGGTTGTTTGTTTCGCGGTCTTTCTCGGTCTCGGCATGGATCAGGCTCCCATTAGCTTCTTGAATTCGGGCTCTATTGGCTGTGCGTTCTTCACATAGCAGTCTCCGTTGATGTATATTTTTGTTGACTCGTAGCCGGCTAAGATTGTCTCTTCTATGAACTTCTTATCTCGTTCAAGATCCAGATCCTTAGTGTTGCGCCAGATTACAACTACGCTGTCTATGTCCTTTTTGCCAAAGACTACTCTGTATGTTCGTTCTCCGTCTTTGAACACTCGTAGCTTTTCAACCCACAGACCGAGCAAGTAATTGAAGGTTTCAACCAAGTCGACAGTCGCGTATTCTTCCTTATCTGCGGTCTTTTTTATTCTAATCTTGTAGTCGAAAGGTGTCTGAAACTTGTCTAACCCAAGTCTTGTTGGGCTATCCCCAGTTTCATAATCAAGCATATAGCGAACGAAATAGTCTCCGAAACTATCAAGCATCTCTTGCACACCCTTATCCAACGATCTGAACACAATATTGTTAAGGGCATCTTCATACTGCTCAAGATACATGTATTTGAATATGTGACCAATACCCTCAGCCGAGTCGGGATGTCCTCCTTGCCAATCCTTGGAGAACATCACCTTCTGTAAGCGAGGTTTCATTATGGTGTCAAAGTAGTCAGCCATTTCAATAAGAATGTATTTTCGCTCCCCACCATTCAGTGAATTTTGGTTGATGACTGCGTGAGCGGTAGTGCCGGAACCAGCAAAGTAGTCAATTACTATATCATTTGGGCCGTTTGCTATTGCGCCCAATAATTCCTGGTATAGTGATACGGGGTGGCAATATGGGAAATCCAGTCCTAGCAATGATAGATCTGCTTTACCCTTGTGAGCATCTTGGATTACAGATGATATTTGTCTTTTTGAATCTCTTGTTAGCAGAACTTTTTGCCTTGGTTGAGTGGTTTCATCAGGTCCGAACAAAATTTCTCCGTTCTTAACCATTTCATTAAGAGTTTCTGGAGTACGTGAAAAGCCATTCGGAGGAACGGGGCATGGTTTCATTGTAGTCGGATGGATGAGTGGTTTGAAGAATTTGGGATCAGAGCGCGGCTCAGGGGCTCTCAAGCTGACACTTTGGTAAACTTTCCCTTCATCATCTAGATAACGATATGCCTTTTCTCCTCCACTGAGTTGGTCATTATCAGAAACCCATTTTGCGTATTCCTTTCTTGCCTCTTTAGTAACGCCGCCATTCTTTTTGATGATCACAGTCGCGGCATCCAACATGGTATTGACATTGCCATTCTCCAAGTAAATTGGCTTATTCCATCCAGATCTGCAGATTATGTACTCATGCTGTGTTGCCACTCCTCTACCCGCGTTCATTGGGTTCCTTTTGTCCCAGACTATCGTTCCAGCGTCAGGAACAGAGAATTTTTCGAAGAGCAAATGTAGCCTTTCGTATTCATTTTCATCTATATGACAGAGAAATGAACCGTCCGGCTGTAGAAGGTCAATTCCCAACTCAATGCGGTCCATCATCATCGAAAGCCAACTGGAGTGCTGGTAATTGTTCTTATACAGAAAGCCGCTTGTCGCGGTATTGTATGGAGGATCTATATGGACGCACTTGATTTTTCTCTTATATTTTGCTCCTAACAAATTCAAGGCTTGGAAATTCTCTGACTTAATCAGAACTCCATTGATCTTTTCATCAGAGACTCCTGCATCTTCGAGTAGCTTCAGTTTAAAATCTAAATCAAATAACTTGGTATCTATCATTAGTGTGGGGGTATCTCTAAGAACCTCGATCTCGTCAGCACCATTCCTGTGGCCTTTCAGAGTTCCCTTTAGCTTCTTGACTGCTTCTTTGATATCAAAACTGTATAGCCTTTTCCATTCTTCCAACTGTTCCTTGTTTTTCAAAATTCCTGGATAATATTTCTCGTCAATGTAATCTAGAGTGATACAATAATCTGCACTAAGTACGAACTTTTTCTTCTCAAATAGTTTTTTTTGAAAGTCTTCAATTTGTGCTAGGAAATCGATGATTTTGTCGCTGATTCCTCTAATTGCTCGGATTTTAGCCTTGGTAAGGCGTATGTTTCTTTCGTCCATACGTTCTATTTCGTCAAGGTCTAGAACTTCGTTTTCAAGGTAAAATTCAAGTTCCCTGTCCAAGGAAGACTTTAGATTCTTGTGTATAAAGTAGTTCGTCGTATTTCTTGTAACATACTTTCTGATGTGCTTCTCAAGTGCAGTTGCTTCATCTCCAGCAGCCTTCTTCCGAAGCTCGACTCCAACACCTTTATCTCCTAACTGGGAAAACAACTCGTCAACAATGCTCGAAGTAATTCTGTCCTGAATATTTCCCCCTACATATTTCCTCTTCTCGTCATCTATGAGTTCCCTATAATTGAAATGGATGTCCAACTCCTTGCGAGCTTCATCTAATCTGAAGGTATCGCCCTCATGAAGAACGAAATACCTGTTGCCACTCTTCACACTATTCGGGTCAATCTCCGCCTCCTTAATTACAAAGTTGACCAGGTATGCTCCAGCCTTGAAGCTGTACATCTTGAAGTATTCGTCCGTCTTAACATAGTACTGGTCGGCTGTCGCCCAGTGCAAGAGAGTTTCTTCGCCATTGTAGGGAACATAGTATTTTTCCCGTCCACCATACCTCCTCTTCGAAAGGAAGTCGCCTTTATCGTAATACCTTGAAAAGAATTCATAGATATGATTGAAAACGTCCTCTATCTGCGCGTGAGTTACTTTTGAATCCTCCAACTCGCTCACTTTGTCTAAATACTCTTTAATTTTCGGAGCATCCTTATCCTTCAGAACCTTTCCCTGTTCATCAATAGTTCCTTCACCAAAATCACGAACAATTTCGGCCCTAAGCCTATCAACTTCCTTCTGCAAATCAACTAGGCCAGATTTTGCATATTCCCTAAACTCAGCTTCAGCAGCAGCAATCAGGTGCTCATCTATGAACCTCTCAATTTCCTTCCTCTTGAAATTCATAATTCTGTAAATCCCAAAATCCAAATCCTGGGTGTCGAATTGAAAAAGTTCTTTCAACAGAGACTTGACTTTCTCGCGACTCGCTTCAATATTCACCTCAACCATATCACTTCCTCCTCCATCGGCAGATAGGTTTTTGATCACATCGGTCGCAGCTCCCTCCCGGATTAGGCTCGAATCTGCTTCTCATAATACTCACAACAGTTTCCTCGGCCTTTTTCTTTTCCGTGAGAAGAAGAGGGTCGCTAACGTCAACCATCTTAACATTCGGCTCTTCAAGATAGGCAACTGATCCACTTGTCACTGGTCGTCCCATGCTCTTCAGACCAGAGGTATACAACCTGACCTGTACAGAAACTTCCTCGAACGTCCTAACCTCCTGAGACGTCTTGTAGTCCCTTACCTCCATTTCTCCACCATCCTTCAGAATAACATCTACCTTTCCCATAATCGTTGCATTATGGATGAGATACTCAAGTCTGTACTCCACTTCCTCGATTCGTTTCAAGTCATCTCCATATTTTTTCGCGAAATTCGCCAGTTTGGTCTTAGCACTGTTTTTGAAGTTCTCCAATACGGGTCCCCCTACAAAGGGCATATGGAAATCCTCGTCAACAGAAGTTGCCACCGCGCTGACAGGGCTATAGCCCTCTTCCTTGATTAGTTCTCCAGCCCTTCTAAGACAGTAGTGCAGACCATTGCCGTATCCAATCGCTACGTCAAGCTGAGGCTGGTACCCCCAAAGCTCTCTTAGAAGATACATATGTGGACAGACATTGTAGGTCACGATCTCACCAGCGGAATAAGTCTCAATCTCTTCAGAGACTGTGCTTGGTTTGATGCCAAGATCAGGAATCGGATCGTCATCCGTCAGATTCGTAACAACACTCGGCTCCATGTCATCAACAAACCTGCTCCGCTTGGAAGCCTTCGTTATTCTTCTGAAATGACTGACAACCAGAGAATCTTTCGCTCTCGTTACAGCTACGTAAAAAAGCCGTCTCTCGTCTTCAAGATCTCCTTCATATCGTTCTACGTCAAACATGTCTCTGGGAACCTCACACCAGCTCTGTTCCCAGCCGATTCTGCTGGCTGGAAACCTTGAATCAACGGTAGCAAAGAGAAAAACGATAGGCCATTCAAGGCCTTTAGCCTGATGGACAGTCATAAGCTGGACAGCGTCAACTCCGCGAATATCGTCTGAAGGCTGTTCTTCATATGATTGGAGCCCATACGTTGCCATAAACCAACACAGCCCCTTAAGATCCCTCTTCCACTCAGGCGTCCTGCCACCAATTCTATTCGCTGTCTCATAATCAGTCAATAGATTGTTGAAACGCCCAAGATTAGCCATGATAGCGGCATCATTTCTGTTTTTGTAGTTTAGCTTCCCAAAACCCAAGGCATTCAAGACGTCATAGTATATCTTCGTGAAATTGTCGTATGAAGACTTAAAAGAATTAAGATCCACCCTTATATTTCGCAATCTTTCCTCTGTATCATTTGGGTGTCCGTAATTCTGCGCTGCATCCCAAGATGCTATTGCTGTAGTCAGCAGATCGTCGCCCGAGATTCGCTCATTCCAATTCCAAACGCCTGGAACCCAAAAACCATCTTCCCAAAACCAAGAAAAAATCCTGCCAAGTGCCTGCGCCTCATCTCTCTTGAACAGACCAACCTTCCCACCTACGATGTAGGTGATTCTTCTCTCTTTGAATTTGTCTATCAGCGGTCCAGCAGAGGTGCTCACACTTCTAGTTAAGATGCCAAAGTCTGAGAGCTTCAGTTCTTTGTTGTTTTCCATCAAGGTCTCTATCTGGTCCGCAATCCATCTTGCCTCATCTTCAGCGGTTTCATGACTTGATACACCTACAAATCCATCCACGGGCCTGGTCGGATCCATTTCCTCATAATGCCTTCTCGAGAAAGTCGCAGCAAACTTGTTCGCGTTCTCTACAATTCTCTTGCCACTCCGCCTGTTCTCGCGAATCGCCACCTCGCTCGTGCCAGAAAACGTCTTGGAGAACTCATCGAAGAATTTCTCGTCTGACCCTCTCCACTGATATATGCTCTGTCGGGGGTCACCAACGACGAATATGCTTCCGTTTCGCCCAATGAGGCTTATGAGTTCAGATTGGGCCGTGTTTATGTCTTGATACTCGTCAACAACAAGATGCTTGACATGAGCGAGTTTTTCAGGATTCTTTCTGAGATTCAACACAGCCTCGTAAATCATTCTGCCGAATGTCAATAATCTATGATCTTTGAGTATCTCCTCAAAATGCTTCATTCTCCTGTAGAAATCTGGAGCCCTCTTCTCAAGCTGTTTCTCATCGAGCAGCTCATCCCAAACCATGTTGACTGTCCTAAGAAAAGTGCGACAACACTCAGCATAAGAACCACCATAGTTATTCACGCCAAGACTCCAACCGTGCCTCATAAGAAAAGCAACTTCCTGGTTGTCATCCAGAACAGTGTAGTTCCCATACCTGAAGCAATCTTCAAGAACCCTCTTGGCATACGCATGAATAGTTCCCACGTACATCTCGCCAAGATTTGCAGTTGCTTCCTGCCCGCAGATTTGCCCAACCCTCTGATAAATACGACTCTTCATGCTCTGAGCTGCCTTCTCAGTAAAAGTAAAAGCCACAATCGACTCCGGCTTCACCTCCTCCACTGAAAGCAGGTAAACTATCCGCCTAGTTAGCGTCTCAGTCTTGCCAGCCCCCGCACCGGCGATAATCCTGTTGTATCTACTTTTAGAAAGGACTGCCTTCTTCTGGTCAGCTGACAACTTTGGCGGGCCATCAAGAATCCTCTTAACTAAACCAGACGATGTCACTGTTTCAATCCATCCGGGCGCGGAACCTTAGCTCGCGCTATTGTAACTAGCAGTGTTCTAGCAGAAATGCCTTTTCCATTTTCACACACTCGGACACTACCATAACCAATGGAAGACATACCAAAAGCGACGATAACCTATAATGATATGGAATACGAGGAAGAAATGCAAATGCCTATATCAAGTGAAGAAATGCAAATGTTCATCGAAGTAGGCAAACTCGTCTCTTATAAGCGCGCGCAGCTCACGAAACAAGGCAAGAAACTATCGCCAAGCGGAAGCCGAGACATTTCTGGGAGAGCAACAGAAAATGTGATCCGTGAACATCTCATGAAACATGGACTAAACATCTCAAACACTCGCGTAGGAATCGAAGGCGCACCACTTGAGATTGACCTCATTTCTCTCAAACTCGGTATCAACCCGACAAAAACCATTTATTACCCACACGAAGTGGACACGGTTCTAGAAATCAAAAATAACGCAGTCGCCGACCAGACAACAGAAATCAAGAAAAACTTCAACAGATTAAGGCAGTTGACTGCGGTCATACGTTTCGCAGCTATCGTTCTATCAGAAAGGGAAGGCTACAAATACGCAATCAGAGAGGATCAGTTGGGGTATCCCGTTTTCACTCTTATTTGTCGTACGGTCTCGGCGGGACGCTGGATGTGGTCGGAGAGCGAGACTCTAATTGTCCGCGACAAAATCATGAGTCGCGGCAAGACGATCGGCAGAAAAGCCATGGAAGAAACAGGGGAATGGCACGGACTTCTCGACTATCTGCGTGTGCGAAACGCGAAGTCAGGAATGATCGGTTGAACATTATCTTACAGAATGCAGGTCAGAAGAGTTTCCCAGTCTTCTCGATTCAGCTTGTTCAAAACTCTAGGAAGCTTGAGCTTGGTGTAGAGAAACTTCGGAAAACCCTTGCACTCGACCTTCGTTATCTTGCTCCAAGTTACCTTTCCTTGGTTAGGATAAAGATCCGAATTCCTAGTCAAATCCACATTTCTCAGAGCGCGCTCTAGGCTAAAACTCAAACGCATATCTTTGAAAAATCTAATAAGCAGTTCAAGCTATCCACAAGAAGAGGACCATAAGTGAAAGAAGAGGTAGCCACAATATCCGCAGAAAGAAAGTGGGTTTTTGATGAAAACGATGATCTTACTGGCAAGATTACAGGAAAGCAACTATTCACGAATCCGGTCAATTTCGACCGTGAGCCTCAATATATAGCGCTCTTTGTAAAAGGCGAAAAATCATTTCAAGTGATTGCTGAGGTTGACCAGCAGAGATCAGATCTGAAAAATGGAAAAATCTGGATGCAAAACCCCATACAAGTGAATATCCCTATAAGATTTGGGCGAGACAAGCTAGAAGGTATAAGGTATACTACCTTTAGGAAGCTAATTTCACACAAGAACACAGATTACCTTTGAAATTTGCCAAGGAGAGAGTTTCTGTGCCAAATCACCTGACAATAAGAATGGCATGGCATGACAACAACTGGAATGGCACAATATGTGAAAAACCAAAAGAAAACATCTATTGCATTGGAAATCATTCTCTACTTTCCGAAAGGCTCGCGAGAAATAGAAGATTGCCTATTGAGAAAAGAAACCATGGCAAGAAGATAGATGCGCTAGGTACTTATCTTCCACCATGTTTTTGGAGTTCTAATGCATTCTCTAAACGAGCGTGCAAGGTTGGTCATGATCATCCATTCTTGGATGATCGCGGCGTTAAGCCGATAAATGACAATGTGGCCGCATACTCAGTGCTTTCCTGGCCCTTCAGACTATCGTTCAACCATAGCAAGGATAAACAAGAAACTGAAGGGAAATATCCTAGCGACCTAGTTCAAAGGATTGACAATTTTAGAAGGAAGTTCCAGAAAGGAAAGTCAATGATGTTCTTTTATCTCAACTATGACAACCCTATTTCAGCCGATGAAGAACAGATGAAATACGTTCTTTTAGGATGCTCGCTTTTGAGCGAAGACATTGATATGCCCAAGAATTATCGGATAGGCGACCAGCTAATGCAGGATACAAAGGATGGACAAGGTATGCAGAATTTTAATCCCATGCTATGGGCGCTTCAATTCAGGCATGATTATAAGAACTTCGGCATTGTGCTTCCTTACAAGCAATATCTCGAATTTATAGAAAAACACCCGGAGAAAGAAGATATAATACGTGACCAACTCAATGAACTGAGGATTCTAATCGAAGAAGATTCATTGATATTCAGTTTCAAGTATGTGGCAGCAGAGCTTGATGACGACCAGTGCCTCTACCTGCTTTACAGGATAAAAAAAGCAATTGATCTCGTACAAAAACACGGTATCGTCAATTTCTCTAGGGAAGAGAAGATCATCGAGAAATTAATTAATAAAGCTTGGAAAAACAGGGGACTATACCCTTCTCTGCCTAGAATTATTGACATAATTGCAGATGTCACTCAGGATGAGAAACTGGGGCAGGAACTACTTTCGAAAGTCCAGAAGAACATCTCGCGCAAGCAGGATCTACTTGAAATCGTTTTCAACCAGTTATTGAATCAAGAAGCCAGTATCCCTGCGTATCTAAGTAGCTTCCGGTCTCGCATCAAAGAGTTACGAATCAACATCTCTGACTACCGAAGTGCAAAAATAGACCTTTTGAAAAAGTTAAGCCTCTTCTCTCTCACGAGACAGCAGCTGAAAAGAATAATCGATGGCCATCCTTTCAAGAAGCAAGTCGATCCCTTGGATATTGTTCATAATCCCTACCTTCTTTGTGAGAATTACGTTCCAGAGGACCCAGACCTCGACGACCAAGACATTTCTGATGGCCCCATTGATGTGTTCAAGATAGACGTCGGAATGTTTCCTGATGCGAAATGCTTGGAAAGAAACGAAAGGCTTCAGAATCTCACAGCGAGAAGCCCCGAGAGGCTACGCGCAATTATCGTGGGCTATCTTTACTACATCGGCGAGAATCAAGGACATTGCTACAGCGCACTTGACCGACTATACGACTATGTGATATCATGGCCTCTTTTCTACAAAAAAGAACTTAATATCGACCCAGACGAGCTGTGCGCAAAAAGCGGGAAATATCACGAACATTTCAAGGAAAGACTGGAGATTAAGCCAAACCAAGGGAAATTCTACTTCTACCTGAAGGAAGTGTTGTTCGCAGAGAATCTGATTAGAAACGTCATCACGAAACTGATAGATGAAAAGGACCACGAGTTCGCCATAGAAAATCTCGACAGATACGTCGAAGAACAGAAGGATGATCTGAAAAGAATAATCCCCAGTTTTGATGAAAAACAATTCGTTGAAGAAAGAACCAAGTTGCTCAAGACTGTTCTGAGGAAATCATTCTATGTAATAACTGGAAGACCGGGCTCTGGAAAAACACGCGCGTTAGGAAAAATCATCGAGGAAATTGTGCTAGTCCAAGGCGAGGATCTGACATTACTCGCACCTACCGGCAAAGCAACGCTTAGAGTTAAGAAACTAGTCGAGCAAAGTTGCCCACAACTCCGAAAACGAATAGATCCATACACCATTGACCGATACATTTGGGAGAATAGTGACTATAGAAACTATTTGGAGAATTTCGAGAACATTCTTCTTGAGAAAAACAAGAAGAAAGTGAAGATAGTTAACATGATCATTGACGAATGCTCCATGGTCGATTTACAAAAATTGGCAACTCTGTTTCTAATGTTTGAAACTCAAGGAGCCGAAAGAATCAAGAGAATAATATTAGTAGGAGATGAAAATCAACTACCACCGATAGGTTTCGGAAGACCCTTCTACGACATTGTTCAGTTTCTAAAGTCAAGAAGAGAGTTACACGAGAAGCATTTCATTAAGTTAATGACCAATTGTAGACAAAAATACGATACGAAAATCCTGGAACTATCCGAAATCTTTGTAGGCAAAAATAAATACTATGAAGAGCTACTTGAACATCTCAGCAAAGACGGCGACATCAGCGATGGCCTAGCAGTAGAACATTGGAGGGACGAAAAGGAGCTACAGGACAAGATCAGCAAGAGAATCTCTACAATCATAGACACCGAAAAGGTTGAAATGCTGAAGAATAAGGAAATTTCTAAAGAAGAATTGTCAAAATATGTCACAGAGGAACAAAAGCTCAACCTGCTGTTAGGGCTCTATGCAAACGGTCACGTTCCTAGAGACCCAAACTCTGAAAGAAAAATGGATTTGGATAGGTTTCAAGTTCTTACTCCATATAGGGCAGGATACTTTGGAGTGCTTGGAATAAACCCTTGGATCAAACAACAATACAGGAAAGAGAAACATTGGCTTGATGCCCAGTATTTTGACAAATACAAACCCAGCATATTTTCACATGCAGACAAGATCATCAGGGTCACAAATTGGTACAAATACACGGGATACGGGAAAAAGCTGCGACTATCGAATGGTTCTATTGGCATAATCAACAACAAAAGAGGATTGAAGCCGCCAAGATTATATTATTTTTCAGATCAGGAAGAACCATTGTCCAAAATTGATGACGAAGATAATTTTGAGCTGGCTTACGCTATTACAATCCATAAGTCTCAGGGCAGCGAATTCAAAAACGTATTTTTGGTCATTCCCAAAAAAAGAGCCCTATTATCTAAGGAAGTGCTCTACACTGCATTTACAAGATCGACTCACCGTGTTACTCTATTCTTGCAGAAAGAAGACGAGGATGCACTGAAAATTGCGAGAAACAGGTCCTTTGTGTTGCTGAGGAACACATCTATTTTTGAGCAGCCTCAAGATTGGGAAAAAATATTTTGGCCCGAGAGGGGACTTGGGGTCAGATCCAAGATTGAATACATTCTGTACACAGCCCTGAAGTCTAACGGACTTGATTTCAAGTACGAAGAACCGTTAAAGGTGAAGGGTAGAACAAAACCTATTCATCCTGATTTCACAATCGATGTCAACGAAAAGAAATACTACTGGGAGCATCTCGGAGAACTGGACCTTAGGTATTATTCAAAAGAATACTGGGAAGAGAAAAGGAAAGAATACGAATCAAGTGGCCTTCTCGACTATCTTATTACAACAGACGATTTGAACGGAGTAGAAGCGGATGAAATATCGAAAATCATCAAGGACATCAAGAGAAACAAACTCGATGGTTCCCCCGATTGCAAATATTCAAAACACCATTACCAATTATATTCGCACTAGCCGCGCGCGCCATCGAATCACGCAAGTACAATGGAATTAACGGCCCATATCTACCACCACTAATTTAGACCAACGTTTGCTACCTTGTTCGACAACGGCAAGTGTATTGTTGAATCCTTTGACAGACGGTATTCCAAGGCGGTCTTTGAAACTGTATTTCCTAATCCAATCAACTTCTCTAACGTGGTCGAAAAATGTGCCGCCTCGACTGGAAGCCAATTCAGGTCTGTAGGTGTGCTCAGTGGTCACCTTAGCAACACCAAGAAGGAAACTCCACCCGTCTAGGACCAAAACAATATCACCAGTTTTCATACTAAAGTCAGTAATGTTTTCGCAGAACATGTTAAATTGTCTAGTCCAAATTCCAAGTAAGTCATTTTTCAGTTTTTTAGTAGCGGTATCTTTGACTTTGACCCAATCGTCTTCTACATAGTTTGTGAGATCAAGGCTTATCAGATTTTTCTTCGTAGAGAAGTCCCAGAGTTCGATCTTCTTCGTACCGTCTTCTTCTTTTCCATAGCTCAAGTGCATAATATAGAAGCGATCTTTTTTCTTCTCTAGTAGCAAGTCTCCAAGTTTCATAATCCAGCACGTCATTTCAATGTGATTCTTCTAAAACTATAAAACTTGTGCATGGATATTTCGCGCGCTCAACTCGTTTTCCTGCGCGCGCTCTGCTTGCTTTATACGTGTAGCTTGGAAGCAGCGTCACTAAGTTGATCACGTATTCTCTGAAGATTTGTAACAGTTGCTTTGCCGGCTGCCGTCTGCGCAGAGCTGTACGCATCCATTAAGTGATCAGTGGCTCTAATCAGAAGATTCAATTGAATCTGCGTAAAATCAATACTTGCCTTCTTTGATTTTGGCATAATGGTTCCTGATGAAAGTCAGTCTTTCCACTATTAAATCATTTGATCTTTTTGAAATTTCAGACACTGTGAAAAGCAATCGCATGGTTGGGAGGAGAAGGCTAGGCGCAACCGTGGAGACTAAAAGGAATAGTGGAAGTGCGCGCTACGCTTTATCTAGCGTTTCGTGCTTCTTCGCGCAAAATTCGCAGGCAAAAAAGCGCGCGCGCTGCATTGGGGACACTTCGCTGCTCTTTCAGCACCCACCACATTGCACCTCCAAACATGAACTTGCCGCCAAGTCGATTCAACTCCCAAAGGGGGGAACGCGGGAGAATTCACCAATTCTCTTGAGTTCAAGTCCAACTCTCGACACCGCAATGGACTTTTTGAATAAGCTACCGGAAGTCACTTACGTTAATTCAAAAACTTGACCATGCTGTCTAGCGCATATATTCAAGGTCTGACTCTACTAGTTCTTGGCGTCCACGCTAACACTATCTTGCTAGAAGTACATGGGACGAGCCTTCACACCAGGCAGAAAAACTCATCCGTTATCGTAGACAAAGGAATAAACCAGTGTGTCCTTTAGATTGGTTTTATTTGTGAGATGCCGTCTTTCTTTTCGACTCTCATTACTTGGTCTGCGAAGCTTTCCAGCTCTCTCTCATGCGAAACCATGACTACTTGCGGGCATTTGAGTTCGTCAAGTATCTCCCTTATCTTGAATAGTTGTTCTTTGCTGAACCCGTCTGTGGGTTCGTCGAGGATCAAAAGGTTAGACTTGATTCCTGCTGAAACCTTCTGCACGATGGTGTTGAGCGAGAGTCTGTAGGCAAGGGCCAGACTAGTTTTCTCACCGCCACTAAGATAGTTATAGTCCTGTTCATAGCCATCTTGCTCAACCAGAGGCGTGAAATCCTCATCAATCCGGGATTCTTTGCTAGGATCATCAACGAGCATTCCCCACCATTTCTGGAAATGCTGATTGAAATCCTGGTTTATGTTCATCATAACATGCTTTTCAATCGCTTCCAAGGTTGGCGCCAAAAACTCTTCAAGCCACATCTGGTATTCCTTCAGCCTCTCAGCGGCCTTCCTTTCCTTTTCCTTGTTCCGGATTTCTCCTTCCAACTCCTCCACTTGATTGGTGAGCATTTCACGAGTCGCCTGGGTTCTCGAAATCCTTCTCTCGACCTCCTTGAGCCGCGACTCGACTTCGCTCAAATCCTTGGAGACGCCCTCAGTATCGCCTGAGATCCTGCTGAATTCCTCGGCCTGCTGCTGCGCCTTCTCAAGCTTTCCCTTGGCCTCTTCAACCTGCCCTTTCAGCTCCTGGATCTTCTTACGATCCTTCTCTATTCCATCGTTATTTCTCCCTATCCGCTCATTCAGATTCTGCAGCCTCACTTGTGCAGCTTCGTACTGGCGTTGCGATTCTTGCAGGGCTTCTATTTCCTTGATTTTGGTTTCGCAGGCAGCAACCTCCTCTGAGGCCTTGCGCTTTTCCTCCTTTTTCAGCCTGATTTTCTCTTCAAATTCCACTGGGTCTGCAGGCCGATCGCAAGTTGGACAGACCTGATTTTGTTCCACAGATTCATAGTCACCTATCTTCGCGCCTATAACATCCTCACTCGACCTGAGTTCTCGCTCTCTCCCTCTAGCATTCTTCAATTCTTCTTTCAGTTCAGCTTCAGTTTTCGGCGTAGGCTGCTGAATCTTGCTCAGCTCTTCCGCTTCAGGCTGGAGCTTCCCTATTTCCGTAGAAAGTTCTTCCATCTCAGTTTCAAGTTTGACTACTTCACCATTCTTCTCTTTCATCTGCTTCTCCAAGAGAGGAACCTCACCTAGTGCCTTTCCAAGCAAGTCCTTGTCTTTCCGCAGCAAATCCAATTTCTCTCGCAACCTAGCTGTTTTTTCGTCAAGACCGGCTTTGTTCCCGCTAAGGCTTGCCAATTCTTCCTCGCATTTTCCGATCTCCGCCTTTGTTGCCTTGCATTTTTCTTTGCGGCTTTCAAGGTCAGAAGCATGCGAAGCTAGTCTGATCGACTTTTCTCTGATTGACTTCGCTAGAGTTGAGGAGTTATCTAGTGCGATTCGATAATCTTCTATTCTGAATGCCTTTCGAAGCGTCTGAAGCCTGGCGTCTGCTCTCATCCAAATGATTGCCTTCATCTCTTCTTGCGGCGTGAAAATAGCGTACCTGTAAATGACGCTCTGCGCTTTAGGGTCTGCGGGCTCGTTGAAAGCCAGGATATCAAGAACCTTCTCCTTCATTTCAGAGGCCGAGAGCTGAAGCACTGTGCCCTCAGTTTTGAGGCTGCAATCAGACTGCTGGACGCCTTTGGCCTTCCTCTCCAAGCTTCGGCACACCTCATACTCTTTCCCTTCAACCTCGAAACAGAGACTTACCAACCCTTTCTTTGCCCCTGCCTTGAGCAAGGCTCCTCCTTTCTCCGAGCCCAGGCCGAATAGTGCAAATTCTATCGCCATAAGAATAGTTGACTTTCCTGAACCTATGTCACCCTCAAAAAGAGTCGTTCCCATGGGAAATGAGACCGTCTGCTCGGTGTAGCTTCTGATGTTCTCAAGCCTCATCGACCTCAGAATCACACGCCCTCATCTCCCAAGCCCAACGTGCCTAGCGCGTGTTTCTGGACGCGTTCCACATAGTCCTTCTTCGTCTCGTTCAGCTTCTGCCCCTGCCTCAACACCTTCAGCAAATTCTCTGCGAGCTTGGCACCCCTGTCCGCCTTAAGCTCCTCCAACGAAACCTTCACTGCCCCGATGTTCTCCCTCAAGAGCCTACTTTCAATCGTGGGAACATCCTCGCCCACCACTCTGACGGACGCGTAATCTTTTGATGCAAGCCCATAACGATTTATGATGACTTCCAACGCGCCGTTCTCTTTCAGCAAATCCCTGATTTCGCCCGAGCTGATGTCCGAAGTCTTGCCGCCTGAAAGGCCTCCCCTTATCTTGACGACGACAACCTTCTTCCCAGCGTCAACCTTGCTCAGCTTGTCCAACAGATCCTTCTTGGCCTGCACCGAATTCTTGTCGGAAACATCATACTCAAAGTATTCAAAGCTGCACACGTCCACTTCCATGAACTCAACAGCTTCAACCTTGTCGTCAAAACTCACAATGTAGAAACCCCTCTTCTCGCCCTTGGCACTGTCCTCCAAGTCCCTCGAATACCCGCCGAACAACGCCCCCGGAAAAACCACTCTCGCGTACCCCGCAAACCCCGACTCAGTCCTCTGATGCACGTGCCCACTCGCGTAGTAGTCAAAGCCCTTCGGAAGCAGGGATACGGGAATCGACTCCATCTGCGCCAGAAACTCCGGCTTAAGCTCCGAGACTGCACTGTGAAACGCGAAAATCTTGAAACCCCGCTCCTTCTCCAAGCTTTCCCTGTCAAGCATCTCAAAATAGTTCCGCTCCAACCCCGCTTTTCTCCCAGATATTCCGACGAGCTTCGCCCCCGTCTTCGGATCCGTGAAAACCTCCAGCCTAAGCTTCCCATCAACATCCTCCCCCTTCACCACCTTCTTAACCAACCCCGTGCTGTCAAGAATGTCGATAATCGACGTGCCATTCGGACTGTAATCGTGGCTCCCATAAATCACGTAAATCGGAATCCCAGCGTCCCTGACCTCCTTCATCTTCTTCACGGCTTCATTAGCAACAAACATGTCAGGCAGGTTAGCGTGAAAAAGATCCCCAGAAATCAGAACAAAATCAACTCTCTCCCACATACACACATCCATGGCCTTGCCGAAAGCCCTCAACTCCAACTGCTCAAGAACAGGCCCCCTGTTCGCACCTATGTGGCAATCCGCGAGATGAGCAAACTTGAACATGACATCACCCCCGCACGCGTGCCGCAACGACAAACATCAACGTCTGCACATCAACCAAACTCAACACCCACGAAGCTGCAACATGGTACTGTTTATTGGGTTAAGCTATAACTTTTCCTGAAGAACGATACTGTCAAGTTACCTGTGCCGTTTGCGAAAAAAGGAGGAAACGGAGAGTTTTGTGCAGAGAGAAGGACATCGCATTTTCTTTAGTATTTTTGCTACTTCTTCGAAAGTCGTTGCGGCTTTGACTTCATACGTTTCGAACTCGCGCGTGCAAATGGACAGAAACGCGCATTAGGCGCACCAACAAATACAATTCATAGATTTGCGGACATGGGATGAGCATGAACATATGGAAGTGGCTTTCAGCATTATGTGCGTTTCAATTCATACTAATGGTTATTGCAGTTTCCTTGTTTTACTATCCCTTACGCATGCAACTAATACAATTGTCGGATTTCCTATTCGGCATATGGCTTTCAGTGGCAACATTTCTAATAGGCACCCCCCTCTTTTGGCTGTATGGAATAGAAGCGGACAAACGCCATCGTACGAAGGCGAAAGATGATGTCTGAGTGTGGAAAAACACCAAACTTTGTTCAGAATAGCGTGCATGCGTGTTCCTAGCGCGCGCCAAGAAACTCATTGAAGCCGGATTTGAATACGCCCGCAGCTATAATGAGATAATGTTGTTCAAAAAACGAAAATAGGCGCGCGCTTTTTTAATGTTGGGACTGATAATTTCACTTCGGCAACTTTTTTTGAACCGCAAAGCGCGCGAAGGTTTAGTTCTCCTTCCAATTAATGCAAATCTTTAGCTGACTTCAATAGACAATTGAAGACATGAAAAAGTTTTTATTCTTAATCGTACGACACAAGAACAGAGGAAAAGAAAATGACTTTTGAATCAAGCAAAACGTTAGGCGGCATAGGCGCATTACTGATGTTCATAGGCGTTCTTCCATACATCAACTATTTCGGCATCATCCCACTGATTGGCGCCATACTTGTTTTGGTCGCACTGCACGGGTTCGCCAGCATCTACAAAGAAAGCGGAATCTTCGATAATGCACTATACGGCATAATCGCAGGCATAGTTGGCGTGGTCTTATCAATAGCAATTGGAATAGCAATCGTTCTACCGAACATCAAAGATTTCCTGATGAAGCTGTATCCGACATGGAACGGCGACTGGTCAACCATTACATCGCTTTCAGGTATGACTCCAAACACAAACAACATCGCCCTTGGAGACGTTATTCCATTCATTTCAGCAGCAATAGTGATTATTGTCATATTATGGGTATTTGCAATAATAGCAACTTTCCTTTACAGACGCTCACTTAAACAACTCTCAGCAAAAACAAACGTAGGATTATTCTCAACGACAGGAATGCTACTCTTGATAGGCGCAGTGCTAATCATTGCCTTTGGATTCGGCCTACTTCTGTTGTGGATTGCAACGCTAATCTTAGCAATTGCCTTCTTCACAATGAAACCACAAGAAACTCAACCACCTACAAAGTGACAACAACTCGTCTATCGTCAACACTCGTCTAAAGTAAAAAAAATAATCTCTATTTTTCTTTTTTTGGAATTTAACCAAATTGTTTGTTTTTTTTGCGAACGATGTTTGCATCTCCTTGCCTGAAACATTGAGACTTCTTTGGAATAAAGTGAATCTATCGTTAAAAACTGGAAGAATGTATTGTGTTGAAGGGTTAACAACATGGTTAGTGCTCAGAACTGTCCTTATCCTAAGAACAAACGCACTCGACACGGCGAGTTCGATGAATGTACTCAACATCACCCATAAAAAGGTAAACTGCCATACTGCAAGAGACCAAAAACTTCACTGTTTGGCTTTCTAAGAAAGAAGAAACATGCTCAGTAGAGCGCTTCAAACTAAGCCTAAATAGTCTATGTGAAAGATTTCAAACACTAACATAGCTCGATACTTAACGAGCAGTGAAGCCAATGCCTAAGCCATTACCTGCAACAAGTATCCAAAAACTTATGGTATCTTCACTCAACTAGCGAAAGCAATACAAAAAATTATATACATAGAACAAATACCAAGAAACATCACTGATATAATGCTCAAAAGGAGAGAAATTTCATGACTGAGGAAGCTCGGGAAGAAAATGGTTCCGAATGGAAGAAATTCTTAAGAAAACATTGGAACATGGTTGCCTTATTTGTAGTGGCAGTTATTTTGGCATCGGTCGGTGCAGTCTATGTCTTTTTGTGGTTCGTAGGTGATGCTCAATCAACGGGTATGGTTCCAGCGACTCTGGGTCCATGGACAATGGGAAACCTAGTGACGTTTATTTTACATGCGATTTTCTGGGAACTTCTCTTAATCGGAATTCCTGCAGCTTTAGCGGCAGTGGCAGGTTGGCTATGGTGGAGAAGATTACCTAGGGATGAAAAGAAGGAATATCATTTCTTTGGCACGCGTTCGCGCACGACAAGCGGAGGAGGAGGAATATCGCTATTGTTTTTTGTTGCGTTCTGCATCAAGGTTTTCATCGATGGAAACTGGAATGTTGCCTTTGCTACTTGGACTTTGAACTATGTCGTGTATTCTATGCTTTGGATACTAATCTGGATTCTAGTCATCTTCGGGATTCCTATAGCCATAGGAGTCATCTGGTGGATACGCCATAAGATGAAAAAGAACCCCTAGAATCTTTTTCACTTGCTTCTTACCCTTTGCCGAGATGGAGAAAATCGCCCATAATTATGTGTGTACGGTAAATTTTTATCCACCGGCTAAAATTCCATGAGTCCACTATCTTTTGAAAATTCAGGTAATGAAAAATTTGAGTGAATGCCCAAACCTTCATGCCAACTTGAAGAACTGTTCATTCACATATTCATGTGATTTGAAAGGTAGATGCTGCAAATGTTTCATAAATCATCGAGATAAGAATGAACTTCCAGCGTGCTAATTTCCGCCAGAGGTAGAGAAGACCTATAACAGATCAATCAGAAAATTCCTGGCAACACGTAAGCGTGGCTAGCGCGCGCACGTCTGGAAAATGACTTTACCCCACGAAAACCGTCTTATTCTTCTCCTTCACCTGCGGCCCAGCTTCGATGTAATTCTCGAACAAAGGTATCTGAATCGGCACGGCGAACCTAGTGAAGTTGCTGCTCACGATGGCCTCACCCCTATCCAAGCTCGCAATCGTCCTGTCGTCCGACGACAAGTCCTGCGCCGCACTCTCCATCACCGCCTGTCTCTCAGCCGCAAGCTCATTTCCAAGGATTATCTTCGTGTTCATGTTCGCCAGAATCGTTCGCGGAATCAGGCTGACCAGCTGCGTTATAGCGATTAATCCTACCTTGAATTTTCTGCCTTCTCTGGCAATCGTGCTGTAAATGTTGTCTCCACGCGCAGCAAGCACGTCTGCGCCTAGAACTCTCGGCGCTTCCTCAATCACCACGCTCACCACAGGCTTCTCTTCCAACGTTCCTTCAGACTTGTAGGATTGATACCGATGGAAGATTCCGCCTGAAATTATGCTTCCTATAAGCAGTTCAGCCTCATCAAGCAGCCTTGAAGTGTCGATAACAACCTTCTTCCCATCCTCAAGAGCCTTCGTAATTTCCCTGGTAGTAGCCAAACCCGCGGTGTCGCTGAAGACGCCGCTTCTGCACTGAAAATCGCCGCTGTCATCTATGTACACGCCGAGCACATTATCAAATCTCCGCTTCAACACCTCAAGCGTCCTGGGGGCGACAGCAGGACCAATATCGGTCCCCCGCACAATGTTCTCAATCCACTGGTCCCTGAATCGATTATAGTACAAGGATATGGCATCATGCTGAGCATCAGTGAACTCGACTATTCCTTGGAAATGTGAAGGCAAAATCGACCTGAGATTAATGACAAGAGTATTTGTCCCCGGAACGGGGTTTGTGGAATAATAGAGCAAGTTCTGCTTTGCCGCGGAATGGTCTTTCAACCCTTTACCATGCCTGCCGTAATATTCGTCATGAGGGTCCAGAACCAGTATGCCAAGACAATCTTGGGCCAGAACGCTCCACAACATGACTTTGACAAGGTTGCTCTTCCCCCTCCCAGTCGTAGCCGGAATCAACACGTGATGCGTGAACATGTCTTTTCCATTAACATAAACGTCCACGTCAAGCACCTTCGACCCGCTCCGGACTTTTCCAAGATACACGGGGCTTCCCGGCTTGGTAAGAAACAAAAGATCTTTCTCAGCAACATGCCTGATTGTTGAAAAGAACCTGGGAAGAGTCTTCGGTATCTTCAGCTCATTGTTCTTACCGACTCGCAAAAGCGCTTTGATCTGTGCTATAACATAGTTCCGAAGCTGCGGCTCAAGAAAATCCAAGTCAACACCCATGCCCTCAAGCTTCATGCCGGCCAGAAGCTCTCGCACCAGCTGCGGCACCTGGCTCCCATAAACAAGCTCGTAAGCCTGAAGAATCACGTATCCCCCATCTTCCTCAGCCACAAGCAAATCCCCTATCTCTATCTCTCCACCAGCCTTCTCCCTTGCCAAAATCTGACCGGTTTTTCCCGCAATTATCTGCCCCGAAACTTCCAACGTCATATTCCATCAACCCTTCAACACGTCTAACACGCTATGCGCGTCACCCGAGCAAACATGCCTCGAAACCTTCTTCCACTTACCAAGCTTAGATATCTCGGACACAAGCGGTACTTGATACTTATCTACCTCGTCCTCGCTCACCCGAGCAAAGCTGTCTGCATCTATCAGGCCATAAGGATATCCTGGAAAGCTTATGTCTTTTGAATTGCTCGCCAAAGCTGAAGTAACAGTGCAGAAGTCCTCTTCACTCATTCGCCTAGCCTGCTCGCCGTAAATCTCAAACCTGAAAACATACTTGGCACTTTCATTCAGCTTGACCACGTATATGAAGGCATTATGCAACACGTTAGCGACCCTGCTTATCGGAATACACCAAGGGCCTTTCACCTTGTAGTCTTCAGCCAACTTCTGCACAGCACCCAGGAGGGAAAGACCAGTAGTCGTGAACAGCGTACTCGTTTTCGAAATCCCAGCGAAAATGACCCCTTTCTCCATTGTTGCTTCTAGTGCCCGCGCCAAGTACGTGTGTTCATTAGTAAGACTTGTCTGCAAGCTGCCGTCGTGGACTATCATATCCCCATTCTCAAGCTCATTTTCAATAACATGCTTGGCAAACTCCCACTCAGCGAATCTCCTTGCGATAGAAGCAACATGCTTAATGTCTGCCCTCTGGTTTCCGAGCGTGACTGTTCTGTCAAGTGAGCTGAACGACAAGAGCTGATCAGGTATCAAGCCCTCGAACTCAACTTTCAGAGGAAAGACTCGGGCATCATAGAATATTCCACCATTTCTAAAATCCGACACTGTGACAGAATAGAACTCTATCCTTCTGGGCAAGGACTTGGGGAGGATTCTGTCCCGCCCCTTGAAGATGTTGAAGTATACCCTGTTTATCTGGGCCGAGAAGTTTGGTGCACCGAGTATTTCCTGGTTTCCGCCATCCACGAAAGCCGTGCGTATGTTTGGTTCGACATCTTTGATTGGAACGAAACTGGCTGGGGGAAATGGCAATAGTTCATAGTCTGGATTGCCGAAATACGGTTGACCCACATCATCCTCTTCAATCCCCGAGTCCAAAAACTCGGCGATCCTCTTAGATATCTCCGCAGACATATGCGCGTCACACAAATCATACATAGACTCTCAGTTTGTTAAAAGCATATTTCAACGACACAAAGCAAAAAGCGCCCGATGATTGGAAAGAGGGAACAATCTCATAGCGCGTGCGCATACACCCCTTATAAACAGAAAAAAGATAAGCGTCCGCAGAAAAGAAGAAAACGCAGTTTCGTGCAAACACTACCCCGCGCGCGATTAGTTATCACTTTTTAGCTTCTTGATTAATCAGGTCTTGAGCGTATGCAATCAGCAAGCACAAACCGTTTCTTTCAACGTTGTAATATTCCCTTTCCCCGCCTGCTAAAGCCCTCTCTCGGAAAGCGTCAGCAAGTTCTTTTCTTTCTTCGGGCTTAAGAAGCGACAGGTCAAGCCCAGTTTCTTTGAATGCAAATCTCCGCTCAAGTTCCTCAAACATCGTTTCTTGTTGACAGGACTTCAGAGTCTCTTTCAACGGTATACTATATCCCCTGTCAACGAGACCGTTCAATTCGTACGTCAGATAAGTCAACTTGATTATTCTTGCCATGATTAGCACTTCTTGGAAAGTAGAATCCTCGATGGACAATAAGGTATCGGAGATTCAGGTCAGTAGCGGAAATACTGTGTCTGCTGGAGAGTCAGCTACCTGTATGCGCGCGCCTTAAAGGCTTACACTAGAGTCCACGCATGCAAATGATTTATATCCCACTTTCCTAGACTCTTTCTTTCGAGAGTGCGATTATGCCCACATTTTTGATAATTTCCAGGCATTCCGCAGAGAACTGTCCGCTGAACAATGAGAAAATGAAGAAAATGACGTTAGAATTGCCAGCCAAATTGAGCGGACTGGAGAAGAAACATGGAGTCAAGAGGGTTGGAGCATGGACTGTAGTTCCGGAACACCTATTCATTTGGGTGTATGAAGCCTCAAGTTCAGACGCTCTGGAAAAATTCTCACTGGAACCAGAAATTGTAAAATGGATGGCTTGGAACACGAGCGAAATCAAATTAGCAATGAAATTCGAAGAAAGCATGAAATTACTAAAATAAGCCAAATGAAACCACCACTTCTTTTCTTATTCCCAAAGTATCTTTGGAGTTTATACTAGACGCGTGCGTTACTGGAATTTCCTGAAAAAAGGGATAGACCAGGTTCTATCTTTGTTCTTTCAACAATAACAGTCTCTTCGCAGTCTCTTTAGAGATTTTTTCGAGACCCTCAGCTAATTCTGCACGACTAACCTCATCTAATGGATGCACTTTCCCACTCTTATCGATGAATGCAAGTTCCAACTTCCTCTTTTCCATTGTTTCACCCCCATTCAGATTCTATTATTCACTATTTCATTTTCCCGCATAAGCTATTTTCTGCCTTCTATATAAGCCAAAGCGACATGCAATATAGGTTCAGCCCGCGTTAGCCAAATGAATGACGCAAAATCAGAGAAAAAAAGGAGTTATCGTATTATGCGTCAGACCATATCTTTAGCGCTTAAACGCTTAAACCAATATCTTTATAAGCTGGTAAGCACATATCATGTTATGTGAATAAGCAGATTTGGAATGATGAGAAATGATAACAAAAATGAAAGTGGCGCTTGGCATCTGGCAATTTGCTTATTGGAAAAAGATCTAACACGTGCGAATCGTGCACAAAAATATGAACTAAAAAAGTAAGTAATTGAAATGGGGCGAATCAGCGTGGAGCTCCCAGATGAACTGGAGAAGAAGCTCAGGTTTAAGACCGTCGAGAGATTTGGCGGCAAGAAAGGCGACCTCTCAAAGGCTGTCGAAGAAGCCGTAAGAACATGGGTTGCCCAAGACAAATAGACGCACGAACAAATCATACATCATGACTAGCCCCTTACAACAAGCTCCACGCTTCGAGTTCATCTTCAACTCACCAACAAGCAACTTTATAGGGAGAAAGGACCGTTCCGGCTCGGCGAAAGACTCTTTTTCGGCTTTCTTTCGCTTCAAGCACAGTTATATGCATGCGCGCGTTTTGGGTTTTGGAACAAGACTCTACCCGCACACACTTACTCGTCTTGAGTTTCAAATTCCGAGAATATGTCTTCTGCAGTCTTTTTGTTAGCAGGCAGTCAAAGAACAGTTGCTAGGACCTCTCACGTTCGCCGCCAACAAAGAGCAATGGGCTTGAGCTCTTCTTCGAAGATTTTATCTTCAGGTTTGCTGACAATGAGATAAGGTCTGACAATGGTCAAATGTCCCAGATGTGGAAAGGAAACCTCAGATTCCTCAACAGAATGGGAATTTGCTGATTTCCACGTTAAGCTTTTTGTTTGCTCCAAATGCAAGAAGACATTCAAAGCATACTATCGAAATGGAAGATTGAGTCATACCATACCCAAACAGTCTGGACAAACGTTTCATTCAGGGTCAGCGCACGCGCGCTAGGAGACTATTCTAATGTATCTTGCGGGAATAGGGCCGCTTACGTAGACTTTGTCAGTCGCCTTGTAGAACCTCAAACTGTTCTCTCTAGCTGATTTCGCATCTATTTCCAGCACGATAGGACGCTTCGTTCTTCTGAGTCCAACTTCTATTGCAGTTACCATTGTTGGAGACAAGTGCACCCACCTTCTTTTCATCGGCTTCAATCCTTCTTTCAAAATTTCAGAGGCAGCATCAGGCGTTGTTCCATGATAAAGCACTTCGACGACTTTGTCTTCCTCAAGTTGAGACTTCACAGATATCGTGTGACCATACAAGGCTCTGATCTTATTGTCTATGATCTCGAATCGCTTTCTCTGGCTTTTCTCCACTACTTCCACCATGAATCTCCGGTCAATATGAAACCGGCCGTGAAGCTTCTCCAGCAACTCATCCACATCAACAAAACCACACTCGTCCATTTTGAGGTTTTCAGAATCATGTCTGAGAAGATAACTCATGTACCGACTAACTTCAGCTCTCAAGCTTCTTTCCATCTGTCTGTCTCACACCCACATTTCGGACCAGAGTCATTCGTCCCGCTCTAAATTCTATATTCCTTTTCTCGTTAGCGCGCGCTACAATGACTCCCAGGTTGTTAAAAGCATATTTCAACATTACAAAGGCAAAAACGCACCCATGACTAAGAAACCGCACGGCAAGGAATCCTTAAGAGGCTCAAACTAGCTAAGAACAAGTCATCCTAGAAACGAGAGGGAACAACGTTGGCGGAAGTGGAGAAATCGTTCAAGCCCCATCCAAACATGGTCAAGCTGTTTGACTACTACTTGCTTATGGCAATTTTGCCCGTTATCGTAGGAGGACTCATCGCGACCTCAGTAGTGTACGTTCTTGAACCGCAATACACCTACGTTCCAGCCTTGGCATTCTTCATACCCATCGCATTGATAACAGGCTTCGTGTCCTACTGGATCCCAAGGTACTACCAATCAATCAACTACCAACTCACCCACGACGAAGTAGTCGTTGAACACGGCGTCTGGTGGAAGATGAAGCACACAGTACCGTACGCCAGAGTCATGTCAGTGGACACAATACAAGGCCCGCTCTCCAGGAGCATGGGCATAGCCACCGTGGACATCTACACAGCAGGCTACACAGGCGTCGCAGGAGGCACCGGAGGTCCAGGCAAAAGAAGAGCCGAAGCCTCAATCATGCACGTCTCAGACTTCGCAGAAACAAGGGAGAACATACTCCGCATAGTGAGAGGAAAACCATTGTTCGCCACGACCGCAAGCGACACAAGCACCGAAATGCTGTCCGAACTGCGCAAGATGAGAGAACTCCTGGAGAAAACCAGCAAGAAATAACAAAGAGAATTTCTTTCCCCCGGGGTCTTACTGCAAGCGCTAAACACCTTTGGCCTAGCAGACACTACGAACATGTTCGCTGTTGCGTGCGCTATCTGAGGAACGTGAAAGAGTTGAGCAAGAATGGTCTTTCAAAGGAGCTTGTTTAGATACGACAGTCTGATGCCCTCAACGTACTCGGTGAACACTAAATTTTCTTGTTCGGGAAGATACCTCAAAGAAACTCCAACCTTCTCGAACAACTTCTTCATTATCTGAATCTCAAGAAGCGCAGCTGCGGCCCCGAAAATCTTCTCGATAGCATCGGCGAACCCCTCGATCTTGTGGGGAATGTCCTGCCTCCTGATGCTGAAACCGTTTTCTAAATGATAATATATCGTCCGCCTCGCCGCATCGCCAAGCCTGGCAAAGCTTTCATCCACCGCCTCGAGCAAGGCCTTCTCGAAACCACGATTTAGCAACGGCGGTTCCATCTGTGCATTCACTTCACAAGCAAACCTTTGCACTTCTATCAAATCAGAGTTCAAACATACACTGCGCTCGTGCTTAGTTGACGGGGACAAATTCTCCATGCAGTTCATATCTCCTGTATTTGTGTTCAACTGTTTTAGAGTTGTACTTATCTACATATCATATCGTGCGACTCAATATAATGCTTATTTCAAGTTTCGACATATATCGAAACTCGATACATAACCCGTTCACGCGCAACCTCTTCCACAAGCCATAAGAAAGCTGCAAAGCAACTCTATGAAGTATGTGAGGTATTTGCTTGGACAAAGAAGCGAGTCGCATAAAGATCACGGTACTCAAACGATTTGACACCAAAGACGTATTCAAAAAATCTCCAGTCAAGGCAAAGTACAGCGGTCCATGCCCCATCTTCAAAGAAAAACAGGTATTCAATGTTGACGACAGCATGCCAAGCGAGTTCTGCCCTTACGCTTGGGACACAATCTTCCCGATGATTATGACGCTCAGGTTCGGTGGCAACTGTTCTGAGTGGTATGACGAACCTGGAGTTGCAGTAGCGTGTTGCCCAGACGGATTAAGACCAGTGATCTTCAAGCTAGAGCGAAAACAACCAGACAATTCCTCCACACGCCTTCATAAACCATCAAAACCATAATACCTATCGAAGATATCGTCCATCAGAAGACTGAGTTCGGGAGAAATTCCCGCACCTTCACCGCTTTCTGAAACATAACCGATATACCAAGTGAATTGAATTAATCAATATCCTTTTCCCGTTTTTCCCATACGATTCTAATAGAGCCCAAAAGATATGCTACCCGTAAAAAGTCTTAAATATTCACAATATCTTTCTCCAACTATCAGTCTGAGGGAGGTGGGTGAGAAAATGAAGAAGATTCTACAGGTAAATTTCAAGTTCAAGGCACCAAGAGCCGAGCTTGAGAAAGCCTTTCTTAAGGCTGCCCCTAAATTTGGTCCTAGAGGCGATGTCAAGGGACTTCTATGGAAGATCTGGCTTATGAATGAGACTGAAAAATCAGCAGGTGGAATCTACCTGTTTAAAGACGATGCCTCAGTAGAGGCGTTCCTGAAAGGAGAAATCGTTGCAGGTCTAAAGAGCAATCCAGCCTTGAGTGATATCGAAGTAAAAGTATTCGACATACTACCTAAACACACAAAGATCACTCGTGGTCCCGTAGATTAAGTGTGCTTCAAGCGTGTTATTGAGAATAACAAACTATTACAAAAACACCTTAACTTCAACAAGTTATCAAGACGTTCTAAGAGGCTTATGTCTAGTGTTTTAGCGCGCGCGATTTGAAGCAAAGTCTTATACAATCTGGGTCAGGACTAGCTATTCGCGAGTCCAGGGGTTGCGCATGGTCGAATATGAACATAGAGGCAAGACCTCAAAACCGTTTGTGAGTTTTTGGGAATCACTCACAAGCAAGGAAGGAGCAAAGGAAAGGGCACGCTACGTGCTGAAACCCGTAAATAAATACCGCAAGCAGACAAAGAAGATACTGGAAATAGGTTGCGGAATCGGAGAGGTCTTGGCCAATCTTCCCGAAAGATACACTGTCTACGGCTTGGACGTCGAAAGGGATTACATTGAGGTTTGCAGAAGAAGGATCCCAAAGGGTAAGTTCTTTGTTTCCAGCATGCACAACTTCAAGATTAATGAGAAATTCGATGTCATATTTTCTGCTAACGATGCCGTCAACTTTCTGAAAGACTTTGCCCAATGGAAATCAACATTCAAAGCAGTGAATGAACATCTTAACAGAAATGGGCTGTTCATCTTTGATGTGTACACTCCAAAAATGCTGAGAGACACACTTCATTGGCTGGAAAAATACAACAGGTCCACCTCATCAGTCAAGGAATTCGCCAAAGGATACTACTACGACAGAGAGATAGTGAAGGGCAACACGCTGACTTGGGACTCTAGAATCTTTGAAAAACTCCCAAATGGACTCTACCAGCTTCACAAATACAAATTCAAAGAAACAATATACCCAGCTGCAAAGATGAAATCTGCTCTATCTGAGCATTTCGAGATCGTTGAAGCCAATTTGAGAGAAGAAGGCAGGAAGATTCTATTTGTCTGCAGGAAGAATTGAAAGCGCGCGCTAACGATCACTCTCTACTTCGACTAATGGAAGAACCACAACCACAACATACTTTTTCTTTCTCAGTCTGTTAAGCGCACGCGCCCCCATTTTCTATTCGTGTTTCAGAATGAATGCTCAAGAGTAGCTATAGCTTTCGCGAGATCTCTGGCAACGAAAGAGAAGCTCCAGAACATCGCTCACGATACTTCGATCATCTGAATGGCTTCCAGCAAGTTCCGTACCGCTTTTGCTTTTGGAGAAGTTTCACTGAGCTCTTTGCAGGCTGGAACGTTCTTCTAGAAGGATGTTGCGGAAACGTTATTATTAGGGAGCAAATTGATGATTTTATGAAGAACTTCACGTGGAAGAATAGGTGGGGATGCTGTGATTCGGATAGTGATAGGAGAAAATGAGAGGCGATGTGGGCTTCGTAACGTCAAATCCTTGGTGGAATCTGCAAAGTGGAACATGTACGCGGAACTCTGGACGACTGCTCAGAATCAACTTGAAGAAGCAAGAATACTTGCAGTCTCTGCAAGGGACAAGCACATGATAGATGAGATACTAATGCTGCGTGCAAAATGCGAAGACAAAGAAAAGCCCGAAATCAACTACTAACGCACTCGTCAACACGTACAACACCGCACAGGCGCAAAACTCTACAAGTCACGCGCTTAACAGGGAACAGGTCAGCTTAGAAGCCCGGATTTTCGAGTGGCAAGTGGACCGAAAAGATCGAAGGCATGCGTGGAATGAAGCGTGACAAGTTGCCGATCCCACGCCCCAGAAGAAGGTTCTACTTCGCGTTCGTTCAAGTCTTAATGACGCGAGAGGCCAACATTCGTGCGCGTGTTTATCCTCACTATGCTGCCCTCATCGTGTTCTTAGCGCGCGCATTTCAATTTGTTACACCGTATTCGCGCCCGCTGGATAACCCACGGTCAGACGGGTGAAAACGAACACTCAGTCTATCAACAGCAGCGCTGTGGGTTCGGGTTTTCCCTTGATTGGAAAGGTAATGGGCATACCTGCTTTTTCAGCTGTCTTTTTCATGTTCACTCCGACGGCGTGTTCTGGACAACGAGCCATCGTCGGGTGGAGGCAGATTCCAGCTTCCACGTTGCATTTTTCGCATAAACCGCACGAACCAGAAGTGAACCCAACCGCAAACGTGTATCCTTTGTTGAAAGCAGCCCTCTCAAGTTCAAGAACGGCCAGAAGGATTCTCTTCTTGTCGCTCTTCCAGTCAGCCCAGAATTTCGATGCTTTTTCTCGCAGGTCTCTACTCATGGTAGAGTCATACTGGCTTCTCAGCAGACTTCTCGAAACATCCTTGTCAGCCTCGGCTGGAGACTTAAACTTGACGATCAAAGCATACTTGTAGTCTTTCAACATTTTTCGAAATTCGTCAACCCTCGGAGTGAAAGGTGGGCAGGTCAGCCTCTTTCCATAGTCATCACATCCAAATCTGCATTTGAGAACAACCCTGTTTTCAACAACAACCGCACCCGCAGGAATCACTCTTGCCTCTGTGGCCCCAAGATTCAAAGCCAAAGTTCTCAGAAAATCAAACTCACGCGTGTTCTTCGCTCTAGACACCCCTTCAAACCACCAACAGCTGAAGCAGACAACAGTTACTTAGGCAAGGGCCTTTAAAGGATTTGAGCTCTCTCTTTCACGAACGCGCTCTTACATCGCACGCAAACTGAGGGCTTCCTTTACATTAAAGTGAGCGGCGATTCAGAAGTCTCCTGTTTTCTTGCAGAGAGCGTTCATCAGGTTTTTATATGCTATCTTGCACCGTAGGCTCAGAGGTCCATTTCATTGGCTGGTTCCAGTGAATCAAGAAAGATTCTGAAGAATTGGCGGGGAAGATTCTATCTTCCAGGCAACACGTGGGTACTTGCTCTAAGCGCCACTGTCTGGAACATCGGAGGCGCGATGATCAACCCGTACCAGTCTGTTTATTTCTCAGGTTTGGGAGCAAATTCGGTGTTCATCGGCTTTCTCTTGGGTGTCAACTCGGCTGTCACAGCTTTGATGCAACTGGTAGGCGGATATGTTGCAGATGCTTGGGGCAGAAGAAAAGTCATCGTCATCTTCAGTTTTCTGAGCGCTGGCTCCGCCTTTGTCTTCATTTTTATATCGGAGCCAGCCCTTTTGATGATTCCCATAGTGATTGGCGCGATTTCAGGCATTTATGGTCCTGCGTTCAATGCGACTCTGACTGACTCGATGGAGCCGAACCTCAGGGCACGGGGCTTGGTTTCCTTCACACTCGTCACTTCCCTGCCCTCGATTTTCTTTCCGTACGTTGGAGGAACACTGATGCAAACGCTCGGAACGCTCGAAGGACTGCGCATAGCATTTTTCTTCAGTGGACTCTTGGGCGTCATCGGAGTATCATACAGGGCTCTCACGCTCAAAGAGACCTACGTGGGGGTTAGATGGAAGGAGAAAAAGCGAATTCGACGTCTTGTTTCAGACTTTTTCACGGACAATCTGTTTGTTCTCCGCAACGCCACGGACGGAGCAAAGAAGCTTCTAATCTACGCCGTTTTGGCAAGTGCTGGAACGGCCATGACCGTGCCCTACACATCCATCTATTTGGTTAACATCGCAAACCTGCCCCCACAATTCTACGGTCTTCTGACAAATGTTGCTGGACTCATCAGCGTCTTGCTCTTGCTGCCTGCGGCCAGAATAATCGAAAGAGTGGGTCTGAGGAAAAGCGCGGTTTACGCTTCACTCTCAATTCCCGTGAACCAACTCATATTCGTGAGGGCCAAAGGAACAGACGACTATGTAACATGGACCGCAATAGGCGGCGCGAGCGGCGCTTTACTAGGCCCATCGCTGACGGCGCTTCAGGCGAATCTTTCGCCGCAAGAGATGCGTGGCAGAATAATGGCAATGTTCAGTGTGTTCTCACTAATCACAGCTGTTCCAGCGCAAATAGTGGGAGGTTACCTCTTCCAAACTCTGGGTCCACTGTCTCCCTTCATCGCCTCGACACCGATCTTTGTGTTGGCGACGTTAATACTGATTCGAACAAAGGAGCCAGGACCGCGTCCAATCGAAAAATCATGAAAACTCGTTCTGCCCTGGGACTCAAAACACAAATCGGATTCTAGCCTTTCTCCAAACAAATCTGACAGGAGCGCCAACAGTTCTCAGGTACCTGGTCGACACGCGCGCTAAAGCCCGTATTCTTTTTCTCGTTTTATTATCTGAACGTTCTTGCTTATCTGCTTGAACAACCGCGCGTTTTCTGTGTGCACCGGGAAAACCTTCTTCGCATCTATCTCTGCAACCAAGTTTCCTATTTGCTCTCTGTTCAAATGGCCAGAGGCGTGCAGCTGGTGAAACTGCATATCAAAATGGTCAAGCCAGTTGTGAAGAATCTTGTCCTCAATGTCTTCTTCGCTGAACGGTTCACTCATGCTGCGAACAAAGTGGCAGCCCCGCCTCGGCCTTATGTCTATCAACTCTGCAAACTGGTAGAAATCCAAATCCATCATAAGCTTGCCCTGATTCTTGTGCACAAACTCGCACGTCACCATCTTATCCATGAACTGCCGTTCCCAAACGTAGTAGTCACCGTCGTCGTAAGTCCCAGACTTCTTACGCTTATAGTATACGAGAACATGCTCGTCCCCCAAAGGATCAGGCAGATCCAAATGCTCATCCCGAATCAGCCTGCCCAACAGGCAAGCAGTCTTCGGTGAGATCACAATCTCTCTACCGTTTTTTACCGCCACATTATAGAAGGTCCTGAGCCTGTCCATGTCCCGACTGTAATGCGTCATAAAAACAATCTTGTCAGTCGAAGAAACGATTTCATCACTCAGCCGCTCCACCTGCGACTCAGAAAAGTTCTTGCGTTTTTCCTTCAACGCCATCCTCGTACCCTCGCAGACAAGAGCATCAGGCTCACATTCCTTCGCTCTCTCCGCGAATTCTTCAGTCAAATCCTTCCTCGCACCATGCATCCTCAAGTCCCCAGTGTAAACGACCGTGCCCTCAGACGTGCGTATGACGAAGCCATAAGCCGCTGGAATCGAATGATCAACATGCACAGGCTCCACGACAACATCGTCTATCTTGATCTTCTTCCCTGTGCGAAAAGTCTGATAATCATGCTCCTTATAGTCGCAGTAACCGCTCGTCTCTTCCATCGACTCCAAAAACAGCTTCGTACCAACACCAAGATACACTGGAATCTGCGGGTCAACAAAGCAGATGTGCGCCACATGGTCAAAGTGAGCGTGAGACAGAAAAATCGCGTCGATGTCTGGTTCCGTATAGGGAAAGTTGGTGAACGCCAGCTGCTCCTTGGCGTAGAGTCCTCTAATCTTAGGTAGCAAACCGAATTCAAAATGGTCCTTTAGACCGTTTATTGCACGCGGGCTGAGCCAGCTTGTAAAGTAGTCGGCGCCAAAGGTGAAAGACTGACCAAAATCAAAGAGAATTCTTGTTTTCTTGTCCTCCAGGAGAATCTTGTTGCCACCAATCTCGTTAACTCCACCATAAAACCTGAGCTTAACCATCTGCCCAGTCAAAAGTCCCGCACTTCCTTTTTCCTCGCTTTCCAGTATTCTTTTGCTTCCCCGTATTCCTTTTCTTTTTTGTCTGCGTCCGATTTGCCCCTACATTCTGGACATAAGCACTTGCCTTTGTATTGCACATACCGGGTGTAGAACATCTTGCCGCAATTCTCGCACCGGTGATCGCCCATGTTCTCGCCTCAGCATAATGGCTATCTTCCAAGGATTTAACAGGTTCTACATCATTCCACCAATGCAAAACAATAGTTCTTGAAAAAGCACAGTCTAAGAAATCGGCTAGTTAGGGCGCGCTAACCAACGATATCTGAATATTATTGACCGAGATAGTCTTATTAGAGGCGGGCAGCAGAGCTATCCTTGGGGAAGACTATCTTGGGTATTGACCCTTTGGTCTTGATTGGCATTGTTCTGGTAATAGGCATAATTCTTGCGGTTCTAGCCTTCTTCTTTTATCGGAGGAGTTTTGCCAGACGGGAAGCTACCAACTCGCCTCCACGACCACCGCCAAGACCTCAATAGGCAACGTCGCTGGTTGGATAAGGCATCACCCCAGCAGAACTCCTGAAAAAAGGGATAGACCAGGTTCTATCTTTGTTCTTTCACCAACAACAGTCTCTTTGCGATTTCTCCAGAAACCTTTTCAAGACCGTTAGCTAGTTCACGCGCGCAACGTGCATAACGATAATCTTCCAACATTGTGAGTTTTCTGAGAAAAATGTAGGATGTGCCAGACACACTTTTCTGCCGTAACTCAAGCTGGACTAGATGCGAGTTACGTTGGCAAGACATCATCACGAGAGTTTGGCAATTTTCGTGTTGTCTCACTCTTGGTTGAGGATTTTGGTGGTTCTATTTTCACTCTTATTTCCGCCACTTCATCGAATTCTTTCTTCACTTGCTCCTCTATCTGCATCGCTATCTGATCAGCCTCTCTCACCGACATGTCGCCGTCAACCACAACATGCATGTCACCCACCAAGTATGGTCCCAGCTTTCGCATACGAATGTCATGCACTCCCTCAACATTCTTGACATTCTTTACAATGTTTTCAATATCCAACAGTATATCTGAGCATTGACACGCGTCCATCAGGATCAGGGAAGATTCTTTTATCACCGAGTATGCCACGGTAAAAACGAAGAGGCCAATTATTATTCCAGCGATGGAATCTGTCACCCTGATGTTCAAGTATTTGCTCAAGGCTATGCCGACAAAGGCTGTCAAAGAAGTGAGCACATCTTTGGTCGAGTTGAACGCATCTGCCTTGAGCGCTAAGGAATCATACCTTCTTGCAGCGCGAGCTTTGAAAAATAATATTACCCCTGCCACAGCGGTTGCCAAGAGCGCGGTTGCCATGGCAATCTCTGCGTTGACTATCTCTCTGGGAAAAAGCAACCCCTGGTAAGACTCATAAAGGACCAGTCCGCCCGAAACAGTCAAGACCAAAGCGGCGATTATGCTGCTGAAATTTTCAACTCTGTAATAGCCGAAATGAAATCTGCCATCTGGGGCTTTTCCTGACAAACGTAAACCAACCCAAACGATCAACGAAACAGCGGCATCGGCGAAAGATTGGACACCATCAGCGATCAGTGCAAGACTCATGGAGAATATTCCAACGAACACTTCGGCTATGCCCACTAGCACTAGAATCGCAAAAGATTTCTCCGCAACCGCTCCGCCTTTGGCAAGTCTAGTTGACTGCAACCTACCAGTCACGTCCCCAGGCCAGTCTTGATATGGATTATACAATAATAACCCATTTCAATTACCCGCACGATTTTTCCAATTCATAATAGTGCTCCGTGAGCCTGCCTTTTATAAATAGCTTCGCGTTCAAGACTCAAAATGGAGTGATCTTCATCATTCTCAGCGTGTCACCGCGCGCTATTCGAAACGGCATGTGACGCTAAGTTGCTCTGCCTGCGGCCCTTTCCAGTGCAACGACGCCTGGAAGCTTCTTACCCATCAGAAACTCTATCAAGGCCCCACCAGCCGTGCTAACATACGAGATTTTCTTCGTCAACCCAAACTCTTCTACAGCCGATATCGTGTGTCCTCCTCCAGCCAAAGAAAACGCTTTGGATTTCGCTATCTCTTCAAGAATTCTCTTTGTTCCGAAGCTGAACTCTTTGTTTTCATAGACTCCCATCGGCCCGCTGATGACTATTGATTTTGCCTCTCTTATGATCTTAGCGTAATCGTCAACCGTTTTTGTTCCGATGTCATAAGCCGGGTATTCTGTGGGCAACTCACTAACCAACATCTCTTTTCTTTTTCCACCCACTTCCACGGCCAAATCCAGCGGAGTCTTGATTCTGTCCGGATACTTCTGGATGAGCGCCTTTATGCCGGGCAAGAAGCTCATGAACCCTTTCTTCTCCAAGTAATCCATGTTTGCTTTGCCAAGGTCTACGCCTTTTGCTGCCAAGAACACTTGGCCCACCACTCCTCCCGTCAGCACGCAGTTCGCTATTTCCTTGTCCAGCACGTACTTGGATATTTCAAGCGAGTCATCAGCCTTCGCGCCTCCAAGTATGAAAATGCACGGTTTCTCCGGGTTCTCCAACACCTTGCCAAGCGATTTCAGTTCTCTCTCCATTATACGCCCCGCAACACTCGGCAACGCGGCTGTGAAGCCGACTATCGACACGTGCGCCCTGTGCGCGGCTGCGAAAGCATCGTTCACGAAAACATCCGCCAGTGGAGCAAGATTCTTGACAAGCTCCGTTTTCGCATGCTCTTCCGGAGTGCCGTCTTTGGTTTCACCAGCAAACGTCCTCACGTTCTCCAGAACCAAGATTTCGCCGCTCTTCAAGCCTTTAATCGCGTTCTTGGCCTTTTCTCCGAAAAGACCATCAACGTACTTGACCGGTTTCTTCAGGATTCTGCCCAAGATTTCAGCGTGCTGCTTCAAGGGAATGAAGTCTGGGTCTCCCTTACGTCCCTGATGCGCCAGGATTACGACTTTTGCGCCCTTCTCCGCAAGCTCTTTAATCGTTGTCTCAGCATGAGCCCGAATCCTCGCGTCTTCCAATATCTTCTGGGTCTTCGGATCAATTGCAGAGTTAAAGTCAACTCTCACCAGCACGACCTTGTCCTTAACTTTCACGTCATCCAACGTAAGGAACTTCGGCATATTACTCAACTCCTAACAACAAATAAAAAAGGGCAGAGATGTTTTAGATATAACTGCCCAACGTTCCGGTTAGAAGCCTTCCTTCTTCCCGATCATTTCTATCTGTTCAACCATGCGACACGAGAAGCCCCACTCGTTGTCGTACCATGCGAGCACCTTGACGAAGTTCTTGTCGACGACCATCGTTGACTGCGCGTCGAACACTGCCGAATACGTGCTGTGCAGCACGTCCGATGAAACAATCGGATCTTCCGTGTACTCCAGAACGCCTCTCAGAGAACCTTCAGCAGCCTTCTTAAACGCTGCATTCACCGTCTCTTTGGTCACTTCTTTCTTCAGCGACGCCGTCAAGTCCACGATTGAAACATCTGGGACAGGCACTCGAAGAGCTATTCCGTCAATTTTCCCTTTCAGCTCGGGCATAATCTCGCCGATTGCACGGGCAGCTCCCGTCGTCGTGGGAATAATGTTTACTGCGGCCGCTCTGGCACGCCTCAGATCCTTATGCACGAGATCCTGCACTCTCTGATCGTTCGTGTAAGCATGGGCCGTCATCATAAACGCTCTCTCAACCCCAAAGTTGTCAGCCAACACTTTCGTAACGGGCCCAACACAGTTCGTCGTGCACGAAGCGTTTGAAATCAAGTTGTGCTTATTGTGATCGTATGATTTATCGTTCACGCCGATAACCATCGTAACATCAGGGTTAGTCGCCGGCGCCGAAATCAAAACCTTCTTCGCTCCCGCCGCAAGATGTTTTGATGCACCCTCCCTATCAGTGAAAAATCCCGTGGACTCCACAGCCAAGTAGATGCCCAAGTCTTTCCAAGGAAGCTGCGCCGGATCTCTCTGGGCGAGGACCTTCAACAGTTTTCCGTTCACCACAAGATCATTGCCCTTCACCTGCACGTCCCCGTTGAATCTTCCGTGCACTGAATCATACTTCAGCAAGTGCGCGAGCGTTTTTGCGTCGGTTATGTCGTTGACAGCGACGAAATCTACGTTCGCCTTTCTTTCCAGAGCCGCTCTGTAAAGGAGACGCCCGATTCTTCCGAAACCATTTATGGCCGCTTTCACCGTCATTTTTATCACCATAATTGCGTGTTTTTTTGTTTAGGCATGCTCCTAATTAAGCTTCCGACCTGAAGTCCGCAAAGCAACGAGCAGACAGCGCGCCTTTCAATTCGCATCAATCACTCACCGGACTGTTCAGTCCTTCCGACCGGCAATGCCTTCCAATATTCTTCCCAGAACCAGAGAGCGCCAATCCTGTTCAACGCATTCTACGTCCAAGTAGCGCACGAATGGCGAGAAAGGTTTAAGGTCACGAGCAGCTTGGGTCTACCCCAACAGTGGGAAACTTGGATTCAGCTCTAATGGGTGAGTCAGCCGCGATCCTCACGTCGTGTTTCTGGACGGGTAGCTCTTTGCTCTTCACCTCAGCGGGCAGAAAGATAGGGGCCGTCAGCGTCAACGCCTACCGTACGACGATGGCCATCGTGCTCCTCGCGTGCACGCACGCAGTCCTTCTTGGTGCTGTGCTGCCTGCTGCAAGCGGGGGACAGTGGTTCTGGATGGGTCTAAGCGGTATCGTCGGGCTGGGCATCGGCGATTTCGGGCTGTTCGCAGCGTACGTTACCATCGGACCGAGACTGTCAGTCCTTGTGCAGGCATCCTCCCCTATATTCGCAGCCGTGGGCGCCTATCTGATGTTCGGGGATACACTCTCACTCCTGTCTATGCTCGGGATAGCAGTCACACTGACAGGCATCGCCGTCGTCCTGCTGGAAAGACAAGAGACATCAGAGGAGAAGCTCACGGCAAACAAGCGGAAGAGGCGGGGTTTGTTCTTTGGGTTGATTTCAGCGATGGGCCAAGGATTTGGCGTCGTCCTCTCAAGGAAGGGAATGTACCTCGGCGTCAGCGAAGCAATGAACCCGATCTCCGCCGCGTTGATACGGATGTTGCTGGCAGGCCTCTTCGTATGGACAATCATTCTGTTCGCAGGAAAACTGCCCGAAGTCCAGAAGGCTGCGAAAAACAGAGAAGGAATCAAGTACACTACCGCAGGTGCGGTCACCGGGCCGTTTGTAGGAATGACATTTTCCATGATTGCAGTGGCCGAAGCTTCACCGGGAGTCGCCCAAACCCTGATGTCATTGATGCCCATCTTCATCATCCCCCTGATATGGATAATCTACAGAGAAAAGACCAACTGGCGCGGCATAATGGGAGCCATCGTAGCCGTCATCGGCGTCGGAATACTATTCCTAACGTGAAACCGTACCTCTGCTTAGTTCAAACTTTCCAAACTGCCCCTCGTGCAAATCGCTGAGTTTAAGAAGGTTTTATAGTCTATGGTTCGCTTTGCTCTGTAACAGTACCCAATCTTCACTCTTGGCGGAAGTGAACGATTTGCCTCTTGACAGAATGGTGGACAAAGCTCGCAGGTTGCTGGAAAGTGGAAAGGTGGAACGCCTCGACACCGGTTCTTTTAATGTTGTCGGAGATCATGGAACCTACCTTGTTGTTGAAACCTACGATGGCAAAACAAGCTGCAATTGCCCAGGATTCGTTAAGAAGGGCAGGTGTTCTCACTCAGTGGCGATCGAATTACTCAAGGCACGTTCGAGAAAACAGATACGCACGCGAAAAACGTGAAATTCAATGAACCCCGATTCACGTGCAATTGGAGGAAAACCGTGAGAGCCCATCGTTTCGCAAAGTTTTGTGCAACGGCGGCGTAGCTACCAGACTTTCACAGCAGACGAATCACAAGTGCCGTGTTTCTTCCATCTTTCCTGCGTATCCTACATTCAAGACATGTGTACCGTCGCACAAACTGTCAACATTTAGGCTTTCTTGCAGACACAATGACATGCGAGTACTCATTTCCCTTAACAGGCAGCAAATCCATCGGATTGTATGGCCACAAACCAGAATACGCCTCCTCTGCCTCATCAAGTATCAGCCCTGCCTTCGCTAACGTATCTTTCAATCGTCCTTCACTCGCAATCTGTCCGTAGTGGTGTTCCTCAGCGACTTGCATGCTCTCTGACCCTTCTCGGTACCATATAGAAACGAAGAACGTCCGACCGCCAGCGCGCAGAACTCTGGCACACTCCTTGAGCGCCAGCACCGTTTCAGGCACATTGTCAAAACCGAAAAATGAAGAAACAGTCGAGAACACAGCGTTCTTGAAACACAAGTGTTTGGCATCTGTCACGGCAAGTGAAAGTTTATCGTAGGTTCCGGCTTTCAGGGATCTGTCCATCAAGCCGCGCAATGGCCTTTCATCTATATCCGTCCCTATTACTACAGAATCTGCAGAGGATTTATCGAGCAAAGGAAGAAGAAAAGTGCCCATTCCGCTTGCAACATCCAGCACCGCATTGTCAGATTGGAGGCTTGAACGACTCACATATTCAGCAAGCTTGTCCATCATTTTCCGTGTGGCTACTTTCTGGTCGTCCCTAAGGTACGAGTCATATTGCCGCCTCACTTCCAGGTATTTCTTCTCGTCTGCCACGTTCACTTTCCATTCAAATTCCTTCTCAGACATTTTCGCATCTTTGAGAAACCCAATTTGTTCCTTAACCTGAAACACGTGCCCCGAAGAGCACTTGAAATACCCGTTGACATAGCGGTCGCCGCACATCGTTCCTTCAAAGAAGAGAGATGCCGCACAGACTGGGCATGCAAGCAGCTTTCCAAGTTTATGATGCATACACTTCACAGACTCGGAATAGGTGTCCATCCTTTCTTTAAGACTTCCTCACCAAGCACCCCAACGCCCGCAACGCGCACGCAATACAAAATCTATGATTACGACTGCGCGCGCAAACAAAGCTTACTTTTGACAGTAGTAATTAGCCGATAAACATCTCATGACTAGTCTATATTACTTGTCGAACAACAAGTACAGTGCGAATGCTATGGTGTAAATCATAAGAGCCAAACCGACAGTGAAGAACATCAGGACCGCCCATATCGGGTCGAAGTACAGTTTTCCCCATTCATTAAAGGGAACGCGGAACCATCCTGCAACCAAGGTCAAGAGAAGTGTTCCCCAGACTGCAGGGTATATCAGCATCAGAATAGAAAGCAAAATTCTTCTACGCCTATATCGACTGCCTCTCATGGTTCTAACCTACCTTTTCCAGTTAAAGCGCGCGAATCTCAGTCCGCACGTTAGGGCGTTGCTGAATTGGACCCAAAACGGTTCTTGATGAAGAAAAAAGGTGTGGTTGTTAACGAAGTTTCATGAGGACCATTTCTGCCGCCAAGACCATAGGTTCCCAGGTTTCGCACAGCGGAGGTGCATAAGCGGTGTCCGCTTTCACCAGATCTCTCGCAGTCATCTGTCTCTGTATGGCTAACGATATGGCGTTGATTCTCTGGGTCACTTCTTCTCCGCCGATGATTTGAGCCCCGATTATTCGCTGCGACTCTTTCTCGACCACGAGTTTGACTTTTATCGGCAGAGCCCCCGGATAATAGTCAGCCTTCGTCTTTGAAGTAATCGCGCCAGCTATGGTTTCAAATCTAACCTTCTGCGCCGCAACCTCAGTAAGCCCTGTCCAACCGCAATCAGTGTCAAACAACCTTGAAACGGCTGAACCCAAAGCGCCCGTGAATAATGAATACCCGCCCGCCGCGTTAGTCCCCGCAACCTTTCCCTGTCTCACAGCCACCGTACCCAACTGCGGTAGGGCTGGTCTCTGAGTCACTATGTTTATCGTTTCTGCGCAATCACCAATCGCGTAAACATCTTTGGCGCTTGTCTCCATCCGCGCGTTGGTCTTGATGGCTTTCGTCTCTCCTGAAGCTATGCCAGCGTTGGCGGCAAGCTGAGTGTTTGCCCTCACCCCGAATGCGCTCACGAACAGGTCTGCGTCTATCTGTTCGCCTCCTGCAACGATACCTGTCACCTTGTCGGTTCCAAGAAATTCTTCCACAGTCTTACCTGTGAGGAGGCCAATTCCTTTCTGTTCCAGCATTTCCTGAATCATTTTGGCCATTTCAGGATCAAGAGCTTGGGGCAAGATTTGGGGCAACATTTCTACAATCGTTACTTTCAACCCTTTCTCGTGGAGTGCGATGCCTGTTTCAAGGCCTATGAGACCTGCTCCCATGATTACCGCGGTTCTAGCCCCGTTCTTGACCGTATTGGCGATGCTTTCGCCGTCTTCAAGTGTTCGAAGTGAGCATATGCCCTGTTTCTCCTTGCCCTTGATCGGCGGTATGAAAGAGCTTGCTCCCGTGGATATGATGAGGCTGTCGTATGGTATGGTTTCGATCTTGCCGTTCTTGTCGGTGGTTTCGACTGTTTTGTTCTGAGTGTTTATGGCTGTGGCCTTGGTTTCAGTTCTCAGGTCTAGCTTCATCATCTGGAAGAAGGCTTGCGGAAAAACGATTAGATCCTTGAAATTCGGTATTTGGCCACCTATTACAAAGGGAAGACCGCAGCGGGAGTATCCCGCGTATTTTTCCTCTGTTATTAGCGTGATTTCCGCGGTTCTATCTGTCTTTCTGGCTGCAGAGGCAGCGTCCACACCCGCGGCGTGAGCGCCGATGATTACTATGCGTTTAGGCACTTGTTCTTCCTTCATTTTTGCAGAGTCTTGTGCCACTCAACTGCTTTGTTGAAGTCCATGAGATTGGGCAGTTCTGCTTGAAGGCTTGAAGGCTTCAAAATTAGCAGCCATCCCTTGTTGTACGGATCTTCGTTCAGCAGCTCGGGTTTCGACTGGACTTCCGCGTTCACCTGTTCTATTGTCCCGCTTATCGGCGCCACCAGGTCTGATACGGCCTTGACAGATTCCACCGTGCCATAAGGGTCATTCTGCTTCGTGGTCGTTCCGGCACTTGGCAGTTCCGCGTAAACGATTTCTCGGAGCTGTTTCTGAGCGTAGTCTGTTATCCCCACCCTAACCTTGTCACCCTCGATCTTGAGCCATTCGAACTCTTTCGTGTAGTATAATCCTTCAGGCACTTCGTGTCCATCTACTTTCACCATGTTTGTTCACCTCTAAGTAATGCAGTTAATGTTTCATATTGCAACGTTTAAAATTAACTGTTCATAAGGCAAATGTCTTCAAGCGTTCTGCAGGTTTCGCAGGCCACGGTGCTGCGGGGAAAGTCCGCGGCATTTGAGCATAAAGGAATAAATAGGTAGAAAATGGAGGAAAATCATGGAATTCTCCAATTCTTATGAGGATCCTAAGCGTGCAGAAGCCTACGCCAAACTGGAGTTTCCTGGCACGTATTATCTAGCATACAGAGACTTACCCGAAATCATATTTGAACATGTCAGAGGAAGAAAAGCATTAGATTTTGGGTGTGGTACGGGACGCTCCACAAGGTTTCTGCGAAAACTCGGGTTCAGCACTGTCGGGGTTGATATTGCAGAGGACATGATAAAGAAGGCAAGAGAAATAGATCCCAAAGGAGATTACCGTCTCATTGAAGAGGGCGACCTAAGCCAGTTTAAGAATGATCCCTACGATCTTGCACTGTCTATTTTCACGTTTGACAACATACCCACGATGGAAAAGAAGATCAGAAATTTCAGAGAAATCGAAAGCCTGCTGAAACGCCAAGGAAGGATTGTCAACGTAGTATCTTCACCTGAAATATACGTCCATGAATGGGCTTCGTTCTCTACTAAGGACTTTCCGGAGAACAAACACGCGAAAAGCGGAGACAAAGTAAGAATAATTCAAATAGACATAGAGGATAAAAGGCCCGTGGAGGATGTCGTGTGGACGGACGAGTCTTATCGAGACGTCTTCAAGAGTGCTGGATTAGAACCAGTCAAGACCTACAAACCACTGGCAAGACAGAATGAACCGTGCAAATGGGTCAATGAAACAAGGATTGCCCCTTGGGTCATTTACGTATTGAAAAAGCAAGAAAGAAAACCCACACAAATTCAAAACCACAGATTGCCTAAAGAACACTGAACTGACACGACTTCTGAACGAGCACCGGGTCTTCCGCTCCTCGAGCCAGAAGTCTGAAAAGATCCATAGCGCATTTTTTCTGACGAGTTTCGCTACAGAATCAATCTTCCCCTAGACTTTCTCCAATAATTGAGAAACTTATCGAAGCTACAAACTGAGATGCACGCCCTCTTATCATAGCGTAGCAATGCTTAAATTGTTCTCTTCAACTGTTTGCCATAGGCGACGTTCATGGTTTTCTGTTCCAATTGCAGTGAAAAACTCCCTGAAGGCGCGAATTTCTGCACGAAATGTGGCTTCAGGACCAAACTAGGTGTCGAAGCAGGCGTTCCTCCCCCTACAGAAGATTGGAGGGAAGCATTTTCAAAAATGGGAGTGGAAATGGAAAAGGCGTTTCAAACAGCCGCCAAAGAAATACAAAAAGCCCTCAAAACCGTAAGAGAAGACGTTAAAGAGTCCAGAAGCAGACAACAAGTCACCTGCAAGAGCTGCGGAGAAAAAAGCCCAGCCAACGCTATTTTCTGCACCAAATGCGGAGAAAAACTCGAGTAAAAGGAACACCGTTTTGCACAAATTAACTTGTGTGCACACTCAAAGTTCCACTTTCTACTGTAGAATCTACAAGTGAACCCAAAGCTGCATCTTCATGATGCGCCAACAGTTCTGAGATTATGGAAAAGCAAGTCGAGAAATGACTCTTCTGTTCAAGCAGTGCGAAGGGCGTTACTAACGATCTCTTTTTCCTTGTATGTACTCTTCCACCGACTGTTTTGCCAAAGAGTCTGCCACCTGGATAGGCGGATGTTTAAACGCGTAGGAAGATATGCTGAGAAGCTGCCCGGCTATCTTGCGATCCAGCGCTATCTTCACTGCCCGTATAATGTCAATAACCACGCCTGCACTGTTAGGCGAATCTTCAACCTCAAGCTTCATCATCACCGTCAATGGCCTATCCCCAAACTTCCTTCCCTTCAGCCAAATATAACAGATCTTCTTGTTCCCCAAGAAAGGCACGTAGTCCGAAGGCCCGATACGCGTGGGCAGATCGTACGGCACAAGGCTCGTAACCGCCTCTGTTTTGCTGATTCGTTTGGTCTTCAATCGTTCCTCAACCGTCATGTTCAAGAAATCCGTGTCCCCGCCCAGATTCAACTGGTAGGTCTCGTCGATGATCACGCCTCTGTCCACACAGAGCCTGGCCAAACTACGATGCAAGATTGTGGCGCCTAACTGACTCTTGATGTCGTCGCCAGCGATTGGAAGACCCTTTTCCTCAAACTTCTTGCCCCAGCCAAAATCTGAACCGATAAACTCCGGCATGCAATTGACAAACGCGCAGCCAGCGTCCAAGGCCGCCTGAGCATAGAACCTCGCTGCGTTGTGACTCCCAACCGGCAGATAGTTGACGAGAATTTCTGCTTTCGACTCTTTCAACAGCTGAGCAACATCTACCGGCTTGACCTCATTTTCCCCGTAGACGCTGAAAACGTCTTTCATGTGCTCAGCCACGCCGTCGAGAACCGGAGCAGGCGAAACTTTCACTCCCAGATTTGGGACGTCAGCGAACTTTGCGCAACAGTTTGGCTGTGTGAATATTGCCTCGGACAGGTCCTTTCCAATCTTGTTTTTGTTCACCTCAAGGGCCGCGACGAACTTTACATCCTTGACGTGGTATCCGCCAAAGTTAACGTGCATCAGACCCGGTACCGTGACGTTCTCTTTGGCATTCTTGTAGTACTGTACTCCTTGGACAAGTGCTGACGCCGAGTTTCCCACGCCTACAAGCGCCACTCGAATTTCCGGCAAACCTCAAACGTCCCCTTCAACATCGTTCAGTCTTAGCCTTTAACAGCGTCTGCTCTATAACTTTTTCTGGAAACATGACAAGATTAAAAGGGAACTTGAACTAGATAGAACTGGAAAGGTGAACATTTTGGACGAAGGGGAAGTAGTCATTAAATATGAGCCTTTCAAAGAAATCGTCGTGATGGAAAAGGATTTCTTCTCAACTGCGGATGACATAGCGAGGTTTGTGTCCATTATCGCAGGCGGCAAAACTGCGGGTCTGAACTGGGCTGAAGGCGTTGTATTTCTCTATTTCCCGCTTCCGGCATCAACGGAGACCACGGCAAAAATGCTCGTTGAACACGGACGGGTCTACTGGACTTTTCTTGGGTATTCTTTCATGCCCAAGTACCAACCGATAATTGAAACTCGGGAGAAAATGATTGTGCCAGTGGTGGACATGTCCACGAACAAGCTGATGACGAAAGTTGCGGCTTGGCTGAAGGAACAGAAATAGACCCTCCGTCCACAACTCCTGATCCATCATCCCAGCAGGTTCAACCATTCAACAGGAAGCATAGTTCTTGAGAACTCTGTGTTTAGAAGGCAGAGTTTTTTCAGGGAAGGGTGAAGGAGCCGAATTCATGAAACTTCCATGGGTGAAGAAGCAGGTAAAAGAAAAACTGGGCTTTGTCCCCTATTCTGGAACGCTGGACGTGAAGGTCACCGAACAAAGTGTCAAACTCAAGAGGACTTTGGCAGAAGGCGACGGCGTGGAGATTTTGCCCGCCGCGGGTTTCTGCCGCGGAAAATGCTTCAAAGCCTGTTTCAAAACCGAACCGAAGTGTGCCCTCGTCGTTCCAGAAGTCGCCGGTTATCCAGAAGACCTAGTAGAGATTATTGGACCGGAAAACCTGCGGAAAAAATTTCATCTCTCAGACGGTGACCCTGTCCAGGTCAAGGTCATGCTTTAGCGCCATACTTTTTCTGTCTGCTTTGCAGAAAGCTCTGAGTATACTCCATAAAGCACTGTTTCCTCTGTAGGTAACGCCCATACCTCACTAAACCGTTCATTGCTCTTGCAGCATCCTCCGGTGACGAATAGGCAGGGATGCCCTGCTTGTCAAACCTGGCACGCGTGTGCAGAGCCATTTCTGTTTCTCCGATGTCGCAGGCAACGATAGGCTTGTCATACAAACTGGCCAGTTTCGCCACCTTGTCGATGTACTCTTCCTGCACCGCAGGCGTATGATGAAGGCCGAGCAGTATTATGCCGCAGATTTCTGGATCTTGGAAAAGAATCTTCGTTGACAATTCAAACATCTCGTCCGTTCCCGAACCAGTGATGTCCACGGGATTAAGGTTTGACGCAAACTTCGGCAGCTTTCCCTCCACCTTCAGCTTCTCAAACTTTCCAATCGTTTTCTCAGAGAAGCGCACCACATTCAACCCTTTCCGTTCACACTCGTCAACAGCCATTATGCCCGGACCGCCGGCGTCCGTGATTACTCCCACGTTTTTTCCAGCTGCAGGCGGTTGCATGGACAAGGCTCTTCCCATGTGGAAAAACTCGTCCATGTCCTCTGCCCTCAAGATTCCTGTTTGTTTGAAAACAGCATCGTAAATCCTGTCTGAACCAGCCAAGGCGCCCGTGTGAGAAGATGCAGCCCTTGCTCCCGCCTCTGTTCTTCCTGCCTTGATAGCCACAATAGGCTTTCTTCTCGTGACCTTCTCGGCTATTCTTATGAATTCTCGTCCAGCCTTGATGTCTTCAACATACAACAGTATGACCTTGGTTTCATCGTCATGCAACAAGTAATGAAGCATTTCGCCCTCATTCACGTCAGCCTTGTTGCCGAAACTCACAAACTTGCTCACCCCGATCTCTCGACCTGCCAAGTAGTCCAAGGCCGCAGCACCGAAAGCTCCGCTCTGAGTGACTATGGCAATGCTTCCAGGAATCGGCCGTGGCGTGGCAACGACCTCGTCTCCACTAGCCAAGACTTTTGTTTCAGGCAGAAAAAGCATGTCTACGCCGGTTCTCGAATCATAAACTCCCAAGCAGTTTGGTCCCAAAACACGTATTCCTGCTTTTCTCGCAATGTCAACTATCTGCTGCTCAAGTTCATGGTTCCCAACCTCCCCGAAACCGGAACTGATTATAACAGCATCTTTGACTTTCTTAGCTGCCGCGTCCTTCATTATGGTCGGCACGATGTCTGCTGGAACAACGACAACGACCAGCTCCACTTCGCCGGAGATTTTAGTTATTGAAGGGTAGCATTTAACGCCCATTATAGAGTCTTCAGTCGGGTTAACCGCGTAGAGTTCGCCTTTGAAGACGCCTCTCATCTTGTTTTCAACAAAATTCTTAAAAATCACGTGGCCTGCCTTGTCTATCCTCTTCGTTGCTCCCACAACCGCGACTGAGCGAGGCTTAAAAAAGGCACCTAGCTTCTCTATTTCCTCTTCCATCCGCCCATTTCACCGCTTTTTTCTAACTATAACTATAGGTTTATGTCTTGCTGTATCAAGCATCTCCCAACTCACATCAGCCAAAGACACCTTGAACATTTCAGCCATATCCCAAACGGTTCTACCCGCCCCAAAACCCCTCGCGCGATTCGCAGCCTCAGCGACTCTCAAAGCCGCTTCCGCCGACATTGAACATCCAGCCACCGCCAAGGGCGTAGCCCTTTTCTCAAGTTTAAGCATCCGCCCGAGGACGTAGGCAGCAAACCCTCCGAAAGAATGGATGCCCCTGACCGGATTTGGCCGCGGGGTAAAATGAAAGTTCCTAAACGAATACGTCTTATCAGTATCCGCGACCATCACGAAAACGCTCTTCTCTGAAGACGCCCCCACTTGTAAACGTATTTTCTCAGCTATTGCGTCAGCCCCGTTCAGCGGAAGGCTCACGTAAGAGTACGGTAGATTGCTTCCGTCGATTCCTCCCTCGGAACCAAACATCAGAGCCTGCAACAAACCTCCACGTTGCAGCGCAACCTGCTTGTGACGGCTCCCCATCTCCAAGGGATAACCCCGAAGCTGCAACAACAATCTTTGCCGAAAACGACACAACGGTCCAAGGAAAAAGCCCCAACATGTTCTCATCCAAAAACTCGCAATGAACTTTGCGCCCAGGCCGGGCTTCACCCTGCTCTCGTCCACGATGTTGTTCAAGGCAGTTGAGATTGCCTTCTCCGACACGACAACAAAATCATCGTCGATAACTTTCCCCTTGACTGCCTTGACTATTTCTCTCAGGTAGTCTTCTCCGGGTCTCCAGTACTTCGTTGTTACAGAAAGAACTTTCAACCCTGTCATTCACACCGCGTCAGTTCTGAACACAATATCGTTACAGGCTTCGAAATTTCGCCCTTATCTCTGAGATGCTGCATTCGGGCGGTTTCATTTTTCCTTCAGGGCAGTATCCAAGTTCGACGCATGCCGGGCCGCTGTTCTCAAACAGAGCTGGCGCAGCTTTCTTCGCCTGTTTCAGCATTTCCGTGGCGACTTCTCTTATTTCCCACTGTGCGCGTGCACAACATCGCAGGTCGAAGAAGTGTCGCAGTTCGCGTGCGTTCATCGTCACCATGATGTTGGTTTTCGCAGCGTTCGGCAGAATGAACCTGGCATCCTCCTTCGGAATCGTCATCTTCAAAAGCTTCTGGTATGCCTCTGAGATTCTTTCCAACGTTTCGTCAAAGATCTTCTTGGCTTCTGCATTGTGCGCTATGTTTGGCGGCGTCACGTACTTTTCTAAGGTGTCATAGGTTACATAGCGTTGGCTCTGTTGTGTGTACGAAGCAATGCGGTGTCTAACAAGTTGATGCGTCATGGCTCTAGACACGTCCTCGATGCTGAACGTGAAGGAGGCGTGCTCGATGACTGACGTGTGCCCGTAACCTGTCACCTGCCTGATTTTCCGCTTGGCCGTTTCTATGTCTATTTTCGTCAGGATTTCCGAGGGCCTTCCGCTCTTTATGGTCGTCGACGCTGCGGCTCCGCATAGAAGCTCTGAATCTGCCGTATGACGAAGAAGCTTGACCTTCAACCTTAAACCTCACCATTTCGTTCTGGAACGGAAGCGTTAGACTCTGATGGAGACACTTGTAAATTGTCTGATAGAGCATATAAAACAATACTCAATGACATTTGCAAGGAAAAAAAGAGTTTGATTTGGTTTTCATCTCTAGTGTCGCAGTTTTCAGAAGCCTATCACTAGCGTCTCTGAGGATTCTACTCCTTCGCGCACGTTGGAGGAATCATCGCTCTAATAGTCAGCGGCGGTTCACTGATCGCGGTCGTTTCGAACCCTTCAGACTCCTCAACATGGACGGGAGCGGCGGTAGGGCTTTTCGCGGGAATCATCGTAGGCTCGTTGATTGCAGCGATAGGCGGCTTTGCAACCATAGTCAAGATAGTCCTTGAAAGTGCCGATGAAACAAGAAAACCTCCACCACCATAGAATCCTTTTTCTCTTAGCCCCCTCTTTTTTGTGGTTTTCTAGAAGTCAGTCTTCAATAGGTTCTTCCTTGAAAAACACATTTTGGTGGCCGGCGTTTTATAGTAAGAGCGTATTCTAGCTGTGAGCAGCTTAGGCTCGGGCTTTTGTGTTAGACGTGTGTGTAGACGCGGTCGCTCGAGTATTTTCCACTCTGCATTTCCTGTTCTATTTCGTGCAGCATCATTATGCGTTTGAAGGTGGGCGGGTGCGTTGAAAACCAAGTGTTGACCGTTTTCCACGTGGACTTAGCCTCCTTCTCCATCGCCAACTCCAGCTCTTTTTCGTTCAGTACGCCGTCATGATTCAAGTCGTAATCTTCCTTCTTGTCCATTATCTCGTGAATCTCCTGTTTGGCCTGCACCGGGTCGCTTATGTAGAACGCTCTGACTCCTGAGGGTGGTTTTGGGGAAAGTGAGAGGCCGTAGGTGATTTTTGCGAGGGCACTTTCCAAGCTTCTAGGCGAGCCCGTTACGTAAGCTGAATAAGCATCTGAGTAGTGTTCCCGCAGTCTGCTGAGTCGCATTACGCTTAGCTGTGAGATGAAGTAGACTACGAACGAGAGTACGGCGATGATGATCAAGGCTGCTTCTATGCCGCCTTGGTCTCTTTCTCTCGAGGATCTGCCTGACAACCACGCTGCAGACATTGTTCCACGTGCAACAAGGTAGGCCACTAGCGGCATCGCTGAAAGCAGCGTCATAATGGCGTAGTCCTTGTGTTTTATGTGTCCTAGTTCGTGGCCGATTACGCCTTTAACTTCGTCCTCGTTCAGGTTTTGCAGCAGTCCTTGGTGGACTGCCAGCGTGGCCGAGTGGGAGGTTCGGCCGAAAACGAAAGCGTTGGGCGTGTTGTCTGGGACGATGGCCAACCGCGGCATGGGCACATTGCTCTTGTCTGCAAGGTCCTTTACGGTGGATTCGAGCCACGGGTTTTCACCCGGCTTGAGGTATTGTAGGTGCGTTGACATCTTCACGATTGAGGGCCCGATGGCGTACTGAAACAGTACGAAGAGGAGTGGAAGGGCTACTACGAGAATTAGGTCAAAACTCAGGGTCAACGGGACAACGAACACTTGAATGATGAACAGCACCGCTGCCAGAAAAATGGCGAATATGAAGGCTGTGAGAAATATGCCCGTTCCCATGGCAAACTTCAACTGAGCCAGGCCGGCCAATCCGTTTCACCTTTTTGTTTTTATGACAGAAAATTCTGCAAGAATTAAAGCTTTCTAAAGACGAACAGAGGAAAACTAAGATAGTGGATGATTCGTACATGATCAAGAAGAAACAGCGGACTCTCGTCTGGGTTGAGGTGAACTGAGAACGTCAGCAAGAAAGGGATGGAATATCATTTCCCGAAGCTACCAGCGGAAGACGAGAATTTCTCTTGACGATGTGCATTACGGACCGATTTCAGCAGGAGAACGTGAGTTGAAGCTTCTTGGAAACGTGAAAGGCAAAGATGTTCTGGAGGTCGGTTGCGGCGGTGGACAAAACGCCATAGTTCTTGCCAAATGGGGCGCCAGATCTGTTGGTCTGGACATTTCTGAGGAACAGATTAGGCATGCCCGGAAACTCGCAAGGAAGGAGGGGGTGAGGGTTCAATTTCATGTTGGTAACATGGAAGACTTAAGTGTCTTCAAGGCTGAGAGCTTCGACATTGTTCTCTCCTCATTTGCCATCGAGTATGCGGATGATCTTTCAACAACTTTCCAAGAAGTCCGCAGAGTACTGCGGAAAACAGGATTGTTTGTTTTTGCTGTGGTTCATCCGATGATTGGCAGGGGGAGACCGATACGCCGTGGAAAGAGAAGAGTTTGGGCGGTCAGCAACTATTTTGACCGAAGAAAACGCGCTTGGAAGTGGAAGGTCGAGGATGGCGTGGCTGAATTCCGCGGCCGGCAAGTAACAATTCAAGACTACTTTGACCTTCTTGTCAAGGTCGGTTTTGCTGTGGAACGAATCTTGGAGCCCGAACCCTATCCTGTTGAGAAGATGAGCAAGGCTGAGCTTGCAGACATTCCTTATTTGGAGGCTGGATACTTGAAAGACTACGACTTATGGCGAAAAGTGCCCTTTACCATCATCTTCAAAACTAGGAAGAACCTGGCAGGCGTGAAAAAAGAAAACGTCTCTGAAAAACGCAGGTGATCTTCGGCCGGAGCTACAGTTAATCTTAAATAGCTAAGCTGCAATACCGAACCTTACAGTCATCTGGTGTCACATGGGTGCTGGTTGTCTCAAACATCGACTTACCCATTAACTTGCACGCAATGAAACCGACCGCGTTCCTGAATTCGTCAATCAAAGATTTTACTCTCAATCTTAACAATGACTACCGCTACTTGAAGACAGGATACTACGTGTCTATGCACGCAGAGGTTTTGGGAAACACTGTGATTCCCTCGAGCGAAAGCATAATTGATGCCAGCAGAACGCCTATTTTACTGCTTAAAGCTTCAAAGGCAGAAATTCCAACTTTGCCTTATCTGGTCACCGGATCGGTGAAAAAGATTATCTCAGAATTCGGTTTTCCACTGGTGGTTTTCGCTGTCAACCCTTTTTGCTACGATGGTTTCAGCATCGCACAGAACAGGAGCGCACTGTACAGGGCCGTTAAGAGTCTGAGCATGAACTACAAGTTCGCTGTCTGTGCCCAGCCCCTTAAAGGTGAAATGGTTTCGTTCAAGTCTGTTTTTGGAAGGTGTAAAATGGAGGGGGAGGTCGCAAGAATCTCGATGAAAGTTTATGAGGTGTTTAGGCTTCCAATCTGCAAGTTGCACGTCCAGCGGGTTGGAAAGGAAGCATATCTGTGTGGGCTTCAACCTTTGAAGATGGAGGAGATTTTGCCCGCGGATTTGGAGATGGTTAGTGAAGAGGTTTCTCGGATGTCGAGCAAGGGTGAACACCTAGTTGGCTAGGATAGCCTGTTTTGTTGAGAAGTACAACTTTTCAGATCAAAGGGAAGCAGTTGCGCTCCAAAACTTCCAGCGTACAGCACAGAGAATGGGCCACGAATTTGACTTCCTGTTCAGAGAAGGCATACCTGAAATTCCGAAGTACGACGCTGTTTTCATAAGGGCCACAACCGACCCGCTTTTCACGTCCTACGTAGTTTCCAAGACAGCCTGGGAGCTAGGCAGAAAAGTGATTGATGATCCGGAGTCAATACAGATTTGCGGAAACAAAATCCACTTGTACGATCTTTTCAAGAAACATGACGTGCCACACATCCCAACGGTTTTCTTGAATAAAGAAGATTTGCATCACAAGCGACTCTTGGAAGTCTTTGAAACCCTCGGAAAACCCATCGTCGTGAAAGCCCCTTACACAAGCTTTTCAAAATACGTGGAAAAAGTAGCCTGTGAAACAAGCTTCCGCGACGTGGCCAAAAGATACTTCAGAAAATCTGACATGCTGGCCGTTCAAACATTCATGCCCACCGCCTTCGACTGGAGAGTCGGAGTCCTAAACCGCGAAACGCTGTACGTCTGCAAGTACATGATTCCTAAGGGTAGATGGAAACACGGGGCCAAGCGCAGGGGCAAACCGACTTTCGTTTGGGGAAGAACTGTTGCCCTCAAAACGGAAAACGCTCCCGCCAAACTGAAGGAAGTGGCGCTCAAAGCCTGTGAAGTGATTGGACACGGGCTCTACGGAGTGGACATCAAAGAATTCGACGGCAACTATGTGGTAGTGGAAGTAAACGACAACCCCAGCATTTACGCAGGCTATGAAGACTCCAGAAACAAGGATCTGTACGGAAAAATCATTGAATACCTGGTTGATTAGACTTAGCTTTTGCAAGAAACGTCTGTCCTTCTATACAATTGTTTTATTAGAGCTAAAAACCTAATTGGCTTAGGAAGTATCATCATGGTTCACATAGCAGTTGCAGGAACCGGCCGCGTCGGTGGAGAAGTCGCCATGAGCCTAATCTTCGAAAGATACGTGACAGAGCTTTCACTCGTCGACAAGGCTCCAAGCGTGGCTGAAATGACAAAAGAAGAACTGTGTCACGCTATCGCCAGCCACGGTTTTGACATCAAAATAAACGCTTACGACAACAGCAAACAGGTGAAAGACGCGGATCTGATAGTGATAGCCGCCGGCTTTCCAAGAACACCTGAAATGAGCAGAAGAGACCTAGCAACAAAAAACGCTGGAACAGTGAAGGAAATAGTGGAAAACACTGTTGACAACAACCCTGAAGCCTGGTACTTCGTCATCACCAACCCCGTTGACGCCATGGCCACAATAGCCAGTAGAACTGCACAAGAAAAGAGACACGTGATTGGAACCGGAACCAACCTCGAAACGTCAAGATTCCGAACAATCCTAAGCAGAGAACTGAACGTCCCCATAGGAACAATCGAAGCGTACGTGGGCGGCGAACATGGAGAAGCTGCCGTTCCCCTTTGGAGCATCGTCAAAATCAACGGACTGCCACTCGAAGACTATCTCAGGAATACCAAGCAAGAACTGGACAAGGCGAAGTGTGAAAACTATGTTAAGGAAGTCAGCCGCGAAATAATACGCGTTCTAGGTGGAACAAAATACGGTCCAGCCGGCTCCTTCATCGAGATAATCCGCGGAATCATACTTAACACGGGCAAAGTGATAAGCTATTCCAGACAAAGCCAATTCAAAACCACGCCTGAACCAGTGTACGTCACAGTGCCTGCAAGAATTGCAAAGTCGCTAAGCCCGGACCTGTGGGATCTACTAAGCGAATCGGAGAAAAAAGCGATCAAGGACGCAACCGGAACGATTTATAAAACATATCTTGAAGCCCGTGAGGAACTAAGTTGATGTTGAAGGACACTGTCGAGGATTACAGTTTTTCTGAGAAAATGTCTGTGGACGAGCTTGTCTTGCAGATGGAAAAAGCCTGGGGATTCACGGCTGGAAAACTGGCCGTGGGCGTGAGAATCCTCGAGAATATGGTTAGAGACAAGAAATGCGTCAAGTTTCTCTCATTCACAGGCAACCTTGTGGCCACTGGAGCCCGGGGCGCTTTGAAAGAGCTTGTAGAAAGAAAGCTCGTCGACGTCGTTGTCACAACCTGCGGCACACTGGACCATGACGTTGCCCGAAGCTGGAAAGACTACTACAAGGGCTCATTCGTCATGAACGACGCCAGACTACGCGAAAAAAACATCAACCGCCTAGGAAACGTTCTCGTCCCGAACGAAAGCTACGGTCTTATCATCGAGAAGAAAATGCAGGCGCTGCTGCAAAGCTTATTCGAAGAAGGCGTCAAGGAGGTTTCATCGGCTAAGCTGTGCCGTGAGATCGGAAAGCGCATCTGCAACGAAAGCTCCATCCTATACTGGGCGGCAGAGAACAACGTGCCAGTTTTTGTGCCGGGCATCACTGACGGGGCGGTAGGATACCAGATGTGGCTTTTCTCGCAGGACCACGATTTCAAGCTTAATCTGCTGAAGGATTCTGGACAGCTGAGCGACATCGTTTTCTCAGCAAAAAAGAGCGGCGCGCTACTCATAGGAGGTGGAATATCGAAGCACCACACGCTCTGGTGGAACCAGTTCAAAGACGGCCTCGACTACGCCGTGTACATAAGCACAGCTGTGGAATGGGACGGCAGCCTGTCAGGCGCTAGGCCTCGAGAAGCGGTTTCATGGGGAAAGATAAACAAGAAGGCAGACAAAATCATGATTGAAGGCGACGCCTCACTCGTCTTGCCGATAATGGTAAGCTCGCTGGTAGCCAGGACGGGAAAGCCTAGGAAACGTGGCTGAAAAGCCACGAGAGATCCGGTGCCCTCCTCTTCGTTTTCACCCTTTCATTCAGTGCATGAGTTATCAGCGGCAACGCAATCGTCGCGTCACAGTAGCACACGGCCCTTTTTCCTTGCTCATTGATTTTTCCCCAGCTTATCGCCTCTTCAAGCGTGCAGCCTGACAAGCCTCCCCACTGCGGCGAATCGGTTGTTATTTGAACCGCGTAGCGATGCGGGTAGTAGTACTCCTTTATGCCCTTCCGCAGGAAGCCTTTCCTCCCAGGGACCCCCTCGTCCATCGTCTTAGGCGACACCGAAATGGCCAGTAACTGAGTGAAGTCTTTGGGCACGCCCCCGCCGACGTAGATGACGCCAACGTCCTTGGTTTTTTCGCCTATACCGACGAACTGGTCAAACTCTTTAACCTCGTCAAGCACGATTGGATGTCCTTCGTTCTTGGCCATCAGGAATGCTTCGCCGTAGGCGCTGTCGGTTATGGCTGGACAGAACACTGGAACACCGTGGGCGGCCGCCGTGGCGACTATGCTTTTCACGCCTTTCTTGTTCAGGTATTTGCCGAACACATACAGAAGCTCGGCGGAGGTGTACGGATACCCTTTTTTCAGGGTCTTGAGCCCGTTGGTCATGAGCCGCTCCATTTCTCGGTAGTCAGTTTCTTTGCCGTAAACGTCGTAGTACCTGTTTATGTCTGCTTTCAAAAGCTCCTCATCGTCAGCGTAATGCGTGCCCTGCCAGTAGCCGAGTCCCATGGCGTCAACTATGTCCTCTGAAATGTTCGCTCCTGTTGAAACTAGAACGTCGATGAAACGGTTTTCTATCAGCCAGTTAACGATTTTCCACTGCCCAGCGGTGCTCATCGAACCCGAGAAACCCATGATGACGACCAGCTCCTTCTCCTTCAACATCGCTTCCCAAACGTCAACGGCTTCACCGAGTTTTCTCCCCTGGTAAGCCGTTTTGCTCATTTCAACCAAGAGCGTGGAAATGCTCTTTTCTTCAACCTCGATGGCCTTTACCTTCCTCTTGAAATATGAGCTGGACACGCTGAGACCTCTCGTTCTAGATGAAAAGTGCAGTATAAGAGATTTTTGTTCCTGAAGCTTGCCACTAGAACGGAGGTGTCCGCTCAGCTGCAGCATCTGGGAAAAAGTGCATGAGCTAGAGTTTGACCGCCTGCCCTTGCCGCTGTTTTTCTCTGCATTTGTCAAGCGTATCTACTGCGCGTCTTATGTGTGGAATTGTGATTGAACCACCAACTATTAGCGCTACGTTTAAGGCTTCGAGAAGCTCTTCGTCTGAAACTCCTTCTTGAACACAGCGGATGACGTGATAAGTGATACAATCGTTGCACCGCAGCACTGTGGAAGCGACCAGACCCATCATCTCCTTCGTCTTAACGTCAAGAGCACCTCTTTCGTAGGCGCGACTGTCCAAAGCGAAAAACCGCTTAATCCCGAGATTTCCAGCAGAAAGAATACGCTGGTTCATCTTTTCACGATAACGTCTGAACTCTTCAAGGTCGCTCATAATGTTTGACCGATTTTCTTAGCTATCAAGACCGCATAAAGCTTTTTTGCACTCTGCCAAACATCTTCAGGCTACTGGCATCAGACGTCCAATAGGGTTTTTGCAAGGTTGTCTTCAAGCAGGCGCAGCAAGCCGCAGAGCGGCCAATTTCACATTCTCTCAGGGGCCAAGATGCCGATCAAGTTAAGGGCGTTCCGAAGCGCTATTCTGACCGCGTCGGTGAGGCCAAGCCGCGCGTTGCTCAATCCTTGCGGTTCGGCTCTTATCACTGGAAACGCGTTGTAGAACGTGTTAAACTTGTCTGCTAGAGAATTTGCGTAGTCAGCGATGAGGTTGGGCTTGAGGTATTCAGCTGCCTCCAAGAATGTGTCGGGAAAGCTGGCTAGTGCCAAGATTATTTCGTGTTCGAGGTTTTCGTTTAGCAGTTCGAAGGCTGATTCTCCAGTTCTTTCAACTGCCTTCTTCAGGATGCTGCAGGCCCTGGCGTGGGTGTATTGAATGTAGGGTGCGCTGTTCTTCTCGAAGTTCAGCACGCGATCCCAAGTGAAAACAACAGGCTTCGAAATGTCAACATCGACGAGCGCGTAGCGAACAGCGCCTAGACCGACGAAGTTTGCTATTTCTTGTTTCTCCTTGTCTGACAATTGTGGGGAACGCTTCGAGACTTCTTCGTAGGCTCGTTTTACAGCTTCGTCCATGACTTCGTCGAAGGTTATGTAACGTCCTCTTCGACTGGACATTTTGTAGCCTGGAAGAGTTACCAGGTTGTAGGCGAAGTGAATCAGGTTGTCGGCCATTTTGCCGTAGCCTAGAGCGTACAAGGCTATCTTCAATTGCAGTTGAGCAAGACTTTGTTCAATGCCAATGACGTTGATGACTTTTTCAGCTCTTTCAAACTTCCACAGGGTGTAGGCGGTGTCCCTCGTGGTGTAGAGTGTTGTGCCGTCGGCACGCCCCAGTGTTAAAGGTGGAATTTCATGGCCTTCTTTTATGCCAAGTTTGGTCCAAAGTTCCTGTTGCTCGACGACTTTTCCGGCGTCGAACTCCAAGACGCCGCCTTCAGTGAAAGTGTACGGTGATTTTTTGAGTTTTTGGAAAACCTCGTCGACGCGGCCGCCCCAAACGAAGTCGCCTTCCCAGTCCCATGAGTCATATGAAACGTCGATTCTGCCGAGCGTTTGTCTGAACCCTTCTAGGCACAATTCGCAGACGTCTCTGATTAGTTTCTTGGCCTTTTCTTCTCCAACCTCGTAGGCCTTGTTCAGTATCTTTATCGAGTCTTCAGGATTCTTGTCTTTGACTATTTTTTCGAGCAGTTCGTCGAAGAGAGCAGGATACTTGTCTTTGAGTTCCGCCGCGATGGAGACCCAATCGTCCAGCTCCTTGGTGATTTTTGCAGTTTCTTCTGCTGCTGAAACGCTCTTCGCGTTTTCAAGCTCTTTTTTCAGTCGGTTTATTTCAACGAGACAGCTCGTAATGGTGTAGATTTTGCCGATAAAGTGGTCGGGCTTGCCTTCCGGCTTGGGCTTCCCCAGTTTTTCGTAGCCGTAGGCGATGACGGAGGACTGGCGGCCGACGTCGTCAATGTAAAAGTGGCGGCCAACCGCGTGCCCTCTGCTTCTGAGTAAGCGAGCAAGGGTATCGCCGAGCACGGGGTTTCTTGCGGTTCCGATGGTGAGAGGATGGAGGGGGTTTGCGCTCGTGTGTTCCACGATGATTTTCAGAGGCCTATCCGTCTTGACAAAGCCGTATTCAGCTTCAAGTTTTCGGGCAGATTCAAGGGTTAGGGCTGAGAACTTGGCAAAGTCAACGTGGAAATTGACGTAGCCTCCCCCCGCAGCGGCAACACTAGTTATCAGAGAAAACTTGGAGGAGTCTACGGCTTTGGCCAAGCGTTCAGCAAGTGCTAACGGTTTTTCTTGAAGTTTCTTGGCAAGCTCAAAGCACAGGGATGAGGCCAGTTGTCCAAACTCGGGGTTCGGAGGTTTTTCTATTGCCAAGCTTCCGATTTGGATTTCGGGAAACAGTTTCTTGAAAGAAGAGGCTAGGCTGTTCTCGCATTCTGTTCGGAACACGGCGAAGGGGTTCTCGGCAACAGTGGACGTTTTTTTCATTTTGTTGAAGGTTCTCCAAGAGTTTAAGAGGTGAAGTTATATTTTAATTTGAAAAATATCAACCTATCTGAAAATGGGTGCGCGTGGTTATGAGAACTAAAATCGTGTTTTCGGAGAAATGTTTAGGGTACGGTTCCTGGCATGTTGAAGGGCCTGGAAGAGTCGGGAAAGCCCATGAAATCCTGAGCGGTAAAGGTTATGAGTTTTTGAAGCCCGAACCAGCGTCAGAGGAGGATTTGCTAGGGGTTCATGACAGCGAATACGTTTGGGCGGTCAGGAAGGGACTGGTTGAGGATGGCGACACGCCTGCTTATGACAACATCTTCGATCTTGCAAGGCTTTCAGCGGGGGGAGCGATCTTGGCGGCGAAGGTTAAGGGGTTCTCGCTTATGCGTCCCCCTGGACATCACGCAGGAAGGAGAGGTACGGCTTTGGGCGCGGCCACCAGAGGATTCTGCTATTTCAACAACATTGCAATCGCTGTGAAAAGCTTGGATAAGCATATCTTGGTTTTGGACATTGACGGGCATCATGGAAACGGAACTCAGGAAATTTTCCACGGCGACAAAAAGGTGACGTACGTCTCTCTGCATCGGCATCCAAACTATCCGGGCACAGGAACCATTTCTGAAGGAAACTGCCTGAACTATCCGTTACCACGGGACTGCGGAGACACCTTCTATCTGAAGGCTCTTGACAAAGCCTTAGGTGCAGTTGACATCAGCAAGTTTGAGGTGGTGGCTGTTTCAGCTGGGTTTGACACGCACGATGGAGACCTTGCGTCGCTGGGCTTGACGGAGAAAGCCTACCAGGGTATAGGAAAGAGGGTTGCCGCATTGAGGAAGCCCACGTTCTTTGTGTTAGAAGGCGGGTACTCGGGCGAAAACGTTGGAAGAGACATAGACGCTCTGCTCAAAAGCTTCGAAGCCTCAGGCTAGAATGGCAGAACATTGCGTCAAAGCACACACTAGCCACGTGACTTCTTCGAGCTTTGCTCCTCTACTTAATGAGTCTTCTTTTCATCAGGTTTATGCTTAGAATAAAGAAGAAAATCGTCACAGCCGCTATCCAGATGATGCTGAGAAGCAGCAGAGATTCAAGGTTTCCCAGCATTAATCCTCTGGTCAGCGTTACTTGATGCACGAGGGGAAGGACGGCTAATGCGAAAGTCTGTAGGGCTGGGGGAAATCTGCTGAACGGAAAGAACGTGTTGCTGAGCAGGAACATTGGGGTTATGAACAGGAATCCGGGGTAGTTGAAGAAGTCTATGTTTGGGGCGATTGCTGTGAAGCACATGCCTATTGATGAGAACATCAGGCCGCCGAGGAAGGCGATTGGTGGGATCAGGATGAACAGGGGGCTACTTATTAGGCCGAAGGCTGCGACGACGCCCAGGACTATGGTTGAGCTTACCAGACTTCGTGTTGCTCCCCAAAGTAGTTCTCCGGCTATGACTTCTTCCACGTTTATGGGCGTGGTGATGATACCGTCGAAGGTCTTTTGGTAGTACATTCGCACGAACGAGCCGTAGGTGCACTCGAAGAATGAGCTGTTCATGACTGATATGGCTACCAACGCGGGAGCGATGAACTGTATGTACGGTAAGCCTTCTATGTTTGAAACGAAACCACCAAGCCCGTAGCCCAGCGCGACGAGGTAGAAGATGGGCTCAAGCAGGGGTGGGAAAAAGTTCACTTTCCACGTTTTCATGAACACGTCAAAGTCTCGTTGCCACACTTTCCAGACGCGATAGGTCAACTCGGGAAGCTTGAAACTTGCTGCGAATCGGTCACGCCTCTTCATTCTCTAAGCTGCCTCCCGGTTAGCTTTAGGAAAACGTCTTCCAAGTTAGCGTTTCGGATAGTCGCGCCCTTGGTGGGAAAGTCTCGGAGAAAATCTTCAAACACTCCATGAGGCTGAGCGGTGAACACGCGAATCCTATCACCCACCATTTCCAGCCTGGCTTCTGGAAACTTTTCCTGCAAAACCTTCATCACCTCAGGGTCATAGTCCATTTCCAGAACGTCTTCTCCCACATGCTTCTTAACCAGTTCGGCTGGTTTGCCTTCTTCGATGATTTTGCCGTGATCCATAATCAGCGTGCGATCGCAAAGCTCAGCCGCCTCGTCCATGTAGTGTGTGGTCAAGATTATGGTAACGCCCTGCTTCTTCAAACTTCTGACTTTGTCCCAAATCAGATGCCGCGCCTGCGGATCAAGACCCGTCGTCGGCTCGTCCAACAGGAGAATCTGCGGCTCATTAATCAACGCTCTGGCCAATATTAATCGTCTTTTCATCCCGGTTGAAAGCTGGTCGATGATGACGTTTCGCTTTTCTTCCAACTGGGAAAACTTTAGCAGTTTTTCCGCGCATTTTAGAGCTTCAGGCTTTGGAATGTCAAAGTACCGAGCATAGACGAGCAGGTTCATGATGACTGTGAAGTCTGGGTCAAGGTTCTCTTCCTGAGGAGCAACGCCTATCATTTTCTTTATTTCTCTGGGCTTTTCAGAAACATTCATGCCGGCTACGGCTAAGCTACCTGAAGTTAAGGGCAGGACGCAGTGAATCATCTTTATGGTTGTCGTTTTCCCCGCACCGTTAGGCCCGAGGAAACCGCAGCATTCAGCCTTGAAGACTTCAAAGTCTATTTTGTCCACTGCCAAGAAATCATCGTACTTTTTGGTCAGATTCTCTGCTCTGATAAGGACTTCAGGCATCGGTCTCCTCTCAAACCCATAGTGTCGCGTAGTTTCTTAAGAAAATTCCTTTTTGTCTGAGCCTCAACATCGAAAAAGATGAAACTTGGGCACGCCAATGTCTAACTCCATCTTCGCACGTAGAGGCGAGGGAAGATTTTGGCGGGCCCGCAGGGATTTGAACCCTGGATCTCCGGCTCCGCAGGCCAGCGTCCTAATCCAGTCTAGACCACGGGCCCATATGACGGGATTGCGGTGTTCTGATTACTGCAAAGGTAAGATATTAACAACTCTAATAAAACTTGAGAATAGAGGCTTAGCTGAGGGAACACTGAGAAACCTGTCGTTCAACCTGAAACATCTAGCGGCATATGCCAACCTTGATGATGCTGAGTCTGTTGGAGCTTTCATAGCTAAGAAAGCCTGTGCAAACAGTCAGAAGATGAATCTGGCGAAGGCTTACAATTATTATGCTTTGGCCAATGGGATTGAATGGATAAAACCAAACCATAGGTATGAAAGGAAACTTCAAGATTCCAACAACCGAACAGGTTGACAAGCTGATAGCTTCAGCGTCTCCAAGGTATGCAACAATACTCAAGGTTCTGGCGGAAACGGGAGTAATGCCTCATGAGCTGTCAAGGGTTTCAATATGTGACATGGATTTGGAAAGAGGGTTGTTGAATGTTCAGGGATACAAGGGTCATAACTCTAGAGCCTTCAGGTTAAAGAATGAAACAGTTGCAATGCTCAAAACCTATTTGCTAAAAAACAAGAAGCAAAACCCTTTTCCGAAGTCTGAATGGATATGTAAATGCTACAGGGAGCATAGAAACAGGATTTCTACAAAGCTGAATGACCCTAGGTTGAGGACCGTAAGACTGTATGATTTCAGGCATTACTATGCTACGATGCTGTACTATCGAACAAAGGATATTCTGCTTGTCAAACGGCAGCTAGGACACAAGAAGCTGGAAACAACACTGGTCTATACTCAACTTGTCAACTTCAATGAAGAAAACGAATACTACAGTGCGACAGCAAAGATCATAGATGAAGCTAAGAAGCTGGTTGAGGAAGGCTTCGAATACGTCACAGAAATAGATGGAATCAAGCTGTTCAGGAAACGAAAATAGCAAAGTTCCCTCTTCTTTTTTATGGTTCTGTTAATTCTCAGGGGCATATCCCAGAAAGGGCTCTGGTTACAAGTTATTCACATTATTCATGTTTTGGTGTTCATATTCAATGAAAACAGTCAAAAAAGTAGGTGAAACTGCCATTGTCCCATGATTTTAAATACAAGTTATAACAAACATGCCAAAATACAACTGCAAGAGGGGGTGATAAGTATTGGAAGAAGCGGCTAAGAGTTTTGGACCTATGATTAAGCTTATGTACAATATGATAGGAGACTTGAGCAGTGCATTCTACAAGAAATACGGAAAGGATGCCTTGTCCACAATATCTGCAGTATCAGCCAAGTACGGTGAACCCAACGCCAAACTCGTGCAGCAGATGATGCCAATCAAAAACATGAAGGATGTCGCTGAAATGTACAAGATGATGTTTGGGATGATAGGAGAGAAGTTTGACATAGTAAAAGTATCAGACGACACGCTTCACTTCAAGGTGTCAACCTGCCCAATGTGCATACAGGGAACCAGCAAAGAACTGTGTGAAGCCATGATGCAAACTGACAAGAAGATGGTGAGCACTCTTCTTGGTCACCAGATTAATATTGGGATACTTAAGTCCGTGGCAGCTGGAGACAAATACTGCGAGGTCACCTTTTCAAAGAAGTGAACCAAGCATTAAGACTTGAAAGTTAGAACTCAACCTTTTTTCATAGCAAGTCTTTATTCTTCCATTTTGAGTTGTGCTAGTAATTCAGGAAAATCTCCCATCACTCAAGTCCCGAAGAGTTAACAGAACCGAAAATAGCAAAGTTTCCTCTTCTCTCTTTTTTTATATTCATACCACATTGAAGCTCTTGTGCACAGTAGTGACACAATCCATAAGAGATGACGCAACACTGTATTGTAACTGGGGAGTGTTGTGAAGAACTTCGAGTTTGCATTGATTCTGTCCCTTGTTTTCTTGCTTGGATCGGCTTTCTCCTCTAGAGTCAGTAGAGCTGACTCAACCATCGTGTACATCAGGGCTGATGGTTCAATAGATCCCTCAACTTCACCTATTTCAACCCACTGACAATGTTACATATACTTTTACTGATAACATTCATGATGAGATTGTGGTACAGAGAAGCAACATAACGATTGACGGAAACGGATTAGCTCTTGAGGGCATAGGAACTGTTGATTCCAAAGGTATATACATATCAGACGTGAGCAGTATTACGGTCAAAAACACCTACATCAAAGGTTTCTATTCTGGCATCTATCTTAACAGCACATCAAACAATTCTATCTCTCAAAACACAATTGCAGGCAATGCCTATGGTGTTGAGCTCTGCAACATAACTCAGTCTGGCTACGAGTTGCAATTCAACCACGGTTCTTCCAACAATACTATTTCTGGAAACAGCATAACAAACAGCAGTGGACATGGCATTGTGCTCCTCTATTCTTCAAACAACAGCATATATGGTAACGACATAACAAACAGCAGTGGAAATGGCATTGAACTTGATAGCTCTTCCTACAATAATATACATGGAAATATCGTGACAGGCAACGGACTTTACGGCATCTGGTTCGTCTTATCTTATAACAACACTGTTTCCAGAAACAATGTAACTGCAAATCAGGATGGAGTCTGGCTATATGGTTCTTCAAACAACACTGTTTCAGGGAACAACATAGAGAATAATGCCAATGGTATTGGAATTGAACGGTATGATGAAGGTTATATCCCAGCAGAAAACAACATGATTTTCCACAACAACTTCATTAACAATACATACCAAGTTTATGTTTCAGGTGAGCCTTCAAACGCTTGGGATGACGGTTATCCTTCTGGAGGAAACTACTGGAGCGACTACAATGGAACAGATGCAAACCATGATGGCATTGGTGACACTGCATACATCATTGATTCAAACAACATAGACCATCATCCACTTATGGTTCCATATGTTATTCCAGAGTTTCCGTCATTCCTTATCTTACCACTATTCTTCACAACAACCCTACTAGCAATCACAGGAAAAGACGAACAAAGGCAGCCTGAACACTCTGCAAAATACTTCAGCAATTGTCTCTAGTAGTCCAAAAGGGGAATACATTTGTCCAATAGTAGACTTGTCGTCCATTAGACATTTTCACAATATTGCAATTAAAATTCAACTCTCAGAAGAGTTAAAGAAAATGTTGTACCAGTGTGTTTGTCTTTCAAAAGCCTTTCGGGATACATGGTTCTCAAACGGATAAGCCCAATTTTCATGTCTACCGTTAGACAGCTTTGGAATAGCCCTTACATAACCTTCAGATAAGGCTTCCAACCTCGGAACAGTGTTCTTGGAAGGGATAAGAGCCCTATTTTGAAGCCCTTGGATTATATTAATCACGTGTGTGTGCCTGTCTCCCAAAAAAATTCAAAGCTTGAAAAGAGACTGATTAAGAAAAAGGGTGTGAGAAGAATGAAATCATACTACTGGTATTCTAGGCTTGTTTCTTGTTTGGCGTCAGAGTTCCATGTTTTTCTCTCTTGAGTTTCAGCAGTTCTCTCAGTTTCTCACGGTATTTCTTTGCTAGGTCTTCACGTTGTTGCACTGTTTCTACAACTAGCTCCATTTCTTCAGGACTTATGTTTGGAATTTGAGCTTTGGAATAGTTGAAAGGTTTGTGGGTGACGGTGATTCCATCCTTTAGCTTCATCAAGTAGTCTTTGGCATAGGTCCCATGTGCAAGCAAAGTCTTGTGATGTTTCTGGAGGCTCTTCATTTCTTCTTGTAGCTGTTGTAGTTCACATTCAAGTTTTTCTTCAGCTGGAAGTTCATCGTGAACTTCATTAATCAGTAGTTGTCTGATGAATTTGCTGAAATCTGCTACTCCTTTTTCTTTCATCATGTGGTAAAGCCATAGTGGAATTCTTACTGTGACCGTTGTTCTGTTTTCTCCACTGCTACTTCTACTGTTTGTATATGTCTTACATTCAATTGGCTGTGAGACTGGTATTGTTGAGGCTAAGTGTTATCACCTCCTTTGAAGTGAATAAATGATACTATAGTACCTATGATAGATTGTATGTAACACAGTATAGAAGCAGAAGAAGGAGAAGCCCTATTGGTCATCAAGTTCTTGTCTCTGAAGGTAAATCTGATTCTTCCTCATGAAGACTCGAATCTTGCCAAATCTTTCAGGCTTATGTTTGATTCTCCATTTAAGGGAACTCAGAATGACTCCGTTGTCTTTGCTGGGTAGTGCTTCTTTGTTTACGATCCAAGTTTCATGACCTGAATCTATGAATTCACTTAGGCACTCATCGTACTCTGGCAACCTCTTAGGCTTCGGAAGGTCATTCTTGTCAACTGGCTTTCCGTATCTGAACTTTTTCATTTCGGGACACTGGTAGACTTATACCTATTAGTTCTATTAAAACTATTCTATCTTCTCGTTCGACAGATATACATCTAGATGGTTAAGTCCACATTACCATGAGAAAGGATTTGCTGACCTAAGCGATGCTTCTCTGAAAAATCTTAAATCTTCACAGCAACAGAAGACAAACTAGAGGTTCAAGAAATGAATAGTAGAAAACATTTGCAAGAGGCAAGACTTCCTAAGACTTGCCCATCATGTGGTAAGCCAATGTGGTTTGACCAAAATACGGGAAGAGAATATTGCAGAAATCCAGATTGTCCCTCAAAGAAAAAGCCTAAGTCAAGTTGAAAGAGGAACGTGAGAAAGAGAGAAGAAAGGGAAACCTGAAGGTTGCCTGATCAGTCAATTAGCTATTTTTATATGTCTTCTTGATCTCACCAATAATGATAGAAATGCCAGTCTTCATAGAATGGAAGTGGAAGGAGAAAACCAAGACCTATCTTGTGGTTTTTCATTTCATTGATGATTTTTCAAGTTCAAATTTGCGACTTGAAGAGCAGAGGGAGACAACAATATTTTTCACAGATTCAGTGTTCACACCTCCACAGAAGAAGACAGTAGAGAAACCATGGATAAGTTGGGCACCATCTCACACTGAAATAGGAGTATTAATGGATGTTTTGAGATATGCAAACATTATAGATGGACTCCATTATGATGACAAAAAGAAGTTGAAACCTTACCTAGAAGCACACCACATCAAAGGCAATATTGGAGATAACCTTTTCATATATCATAAAATTGAGGATTGTATATGTATTCAAATATGTTCAGACTATGTTGACTATCTCAAAGAACTATTGAAACCATATCTTCAAACATAGAAAAGGAATCCAAAGCTTTTCAGGGAGTCCATAGAATGTTTGTGACTTCGGGATATTGTCTTTGTTTCTTTCAATGAAGTCATTTCGCATTTTCTTAACCCATTCTTCCCAGAATTTTCTCTTTTCTGTGAATCTTGACTGAGAATTCATAAACCATATGATTCGTCACACTTAATAATACAACATGATAGAGAATGGAACCAGAAGTCATAAAGTCTGAAGACGAAGATAAAATGAGGGAAAGAGATATTCTATATTCGCATTTTATTGCAAAATACTTGGATATAATCAACGGTAAGCTGGAATCGATACAAGGTGATATAGACTTTATTAACAGAAAGCTACATGAAGAAACTTAGACTATTTTCTGTTCTCGATATTTAGGCTCTTTCAACAACAAATATCATTCGCTTCTTAATAGTTTTCACGGACAAACTCATTATAGTTTCTCATTGCCAAATCAAACTTCTGTGTTGCCTCTTGGATTTGCTTTTCTAAGTCCTCAGAATAAGCCTCATAGAACTTTGTTTCAAAAGACAAATAGCCTAAGAAGAACAAATCCATACACATTCTAGGGGGAAGGGGAGGTGATACAATGGTAAGAAAGAAAGATTTGGTTATTGCTGTTCTGATTACTTTCTGTTTGACAGCAATGTTGTTCTCGGTGAGGTTTACAAGAAGTCAGACCCCAGGTCAGTATGACCCCTGGCTTGACATCAACGATGATGGAAAGATACTCATAGAGGACGTAGCTTGGGTGGCAAAAGCATTTGGAACTTCTGGAGATCCAGTAAACAAGACAGCTTTGCTCTATAACGTAAATGACACATTTACAAGCCTCTTAGCGAAAATAGATAGTCTGAATTCTTCTCTTTCAGAGCTTCAATCCAGCATAAATGAACTGAAAACAACCATTGTCACAATGAACGGAACCATAACACAGCTACAGAATTCAAATGCCGACTTGAACAACAGAGTCGGTATTTTGGAAGGCAACTTTAGCACCTTGCTCAACAGGATCGATTCTTTGGAAGCAAACTACTCTGTGACCAATCTCAAGCTGGCACCATATGCAGTACCGTTCAACTCCACTTATAGTAACACATATGGATGGACTACAGAGCAATATGATAACTGGGTTGATATGCCATATATGTCCGTAACGTTGAATCTGAGTAGGGCAAGTCAGTTCATAATAATGTTTAGTGGTGAGTTACAGAACTTGGGCCCAGACACAACAAGGGAGAATACTTGGATATGCATTCGAGCCATGATAAACAACACTGTGGCACTACCTTCGGAGTTTAACACTACTTCTGTGGATCCGAGTGGCACTGGCATGCTCATGCAAAGTCATTATCTACGTTGGGGAACATACAACTTCATGTTCACGACCCAAAAACTCGATGCAGGTTTCTATACAATAAAATTACAGTGGGACTGTACAGTTGGCAAAGCAGAAGTAAGAAGCCGAGACTTAGTAGTAATAGCTCTTCCAGCATGATCCAAATCTCAATTTCCCTTTTCTTTGTTTCTGCAAATATATTGGCAGTCGTTTTTCACTTTTCTGTTTGGCATGATTGACAATGGTCATCTCTGGGTTTTAATTCAGCTTGGACTATCACAATGGTTTCAAGAACTCCTGGAAGTTTTTCATCGTAGCTACCAGTCTAACGGTAGACATTTTACCATCAGACGAATGGAGATTTCCTATTGAGTCTCAAAAGTTATAACGTTATAACTTCTTAGCTTAGAGGCAACCTAGCTTCTGGCATTCAATCGAAGGTTCTTGCACAAGTTATAAAAACTGAGACAAGAAGACACAGGGATGGTGTTGGTAGTTGCTTGAAGGCAAGAATGTGAATCTAAGGGTTGCAGAGAAAGAGGATGTGCCATTCCTTGTGGACTGGTGGAGTAACCCAGACTTTGCTGAATATTTCTCTCCGACACAGGTGACTAGGGCAGGGATGGAGAAGTTCTTGGAGAGTACTGTTTTCGAAACGAAGCATTTTATCATTGAGAAGAAAGACGGAAGCAAAATTGGTTGGATTATGCATTTCAACTTTCTTAATACTTATATGAGTATGCTAGAACTAGCCTATGGTCTCGTTCCAAGTGAAAGAGGAAAAGGCTATTGCACTGAAGCTGCACAGCTAATGGTGGACTATCTTTTCCTTTCAAAGGGCATTGCTCGAATAGTAGCAACGACTCACACCAAGAATGTGATTTCTCAGAAGATTCTGGAAAAAGTTGGGTTCAAAAGAGAAGGCACTTTGAGAAAAACTGCTCTAATCAGAGGAGAATGGACAGACATGTTCATCTTCAGCATTCTCAGAGAAGAATGGAAAGAACCAAAGATACTGACAAGGACTGAGAAGAAGTGAACAATATTCTGTCTGTTATTAACATATAGAGCTACAATTGAGCTTCTTTTCTATCCAGACATCCTGTTGATAGTTCATGATGTAGTCTTTAATACTAATTACAATCCATCTTATCTTTTAGGTGACGCAAATGCTGGATATTCCTTCTATTTCAGCTATTGCTGCTGCCTTAGGTGTGCTAGTCGGTGTTGTTATTGCCCTTGTGGAACTTAGAAATCTGGTCAAGCAGCGACAGACGGACCTTGTGACTCGACTCTCAAGTGATATTGCTCTAGACAGAGAATCCTTAGAAGCATTTGTGGATATAGTGGAGGCTGAGTTTGAAGACTACGATGACTTCGTGAAAAGATATGGAAAATTCATTTCCAAGAACCAAGTTCCAATGTCATTCATGATGATGGGCAACTTCTATGAGCAAATCGGAGTTCTCCTCAGAAATAGGCTTATAGACGCTTCTCTAGTTGATCAACTTTTTCCCGTTATTATCACATGGGAGAAGACGAAACCTCTTGTGGAAGGTATGAGGAAGGAATATCACGATCCAGGGTTTTTTGAGTGGTTTGAGTATCTTTACAATGAAATGAAGAAAAGAGAACAGAGTGGTGTCAAGAGTGGTTGATATAACAGAGATTTCAGCAGTTGTGGCAGCTGCTGGTGTACTGGTTGGTGTTGTTTACTATATTCTGGATATTCGTAATCAGGGCAAAATGAGACAAACAGACTTGGTTGTCAGGTTGTATTCGGCTTTCAGCGGCAAAGAACTTCAAGAAGCGTATTTTGAAACTGGATATGGAATGGAATTTGCAGATTACGACGACTTTAAGAAAAAGTATAGGATGCCTGCAAAGTCTATACTTCCACTTTGGCAGGTCAGCAAGTTCTTTGACGGCGTAGGTGTTCTTCTACGTAGAAAGCTTGTTGAGATTGGATTGGTTGATGAACTCTTTCATACAGAAGTGACAGTAATATGGGAAAAAGTGAATCCTTTGGTGGAAGGGCGAAGAAAAGAACTGAACCAGCCGACAGCCTATCAACCCTTTGAGTATCTCTACAATGAAATGAAAAAGAGAGAACAGAAACTCCAACAATCAAAAGCCTAAGATTTCAGGGAGTCCATAGAAGTTTTTCATCGTAGTTCTGGTTACTCTAAGCTTAGAGTGGTCAATCACAAACCATTTAAGATTCTTTGAACCAGTATAGAAGTGCAGAATACGGAGGAAAAGAAGAATGACTGAAGAAAACTCTGCTTCTAATGAAAACAAGGCTGAAAATAAGGCCAGCGTCCTAATCCAGCCTAGACCACGGGCCCTTTCAACTGGACTACAGGCCTTTTTAGCTTTGGGAGCCAAGGTATAACAGTTTTTGCTTCTTAAACAATTTTCCCCGTCGCGCCCGCTTCTGGGCTTTTTTTGCTGTGGGCACGTGTATCCGCCGTCTGCAAAGCCGTTGGTTGGAAGTGTATGAGCGTTGTTTTGATGTTGCGTTATCCTGGAAAATGGATCGCGTGAGGTCTGGAAGCGTGCTGGTTAATCTTTTAAGAACTTCGTCTGTAGAATGTACTTGGCGATGGTTTGTGTCGAAGATTCCGCGTCAATTTGATTTGGCTTTCTTGGAGTCAGAGCTGAAAGGCAAGACTCTTCTTGTTTACTGGTACTTGCTGCAGCGGTCCACGCGCGGCGTGGGGGTTCGCGAGGTTCAACGAGCCTTGAAGTTCTCGAGTCCAAGCATTGCCGTGCACCATCTTCAGAAACTGTTGGATTTGGGGCTAGTGGAGAAGAAGGGAACAGGCGAGTACGTGCTTGAGGAAGAGGTGAAGGTTGGAATACTGCGGCTTTTCACCCGACTGGGTCGGTTCATGGTTCCTCGGTACCTCTTCTACTCAGTCCTGTTCACCACTATGCTGGCAACCTATTTGGCTGTCAGCATAATCGGCCAGACAATGCCCAGCTTCTACGCCGTGACTTTCGGCTCTGTTGCGATGGTAATCTTTTGGGTTGAAACCTCCAAGTTATGGAGGGCGAGGCCTGTTTGAACCTTCAACATTCTGTTCTAAAACGTAGAACTAAAAGTCATGACTCAACCAGTTATCTGCAGAGGCGAACACGGTGAAGACTCTGGTCTACCTCTTGGCAGCAGTCATTCTTGGAATCCTAGTTACGGTAGTTCCGTTGTTCACAATAGCTCAGATAGGAAGCGGGAACCGCGACGGAAATGTGCTTTACCCATCGTCGATAGGTAGAGACCTCAGTCACCTTGAAGGAGGCTATGGTTCAAACGCTTCAACATCGAACATTTCAGATTTAACGGTTCTTCCAATCAGTCTTGTTATCGCACTTGTGGCCTATTTTTGGGTTAAACACAGAACAAGCAGCTGAGCTACAGACACGTTGGCATTCCGCGCGCTGATAAATGCGCTGATTCCCGAAGCAGCCCATCGTCATCACGGCGTTCAACTGTCAAAATTCCGTTTTTCAAGTGTAATGGAGCTTGGGCGTGTCCTCTAGACAATGCTTCTCACATCCTAAGACACATCACCATCCGCAGACGAAGCAAATTCAGGGTCACAACCCACCCCACAAGGGAACTTACGAACAGGCATGCGCGCTAACAATAGTCACATCCAGCAGAGTTGCCCGGTTTCAAGCTGAACCAAAATGCAGGGTTCACACATGTACTGCACACCCTGTCACGCCATCTACGGTTTTGGGCAGCCAGAGATCATCTACTTCTGCAGCGTTATTCTGCCATTGCTATAGACCGGAACGGTTCGCAACGCGTTTAGTCGACACGAAAAATCTATGTCCCCCTTGAATCCTAATCTGACCAGATGCTTCGCATGCTCCGATTTCAAGACGCTTCTGGTCAAATCGCCTTCTGCCTGCCTGAACGCCAACAGTGCTGCCTGAACCTTGTCGGAAAAGCAAACCCTGCTCGCGGCAAAACCCTCAGCAATTGCTCCCGCGCACAGGAAGTCTTCCAGCGAAAACCTTCCCTTCTCTCCAGCCAAAACAAACGTCATCTCCACCCCTTCCCTTTCAGCCATCACCTCAGCCCTTCCGGCCACCGCCCCAGCGTTCAAGAATGCTCCAACCAAGACTCGTTTTGCTCGCTGAGACCTAGCCAAAGCCGCTGTGCCACTCGTGGTCGTCATCACCAAGCTCCTACCAGCAACCCTCTCAGGCGTAAATTCCAGAGGCGAATTTCCAAGATCGAAGTCCTTCGGTTTGTGTCCTCCCCTCTCACCTACAAGGAGATATTCTGGATGTTGACTGCGGAGTCTGTAGGCCTCTTTCAGACTCACTGCCGGAATCACAGCCTCTGCACCGTTGGTCAACGCGTTCAGAATGCTCGTTCCAGACCTCAAAGCATCGATGACAATGATTAAGTCCCCACGTCCTACAGCTTTCCCTGCATCTCTCGCCCACAACTCAACATCAACCCGTATAACCACGCAATCACCAGCTCAACCGTAGATTATGAATTGGAACTCACAACATGATTTGCAGAGTCCACATCCAATTGCGGAATAGGGCAGCATAGCCTTCCGGAGAACCTGTTCAAAGCCGTCTCAGCGCGGGCGCGCCTTTCCCAAGATCTGTTCCAGTCTTCTCTTGTGGACCTCGCGCGTGGTGAGCGGGTAGACTTCTCTTTCAGTGTAGAAGAATAATGGGTCCTCACCTATTATGCTCGCCAACTCCTCATCCGAATTCGCGTTGACAATCAAAGCGTCGCCCTGATGGCCTATAAGATGATACGAGACCTCGACAACCTTCTTCTTCTCCAATTCGTCAAGATACTTGAAGTGAGCTGGAAGCAGCTTAGCCCAGACATCCACAGGAGTCTGTCTCACTCTTGCAATTATCAAGAACTTCATTTTAGATCGTTTTCTTCACTCTTGCACCCACAATATAAATGACTTTTGGAAAGTTGCGATGAATTAAGAAATACTTCTGACATGCGTGTACCGAAAGCACACAAAAACATGGATGTTAACAAGATAGCGTAACAAGACTGCACGCGCTTGTCTATGCTTTCGTGGGTATCCCTATTTATCGAGCATGGAGAGTGCAGGTTCACGGCGTATGCCCAAACCTTTATAGCACGTCATGGATCATTACATCAGTGATGCAACTTACGCGACCGCATTTTCATCTGCGCATTCGTCCTAGCAATCGGGCTAACCGTGAGCGGCTCCATAGGGGTCAATATGCTTTCTAACGCCGATTCCTGTAACAACGCATTTTATTCGATGACAGTCTACGGAACCCAAACATCGAAGGCAAGAGAGATAGCCACCTTTGCCTTCAGCATATTCAACAATGCTCCCATTTCGTTGACCCTCAGAAAGGTCTACGTAGACGTCAGCCAAGGGCTGAACGTAGTCGACGTTTGCATGGAGGACTGTAGCCCAGGCACGATGGAGGGGTCATTCCCCGGGCTTATCGGACGAGATGAAAGGCTGGATGTTGACGGTCAAGTCGTACAGGCTGGAAAGAGTGTTGTACTCGCCATATCTGTTGAGACACCAACACCAGGCAGCTATTCGATAAGAAACGTGTTTATAGAGTACTCTTATCTTTTCTTCACCTACAACCAAACTCTTCCTGAACTTCTGCACACACTAAGTTTAGTACCTTTCAACGTTTCTGTTGTTACTACATAGGCGCACGCTACTAAAGGCTGTTAGCGCTAGTGTTAAAGCAAAGTGCAACAGTATCTTTGAAGCTGGATGTTGGAGATGAGTTATTGAAAAAAACTAAGATCATCTGCACGATTGGACCGGCCAGCCTTTCCAAGGAAAAGCTTCGGAAAATGTACCGTGCGGGAATGAATGGTGCAAGAATAAACACTGCCTATGGGACACTCGATCAATACAGAGATATGATTGAGACTATTCGCGGAGTCGCGGATATCCCGGTAATTGTCGACATTAAAGGACCTGAAATAAGGCTCAGAGTAAGAGGCAAAAGGACTGTCAAAAAGGGAGATGTTCTGGAAGCCGGCTTCAAAGACGAGACAATAAGCTTCAGCAGGAATTTCTACGACGGCGTGGATGTCGGCGACAATGTCCTGGTTGACAACGGAAAGTTAAGACTGCAAGTCGCCGAGAAGAAGAAGAGCATTCTAAAGCTGGTCGCGTTAACCCCCGGCGAAATAGACGACGGAAAGGGAGTTAACATCCCGTACACAAAACTTGCAGTTCCAACCCTCTCGGGTAGGGATCGCGAGATAGTGAGCCTCGCAAAGGAAAAGGACGTTGAATTCATAGCTCTTTCTTTCACAAGAAACGCTCAAGATGTGAAAAACCTCAGGAAAGAGGCTCACGGTTTCAAAGGCGCAATTATCGCCAAGATCGAGAACTCTGAAGGCGTCAACAACTTCAATCACATCCTGGACGTTGCAGACGGAATCATGGTGGCAAGAGGCGACTTAGGCGTTGAAATTGAACCTGAAAGAGTCCCGCTCGTCCAGAAGTCAATAATCAGACAGTGCAACCAGAGAGGAAAGACCGTTGTGACCGCAACAGAAATGCTCGAATCAATGATGCACAACCCCATCCCGACCAGAGCCGAAGTCAGTGACGTGGCCAACGCAATACTGGACGGAACAGAAGTAACGATGCTTTCAGGCGAAACAGCAGTGGGACAATACCCGGTGGAAGCCGTTTCGATGATGTCCAGAATCGCGGTCGAAACTGAAAAGGCAATCGAAAACCACGTGGAAGAAGAAGGTTTCATCAACATCTCAGACACCATAAGCAGGGCAATTCAAAGAACATGCCGGGAGATGCCCGTGAACAAAGTCGTCACCCTGACAAGATCAGGCTACACGGCCAAAATGATCTCAAGATTCAAGATAACCCAACCGATAATCGCCGTAACACCCGACGCGCACGTCAAGAGACAACTCGAACTGGCCTTCGGCGTCTCCCCAGTACACATGGACTACCGCGAAGAGAAAGACCGAATTCTGGCGGTTGCAAAAAAGCTCCACACGACAGGCCTCATCAACGAAGGAGACACGATCCTATTCACAGCCGCCTTCAGAACCTCTCGAAAACACGCAAGCAACCTGATTGAGATACACAAACTCAAAGAGCTCAAAGAACTCGAAACTGAATGATTCACCGTCATGCACGTCTCCACGGAGCTTGTTTTGGAAAAGGTGGTTCACTTCAAATGTGCTTATAGATGCTGCCAATGTTGAACTTGCCGCTCTGCATTTCGTTGTCTATCTCGCACAGTAGCGCACGTGCGCTATGGTTGACATGTTCTCTTTCAAAATGTGTGCATGTTCAAATGACGCGCGCGTGCTTAAATACGCAATACGGCATAGGAATGATGCAGGTTTTGAACTTGTCAAAGGGGACTTCTGGAAATTCTCGTTTAGTGCTTTGGACTGGCAAACCATGGATACTTCCCGGTTTGGTGGCTAGGAGCATATTGATTATCGTGGCTGCCGTTGTAGTCTCCTGGTTCGAACTCTCTCTCAACGTAACAAACGTGCATCTTCTGAGCCTACCGTTAACACTGTGGACGGGCTTGGTGATTTTCTTGGTCTGGATAGTTAGCTTGGCGCATCTGCTATCGCTGAGAGTTTCAAACACCTATATTCTCAGAAATGATAGTCTGGAAGTAAGGGCTGGAGTCTTATCCTCGAAATCGTTTGTAATCGCTCCTGCAGGCTTTTCAGATCTAGAAGTTATAAGATCGATATCCGCGAGATTCGTGAATTCTGGAAACATCATTATTCGCACTCAAGGCGAGCGCGACATGAGAATGGAAAGAGTCAGAAACGCATTGAAAGTGGCTGACCAAATAAGGGAAGTTATGTCGAGACCAATCGTCAGAATTGAAGAGCAGGATGTTTCGATAGAAAAGAAACAAGTCTAGTATTAAGCCTCGTCCCAAAGCCATACCTGATATTTGCTCTTTTGGGGAAACCGATTTATCGAGAATGAGACTTAGACAAACGGAGGGACTTCAAATGAGCAATGAAACAGGGAGAAAACACACTGGGAAATGCTTCGACTGCGACGGCTCGTTGGAATTGGTTGAGTTTGACCTTCAGAAGGACACCAAAATCATGAAGTGCCAACAATGCGGCTTACTCCATCACTACAAGAAAGACCTGTTGGGAAAGTGGAAGCTCCTCAAAGTGGCTAAGAACCCTAACGACCCGAATCGCTGACAAGCGCGCGAACGCTAGCTTCTCAGAAATGTTCGAGCAACATCTTCCAGTTTTTCGCCCAGGACTTGTACGTCGTCAATGTTGCCTAATCCTTTCTCGTAGGCCTTGCGGATGTGGCTTATTTCATGCGGATCAAACCCCATGACCCTGCATGCGGTTGCGTCTGTCGCGACTGGATCTGGTCCGGCGATTATCAAGTCCATCTGAACAGGTGTTCCGTCGGAAGGACCGTTGCCCTCCATCCCAACAAAGCCGTCAATCACCGTCAAAGCTGGTTTGAGCACGGTGTTGATGTCAACTAAGACTTTGCTTATGCCCTTCAGGTGGTATTTTCCCTTAAACTTGTCAGGAAGAAGACCAAACATGTTCTTCATCCCCAACGTGACCCCAGTCGACATGTGAGTCTTGAGCTTAGCCGCACTCACGGTGGCTGATTCGGTGACAATGCGGGGAACAGTTATGCTTTTCAACGTTTCAGCGTTAGGAATATCTATCTTAACCCTGTCCTTCACGTGTCTCAGGTTGAGACATTCAACACCGTTGCGCTCACACATTTCCCTCATGCCAGTCGCTTCAAAGGCCTTGTCAGCACTGGTCATAGTAGCGTCTGATTCGACAACATAAATCTTAACATGCAGATTCTTCAATCTCTCTATGATGGCTTCAACCACAATTGGATCCGTAGTCGCTCCCGTGTCCCATGTTTTGACCGTTATGAAGTTGACTTTTATGAGCACCGTATCCCAACCTGACAGGGCGGTCTTATAATCCACCAAATCTAAGGCCTTGAAAACAGGCTCATGACCTCTCTTGCCCTTAATAATCGCAACCTTCGAAGTCAACCAGACGACACGACCAGCTTCGCTGAAGCAGCTAGAGGCAGAAAACAGGTTGCACTAATAAAGGTTGAGAACCAAGGCTCAAGTTCTATTTGGACTTGGTTATGTGCACGTTTTTGATTAGAACGTACGGAGCCAGTGAAGGTAGATCCGCTTCAAAACCCCACCAGTGAACATGCTGCCTCTCCTTTGAAACCTCGGCGACGTTGCCAAGCATGGCTAGAACGTTGTCACTTACGCGCAAGTCCTTCAAAGACCGCTTGATCTCGCCTCTTTCCACCATGAAAATGCCGTCTCGGGGAATAGTTGAGAAGTCGCCCTTGGCAGAATTCTGAAAACGCGTGTACCAAGTGTTGGTCAAATAAAGCCCTTTCTTCACCTCTTTGAAAAGTTCGTCCTTACTCGCGCTTCCAGCCCCCATTTCAATGTTCCACGGTGTTGGATACACTAAACCCGCGTTGCCCGTTGTCTTCGTCTTGAACAACTTGGCCGTTGAAGCGTTGTGAAGATACGTTTTGAGGACACCACGATTGATGAAGACGTTCTCTTTCGTGGGAGTGCCTTCGTCGTCGAAAACCTTGTTGGACGTGGAGTACGCTGCTGGATTGTCTTTCAATGTGACCATTTCCGGCGCTACCATTTTGCCAAGCTTGCCAACGAAAATCGATTGTTGGACGAGTACAGAATAGGCTGAAGCCATGCCGCCCCACACTCCAAGCAAAGAACCGAAAATCAGAGGATCAAAAATAACGTCATAAGTACCCTCATCCCCAATTCGTGGATTTCTGGCCAACTTGGCTATCTCACCGGCCTTTGCTCCAGCACGGGCAGACTTGAAATCCTTCAAGGTTGAACGGCATTCTACACCGTGGCCTGAGGCTTCTCTTTCTGAAAAAGCCCTGATTGAAAGCTCAATCGCTGATCTGCTGTCGACACCAACAGGTCCTTCCGAAGAAGCGAGGTAAACGTCTTCGAACTTCGTGAAGAGTATACCTCCGCTGTCAACCTTGCACCCAGCTTCTTTTTCAGCTGCCTCCACGGCTTCAGAAACGTATTCCGCTGGTTTTTCTAAAGTCTTAAGCTTCTTGTCTGCTCTGCTCTTTGCGTAGCGGAAGCTGCCTTTTGCAAAGCCTCCGAACGTCGGATTCTCCTCAGAAACCTTCGCCAGCTTCATCAGTCGCTTGATGCTTGCATCAGCCTCATCGAAGCGGTGTATCTGTGTGGCAACTAAGCGTTTCTTCCAAGCCAAGGCGATATCGGTTGAGTAGTCATTCCAAGCGACGATGATGTCAACCTGATTGTTGCTGAAACGAACCTGCCGATACTTGCCATAAGTCGTCTTCGCAATAACCTCATCCGCCCCCAGCGCCTTCGCTTTCTTCACAATCTCTTCAGTTTTGCCGAGCACGTCCATCATTTCACGAACACCTTCCTGAGTCTTAGGCAGGGGCCGCCCGTGTACACTGGAACACCCTGCTCAGGGTCACCTTTCCCGCAGGTAGCCGCGTCAAACTCTACCTTTCTTGAAACCGCGTCTACGGCCGTCCAAAACTTGAGTGTGGTGGTCTCAATCACAGGTCTTGCCACGGGATATTTCAATTCACCGTTTTCTATCAGGTACGCCTCCCTGCCCACGTAACGCTGATTGAAACGTTTATCATCGATGTTCCATTCGGTGAAAGACTTCATGTAAACCCCATTCTTGACGCCTTCAATCAACTCTTCCTCAGTAAATTCGCCAGGTGGAACAAACGTGTTCGCCATGCGAACTATCGCCTCTCTATCGTAGTTGATGGATCTTGAAGAACCGTTACTCTTGACACCGAGTTTCGCAGCCGACTCCCTGTTGTGCAAGAACTCGTTTATGACGCCCTCTTTGTACATGAACCTGCGCCTGGCCTTAACACCTTCATCATCATACTCGTAAAAGCCGTAGCTGTTCTCGATAGTTGGATCATCCACCACAGTGACGGCCTTGCTTCCGATCCTCGTCCCAATCCAATACTGACCACCTTTGTAGATGAAGGATCTGCCGGCTTGACTCATCTCCCGCCCCAAGATTCTGTCAGCTTCCATCGGATGGCCGCAGGATTCATGAGCTGCTATTCCAGTAACTTCTGACCCGCAGACCAAATCCATGTTTCCAGGTTTCATTGCTTTTGCCTTTGTTATAACGGCTCTGAGAACCATTGCATCGTGAACCATTTTCTCAGGAATCTTCCACTTGCTGAAAGCTTCCCATCCGCCACTGTAACCGAACTGCTCGTATGCTTGCTCGGTTTTTCCTTGCTCGGCTACCGTGATGAAAACGTACGCGCCTAGCCTCGGAACGTACGAGGATATTCGTGACCCCTCTGAGTTGACAAAGTACTTTGTTATCAAGTTCGTTGAGCAGGATGATGTTGTGGCGGCAATCTTCACTTTTGAAGATGATAAAGCCTTACTAACCTCCGCGAGGGTCGATGTTCTCTCTTCCAGCGAGATGTTTTCCACTTTCTTCTTCTGGGCAACAGCCCATTTCGTCTTGACGCCCTTTTCTTCGGCGAAGACAAGCTTCTCCTTCCGATTTGCAGCTCGGGCATGCTTGGAAGCCAAGTTCACAATCGCTCTAGCTTCTTCTTTCGTCCACTTGTTGGTCGAAGCAAAGCCGATGCCGCCGTCTGCTATGAGTCGCACGCAAAATCCGCTGTCAACGGCCGAAACGACAGCTTCCACCACGCCGTTGCGCAACATAAGTCCGTCTTGAACCTGACTGTGTGCTCTCACTTCAGCATATTCAACCTTCTTGCTTCGCGCATACTCCAGGGCAAAATCAACAATTTCCTCGTCCATGCCGTTTCAACCTTGGAGCATAGTGTGGAAGTACCCCATAAAAGCCTTTCAGACGCTGCTTGACGACAGAACCCTTGCCCTTCGTGTTCAGTCTTGATTCTTCAACGTCCCTTCCAACGCGTCTATGACGTTCTGTTTTCCCATCGCAAGAATGTATGGGCCTAGCCTTGGGCCTTGCGGAACGCCTAACAGTATCATGTAGATTGTCTTGAAGAACTTTGCAGGCTGAAAACCGCATCTTTTGGCGGTGTTGAATATTGTGTTTTGGATTTTTTCCGCGTCGTCTTCGACCCTGAGTACTTCGACTAGTTCTTTCACAGCGTGTTTCTCTTCGTTGCTCAGGCAGGCTGAGGTTGGCTTTATCTCGTGAAAATCTGCTGCCCAGTTGGACGCGTATTGAATCCGTTTTCTAGCGCTGTCATCAAGTGTCTGGTCTCGCTGCAAGTAACCGTAGCTTCGAAGCTTTTCGGTTATGTACTGCTCTTCACTGCCTTTGGGGGCAACCTTCGCGAGGTATGTCATCAGGTTGTAAGGCGCGTGGAAGCCTGGTCTTGTGGGAAACTTCATTGCATAGCAATACTCGTACAGTCCTCGAAGCTTGGCCAATTCCTTGTCGTCCTTCACTTCTTTCTTTCCGAAATAGACATCTTCCAAGTCGTCAAGTTCATCCATGTAGATTGGTATGTCAACCACGTCCAACGCACGAGCCCCCACGAACCTTTTCAGCAGCAACAACATGAGCGACTGAGGAGAACCATACCTGAGCCAGGTTTGCGGCGTCAGCACGGTTCCAGTACTCTTGGCAAGCTTCTTGCCGCTCTTGGCGAGGAACAGCTCATATTTTGCATGAACAGGTGGCTCCCAATCAAGCACTTCCCGGCATATGCGATCGTTAACTCGCACCGAATCAGCAACGTCCTTTCCGAAAGCTTCAAACCTAATGTCCAGAGCCTTCCAGCGGAGAGCAAACTCACCCTTCCAACTGAGCTTGCCCAAGCCTTTCCTGTAATCCACTTCGCCCTTATGCCCACAACCTTCAAGCCAGCGCCCTTTGACCTCCATTCCTTCACAGCTGTAAAGGATCTTGTTCTCTTTTGCCACGAAGTCGTACGCTTTTGTCGTGTATATGCGGCCGCAGTTATCGCAAACTGCAAAGTACGGCAGGACTTCCAGAAACTTTTCCTGTCCAATCTCTTCCTTGACTATTTCACCGATCTTTTTAGCATTCAAGAGTATAGTCCTGATTTCTTCGTTGAACAAGCCAGTCCGGTAGGCTTCTGTTCCCGACATGAACTTGTATTCTATCCCGCACTTGTCCAACGCTTCCATGAGCAGCATGGCCATGTGCTCTCCGTAGCTCTTGTGACATTTGTGAAGGTCCGGAATGTCAGTCACAGGATGCCCTAAATACTTCTCTAGAGACTCAGGCATCCCGGCGGGAACCTTCCTCAGTCCATCCTTGTCGTCGGCAAAAGCGATGAGCTCTGAACTAAAATCCTGTTCTCTCAAGGCTAAGGTTACTGCGAAAGACCGTGCTGCATCGCTCAGGTTGCCTATGTGCGGCAAACCGGATGCGGCTATGCCCATTTCGGTCCTGATCAGACCTAGGCTTCTGCCTAGCTTCCGCTCCCTAGCGACTACTTTGGCGGCCATCTTGTCGTACCATGTGCCGTGGCCGATTATTTTCTTGCTCATACCAAGCCTAGCCTCTATACGCAATAGTGGAATGGAAATAAAAAAATGTTTAGAAAAAGAGGGGGTTTACTTTCTTCGGAAAGCAGCAGCTATCGCCAATGCGCCTAGTACAAGCAGGGTCACGGCTAAGCTGTAGACCCAGTTGTACGTGTATAGGAACCACGCGCCGCCCATGGCGATGAGCAGTAGACCCCAACCGAAATAGCTGAACGCACCGCGCCCGTACTTTTCCGGATTTGAACGCTGCATCACAGCTAACGCCATCAACCAGCCACCGAACAACACGATCATCGTTGCCAGAATCATCCACCACGCGGTCAACAGGCCCGCAGGTACATAGAGTAGGACAGAGACAACTATGATCACGAACAGAGCGCCTATTGTCAGCAAATTCCTATCTGCCATTTTAGCCATGCTTTAACCTCCTTTGGCTCGCTAGATTTTCGCGCCGCACTCTGGACAGAACTTTGAACCCGCCGGAATCGTCTTTCCACACTTTGGACAGTTCATCGTCTGGCTTGACGGAGGAGTTATTGTTGTTCCGCATTCTGGACAGAATTTTGAGGTTGCCGGGATGTGTGTGCCGCACTTTGGGCATATCACCAAGGCTGCAGCTGGCGCCTGCGCGGGACCCGAGGGTGTCATAATCTGCGGAATGAGCACCATGCCGGTTCCTAAGCCTGCTCCGGATGATTTTCCAAGGGATTCTGCGGCGCTCTTCACCGTTTCCATCCGCAGCACTTCGCTGGCACCGGTTCCACCTGTTCTAAGCCAGAAAAGCCTCTCACGGTACTCTGGGGTCGTGTCTATTCCTTCAAAACGAAGGTCAGTGAGTTCTAAGCCTATCCGTTTGAAGTAGTCCATGATGGCGTTCTTCACGATGACCGATGTTTCGTCGAGCTTTGTGAACACGGTAAGCAGGTCGTAGTGTGAAAGTTCATCGATTATCTTTTCGTTCAGGAATCCCCGCAGATAGTTGTTCACGCCTTCAGTCGAATACGCCTGTTGTCCACCCACAACCTCGTTCACGAACAGTTGCGCATCCTCGACTTTGAAATAGAATGAGCCGTGCACTTGCAGAGGCGCAAGCTCGGTCGTCTGAGCCTGTGTACCGTATTTGCCGGCGAAGACCTTAGTTGAGATGAAGATGACCGCTGCCTTGAACGGCTTATCCTTGAACCCTGCGATGCGTGTCAGCAGTCTCGTCAGCAACGGTAGGTTCAAGGTCGTTAAGGTGTGTCTTCCGGCGTTGAAAACGTCATAGGCCTTACCGTCTCTGAAAAACACTGCAACCTCGTATTCGTGGACGATGAGCTGGGAACCCCACGTTATGTCTTCGCTTGGGTATCTCCAGAGGATATCGTCCGGTCCTGCATTTGTCCATTCTATTACTTCCGGCATTTCAACTCACTCCCATTATTACCTCTTCCCTCTTATCAAGAGCCTCATCGAAGGTCTCCAGAGTGTCTGTTAGGTTCTGCACACGGTCTTTTGCCTTGTCGAATTTCTGCTTGGAAACCTCGCTTCTGAACGCGTCGACTTCACTGGCTATACTGTTCACCTGATCAATCAGCTGGTTGTCAAAGTCTGTCATTCGATCAAGAGCTTCCTCTTGAATCTTAACAACGTCAAAGAAGCCTGAATATCCGTAAGAAGCGTGATTTACTCTTTCCGTAACACGGTCAAACTTGGCGACAAGTCTGTCCATGTCTGTCAGAACGTCCAACTGGCGACGGTCAGACATCTTCTGAAAAACAGTTTTGAAGTTGGTTCTAGCCTGGGCCAGCTTCTGGTACAAGTGGTTTCGAATAAGCTTATCAGATTCTCTGCGAAGTTCTTTCTCTTTGTAACCGCGAAACCCTGGAAGTTCTGCAAGAATTCGCTCGGAGAGTCGCATCTGCTTCTTGGCTGTTCCATAAACGTCCTTTTTCTCACTCAAGATTTAATTCCTCACGATTTTAGTTTCGTTTCTATACATGAATAAGTGTTGCTTTTAAAGTTTCTTTACTGCTCTCTGGATTATCAGAACCTGCTTGAAGGTATGTCGCCCTTTATTTCTGTTCCAGTTGCTCCGTCTATCAGCAACTGGTAGCCTTTGCCCTTGTACTCATACTTGACAAACCATATGGGCGAATGCAGGTACACCACCTGGTGCACGTCCATTTCGGTTTTTACCTCAATGATTTTGTCAACGTCTTGCTGAATCAAAAAGCGGTGATTTTCTTCAATCTGCTGCTTTGCAAGATTAACCGCGTCGTCCCTATCCACTTCGCTGTTCAAAACCTTGGCAAAACCCTCGACTTTCCTAAAGTCAAACGGAATCTTTCCCGCTAACGGAACTTCATACTCCCTCGTCGGAAACTCCGTTGCTTTCCGCGCCAAAACAAGCCAATCATACTCCTTCTCTATTTTTCCCTCCTTGGTAACTGCCGGCGCGATGCGCTCAAAAATCCCCTTGTAAGTGCTTTCTGCTTTTGCGGAAACCACCCAGAAAGGCAGGTATGTCAGGTTCTTTTCCTCGATTTTTGATTTTTTCGCGAGGTCTGACGGTTTTAGAAAGCCTCCACGCATCCATTCTGTGATAGGCTCTTCGATTTGTGTCGGGTCGTACTTGTTCAGCAGCATTGAGTGTTCGAACGTGAATGCTTGACCGGTTTCGATGACTATTGTGTAGCCGCAGTACTTGCATGTTGCTATTATTTCGCCGGGTTGAAACGGTATTGGCGCTCCGCAGTGAGAGCATTTAATTTCATCAACGACGCTCATTCACTCTGCGCCTTCTGCTTCTCTCTCTTCAGAATCTCTTTCGACACGATGACGCCTGAAGCTGAAGCCTGAATCAGCCCTCTCGTAACGCCGGCTCCGTCTCCGATGGTGAATAAGTTGTGTATCTTGGTTTCCAAACAGTGGCTCAGATGCAGTCTTGAAGAGTAGAATTTCACTTCGATGCCGTACAGCAGCGTGTCCCTGGAGTGCAGACCTGGAATCATCTTGTCCAACGCTTGAAGCATCTCTCGTATGTCCGCCAAGTAGCGATACGGCAGAACAAAGCTGAGGTCGCCGGGCGTAGCGTTCTTCAAGGTCGGAGTCACCACGCTTCGAGCAATTCTTTCAGGCGTTGACCTTCTTCCAGACTCCAAGTCGCCCAGACGCTGTATTATGACGCCTCCGCTGAGAAGGTTTCCAAGCCTTGCGACGTATTTTCCGTATGCTATCGGTTCCTTAAAGGGCTCCGTGAACGATGTGCTGACTAATATGGCAAAGTTTGTGTTCTCGGTCTTCCTTTCCGCATAGCTCTGACCGTTAACCGTCAAAACCCCGTCGTACGACTCCGTAATGACCTCACCGTAAGGCGCAACGCAGAACGTGCGGACCTGATCATCAAAAGACTTAGAATAATAGATGAGCTTGGGCTCGTAAAGAACGCTCGTCAGCTCCTCCATGACGGATGCCAGAATCTCAACTCTTATCCCAACGTCGACCGGGTTGTTAAACGTCTTCAGGCCTAGAGCCTGCGCTTCGGTTTGAAGCCATTCAGCACCGATTCTTCCAGGCGCCACGATGACGTATTTGCTAAGGAATTTCTCGCCGTTTACAGTTTCAACACCGTCGACGACGCCGTTCTTCACCATCAACCCCTTCACGTCGTTTTTCGGCTTGAACTCAACCTTGCCGTTCAACTCTTGCCGCATCTTTCGAAGAGTTTGAGCGCACCTTTCCGTACCCATGTGCCGAATCTTTTGACGAATGAGTTTCAAACCTGCCAACGATGCTTTCCGTTCAAACTGCTCTGCCTTTTCGTCCTCTGCTCCGTAGGTGTGTTCAGTTGCCCCGAACTTCAGGTAGACCGTGTCCACGTATTTCACGAGGTCTTCAAGCTCTTTGGGCGACACGTACTGGTTAAGCCATCCGCCCACTTCGGGGGACAACGTGAGTTTGCCGTCACTGAAAGCTCCTGCGCCTCCCCAGCCGGACAGAACCGTGCACGGATCACAGTTTACACACTCGAAACCGCGGCTTGCAGGGCACTTGCGCTGGTTTATGTCCTGCCCCCGGTCCAGCATCAGAATGTTCATGCTGTTTTTCTCTGCGAGTTCGAGAGCCGAGAATATTCCTGCAGGCCCAGCACCGACAATTATCACGTCATACTTCAACGGGCTTATCCCCTGAAACCCAGAACTACATGTAGCAACTTGCATATATTTCTAGCGAGCAGTTTAACGTTGAAGAATGATGTGACGAGAAAACCAAAAGGCATTTTAAATTTCTGACTCTAGTTTGTTAAACGATTCAGCGTGGCGAGTGAGCGACATGTCCAAGATTAGGCTGCAGTCTCAACTGACGCTCTTCGATGTCACAAACCTCGTGGTTGGAGCGATCATAGGGGCTGACATTTACGTGGCCTCGACGTTTGGGGCGCAGTATCTCGGCCCCTTCTCGCTTCTTGTGTGGGTAATCGCTGGTCTGATGGCTATAGTGATTGCATTGTGTTTCGCTCAGTGCGCCGCTCTGCTTCCTAAGGTTGGCGGGCCGTATGCATATGCAAGAGAAGCTTGGGGACCATTTTGGGGTTTCATCGTCGGCTGGTCGCTCTGGCTCGCTGAATGGGTGTCACTGGCTGTTTTTCCCGTTGCTTTCGTTCGATACTTGTCAGTTTTCCTTCCTAATCTTGGCTTAGTTTACCAAACTGTCTTCAAAGTGCTGTTCGTGTTGTTCCTCGTGGCCTCGAACATTTTTGGGGTTAAAGCAGCCGGGAGAACAAACGACGTTCTGACCCTGGTTAAGCTCGGTCCGCTGATTCTCTTTTCGGCAATCGGCGTGTTGTTCGTGATTGTTAACCCAGCTGTTGCCGTCTCGAATTTTTCCCCATTTGTACCGAACGGGCTTGGGAATTTCGGGCTTGCTCTCGTTCTGATATTCTGGGCCTATGCAGGCTTCGAAATCTCAACCATCCCGGCTGAAGAGATAAAGGACCCAAAGAAAACCATCCCAAGGGCCATTGTTCTCGGGATTGCAATTGTAACAGTTTTCTATTTAGTAACGAATGTTGTACTTTTTGCCGTTAGAAAATCGGCCGATTTAGCTAGGGACACTGCGCCTCTGGCTTCTGCAACTAAAGCAGCCTTGAATTGGAACCCTGCATTGGTTCTTGTTGGAGGGGCGATCGTTGGTGTTGGGGCCTTAATTTCTGTGGCCGGTTCTGATGAATCAGGGATGATTGGAACCTCAAGACTCGGATATGCATTGGCTGCTGACGGTTTGTTTCCAAGCGTCTTCGCCAAAATCCACCCAAAATACAAGACGCCTTACCTCGGAATAATCATTCAAGCCGTCACGGCACTGGTAGCCGCAGTTTACGGTAGCCTAGAAATGCTGGTCGCAACCTCTGTTTTCTTGTTGTCAGCAGCGTACCTGGCAACTGGCCTCTCAGTCTTCTGGCTCCGCAAGCAGTTCCCAGCGCCTCAATCTCGATGGGAAGCCAGCTCTGTTATTCCAGTCTTAGGAATCATCTTCTCTCTCTTCCTGATGTCTCAGTGCACTATTATTCAAATTGCCACAGCAACACTCATGCTTCTCGTTGGAATACCAATCTACATCAAATACTCTCCAAAGAAAGAACTCACTGATACTAAGAACGCATTACTGGCCAGAGAAGCCGTTCTGGAAAGAGCCTACAGACAAGAAGGAACATTTTTCGCCCACCTGCTACGCCATGTGAAAGAAGCCTATAGAAAAGTCACAGGCAAAAAGCAAACATGGGACACAGCAGACTAGCGCACATTACTACGTGGAAACCTTGCAATCTATAGGTAAACATTGATTCCCCTTGCGTTGCCCATCAACCTCTCCAGCTATAGTCCCTCTATTTCGCTTCCTATGTTAAGAGGCCATTACAACATGGGCGTTTTGGACCTTAGACCTCCATCCTAAACGAAAAGACGATATAGGGCAGACGTTGAAATGTGTTAAGAGGCGATTAAGAGATGAAGGTATTTCCATACACAAATGTTGAAGCACAGGAAGCTGATTCAGGAGCAGAAAAAGTGAAGGTAAGATGGTTAATCACGAAGGAAATGGGTGCCCCAAACTTTGCAATGAGGTTATTTGAAGTCGGTAAGGGTGGATGTAGCCCGTTCCACAATCATGCATGGGAGCATGAAGTTTTCATATTGGAAGGCGAAGGTTCGTTAATGAGCGAAAAAGGGCCGATGAAGTTCAAACAGGGCGACGTTGTTTTTGTCCTTCCAAACGAAAAACATCAATTCAGGAATGAAGGTAAAGGCGTGTTGAAGTTCCTATGCCTCGTACCTATCGAAAAGAAAGCAAAGTGAAAGTGCGCTAAGCACGGTTCAGTCCTTTATTGCTTCAAGCAGGCTCATTACGTTCCACAGTTTGACTCGAGTGTAAGGTGGCATGTTTGGATCCTGCAGGATCTCGTCCATGAGTGATATGGCATTCGAAGCTCTGACCGCGGGCGTGTACTCGTTTGTTTGCAGGGCATCCATGGAATCCTTTGCGGCTCTCCTTATGTTTCTTGGCGTAGTGTTGTCCTCGGAAACTGCTCCAAGCACGGCTAGCGCCTGTTTTATTCGCTCTTCGTATTCCTCCATTTTCTTCTTTCTGACCATTCTGCCACCTCATGCGAATCGCGATAACCTTGTTATATAAGCTTGGATACCTATTTACTTTGGGGTTTTAAAGCTTGTCGCGAAAACCACGTGAAGAGCCGCACATCAAACGTATGGCTGATCTACTGCGGCAGGGCTCAACACTTACAGAATTAGCTTGTCCCGCGTGTGCTTCGCCGTTGTTCAGGCTGAAGAGCGGTGAATTGTGGTGTGGAAGGTGTGAGAAGAAGGTTATAGTGGTGAAGGAAGGAGAGGAAGAGGCAAAAGCAACAAGCTCCATCGCCTTCGAAAACCTGGAAGCCACACTTCTGGCCAAAGTTCAGATCGTACAGAACAGAATAGAACACGAAGAGAACCCTGAAGAACTGCAAAAACTGAACACTGTGCTTTTCGGACTCTTGGAAAACCTCGAGAAAACAAGAAAAGCAAAGAAGACGTAGGCGCCTCCTAACAATGCTAGGGTTCTATACTAACTTTCCCCAAAACATTCACAAGGCAGAAACCTTCTCAACCTTAATCTCAACTAGGAAGCTCGAGCAGGTACTGGTCGAAACCCTGTACAGGTTAAACAGCGAAACACTCAGTTTGGAAGAGGTTGCTGCGCCGTCAATTCCAGATTGCAAGGTCATTTTTGAGGTCGGAGTAGCTGAAGGCAACGACTTCAATTATCTGGATTCCGAGGAAAGAGAGAGGCTGTTATCAGCCTTAAACAAGAAACTGTTTCAAGTCATGGATTTTCTCTGCGTGATCCGCTATCACAGGATGCAAGAAAAAAGAAAGACGCGCACGAGGTTTGATTACTACATGCTACGCTTGATGTTTGGTGAAAACCTCACCGAAATTCAGGTTTCCCATGAAAGAGGGATAAGGCACACTTCGCCTGATGATATAGTCAAACTAGTCCTGAACAGGGTTAACGCAGCGTTTTCCAAGAGAGTGTTGAGGCCTTCTGAAGCTACTTAGAAGTCTTTTTCAGAAAACCCTGGACGACAGTGGCAATGTCTCCTGCAACATCCTTTTGGGACTTGTTTCCATCCACCCTGACTAGGTCGCCCTTTTCAACGAATTCAACGTAGACTTCACGCACTTTTCTCTGTGTTTCCAAGTTCTCCATGACTGATTTTTTAGGCTTCAACCTCTGCACGACGGTTTCAGGTCTTACGTCGATAAAGATTGCTAAATCGGGGCGTATCGCGTGTTCGTTTATCTTCCCAATCCATTCTAAGTCAAGCCCTGTTGCCCCTTGATAGGCTAAGGAGGAGTATACGTAACGATCAGAAACGACTATTTTCCCCTTTTGCAGGGCGGGCAGAACAGTGTTTTCGACGTGTTCAAAACGGTCTGCAGCAAACAGCAACGCCTCAACCACGCCTGAACTGCGCCTCTCGCCGTGCAAACAGTGTTTTTTGATGAACTTGCCTATTCTTCCACTGCTCGGTTCAGCCGTGTAAACTGCATCATAGTTTCTTCTCAGCCTTCTTACGAGCAGCTTTGCCTGCGTAGTCTTTCCACACCCGTCCAACCCCTCGACACAAACAAAAACTCCTTTGAAAGCCATCCTTCCCCAACCATGACCCTAAACAATCAAGCATTACAATAATAGCAATATTAAGTGTTATTTTTCATTTTTCAATGTGTGTTCAGAAAACGGCAAATTCTTGATATAGCTCCTTAAGTAATAACGCAAGTGGACTCGATTTGGAGTTGATGCGATGTCGCGCATTGGTACAGATAATGATGTCAACAGGTATCCTAACAAAACCATGAAATTGCTTTTTGAAAGATCAAGTTGTCGAAGCTTCTTAGATAAGAAAATCCCGGAAGATGTTCTGAGTCTTGTTCTTGAGGCAGGAATTCACGCTCCTACCGCGGGAAACCTGCAGCCTTACTCTATAATAAGAATAGAAGATGTTAGAGCGAAGCAGAAATTGGCGGAAATGTGTGAACAGAGTTTCATAGGCAAGGCATCAGTCCTTTTGCTGTTTTGCATCGATTTGCATCGCAACGAAAGATGGGCAAACTTGGAGGTTGCTCCCTTCACGGCGACGAGTTCCTTCCGCCATTTCTGGGTGTCTTTTCAGGACACGATGATATGCGCCCAAAACATCTGCACGGCTGCAGACTCGATGGGACTGGGCTCAGTGTACATCGGCACAGTGATCGACAACCCTGCAGAAATTCAGGCCATGTTCAAGCTGCCGAAAGGAGTGTTTCCAGTTGTCCTGCTATGCATGGGATACCCAACGAAGAGAATGAAACCCCGAAACAGACTCGGTGTCACAATCGTCGTCCATTCGGAGAGCTACCGGGAATTGAAAGACCAAGAACTCATAGATGTCTACGACCAGAAGTACAGTGACGAGAAGCGACGTGTGGCGAAACTTGGCATTTCGGAAGAAAGGTTAGGGACAATAATGAAAGTCTGCCGTGCAACGAACGGAGCAGAGTTCGCCGAGAAATGCGCCGCAAGAATCAAGGCGAACGGATACATAAACATGGCACAACACTATTTCGGACTTCATTATCGAGCTGACGTTATGCCCCAAGGAAATGATAACTATCTAAGGCTTATGGAAGAATCCGGGTTCAAATGGTTCAAGAAATATAAGGCTCCATTTGCAGCTAAGAAAGTTCAAAAAGAGTGAGAGCAACCAGCAGTCCCTCCCCAAAACCAGTATTAGACATTATAAGAATGAAGGCGCACTTAATAGCTACTCAGAAGCTGAGGAAGGTCTGAATGCCCAAGAATTACTGGGGCGAGATAAAAGATCCCGTACACGGCTACGTCTACATAACTGAAGAGGAGAAAGCTCTCATTGATTCTTATCCTGTCCAGAGACTGCACCGATTGCGTCAGCTCGCAGGCGCAGAGTATGTTTATCCTGGAGCAAACCACACGCGCTTTGAGCACTCAATTGGCGTGATGCACTTGGCAAGCAGAGTGGCTGAGAACCCCAACATTTCAAAGTGCATTAGTGAAGATGAAACGGAAATGGTCAGGGTTGCAGGTTTGCTTCATGATGTTGGACATGGCCCCTTTTCACACGTTTTTGAACAGTTGCTTGACAAAGAACTGAACCAAACACACGAGGACATTACCCTCTGGATGGTTAAGAACAGTGAACTGAAAGACATACTGAGAAGAATGGGATGCAGACCGGAAGACGTTGGAAGACTGGCCGTCGGCAAACTCCACAGACCTGGAAAAGCTTTCCTTGACCAGATAATAAGCAGCGCCGTTGATGTGGACAAACAAGACTTCATCGTACGCGACACGTACCACACCGGTGCGGAATATGGTTTCATCGACATCTTCAGGTTGATCCATACCTTAGACGTGTGGGAGGGCAATTTGGCGGTTGACCTGGGCGCTTTGTCAGCTCTTGAGTCTCTCATTATAGCGCGGATTGAATCCTTCAGAAGCATATACTTCCACCGCGTCGGAAGAGCAGCGCAGATCATGCTTGCAATGGCAATGGAAAAGGCAAACGACGAACTTGGATTGACAAGCTTCAAGACTCCAGAGGAATACCTAGCTATGGACGATTACACCGTCTGGGTGATGCTGAAAAACTGCAAGAAATCAAGCGGAATCATAAGAAACCTTGAAAGACGAAAGATGCTGAAGTGCGCTTACGAAAGAACATTCTACGAAAAGGACGCGATGGTTTCGAACATTTTCAGTCGTGAAGCCAACAGAAAGCAGCTGCAAGCTGACATTGCAAAGGAAGCGAGGGTTAACACAGAAGCGGTGATAATCGATGTTCCCACCGTTCCTTCTGTTCCGAATCATCACTCAGTCATGATGGAAAGCATGGAAATCCCCGTGTTCTACAAAACGCAGAAGGGTGAAAGAATCCCGCAGCGGCTAAGCGAAATTTCAAAGATATTCGAAACCCTCAGAGGCTTCATTAACATACTGCGTGTCTACGCGGAAGAGGAAGACCGTGAAAAAGTCAGCGTCGCAGCCTCAAAGATTTTAGGCAGAATCCCCTCGTCAGCAAAAATATCTTACTAAAGCGTGCAGAAAAATGCAATTTTCAACATTGAAAGGCCGAAAAATCGTCGAAGGAACCTGCACGGCAGAAGCTCTTGTGAGCAGCAAACCGATTAGCTTCTTGGGTGGAGTCGACCCGGCCGACGGAAAAATAATCGAAAAGAACCACGACCTCTGCGGGGCGTGCATCAAAGATAGGGTTCTGGTCTTTCCACACGGACACGGCTCGACGGTAGGCAGCTACGTGATGTATTCTCTTGCCAAGAAAGGCTTGGCGCCCGCGGCAATCATCAATCAAACAGCCGACCCCGTAGTTGTGGTCGGGGCGATCATTGCCAACATTCCGATGATCGACCAAATCGACATCAAACAAATCAAAACCGGCGACACCGTCAAAGTTGACGGCTACAAGGGCGTCGCGAGAATCCTGAAACGCAGGGAGAACTGAAGCGCGTGTATTTGACGAGAGACGAAGAACGCGTCTACGAGGGCGAGATCGGGTGGGCAAACCAGACCTGCATAAGAATACTCGTTCGCTTAGGCGAGATGTTCAACGCGGAAAAACTCATTCCGATAAGCTCGGCACACGTTTCAGGAGTCTCATACAAAACCCTAGGTGATGCCCCGATTGAGTTTTTGAGGGCTCTGGCTGATGATGGCGCAAGAGTAAAAGTCAGAACCACTTTGAACCCGCAGAGCCTTGACTCACGATATCTTGGAAAGAGATTGCCAAAGCACCTCCTGGATCCCCAATTGGACATTCTGAAGCAGTTCGAGAAAATGGGTTTAACAAGGTCTCTGACGTGCACGCCGTACTACTTGCGGAGGCCAAAACGCGGTTCACATCATGCTTGGGCCGAATCCTCAGCTGTAGTTTACGCAAATTCAGTATTAGGCGCATGGACAAACCGTGAAGGTGGACCGAGCGCCCTCGCAGCTGCAACAATTGGAAAGACACCAGATTATGGAATTCACAGAACGGAAAACCGCCAACCGAACATCACAGTAAATGTGGAGACTAGACTGCGAAACGAAACAGAGTTCGGAGCACTGGGGATCTTTCTGGGCAAAACACTAGGAGACAAAATCCCTGCAATTCAAGGCCTTCCCAGCACATCAGAAGACAGGCTAAAACAGCTTTGCGCTGCCATTGCTACGACAGGAATGGCAAACATGTTCCACCTCGAAACGCGCTTTAGAACAAAGGGAACTGAAAAGATGAGTGTGGACTCGCAACGAATCAAGCAAACAATCGAAGAACTGTCCACAGCATCAACCCATCAGCCTGATCTGGTGTTTCTAGGGTGCCCGCACTGTTCGCTGAACGAAGTGAAACAAATCGCCCAACTTGCAGAAGACAAGAAAGTCAGGCCTGGAACGGAGTTTTGGGTTTGCACCTCCTGTCATATTAGACAAATGGCCAGCGATTATGTGAAGATTATAGAGAGAGCTGGAGGACACGTGCTAGATGGCGTGTGCACAGTCGTCTCATGGACCGAAAAACTCGGAATAAAAACGATAATGACAAACTCGGCAAAAACAGCCTACTATGCACCCGCACTGAACAAAGCTGAAACTTTGCTTGCACCCCTGCAAGACTGTCTGAAGGCAGCGTTCCAAGGATAAGGTTTATTCGAACGAAGACCTACTCAGCATGATGCCTCCGGGTGGCAGAGCTCCGGTAGTATAGTCCGGTTAAGTATTCCGGCCTTTCGAGCCGGAGACCCGGGTCCAAATCCCGGCCGGAGCACCAGTTCACTAGCAGCGCGCGCGCTAAGTCTAAGAAATAAGGAACGACGCGCTGGCATCATACCCATCTCATAGAGATAACAACACCCTGTATCTGCAAGCGCTGTATAAGTAACTATTCCATCCAACCTAGAGGAGACAATAGATAGTACAGTTGGATATGATGTTCTGCAATTGCTGAAGAAACTTGCTCATGTACTTTCATGCATCACATTGGAAGGTCAACACTCGACCACATCTGGATGAAAAGCATGTTGTTTGATGTATCGGTGGTTCGTGTTGCTTATAGCGCTTGGATCCTGGTGTGTGGGTTTGCGCTTTTTAGCAGATATTCTTGTTAGGACTACAGCCGCTGTCCACATAATAGCCATGATTTGCACGTATGTGGTAGTTGAGAATTCGGGTATCCATTGGATCCCGTTCCATCGAATTATCGTTCCATGTTCGCCCACTATCCAACCGTCACTGGCATTAACCATGAAGACTGAGCTAAGCCTAATCGGGCTAGTCGTTGGATTTGTGATGAACGACCATGCAGAGCCGTTCCAATGAAAAACAGGGCCAGGAAAACCGAACTCGACAAGCATTCCTGGGTCCCCTGCTATCCATCCGTCGTTAGGATCGACGAAAAACACTGATTCATAATGCTCGTTGCCATAACTAACGTCTGTCCATTCAGTTCCGTTCCAATGAATGATTTGTCCCATCATGCCCACTGCCCACCCATCATCGGCATTGAGCATATAAACGGATTCGAATGTCAAGAAAGTCTCTGGAGACTGGACACTCCACACAGTACCATTCCAATGGATGATGACGCCGTTGCCCACAGCCCACCCGTCAGTAGAATCTACCATCGATACAGAGTTGAGGTCACCGATCGTCTGGATTGCAAAGCTTGTCCAGTCGGTGCCATTCCACCTGATGATTGTTCCTTCGAAGCCCACTGCCCACCCATCATCAGCGTTAACCATGCACACCGAGTGCAGGTCGGAAAGAGTCGGGCTTGCAACGATTTTCCAGTCTGTCCCGTTCCAATGAATTATCGCGCCGTCAAGACCGACCGCCCATCCGTCGTCTGACCCGACCATCAACACGGAAAGGAGGGTAGTGTTCGTTGGGCTTGTGAAGTTTGCCCATTCTGTGCCATTCCAGTGAATGATGGCCCCGCCTCCGCCAACAGCCCATCCATCACCGGAGCCAACCATGAAAACCGAGTACAGATCGGAAAGCGTCGGGCTTGTCCAGCCACCCATCTCACCTTGTCCCGATTTCACCAATGCAAGGCCTGAAAAAAACAACGACACGAGAATTGCCGCAATCAAACCAGCCCCCAAGACTGACCTGAGTTGCAATTCGCCCAACCCAGGTTATACTTGAGCGGCCCAAGTGATATATGCTTTGTAACGCAGCGAGCAACACTTCTATAGCGCTCACGCTTTGGAGAACACTCCTGAGGACAAGCATTCACGGTTTGAAAAGAAATCATCTAGCTTATCTCGATAGAGGATTGATAGACGCGCGGATATCACCTTGAACCGAGTCCGCCTACAATTCAAAGGGTCAAAACGCTTGTTTGGCGCGGCTCACCCAGATGTAGTATGGGCAGAGACACTTAATGCCGGAGAAAGCTTGAGTAAAAATCTTGCTTGGCCACAGACATGCTACAATAGAGGAGGTTTTGAAGGTTTTCCCGTTTTGCCAGGAACATGCTACATTATCGGTAGGATCGGTCCTCTGTACTAGGGAACGAATAGCACTATTGAAACAACACCAATACAAGTAACCTTAGTCAACCATAACACGCTGAACCGCCAACGCTCTCGCTATGCACTTTTTTGCTAGTAAAATCGTGCTCCGATCCCGGCCGGAGCACCATAAAAGCAAGATTTATTCATTGTTCTCGTCCCAAGTGAAGAAAGATTTACTGCTGAGCTTCTTTCTTCAACGCTTTTTGTAAAGCTCTCTTCATAAGAATCCTTTTTACTCGCTGAGACGATCGCAGTCTATGTGGGGAACGGAGCGATGGCAGATGAAAAAGAGGATGAAGAAACATATTCTTTGATTTTCAGTTCTTTGAAGCATCCTATCCGCAGAAAAATATTGAGGATGCTAGAAAACCGTGAACTGACCTTCTCAGAGATTCTTGAAGTCTTGGCCATTGATAGCGGACATCTGAGTTACCATCTGGAGAATCTGGGAGACCTCATCGTTCATACCCAGGATGGAAAATATGGGCTGTCAAGCTTCGGTACCGCTGCCGTAAGGTTGATGTGGGGCGTAGAAGAATACGATGCGCCGACAGCTTCAACGTCAAGAAGCAAAGCGGCTACCTTTGCAAAGATTTTCTCTTTAGCTCTTGCATTAACCTTGTTAATGGTGAGCGTCTACTCCATGAACCTTGTTACAACGACTCAAGCCACGGGGGCAGGCTTTTCCAACATGCCATTGGCTTTGGCTCAAAATCAAACCTTTAGCTGTCCTCTCAATTTCACGCAGAAAGATGGTCCTATTTTATCGGCCGCGTCGTCAAGTGGTATCATGGTAGCCGATCCCAAGTTCGCAGGTTCAATGAATGAATGGGTGGAGTACTATCCTCACCTAGACATTGAAATCAACCAAACATATAGCCTTGAATTCCATCACACGTACCTAAACATAACCGTTCGCGACTCAAAAGGGAACGCGATAAGCTGGGGCCAATGGGGTGTAGACTCTGCAATCGGTTTTTCTTCTGGAGGGCTCGGCGCCATTATCAACCGTCCTGACAGCTACAAACTGGAAGTTCGAAACTTGGGGCCGGACTGGTTGTACGCAAATATAGGAGTCCACATCTCGGGACAGTACTTTCAAAAACCGCTGTTCTATTACGGCCTTGGAGGACTAATCGTGACATCCTCTTACCTTGTTGTATTTTTCGCAGGCCTAGGCTGGACAAGAAGGCGAAACGCACTGAATCACACTGAATAACAACAAAGGTTGCATTCAATTTCTCGAAGGGCGGTCAACATGCGCGCGCTCGGCTTATTCATAGGGATCAATCGAAGCACACTCGGATAAATTCTTGCGTATGGCCTTCCCTCACATGTTAATACAGTGTTTGCAAGGTCAACTTTCAAATACAAGCTCAACTATCGAATAGGAATCAAAATTGAAGGAGGAAATCAATGACCAAGAGGTTGAAGCCTGACTACGATAGGCTGATGGAGAAATTCAAGGATCTTGCTGTTTTGCAGTCAACGGAATCAATTGTGGGTTGGGATATGGAGACGATGATGCCGCCGAAGGCCATCAAACTGCGCAGCCAGCAACTTTCTTTGCTTAGCGTGATCGAGCATAAGATGAGCACTGACCCAGAGATTGGAGCCCTACTGCAGAAGATCAAGAGAAGCCCAGAGATTGACAAGCTTGACGAAGTGCAAAAAAGAAACGTCTACCTCATACAGAAACGATACAACGAGCAGACGAAGCTTCCAGAAGAACTCGTAGCCGAAATTGCAAAACAACAGGCCTTAACCATTGACATATGGAAGAGGGCCAAAGCAGCCAAGAACTATGCCATGTTCAGGCCGGAACTTGAGAAACTCGTTGAACTGCAGAAGAAAGCCGCAGATATTTTGATGAAGGTGAAAGAAACGGCAACACCATATGACGCATTGATAGACTACCATGAAGCCAAAATGACCGCCAGGGCAATCGCCAAAATCTTCGACGGGCTCAGAGAAGGATTGGTTAAGCTGCTGAAAAAGTGCCAGAGTTCGCCTAAACAGCCGGATCCAAGCATCCTGAAGCGCAAAGTCCCAATTGACGTACAACGCAAGATTGCAGTGGCACTCGCAGAAGCCGTCGGATACGACGTGACTTCAAAACAGGCAGGGGGAAGAATCGATACCACTGAGCACCCGTTCACGACGGGCTACTACGACGATGTGAGAATAACCACGCATTATTATGAGAATCTCTTCGCGTCCTCAATCTTTTCGGTTCTGCATGAGGCAGGACACGCCATGTACGAACAGAACCTCAGGCAAGAATGGATGTACCAGCCGGTCGGCAACGCCGCTTCATCGGGCTTCCACGAGTCTCAATCCCGCATGGTGGAGAACATGGTGGGCCGATCACGCGAGTTCTGGACATACTTTCTGCCAAAGCTCAAAAAAGTTGGCGGCAGCACACTGTCAGGCTTGGAACTTGACAAGTTTGTTCACGCCATAAACCAAGTTAAACCCTCAAAAATCCGCGTTGAAGCGGACGAAGTCACGTACGGGCTGCACGTAATCATAAGGTTCAACATTGAACGCGACCTCTTAGCCGACAAGATAGCGGTCAAGGAACTTCCTGAGATTTGGAATCAAGGCTACGAAGAGTATCTAGGCGTAAAGGTTGAAAACAACTCTGAAGGTGTGATGCAAGATACTCACTGGGCCGGCGGAATGTTCGGCTATTTTCCAAGCTATGCGTTGGGTAACATTTACGGCGGACAGATACTCGCGGCAATGGAGAAGACCTTGCCAGACTGGCGAAAACAACTAGCGAAGGGCAACTTCAACGACATGAAACAGTGGCTGACAAAAAACGTTCACAGCCAAGGAAACCTGTACGACCCCGCCGACCTTATCAAGAGAATTGCCGGAACAGAACTGGACATCAAACCGTACTTGAGCTATCTGAACGAGAAGTACTCGGAACTCTACGGTTTCTGATCAGACCCGCTCTTTGTCTGAAGCCAGAATATTTTCAGCAACGCGTACGCAAGAATTCCGCCGACAAAGAAGCCCACGCCGGTCCAACCGACGACAGCACCATAATAGTTTGCCCCGTACAAGAACAAGACTATTCCCAGAAGAACAACGAGCAGACACGTAAGACCTTTCCATTCCATAAGACCAGCTCAAAGGACCGATTTTAACCCTCTTACAATATCTCAAAGTATATAGACTTAACGATAGACAGACCCACGGCAACGCTCAAAACTACAGCTGACAACACGCAAACCGCCTCCAGAAGAGCAAACCAACCAACCTCAGACGATTCCCCCTTTAACCTTCAAATGCACTACAGACAACGCCGCCAGCGTGCCGAAAAGCTTCTATGTTCTGATATGAGGCCGACACATCAACGTATGGTCGTCTTAGAGCCTGACGTTTACATTGGCGACTTCCGACAGTTTTATATATGTCGTATGCATCAAGATAGCGTGTGTGATTAGTAAATGTCGGAACACAACGTGAAAAAGCCGGAAACAAGAGAAGAGTTTATCGACATGCTTATGGAGGCCGCGAAGAAAGCCGCCGAAGACCGCGGTGTCCCGAAGGCTAGAACGACAAAACCTACAGTTCTTGGAACGGCTGAGGTCTTGAACATACACAGGGACACGCTCTACGCGTGGCTCAAAGAGTTTAACGTTGATTTCAAAGAGGTATCAGATAGTCTTCCGACAAGCAATCTGTCGGAATATGCGGATACGACCGGGAAGACCTATTTGATTGGGGAAGCCCTTGTCGGAGAAGGGAATGAAGTGGCGCATATCGATCTTCTGATAGGCGACAAGAGCGGACCCGTTGGAGACGCATTTGCCCAAGGTCTCTGCCACCTTTCGGCAGGACACACGCCACTCTTGGCGGTCATACGTCCCAACCTTCCACCTAAACCGCACACGCTTCTCGTCCCCAAGGTCACCACGAAAAATCTCCAAGACGTAAACAAAATCTTCGGCCCCGCTCAGGCCGCTGTTGCAAAGGCTGTTGCGGACGCGGTGGAAGACGGGATAATCCCGAAAGACAAAATTGATGATTGGGTTATCATATGCAGCGTCTTCGTGCACCCCGAAGCAAGCGATTTCCGAAAAATCTACCAATACAATTATGGAGCCACGAAGCTCGCCTTGAAACGAGCATTGGCAAAGTATCCGCCGCTGGAAAAGATCTTCTACGACAAGGACAGAGCCAAACACCCGATAATGGGATTCAAAGTGCCCCGTCTGTGGAGACCCCCATACCTGCAAATCTCACTTGACAACCCCGAAGTGGACAGAGCAAAGAAGGTCATAGCTCAACTGCCCGGAAGCGACAGAATAATCATAGAGGTGGGCACGCCGCTCATCAAGAGATACGGAACAAGAGTGATAAACGAGCTCAGAGAAGTGACCAAGAGCATGTTCTTCGTTGCAGACCTGAAGACACTGGATGTTGGAAAAGTCGAAGTTGACCTTGCCTACGACGAAACCGCAGACGCCGTGGTCGCCTCTGGACTTGCACCGGCTGAAACCCTTGACGCGTTCATCCACGAAGCAAAAAGACTGGCAACGTACGCGGTCGTGGACATGCTGAACGTGGAAGACCCAATCAAAAAGCTCAAGTCTCTCAAAGAATTTCCCGACATCGTAATCTTGCACAGAGGAATAGACCAAGAAACCGGAAGAACGCATGGACTTGAAATCATCCCTGAAATCCGCCAAACCTTCAAGGACAAGAAATTCCTCATCGCAGTAGCAGGCGGAATAGTGCCCGAAACTGCGAAAGAAGCATTGCAAAAAGGTGCAGACATAATCATCGTCGGACGATACATAACCCAGTCAAAGGACATTGAACGCGCAGTGAGAGACTTTCTCGAAGCAACACCGGAAATGCGAGAAGACATCGACCTGTTCAGAGTGCACGTGGAATAGACGGCCCTGCCCTTTGCAAGTTTATGCAAAGAGCTTGAAGAAAACGAATGCAACTAAGAAGATTACGCCAGCAACAACAAACACATGAAGGAAACCCAAAGCCTGGGCGATGAAAGGACCTGCAAAAGAGCCGAACGCTCCTCCTACACCTATCAGAACGTTTACTAAACCAGCCCTGCCTGCCGGTATAAGCTCCATGGACAAAGAAAGAATGTGCACCATGAAAACGGCAAAGACAAATCCCATCAAAATCAGAATGCCGACTGCCAGCAGCACATTAAATGATGATGACCACAAGGTTGCGAGTAGCATGAAAGCAAGCACGCTTCGAACTAGCACTAGCCCGCCTACGCGGGCTTTTCCAGTTGACTGCTCTGACGCCCTGCCGGCCAAAGCATAACCTGCTATGGCTCCGCCGGAACTCAGCGTGAAAATTGCAAAGACAATCGCTGCCGGCAAACCTAAGATAGTTTTGACGAAAACAGGCATCGGCGTAAACAGAATACTTGTAGCCAGCGAGAAAAGCACTAGTCCGCAGCAGAAGGCGGTGACATTCTCTCTCTTCAATCTTTCATCTAGAGCCATGCCATCCAACATTTTGGAAGCTAGAAAAACACCGTGAGACGCGAAGTCCACCGTTTTCTCTATGCTCACTAGTCTTCTTTCGAAAACGAGAGACGGATCTACCACAAATATTGCAGACAAAGCGAAGGCTACAAGGTTTAGTCCTGCGCACAGGTACAGAGTGTTTGTTGAACCGAGACCATAGTTCGACATAAAGAAGCCCAACACCAAGCCGATGAGCGTGCCTATTTCGGTGAAACCTTCATAGAAGGCAAACGTTCTGCCCCAGTCTTCATGGGAATAGAGTTCGGCAATCAGGATGTTCTTCGGGGCCTCATGAGCTACGTGGAAAATCGACATCACGGCATAAAGAATAGTCAGCAAGACCAGACTGCTGGTGAACGTAAATGAAAAAAGCAGAATGGTTGTAGCGAGAAATGCTAACAGAACGTAACGTTTATACCGCCTTGTTCTGTCACACAGATAGCCCCAGAAAAACGAGGCTGGAATAGCCGCGAAAAGAGCTATGCCCGCCATAATCCCAACAAAGAACAATCCGTCTTGAGGGTCGATTTGAAACACGTACAGCGGCAGGAAAATGGACAGTAACCCGAAGCCCATTTCGTGGAAGAAGAACCCCAGCCGCCACATAGCCAGAAAACGTCCTCAAAGTAAGATTAAAGCTTTTACTCCCTGACACCTGGTTTCTCTCTGGAAACTGCACGCAAAACGCGCGCGCTGTGCTTTCATAAAAAGTCTTTTCAGAGACTTGTTGATGACTTCATAAATGGTCTATCCGTATGTCTGATGAGTTGAGCCTAGAGGCAATTTTGGGTGATACCAAGGACAGGGAAAAACAATATGATTGGTTGGGAGCAACTAAGTTTTTCAAGAAAGCCCTGGGCCTAGTGCCTGACGATGATTATTCCAAAAAAGGTGAAGTCTGCGAGCGGTTGGGCTACGTTCTTTATCGGGCTTCGATGAAGGCTGAAAGTGTGACTGAGTTCAAAGCAAGTTGCACCAAAGCTGTCGAAAGTTACGAGGAGGCCAAGCGATTCTATGAAAGGCTTAATGAGTTGGGAGGAACACCTCATTTTCGCGCCAGAATGCTCCGTACCAAAGCCGCTATTGCACTTATGGGCTATTGGCTTGCAGCAGAAGTTTCTGAAAAGAGAAGAATGCTTGATGGGTGCTGGAGACTTGCAAAAGAGTGTCTGGAGACTTTTGAGAAGACTGGAGATGCCTTAGAATATGGGACTACGTGCAACAGGTTCGTGTTGGCACCCTATTGCAGGTTCTTCCTTGAGTAAGACTTTAGAGATCGTGAGAAGATTGTCAAAGAGGGGATGGAGTATGGAGAGCGAGCAACCAGCCTGCTTTCCAGCGTTGGTGACGGTCAAATCAGCAATTCTTAATAGAGAGATAGCCAACTTTCATAACACTACCGGAGAGTTCGTCGATAATGGCAAAGTTCAAAGTAATCGTTTCTGACCCGGAAGCTGGAACTTCAAAAGTGGTGGAGCTTGAAGAAGCACGAGCAGCACCGCTTATCGGCAAGAAGATTAGCGAAGTGATAGACGGCTCAATAGTCGACCTTCCCGGGCACAAAGCGCAAATCATGGGAGGCTCAGACAAAGATGGGTTCCCAATGAGACCAAGCGTCCACGGCGGCGTCCGCCGAAGAATCGTCCTGAGCGGAGGAGTCGGATTCACACCAACAAACGAAGGAATGAGAAAGCGCAAAACAATCCGCGGCAACGTGATAACAGACGAAATCGTCCAGATAAACATGAAAATCACAGAGAAACCCAAACAAGCTAAAGAAGCCAAGAAACCAAAAGAGAAGAAAGAGGAAAAACCTCCACCTCAAAAAGAGGCATAAACCAAAAAACCAGCAGGCACCTAACAACAACCAGACACTATCCTGAAAACCTGACAGGAAAAATAAGACGCGCTAAGAAAGTATTTCTGGCACTGGGTGCTGTGGTCAGTTTTCTGTAAACCTAAAGTTAGGCGCGAACAACATCATGAAGTTTTCCCCACGTTGCGGGCTATCAAGGCTATGTCCCTTATGTCGACTTTGCCGTCAGGATGTAAGCGTGTTGGTCCCGTGATGTCCGCGTTAGGATTCCATGTTAGAGAGGTTGGAACGGCACCGAAAGATGTTGCTGCTCCTTCGACGTCATTCATGTCTACTTTCCCGTTTCGGTTGATGTCGCCAATGATTGGGCTGACCCAATATGAGTACGGGCTTGCTAGCAGGTAATGGTCGGTGTTGTTGTTATCCAAGACGTATGGAGTGTCTATTATTCCATCACATCCAGTCCTGTTCTGGAACACTCCCCAATGGATGTCTGGACCATTGGCATATCCTCCGGAAAGGGACATGTGACCCCAGCAATTGCCTCCTGAAGGATAGCCGTTGTCCCACGTGTTAGATGATTCTCCATTCAGAATAAGGACACTGAGCTTGTCAAACTGGTTGTGATAAATCGTGTTTCCTGAGCTCTGTGAAAGCACGATGTCGATTATGCAGTTGGCTATCAAGTTTTGTGTCACGGTTATGTTGTGACATCTCACTAAGTGGATGCCGTAGGTACTATCGGCTATGGACGCTTGTGTAATAAACGAGTCTGTCGTGTTTACTAGCAGGATCGAATCCTCATTGTGCGTCAAGCCTAGGTTAGCTGCAGTAATGTTGTGACAGTTTGTCAAAGCCACGACTCCAGCGTCTGTCGGAACCTCCAAATCTTGCTTGCCAACCCAATAGTATACGGGTCTACCATCAACAGTGTTTGAAGTATCTACGTTGTCCGTGTTGATTGGACTCGAGGGCAATGAGTTTGATAGATTGGAGAAAAAGAAACCGTATTTGCTCTGCATTACTGTGTTGTTATGCAAGAAGTTTCCATAACTTCCGAAGCCTATATCCACGGCGTAGTCTATTTTTGTTATAATGTTGTCAGATATGATGCTGCCTGAGGAATTGAACAGCAAAATGCCCTCACAGACCAGGCCGACAGACGAAGCAAAGTCACTCTTGAGCATGTTGTTGTCCGCGACTGTTGTGCCGCTAGAGTCGACAATGGTCAAAGCGAAAACCCCATCTGTGAAAGTGTTTCCGATTATGCTGACGTTGAAGCAAGAGTGGAGACGTATTCCATCAAGCGCAATAAGTTTTCCTTGCATCATCACCCATTGCGCCCCCACCTGCATATTTTCCACGGTGACGTTGCTTGTTTCGTTAAGGAGTATTCCATAATTCGTGAGGGTGCTGAAAACCGTATGATTAGCCCCGTCGATTACTATGTTATTCCTTTCAACGACCATTTGGCCAACATCGCCGTTCAGAGTATAGGTCAAGTTGTCCGCTGTTGATATGAACGCTGTTGGCGGGTCAACACTTCCATCCGCCTTAATATAAACCAACCCAGAGGCGCTGACTGCTCGCAAATTGATTGCAGATAGCGTCAGCAAGCAAAGTGTGAGCATCAGCAGAAACCCGAACACAGTTCTGTCGGCATGCGTCCTGTTTCTTGTGCAAGAACAATGCCTGTTCAAAACTTGACCCCTTGAGTTGTTCATCAATCTTCAACTATCGATTGTTTGCGCCAGTCCTCGGCTTGCCCACCACAGTTGAACAGTGGGTGCGTTGCTTATTAAGACATCTCTCGAAGGTGCTTTTTATTGTCAGATGATTATTGCCAAAATTCCTGGAAAGACAATGTTGCGCTTATTCTTTGATATTAAAGCAAAATCGTGTCGCTGGCTTTTTGAGCAGCCAACATTTATTAAGTCGTAGATTTTAATCCTTCAACGATTCGGAAACATTTATGGGAAAAACAGAGAATGAGCAGCGAAAAACCCACAGTCCTGCCGCGTCAGCCCGAAATAAACATCGGAACCATGGGCCACGTTGACCATGGCAAAACAACACTAGTGCAAGCTCTGACAGGCGTCTGGGCCTCAAGGCACAGTGAAGAACTCAAAAGAGGCATAACAATCAAGCTGGGCTACGCCGACATGCCGGTGTACAAATGCCCAAAATGCGAACCGCCCAAGAACTACGCTACTAAGCCCGTCTGCCCTGCATGCAGCTCCAAAGCAGTTTTCGTGAGAGCGGTCAGCTTCGTCGATGCGCCTGGACATGAAGCCCTGATGGCAACCATGCTTTCTGGAGCTGCAATCATGGACGGAGCCATACTCGTCATAGCCGCAGATGAACCATGTCCTCAACCGCAAACAAGAGAACACTTGGCCGCAGCCAACGTCATCGGCATAAGAAACATCATCATCGTCCAGAACAAAATCGACATCGTTGACGAGAAAAGAGCGCATCAAAGCTATGCGGAAATCAAAAACTTCGTAAAAGGAACAGTTGCCGAAGAGGCCCCGATAATCCCAATCTCAGCCCAAAGAGGAATAAACATAGACATCCTCCTCCAAGCCATGGAAGAATTCATGCCCACACCCAAAAGAGACGAAACGAAGCCCACGTTCATGTACGTCGTCCGCTCATTCGACATAAACAGACCAGGCACTACCGTCGACAAACTAGAAGGCGGAGTCATCGGAGGCACGATACTCGAAGGTAAGCTCAAGGTTGGAGACGAGCTAGAAATCCGTCCTGGCATAGCTGCTGAAGGAAAAAGCACTTACACTCCGCTGCATAGCGAGATCGTCAGCCTACAAGCTGGAGGAAAAAAAGTCGAAGAAGCCCATTGCGGCGGCCTCGTAGGCGTGGGCACACTCCTAGACCCTTCATACTCAAAAGCAGACGGTCTGACAGGAAACATCGCCGGAAAAACAGGCATGCTCCCACCCACACTCACAGAACTTACTCTGGAAACACAAATCCTCGACCGGGCCGTCGGAACAAAGGAACTCATGAAAATAGAAGAAGTAAGCATGAACGAAACCCTACTCTTACACGTGGGCGCAGCGATAGCCGTTGGAAAAGTAGCCTCCATAAGAAAAGACACCGTTCTAATCAAACTCACCCGCCCAGTCTGCGCACAAACCGCCTCAAGAGTCGCGCTGAGCAGAAAAATCGCGGGCAGATGGAGACTCATAGGCTACGGAATGATAAGGTAAAAAGAACTTCTTATGTGTCCTTCCGTTACTCGTATTGAATCGTCAAGTCTCAAGCATGCTAGAATATCCTGCATTTACGCATGGAGCTTCAATAGACAGAATACGAAATGTGGGAAAATGCCCTCCTGTGAGGCAGTTCTAGTGAAGCGAAGACTTTTGTCTCTGGAGAAGTGCGTTCACTGCATTGACGAGGGCTTCGCATGCAGCTCGTCTGGCTTCGAGAGAGCCATCAATCTCCTGGTTCTCGATCTCTTTCTGATGCTCTCGCACCTGCTCGATGAGAGGCTGCTTCCTTTTCTCGCATTCGTCCCGGAGCCTCTCCTGTTCAGCGGCGAAATGCTGCACGGCGAATGCGAGCTCCCCTTGTGCGGAGTTCAGTCTCTGGGTTGCTTCTGCCTCTTTTTGTGCCTTAGCCTTCTTTGAGATGGCTCTGAAGATACCCGTTTTTATTCGAGCTATAAGTTTCAGTTCTTCCTTGAGACTATCAACGTTGCTGGACAGGCGCTTGATTTCCGTACGTTTCCGCTCTTCGATCTCCTTCTTCCCAGTAACATAATCTTCTTCAATTCGTACAAGAAGAAGCCTATTGTCAGAGAGACTTTTGAAAGCCTCCTCACCAGAAGTCTCCCTGCGCCGTAATTCCTCAAGCCTAAGCTCAACATTCGAGAGTACTTGTGAACGCTCCTTCACGAATTGATCATCCACGTTTAGGTTTGGACTTGATTCAAACTCGGATAGGACGACTCTTAGGTCCATTAGCCAACGGCTGAAGTGCTGACTGAACGGGGAAATGGCGAATATCTGGTTTCCCAGGTTGTGTAGCCTGTTGAGAGTTCTTTCCACAACCCCTTCTGGAGTCGGAGCATGATTCTCCTCCGATATGTAACTGCCACTAGATCGGCGTTTCCTTCCCTTAGCTTTGGCTTTGGCCTTTTCACGCCGTGGCATTCCTCCGTGGCCTCGGCCAGAGGTTCGGGGTGATCTTATCCGCTGTTGGTATCCCATGACTAAAATCTCTTGTATTTGAGGTACTTATGGCGAACTGAGAGACCACTCGTATATTTTACTGATTATCTTTGAAGTGTCTACGTTCTTGGTGTATACTCCTTATGACTGCTACATATATATTCATCTACCAAAACAGTTCTAAACTCTACTGAGCGTTCCTACCTCATTTTTTCAGCCCTTTGACTGCACTAGTTAATAAAAGCAAATTCATAAGAGTGTGAGAAAACATATGTTTTCAGACCATGTGGAATGATACGCTAACATGACAATGAAACCCAAGTCGGCCAGAAAAACCATAAGAATAATTTTGGACTCGAACGCACTGTTCGTTCCAATCCAGCTTAACATAGACATTTTCCAAGAGCTGAAAACGCTGCTTAACAGAAACTTCGAACTCGTGCTCCTCACGCCGATTCAGCGAGAACTGGAAACACTCGCAAGGGGAGGCTCTCCACAAATGCGGAAAAAAGCATCGTACGCACTAAGTCTTGCCGAAAAATGCATGAAAGTCGGCATAAAGGAAGAAGCAACTTCACCTGACGACGTAATCCTCCAAACCGCCAGCATATGGAAATGCCCAGTCTTCACTGACGACAGAGAGCTCAGAAAGAAGCTAAGAAATATAAATGTGCCAGTGATTTATGTGAGACAAAAGTCACGTCTAGAAATTGACGGGAGGCTATAACCCCTGTTTAAACTCATAACATTAGAAGACACGATTCGAATCCCACCTGAAACATTCGGCAAACCGCTCGAAGCAGTCGGGCATCAACAAGTCAAGACAAAATACGAAGGAAAAGTCGACGAAGAACTCGGCTACGTCATCGCCGTAACCGAAGTAGAAGTCAGCCCTACAGGAAAAATAATTCCAGGCGACGGCGCCACCTTCCATAAAGTCAACTTTTCACTATTAACATTCTACCCCAAAATCCAAGAAATCGTAGAAGGCGAAATCGTGGAAATCGCCGATTTCGGCGCTTTCGTCCGAATCGGACCCATCGACGCCTTGCTTCACGTTTCCCAACTCATGGACGACTTCATCTCGTACGACGAAAAACAGGGCGTCCTATTGGGCAAGGAGACACGCCGAAAACTCACAAGCGGCGACCAAGTTCGCGTCCGCATAACGGCAGTTTCACTCGGCAAAGCAGGAAGCTCAGGAAAAATAGGCGTAACAGGAAGACAGCCCTTCCTAGGCAAACTGGAATGGATAGAATACGACCTGCAGAAAACTAAAGAAGCAGCAGAGAAGAAACCCGCACAGAAGCAAGAAGCACCCCAGAAAAAGGGTGAAACCAAATGAGTGAGAAAGCCTGCGCCACCTGTCACCATCTTACAAAAGAACACGTATGCCCGAAATGCAAAACAGCAACCTTAAGCGACGACTACGGCGGACTGGTGATAGTTTTTGATCCGGAGAACTCGGCGATTGCAAAGGCCATGGGCATCAAAGAGAAAGGACGTTACGCGTTAAAGGTAAGATGAGATGCCCATCAAGTACAGCCTGACGCCGGAACTGCGCATAAAACTCAAGCAACCGTTGGGCTCGCTAATTCGAGGATCATTCATCGAAACAATAAAGAAATTTAGTGACATGGTGAACAGGGAGAAACCATCAATCGTGATTTCTGTCGGAGACACCGTTTCAAAAAACCTTGCCAAAAACCATATTCTTCCAAGACTGTCAATCATCGACAACAAGCGCATGAGAAAAAGCATACCTCAAACCCTGCTTGCGACGGAAAAAACCTTGTACGTCAAGAACCCGCAGGGAACAATAACGGAAGAAGCAATCGCAGCAATACAGGAAGCCCTGCAAAGCAGTCGGCATGCCAAGATAGTTATTGACGGTGAAGAAGATCTATTGACCCTCATCGCTATCATGCAGGCACCGCAAGACTCGTTCGTCCTGTACGGTCAACCCCACGAAGGAATCGTCGTCGTCAAAGTTACGAGAGACAAGAAGACAGAAGTATCAGAAATCCTCAAGGCCATGGAAAAAGGTTCGAAAAACTAAATAAGAAGGCATCGCATCAAGTCAACACCGCACGAGGAAAAATTCATGGAAATCAAGATAATATCACAGAAGGAAAATCCGCTACTGAAAAGAAAAGAAGTGCAATTTCATGTGGAACACGACACGGGAAGCACCCCGCCCAGACTGGAAGTTAGAAGAGCAGTTGCTACGGCCCTGAAATCAAACGTAGACTTTGTTTTCATAAAAAAATTCGAAACCAAAACAGGAACGCACACAGCGGTAGGAACCGCAAACCTTTACGAATCCACCGAACAAGCAAGGCTGATTGAACCTGAATACATAGTGAAAAGAAACGTACCACCTGAAAAGCCTAAAGAAGAAGCAAAGGAGCAGAAGTAAACCATGTCCAAGAAAGCCGAAAAGAAAGAAGGCCCAAAGAAAGGAGAAGAGACAAAGAAGGCTGAACAGCCCAAGAAGAGAGAAGAGCCCAAGAAGGAGACAAAGAAGGCAGCAGCAGAAGCACCCGTGGAAGCGCCGAAAGAAGAGGCAAAGCCGGCGAAGGTTGAAAAGGCACCGAAGCCCGAGAAAAAGAAGAAAGAAGAGAAGGGTGTCTTCAAGCTGTACAAGGTTGAGAGTGACAAGGTCACGAGACTGCGTCCAACTTGCGAACGTTGCGGACCAGGCTACTTCATGGCTGATCACGGCAACAGATACACGTGTGGACACTGCGGATTCACTACGTACAAACCCCCCAAGGAATGAACAGCTTTAAATCAACCGACGGCTTGAATGTTTTCCGACGATGATTCAGATGATCCGCGTGAACGTTTCCATATCGAATGTTTCTGCAGAACGTTTTCTGGACTTCAGAAAACCCATGCCTCCTGTACAGATAAACACTAACCTTAACCTGACAGGCATGGAGAAGAAGCCAGACGATTCGGTTGAAGTCCCGTTCGTTCTAACGATAAACTACAACCCATCAGTGGCACAGATAAGCCTTAAAGGAAAGGCCTTCGTGATAGGCGACAAAGGCGAAGTTGACAAAATCTACAAGGAGTACGAGGAAAAGAAACCTCCGCCGCCGGTAATAGTGCAGTCGGTGTCAAACGTCGCGTTCATCGAATCCGTGTTGATATCCAGAACGCTGAATATTCCGCCACCTATCCCCCTGCCACAGATACCTGAAACTAAACCAGCCGAAAAGCCGTCTGGCAGAGACTACAGCGCTTGACTAAATAAGAGAATGGATTATTTCAGCGGCACGTACATTGATGAACGCGAAGCTCCGATGCCTGGGGTTCCATGCCTAACAGGCTTGTTCGTGACCGCGAACTCCCCCAGGTAGTGCCCAATCATTTCCGGCCTCATCTCCACCTTTACGAATTCCTTGCCATTATGCACGTGTATTGCTATGCCCACCATTTCAGGGAGGATAATCATATTACGAACGTGTGTCTTGACCGTTGGGCTGCCTCCCTTTCTGAGGTCTTCCATCGATCTCCTTACTTTCTCAAGCAGTATTCTCTGTTCTGGTTGTAAGCCGCGATGCAGGCTTCTTCTCTGCCTCGAAGGAAGCAGATTGATGAACTCGTCCATTGACATACTCTGAAGCTGATTAAGATTCAACCCGCGATACATGAACTCTTTCGGCATTTTTCCTCACCCATGGCAACTCTAAACGCTATAAGCCTTCTGCTTTGGCAGCGTCTCGTGCGCTTTTATTTTTCCGCCCGGCCCCTCTAGCCGCAATTAACCCGACCTTTTGTCCCGGTGGGGCACCGTGAGAAGTTGTGGTTGCTTTCCGCGCGCTCCTCTTGCTACTCCCGTAAGGATGGACAGCAGCGACCATTTTTCTCCCGCTCGTTCTCGGATACTTGCGCCCTCTTGCCCGCATCAAATGGAATTTTGCACCAGCTTTTAAGAAGGGTTTGTCCGTCCTGCCAGACGCTGAAACTATGCCGATTGTCGCTCTGCAATGATCAGCTATGTATTTTGTCTTTCGTGAAGGAAGCTTCACCATCGTTCCCTGTGGAGTATGGGACACTACTGTCGCGTATGATCCTGAAGATTTTGAGAGTTTGCCACCGTCTCCTGGACGCAGTTCAATGTTGCATATCATAGTGCCCTCCGGCACTTTTCCAACCGGGAGGATGTTGCCCACATCAACCGGGGCTCTTCCGCCCATCTGGATTTGTCCGCCTGCGTAGACCCCTTCAGGAACCACGGTGTAGCATGTTTCTCCGTTCTCGAACCTTATTAGGGCGAGAGGTGATCCGCGTCCAGGATCATGCACAAGCTCTTCAATCACGCCGTTGATTGCTGCGTCAAAGTTTTCCTTCGGCCCAATTGTTGAAGGATACTTTGCCGGGGCAACTCTCTTGTGGGTTGAAGCGCGGAACGTGGAACCGCCGCGCCCGCGTCTTTGAACACGAATTCTCTTTCCCATCAGTCAACCCGCCATGCAAGGTTACAGTATTCCAAGCTTGATCGCCACGTCAGCCGCTTTGTAGTCGGGGTGGAGTTTAACGAAGGCCTTCTTTTCTCCTGTCGGCGTTATTTGAGTGTTGACGCTTTCAACCTTCACTTCGTAGAGTTGTTCAACCGCCCTTTTAACATCGCTTTTGCTCGCTTTCAGATTGACCATGAAGGCCAATTTGTTCTCTTTTTCAACCATCAAACTCGCCGACTCAGTCATCAGCGGGTAGAGCACAATCTCATACGGATCCATTATCCCTGTTCTCCTTTGCCGTAAACCTCGCCCAGCCTTTCAATCGCGCTGCTCGTCCACACGGTTAATCTTCCAGGATGTGTGCCCGGAGCGAGCATTTCAACGTTCAGATTAGCAACTGTGGTAACGTCCACTCCAGGTACGTTTCTTGCTGCCTCAACTATCCCCTTGTTTTCAGCCACCACTATCAGGGGTCCGACAGCTCGCTTCATCTTCCTCCCTCTGCTCTTGCCCTTTCCCGCGCGGACTTTTATGCTCTCTCTTGCCCGGAAGATCTCGGATAAGACGCCCAAGCGTATGAGAGTTTCCTCCGTTTCCTTCGTCTTTGTGAGACTTTCAAAATCGCTGGTTACTACCAACGGGATCTCTGCAACATCCTTAACGTGGTGACCCCTTGAAGCTACAACCTCTTTCGACGCTGTCGCAGCTATCGCTGAACGCAAAGCCAACCGCTTTTCTTTCTGCGGGATCTTCTTGACTATGTTCTTTTCTGAGAGCGGCGGATGCCCCTGTCTTCCGCCGACGGTTCCCGGAGCGAAAGCTGCCCTTCCCGATGCGCCTTTGCGTCTTGGAAGGCGGGCGATGCCCATACCTGTGCCGCGCGATTCTGCCGACGTTCTTTTCCCAGCCATGGGGTCCCTGCCCTGCGGTTGCAACCTGTTTGACTGTATCGCCAGCACGGCTCGTTTTATAACGTCAGGTCTTAATGGCGTGGCGAAAACGGGCGGAAGCTCAATTTTTCCAGTTGCCTTTCCTTCGAGGTTGAAAACCTTCGCCGTCTTCTTGACCATCAGCTCTCACCGTTCATCTTCCTTGGGGCGATTCGAGCGAGACATGAGTGATTTGCGGTGGTTCTTCAGCAACGTTTTTCGGCGGGCGAGCCGGATAGCGCAGTCGTATCGGACGTTTTTCGGTGCCTGCTACGCTTCCCGCAAGTATCATATACGGTCCGCGCACTATGCCGTACCTGAGAAAACCACCCTTTGGGGTTACTTCTTTTCCATCTTTGCCTAATTTGAGGATGCGCTTGTTGTACTCTGTTCTCTGATGATAGCCCATCTGTCCAGCCCTTGCGACACTGTACATCACGTGGTGCGGATTCCACGGACCCAGCGTTGCAACGCCTCTTTTGGTTTTCCTTCCCTTCGCTTGAAGTATCGTTACGCCCCAACGCTTCACTGGTCCCTGGAAACCCTTACCAGTCGACACCGAAGCCACGTCCACGAACTGGCCTTCCTTAAAAATCTCTGCAGGCGTGACAGCCTTACCCATAAGATTCTTCGCAAACTCAAACTGCTGCTGAACCGTTCCCCCGCCTAACTCGATCTCTGCAATGTCAGGCTTCTTCCTTGAAAGATTAGCCTTCCTCGGCTGAGTCACCGCGACAACGCGGACCTTCACTATTTTGGCCAAGTCCTGTTCAATTCTTTTCAACCCTTCCTCAGCGTTGAAGTTTTCAGGAATCGTGAACACACGTTCGAGGTCTTCAGGGGGGTCTTTTATCCACGCCTCGGTGAGACTGTGTAAGCCGTCAACGTTTCGAGTGTAGGCTCTTACGGCACATATGAGGATCGGCGGCGTCTCAAGAACTGTAGACGCGCGGATGACCTCCTTGCCAAAGTCGGGTGAACGCTTTCTGTCTTCTATCGCGAACACATGAGTCATCCCGGCCTTGTAGCCCATGAAACCCAGAAGTCTCGGCGTCTCCGCCTCTACTGTCGGCCAGAAGTTCATTCTAGCCAATAAGTGTTCGGCACGTTTCCTAGGTAAATAGGCAAGCGAACCGTGTCTAGGAGCGTGCGTTTTCCTGTGACCCATTGGTTTTCCGCTTCGTGTCTTCTAGGAATGAGAACGATAAGTTATTAACATTTTGGTGTTGGTAACGTTAAACATGACTCGACCATCGAATTCCCAGAACAAATTCTTTTAAGCCGTGTTTGAGTGTGATTCGACCTTAAGCTTCTGTGGAGTCGCGTTCGGGGGGGAAAATCGCTGGCGTGACACCCCTTTGAATGTAGCGGCAATATTGCAGTTGATAACCTTGTGATATGTCAATGGCCAGCCTTGAATTTCACCTCACGCTCTGGGTTTAGGACATGAATTCAAAAGCTTGTTATTGTGAAATGATGTGCCACACGCATAAGTATCCTCGGAAATAGGGGAAATGGGAAGAATAATCCTACTTGTGTGGCACACCCAGCTTATCATATGATGCAGACGAATTAAAATCTTCCTTAAGAGTATTCAATACTTTCGCATCACCTGATACCTGAGTCCCGACCATATGTTTCAAAATCTTCAGTTACCATTAGAAGAAGTGCAATTGGGTTTTAGGGATGAAGTTTTGTCTCAAGCCCGAACAAATCAGCGCGAGCGCACGTGCTAAATACGCACGAAACCATTTCAGTATATAGAGATGATCGATAAGCGTTAAATTTCGGCAATTCCAATCTACTTAGGCTTTAACATGACGGATATTGCGTTTGAAGTTGGAAGTGCGCTGTACAATTCTGGGTGTCTGAAGTTCGGCAGTTTTCGCATCAAATCGGGGGCCTTCAGTCCTTATTACATTGACCTTGCATGTTTGCTTTCCTCTCCGAAAGATCTCTGCACTGTCGCGGACATTGCCGCCAATAGCATAAGGCTTATTGCAAATTCGGCCAGAATAGATAAGCTGGCCTCGATTGAACTGAAAGGAGCCCTGTTGTTGGCGAGCATCGGTTGTCGAACAGGTTTGCCGTGCACCGTAGTCAGAAAAGAGGAGAAGACCTATGGCGCGACCGGAAGGATTGCGGGCGCAGACGTCGTGAAAGGAGAGCGCATACTGTTTTTTGACGATGTTCTCAGCGAGGGACTTTCCAAATTGGAGGGAATCAAGCCTCTCGAACAATTGGGGGCCAAAGTAGAAAACATCATGGTTGTGGTAGACAGAGAACAGGGAGGCCGAGAAAACCTCGAAAACGCAGGCTACAGGGTCCATGCCCTCGCAAAAATATCCGAACTCGTCGACTCTCTCCTTCAGTGCGAACACATTTCAAAGAAACAAGCGGAAGCCGTTCTAAACTATATCAAAAAAGCGTAATTACGTCCTTCTTTTCCCGCCGGTCTCCAGCTAGCAATGTCCTTCGCGCGCGAGAAATCACGCATGCCTCCAACAAGGTGCGTGGCTTGACACGCGTGCGGACTAGATTCTCTTATATCCCTATCAGTTAACTATGTTCCATCAACAACAGAAAAGCTGCCAAATGCTGCAAAGGAAGCGGAGTCAGTAGATGTCGGTTCAGAAGCAAGTTGTGGAAGCTCTAATGAAACCTGAGGCTTATGACGAACAACCAGGTAGGATTGAACTGACCCAGACCCACATATCCTTCGTCTTTCTAACCAGAAACTTCGTCTACAAGGTGAAGAAGGCCGTGAATTTCGGATTTCTGGACTTCACAACGCTCGAAAAGAGGCGGTTCTTCTGCGAAAAAGAGTTAGAGCTCAACAAGCGATTGTGCGGAGGCATGTACCTTGAGGTTGTTCCCATCAACAAGTCAAACGTGATCAAGATCAAGGGCGAAGGAGTAACTGTCGAATATGCTGTGAAGATGAAGAGGATGCCTCAGGAAAAGATGATGAGCAATCTCCTCGAAGAGAAAAAGGTGGATTGTAAGCTCATTGACGCAATAGCGAAGATCATCGCGGAATTCCATTCAAAAGCGGAAACGAATACGAGGATTAGCGAGTTCGGCTCCTTGGCGATAATAGAAACCAATTGGAAAGAGAATTTCGAGCAGACTCGGGAGTTTGTCGGCAAAACCATATCCATTGCGGATTTCAAATCAATTTCTAAGAGAATAGACGATTTCATGAAGAGAAGCGCATCATTTTTCGAGAAGAGGATGGAGGAGGGCCGAGTTAGGGACTGTCACGGAGACATTCATTCTGGTAACATCTTTGTGGCAGACCGAATCTACATTTTCGATGCGATAGAATTTAACGAAAGGTTTAGGTATTCTGATGTTGCCTCGGACATTGCTTTCTTAGCCATGGACTTAGACTTCAAAGACCGAACCGATCTGTCTGACTTCTTCGTCGAAAGATATGTCGAATATTCTGGAGACCAAGAGTTGACGAAGCTTCTTCCTTTCTACAAATGCTACCGAGCCTACGTGAGGGGAAAAGTCGTTAGTTTCAAACTAAAATACCCCAGCCTGGGCAAGGAGGAAAAAAGGGCAGCAATGAAAGAAGCAAAAGCATACTTTAAACTAGCCTCCACGTATGCGAAGACTTTCAGTTCAAGAAATGTTCGCGTGCTCACTTGAAGTTTATTTGTTCAGCTACGTAATCGGGGATTTTCACTGTTCCCATGAGTATCGGTTTTTGATGGCAATCGCTTCCCCCAGTCATGATTAGTCCATGTTTTTCTGCAAACTCCACATAATGATTCGTTGTTAGAGCGTCGTTTCTGGAGTGCCAACACTCTACGCCATCAATGTATCCCAGGAATGATTCTTCTATTATCTCTGTCTGTTCAGGCAGCAGTTTAGTCAGTGTCACAAGTGAGGTTCCATGGGGATCGTTGGGATGAGCTAACACTGTTATTCCTCCGGCATTTCTCATCAGTCTTGAAGCCTCGTCGATGTGAAGGGGATACTTGGGAACGTCGCACTTTACAAGATACTTGTCAAAAGCCTCTTGTTTGGTTCTGACAATTCCCTTCCGCACCAAATAGTCTGCTATGTGAGGCCTTCCAAGCACGCCGTCAACGGAACCTTGAATCTCCCTCAAATCCTTCCCGGTTAGCTTTTCAATCCCCTCTTTTTCGAATTCTGCATTGATGTTGTCTAGGATTTTGGCTGCTCTTTCCTCTCGATATTCCGCGATTTTTTGAAGTTTGTCCTTTAACTCCTTGTTTCTTACGTCAAATCGATAACCCAGCAAATCTAACGATATCGATTTTCCCTCGTTGTATCTGGGATGCGAGAAGGTCACATTCAATTCAACCCCAGAAACATAACGTATTCCATTTTTTCTCGCCAAAGCCATGGCTTTCTCTTGACAGCCGATCGAGTCGTGGTCTGTAATCGACATCAACCCGATATTTCTGATCTTAGCTTCCTTAACAATTTCTTCAACGGTCAAGTTTCCGTCTGAACAACTTTTTGAATGAATGTGCAAATCTATTATCATGATAAAACGAGGTCCAATTACCTTTTTTCCATCCCGATAATGTACCAATCCTCAGGAGGATCATGTTCAGTGTCGACTGTCAAGTGCAATATTTTGAGTTGCGGATATCTCTGTTTCAAATCGTTCAAGTCGACAGGTTCGAACTTCTTCTTGTTGTTAAGATACGCTTCCCTGGTTAAGGCGTTTGACTCATAGTTCTCTTTGGTTCTTCTAAGAATCCTCGCAATTGACACTTCTTCAGAGCAGTGAGTCTGAAGTATGGTAAAAGTCATGTTGTACTTTGCAGCTATCGCAGCGGCACGTCTTCGCATTTCTTGGGTTACAAAAGTAGCATCTAATATTACGCCTCTATCTTTTCTTGCAAGGTCTTCTGCTCGGTGAAACGTCTCATCGTAGACAAGCTCTCGTTTGCTCATGTTTGACGCAACTTTTTCGTCAAAAATGTTCTCGTTCTTGAGAACTTCGAGGCGAATCAAATCGGTTCGAAGGATGGGGTATCCCTTGATTTTTGAGATCTCCTCCGAGGTCTCTGTTTTCCAGGTTCCTGGAAGCCCGCATGTGATCAGCAGAGTTCTGGGCTCTAACTCAGCCTTAACAAACTCGGCAAAAGGTTCCCTCAACTGGACATACCCTTACAATCAAGTCTAGACGAAGCAAAATTAAACCTTTGCGGCAAGAAACGGTTTGGACCTGTATGGAACTAGTAATCACACGTTTTGCAGACAGCAGCTTCTTAGTGTCATTTCTAATGCTTAGCGCGCGCGGAGAAGAAAAAATAGGGGAAATTTGAGACTGGTCCGTTTCTAGTTAGAAACGTCACAGTTGCGACTCGCGATGCGAAGTATCTGGCGCTGTTGTTATCTTGACTCTAATACGTTATTGTCCCGTCAAGTCTAAGATCGGCGGTATTGTCAAAGTACTGCATGCCCGAAGCGATTCCTCCTCCTACTGCGTCTTCAAATCTTCCCGTCCCGCCGTCAATCGTGAAATGCCCGTGGATTTCGAACCCAACCGATGTGGGAACCATCGAACCGTAATAGCCTCCTTCAATAGTATCACCGTTTGCTGCGGTCCAAACGAACCTTCCGTCATAGAAGGTCATCGATATGACGTTGACGAAGTGGTGCTGCCAGACGCTTATGTTGCCCATATGCGTCGCATGCCCGCTTCCAGAGATGTATATTTCCAAGATCGGTGGACCACTTACGACGACTGCGTATGCCTTGGCGGTGGCTTTGAAGGGCACGCTATGATCTTCCCAGAGGATTCGTGCATTGACGATAGAAGAAGTTGCCGAGAAAACTAGAATTGCTGCAAATAGAATTATGAGAACTATGCGGCCTCTATTGCCGAAACTTTTCATTTTCCTTCACACCTCCTGACTTTTCGCTCACGCAGTTGGATTTCTAATACAATGTTCGAATAAGTGCTTTGTGGAAGTAAGTTCTATAGGCGAAAAATTTGTCATTTGAAACTAATCAACCATTAGCGTCGCGCGCGTTACAAGTCACAAGTGAGAGAAAAACAGTAAAAGAACGATGTTGGGTTTATTGTCTTTTGGAAAAACTAGGAAAATCCGATTTGTTACACGTTTGTTACAGTTTTTTGTTACAAAAGTCCATCAAAAACCGCTATTTGTTATTTAGCGCGCGCTGATTAGGTCCCGCTCTTCCCGCCGACCTCAACTAGCAATATCTTTTTCAGCACTTTCTGAGCGCACTTCACAGGCGAACACTTCGTCGTGTCCAACGTTATTTCGGGATTAGATGGTGGTTCGTACGGTTGCCCCACTCCTGGAACTGTCGGTGCCTTGCCCTTCTCGGCCCGCTCGTAGATTGATTTCGGCGCATGATGGGTTCTTGCCCTTCTGCCTTCGCGCTGCACGCAGACCTCTAGTGAGCATTCCAGATAGACTTCAATGAACACCGGGATTCTCTTTCTAGCGTCCTCGCGGTAACGCCTCAGGTTGCCAGTGGCGTCGATAACCACGTTCACGCCGTTCTGTGTCAAGAGCTCGGCAATATAGACGAGGGTTGCATAGACCGTGTCTCGTTCTTCGAGCGAATAGGACGGCTTAGGGGTTAGAAATCTGCGGAGAGCGTCTGAAGACAAGAGTTGAGCGTGAACACCTTCCTTCTTGAGGAGCTCAAGCAGAGCTTCTGAAACGGTAGATTTACCGCTTCCGGGCAGGCCTGTAACCCAGACACACCAACCAGTCTTTGCCATCAACACCATCTTACGCAAGGGCTTTAATCCTATTTCACCCACGAATTTACTTAAATGCTCGTAGGCTTCAACTCTGAAAAGATGACCCTTGCAAGAGCAGCCTGACGAACCGAACCCCATTATGGGACTAGCTATTTCGGCCATCCTTTCAGCAACTCTGCACTCTTCAGGCCTTCCAGCTTCCTTGAAGAACACCTTGAGAACTTTTGCTTCACGATTGTTGAGCAGATAGTCGATGTGCCAAAACCTTGACTTCATTCTTCTGAGGTGCCGCTCCACTCTTTTCTCCAGGTTGTTCTGAGCCGAACCGACGTAAGCATAAAGCCCTTCCTGAAAACTCTTATCGCCCAAACCGCCAACGCGTACGCTTGTGTTCTTGGCTATCGAAACCAGGAGGACATAGATTCCTTTCATGCTTTTCTGTCAACGTTGCCTTATGATTAACAACCTGATGGTGTTTTCGGCGAATAACCTTATTGTATTATGCTTTCTTTGTGCACGGGAGGATCGTTATTGAGTTTATGGAGGTCGTGGCCGCAAGGAAGAGTGTGCGCGGTTACGCTGGCGCGCGCGAGAACAACGCCTTGAGCCGTGATTTCAAGGACACAAGTGGAAAATTCTGCAGGAAACGCATGGGACAAAAGCAGGAACAGCAAATCAAACAGCTTAAAGCTTTCTACCGCTAATTCTTTTTGGGTGAAAAAATGCTGGGAAGAAGTCGGAGGTTAAAACCTAACAACGTAATCGCTGTGTGGGATGCACGCGCGGGGAAAGCGTCCTACTGTGCAGTTCTGTGCAAGGCTGAGAACGGGCAACGCTATAGAAAGAAGGATCTGCAGCAGGTGGCGATGGTGAAGCTCAGAATCGAAAGAGACAAACTGCGTTGGTGGGAAGTCAAGGAGGAAAAAGATGCTTTTCATCTCTTCTATTACCCCGACGTGTGGGTTGAAGAGGCACGCAAGCGCAACCAAGAGGTGGCTGAAGGCAAGGGGATGAAAGACAGCCCCATCTTCGCGGGTCCAGACACAAGAACGGACAGCCTGACAGAAATAGTTGAAAAGTTCAACACAACACTTCATTTCTAGCGCACGCAGAAGCACAAGCTACCTTGCAAACGAATTTAGGCAGACCGCAAGAATCATCGTCCAATCGGTTCCGGTCGGGGGATACTCTGTCTCTTTATCAAGAGGTGTTTGGGCAAGTCAAGAGACAGCATATTTGATGCTGGTCGTCTTTTTCGGAACAGTGTTAAGCCTGAAGAAACGCGCAAGAAAACTTCGCAGAGCAGAGTGTCTGCGTGTGCGAAAAGCCCAAGCGTGCGTGTGGCGTGCATGTCTGTTCCTAAGTTCGTCTTTTGATTGTAATAGGTGAGTTGTGTATCTCTCTCGGGTGCGCTAACGTGGAAAAGTGAATTAAACTCTTTGGTCGTCAGAAGCTCTCTTCGAAATAGTGTTTATGGATCTCAGTAGTCAAGCCTACCGTAACGAACTGAAGAAAAGGTGGAATGATTAAGCTTGGGCTTCAACTAGACATCCGATTGTCACATGGCCATCGTGTCGTACTATGATAAAGGCGTTGCTTCAATCCATGAGTTACATTCCCATGTTCCTTCATTGATAGTCGATGGCAAAGTCAAAGTCATGTTAATTGGTATGGTTGTGCCTTGAGCTACTGTGTCTCCTGTATAATTCCAATTTAGCGACCAATCATTTGGCATCTGTTGACCGTCGTAATTGAACTTCAAAGTAGCATCAACAGTTCCAGTATTCTTAACCCATATAGTCTTTTGTTGCATGTCTGTGCTATTGATTGTATCCCAAGTTATCATGTTTCCCTGTTGAAGTTCTTGCGTTTCTCCTTCACCAAGGAATACTTTGATCTTGGCTGCGGATACGACTTCAAATCGCTGACGAAAACCAAAATTGTAGACTATGACTGCTCCGACTAATCCTACGAGTACAGCTGCTGCTGCGATGCCTAGCAGTACCTTCTTCTTCACTATGTTTCACCCCCTTTCCCCCTTGTGGTATGCTGAACCAGAACACTAGTAGATTCTGTTGTTAGATCTTAGGGTCTATGAAATTCATGGGTGAATGGCACTTAAAAACGCGCATGGATGAGTCTTCTATACGATGCTTCTAGCGCGCGCGGGAAAAAGCATGAGGGGCCGTATTGCGGTAGTCGTAGACTTGCCTGCAAATGTCTCAAAAGCGCGCCAAGTTAGCGCATGCTAGGCCAGATACGGTACGAGTGAGTTTTGGCGCGGAGATTTCGGTCGAAGCGAGGCTCAGATGGTAGACACTATAATGTTGCTTTCGTCGCGCTCGGCGATGCTTAACATTAGGCTCGCAGGCGCGCGCTAACGCAGGTTCTGAGTGCATGCTCGACGCTGGTTGTCGGGCAGCTGCCGCTCCGCGCGCGTGCTTGAAACGACTCTGCGCATACGACCTCTATGTTGACGTTAGGATTCCATAAATGTGAATGGCCACTTCCTTCTGCGGCGAGTTTCGTTACGTTGTAACTATTATTTCGTAAATGCGTATGGCGACTGTTGCCAAGAAGAGCAGGTCCGTTGCTAGCGCGCGCTAGGTTTGAGGTATAAACGAATTAGTTGAAGGACCGCCAAAAATTTTAAATTGGCATCTACAATATGTACTTGTGGTGTTTTATTTGGTTAAAGTGAAGAAACATTCTGGAGCTACGCAGGATTTCGATAAGGCAAAACTTAAGGCTTCTGTTAAGAAAGCTGGAGCCAAGGAGGAACATGCAACAAAGGTTGCCGACAACGTTGCAAGCAAAGTAAAGGAAGGAACGGTGACTGTCGAGATAAGGCGATGGTGTATAACCGAACTTAGACCACTAGACCCAAAAGCTGCAAAAGCCTACGAGACATTTGAAAAACCAGCAAAGAAAAAGTGAGTCTCGCCAAAAATCCAGATACTTCTCTTTTTTTAGAAAAGTCACTCTTGAAGGGTTAATTCTGTTTGATACAACAGTGCGCTAAACAGTATTTCTATTTAACAAAATTCATAAACAAAAAACTATAATTATTTGTTCTTAGCGAGGTTTGAGCAGGATGCCAAAGAGCAAGAAGAAAAAAGGAAAGAAGAAGTAGGCGCGCGCTCCTGGGTTTGCGGCGGAAAAGCTGTCGACAAGTTCAGACTGAACTGTAAGCTGGAAAAAAGCAGCTCGGCTGATGCTTCACGTTGACGTTATTATTTTGTATATGTTTATGGCCACTGTTGCCAGGAAGAGTATTCCCATCGTTAGTGCTGCGGCTTTAAGTTTCCTAGAGTCTATCAGCAGCGTTGCGGGCCCTTCGTATGCTGAGACGAGCTGAGCGGTTATGAGGAGGATTATGCCGGTTACTGCGAGCCAGAGGCTTACGTTCCAGAAGTCTAAAGGAACCTGCACTGTCTAGTCCTCCAGCATTCTGTATTCGATAGTTGTCGTCTGGTCCTGTGTGGTTTCTTCTTTTTGCAGGGTTACGGGTTTTCCGGTTGCTTTGGCTAGGACGCAGGCCAGCGCGCTGGACAGGGGACAGCCGATTGTTTCATGTGCCCTTTTCAGCTTGCCTGTTTCTTCGCAGAGGGGTATGAATATGTGCTTGGCGATTCTGATGGTTACGGTTGTGTCGTCTGCCGTCATGCTTGTGACTTTAGATATTTCGAGCTTCTCGAAGAGTCGTGGGAGTTCCTTCTCGAGATATTTCAGGTTGGTTTCCGTGAATGAAACGTTCAGTTCCTTCTCGAACAGCCTTGACAAGGCCAGGCCGGGCGGCGTGAGATAGATGCCTTCGGGCTTCTTGGAGTAGAGTTTCTGCATGTCCACTTCTTCACGTTTCGGCAGAGGCGTTTCAGCGGTTGTAGGGACGAACACTAGGCTGGATTGATAGTCTTCCACGAGCTTTGGAGGCAAGTAAACGCCTTTCGCAGTCGAGCCTGAGGCTGTGAGTATTCTTTCGATGTCTGCGAAGCTTGAAGTGCCTGTTGCTGTCAGCAGGTCGAGTCTCACGCGTTTGGACGGGACGAGATAGAGGAGCAGGGCCCCCCAGAAGGTCAAGCCTAAACCTATGAAGGCTGCAACGTAAGAAGAGTAGAATGCCGATCCTGAAAGAGATACTAGGCCTAGAACAAGCATTATGAGGGCAATTGCCTTGTTGATAGTTTCTTTTGCAGGGTGAATGTTTGTCACCGTCAGAAGGCTAGGCACTCTCCCTAATCTTGCTTTTGGAACTGCATGGGTATCGACAGACTCAGGTTTGAAACATGATCTCTCTTTAGGGCGTGTGAAGAAATAGTGTGAGCCTTTTCGTTGGGTGGACGGGATGGGCGTTTATTTTGTGAGGCGTTTCTTGTTGAGGACTAGCGCGCATGTCTGTTCCTAAGTTCCGTTCTTTGAGCGTTGCAATATTGAATCGTGCGTCTGCCATCAATTCGATTCTCCTTCTTCGCTCTCACGACTCGCGAGCTGTGCAAATCCAAGCACAGCACACGTATCGAATGAATCATTGAATGAAGTGCGTATCTCTACTCAAATCATACTTGGCTCATATCGTTGACCGGGGGGAGGGGTCGTCATCACACAACTAGCGAATGCACGAGCCTGCCTAGGGGCGAAATTCCGAACATGTGTGCGCAATGCATTACAGCTAGAAACCGAATCTGGGAACACGTATGCGCGCTATGTCTGTTCAATTAGTCTACATCAATTATTATTCCGCCCTCGCATTCAAACGCACGCATGGCTAATCTATCTAAAAGACCGGTATTTCCTACACACCAGCCAACCTCTTTCAAACCTCTTTGATCCCCCATGTTCCTTTGCTACGATGCGACTATTCAATCACTACTTTTGAGGCAACGGAATTGATTTCCAAGATTCTAGATTTCTGAGCCAGAGAAGAAATAGAATTTCGAAGATTTTCTTTTTTAGAATTCAGAAATTAGAAAAAACATGTCAAGGGAACGCCAAGGCATGTTTAATGTTAAGAGTCTGGTGCTTGTGCTTAGTGCGCGCGCTAGTAATTTGTGCAAGAGGCTTCTGACACGTTCACTGTAGAAACGAGGAACAGCTGGAGAAACTGAACTGAATAGAAGTAGTGCGACTCATTTTCTGCTCAAACATCGAAAAGCAGCCTCCCTGCTATTAACACCCTCTTCGTGCGCGCTATCGCCATTGTGGAAAGACTCGGGATAGGTTTTGCCGAAGTTCTGTTTCTTCCGGATGAGTCTCGGTATGAGCAAGTCAAAGGAGCCAAGATGAGCAGAATCTTCTATGTTTACAATTCTCCTCCAGCGCGCTATGTGCGTCATTTTTGTCTCTTGAGGTAGGCGACAGTGAACATTCTGCCGTCTGGCAGGTTGATGTCTTGGATGCCGACCAGTTCCCATCCTTCATTGCCCAGGGCGTTCAGGTCATTTTGAACATCGTCTATCACTGGCTTGTTGTCAACGTGGAAATGATCTGAATGAACCTGCGTCTTTATCGGGATCACTTTATACTCCCACTTAACCAATTCAAATACCACCTTAAACATAGACGATATTCAAGTTAGAAAGTTAAAGCATTTGCTCGCAAAACGATGTTAGCGCGCACACAACATTGTGGCGCACGCCGAGGTTCGTGCGCTATGTGTTGCGAAGCTTCGTTTGTTCATCTGCTTTTCGCATGAAATCCATGATCATTGGTTGCATGGCTTCAGGATATCGTCTAATGAATGCATTCCCTTCAGATGGCTTCAGGTAACATTGTACTAGCTTTTTTTGCAGGATTTCCTGTTGAACCTGCCTTCTAACTTTCCAGCCAAGCTTGATGCTTTTGGCAGCTTTGACGTCAGGCAGTTTAACCTTTTTCTGTTTCTTCATACCCTAACACCCTGTGCCATCACGGTATTATATCGTAAATCTCAATAAAGCACTTCTTTCAACTTTCGATATATATCAAGAACCGATACATCACGAAGATGTCGGTTGCACAATGAATAGACGGCGCGCGGTAGGCTGATCCCTGATTGAGACTCAGTCCCTGTTCTTTCATATACGACTTTCAGCGCACTTCTTAACATGGTTACCGTGCTTATCAACGGTAAATACTACGGCTAAACAAGCTTCTTATAACCCGAAACGTCAAATTGACTATGCAAACCAATATTGCATACTCGCTCATGGGACAAAATGCAAGGCTGCTAACAGAATTGTGGAAACGACGCAGAAGCAAAGCCGCGAATGAATTGATGTTCGTTCTCCGTTACGAGCTTCTGAGAATTGTGTGTGGAATGATTTGGGACATAAATTTGCTCAAGACGTCCATATTTGTAACCAAAACGCCATGGACTACACTCAAATGTCTATCTCGCAATTACGTTGGCCGCAAGCGCGCCAGCCACGCCTCCGCCAGCAAAGTGAAAGAGAGAATGCTCGGAGCAGCCAAAGACATTAAAGAAAATTCGCTTCGGGCTTTGAAACAGTTCGTCGATCACCGCTAATGTCGTCTATACCTAAGCTCCAAATGAAGTGTTCGCAGTGCGACTGATGGAACGGCGCGCGCGGCAGTTCGGGTTGCAGAAAGCACAGTAGAAGAAACGATTTCTATCCCATAGAGTGCTTAGGAAGAGGGCATAACTTTCTGTTGTGCTTAACATCGGAAACAAAATCGCGCGCCAAAGCACCAACGCTTACGTTGATGTTCTTGGCCATCGAAATCAGAAGAACACAGATTCCTTTCATGTTTTTCTGTCAATGCCGTTCTGCTCATACCATTTCAGAATTTCTTTAACGGCACTATCAGAGTAGCCTACCTCTCTCAGCCTTCTTCCAAGATCATCAAGAGTTTCAACGTTCAAGCTGGCACACCATCCAGAAAGAGCTTTGGTCGCATATCCTATTTATCCTTTAATCTGTCCCCCGACATATCCTCCGCACTTTCAGGAGAAGCCCTCGCACACTTTGCTATCGCAGGTAGGACTCTAAGCTTTCAAAGTCAAACTCTTTGGCCTTGAGCACTTTGGTGGCGAACCGAAGAATCTGCATGCGAACTTCTGTTGACAAGTTTGGGTACCACAGGGGCGAAGCCAAGGCAAGGCTACGCCAAGCGTAGAAGGGCTGAACCACGGTTAGGATTTCTTCATCGCCAGTCTTGTCCAAGTAGTTCCGCCAGAAAAGCAGAAACAATCTCTCGAAGGGCCCAGTCATTTCGCCGAATGTTTGCAGGGAATAGAAGAGATAGTTTATGGTCATGGCACACACGTCGTCCGCGGGTTCACCCCACTCGCCTCTGCTGCGATCCAACACCGTGAAGTCTAAACCCTGCCTGAACATCACGTTCCAAGGATGAAAGTCCCCGTGCACCTGCGACAGCCTGTGAGCCTTGCGCTTAAGCCGCCAACGCCACTCCACGCACATCTTCTCGAAATCCACGAGGAATTTTTCATCAGCGTACCCTAAACCACTCGGATAACTGTCCGTCAACCCGAAGATTCCTTCACCATGTCCCAGCAGATCGCGAACACGCCTAACGTAGAGCCCGGGAGAATCCTTCTTCTTAACCGAATGCACCCCCACAAGGTAGTCGACCAAGGCCACGCAGCGCTCCTCATCCAAGCTGCTCACATCACAAACTTCCTTAATCCTATCCAAGTCAGAATGGTAGAGCACACCATCGACGAACTCGGTCACAATAAAGAACTCACAACAATCCCCCAGCGACTTGAGAGTTTCACCGCCACCCGTGAACGAGCCAACATCGACGGAACGCACGTGCCGCGGCAGCTTATTGAACGTCGAATGCTGCATCAGCAGAACCGCCGCGCGGTCAGCGAAGTGATCATGCCCAAAACCCTCACGCCGCATGGTCTCCAAAACCACCTGCCTAGTTTCGCCCTTGACCTTAAACTCGATGAGGTACGGCACACCGTAACCAAAACCCTTCAACTCCTCAGCGCCTTCTGCGCCCCGCAATGGAACGACGCCAGAAACCTCCACGGACCCCTTGTACACGTCTGAAAGATACTCCCGCACCCGCTCAACCTTCAACTCCAACAAGAAACCCCACCAAAACGAACATGGTGTCACACACCCGTTAAAAACATAGCGATACCCCAGCCACCACCCGAAGAAACCACCCTCGAACGTCGACCCGCCACAATCAACCAGCACCCGCCAAATTGAGGCTCAAAAAAATCACGAATTGAGCACTCAAAAGCAGAAGCCCGAAACGCAACATGCAACCCAGGCTAGCCACCATCAAAATCACGTTTTGAGGCTCAAAAAAATCACGAATTGAGCACTCAAACACAAGGGCTCAAATCCAACATCACAACCACAAGCCGCAGACGCCACAACACTTAGTTTTATATAGCAAACGGTGAAAGGACATAGAGAGAGTGAATCGTTCATGGAAAACTTCAAGATCAAAGACGCAAGCCTAGCCCCCCAAGGCCGCCTCAAGATCGAATGGGCATCGAAACACATGCCCGTCCTAGCCCAAATCAAGAACAGGTTCGCCACGGAGAAGCCCCTCAAAGATCTAACCCTGGCCGCCTGCCTGCACGTGACGAAAGAGACCGCATTCCTCGCCGAAACCTTCCTCGCCGCAGGAGCAAACGTGGCACTCTGCGGGTCGAACCCCCTTTCGACACAGAACGACGTTGCGGCCGCACTGGCCGAAGAAGGAGTCAAAATCTTCGCCTGGCGCGTCCAAACCACCGAGGAGTACTACTGGTGCGTCGAAAGAGTCCTCGATTACAAGCCTTTCATCACACTGGACGACGGAGCCGACCTCGTCGGCACGCTGCACAGCAAAAGGTCAGAACTACTAGAAGCCGTCAAGGGCGGCACGGAGGAAACAACAACCGGCGTCCTGAGACTGAGGGCCATGGAGAAAAACGGAGCCCTCAAGTACCCGATAATCGCGGTGAACGACGCTTACACAAAGCACCTTTTCGACAACCGATACGGAACCGGCCAAAGCACGCTGGACGGAATCCTCAGGGCCACGAACGTACTCCTCGCGGGCAAGAACTTCGTCGTCTGCGGCTACGGCTGGTGCGGAAGAGGAATAGCCATGAGGGCCCAGGGAATGGGCGCAAACGTCATAGTCACCGAGGTCAACCCCACGAGGGCGTTGGAAGCGGCGATGAACGGCCTCCGCGTCATGCCCATAGCCGACGCTGCCGTTGTGGGCGACGTGTTCGTCACCGCGACGGGCGACACCGACGTCATCAGGAAGGAGCACATGCAGAGAATGAAGGACGGGACGCTGTTGGCCAACAGCGGACACTTCAACGTGGAGGTAAACCCCAAGCACCTTGAACAACTCGCAAAGTCGAAGAAGAACATAAGACCCAACCTGGACGAGTACACGCTCAACGACGGGAGAAAGCTTTACCTTCTGGCCGAGGGAAGACTCGTGAACTTGGCAGCTGCAGAGGGCCATCCGTCAGAGGTCATGGACATGTCATTCGCTGATCAGGCTCTCTGCGTGGAGCACTTGGCGAAAGCGGGCAAGATGGAGCCGCGGGTTTACACGGTCCCCAAGGAGATTGATGAAAAAGTGGCAAGGATGAAGCTTGACGCGATGGGAATCAGGATTGACGAGTTGACCGAGGAGCAGAAACGGTATCTTGCAACGTGGGAGGCTGGAACCACTTAACAATCGTCGAGCGGCACGGTAAACTTTAAAAGGTCTCGAAGCCATAAAAAGGGCTAATATGCGGTGGTAATGTGAATGGTGAGTAAAGATCAAGCGATTGGCGGAGTAATATGCTTAGTCTGCGTGGTAATAGGCGTGCTCTACACTCTCGGGCTCTTCTACTTCGGCGACCCGATGGGAGGATGGCCCATCGAGTTCTGGCTCGTCGCGCTGCCGGTGTTCATAGCGTTCATCGCCATACTGGGCATTGGCGCGTGGATAGGCTGGACGATGGCTACGACGCCGCCTCCGAAGCCCATTGAAGAGATTACGAGCGAGATGGAGACAGAGCAGAAAACTACTATTGAAGAGAAACCGACGGCGGTTGAGGAGAAGCCTCCCACGGAAGACAAGCCTCCTGAACAGCCCAAGATGGAAGAAGAGAAGAAGCCTGAGAAAAAGCGGAAAACCTAGCAAAACCGCTTCCTAACCTTCTATTTCTCCTGAAAACTGTTTCCGCTCACGCCTTATGTTAGAAGCCGATTGACGCCCAGCTGACAGTTCGCTCCTAAAGCTCTGGGTCTGGGCTTTCGCGCGTGGTTAACAGTTTTCTATGCAATAAACCATGCGGAGGTATGTTGGAGTTCGAGTCCTTGTGTTTGAGTACTCAAACCGTGATTTCTTTGAGCCTCAAACCGTTGGTTCTTTTTTTTGGGTGTTAACTGTTCGTTCGGTCTTTCAAGGTTTTTACCATGCAGTTGAGTATGTCTGTGCAGGTGATGCAGTCTTCGGGTATTTTTTCTTTGTTTGCGCGTTCGCTTAGGTATCCGAAGTGGTGGGTGCACTGCGGTTTTGTTGGCGGTTGTTTGGTTTTTTCTTCTTCAGCCTTGTCTTTCGTGGTCTTCAGGGTTTCCGTGTCCAGACCTGGCTTTGTTTTGGCGGTCGGCGGGTTTTCTTGGGTGCTGATATCCGTGAGGCAGTGTGGACATGCGAGGTATGGTTCCGGGTTTTCTAGGGACAGGTTTATGGCTTTCAGTGGTTTTGCGAAGGGTTTGCTGCAGGATGGGTTTGGACACGTGTGGTTTTGGATTATGGCTGTGATTTCTTTTTTCTTGGTGATGATGCGTCCCTCGTTGAATATGAGGGGAAACCGTGTTTATAGCGTTAATGCATTCAGAATAAGTAGGCTAGGTATGGGCTCGGCGGAACGGTGGTCATCGTGCTGACAGTTTTTTTAGGCTTTCGACACCGTCGGCGTAGCCTGAGGCGATGAGAACGTCGCCTGCCTCGATTTTCGAGTCGGGCTTGGGTCTGACGTATTTGTTGCCTCTTCTTATTGCCAGTATCCACATTCCAGTCTCCTCCGGGATGCGTGCTTCCACCAGAGTCTTGTCCACAAGCTGGGAGTTTTTGGTAACTGGCACGTAGACAACTGTCTCTTCGGCTTCCTTTATGCTGAGCTGTAACACGGGATGCGGCTCAATGCCTCTCAGGACAACCTCGGATATCTGAGCCGCTGCGTCTGCTATTTTTTCGGTTGCCACTCCCAGCCGTATGAGTCCGAGAAAGCCTTTCGCTTCCTCCTTCTTGAACTCGCTCTTGAGGACGAGCAGTTCAAAATCTGTGTGCAGCTTGTCCACGCGTTCTTCGAGCCTCTGCACTTCTTCAGCCAGCTCCCTGTTGTTCAGAAGCAGTGAAGAGTAGGCCAAGTCGATCATGAGTTCAGAAGTGTCTTTAAGCTCAACCAGGCGTTCGACAATCTCCTCGAACGTTGCTTGGTTCTGCTGTGACATTTCAGTCTCCCCTCCCCCGCGGCTTCTGTTCTGCAAGCTCCTTGAATTCCTTGATGCCTGAGTGAACGCCGCGGGCAATCAGGACGTCTCCACTTCGTATCTTTTCAGTCTTGTCCGGGTTTATGATCCAGTCCTTGTCCCTGTGAATAGCAATTATGTCAACGCCCATTCTTGCCGCCAAATCAAGTTCGCCCACTCGCTTGCCGACAAGTGTTGAGTCAGCGCTCACTTTTGCCTGCATCAGACGCTCTTCGACCTTCTCAAAAACCTGGCTCACTATCGGATGTACACCTATGTTCTGAGTGACTATTGCGGCTATGTCTGCCGCGGCGTCTGAAATCTTGTCCGCTGCTGAAGCTGCTGTGGATACGCCTGTTAATGCTTCTGCATCATGGGCGTCCCTTGCAGCGATCATGATTGTCATCTCCAGCAGATAGTCGAGCGTGTCAACGCGGTCCTCGAGTTCGAGAATGTCTTCGGCGAGTTCTCGGTCATTGAACAATGCTGCGGAATAGGCCAGATCTATCATCAGTTCGGACAAGTTCTTCATTTCTAGGAAGAGTTCTCGGACGGGTACGGCTTTGTATTTTACCTTTTCTAACGTGGGCATATGCTTGAGGTCGCTCCGAGTAGGAGACTAGAGCGCAGGGAATATTTTAATTCTATCCCCCGAAGTGGAGTAGCAGGAATAAGGCAGCAAGCAAAGCGGTTGACGTTATGGCGCCGGCAAGAGAACTTTCTATTGGGATGACCAGGTGGTCAGGGTCCAGGCCTTTCTTGAAAGTCAATATTGCAAGTGCATAAGATATCAGGGTCATAGTAATCAGCGCGAAGGCGTTTGTGGCAAGCAACACAGAAGTCAGAAGGCAGAAGGCAGGCAGCCCAAACGTGCCCGTTAGGAGCAGTGATGCCGCCGAGATCGGAATGAATGCAACCGCTGAAGCCGCCCAAGCACCGAGAATTTGCAGTGCATGGTTTTTCATGGCAGAAAAGTAGGGCTCCAGTAGTCCGAGTACGAGCCTTGTTGTGGCAGTGGATCCTATGACCAGAGCAGCATCACCTACCAGTTCTATCAGAGCGGGGTAAGCGGCAAAAAGCGAAGCGGGATAAAGAGCACGGTTCCCGTTCCAAAGGCTAGCGACAACATTTATCTTCTGCAATATCGTCCCCGTGACACTTGCAATCACCGCCACAAACATCAGAGCCGAGAGGGAGGTCTTCATGGTTTTGGAAAACCCTTCCTCATGAATGCTTCGGGGCAAAGAATACAGCAACAGAACTGCAGGAAGGATTGCGATTAGGAGAATGACGTATTGCCCCACGTGACCGAAGTTGAAGAAGAGATTAACTGTCAGTGCATAGCAGATCGTTATGAAAACATCTGCAATCGTGGCAGAAATCGGATATGCAACGCTGTCCAAATCCAGACCTTTCTTGAAGGCAGTGAACGTGACGGATAACGTGAAAAGGTAAAGGGTCAACCCTAGACCCATCGTTGCAACAACGACTATCAAGATATCTGAGAAGCTTGCAGGGGTCACCCCCCAGAACAGGGTTCCAAGAATGGTTGAAACGATGCTCATTACAACACTCGTCGCCAAGGTCAAGGTCAGTATTCGTTGAAACATTCGACTCAGCGTTTTCACGTTCCCAGAGAATCTTGGGGAAACTGTTCCAACGTACAAGGCAGTGTTCAACCGCCCGCTGAACATACCGTTTATCACAGCTTTTGCAGTCAACACGGTCGGATAGACTGCGATAGTCCATGCGTGGCCTGGCACACTTCGGAAAACACCAAGCTGCCAAGCAACTATGAGACCTGCGATTATCCCTCCGACGCCAGCGAAGTGCCCAGCCAGTGTTTCCTTGAACGCTGATAAGAACGTCCTCGGATTCGCGGAATAGGTCAACTGACGCCAGCCTCCCCAGAAAAACTGCAACAGCACGCGCGGAAGGCGAAAAACTTGTCAACAGACTCGCGATGTGCCTCAGGGATTCTCTCTGGCCATGAAGAATCGTAGGCGGGACCACGCATGCTGGTCATTCGTCGTTTCACGTTGTACACCTTCTTGGATTCCTTTTTTCTGGTCCATCCATAGGCACCGCTTCAACCGAGCAACCTTATGTGATCCCTGACGAGCTCTGCCTTCGTCTTTCTCTCCTAAACTCTAAGAGGTGAGACAACACAGCTTAAATAAGTTTCCAAAACGAAACTTAGCCCAGATAATTATTCAGAATTCATAACCGTTTTAATTACCAAGAATCTGATCCTTTTTCTCCGTCAAGAAATGGTGGAAAACTTGCACGCTGTATGGATAAAGATTGATGAAACATTACCGTGGATTGAACTCAAGGGAACTTATGAAACTCGCAGGGAAGCAAAGGAAGCGGCAAAGAACTGTCTCTACAAGACTCAAATGAAGATAGTGGCAATGCCGGAAAAAAGCAGACAATTGAAAGTAGTAGCAACGATAAGACAGTAAAAGCTCACCCTACTTATTTACCAGACGAAACAAGCAACGTGTCTTGATTCATTCAATAGCGAGCGCGCCCTGATAGTAGGTTGACAAGACAAAAAGTTGTCAAATGGATGTGCTTGTTCATTAGCTGATAAAACTACAAACATTATGTTGACCCCCAAACTGAGCATTGGGACGGAACTAGAATGCATTTAGGTCTCGACAAGATCATGCTGGGAAAGATATGTCCGAGTGGCCCTGCACATGGATTTCGGCAGCAGATCGCAGCCCTAACAATCTCTGTGGACCGAATCTAGTGTCGAGGCTTTGGACATATGATATTTGAGCACAAAAGGTGTTAGGGTTCATGAGGGCAAAAGGCCACTAAGGGAGAAAGGAGAGAAGGGCGCTAACACCCCCAATCATCACCTCAACTCGATTTCGCAACACTGCGACGCTTCCTACTCATCTGCATTCTAGCGAATCTCAGAGCCCTCAACCGTCTAGGGAGAGGTCCTACGCGGTGGAGGTTATTCCCATCAAATGTCCTCGTTGCTTTTCGTTTTGCAATGAATTAGATGACGCCTTGTCCTCCACCACCACTTCCTGGTTCAGTAGATTTGCTCGTTGCTTCGCATGTTAAGTAGATGAAATCGGAGCTGGGTTTAGAAGAAGTGGTTCTTGGGATATGAATCGTCTGTTGGAATGCAAGTGCCATTGGCATTAGGAAAAGGAATAGTAGCAAGATTGCAACAATGATTATAGGCTTCATTTTCTCCCCTATGATGATATTTCTGCTAACATTACTTATAAATCTTTGGTCAAAATTACATCAGCGATACAGAACACTATTTTAATGCGTGAGCGCTTAAGAATGTGTCGGTCGTATGATTCAGAAATTCGACTCTGCGGTGCATGTTCATGAGTTATGAGCGTCTGCTCCCCTCAATGACTGAATATTCCCGAAAGTTCAAACGGCTTGACTCTTTAGACTTCAAGATTATTAAAGCCATACTGATGAATGGTGCCTACAACATTCGTAGGCTGGCTAAAACAGTTGGCGCTCCCGCGCAAACGGTGAGCTACAGGATTCGAAAATTTGACAACGAAGACATCGTTCGATTTAGGGCGATCATCAATGAAACAAAGCTCGGACTGAAAAGTTACTCAGTCTTGGGTTCTGCGTCAGTTGGAAAGGAAGAACCATCAGGTTTTGCCCTCACCTGTTTCCCATTATGGAGATATCTTGCCGTTGTAGATGGATGGAAACTCGGCAACTACGTCCGTTACGCTGTTCCTCCAGATAAAGAAAGGGATCTTGTAGCGTTTCTCGCCGAGCTCAGAAGGCGAGAGTTGATTTCGGATTTTGAGATATATGCTACCTCTAGTCCGAGATACCCCTTATTAGATTTGGATTTTCACGCGACAAAACAGCCCCATTCGACGTTCGACTGGCGGAGATGGGTAGGAGCGTTCGATTCGTTTACAGCAGAAAGACCAGATGAACTTGAGGACTGTAGAAGAGCAGAATTTGATCTTGTTGACCTAATCATCTTGCGATGTTTGGAGCTCAATGCACGAACAGCACAAAGAAGAATTGCCGCAGAGATACCGCAAATACTCGGGACGGAAAATGGCAAGAAATTCATCCCGATGGTTTCGCGCAGAATCCAGAAGACCATTAACCCACAGGGATTGATCAGCGGCTTCAGAGCGTACCTTTTCCCGAATCAAGAATTGACGGCGTTGCTCTTCATGTTCTATCTAGACTTCTCAAACAAAACGAACCTCAAGAAATTCACCGAGGCATTAAATCATCTTCCATACAACACAAGCTACGAAAAAATCCTCGAAAAAGACGCCATGTTTGTTCGGCTCGTAGTACCAGCATTTGAAATCGCAGGCATGCGAAAATCCTTCACAGAATTGGCAGAGAATGGCTACATCAAAGACGCGCACATGCTCTTGGGAGAACTGCCACAAGGAACGTGGGACAATGTCGAAATACACCGGATGTTCAAAGACGGAGCCTGGAACTTCAGTTATGGAGCAGCCCTAGAAATGCTAGAAAACAACCTGCGCAGACTGGATCAGGAACATGGACACTGAAGACAATTCGAACGCACAATGGGCGACTCGAGCCATGACTTTGCGTAAGCCAGTTCTTTGAAGGGTTTACGCTTCTGCGCATCTATATTCAAATTGAAAAGATTTAGGTTTCTGCAGAACCAAAGTCATCGACGTACGGAATCTCGGCGAATGCTCTTGACACTCATGATATTTCAATCGCTGGAGGGGCTGACTCGCCTTAAGCTTAAGAACGCGGTCTTTTACATAACCAAACATGGAAGATAAGTACCGCCAATTGAAGACGATTGTTGAGAAGGAAATGGAAGGAGCAAGTCCAGCTCATGATATCAACCATGTGATGAGGGTCTATGACTTGTGCCTTAAGCTGGCAAAACATGAACCAAATGTCGACTTGGATGTCTTGAGAACCTCAGCTTTGCTTCATGACATCGCAAGGGCTAGAGAAGACGAAGAGGGACACTCCCACTTACTGAGTGCCGACCATGCCGCTCTTGGAGCTGAGATGAGTGACAAGATACTGAGAGAGCTGAATTACCCAGAAGAAAAGATTGAACATATCAAGCATTGCATTGCTGCCCATAGATTCAGAGGAGGGAACCCGCCGAAAACGATAGAGGCAAAGATCCTGTCCGACGCTGACAAACTGGATGTCTTGGGAGCAACAGGAATTGCGAGATCGTTCACGATTGGGGGACAAAATGGCCAGAAAATCTATTCGGATATTCCAGTAGATGAGTATATCACGAAGAATCTTGCAGGCGGCAAACCTGAGGGTAGAATCATAGATCCATCAAAGCACGCCTCAAACCTCGAATTCGAAACAAAATTCAGACATATCCCGGACAGATTGTACACTCAAAGAGCCAAAGAAGTTGCCGGAGAGAGATTGGAATACATGAAGCAGTTTTTTGAAAGATTGAAAAGAGAAATCGAAGGGAAATTATAGATTCTAGCTGTGAAGTCGTGAAGAACCAGTATTTGGGCGATACTGGAGACCTCTTAACCCAACATTAGGTGAAGAACCGCCTCCTATCGAGTTCCTCTTTGTTTTTTGAAGTGAGGAATAACGGATTTTGCGAAGAGTTTCAAGCCTCTCAGAGAGGGGAAATCGTAGAATCCTGTGACAATTCCTTGTGCTCCGGCTTCTTGATATTGCTCTATTTTTTGTATGCACTGCTCTGGAGTCCCAATGAGACAAGAGCTGCTCTCCTGCTTTCCCATTGAACGCAACAGTGGTTCTGCTAATTTCTTAACCAACTTCTCATTTTCTGCTACCAAGGCGCAACCACTTCCTCCATAAGCGACTTGCAGCCTTTGCGGTTCCCTTCCGACATGTTTCATCTTCTCTTTAATCTGGAGGACACCGTCATTTAGCTGTCGTGGAGTAGACAGAACGGGAATCCATCCATTGCCCACATCGGCAACGACGTTTCTGATACTGTTAGAGTTTCCACCGATCCATACAGGGGGATTGGGTTTTTGCAATGGTTTTGGCTCTAAAGTGGCATCTTTCAGTTGAAAGTATTTTCCTTCATGAGTCACATGATTTTCTGCCCAGAGTCTCCTTACTATTCCCACGGCCTCTTCTAGCCGTTCGACTCTTACTGAATGCTTGTCCCAACCGAAACCAAAGGCCAGGTGTTCGTCTCTAAGCCATCCAGCACCAATACCCAAGTCGAGTCTTCCTCCAGAAACATTATCCAAAGTCGCCGCCATCTTGGCTAACAGTGACGGGTGACGAAATTGATTACAAAGCACATAAGTCCCCAACCTGATTTTATGCGTTGACGATGCTAATGCAGATAAGACAGTCCAAGCTTCAAGCCCATAAGGACGACCATTAGGTGAAATGAAATGATCAGAAACCCATACAGAATCGTATCCAAGTTGTTCAGCTTTTTTCGCAATGGTTAAGAAAGTATCCCAGTTAGCATAAGTGGCAGTGACGTGGAGAACCACCCCGAAGTGCACCTAAATTCCCCCCCCCATCCTACAGATATGAATTCTCTAATAGACTTAAGTGCCATCTCTTGCGCGCGCTTACCCGACATTATGTTTGTTCCTTGCATAAAGTTTTTTTCTGAGCCGAAATCATGAAAATTCGATAGCCATGTGGTAACCACATTATGGGTTTAGGCCATGACAAATAAGTTTACAGTATCTGTACTTCATCAAGTTTATAAGGACGGACTATGTCATATCACAAGCGCATGATATTATAATAGGGTGATGCTATGTCCGAACAAGCAACGGCCACAAAGGTCAGGTTTTTCATGGCCTTTGCCCATCCGATAAGATTGCAGATCCTCGAGGAGCTGAAAGAAGGCGAGAGATGCGTCTGTGAACTGGTGCAGTCGGTCAACATTGCAAGCCAGTCACAGGTTTCCAATCATCTTGCATGCCTTGATGATTGCGGGTTGGTGACCTCAAGGAGAGAGTGGAGAAGGATATACTACAAGCTCGCCGATCCAAAGATAGCACGATTCCTGAAGATTGCCGATGAAATCGCTCCGCGAATCGCTTCCAGAATCGCGGTGTGTCCCGACGTTGCTCCCAATACTTAACAAAAGGGAGGTGAAAGTCGTGACTACTGAAAAATTGACGTTGAAGATTGCGAAGGCGGAAGGCGCCCCCTGTGCGTGCGGCTCGTGTGGAGACAGTTTTCAGAAGACTTCCCTAGAGCGAGCATTGATGAGGTTACGCGGCATTTCCAAAGCGAACTTCGACACGATAGGGGGCAAAGTGAAGATCGAATACGACCCAGAAAAAGTCAACCAGCCAAAAATATCTGAGCGTCTGGAAAAACTCGGCTACCGAATTGAGAACGCAGGAGGAGTCTCGTGAGAGAATACATTAGAGGAGCAGTTCTGCTCGTTCTGGGCATAATATCTACTGTAGCAAGCTGGTTCGTCTCGCAAACGAGCATAGCGTATGCGTCTGTAACCGGCATTGTTCTTGCTTTTGTCGCGGTTGCCTGCGGTTATACCATTTACGTCACGGCCCTCCGATTGCTGTTTCGTAAGAGGATAACTGTTCAATTGTTCGTGTCGGTTGCAATCGCTGCGTCAATTGCCGCTGGCTATTACATACCCGCAGCAACGGTGGTGGTCATAATTTTGGCAGGAGCTACTCTTGAAGACTACGTTCTTTACAGAACTAGGGGTTCGATTGAGAAGCTGATGAACATGAGTCCTAAGACTGCTCTTGTGCGTCGAGATGGAACTGAAGTTGAAGTGGCAGTGGAAGACGTCGCGCTGGGCGAGACCGTGCTGGTGAAGCCTGGAGACAAAATACCTGTTGATGGAACTGTGGTTTCAGGTTACAGCGCCGTCAACCAAGCCGCAATAACGGGCGAATCAATGCCGGCAGAGAAGGCGAAAGGCGATCAAGTGTTCGCGGGCACCACGAACGGAAACGGAGCTTTGGAAATCAAGACTGAAAAGATCGCTGAGGACACTACAATCGCTCATATCATTCATTTGGTCGAGGAAGCAGAGGAGAAGAGGGCACCGATACAGAATATCGCGGACAGATTCACTACGTATTTCTTGCCCTTCATTTTGACTCTTGCAGCCGTAGTGTTCACGGCTACTTACTTTCTAGTCGGTCTGCAGTCGGCAACTACGAGAACCGTATCTGTTCTTCTGGTAGCGTGTCCTTGCGCGTTAGGAGTGGCTGTCCCAGTTGCTGTGGTCGGAGCCATCGGCAACGCCAGCATGAATGGCATAATAATCAAAGGGGGCACAAACATTGAGAAGGTGAAAGACGTCAAATTGGTAGCAATCGACAAGACCGGAACATTAACCATTGGAGAACCAAGAGTTGTTGAGATAAGAACCCTGAACAACCATTCCGAAGATGAAGTAGTCAAATATGCGGCAATAGCGGAAAAGTTCTCTGAACATCCTATCTCCAAGGCTGTAACAGCGAAGGCCACAGAGTTGGGAGTAACCATTCCAGATCCAACAAAGTTCAAGATTGTACCTGGACGCGGAGTTGAAGCCTACTATGGAAAACAGCAGATATTGATCGGAAAAGGAATCGCAGACATAGTATTTACTGATGAAGAGGACAATGTGATAAGCGAATTTGAAGGCGAGGGAAAAACGGCGCTCCCCATCATACTTGATAAGCAAGTAATCGGCATCATTGCCGTGGCTGACACGGTGAGAAAAGACTCATCCGAGGCGGTGCAGCGGCTCAGGCGACTGGGAATCAAGACTGTCATGATGACAGGGGACAACATGAAAGCTGCTAAATCCATTGCTGGACAAATAGGAGTTGATGAATTCTATGCAGATCTTCTACCAGAACAGAAGGTCGAAATCGTAGGGAAAATGAAGAAGGACAATGTTGTTGCCATGGTGGGCGACGGCGTCAACGATGCTCCAGCACTAGCAAACGCGGACGTTGGATTTGCGATGGGAGCAGCCGGCAGCGACGTGGCCATTGAAACGGCTGACGTAGCATTACTCGGAGACGACTTAACAAAAGTCGAGTACACGATCAGATTGAGCCGAAAGGCCTTCAGCAAGATGAAGATGAACATAGCCTTCTCCATGACCTGGAACGCCCTAGGATTGACCCTGGCATCACTGGGCCTATTAGTGCCCATCTTGGCCGCCGTTCTTCAAGAAGCCGGCTGCATATCTGTCGTAATCAATTCCGCTCTTCTTTTGCTGTACAAATAGAGTCAAGTCCTCCATTCTCCATTTCTAATGATAAGATGGATTTGTAGGCGTGCGCTGTCAATAGAAAGAGATGATAGAATTGTTGATCATAATTAGCGCGCCTTTCTATCTAAACGTCCTATTGGTAGTCTACCGCGCGCGCTAAACGACATTTATTGGAAAAGCATGGTCTCTTGTAACAATTTTGCTGTAACAATGGGTAACAATCCACTTTTTTCTGGGATTCTCAGAATTCCAATTAACACCATGTTGATTTTTTAGGAATTTGTGACACTTCAGAAAAGAGAATAGTTCTCAAAGAATTGAGCTTCTTTTCTGGAAAAAAGATGAACTACTCTCTGGAATCGCGTTAACACGGCGTTACGCTTTTCCTGTCCCCAAGGCTTTTGACTGTTTCACGTCAAAAATAGAAGCGTGAGTCTGGAGGAACAGACCTGAGCAAAGGACACGAAGGAACCAAGGGAGTTCACACTTGACTAACAAAAGACTTGGGCGCACGCGATCCGAGAATCTTTCTCGCGCACTTGGCTTAGCGCGCGCCGGAGTCCAGCGGTCGCGTGATATGAAGAAATAGCACGCACGTGCGCAGATGCCCCACTACTTTTATTTTGGACAAACGTCTATCTGAACCTGGGAGAAACACTGGCTTGCGAAGGAAAACAGTTCTTGGAATCATGTTGACGCTACTGTTGCTCGACATTTCAGCGCCCATTTTCTTGTTTTCACGTTCGCTCGCTCAACCTTCAGAAGGAAATTGGGACGTTATTGGGGCGGAAGTTGTTGAGAATGAAACGATTGCGCTGAGCGGGAATTTAACCATCAAAGCAGGAGGTAGCTTAACCCTGAGAAATGTCACATTAAGAATGAATGTGGAGCATGATGGTCAGTACGGAATATCGGTCGAGGAAGGAGGCGCGTTATCCATCTACGACAGCAACATCAGTTCCACCACTGGCTCTCGTTTCTTCTTCAGTGTGATGGTGGGAAGCTTCGTCATGAAGAACAGTGAGTTGCACGACGCCGGCTGGGGAGGCGGAGCGGGTTGGGGCAGTGAACCGCGAAAAAGAGGCCTCCATGTACAGGCTGATGATGCCGTGATCGATGGGAACCTCATAATGGACTGTCTTGGAGTTTTCTTGTGCTTGTGTCACAATTCAAGCGTGACTAACAACAGATTAGTAACCGATTGTGGAGTCATGGTTACACATAACGTGCCGCCATTCACTCCGACCCCCAGCAGCAACACCATATTAAACAATACTATTCAGGGAGCGCTTGAATTTGGAATAACCATAGGTGCGGGCAACAGCAACCTAGTCGCGAACAATACTATCTTGGATGCCATGGTGGGCATCAATATGTGGGATTCGCGGGACAACATCGTTGTGAGCAATCATGTTAATCCGGAAAATCATCCTGATCCATGGGGCGGCATAGTTTTGGGGGGTTCATGCAGTAACAATACTATTGCAAACAACACAATTAAAACGGAAAACCCCAAGGGCATAATTGACGGCATCGAGGTGGTTCGCTCCGTAAACAACAGGATCGAGGGAAACAACATACAAAATCTAATGGGCGGTATAACCTTGTCCTATGCCCACAATAACGTAGTGGCCAACAACAATCTCTCAAACATCTGGCGGGGAAAAGACCCCATGCATTCCTATTCACCATCTGCGAATGCGATCCAACTATACCACTCATCCAATAACACAATCACAAACAACCAAATCTCTCACGCCCAGGCGAACGCAATTCTTGTCTGGGACATGTCAAAGAACAACGTTATGCAGGCAAACATCATAAATTCAAGCTACAACGGCTTCAGTCTACATTATTCATCTGACAACAATACCATAATCAACAACGCGGTCGGCAACATTGAGTCATGGACGATCGTCTTCGACGAGTCAAACGAAAACGTCGCCTACGACAATGATTTCCTCGACGCAAATATCAAGACCTACGACAATGGCGTGAACCAGTGGGATTCCGAAGGTCACGGCAATTACTGGGGCGATTATGTGGGTCAGGATGAAGACAAAAATGGCATTGGCGACACACCCTATCACATCCCCCCAAACGGAACCGACAGCTTCCCACTCGCAAGTCCTAAACCAGTAACGTTTGCGCCTATTCTGATCCCGGAGCCAGCGGGCCCACCATTATCGCCGTCAGATCCTATAAGTGCCGTAGTAGCGACTGAGCAGACATGGAAAGATGCAACAGTGACATTGCAAGATATGACAGTGAAAACTGGCGGTATCTTGACTCTCCAGAATATGACCATAATGCTTTGCGCCGACAGTAGCATCAATGTGCAAGCTGGCGGCTCCCTGTACATCTTCAACAGCAAAATCACGGCATTCGATCCAAATTATGGTGGATACCCTTTTCTTGTTACGAAGGCCAATGAGTTTGTAATGAAGAATAGTGAGGTGGAGTACGCTGGCTTCTGTTTTCAGACAGACTTTCCCGGTGGAATGTCTGTCCTGGCAACAAATGCGACAATCGAGAACAATACCTTCGCGCACAATTACCGCGGTATTTGGGTCAGTTCTCAGCTCGGATGGGTTCAGTATCCACCATTTGTCACCATAACGAATAACACAGTTACTTGCTCCTATGACGGTATTGTCTACGACACTGGAGACGTTTTAGGCAATACGGTGTCAAAGATTATTCACACTGGGATTTTCGGGAGCCTTTCTGGTCAGTGGTGGAGGCAATATTACTTCTTAGCGAATAACAGTGTCACACAAGTTTGGACTGGAGCAATAATGCTGAGCGGGACTGAGGGAACTTGGGTGACGGACAACAGAATATGGGATATCGAAATGGGAATCCTTCTGTTGTCAAGTGTCAATAACGCCAGAATAGCTGACAATACAATCAGCGACGCCTGGCGATGGGCGATCGAAATATCGCCGAGCGAATCCTCTTCTCAAGGCAACATTTTGGCGAACAACACAATACTGGACTGCACGAAAGGTATTGATCTTTCTCCAGAATCAAATGACACTCTGATATACGGCAACAACATAATCAATTCGCCCAACTCAAGTGATTTGGGATCCAACGTTTGGGATTTCAACAGCGGAGGAAATTATTGGAGCGACTACATAGGAATTGACGCGAATGAAGATGGCGCGGGCGACACACCCTACACTATACCATCCAACGGCGTTGATAAATATCCTTTAATTGTCCCGGCGGTCTGGTACTTCTCCGATCCTATTCCGGTCAATTGGCAGGGGACGATCTATCCGGTAGCACTATCCAGCAATTCCACAATCTCGACGTTCAAATTTAACCAGTTACAAAAGCAAATAAGCTTCGACGCAACAGGCGCGTCTGATTCAACTGGCTACTGCAACATCACCATTCCAAAGACTCTGCTGAAAGACAGCCCATGGACAATAACAATAAACAACCTGCCAACAACTGACCACACCAAAACAGAAAACGACACACATACGTCCTTGTACTTCACCTACACGCATGCAAGCACGAGCCACATCATAATCAGAGGAACATCTGTAGTTCCAGAATTTCCGTCAATCTCAACTCTGCCAATATTCATCATTCTCACCGTGCTACTTGTTCTGTTCCCACGAAAGAAGAATCTGACAAACCAAAGACGTTCTGAACGTCATGAGAATATCGACCGATTCTATTCCAGAATAGGTAGGCTTCTTTCTGCATCAAGAAGCCGCAGCGCGCACAAAGCGCTAGCTAGGTAGGAAAGTGTAACAAGTTGTTTTGCGCGCTCAAGAATCAATGATAGTGTCACGGTCAAAGCTTCCGAGGAATGTTAGTTCGCGCGCGCTACCACGATATTCTTTTACTACTTGTTCACTTCTTCCTTTAAGGTCTTAGTGCTCTCGTTCTTGTCTGGTATAAACTCCATTGAGATTGAGTTGACGCAATGCCGAACGTTCTTTTCTGTGAAGCCTTCTCCGATGAAAACATGACCCAGATGTGCTCCGCAATTGGCACATGATATTTCAGTTCTGACCCCGTCCGGATCAGGGGTTCTCTTCACCGCTCCTTGAATCTCATTGTCGAAACTTGGCCATCCACAGTTCGCTTCGAACTTGTTTTCAGAACGATAAAGTTTTGCGCCACATCTCCTGCAGACATAAGTTCCTCTTTTCCAGTTATCATTGAAAATGCCAGTGAAAGGCAATTCAGTTCCCTTATGAACAATGACGTTTTCCTCTTCTTTTGTTAACGGTCTATATTCTTTTTCTTTCTCGTCCATTCCACTCACTAGTCCATCGCGCCCTTGTCTGACCAAGATGGCCAGCTATTTCAGGATATATGCTGTGTCAGCGCAGTAACAAATTCTAAAGAATGAAAAAGCACGCACCTAGATAAGCAAAGTGCGCGCTACCATCAAAAAACTACTTACCAGTTTATTATTCCTTCAGTATCTCGTAGGATGATGTTATTTTAACTGCGTTTTCTAGCATTCCACCTACTGAGCAGTATTTTTCCTCAGAAAGGCTTATTGCGCTTTGAACAGCCTCTTCACTAACGTTCTTTCCCTTGATTATGTACTTGAGATGAATGCTGGTAAACACTCTTGGCGGTTCATCTCTCCTGTCGGCTGTCATCTCTACCGAATAGTCTGAGAAATTTTGCCTTTTCTTTCTCAATATTGACACAACATGATAACTGCTGCAGGCAGCTAAACTTGCTAGAACATTCTCCATTGGCGATAGTGCAGTCTCTTCTCCACCATTTGGTATGGGAGCATCGAAACTAACTGAAAGCCCTTTTTCATTTTTCGCCACGAAACGATAGTTTCCTTGCCAATCTAAGATCATCTTCTTGACCGAAGGCATGACCATCTTTCTAAGTATCGCATCATAAAGAGTTTACTGGGCACTTGTTATTCAGCGTGCATGTGTGTTCCTGAATTCTGTTTCTAGCTGTAATACGGTGCGGACACATGTTCGGAATTTCGCCCCTAGGCAGGCTCGTGCATTCGCTAGTTGTGTGATGACGACCCCTCCCCCGGGTCAACGATATGAGCCAAATATGATTTGAGCGCGCAAAGTAACTTGTTACACTTTTGCCATTCTTCCAACATTGCCGGTAAGTTTTCCAAAATTATAATTGTTACAAAAACCTTCGTGAAGAAAGATTCTTTGTGCCGGTTTAGTGCGCGCTATCGGTCGAAAATAAAAACTCAAAAACCTTTCCGTGGAGGCCTAGAGAATAGGCAGCAGGAGGATAACTTCATTTTGACTTCTGTAGAACTCGATGTACCAGCGATTAGGATCTCTCTTGTACTCATGCTCCATCGACTCGAAAGTTTCGCCGATTATTTCGACTCTACTAGCAAAGTTCTCGATCTTCTCTCTGGCGAATTTGCCACCAGGAATCGTCCACGTCGGCAACCCAAGCGCTTTTGGTTCTTCATCGTTAATGATGGCTACGCATGCACGGTACACTTTGTCTTGACCATAATAAGCACCGTACATCTTGCGTCCTTTAAGACTTGGAAGATTAGACTCCAACTCAGACCAAGCTTTGCCAACTCCAGAAAGACCGCCATTCGCTTCCACATACATCACTGTAACAGGATCTATAATTGCTTCCATTCTAACCATGGCACCTCACATGCTTTTCATGATCCAGGGCCAGAAATAACGGTTTCCAAAGCTTAGGGTGAAAATTCTGACATTGTATCCAATTTCTCGGCTAATCGGCACATTTATTTGCTAAATGGCAAAACATTGTGCAAAGATAGTGGAGGGATACGGTATCAGTGGATATGTGCCGACTGAGACAGTCCTGAGGGCTTTGGCTTCAAAAGCAAGACTGGAGATTTTGGAATGTATCCAAAAAGGAATGTCAAATCCCGGGGAAATAGCTGGGAAGCTGTGTCGACATAGATCAACTATTGAAAAACACTTGAGGGTGCTTTTGACGGCTAAAGTCGTTAAGAAGGTTCCATCACTGACTAACGATAACCATCTCACAATTCGCTATAACTTGCAGGGAAATGTGAGAGAACTTTTGGCAACAGTTCAAAAACTATGCCAAGAAATCT